>Ga0209062_1000048_pt1 | contig 465021 bp, 423 predicted proteins | sample Coa_R2_2_FD_187158 | JGI IMG/M metagenome (GOLD analysis project Ga0209062, IMG submission 187158) | Surface soil microbial communities from Centralia Pennsylvania, which are recovering from an underground coalmine fire - Coalmine... | ecosystem: Environmental > Terrestrial > Soil >...
CAAGGCTTCGTCCCCACCTTTGCACGATCATCCCGCGACACACCTGCCGAGGCCAATGCCTCGGCAGAAAAACAATCGCGCCTCATTGCTTGACAGGGGACATAAGAGCAATCTCGGTTCGCTTGCTCATGCGCCAACAGGTCGAGATTGCTTCGTCGCCCCGCGGGCTCCGCGCAATGGCCTTTGCTACTCTGCGGCCATCCGCGGCGCGGCCGTCCTGCTCGCGATTTCGGCGAGACACTTCGCCAATCCCTCGCCCTCCGGATCGACCAGCGCCGCAGTGCGCGCGCTCGCGATCGCGTCGGCGCCTTGCGCGAGGGGCACGCGACCCTCGAGGATCGGACGGATCACCTGCGTCTCGATGGTCGCGTAGTTGGCGCTGCCGCGCTGCCAGGTGTCGCCATAGCCTTTGATCAGGCGGGCGCATTCGGCGATCTCGATCGCGATGTCGGCCGAGAGCTGCGCGGCGGCGACGATCAGGTCGAGCCACTGCGTGATCGCCGCCTGCTCGAGCGCGTAGCGGTGGCCGCGCGGACGCAGACGCCGGAGCTTCGCCAGCGTCCAGAAGCGCAGGTAGCCGAAGAGCGAGGTGGTCTCGATCTCCATGCCCCAGTGCGGGCGCCATTGGTGCCGCTCGGCCCAGGCCAAAATGCGCCGCGCCAGCCGCGGCGGCAGCACCTGAACCATCTCGTCGAGGCCGGGCTTCAAGAACTCGACGATGCGGAACGGCTCGTCGTCCTCGAGGCCGAGGTCGGCGCGGATGCGGGCGAAACGCTCGGGCGCGATCTTCGCCGCGGCGACGCGGACCACGTCCTCGAAGGTCATGCGCACCGCGAGCTGGCGCGCGGTCTCGCGGATCAGCCGGCCGCCCGCATTGGCGTGCGCATCGGCAGCCAGGATGGGCCGCAGCCGGCCGAGATAGAGCGCTGCGTAAGAGGCATCCTGGTAGGCCGCGGTGCGGCGCAGGCCCTCGACGGCAATCTCGCGCGCCGAGGCCGGCATGATGGCGTTCGCCTCCGCCTCGAGCTCCGCGACGGACGGCGTGGCAGCGCGCCGGCGCTTGCCGTCGGGGATCGACCGCGCCGCAGCCTGCGTCGGCGCCGCGAGGCCGGCGCGGAAGCCGCGCAGATTGGCGTCGACCGCCTTGCCATCGTGGCGGATCGCTTCCTCGAAGGCCTCGTCCGGAATCGGCAATATACGGCTCGCCGCGAGCGCGCCGAGCATCACGGCATTGATCATCGCGCCCGCGTCCTTCGCGACCGCGGCCATGTCGAACAGCACGTATCCGCGCGCATGCGTCTCTATCGCCTTGGTCAGCCGGCCGATATCGTAGCGACCGTCCCCCATCGCCATGCGCTCCGCGATCGCGTAAGAGCGGTGGGTCGACGCGAGGACCACAGTACGCGCAGGCGTAGCGAAACCATTGCCGATCGCGCGCGCGCCTTCCATCAGCTCGCTCGCCAGCACGACGTCGACGTCGCCGCTGCCGGGCGTCAGCGCGAGGATCGGCCGCTTGCCGCCGAGCGCATCGAGCGTCGCCGGCATGATCTCGATGTAATAGGTGGTGGCGCCGGTGCGCTGGGCGACGCCCGGGATCGAGGTGCTCTGCACCGGAAAGCCCTGCGCGTCGGCGGCCGCGACGATCCAGTCGGTGAGCACGCCGCCGCCTTCGCCGCCGAGGGCGGCGATCAGGATGGCGATCGGGCGCGGCGCGGTCATGCAGCAGCCTTCTCGGCCGCGCGCGCGATCGGCAGCAGCCGCCGGCGCAACGCGTGGCGCGCGCGCTCGAACCAGGTCGGGTTCTTGATCACCTCGGCGCGGTAGAACGACGGGCACAGCACGGCGGCATGCGCGACCTCGCCGCACAGGCCGCAGCCGACGCAGGACTCGATCACGCTCGCCACCGGATCCGAGCGCAGCGGATCCGGGCTCGGCTTGACGGTGAGCGACGGGCAGCCGGAGAGGCGGATGCACGAATGATCCCCGGTGCAGATCTCGTCGTCGACGCCGAAGCGCGTCTTCACCACGCGCTCGCCGCGCTTGAGCTTCGCAGCATCCTCGGCGCGCACGCGGCGTTGGCGCGCGAGCTGGCACTCGCCGTCGGCGATGATGACCTTGAGCCCACGCTCGGCGGTGCGCAGCGCCTCTTTCAGCGTCTCCGCCATCTTGGCGACGCCGTAGGTGCGCACCTTGCGCAACCATTTGACCCCGAACGAGCGCAGCGTCTCCTCGACGTCCATGCCGGGCGCGACGCCCTGCCGCCCGATCTTGCTCGACGGCATGTATTGCTGGCCGGTCGCCGAGGTGTAGCCGTTCTGCATGACCACGAGCACGCCATCGCCGCGGTTGAACAGGCTCGAGGCGACGCCGGTGATCAGCCCGTTGTGCCAGAAGCCGCCGTCCCCCATCACCGCGATGGTGCGCTTCTCCATGTTGGGCCCGACGCCGGCCGCGCTTGCGAGCGACATGCCGTAGCCGAGGATCGAGTTGCCCATGCTGAACGGCGGCAGGGTTCCGAAGCTGTGGCAGCCGATGTCCGAGCTGATATGGGTCGCGCCGATCTCGCGTTGCGCGAGTTTCAGCGCCGTGAACACCGGGCGCTCCGGGCAGCCGGTGCAGAACGCAGGCGGCCGCACCGGCAGCTCACCAACCGCTGCGAAGGCCGCGGGCTTGTGGGCCGTGATCTGCTGGGCGCGCGCCGCGATCGCGTCGGCATCGACGCCGGCCGGCTTCGTCTCGGCAACGAAGCGGGCAACGCCCGCCAGCAGCACGTCGGTCGTGTACTCGCCCGCCTTGGGCAGCGGGCCCTTGCCGTAGATGCGGGTCTGGATGTCGGCGCGGCGCAGCTCGGTGTTGATCGCCTGCTCGACGTAATCGGGATGGCCTTCCTCGACGATCAGCACCGCGCGTTTTCCCGCGCAGAAGTCGCGCAGCTCTTGTGGCACCAGGGGATACGCCACGTTGAGGCAGTAGATCGGGATGCGCGCGTTGCCGAGCAGATCGGCGAGCGCGAGCCGTTCCATGGCGCGCAAGAGCCCGTTGTAGAGGCCGCCGAGCGTGATGATGCCGATGTCGGATAGATCGCCCGCGAAGAATTCGTTGAGCTTCTCGGCCTGAATGAATTTTTGCGCCGCCGGCTCGCGCTCCTCCACCTTGAGCTTCTCGTGGATGAAGGTCACCGGCGGATGGGAGAGCCGCGCATAGTTGAACTTGGCTGGCGCGACGAGGCGGTTGACGCCGGAGAATTGCGGGCGGCGGTTGTCCTTGGCGGTGAACTCGCCGGTGACGTGGCAGGTGCGGATGCGCAGCTCCATCATCACCGGCGCGTGGCTCGCCTCGGAGAGCTCGAAGCCCTTCTCGACCATGCACACGATGGTCGGCAGATCCGGCCGCGGATCGAGCAGCCACATCGAGGACTTGAGCGCGTACGCATACGACCGCTCCTGGATGACGCTCGCGCCTTCGCCATAGTCCTCGCCGAGGATGATCATGGCGCCGCCGACCACGCCGGGCGACGACAGATTCGAGAGCGCGTCGGCCGCCACGTTGGTGCCGACGATCGACTTCCACGTGACGGCGCCGCGCAGCGGGTAGTTGATCGAGGCGCCGAGCATGGCGGCGGCCGAGGCCTCGTTGGTGCAGGTCTCCACGTGCACGCCGAGGTCGGCGAGCAGGTCCTCGGCGTCGACCATCACGTCGAGCAGGTGCGAGACCGGCGCGCCCTGGTAGCCACCGACATAGCTCACGCCGGCCTGCAGCAGCGCCTTGGTGACCGCCAGGATGCCTTCGCCACGGAAGGTCTCGCCGTCGCCGAGCTTCAGCGCTTCGACTTCCCTCTTGAATGATCGTTCCATGATGAGGTCCGTTTTAGCAGCGTGTATTTACATATGCGACGGCAGCCACAGCGCGAGGATCGGGAAGGCGATCAGGATCACCAGCCGGAGGAGGTCGGTGAGGATGAAGGGCAGCACGCCGACGAAGATGGTCGAGAAGGTGACGTCCGGGATCACGCTCTTGATCACGAACACGTTCATGCCGACCGGCGGATGGATCAGCCCGAGCTCGACCGTCATCACGATGATGACGCCGAACCAGATCGGATCGAAGCCGAGGGCGGTGACCACCGGGAAGATGATCGGCACCGTCAGGATGATCATCGCCATCGCGTCCATCAGGCAGCCGAGCACGAGATACATCAGCATGATCAGCGCCAGCACGCCGTAGCGGCCGATGCCGAGGCCGGTCAGGAACTCGGTGACCTTCTGCGGCGTCTGCGTGATGGTGAGGAAATAGCCGAACAGGAGCGCGCCGATCAGCACCGTGAACACGGCCGCGGCCGTGCGCGTCGCCTGCAGCAGCGACTTGCGGATATCGGCGCGACCGAGCCGCCCGCGCAGGACGCCGATCAGGAAGGCGCCGGCGGCGCCGACACCGCCCGCCTCGGTCGGCGTGAAGCGCGGCAGGAACGGAAGGCCATAGAGGCCACCGATGACGAAGATGAAGAGAACGAGCGTCGCCCACACGTCGGCAAGCCCCGCGAGCCGCTCCTTCCAGGGCGCGCGTGGACCGGCCGGCAGATATTTCGGCCGCAGCACGCTGAGCAGCCCGATGGTCGTCATGTACATGCCGACCGCGAGCAGGCCCGGAATGATGCCGGCGAAAAAGAGCTTGCCGATGTCCTGCTCGGTGATGATCCCGTACACCGCGAGCACGGTCGAGGGCGGCAACATCGCGCCGAGCGTGCCGCCCGCCGCGATCACGCCGGTCGCGAACGACTGCGGATAGCCGTAGCGCCGCATTTCCGGATAGGCGACGGCCGAGAAGGTTGCCGCGGTCGCGACCGAGGACCCGGAGATCGCCGCGAAGCCGCCACACGCCGCGATGGTGGCGATGCCGAGCCCGCCGCGGCGGTGGCCGACGAAGCCGTTCGCGGCGCGAAACAGCTCGCGGCTCATGCCCGAGTTCGACACGAACGCGCCCATCAGCAGGAACATCGGGATAACCCCGAAATTGTAGTCGGTGACCGTGCGCATCGACGTCTGCCCGATCAGCTTCAGCGCCGGCTCGCCGCCGACGATGAAGCCGAAGCCGGCGACGCCGACGAGCCCCATCGCCATGCCCACCGGCACGCGCAGCAGCATCAGCGTGAACAGCACGACGAAGCCGACGATCGCGACGACGTCCGGGCTCATGGCACGCTCCGCGGGGCGCGGTGGGTCGGGCGGGCAAAACCGCCGGCACCGCTGTCGGCGCGTGGGCAAGGCGCGTCGGCGATTTTGACCACGCGGCGAGTCATGAGGCGCGCCTTGCCCACCCTACGCATCGTCTGCATTCACTCCACCGGCTTGATCTGGTAGCCGCGGCTCATGTCCTCGGGATGGAAGATGAGCCGGTAGGTGCGGATCGCGATCAACAGCACCGCCGAGACGTCGCCCGCCCAGGCGACCGCGTAGAACGGCCACACCGGCCAGTGCAGCTCGAAGGTGAGCACATGATCGTTGCGCGTGGTCGCGACCTTGTCGAACAGCGTGTAGGTCTGCACGGTGACGACGAACAGCAGCACCAGCGTCGCGAACACGTCGATGACGCGCTGCAAGCGCGGGCCGACATTCGACCACACGAGGTCGACCGTGATGTGGGTGCCGCGATAGCTCGTCGCCGCAATGCCCCAGAAGATGAGGATGCCGAGCAGGAACTGGCCGAACTGGAAGGCGTCCGGGATCGCAGTGGAAAAGAAGTTGCGCAGCAGCACCGAGATGAAGATGTCGGCGGCGACGAGGCCGACGAAGATCGCCGCGATCCACTCGATCGTGTCGATGAAGCGGTCCATGAGCCGCCGCACGCCGCTCGGCGGCGGCGCTGCGGCTGGTGGGGGCGTGGGGGCGCTCATGGAGTTACTTCATCATTGCGAGCGGCGCCCATAGCCCGCATGGAGCGAAGCGCAATGCGGGGACAGCCTTTCCACCGATAGAGTATCCCCGGATTGCGGCGCTTCGCGCCTCAATCCGGGCTACGGTCGTCACTTCGCCGCCGCGTGGTACTTGTCGATCTGTGCGCGCAGCTCGCCCATGATGGCGTCCGGATTGCCGCCGACCTTGCGCACGTTGTCGGCCCAGGCGCCCTGCAGGGGCCCGGCCGCCTTCTTCCAGGCCGCGATCTGGTCGTCGTTGAGCGTATAGACCTCGTGGCCGGCCTCCGCCTTGATCTTGGCGATCCCGCCGTGCTCGAAGTCGGCCCACGGCGCCGCGATGCGCAACGCCCAATCGTTGGTGCAGTGGTCGTCGATCACCTTCTTCTGCGCCGCCGACATCGCATTGTAGGTCGACTTGTTGAACACGAGCGCGAAGGTCGTGACGTAGAACGGATAGTCGAGGTGATATTTGGTGACCTTGTCGATGCCGAACAGTGGGATCGAGCCCCACGGGAAGGTCACCGCGTCGGCCACGCCGCGCTCGATCACGTCGCGCACCTCCGGCGCGGCCGCATTGACGTTGGTGCCGCCCAGCATGGTGATGAAGGTCGCCATGGTGGCGTGCGACGGGCGAATCTTCATGCCCTTGATGTCGTCCGGCACCACGATCTTCTTGGTGCGCGAGTGGAAGGTGCCCGGATCGTGCAGGAAGGCGAGGCAGAACTTGACGTCCTTCATCTCCTGCGCCGCGTATTTGCGGTACCAGGCGTCGATCGCCTGCGTGCCCCCCTTGGCGTCGGCGAACAGGAACGGCAGCTCGCCCGCGCCGATGATCGGGAAGCGGCCGGGCTGGTAGCCGGGATTGACATAGGTGAGATCCGCGATGCCGTCGCGCGCCATATCGTAGTGGTCGAACGCCTTGCCGAGCTGCTGCGCCGGAAACACCTTGTACTTGATGGTGCCGTGCGAATCCTTCTCGACCGAGGCGCCCCAGTCCTCCAGCGCCTTCTGCAGCGGGTGCGAGGGCGGCACCCAGTGCGATATCTTGAGATCGAACGTCTTATCCTGGGCGAGCGCGGGCATGGCCGCGAGCGCGAGCCCGGTTGCAGCGACGATCAGCGCGGCGCGCAGCCCTTGCGATGGCATCTAGTCCTCCCTCGATCTCGCGTTGCTCGGTTGACGATGGATTTTTTGCAATTCAGACTCAAGTCGGGGCGGAAGTAAAGAATTAGTTGGATATAAAACTAATCTGCAGCGCGCGTATGAAGCATGCTCTTCACCTCCTCTGCAGGGGAGGTGAAGTGAGAGAAAGGCAGATGGTGCGGCGCAAGAAACCGACCAAGGGTCCGGGAAACGACCGCAAAGCCAACGGGCTTGCCGAGGATATCGACTATGGCCCGCTCGCCGACTGGGTCGGCTTCAACCTCCGCATGGCGCAGGCGGCCGCGTTCCAGGCGTTCTCGCGCCTTGCCGAGGAGGTCGGAACTCGCCCGGGCCGCTTCGCGACCTTGATGCTGATCGGCCGCAACCCGGGCATCAGCCAGACGGCGCTGAGCCGCGCCAACGGCCGCGACAAGTCGAGCCTCACCCCGGTGCTCAACGATCTCGCCAGGCGTGGCCTCGTCATCCGCCAGCGCACGCGCGCCGACCAGCGCGCCTATCGGCTCTCGCTCACCCCCGCCGGCCGCCGCCTGCTCGCCGAGCTTACGCAATGCGCCCGCGCACACGAGCGCAGCCTCGATGAGATCATCGGCGCGCAGGAACAGAAGAATTTCGTGAAGGTGTTGAAGCGGATCATCGCCGCGATGGCGTAGGTAGGGTGGGCAAAGGCGCGGAACGCGGCGTGCCCACGTGGAATCTCACCTAAACAGGTAGGCACGCTTCGCTTTGCCCAGCCTACGAGATCTATTCGTATCTGCCCAGATCGCAGCCCGGCGCCGCGTAGTGATAGCGCGACACCCCATACTGGTCCTGCCGGATGACCGGACGGCAGCGCGCCTTCCACAGGCGCTCGTGCTCGGCGGCACGCGCTGTTTCCTCATCGGATTTCGGAACATGGATGACGTAGGGGTTCACCAGGCCGTCATGCCAGATCTGGACGCACGATACGCCGCCAACGCCGTGACGATAGCCGCCATTGTGGCCGTAGAGGCAGTCGGTGGTGACGACGCCGCTGGTCTGGGCCGACGCGGCGCCGATGAGGGCGAGAACCGCCGCGACCGTCATGCCGGTACGCCAGAGGGTGTGCGATGCGAGAGCCATGTTTACCAACATCCACGCTGCGTTCGTTTTTCCTCGCAAGCGAAGGAAGCAATGCGGATGCCAGCGCAGTCGTCCCGTTGTGGAACGAAAGCGGTGACAATCCCGACCGAACGAGCGCGGTCGACGGTAACGGTGCCGTCGGGGCGCGTTCCGCCTGTCCCAATCGGGGAAGCGCGATTTACGTTAATGCGCCTCGCGCGGATCACCTGCCGCTGAGCTTGGCGACGATCTCCTGCGGCAGCGGCTTCGCCTTGATCTTGTCGGGATCGGCCGGATCGCGCGCGACCCACACGCGCGTCTCGAAGCCTTCGACCGCGAGCTGGCCGTCCTTGAGGATGCGATGCGTCACCGAGAAGCTCGAGCGCTTGATCTCGCTGATGGTCGTCTCGATCACCACGTCGTCGCCGTAGCGGGTCGGCAGGACGAAGCGCGCGCGCGTGTCCACCATCGGATAGCCGAGCGAGTCATACGACTTGACGAACTGGAACTTGGTCATGCCGAGCGCGCGCTCGAACAGCGCGGTGGTCGAGGTGTCGAACATCTCGAAATAGCGCGGGTAGTAGACGATGCCGGCCGGGTCGCAGTCGCCCCAGACGATCCGCACGTCGCGCCGATTGGTGTACATGCCGTGTCCTCCCCCCCCATCATGCCCGCGAAGGTGGGCATCCATGTCCTCCTCCAACGACAAAGACGTGGATGGCCGGGACAAGCCCTGCCATGATGGATTGCTTGCTATCTCGGCGCCATGCGCAGGGCGCCGTCGAGGCGGATGGTCTCGCCGTTGAGATAACGGTTCTCGACGATGTGCAGCGCGAGGTCGGCATATTGCTCCGGCCGGCCGAGCAGCTTTGGAAACGGCACCGAGACCGCTAGGCTCTTCTGCGTGTCCTCGGGCAGGCCGGCGAGCATCGGCGTCGAGAAGATGCCGGGCGCGATCGCGTTGACGCGGATGCCGAACTGGGCGAGCTCGCGCGCCGCCGGCAGCGTCAGCGCGACCACGCCGCCTTTCGAGGCCGCGTAGGCCGACTGGCCGACCTGGCCCTCATAGGCCGCGACCGACGCGGTCGAGATGATGACGCCGCGCTCGCCGTCCTCCAGCGGCGCGAGCCCCTGCATGGCGGCGGCGGCGAGCCGCATGGCATTGAAGGTGCCGATCAGGTTGATCTTGATCACCCGCTCGAAATCGGCGAGCGGCATCGGGCCGTCGCGGCCGACGATGCGTTTCGCCGGCCCGACGCCGGCGCAACTGACCAGGATGCGGGCGGCGCCGTGCGCCGCATGCGCCTCGCCGATCGCCGCCGCCATCGCCTCGTCGTCCGTCACGTCGCACGCGACCGCGATGCCGCCGATCTTCGCCGCCACGGCCTTCGCGGCATCGAGGTTGACGTCGAGCAGCGCGACTTTGGCGCCACGTGCCGCGAGTTTCGTCGCGGTCGCGGCGCCGAGCCCGGAGCCGCCGCCGGTGACGAGCGCGGCCTGTCCCTGCGGATTCATGAGCCCCTCCGTCGTGCAAGCGTCTTCGGCGCGCGCTTCTGCAAGAAGTCCTGCAGCCGCTTCTGCGCCTGCGGGTCACCGGCCGCAATCGCCGCCATCAGCGATTCCATCACGTAGCCGCTCGCCGGATCCTGCTCGGCGATGCGCGGCAGCACGTGCATGATGGCGAAATTGGTCATCGCCTCGTTGCCGGCGATACGGGCTGCGAGCTCGATCGCCTTGGCGAGGCCCGCGCCCGGCTCGACCACGTAGTGCGACAGGCCGAGCGCTTGGCCCTCCTCGGCGTCGTAGGTGCGCCCGGTCAGCATCATCTCCATCACCCGGGAGGCGCCGATCAGCCGCGGCAGCCGCACCGAGGCGCCGCCGCCCACATAGATGCCGCGGCTGCCCTCCGGCAGCGCATAATAGGCGCTGCGCTCGGCGACGCGCACATGCGCGGCCGCCGCGAGCTCGAGCCCACCGCCGACCACGGCGCCGTGCAGCACGCACACCACCGGCACGCGGCCGAACTCGATCCGCTCGAAGGCGCGGTGCCACATCTGCGAATGGGCGATGCTCGCCGCGACGTCGCGCCGGGTGAGCTCGCCGAGATCGAGGCCGGCGGAGAAATGCTCGCCGGCGCCCGCGATGACCACCGCTTTGATGTCGTCGGGCAGCTCGCTGAAGAACGTCTCGATCCCGAGCACCATGGCGTCGTCGATGGCGTTGCGCTTTTCCGGCCGCGCGAGGTGCAACAGCGCGAGCGCGCCCTGGCGCTCGACGCGCAGCGAGGAGGGCAGCGCGGGGAATGAGTCGGAGGCGGGGCCCGGCATCGTGGATTCCTGGCGAACAGGCCGGCAACCTTAGAGCAAGTTGCGGCCGTCGCAAATTCCAAGGACTCCTTCATGGCCGGGCTTGTCCCGGCTTGTCCCGGCCATCCACGGCTTTGTGCAAGGAAGAAAAAAGACGTGGATGCGCGGGACAAGCCGCGCATCACGGGACTGGTGGTCATTTGACCCCACACCGACCGCCCCGTAAAAAACCTCCTGCACATCATTTCCCAGCTTTCCCAGGTCGCCGTTCATGTCGCAGTTCATGTCGCTTGCCGAAGCCGTCGAGGCCAATGTCCGCGACGGCGACGCGATCGCGATGGAAGGGTTCACCCACCTCATCCCGCACGCCGCCGGCCACGAGGTCATCCGCCAGCGGCGCAAGCGGCTGACCCTGATCCGCATGACGCCGGACCTGATCTACGATCAGCTCATCGGCATGGGGTGCGCCGAGAAGGCGATCTTCTCCTGGTGCGGCAACCCGGGCGTCGGCTCGCTGCACCGCATGCGTGACGCGATCGAGAACGGGTGGCCGAACCCGCTCGCCTACGAGGAGCACTCGCACTCGGCCATGGCCAACGCCTACGAGGCGGGCGCCGCCGGGCTGCCGTTCGCGGCCTTTCGCGGCTACATCGGCGCGGATCTGCCCAAGGTGACCCCGACCATCAAGAGCGTGACCTGCCCGTACACCGGCGAGACGCTCGCGACCGTGCCGGCGATCCGTCCCGACGTCGCCGTCATCCACGCCCTGCGTGCCGATCGCGCCGGCAACGTGATGCTCGAGGGCATCGTCGGGGTGCAGAAGCAGGCGGTGCTTGCCGCCAAGCGCTCGATCGTCACGGTCGAGGAGATCGTCGACGACTTCGGCCCACGCAACCTCAATGCCGTGATCCTGCCGTCCTGGACCGTCAACGCCATCGTCTGCGTGCCGGGCGGCGCCCATCCGTCCTATGCCCAGGGTTACTACAAGCGCGATAACGCCTATTACAAGAAATGGGACGCGATCTCGCGCGACCGCGACGGCTTCCTGGCCTGGATGAAAGCCAATGTGCTCGAGAAGGGGCCGGAAGCCTTCGCCGAGCAGCGTGCGCGGCTCGCGGGGCATTGAGGCAACGACGATGACCCAGACCCACACCCACACCTCCGCCGAGATGATGACCATCGCGGCCTCGCGCGCGCTGCGGAACACCGACGTGTGCTTCGTCGGCATCGGCGCGCCGTCCGCCGCCTGCAATCTCGCGCGCCTCACCCACGCGCCGGACATCACGCTGTTCTACGAGTCCGGCACGCTCGCCACCAAGCCGTCGATCCTGCCGCTCTCGATCGGTGACGGCGAATTGTGCGACACCGCGCTCACCACCGTGTCGGTGCCGGAGATGTTCCGCTACTGGCTGCAGGGCGGCCGCGTCACCGTCGGCTTTCTCGGCGGCGCGCAGATCGACCGGTTCGCCAACCTCAACACCACCGTGGTCGGCGACTATCACAAGCCGAAGACGCGGCTGCCCGGCGGCGGCGGCGCGCCCGAGATCGCGACCTCGAGCGGCGAGATCTTCATCATCATGAAGCAGTCGAAGCGCGGCTTCGTCGACAAGATCGACTTCTACACCTCGCTCGGCCACGGCGAAGGCGGCGACCACCGCGCCCGCCTCGGCGTCAAGACCAAGGGCCCGACCAAGCTTATCACCGATCTCTGCATCTTCGAGCCCGACGCCGCCACCAAGGAGATGACCGTGGTGTCGATCCACCCCGGCATCGCCCGCGAGCAGATCGACGCCAACACCGGCTGGAAGGTGCGTTACGCCGACAAGGTCGCCGAGACGCCGGCCCCGACCGCGAACGAATTGGAAACGCTGCGCGCAATTCAGGAGCGGACCAGGATCGCGCACGGCGATCAGGCGTGAGGAGACAATCATGCGTGAGGCCTTCATCTGCGATGCCGCCCGCACCGCGATCGGCCGCTACGGCGGCGCGCTGTCGAAGGTGCGCACCGATGATCTCGCCGCGGTGCCGATCCGCGCGTTGACGAAGCGCCATCCCAAAATCGACTGGGCAGCGCTCGACGAGGTCGTGCTCGGCTGCGCCAACCAGGCGGGCGAGGACAACCGCAACGTCGCCCGCATGGGCCTGCTGCTCGCTGGCCTGCCCGCCTCGGTGCCGGGCCTGACCGTCAACCGCCTTTGCGCCTCCGGCCTCAACGCGGTCGGGGATGCGGCGCGCGCGGTCCGCGCCGGCGAGGCCGATTTCGTCATCGCGGGCGGCGTCGAGTCGATGACGCGCGCACCTTTCGTGATGGGCAAGGCGAGCGAAGCCTTCCAACGCAGCACAGAGGTGTTCGACACGACCATCGGCTGGCGCTTCGTCAATCCGCTGATGAAGCGGCAGTACGGCGTCGATTCGATGCCGGAGACCGGCGAGAACGTCGCCGAGGATTTTCAGATCACGCGCAAGGATCAGGATGCCTTCGCGCTGCGCTCGCAGCAGCGCGCCGGCAAGGCGATCGCGTCGGGCTACTTCGCCGAGGAGATCGTCGCGGTCGAGGCGCCGGGCGGCAAGGCAGGGCCGATCGTGGTCGATGAGGACGAGCACCCACGACCGGAGACCACCGCCGAGCAACTCGCCAAGCTCAAGACCTTCGTGCGTACTCCAGGCACGCTCACCGCCGGCAACGCGTCCGGCGTCAACGACGGCGCCGCCGCGATTATCATCGCGAGCGAGGAGGCGGCGAGGCGCCATGGCCTCACGCCCCGCGGCCGCGTCCTCGGCATGGCTTCCGCCGCCGTGCCGCCGCGCATCATGGGCATCGGTCCGGTGCCGTCGACCCGCAAGCTGCTGGAGCGGCTGGGACTGAAGATCAGCGATTTCGACGTGATCGAATTGAACGAAGCCTTCGCGTCCCAGGCCCTCGCGTGCCTGCGCCAGCTCGGCATTGCCGATGACGCCGAGCATGTGAATCCCAATGGCGGCGCCATCGCGCTCGGCCATCCGCTCGGCATGTCCGGCGCGCGCCTCGCGCTCACCGCGCTGCACGCGCTGGAGAAGCGCGGCGGGAAGAAGGCCCTGGCGACGATGTGCGTCGGCGTCGGCCAGGGCGTGTCGCTGGCGATCGAGCGGGTGTAGCCCGCATGGTGCGAAGCCGAATGGGGGAACGCCTCTCCCCGGATAGGCGGGCCCCGGATTACGGCGCTTTCGCGCCTCCATCCGGGCTACGCCGCCTGCGCGCTCAACTCCTGGACCAAGAGATCGCGCACGGCGGCCGCCGACGACGACAGCGGCATGCCGCGCCGCGTTACCAAGCCATACGAGCACAGCACCTTCGGCGAGCGTAGCGGCACGGCGATCAGGCCGCGGCCGCGGTGCAGCGCCACGTCGAAGTTGAGCGCGACCGCGAGGCCTAAGCCCGCCTCGACCAGATGCACCGCGGTTTCCACGTGCTGCACCTCGTACTGCCAGTTTGGCGTCAGCCGCGCCGCGCTCATCGTCTCGTCGATGATCGAGCGGATGGCGGTCTTGGTGCCGACGCGGATCAGCGGCGTGTCGCGCAAATCCTTCCACGCCACGGCGCGCTTCCTCGCCAGGGGGCGGCCGGCCGGGCAGGCGAGCACGAGCGGCGCCTCGCCGATCACCTCGACGTCGAGATCCCAGCGGTTGGTCGAGATCATGCTCAGCCCGAACTCGACCTCACCCGACCCGACCAGCTCGGCAATGGCGGCCGACGGCGTCTCGAAGATGCGCACCTCGACGCCCGGATGGATTTTGTGGAATCGGCGCAGGATCGGCGGCAGGTAATGCACCGCGAACCCCGGCAGGCAGGCGATGTCGAGTCGCTCGCGGCGCTTGGCCCCCTGCTGTTTGAGCTCGTCGAACGACTGCTCGAGCTCGGCGATCGCCTTCTGCGCCTTCGGCAGGAAGTCGATCCCGGCGCGCGTCAGCGTCACCTCGCGGGTGGTGCGGGCGAACAGCTTGACGCCGAGCTCCTCCTCGAGCTTGCGCATGCGATGGCTGATCGCGGTCTGCGACAAATTGAGGTGTGCGGCGGCACGCTGGAAGCTGCCGCGCTGGGCAATGCTGAGGAATGCCTGCAGGCCGAGGAAGTCGATGCGCATGCTTGATCCATTCATGCAGCGAATTCATCAATATAGGCGAAAATTTCATTTGCTTCCAATCGGTGCGAAGGTATGGAGGACCACGCAAACCGCGCGTCCGTCGCGCGGGCGGGGAGGGTTTCGCTTGCGTATCAGCGGGTTTAGAAGTCGGCCGCGACGATCCCGGAGACCTTTCCCGTGCCGATGAGCCCTGGCTACATCCCGTTCCATCCCAATCCGTCGAAGCCGGCGTACAAGGCGCCGCCCGGTGCCGTGTGCTCGCACTGCCACGTGTTCGGCCCCGAGGCTGCGTTTCCGTTCGCGCCCAAGCGCAAGTACACGCCGTGCGACGCGCCGAAGGAGAAGCTGTTCGCGCTGCGCGATTTTCTCGGCCTCGACAAGAACGTGATCGTGCAGGCGACCTGCCACGACACCGACAACCGCGCACTGGTCGACGCGCTGGTGAGCTCGAACGGCAAGGCCAAGGGCGTCGCCTTCGTCGACGAGAGCTTCAGCGATGCCCAGCTCAAGGAGCTCGACCGCGCCGGCGTGCGCGGCGTGCGCTTCAACTTCATCAAGCGGCTGGTCGACTCGACGCCGAAGGACGTGATGCTGCGCATCGCCCGGCGCATCGCCGATCTCGGCTGGCACATCGTGATCTATTTCGAGCACGCCGATCTCGACGAGATGGGTACATTCCTCAAATCTCTGCCGACCACGCTGGTGTTCGACCACATGGCCTGCCCGAACGTGCGCGAGGGCGTCGACGGCGAGCACTTCCAGGCCTGGCTCAAGGCGATCGACGCCAACAAGACCTGGATCAACAAGGTCACCTGCCCGGAGCGCTTCACGCTGCAAGGGCCGCCCTACGACGACGTGGTGCCGTTCGCGCGCGCGCTCGTCGAGCGCTTCCCCGACCGTGTGCTCTGGGGCACCGACTGGCCGCATCCCAACATGCCGAAGGAAGCGCCCGACGACGGCCTCCTGGTCGACATGATCCCGAAGATCGCGCCGACCGCGGCGCTGCAACGGAGTCTGCTCGTGGACAATCCGATGCGGCTTTACTGGAGTTGAACAATGTCCGCTGCCGTAGGGCGGGCAAAATCGCCTGCACCGGCACCTCCGCGTGGGCAAAGCCGCGTCGGCGATTTTGCCCACGCGGCGCGCGTAGAGGCACGCGCCTTTGCCCACCCTACGGCGCTTCGATATATTTGAGCTGTGTTCGGAGGAAACGGAGACAACAAGATGCCACGCGAAGTGCACGACTACGACGACATTCCCGGCACCTTCGTGTTCGACGCCGAGCGCTCGCGCCAGGGCTACGGCATCAACATGTTCTGCATGTCGCTGATGAAGGAAGACAACCGCAAGGCGTTCAAGGCGAACGAGGCTGAGTACCTGAAGAAGTTCAATCTCACGCCGGCGCAGACCGAGGCGATTCTCAAGCGCGACTACAACCGCATGCTCGAGCTCGGTGGCAATATCTATTTCACCGCCAAGCTGGGCGCGACCGACGGCCACTCGTTCCGCCATCTGGCCGCGACGATGACGGGATCGACGCAGGAGACCTACGCCCAGATGATGCTCGACGGCGGCCGCTCGGTCGAAGGCAACCGCAGCCGCTCCGGCAAGGGCGGGGTCGGCAGCATTCTCGGCGAGCAGGGCAGGCCGAAGGCCGCGAAGGCCAAGGCGAAGGCAAAGGGCGCGGCGGGCAGGTCCGCCAAGGTCAAAGCCAAGGCCAAGCCCGCCAAATCGAAATCCAAAGCGAAGCGCTGATAATAAGAGGGCTCAACCGTGGCCAGGATCATCGCAGGAGTGGCTTCGTCGCACGTGCCGGCGATCGGCGCCGCGATCGACAACAAGCAGACCGAGGAGCCGTACTGGAAGCGGGTCTTCTCCGGCTTCGAGAAATCGAAGGAGTGGATGGCGCAGACCAGGCCCGACGTCGCGATCGTCGTCTACAACGACCACGCCTCGGCATTCTCGGTCGAGATGGTGCCGACCTTCGCGCTCGGCTGCGCCGCCGAGTTCCCGCCGGCCGACGAGGGCTGGGGCCCGCGTCCGGTGCCGGTGGTGAAAGGCCATCCCGAGCTTGCCTCGCACATCGCCCAGTCGGTGATCCTCGACGAGTTCGACCTCACCATCGTCAACAAGATGGAGGTCGACCACGGGCTGACCGTGCCGATGAACCTGTTGTTCGGGTCGCCCAAGGAGTGGCCGTGCCCCGTGATCCCGCTCGCTGTCAACGTGGTGCTCTTCCCGCCGCCGACCGGGCACCGCTGCTACATGCTCGGCCGCGCCATCCGCAAGGCGGTCGAGTCCTACCCTGAGGATCTGCGCGTCGTCGTGTTCGGAACCGGCGGCATGTCGCACCAGATCTCCGGCCCGCGTGCCGGCCTGATCAACAAGAAGTTCGACACCGCCTTTCTCGACAACCTCACCAAGGACCCGAAGAAGCTCACCCGCATCCCGCACCTCGAATACATGCGCGAGGCCGGCGCCGAGGGCATCGAGATGGTGATGTGGCTGATCATGCGCGGCGCGCTCGACGACAAGGTTGACGAGATCTACCGCTTCTACACCGTGCCGGCCTCGAACACGGCGGTCGGCCACATCATCCTAGAGAACCGCAAGAAGGCGGGGGGAAAATCCAAGGTGAAATCCAAGGTCAAGCGCGCGGCGGTGCGCGCCAGGACCGACGTTCGCAGGAGCAAGTGATGAAGATTTGCGTCGCCGGGCAGGGCGCTTTCGGCCAGAAGCATCTCGATGCATTGAAACGCATTCCGGGCGTGGAAGTCACCTCGCTGGTCGGCGGCAATCAGGATTCGACCGCGCAGGTGGCGAAGAAATACGGCATCCCTCATTACACGGGCGAGCTCAGCGAGGGCATCAAGCGCGCCGACGCCGTGATCCTGACCACGCCGACCAAGATGCACTTTCGCCAGGGCGAGCAGGTGATGCGCGCCGGCAAGCACGTGCTGGTGGAGATTCCGGTCACCGACAGCGTCGAGGATGCCGAGAACCTGGTGAAGATCGCCAAGGAGACCGGCGTCACCGCCATGGGCGGCCACGTCCGCCGCTTCAACCCGAGCCATCAGTACGTTCACAAGAAGATCGCCAAGGGCGAGCTGAAGATCCAGCAGATGGACGTGCAGACCTACTTTTTCCGGCGCCGTAACATCAACGCGGCCGGCAACCCGCGCAGCTGGACCGACCACCTCTTGTGGCACCACGCCGCGCACACGATCGATCTCTTCCAGTACCAGGCCGGCGAGACGATCAACGACTGCTACGCCGTGCAGGGGCCGATCCATCCGCAGCTCGGCATCGCCATGGACATGGGCATCGTCGCCAAGGTGCCGTCGGGCGCGATCCTCACGTTATCGCTGTCGTTCAACAATGATGGCCCGCTCGGCTCGTTCTTCCGCTACATCTGCGACAACGGCACCTTCAAGGCGTTCTACGACGACCTCTCGGACGGCAAGGACAACAAGATCGACGTCTCCAAGGTCGACGTCTCGATGGACGGCATCGAGCTCGAGGACCGCGAGTTCATCGCCGCCATCGAGGAGAAGCGCGAGCCGAACGGCAGCCTCGCGCAGCTGCTGCCATGCATGCGCGTCCTCGGCAAGCTCGAGCGGATCATCGATCCGCAGCGCAAGGCGCACGCTTAACATCACCAAGGGGCAGGGGCGAAAGAGAAAGACCGGCCAGCGACAAAAGGCGGCAGCCACGGCCGCCGCCTACGGCGCGCCTTCCCGATAGAATGTCGCAAAGTTTGGTTGGACACCCAACGATCGCATCAACAAAGCCACAAGCACGAACCAAAGAGCCCGGAGGAAAAATCCCATGCGTCGACTGCATCGCAGACAGTTTCTCGCCACCACGGCGGCGGCTGCCGCCGTGACCAGCCTCGCTCCCCGCGCATTCGCAGCCGATCCGGTCAAGGTCGGCGTCATCCTGCCGATGACCGGCCAGCAGCAGTCGACCGGGCGCGAGACCATCGCGGCGATCAAGCTCTACATGGCGCAGAACGGCGACACGGTCGCGGGCCGCAAGATCGAGATCATCCTCAAGGACGACGCTGCCGTTCCCGACAACACCAAGCGGCTCGCCCAGGAGCTGATCGTCAACGACAAGATCAACTTCGTCGCCGGCTTCGGCATCACGCCGTGCGCGCTGGCGGTGGCGCCGCTCGCGACCCAGGCGAAAATCCCCGAGATCGTCATGTGCGCCGGCACCTCGATCATCACCGAGCGCTCTCCCTACATCGTGCGCTCGTCCTTCACGCTCGCGCAATCGACGGTGCCGATGGCCGATTGGGCGGCGCAGAACGGCATCAAGAAGGTGGTCAGCATGGTCTCCGACTACGCGCCGGGCGTCGACTCCGAGGTCTCGTTCAAGGAGGAGTTCACCAAAAAGGGCGGGCAGATCCTCGAGGCGATCCGCTTCCCGCTCGCCAACCCGGACTTTGCGCCGTTCCTGCAGCGGGCCCGCGACGACAAGCCGGATGCGATCTTCGTGTTCGTGCCGGCCGGCCAGGGCGCCGTGTTCGTCAAACAGTTCCTCGAGCGTGGCCTCGACAAGGCCGGCATCAAGATCATCGGCCCGGGCGACGTCACCGATGACGACGTGCTGCCGCGCATGGGCGACCAGGTGATCGGCACCGTGACGGCGCATTTCTACTCGGCCGATCACCCCTCGCCCGCCAACAAGGCCTACGTGGCGGCGTTCGAGAAGGCGAACAACAACATGCGCCCGAACTTCATGTCGGTCGGCGGCTACGACGGCATGCACCTGATCTACGACGCGTTGAAGAAGACCAACGGCGACACCGACGGGGACAAGCTGGTTGCGGCCATGAAGGGCATGGCGTTCGAGAGCCCACGCGGCCCGATCTCGATCGACCCGGACACGCGCGACATTATCCAGGACGTCTACATCCGCAAAGTCGAGAAGAAGAACGGTCAGCTCTACAACGTCGAGTTCGCCAAGTTCGCCGCCATCAAGGACCCGATCAAGGCGGCGAAGAAGTAGATGGAGTAGGGTGGGCAGAATCGCGCATCGTTACGGTGCCGCGTGGGCAACCGCATGGCGCGATTTTGCCCACGCGGCAGCTGCTGCGCGCGGTTGCCCACCATACGGATAGGAACCTGTTGCAGGCCCCATGCTGACCATCCTGTTCGACGGCGTCGCCTACGGCATGCTGCTGTTCGTGCTGGCGTGCGGCCTCTCCGTCACGCTCGGCCTGATGAACTTCGTCAACCTTGCGCACGGCGCCTTCGCGATGGCGGGCGGCTACATCACGGTCGTGGTGGTGAACCGCTGGGGCGTGCCGTTCCTGCTCGGCCTGCCGATCGCGTTCGTCGCCGGCGCCGTGCTCGGCGCGGTGCTCGAGCGCACGCTCTACGTCAATCTATATGCCAAGCCCCATCTCGACCAGGTGCTGTTCACCATCGGCCTCGTCTTCATGTCGGTCGCCGGAGTCGACTACATCATGGGCTCGTCGCAGCAGTTCGTGAACATCCCGTCCTGGCTGGAAGGCCAGATCAACCTCGGCGGCGTCGGCATCGGCCGCTACCGGCTGATGATCATCGTCCTGTGCGGCCTGCTCACCATCGCGCTGCAACTGATCCTGGCCAAGACCCGGTTCGGCAGCCGGCTGCGCGCCGCGGTCGACGACCAGCGCGTCGCGCGCGGGCTCGGCATCAATGTCGGCGCAGTGTTCGGTCTCACCTTCGCGTTCGGCTCCGGGCTCGCTGCGCTCGGCGGCGCGCTCGGCGCGCAGATCCTCGGCCTCGATCCGATCTTCCCGCTCAAGTACCTCATCTACTTTCTCATCGTCGTCACGGTCGGCGGCACCTCCAGCATCACGGGCCCGTTCGTCGCCTCGATCCTGCTCGGCATCGGCGACGTCGCCGGCAAATATTATCTGCCCTCGCTCAGCGCCTTCGTCATCTACAGCATCATGATCGTCATGCTGCTGTGGCGCCCGCAGGGGCTGTTCTCGCGCTCGGCGTCGCGGTGACGCGATGGCGCTCGCAGCCGACTCCCCCCCGCTCGCCGCCGAGGTCACCGGCTTTCTCACCCGCCGCGCGCGCTGGTCGCTCCTCGAGATTGCGTTCTGGCTGCTCGCGCTCGCCTCGATCTGGGTGTTTCCGAGCAAGCACCTGATCCTCACCGAGATCTGCATCTGGGCGATGTTCGCGCTCTCGCTCGATCTCATCCTCGGCTATGCCGGGATCATCTCGCTCGGCCACGCCGCTTTCTTCGGCTTCGGCGCCTTTGCGGCCGGTCTCGCCGCCAAGTACGGCTACATCCAGGAGCCGGTGATCGCACTTGTCGTCGCCGGCCTGCTCGCGGCCGCGCTCGGCTTCGCGACCAGCTTTCTCGTCCTGCGCGGCTCCGACCTCACGCGGCTGATGGTGACGTTCGGGGTCGCCCTGGTGCTGAGCGAGATCGCCAACAAGTTCTCCGACATTACTGGGGGCGCCGACGGCCTGCAGGGCATCGAGATCAAGCCGGTGCTCGGCCGCTTCCAATTCGACCTCTACGGCCACACCGGCTACGTCTACGCGCTGATCGTGCTTTTTCTGATGTTCGTGCTGGCGCGCCGGGTTGTGCGCTCGCCGTTCGGCCTGTCGCTGCAGGCGATCAAGGGCAACGCGCTGCGTTCCTCCGCGGTGGGCATCGCGGTCAACTGGCGGCTGGTCGCGATCTACACGCTCGCGGCCGGCTATGCCGGCCTCGCCGGGGCGGTGCTGGCGCAGACGCAGCAGTTCGCGTCGCTCGAGATGTTCTCGATCGACCGTTCCGCCGACGTGCTGCTGATTCTGATCATCGGCGGCACCGGCTATCTCTATGGGGGCCTGATCGGCGCGCTGATCTACCGCTTCGCGCAGGATTTCCTCTCCGACCTGTCGGCGCGCTACTGGCAGTATTGGATCGGCTTCGTGCTGATCATGATGGTGCTGTTCGGCCGCGTTTTCGGCGGCATCCTCGCTGCCCTCATCATCGGCGTCACGGTCTGGTTCAAGCTCGACACCGGGACGAGCCTCCTCATCACGGCCGCGACGCTGCTGGTGCTCGGCGTCGTGCGCGAGCCGCTGCTGAAATGGACCGGATCGCGCTGGCGGCGGGCGCTCGCAGGATTGCGGCGCAAACCCGCGGGCACGAGCACGGGGGCGAGCCATGCCGGCCGTGCTTGAAACCCGCGGCCTCGACAAGCACTTCGGCGGCATCGTCGCGGCGAACCAGGTATCGCTCGCGATCCAGAAGGGCGCCCGCCACGCCCTGATCGGACCGAACGGCGCCGGCAAGACCACCGTCGTCAACCTCCTCACCGGCGTGCTGCGGCCGACGGCCGGGCAGATACTCCTCGATGGCAACGACATCTCCGACCTGCCGCCGCATCAGCGCGTGCGCCTGGGCATCGCCCGCACCTTCCAGATCAACCAGCTGTTCGCGGATCTCACCCCGATCGAGACCCTCGGCCTCGCCATCTCGGAGCGGCTCGGCCGCGGCCGTGACTGGTGGCGCATCGTCGGCAGCGACCCCGCCGTCACCGCCGAGATCTCCGACCTGATCGAGCGCTTCCGCCTCGGCGACGTGATGCGCGAGCGCACCGGGATTCTCCCCTACGGCAAGCAGCGGCTCCTCGAGATCGCGCTCGCCATCGCGTGCAAGCCGCGCGTGCTGCTGCTCGACGAGCCCGCCGCCGGCGTGCCCGAGGGCGAGCGCCACGAGATCCTCGCGACCGTCGAGGCGCTGCCCAAGGACGTGACCGTGCTGCTGATCGAGCACGACATGGACATCATCTTCTCGTTCGCCGACCGCATCTCGGTGCTGGTGAACGGCGCGCTCTTCGTCGAGGGCGAGCCCGACGAGGTCGCACGTGATCCCCGCGTGCGAGCGGTCTATCTCGGCGAGGCGTTCGATGCCTGAGCTGCTCAGCCTCGAGCGCCTGAGCGCCGGCTACGGCGAGGCCGTGGTGCTGTCGGAGATTTCGCTCGTCCTCGAGGAGGGCGAGTCGCTCGCGCTGCTCGGCCGCAACGGCATGGGCAAGACCACCCTGGTCAACTCGATCGTCGGCGTCACCCGCTATCGCGGCGGTGCCATTCGCCTCGACGGCCGCGACGTCACGCGAATGCGCCCCGACCAGCGCGCCCATGCCGGCATCGGCTGGGTGCCGCAGGAGCGCAACATCTTCAAGTCGCTCACGGTGGAAGAGAATCTGACCGCGGTGGCGCGGCCGGGCGCCTGGACGCCGGCGCGGGTCTACGAGCTCTTTCCGCGCCTCGCTGAGCGGCGAAACAACCTCGGCAACCAGCTCTCCGGCGGTGAGCAGCAGATGCTCGCGGTCGGCCGCGCGCTGGTGCTCAACCCGCGCATCATCCTGCTCGACGAGCCGCTCGAAGGCCTGGCGCCCATCATCGTCGAGGAGCTGATCGCCGCCATGACCCGAGTCGTGCGCCAGGAAGGCCTCGCCGCCATCCTGGTCGAGCAGAACGCGCAGAAGATCCTCGGCGTCACCGACCGCGCCGTGATCCTCGAGCGCGGCTGTATCGTCCACCAGGGCGACAGCGCGACGCTGCGCGCCGACCGCGCCGTGCTGGAGACCTTCCTCGGCGTCACCGACGCCGGCCCACGCCGCAAGCGATCGTAGGGTGGGCAAAACCGCGTATCGATGCTCCGACCGCGTGGGCAACCGCGCGTAAGCGGTTTTGCCCACGCGGCCACCGCCCACGCGCGGTTGCCCACCCTACCCAGGGGCTTGACGATTCCCGCGCATCCCGCAAGGAAAGCAGCAACCACAAAAGGGGAGACGCCCGATGACCGCCCGCACCAGACCGCCGTTCCGTGCCGACCATGTCGGCAGCATCCTGCGTTCGGCCGCCATCAAGGATGCGCGTGCCAAGCGCGAAACCGGCGCGATCCGGGCGGCGGCGCTCGAGGAGGTCGAGGACCGCGAGATCGACAAGATCATCAAAAAGCAGGAGGAGATCGGCCTCAAGCTCGCGACCGATGGCGAGTATCGCCGCTCGTGGTGGCACTTCGATTTCTTCGGCATGCTGCAGGGCGTCGAGATCTACGAGCTCGACCACGGCATCCAGTTCCAGGGCGTGCAGACCAAACCACTCAGCATCCGCGTCAAGAGCAAGATCGGCTTCGGCCACCACCCGATGCTCGACCACTTCAAGTATCTCAAGGCCCACACCAAGGTGGTGCCGAAGATGTGCATCCCTAGCCCGACCGTGATGCATTTCCGCCTCGAGCCGAACGCGGTCGCGGCCAGCGCCTACGCGAGCCGCGACGCCATCTTCGACGACCTCGCCCTGGCCTACCAGGACGCGATCCGCGCGTTCTATGCGGCCGGTTGCCGCTATCTGCAGTTCGACGACACGGCCTGGGCCTATCTCTGCTCGCAGGAAGAGTTGAAAAAGGCGAAAGCGCGCGGCCTCGACGTCGACCACCTGCAGGAGACTTACACGCGCTGCATCAACAAAGCGCTGCAAGCGAAGCCTGCCGACATGGTCATCACCACCCATGTGTGCCGCGGCAACTTCCGTTCCACCTTCATCTCCTCGGGGGGCTACGAGCCGGTCGGCGAGAGCCTGCTCGCCAAGTGCAACTACGACGGCTACTTCCTCGAATACGACAGCGACCGCGCCGGCGGCTTCGAGCCGCTGCGCTTTTTGCCGAAAGGCAACAAGGTGGTCGTGCTCGGGCTCGTCACCTCCAAGTTCGGCGCCCTGGAGAAGAAGGACGACATCAAGCGGCGCATCGACGAGGCGACCAAATACGCCGCCCTCGACCAGCTCGCCCTCTCGCCGCAATGCGGCTTCGCGTCGACCGAGGAGGGCAACGTCCTCGCCGATGATGAGCAATGGGCCAAGCTGCGCATGATCGTCGAGCTCGCCGACGAGGTGTGGGGCTGATCTCTTCCCGTCGCCCCGCAGCGCCGTAGGTGGGCAAAACAAAGGCGGCCGATATGATTGCGATCAGGCCCAATGTCTGCTCCGCCGTGCCCACGTGGACGCGGATATTGATGCCCTCGTCGGGTGGGCACGGCGGAGCAGCCACCATGCGTTTATTGAAACATCAGGGCCGCCTTTGCCCACCCCATGGTCCGAGAGAGTCATCACGTCCATGCAACGCACCACACCCCCCTTCCGCGCCGACCACGTCGGCAGCCTGCTGCGCACCTCGGCGCTGCACCAGGCCCGCGCCCAGCGCGAGCGCGGCGAGATCGACGCCGCGGCGCTGAAAGCGATCGAGGATCGCGAGATCGTCGCGCTCATCCGCAAGCAGGAGGCGGTGGGGCTCAAATCGATCACCGATGGCGAGTATCGCCGCGCCTCCTGGCAGACCGATTTCCTCACCGCCCTCGACGGCGTCGAGGCCTACCGCGGCGAGCGCAAGTTCAAGTTCAAAGGTCCGGCAGGGCAGCCGCGGCCGATCCTGCTGCGGCTGAAAGGAAAGCTCGGCCGCGTCGAAGGGCACCCGATGGTCGAGCATTTCGGTTTCGTCGCCAAGAACACGAAAGCGACGCCCAAGATGACCATTCCGTCGCCCTCGACCCTGCATTTCCGCTACGGCCGCGAGGCCGTGCCGGAGGCGATCTATCCCACCATGGACGAGTTCTATGCCGACCTCGGCAAGACCTACGCCAAGGTGGTGCGCGCCTTCGCCGACGCCGGATGCCGCTATCTGCAGCTCGACGAGGTGAACCTCGCCTATCTGTGCGACCCGGCCCTGCGCGAGCAGGTGGCCTCGCGCGGCGACGATCCGGCGGCGCTGCCGATGATCTATGCCGGCATGATCAACGCGGCGATGTCCGACATTCCGTCCGACATGGCGATCACGATGCATCTCTGCCGCGGTAATTTCCGCTCGACGTTCGTCGCCACCGGCGGCTACGAGCCGGTCGCCGAGATCCTGTTCAACACCATTAAGGTGCATGGCTACTTCATGGAGTACGACAGCGAGCGCGCCGGCGGGTTCGAGCCGCTGCGTTTTGTCCCGAAGGGGAAGACCGTGGTGCTCGGCCTCGTCACCTCCAAGACCGGTGCGCTCGAAAGCAAGGACGCGATCAAGCGCCGCATCGACGAGGCGGCGAAATACGTGCCGGTCGATCAGCTCGCCCTCTCGCCGCAGTGCGGCTTCGCCTCGACCGAGGACGGCAATACGCTCGCCGAGGAGGAGCAATGGGCGAAGCTGCGCATGATCGTCGAGGTGGCGGAGGAGGTTTGGGGTTAGGTCTCGGTCGTCATGCCCGCGAATGCGAGCATCCACGTCTTTGCGGCAAAGCGAGACGTGGATGGCCGGGACAAGCCCGGCCATGACGGATAAAGTTGCGTCGGGAGAACCGCCATGCCACGCACCACGCCGCCGTTCCGCGCCGACCACGTCGGCAGCCTGCTGCGCCCCGTCGCGCTGAAGGAGGCGCGGGCGAAACGCCAGAAGGGCGAGATCACGGCCGACGCGCTCGAGGCCGTCGAGGACCGCGAGATCGAGCGCATCATCGCCAAGCAGCAGGACATCGGCCTGCAATGCGCGACCGACGGCGAGTTTCGCCGCTCCTGGTGGCATTTCGACTTTTTCCGCGGGCTCGACGGCGTCACCCCCTTCGTCACCGAGCACGGCATCAAATTCGCCGGCGTCGAGACCAAGGCCGAGAGTATCAAGATCACCGGCAAGGTCGGCTTCTCGGGACACCCGATGCTCGACCATTTCCGCTTTCTCAAGAGCCACACGCGCGTCACGCCGAAGATGTGCATCCCGGCGCCCAGCACGATGCATTTCCGCCAGGGCCGCGCGCAGATCAGCCGCGACGTCTATCCCGATCTCGAGTCTTTCTTCGCCGACCTCGCCGCCGCCTACCGCAAGGCGATCCGCGCCTTCTACGATGCCGGTTGCCGCTATCTGCAGCTCGACGACACCGCCTGGTCCATGGTGTGCGACCCGAGCGAGCGCGAGCAGTCACGCAAGCGCGGTGACGATCCCGACGCGCTGCCCGCCCGCTATGCGGCGCTCACCAACGCGGCGCTGGCGGACAAGCCCGCCGACATGGCGATCACCATGCATTCCTGCCGGGGCAATTTCCGCTCCACTTTCATCGCCTCGGGCGGCTACGAGTTCGTCGCCGAGCAGCTGCTCGGCAAGGTCGACGGCATCGACGGCTACTTCCTCGAATACGACAGCGAGCGCGCCGGCGGCTTCGAGCCGCTGCGGTATCTTCCGAAGGGCAAGAAAATCGTCGTCCTCGGCCTCGTGACCTCGAAGAGCGGCACGCTCGAGAGCAAGGACGCGATCAGGCGCCGCCTCGACGAGGCGACGAAGTACGTCGCGCTCGACCAGCTCGCGCTGTCGCCGCAATGCGGCTTTGCGTCGACCGAGGAAGGCAATGTCTTGGCCGAGGAGGAGCAGTGGGCGAAGCTGCGCATGATCGTCGAGATCGCGAATGAGGTTTGGACGTAGGGCGGGCAAATCAAAGGCGGCCGAGGTGCTAGAGAGTTCGCACGTCATTCGCTCCGCCGTGCCCAAGCAGCTTGAACCGCTGGACCAGTGGGCACGGCGGAGCAGCCGTTTGCGCATGGCACGAACACCAGGGCCGCCCACCCTACGATTGCCGGAGCACTCGAGTTGACGGAACACCCCCACGACGACATCGCGCCGATCCGCGAGGCGGTGCGCTCCCTGTGTGCGGATTTTCCCGGCGAGTACTGGCGCAAGCTCGACCGCGAGCGCGCCTATCCGGCCGAGTTCGTCGCCGCGCTCACCAAGGCCGGTTTCCTCGCCGCGCTGATCCCCGAGGAATACGGCGGCAGCGGGCTCCCCATGCCGGCGGCGGCCGCAATCCTGGAGGAAATCCATGCGTCGGGCTGTAACGGCGCCGCCTGTCATGCACAGATGTACACCATGGGCACCGTGCTGCGGCACGGCAACGACGCGCAGAAACAAAAATACCTGCCGGCGATCGCGCGCGGCGAGCTGCGCCTGCAGGCCTTCGGCGTGACCGAGCCGACCTCCGGCACCGATACGCTGAGCCTTCGCACCACCGCGACCCGTGAGAGCAACGACGGCTACGTGGTCAACGGCCAGAAGATCTGGACCTCGCGCGCCGAATATTCCGACCTCATGCTGCTGCTCGCCCGCACGACGCCGCGCGACCAGGTGAAGAAGCGCACCGAGGGCCTTTCGGTCTTCCTCGTCGACATGCGCGACGCCAAGGGGCTCAGCATCCAGCCCATCCGCACCATGATGAACCACGCGACCACGCAGGTGTTCTTCGACCAGATGCGGGTGCCGGCCGAGAACCTGATCGGCGAGGAAGGGCAGGGCTTCCGCTACATCCTCTCCGGCATGAACGCCGAGCGCATCCTCATCGCGGCCGAGTCGATCGGCGACGCCAAATGGTTCATCGCCAAGGCCACCAACTATGCCAAGGAACGCGTGCTGTTCGGCCGTCCGATCGGGCAGAACCAGGGCGTCCAGTTCCCGATCGCACGCGCCTACGCGCAGATGCGCGCTGCCGAGCTGATGGTGCACGAGGCCGCGAACCTCTACGCCGCCGGCCGCGACTGCGGGCCCGAAGCGAACATGGCGAAGATGCTGGCAGCCGATGCCTCGTGGGCCGCCGCCGACATGTGCGTGCAGACGCACGGCGGCTTCGGCTTCGCGGAAGAGTTCGACATCGAGCGCAAGTTCCGCGAGACCCGGCTCTACCAAGTGGCGCCGATCTCGACCAACCTCGTCCTCTCCTATCTCGCCGAGCATGTGCTCGGCTTGCCGCGCTCATACTAGCGTATGTCACGGCGAAGTGGTCACCGGTTCGCCGATAGGGACATGCGCCAAAGGTAAAAATGCCCCAGCCTCTGTCCGGACTTCTCGTCGTCGCGCTCGAGCAGGCGGTTGCCGCGCCCATGTGCACCTGCCGCCTCGCCGATGCCGGCGCGCGTGTCATCAAGGTCGAGCGGCCGGAGGGCGATTTCGCCCGCGGCTACGACGCGCTGGTGCACGGCGAGAGCGCCTATTTCGTCTGGCTCAACCGCGGCAAGGAATCGGTCGTGGTCGATCTTACGCAAGCCGCCGATCGCGCGCTGCTCGAGCGCATGATCGCCAAGGCCGATGTGTTCGTGCAGAACCTCAAGCCCGGCGCCGCCGCCAAGCTCGGCTTCGCGCCCGATCGCCTGCGGCGCGACTTTCCGCGCCTCGTTGTCTGCTCGATCTCGGGCTTCGGCGAAAGCGGTCCGTATGCGCAGCGCAAGGCCTATGACCTGCTGATCCAAGCCGAGTCCGGCCTCGCCTCGGTCACCGGAGGCCCGGAGGCACCGGCCCGCGTCGGCGTCTCGGTGGTCGACGTCGCGACCGGCATGAACGCCTACGAGGCGGTCCTCGAGGCGCTGCTCGGGCGCGAGCGCAGCGGGCAGGGGGCGGCAATCTCCGTCTCCATGTTCGACGCCATGGCCGACTGGATGACGGTGCCGCTGCTGCACCACGAGGGCGGCAAGACGCCGACCCGCCTCGGCCTCGCCCACCCGTCGATCTCGCCCTACGGCGTTTTCAAGACGCGCGACGGCGTCGACGTGCTGATCTCGATCCAGAACGACCGCGAATGGGTGGTGCTCGCCCGCGACGTGATGGGCGATGCGGCGCTCGCCGCCGATCCCGATTTCGCCACTGTGGTGAAGCGCCTGGAGCGCCGTCCCGACACGGACGGAAAGGTGGCCAAATCGTTCGCGACGATGGATGTCGACGAGCTGACCGCGAAGATGCTCAACTCCGACATCGCCTTCGGTCGCGTCAGCGATCCCGAGTCATTGCGCCACCATCCGCACCTTCGCCGCATCACCGTCGGCTCGCCGTCAGGGCCGGTGTCATATCCGGCTCCGGCCACACAGCGCTCCGGCGAGCCGCGCCAATATGGCCCGGTACCGGCACTGGGCGAGCACAGCGAGAGGATCAGGAAGGAATTCGCAAGCTAGATGGTCCTCGTGGCCGGGCTTGTCCCGGCCATCTACGTCTTGCTTGCCGAATCGCTGCAAAGACGTGGATGCTCGCGACAAGCCCGGGCATGACGGCGATGAATTCCCTAGGTGACATCGGGTCGTTCGATCGGGCAAACTTCTCTTACCCACCAAGGCTCCACGAGCCATCACCCAAGAGGAAACACCCCCATGGACAAGGCGATGCATGACAAGGGGCTCGGCGTGCGCCGGGCCGTGCTCGGCGACGAGTATGTCGATGCCGCGATGAAGAATGTGGACGATTTCAACCAGCCACTGCAGGACATCCTCAACGAATATTGCTGGGGCGCCGTGTGGGGCCGCGAAGGCCTGCCGCGCAAGACGCGCAGCATGCTCAACCTCGCGATGATCTCGATCCTCAACCGGCCGCACGAGCTGCGCGCGCACCTGCGCGGCGCGCTGCGCAACGGCGTCACTAAGCAGGAGATCGCCGAGATCTTCATCCAGGTCGGCTGCTACGCCGGCGCCCCCGCCGCCGTCGACGCGTTCCGCACCGCGCGCGAGTTCTTCAAGGAAATCGACGGGAAGAAAATCTGAGGGCGAATAGCAAATGGCGAATAGCGAATAGAGACCGCTTTCCATTCGCTACTCGCCATTCGCTGATATGAGACTCGCTAGCGCGTAAGAGGAGACGCCACAATGGACATCGGCTTCATCGGCCTCGGCAACATGGGCTTCCACATGGCGCGGCGGCTCATCGAGGCGGGCCACAACGTGATCGCGCTCGACACAAACAAGGCGGCGCTCGATCGCATCGTCGCGCTCGGCGGCAAGCCGGCCGCCTCGGCCAAGGAGGTCGCCGACCGCGCCGAGACCGTGATGGCGAGCTTGCCGACACCGGATATTGTGCTCGCGGTCGCCACCGGACCGGGCGGCGTGATCGACGGGCAGCGCGTGCGCCGCTTCGTCGATCTCTCCACCACCGGCTCGGCGATGGCAAAGCGCATTTTCGCGCTTCTCGAGGCGCGTGACATCGTGCAGATCGACGCGCCGGTGTCGGGCGGCGTTTCCGGCGCCGAGAAGGGCACCGTCGCCGTGATGGCGTCGGGCCCGCGCGCCGACGTGGAGGCGATGAAGCCGGCCCTGTCGGTGATCGGCAAGTTCTTCTTCATCGGCGAGGAGCCCGGCGCCGGGCAGACCATGAAGCTCTGCAACAATTTCCTCTCCGCCGTCGGTATGGCGGCCACGGCGGAGTCGATGGTGCTCGGCGTCAAGGCCGGGCTCGACCCGCGCGTGATGCTCGACGTGATCAACGCGAGCTCCGGTCGCAATACCGCGACCGAGACCAAGTTCCCGAAAAACGTGCTGCCCGGCACCTTCGACCTCGGCTTCACCAACGGGCTGATGGCGAAGGATGTCGGGCTCGCGGTGTCCGAGGCGAAGGCGCTCGGTGTGCCGATGGAGATCGCCGAGCTGGTGCTGCGCCATCTGCGCCGCGCCTGCGACGAGATCGGCGCCAATGCGGACCTGACGACGATCGTGCAGCCGCTCGAGCGCCAGGTCGGTGTGGAGGTGCGGTCGAGAAAACAGTAAGGGCGAATGGGGACTGGCGAATGGGGAGTGACAGGCAGGCCGGTATCGCCATTCGCTATTCGCGCCCACCGCGGGCAGGTGCGGGAACAATCCTCTCGGTGCGCCATTATCGCTAGCGTGGGAGTCGGGGTGTAGCCATGTCCAGCGTCCTGCTCGCCGATATCGGCGGAAGCACCACCCGGTTCGCGGTCTGTGACCCCGGCGGGCGTCCGGACAAGATCAGCGTGATCGAGAACGATACCGTCTCGGGCCCGCAGGCGGCGATTCGTCGCTATCTCGACGACAACAGGCTCGCGCCGCGCGGGGCCGTGCTGGCGGTCGCGGGTCCGATCGCCGGCCGCGAGGTCAAGCTCACCAACCGCGACTGGCGCTTCCATTGCGATCAGCTCGCCGAGCAGTTCGGCTTCCACCCCATCTTTCCGATCAACGATTTCGAGGCGCTTGCCCACTCGCTGGCGCTGCTGCGCTCGGACGAGATGCGCGCCATCGGCACCGGCCGCATACCGCTTGCCGGCCCGCGCGCCGTGCTCGGCCCCGGCACCGGGCTCGGCGTCGCAGCGGTGGTGCCGCACGGCAGGGAATGGATCGCGCTGGCGAGTGAGGGCGGCCATGCCTCGTTCGGGCCGGCCGCCGACGACGAGCGGGTGGTGTTTCAGCGGGTCGCCCACGGTTCCCATGGCTCCCACGGCGAGACCTTCATCACCGCCGAAACCCTGATCTCCGGCCCCGGCCTCGAACGCATCTACCGCGCGCTCAACCCGTTGAGCATTCCGCTCGATGCGCCCACCATCGTGGAGGAGGCGCGCGCGGGCGCAACCGACGCGCGCGGCGCCATCGACATGTTCGTGCGCCTGCTCGGCCGCTTTGCCGGCGACATCGCGCTCACCCTGAAGGCGACCGGCGGCGTCTTCATCGCCGGCGGCGTCGCATTCCGGCTCGGCCGTCTGCTCGACGAGACCGTCTTCCGCGACGCGTTCGAGCACCATCCGCCCTATCAGGAGATGCTCGCCGCCATTCCGACGTCGCTGATCACCTGCCGCGAGCCCGGCCTCCTCGGCTGCGCCGCGCTCGCGGCGCGCTTGTTCGCACCGCGACAGTTGCCAAAGGTGCGCGCCATGTGACATTGACGGCGCCTTCCTGCTTTCAGGCGCCGCAATGTCCAAACCGCCTTCGCCGCAATTTCTCGCCTCGCTCGGCCGCACCATCGAGGAGGGCGTCACCCTGCAGCGGCAGGGCAACCTCGCCGAGGCGGAGAAGGTCTACACCCGCATCCTCAAGACTCTGCCGGATCAGTTCGATACGCTGCAGCTCCTCGCCGAGCTCAAGGTTCAGCGCGGCAAGGCAGGCGAGGCGCTGCGCCTGATGACCGCGGCCGTCAAGGCGCGCCCCAATTCGGCCGACGCGCAGGTCCATCTCGGCCACGTCCTGCGCGCGCTCAAGCGCGATGCCGATGCGCTCGCGAGCTACGACAAGGCGATCGCGCGCGAGCCCGGCAACATCGATGCGCTCGGCAACCGCGGCGACGTGCTGCTCGCGCTCGGCCGCGCCGCCGAGGCCCTCGAGTGCATCGACCGCATCATTGCCGCGGCGCCCGGACACGTCGAGGCGCGCGCCCAGCGCGGCGTCGCGCTCGCCAAGCTCGGCCGCCACGACGAGGCGTTGGCCGAGTTCGATTCGGCGCTGCGCGCCGGGCCGAACCCGATCGTCGTCTACAACCGCGGTCTCACGCTGGCTGCGCTCGGGCGCCCGGGCGAGGCGGTCGAGGCCTACGACGGCACGCTCGCCGCCATCCCCAACCACGCCGCGGCGCTGAGCAGCCGCGGCGTCGCGCTGCAGGCGCTCAACCGCCACGCCGAGGCGATCGCGAGCTTCGACCGCGCGCTCGCGCTCGTGCCCGATTACGCCGACGCCCACTTCAACCGCTCCCTCGCCCTGCTCGCGACCGGCGACTATCGCGCCGGCCAGCTCGAGTATGAATGGCGCTGGAAGCGCACGGGCGCCGCGCCGCCGCGGCTGAACCGGCCGCTGTGGCTGGGCGAGACGCCGCTCGCGGGCAAGACCATCCTGCTGCACGCCGAGCAGGGCCTCGGCGACACCATCCAGTTCGTGCGCTATGTGCCGCGCCTCGCCGCCGCCGGCGCCAAGGTCGTGCTCGAGGTGCATCCCGAGCTCAAGGCGCTGCTGTCGCGCCTGCCCGGCGCTGCCGCGGTGATCGGGCGCGGCGAGCCGCGCCCGGCCTTCGACCTGCACTGTCCGCTCGGCAGCCTGCCGCTCGCCGTGAAGACCGAGCCGGCCTCGGTGCCGGCCGACATCCCGTATCTCGCGGCTGACCCTGCGCGGATCGAGCGCTGGCGGCCGCGCCTCGAAGCGCTTCGCGGCCCGCGCGTCGCCATCGTCTGGGCCGGCAACGCCGCGCATGCCAATGACCGCAATCGCTCGGTGCCACTGGCGAGCCTCGCGCCGTTGTGGGTCGATTCACGCGTGCATCTCGTGAGCCTGCAGCGCGACCTGCGCGCCGGCGACGGAAAGCTGCTGGAACGCGCGCCGGTGCTGCATCTCGGCCCCGAGCTCGCGGATTTCGACGATACGGCCGCGGTGCTCGCCGGCTGCGATCTCGTGATCGCGGTCGACACGTCGGTCGCGCATCTCGGCGGTGCACTCGGCCGGCCCCTCTGGGTACTGGTGCCGTTTTCCGCCGATTGGCGTTGGACGAAGGATGCGGAGCGCAGTCCGTGGTATCCGTCGGCGCGGCTCTACCGCGAGGCGCGGCCAGGCGACTGGGGTGATGTGGTGGCGCGGGTGGCGCGGGATGTGGCCGCGCTGTGACGCGGCCGGGCTTCTGCCCGGATTACGCCGCCACCAGCTCGGGCTCGCCGATGCGCACCGTGAACAGCTTGTGGCCGTCGGCATTGCGCACATTGACGCTGCCGCCGGCGAACTCGTCGCCGCCGCTCACCTCGAGGTCGAGGGCGAGCATCTGCGCCAGCTGGAACGCCTTCGCGGGCTCCGCGAAGTCGCGGCCGCGAAAATCATACTCTGAGCATCCCTGGCCGATCCGGTCGAAAAAGTACTTTTTCATCGCTGGCACCCGCTGTCCCGAAGGCCGTTGCATCACATCGATGCCAATTTAGCGGCCCAGCTTTGCGAACGACCTAAGGGCGACCCCAAAAATTGAAGGGAATTCGTCGGCGAATTGCGCGCAACCGGGCCTTCAGCGGTTGCGATTTGGTAGCCATTTTGATCATGGCCCGGCCGGCTTCCGGCCCTGGAACAATCCCAACTCCACGAAGGCATCCCGATGATGCTGCGCTGCCTCCTCATTGAGGAAGCAGAACACCACCCGCTCGACCGACGGCGCCACGTCGGGCAGCGCCTCGACCACGGTTGAAACCGCGATCCGCGCCGCGATGTCCGGCGGAAACCGGTAGATGCCGGTCGAGATCGCCGGAAACGCGATCGAGGCAAGTCGATGCTCGCCCGCCCGCGCGAGCGAGTTGCGGTAGCAGGCGGCGAGCAGGGCCTTCTTGCCCTCCGCGTCGCTGCCGCTCCACACCGGGCCAGGCGTGTGGATCACGTGGCGGGCTTTGAGCCGATAGCCGCGCGTGATCTTCGCCTCGCCGGTCGGGCAGCCGTTGAGCATGCGACATTCGGCCACGAGCTCCGGCCCGGCGGCGCGATGGATCGCGCCATCTACGCCCCCGCCGCCGAGCAGCGAGGTATTGGCCGCGTTGACGATCGCGTCGACGTCGAGCGTCGTGATGTCGGCGGCGAGAATATCCAGCCGGCAGTTGCCGAGTTTGGCCGAGAGCAGTGGTTCGGTCATGGCGCCACCGTCATTGCGAGCGAAGCGAAGTAATCCCGTTCCCCGAACGCTTGCCGTGCGGGCCGAGATTGCTTGGCCTCCCCCGCAATGACAACCCGCCCTACGCCCACTCCGCGTGCGCCTCGGCGCGCAGGTCGAAGGTGCTGCGGCGGCCGATGTCGTCGAAATGCGCGTCGAGGAAATGCCGCGCCGCGCGCTTGCCGCTGGTGCGCAGCAGCTCGAAGAAATCATAGTCGGTCGAGAGCTTGGTCTCGCTGGTGAGCTGCCGGCCCTCGCGGTCGAGCACGATGCGGTGGGCGTTGATGCGGCGATACTGCCCGGCGCCGGTGCCGCGCGCGAGCTTGCCGGTATCGATCAGCCGGTCGACGAAGTCGATCGCGCGGAACTCGGCCATCAGGGACGAGTTGAAGGTGATCTCGTTGATGCGATTCATGATCTCCTTCGAGCTCGTCGGCACCTCCTTGCGCTCGAGCGGATTGATCTGGACGATCAGCACATCCTCGGTCTCGGTCGTCGAAAAAAAGGGAAAGATCGGCGGGTTGGCGAGATAGCCGCCGTCCCAGTAAGGCTCGCCGTCGACCTCGACGGCGCGAAACAGGAACGGCAGGCAGGCCGAGGCCATCACCACGTCGGCCGTGATCTTCTCGCGCGGGAAGATGCGCAGGCGGCCGGTGTGCACGTTGGTGGCGGAGATGAAGAGGGTGAGGTGCGAGCAGTTGCGCACCGCCTCGAAATCGACGAAGCGCTCGATCAGCTCCTTGAGCGGATTGATGTTGAGCGGGTTGAGGTCGTAGGGCGACAGATACCGCGCCAGCGCATCGAACCACGCCTGCATCGGCGAGCCCTCGAGCGGCAGGAAGGTGAACAGCCGCTCCACCACGGCGCGCTGCAGCGGCGGCAGGTCGCCGCCGAGGCTCGTGGCGCGCCAGAAATCGGCGAGGCGCCTCTGCGCCTCCACGGGCCCGCCGCGCGCGAGCCCGTCCGCCAGCATCACGGCGTTGACGGCACCGGCCGAGGAGCCGGAGATGCCCTCGATCGCGAGCCGCCCGTCCTCGAGCAACTGGTCGAGCACGCCCCACGTGAACGCGCCGTGCGCGCCCCCGCCTTGCAGCGCGAGATTGATCCTCTTGCGTCCGTCTCCCCGCATGCGCTCGACCGCGTCTCGCACCAGGCGGCGCGGATCGAGCAGATGCCGAAGGCTCACGCCGCGGTCCAGCCGCCGTCGATCGAAAGGTTGGCGCCGGTGATCTGCGCCGCCGCGTCGCCACACAGATAGAGCGCGAGCGACGCGACCTGCTCGACGGTGACGAACTCCTTGGTCGGCTGCGCGGCGAGCAGCACGTCGCGCTTGACTTGCTCTTCGGTGAGTCCGCGCGCCTTCATGGTGTCGGGGATCTGCTTCTCGACCAGCGGCGTCCACACATAACCGGGAGAGATGCAGTTCGCCGTGATGCCGAAGGTCGCGACCTCGAGCGCGACCGTCTTGGTGAGGCCGGTGAGCCCGTGCTTCGCCGTGACATAGGCCGATTTGAACGGCGATGCGACAAGCGAATGCGCCGACGCGGTGCTGATGATGCGGCCCCATTTGCGCGCCTTCATGCCCGGCACCGCGGCGCGGATCGCGTGGAAGGCGGCCGAGAGATTGATGGCGATGATCTGATTCCACTTGTCGATCGGGAATTCCTCGATCGGCGCCACGTGCTGAATGCCCGCATTGTTGACCAGGATATCGACCGACCCGAACGCCTTCTCGGCCGTCTTGATCATGCCGGCGATCTCGTCGGGCCTGGTCATGTCGGCCGCCGAGTAGGCGGCCTTGACGCCGAAATTCTTCTCCAGCCCGGCGCGCTCCGTCTCGATTGCAGCCTTGTCGCCGAAACCGTTGATGGTCACGTTCACGCCGGCGCCGGCGAGCGCCTTGGCGATGCCGAGCCCGATCCCGGAGGTGGAGCCGGTGACGACGGCGGATTTTCCCTTGAGCATTAGTCGCGGTCCTGCGCTGAGAGGAGGGTCGCCCCCGGGCGGGGTAGCGGGATATGCTGCACTGCAATATAAAAGGCGTATGACTGTTTTGCGAGCCCTATCAAGCTACCGTCAGAGGACCCGAGGGCCGCTTTGATAAGCGTGTCGCGCGAGCGTAGAACCGAAGCATGGCAACTGTGTTTCCGGGTCCCGACCACGACCATGCCCGCTGCAGTGCCGACGCCATGGCACACGCGGAGGCCCTGTGCGCCGAGCGGGGCGAGCGGCTCACCCCCATGCGGCGCCATGTCTTGGCGATCCTTGCCGCCAGCCACAAGCCGTTGGGCGCCTATGAGATTATGGATGAGGCGGCCCGGTCAGGTCCCCGACCGGCCCCGATCACGGTCTACCGCGCCCTCGAGTTCCTGCGGGACAACGGCCTCGTGCACCGCATCGAAAGCCGTAATGCCTTTGTCGCATGCGTGCGTAATCATCGCCCCGATGCCTTGGTTGCCTTCCTGCTGTGCGAGCGCTGTGGGGCGGTGGGCGAAGCCCCGGCGGGCGCCGCCGGCGAGCAGCTTGCCACCGCCGCCCGGCACGCCGGTTTCACCCCCGTCCTGTCGGTGGTCGAGATCACCGGAGTCTGCGCGCACTGCCGGAAAGCATGATGGCAGATCATGTTACGCATGTTCCGGCGAAGGCGGCCCCGCAGTTGATGCGGGATGGGCACCGGTTCGCCGTTAAGAACATGCGCCGATAAGGGCTGTCGCACGGTACCCGAGATGACTAGATTGAGGCCGAATTTCCAATTTGGAGACCACCATGCTTGATGCCGCCGCGCCATTGCCGCGCCGCAAATCGGTTCCCGTCAATGTCGGTAACGTCAAGGTCGGCGGCGGCGCTCCTGTGGTCGTCCAGTCGATGACCAACACCGACACCGCCGACGTCGCCGCAACCGCCAAGCAGGTCGCCGACCTCTTCCGCGCCGGCTCCGAGATCGTGCGCATCACCGTCGACCGCGACGAGGCAGCCGCCGCCGTTCCGCACATCAAGGAGCGGCTGCTCAAGATGAACGTGAACGTGCCGATCGTCGGCGATTTCCACTACATCGGCCACAAGCTGCTCGCCGACCATCCGGCCTGCGCCGAGGCCCTCGACAAGTATCGCATCAACCCCGGCAATGTCGGCTTCCGCGAGAAGAAGGACCGCCAGTTCGGCGCCATCGTCGAGACCGCGATCAAGCACGACAAGCCGGTGCGCATCGGCGCCAACTGGGGCTCGCTCGATCAGGAGCTGCTCACCCACCTCATGGACGAGAACGCCAAGAAGGCGAACCCGGCCGACATGCGTGCGGTCACCCGCGAGGCCATGGTGCAGTCGGCGCTCCTCTCCGCCCAGCGCGCCGAGGAGATCGGCCTGCCGCGCCACAAGATCATCCTCTCGGCCAAGGTCTCGGCCGTGCAGGACCTGATCGGCGTCTACCTCGAGCTCGGCAAGCGCTCCGATTACGCGATCCACCTCGGCCTCACCGAGGCCGGCATGGGCTCGAAGGGCATCGTCGCCTCGTCGGCCGCGCTCGGCATTCTGCTGCAGCAGGGCATCGGCGACACCATCCGCGTCTCGCTCACGCCCGAGCCCGGCGGCGACCGCACCCTCGAGGTGAAGGTCGCGCAGGAGATCCTGCAGACCATGGGCTTCCGGGTGTTCGTCCCGCTCGTCGCCGCCTGCCCCGGCTGCGGACGCACCACCTCGACCACCTTCCAGGAGCTCGCCGGCGACATCCAGAAGTTCATCCGCGACTCGATGCCGGAGTGGAAGACGCGCTACCCGGGCGTCGAGGCGCTCAACGTCGCCGTCATGGGGTGCATCGTCAACGGCCCGGGCGAGAGCAAGCACGCAGATATCGGCATCTCGCTTCCCGGCACCGGCGAGCAGCCGACCGCCCCGGTCTTCATCGACGGCAAGAAGGCCGCAACCCTGCGCGGCCCGACGCTGGCCGCGGATTTCAAGACGATGGTGATCGACTACATCGAACGCCGCTACGGCACCGGCGGGGCTGGGCGCACGGCCGCGGAGTAGCGTCGCGACCCCATCACTTCCCCGTCTGATGGTGAGGGCGCGGCCGCACGCCGCGCGTCTCGAGCCATGAGGTCGCCGGGGCGGCTGCGCTTAAAAGACGATCCAGGGCCATGTCGCATTAGTTGAAGGCGGTGCGCTGCGAGGGGCGCCAGCTGCACGCCTGCTCCAACCTATTGGATTTCATGCATTATTTTTCGTTTACCACATCCGGAAACCGGCGAATTTATTAATAAGTGCCCGCTACATTCGCTCGGAATTGACTCGCATTGGATCGGTCATGCCGGGCGTTCGCAGCCGCGTCGCGTTTCATAGCCTGATCTGGGTGATCGTCGGCGTCATTGCGCTCGCCGTTGCGGCGATCGGCTGGACCGCGTGGGGGCTGCGCAGCGACCAGATCGCCGCCGGCTTCCGCGAGACCGATCGCACCGCCACGATGCTGGCGGACCAGACCAGCCGTGCGGTCGCGGTCCTCGATGGCGGCCTCAAGGCCGTGCAATCGCACATGGCCGCGCTCGGGATCGCGACCGGCGACGACTTCGAGCGGCTCGCCAATACCCCGGAGATGTATCAGTTCCTCACCGAGCGGCTGACCCGCATGCCGCAGGCGGTCGCGATCACGCTCACGGCGAGCGATGGCCATCTCGTCACGACGACGCGGCAATGGCCGCGACCGGCGGCGAACCTCGCGAATCGCGCGTTCTTCCAGCACCTGCGCGTCGCCGACGACGGCGCGATGTACGTCAGCGTGCCGGTAACGAGCGTGCTGTCGGGCCTGCCCACCGTCTTCTTCAGCAAGCGGATCAATGCCAAGAACGGCGCCTTCGCCGGGATCGTCTCCGTCGGCGTGGAAATCGACTATTTCGCCAACATCTACGAGGCGGTCGCATCCGTGGGCGGCCAGCAGTTCGTGCTGCTGCGTCGGGACGGCACGGTGATCTGGTGTTATCCGGATCCGAAGCCGCGTCCCGGCGACAGGCTGCCGGCGGGCGCGCATTTCTATGACATCGTCAACCAGGGCGGCGGAAGCTTCCGCTCCGCCGGCCGGCTCGGCACCGGCATTCGGCTGATCTCGAGCCGGCCGCTGACGCACTACCCGCTGGTCGTCGATGTCGCGCTGTCCGAGCAGTCGGTGCTCGCCAGCTGGAACCGGCGCATGCTCGCCATCGGCATCGGCATCCTGCTGGTGGTCTGCTGCGCCGGCGTGCTGTTGCGTGTCTGGGCGAACCAACTGGGCCGGTTGATCGTCTCCGAGGCGCAGCTGGCGACGAGCTCGCACGAGCTCCAGGCCGCCAACGACCGTCTCGACGCCGCCATGAACAACGTACCGCAGGGCGTGTGCATGTTCGACGCCGCCATGCGTATGATCGTGTGCAACGCGCGCTATCGCGAGATGTATGGGCTCGCGCCCGGCGAGATCACGCCCGGCTGCGAGCTGCGTCATATGCTGGCGCGGCGCGCCGCGCACGGCAACTTCTCGACCGATCCCGACAAGTACATCGCCGAGCTGCGCGCGCAGCTCGCGCAGGGCCTGCCGTTCGGCGGCCTCACCCATCTCGCCGACGGCCGCGTGATCTCGGTGCGCAACCAGCCGATGGCGAACGGCGGCTGGGTCGCGGTGCACGAGGACATCACCGAGCGCCAGCGCGCCGAGGAAAGAGTGGCGCACATGGCGCGCCATGACGCGCTCACGGATCTGCCCAACCGCGCTTTTTTCAGTGAGGAGCTCGAGAAGCTGCTCGCCGGCCAGCGCGGGCACGGCGCCCCGTTCAACGTCTTCGTGTTCGACCTCGATGGGTTCAAGTCGGTGAACGACTCGCTCGGCCATCCGATCGGCGACGAGCTGCTCAAGGCTATCGCGCAACGGCTGCGCGGCGAGGACTTCGCGGCCTGCACGGCGGTGCGCATCGGCGGCGACGAGTTCGCGGTTCTGCAGGCGCAGAAGGACGATGACGGCGATCCGCGCGAGAACGCCGTCGTGCTGGCGAAGCGCCTGCAGGCGAAGCTCGGCGAGCCCTACCGCATCGAGGGCCATCAGGTCGTCATCGGCATCAGCATCGGCATCGCGCTCGCGCCCGAGCACGGGACGAGCCAGATCGAGCTGATGAAGAATGCGGATCTCGCGCTCTATCGGGCCAAGGCCGGCCGGCTCGGCTACCTGATCTACGAGCCGGAGATGAACGCCGAGGCGGCGCTGCGGCGCGAGCTCGCGGTCGACCTGCACGAGGCGCTCGCTGCCGATGAGCTCGTCCTCTACTACCAGACCATCATCGACGTGCCGAACCGGCGGGTATGCGGCGCCGAGGCGCTGGTGCGGTGGAAGCACCCGACCCGCGGCCTGCTCGCGCCCGACAAGTTCATCCCGATCGCCGAGGAGCTCGGCCTCATCATCCCGATGGGCGAGTGGATCCTGCGCCAGGCTTGCCGCGACGCGGCGACCTGGCCCGAGCACGTCAAGATCGCCGTCAACCTCTCGCCGGTCCAGTTCCGCAGCGGCAACCTGCTCAACTGCGTCACCGAGGCCCTCGTCACCTCCGGCCTTTCGCCGCACCGGCTCGAGCTCGAGGTCACCGAGTCGGTGCTGCTCGACGCGACGGCGGAAAGCCTTGCGGTGCTGCACCAGCTCAAGGCGACCGGGGTCGCGATCGTGCTCGACGATTTCGGCACCGGTTACGCGTCGCTGAGCTATCTGCGCATCTTCCCGTTCGACAAGATCAAGATCGACAAGTCCTTCGTCGCCGAATTCTCCAGCCGCGCCGACTGCGCCGCGATCGTCTGTGCCGTCACCGGGCTCGGCCGCAGCCTGCAGCTCGACACCACCGGCGAGGGCGTCGAGACCGCCGAGCAGTTCGAGCTCTTGCGCGCCGCCGGCTGCTCGCAGGTGCAGGGCTTCCTGTTCGATCGGCCGATGCCGGCCGCCGAGCTCGACTTCACCATCAGCATCGATGACCGCCTGGTCGGCAAGGTGGCGTGATCCGAACCCGACGCAGAATGCAATGACGGGCAGGACGCCCAATGACGACCGCGATGAACATCCGTGAGATCAAGACCGCCGTCGCCGACGTGGCGCCGGCGCGGCGCGCCCATGTGCTGGTCCAGGTGACCGACCTGTTCGTGCGCGACGCCGCGCTCTATTCCGACGACGAGATCGCGCTGTTCGACGACGTGATCGCGCGCCTCGCCGCGCAGATCGAGGTCGAGGCGCGCGTGCTGCTGGCGCAGCGTCTCGCCAAGGTCGCGAACGCGCCCCGCAAGGTGATCCGCATGCTCGCCTTCGACGACAGCGCCGAGGTCGCGGTGCCGGTGCTCACCCACTCCGAGCGGCTCGACGAGCCGAGCCTGATCGAGAACGCGCGCACCAAGAGCCAGAAGCACCTGTTCGCCATCTCGCGTCGGCGCGCCCTCGCCGAGCCCGTCACCGACGTGCTGGTCGAGCGCGGCGATCGCGCGGTCGCGATCAGCGTCGCCGGCAACGCCGGCGCGCGCTTCTCGGACCGTGGCTTCCTCGGCCTGATCAAGCGTTCTGCCGGCGACGACCTGCTCGCCGAGCGGCTGGGCGAACGCCGGGAGATCCCGGCGCATCTCTTCCTCAAGCTTCTTGCGGTCGCCTCCGAGCAGGTGCGCGCGCGGCTGCGCGCCTCGCACCCGCAGGCGCTCGCTGAGATCGACCGCGTGGTCGAGACCGTGACCGGCCGGATGAAGGCGCAGGTGGCGGCGGCGCCGCGCAACTATGCGCAGCATCTCGAGACGCTCGGCAACCGCTTCATCGCCGGCCGCCTCGCCGAGAGCGATCTCGTCCGCTTCGCCCAGGCGAGGCACTTCGAGGAGGCGGTGGTGACGCTGGCGCTGCTCGCCCATATCCCGGTCGACGTGGTCGACCGCGCCATGCTGAGCGAGCGCGCCGACGTGCTCCTCGTCATCACGCGCGCGATCAATCTCAAATGGGGCACCGCCAAGCTGATGCTGCAGCTGCGCGCGCCCCCGCAGGCGCTTGCGCCCGACGAGCTGCAGCGCAACCTCGCGGCCTTCGAGCAGATGAGCCCGACCACGGCCGCGCACCTGATGCGCTTTCACGCCGCCAAGGCGTAGATGTTTGCGCTCCCTCTCCCCACGTCTTCGCGGAGAGAGGATCGGGGTGAGGGGCTCTCTCCGCGAGTCGCTAAGTCGGAGTTCGTGGAGGCGTCCCTCATCCCGACCTTCTCCCCCTGAAGGGGCCCTGAAGGGGAGAAGGGGCGCGGACACCATGCTCACCTCACGCGCCACAAACTGGCACTCGTCGTAAGGCCTACCCTCTCGCTGCCAGGGCGGCGCGATGCCGCGCCCCACTGCGGCACGTTTCCGCCTTGACCGCAGCGGGGGCGCGGTCCTAGCGTCCAAACAGCTTTCGCATGGCTGATCTACACTTCGTGCAACGCTCGCCTTCCCGGTCGCTGCACGAGAACCGCAGGCAGCAATGACGATGCGACTGATCCGACGCAGACTTGGTCGAACGGCGCCGCCGGCGGGCTGACACCGCCCGCAGGAACGCGCCGCTTTGCGCCGATGAGAAGAAAAACGGGCCTGGATACGAGGCCGTCACTCGAGCCGTCATTTGGGAGGTTGCGCATGCACTACCGGTACGGGCTGGCGCTCGCCAGCGCACTCATGCTCTCCGAGCCGCTCACCGCCAACGCGGCGGAGACGATCAAGATCGGCTTTCCAATCCCGCTCTCCGGGCCCGCCGCGGTCTATGGCCGGCCGATCCTCGCCGGCGCCGAGATGGCGGTCGCCGAGATCAACGCCAAGGGCGGCGTGCTCGGCCGCAAGCTCGAGATCCTCTCACGCGACAGCAAGGCCAATGCCGACGAGGCGGTGCGCGTCTCGCGCGAGCTCATCATCAAGAACAGCGTCGATTTCCTGCTCGGCACGCTCACCTCGGCCGAGGCGCCGGCGGTCTCGACCGTCGCCAAGGAGAACAAAATCGTCTTCCTGGCGCCGGCCTCGAAGAGCACCATCCTGACCGACGCCCAGCACATCCATCCCTACATCTTCCGCATCGCCTCCAACACCGACGTCGAGGGACTGGCCGGTGCGACCATCATGGCGAAGTACAAGGACGTGAAGACGGTCGCTACCATTGCGCCCGACTACGCCTACGGCCGCGACTCGATCGCCGCCTTCATCAAGGAGATCAAGAAGCTTCGGCCGGACATCCAGATCGTCGACCAGCAATGGCCGAAGCTCGGCGAGCCGGATTTCACCGCCTTCATCACGGCGCAGATGAGCAAGAACCCGGACGCGGTCTATTGCTCGCTGTTCGCCGGCGACTTCGTCACCTTCGCCAAGCAGGCGACGCCGCGCGGGTACTTCAAGGCGATCAAGAACCGGCTGGTCGACGGCGGCGAGGTCGGCGCGCCCGACGAGGCGCAGGCGCTCGGCGCCGACTTCCCTTATGGGATCATGGCCGACGCCTACGACCCGGTGTTCTGGAACGGCGCCGAGCCGCCGGCGCACAAGACCTTCATCGAAAACCTCAAGAAGTTCACCCATACGGAATATGCGTCCGGCTGGTCTGTCATCGGCTATCAGGGCGTCTATGCACTGGCGGCGGGCATCACCAAGGCGAACAGCACCAAGTCCGACGCGGTCTCCAAGGCGCTCACCGGTCTGACCTTCGACACGCCGGTCGGCCCACGCACCTTCAGCGTGAAGTCGCACGAGACCTTCGCCCCCGAATACTGGGGCGAGATGGTCAAGGACCCGAAGCTTCCGTTTGCGGTGATCAAGGATCCGACCCCGCTGCCGACGTCGTTCTCGCCGACGAACTGACGAGGATCGCAACCGACAAGAGCTTCCAGAGCGTGGCGCCGGCCACGCTCTGTCGACGGCAGTGACAACTGCGGCGCGCTCGCGATCGGTCGGAAATGGCGGGCCGCCGCCGTCTAGAGGGCCAACTGCGTGTCGTCTTCGTTCCTGTTCAGCCAGTTCATGGGCGGTCTCACCACCGCGATGTTCTTGTTCCTGATCGCGTCGGGGCTGTCGCTGGTGTTCGGCGTCATGCGCGTGATCAATTTCGCCCACGGCTCCTTCTACATGGTCGGCGCCTACCTCGCCTGGCAGGTGGTGCAGTGGCTGCAGCCGACCGGTGGCGCCTTCTGGATCGCGGCGCTCGCTGCCGCGCTCGGCATCGGCCTCCTTGGTGCCGTGACCGAGCGGATCTTCTTCCGCTCGCTTTACGGCCGCGAGGAGCTCTACCAGCTCTTGTTCACCTACGCGCTGGTGCTGATCCTCGGCGATGCGGCCAAATACCTGTGGGGCACCGACCAGCTGTCGGTGTCGACCCCGCCCGCGCTCGCCGGCGGCATCACCATCTTCGGCACCACGCAGCCGCTCTACACCCTCTTCATCATCGCGATCGGCCCCGCGGTCGCCTTCGCGCTCTGGCTCGTGCTCAACCGCACCAGCGCCGGGCGCATGGTGCGCGCCGCGCAGATGGACCGCGAGATGCTCGCCGCGCTCGGCGCCAACGTCTCGATCATCTACACCGGAATGTTCGCGCTGAGCGCCTTTCTCGCAGGCCTCTCCGGCGCCCTCGTGACCCCGATCCAGAGTATCGTGCCCGGCATGGACGTGCTGATCATCGTGCAGGCCTTCATCGTCGTGGTGATCGGCGGCATGGGCTCCCTCTGGGGCACGTTCTGGGGCTCGATGATCTACGGCCAGGTGCTGTCGTTCGGCATCCTCATCTTCCCGAGCTTCTCGCTGTTCTCGGTGTTCGTCCTGATGGCCGTGATCCTCATCGTGCGCCCGTGGGGCCTGTTCGGGCGGCCGATATGAGCACCGCGACCGCACCCCTGCGGCGACCTTCCGCCGAGCCCGCGCCGGGCCTCGCCGTCATCCCGGCGGCGCCGCCGCTGCACCGCCCGCTCGCGAGCCGCATCCCGTGGGTCCTGGTGGTCTTTCTCGTCATGGCGACGGTGCCGTGGGTCGGCACCCGTTACGACACCTTCCTGGCCAGCCAGATCGTCATCGACGCGCTCTTCGCCGTCAGCCTCAACCTGTTGCTCGGCACCACTGGCCTCGTCTCGTTCGGCCACGTCGCCTATTTCGGCGTCGGCGCCTATGCGTGCGGCATCCTGATGAAGACCTATGGCTGGCCGTTCAGCGTGGCGTTTCCCGCCGCGGGCCTCGGCGCTGCCCTGTTCGCCCTCGTCTCCGGCTTCTTCTGCGTGCGGCTCGCCAAGCTCTATTTCGCCATGCTGACGCTCGCCTTCTCGCAGATCGCCTGGGCGATCGCCTACAAATGGAACGACGTCACCGGCGGCGACCAGGGCCTGCCGGAAATCCCCTATCCCGATCTCGACTGGATGTCGGCGATTCCCGGGTGCGCCGATCTCTCGGTCGGCGCCCGTTTCTATCTACTGTCCCTGGTGCTGGTCGCGCTCGCGCTCGCGGTCACGCACCGCATCATCCGCTCGCCGTTCGGCCGCGTGCTCACCACCATTCGCGACAATCCCGAGCGCGCCGCCTTTCTCGGCGTCAACGTGCGGCTCTATCAGCTCGCGGCTTTCGTCATCGCCGGCGGCCTCGCCGGTCTGGCCGGCGCGCTCTACGGCATCTTCAGCCGCGGCGTCTTTTCCGATTACCTGTTCTGGTCGAAGTCAGCCGAGATCCTGATCATGACCATCCTCGGCGGCGCCGGCTTTTTCTGGGGCCCGCCGGTCGGCGCGGCCGCGCTGGTGTGGCTCAACCAGTGGGTCACCGACTACACTCAGTACTGGTCGTTCGTGCTCGGCGCGATCCTGCTGGTGCTGCTGTTCTGCTTCCCGGGCGGTATTGTCGGCGGCATCGTGGCGCTGTGGCGCCGTCTCCAGAGGTTGCGCCATGCTTGAGATCGCCGGCCTCTCCAAATCCTTCGGCGGCTTCCGCGCCGTCTCCGACGCGAGCTTCACGGTGGCGACCCGCCAGATTGCCGCCGTCATCGGTCCCAACGGCGCCGGCAAGTCGACGCTGTTCAACCTGATCACCGGCCACCTGCGCCCCGACAGCGGCAGCGTGCGCCTCGACGGCAACGACATCACCGGCGCGCCGCCCTACCGCATCTGCCGCATGGGTATCGGCCGCTCCTTCCAACGGACCAACATCTTTCCGAAGCTCACCGTGTTCGAGAACGTGCAGGCCGCCTTCCTGGTGCATCATGGCCACGGCCGCGATTTCTGGAGCCGGGCGGACACCCTCTATCGCGACGATACCGCGGCGCTGCTCGCCTCGGTCGGTCTCGGCCGCGAGGAGACGACCGTCGCGGGCACGCTCGCGTATGGACACCAGAAGCAGCTCGAGCTCGGCCTCGCGCTCGCGAGCGATCCGGCCGTGCTCCTGCTCGACGAGCCGACCGCCGGCATGTCGGCGACCGAGACGCACGAGACCATCCATCTGCTCGAGCGCATCGCCGCCGAGCGCGGGCTGACGCTCCTGTTCACCGAGCACGACATGGAGGTCGTCTTCTCGATCGCCCAGAAGATCGCCGTGCTGCACCAGGGCCGCATCATCGCCGAGGGCCGGCCCGAGGAGGTGCGCGCCGACGCCGAGGTGCGCCGCGTCTACCTCGGCCACGGATTGGCGCAGGCATCATGACCGGCGGCATGACCACGCCCGGCCCGTGGCTGCTCGCGATCGAGGGGCTGCACGCCGCCTACGGCCTCTCGCGCGTGCTGTTCGGCGTCTCGCTGCAGGTCGAGGCCGGCGAATGCGTGTGCCTGCTCGGCCGCAACGGCGTCGGCAAGACCACCACCATGCGCTCCGTGATGGGCTTTTTGCGCCCCACCGGCGGCCGCATCTTGTGGAAGGGCGTCGACATCGCCGGCTGGCCACCGCATCGCGTCGCGCGCGCCGGCATCGGCTTCGTGCCCGAGGACCGCCGCATCTTCGGCGAGCTCACCGTGTGGGAGAACCTCGATGTCGCGATTCGCGCGGCGCAGCGCCCCGGCGCGTGGACGGTCGAGGCCGTGTACGAGCTCTTTCCCGTCCTGCGCGAGCTGCGCGACCGCCGCGGCGGCTTTCTGTCCGGCGGCGAGCAGCAGATGCTCACTATCGCCCGCACCCTGATGGGCAACCCCGAGCTCCTGCTGCTCGACGAGCCTTCCGAGGGGCTTGCTCCACTCGTCGTCGAGGCGCTGCTCAAGAACATCCGCGCGCTCAAGGAGCGCGGCCTCACCATCCTGCTCGCCGAGCAGGGCGTCGATTTTTCATTGGCGCTCGCCGACCGTGTCTACGTGCTGGAGAAAGGCACCATCCGCCACACCGGCCCCTCCACCGCGCTGCGCGACGATCACGCCCTGCGTAATCAACTTTTGTCGCTGTAGCCCTTGCGTCATTGCGAGGCATGCGCAGCACTCCGAAGCAATCTCGATCCGCATATTCATGCATACGCGAATCGAGATTTGCTTCGTCGGCTTCGCCTCCTCGCAATGACGCGATCCCTCACTAAGGAGCATAGCCGCCGTCGACGCGGGTACCGGACTGCCTCCATATCGACTGCACACGATGTGTGTCTGTCGCGCAACCGCAACGTGGCTGTCACAGGCCGACGCTAGCTTCCCCGCCTCGATCCGCTAGCTGGAGGCGACCAATGCCGCGAAACGACGTCCGAAGAAAGCGTTTGATGATGGCCACCGCCCTCGGTGGTGCCCTCGCGACGCTGATGTCCTGGAGCCCGGCCGTGGCCGATGATGACGGGCCGAGGACGGCGACGCCGATCAAGCACGTCATCGTCTTGATCGGCGAGAACCGCACGTTCGACAACATCTATGGGACGTATCGGCCGCACGACGGGCAAACCATCGGCAATCTGCTGTCGCGCGGAATCGTCAGCGCGAATGGAGACACGGTGCTCAATACCAGCGCGCAGCAGTACTCGATCAACCTGCCGCTGAGCTCGCCGACCTATTTCATCGACTCGCGCGCAACGCCCGGCAAGACGCTGTACTCGGTGCTGCCGCTGCCCAATACGGCTTACGCGCCGCAGATTCCGACCACGCCGGCCGACTGGGTCAATCCCGCCAATCAGGTCGCGCAGGCGCCGTTCGCCAAGGCCGGCGTGCCCGATTCGCAACTGCCCACCATCGAGCCGTCGTTCGAGCTCGAGGATCTCGGCCTCCTGCGCCTCGGCGCGACCGGCCTGCCCATGTTCACCACCGACTCGCGCGTGAAGAGCTTCAATGCGCTGGCCAACGGCGCGTTCGAGATCACCGGGCCGGCGATGCCCTACTCGAGCTTCTCCGGCGACATGGTGCATCGCCTCTTCCATATGTGGCAGCAGTCCGATTGCAGCACCGCCAATGCGACCCGGGAAAATCCCTCCGGCTGCCTCAACGACCTCTATCCGTTCGTCGGCGTCCGGCGCAACGACGGCTCGGGCGGCAACTCGATGGGCTTCTACAACATGGGACGCGGCGACGCGCCGGTGTTCAAGCGGCTCGCCGACGAGTACACGATCAACGACAACTATCATCAGCCGGTGATGGGCGGAACGATGGTGCAGCACATCATGCTCGGCACCGCCGACGCTATCGCGTGGGATTCCTTCACGGATCCGAGCACGCATCAGGTGTTCGCGATCCCGCCGGGACACATCGCCAATCCCAATCCGAAGAACGTCGACACCACCGCCTTCACGGTCGACGGCAGCTGGACCAACTGCTCCGACACCACCCAGCCCGGCATTGCGCCGATCGTGAGCTACCTCGCCACGCTGCCCTGGCACCCGGCGCCCAACTGCGCGCCCGGCCGCTACTATGGCATCAACAACATGAGCCCGGGCATCGAGCCCAACGGCGTGCTCGACGTGGCGAGCATCGAGGGCGGCAGCAAGATTCCGCCGTCGAGCCTGCGCACCATCGGCGATGCCCTCAATGAAAAGGGCATCTCGTGGGCATATTACGGCGGCGGCTACGATGCGGCGGTCCGCGTCGCCAACGGCTCGACGACGCCACTCGATATCCTGCGTGCGACCAACTACTGCGACATCTGCAATCCGTTCGGCTATGCGGCCTCGATCGCGGGCAACCCGGCGCAGCGGGCGGCCCACATCCACGATGCGATCGATTTCTTCCAGGCGCTCGACCAGGGGCACCTGCCGGCGGTCGTCTACGTGAAGCCGGACAGCCTCGTCGACGGGCATCCGGCGAGCTCCACCCTCGACCTGTTCGAGGCGATGACCGAGAACATCGTCGACAAGCTCAAGCAGCATCCCGAGCTGTTCAAGGAGACGGTGCTGTTCGTCACCTTCGACGAGGGCGGCGGCTATTGGGACTCGGGCTTCATCCAGCCGGTGGACTTCTTCGGCGACGGCCCCCGCATCCCCCTGGTGGCCGTGTCGCCTTACTCGCGCGGCGGCCGGATCGTGCACAGCTACAACGATCACGCCTCGATCGTGAAGTTCATCGAGCGGAACTGGGGCCTCGAGCCGCTCACGGCCCGCAGCCGGGACAACCTGCCCAATCCGAAGATGGCGGCCGACAACACTTACGTTCCGCGCAACATGCCCGCGGTCGGCGACCTGTTCGACATGTTCGATTTCGACCAGGACCACGAGGGCGACCGCGAGGGCGACCGCGACCACGGCCACGACAACTGAAGCAGTTCTCTTGCTTCCCTCTCGCCGCAGGCGAGAGGGTGGCGAGCGAAGCGAGCCGGGTGAGGGGCGCTCGAAGCTTCATTTCCGGCACCGAGCGCCCTCATCCCAACCCTGACCCCAACCCCAACCCCAACTCTCGCCCCTTCGGAGAGAGGGAGGGCAGGCAGTGGTGCTCGCCTTACTCCCGATCCACGACGTCCTTCATGTAGCTCTCGTACTCCGCGCGCGACATCACCTTGCCCTCGCGCTGCACCCGCTCGCGATCCTGCGCCGGCAGAAGCTCCTGCACATCGTCGACCCGCTTCCACGGCGCGAGCGGCGTCTCGCCGGTCCGCCGCGGCACGAACTCCGACGCCTCGACCTTTCGGTGGCGATGAATGTAGCGCGGGCAGTTGCGGAAGATCTCCGTCACCTTCACCCGCACGACCATCAGCGCTTCGGCGTAATCGCGGAGCAGCGGATCAAGCTCGTCGACGCTTGCCGTGCCCTGCAGCCGCAGCCGGTGCGGTTTTTCGAAGTTGATGAACAGCATGCCCACCTTGGCATTCCCGACCAGGTTACCCATCGAATAGAACATGCCATTGCCGTCGTAACATGGGAACGCCACGGTCGTGTCGTCGAGCACGCGCACGAAGCCCGGATCACCGCCCTTGTACGAAACCGTCGGCCGCCCCTCGTGATCGATGGTCGACAGGAAGAACATGTCGCGGCTTTCGATGAATGCCTTGTGCTCGGCTGGAATCTCGGTGCGCACGAGGCGCTCCTCGACATTGTCGGCGAGCCGCCGTGTATCGAAGCGATTCTGCAAGGCGCGGTGGACGGGTCCGTACAGTCGGCTCATGGGCTCCCTCCGGTCGGGAGGAATCATAGACGGCTTTCGCCGACAAGGGCAGCCGTCTCGCGGCTCGTGCGGGCCCCGGTCTAGATCGCCAGCCTCCGCGTCGTATCGTCGAACAGCTCGTCGACCGTCAGCTGGCGCGGCAGAAGCTGCTGCCGCCAGCAGAAATCGATGATCACCTCGAGGATCGGCCGGCACGCTTCGACGCCGAAGCGGTAGGGGTCGAGCGGCGCCCCGTCGGCCAACCCGGCGGCGCGTTTGCTCGCGTGCAAGTGGCGAAACACCTCGCGCACCACGTCGGGCCGCTCGCGCGACAGGCTCTCGCGCACCACCACCATGTGGTTGATCGGCACGCCGCCGTGACGCTCCGCCCAGGCGTGGGCCGCCGTCTCGGGCTCGGGGATGAGATGCTTGAGCCGCGGGTCGGGCAGCTTGTCGCCGACCACCGCCGCATCGATCTCGCCCGCGAGCAGCATCTGCGCCAGCTCGCGGCCGGCCGGCGCGCGTTTGACCGAGGGCGGATCGCGATATTCGGCTACATGCGGATCCTCGAACGTGATCCATTCGATACTGTCGAGGTCGACGCCGTGGTCGCTGGCGAGCAGCCCGCGCACCCAGGTCGCGGTCGTCACCGTATAGGCGCGCAGGCCGACGCGCTTGCCGTTGAGATCGGAGGGCTTGAGCGTCCCGCGCTCGGCGTTGTACGCGATGGTGTGGTGCTGACCGCGGCTCACCAGCACGGCCGGCAGCAGCACATACGGTTTGCCGTACGCCTTGGCCTGCAGGTAGGTCGCGATCGCGAGCTCCGCGACGTCGTACTTCGCCTCGCGCACCACCTGCTTGAATTGGTTGTTGGCGACCTTGACGTCGACGAAATCGAAATCGACGCGCTCCGAGCGCACCGCCCCGCTCTTGAGCGCCTGGGTGTTGGGATAGTTGCCCAGCATCGTGAGCAGCTTCGGCTTGGTCGCGTCGAGCATGCGCGTGATCCTTGTTTTGCAGCGATTCCGGGACTTGCGCTCTCTCCTAACGAAGCGCCGGATAGAGCTCCTGCGCGGTCTTGGCGAAAATCCATTCCTGGTCCGACGCCGGCAGGCACTTCAGCGTCGTCGTCGCGAGCGCGAGGAGCTCCGGCAGCGAGCCCTCCGACGAGGGATAGTTCGAGCCCCAGGCGAGGCGCGACGCGCCGAACGCCGACACCAGCTTGGGAAAGAAGGTCTCTGGCGTCGCCTTGCCTTTGCGCGACTCGGTGAAATTGCGCTGCGTCAGCTTGAGATAGACATTCGCATACTTGGCGAGCCCGAACAGGCTTTCGGCCGCCGCATAGGGCGGACCATCCTCCAGCGTCGGGCGCGCGCAGTGATCCAGCAGGATGCGCACCTTGGGAAAGCGCTCCGCCATGCGCATCATCTGCGGCAAGCCGCTCGCAGACATCTGCAGACAAATCGAGATGCCGAGCTCGGCGGCGCATTCCCACGCCGGGTAGCTCTTCGGATCGTCGAGCCACGACGCCTGGTTCTGCATGGTGCTGCCGAAGGTGAACAGCCGCATCCCGGCGAGCTTGCGGCCCACCCAGTAGCGCATGCGCTCGGGCGCATCGGCCGCGAGCACATCCACCGAGAACACGCCCGTGAAGCGATCGGGATGCGCCGCGACCGCGTCGGCGACATACGAGTTGTCGTGCCCGTAGCAGGTCGAGGCCTGCACGATCGCCGACCTGGCGACGCCGGCCTCGTTCATGGCGGCGAGCATCTGCTCGGTGGTCACGGGCCGCGTACGCGACCAGTGGGACTGATGGCCGCCGAGCGGCGCGAGCGGATAGCGCGTGGTGTCGCTGGCGATGATGTGCGGGTGGATGTCGATCACGGTCGGCATTGCGGTCTCCTGTCGTCGATGTCAGTCGGCGAGGCGCGGGTAGAGCGCCTGCGCGGTCTTGCCGAAGATCCAGTCGCGCTCGGCGTCGCTCGCGAACGCGAAGGCGGCCTGCGCAGCCTTGAGAATGTCGGCAAGCGGCCCGGCAGTCGCAGGGAAGTTCGATCCCCAGGCGAGGCGGGAGGCGCCGAACGCCTTGATGACGGCGGCGAAGAACGTCTGCGGCGTCGCTTTGCCCCAGTCCTTCGGCGTCACGTTGACGGGCGTGACTTTCAGAAAAACCTGGCCGTAGCGCGCGAGATCGAACAACGCCTGGTCCGCCGCATAGGGGGGACCATCGACGAGCTGCGGCCGCGCCAGATGATCGAGGATGATGCGCACTTTGGGAAAGCGCTGCATCAGCCCGCGCAGCTGCGGAAAACCCTGCTGCGTCATCTGCATGCACACCGGTAGTCCCGCCACGCCCGCATAGTTCCAGGCCGGAAACGAGCGCGGGTCGTCGAACCAGGTCGCCTGCCCCGGCATCGTGCTGCCGGTGGTGAAAAGGCGCATGCCCGAGAAGCCCTTGCCGATCCAATACTTCATCTTCTCGACCGCATCGGGGGCCAGCACGTCGACCGAAAACACGCCGGTGAAGCGCTCCGGATGTGCGGCGATCGCTTCCGCGACATAGGAATTGTCATGCCCGTACGCCGTCGAGGCCTGCACGATCGCCGATTTGGCGACGCCGGCCGCATCCATCTCGGCGATCATCTGCTGCCAGGAGGTCGGCCGGTCGCGCGACCAGGTCGATTGCGTGCCCCCGAGCGGCGCCAGCGGAAACCGCACCGTGTCGGTCGCGATCACATGCGGATGAATGTCGATGATGGATGCCATGGGTTAATTGCCTCGTGGTCGTAGGGTAAGCAAAGGGGCCGAGGTGCTGGAGAATCGACACATCATGCGCGCCGCCGTGCCCACGCGGTTTGAAGCATCGCGAGCCTGGGCACGGCGGCGCGAACGTAGGTGCGCCACACAAGCATCGTGGCCGCCTTTGCCCACCCTACGCTTTCTCCGGATCGGCGAATGCCTCGTCGAGGCTCATGCGTTTCGGGATCAGCTTCTGCTGCAGCCCGTAGGTCAGCATTGCGTCGATGCTCGGCATGTTGGCCGCCATCCCGTAGGGCAGGGGATCGCCCACCAGCGGCATCAGGCCGCGATACTTCTTGTCGTTGGCATCGTCGCCGGCCCCACTTTTGAGCTGCGCGATGTACGGCGCCTTGGCGGCGACGAACGCGTCATAGAGGGCGCGCGCGACGAATGGGTGCTTCCACAGCACCTCGCCGCGCACCACCACGAGCCCGTGGATCGGATAGATGCCGGTGCGTCGGAACCAGTCGGCCTCGGTCTTGTCGGCGTCCGGTATCAGCTCCGGATAGACCTCGGTCTTCTGTTGCCCGCCGCTCTCCCAGGCGCCGGTCGGCGGTCCCGCGCGGCCGATGCCGGCCGGCCCCGAGAACGCCGCCTGCAGCTCGCCTGCCGCCATCATGCCGGCGAGCGATTTGCCTGCCGGCGCATGCACCACGTTCGGCGGCAGCTTCAGCGTCGTGACGTGCTCCTCGTCGTCGACCACCCAGGTCACCTTCGACGAGTCGAGGCCGTACTCGTTGATGAAGATGCCGCGCGTCCACACGCCCGTCGTCACCGAATAGGCGCGCACGCCGACTTTTTTTCCTTCGAGATCCTTCGGCGCCTTGATGCCGGCCTCCGGCCGCACCACGAAGCCGCTGTGATGGAAGCGGCGCATCAGGAAGACCGGCAACGCGACGAACGGCGCGCCCAACGCGCGGGCGATCATGTACGTGGTCGGCGCCATCTCGCAGACATCGAACTCGACGTCGCGTACCATGCGGCGGAACGCGCCGATGATCGGCTTCACCTCGACGAAGTCCGCCGCGACGCCCGCAATCGCCACCTCGCCGGATTTGAGCGCGCGTGTATGTCCGTAATCCGCGATCGCAATTTTCAGCTTCACGTCGGCCATGTCCCGTCCCTCCATCCATCGGGCGAGTAGCGAATGGCGAGTAGCGAATTGAAGATCAGCTACTCGCTATTCGCCATGCGCAACCTTACTGCTTCGGTATCCCCGCCTTGTCGATCACCTCGCGCCACTTGGCGATGTCGTGCGCGAGGCGCGCCTGCATCTCCTCCGGCGTCGAGCCGCGCGCGTCGATGCCGAGGCGCTGCGACTGCTGTTGCACGTCCGGCAGCGCCAGCGCCTTGTTGATCGCGCCGTTGAGCAGCTTGATGATCTCCGGCGGCGTGCCGGCGCGCGCCGTGATCCCGTTCCAGCTCGTCACCACATATTCGGGAAAGCCGCTCTCCTTGGCGGTCGGCACATCCTTGAAGTTCGGATCGCGCGTCTCGCCCGAGGTCGCGACGATGCGCAGCTTGTTGTTCGAAAGCCCGCCCGCGAAGCCCGCCAGGTAGTCGAACCCGACATCGACGTCGCCGCGCAGCAGCGCGGTCACGAGATCGGGCGTGGTGCGGAACGGGATGATGGTGACGTCGACGCCGGTGATCTGCTTGAACAGATGCGCCGACAGGTTCTGCGTGCTGCCCGGGTTGATGGCGCCGAGATTGAGCTTGCCCGGATTCTGGCGCGCCGTCTCCACCACGTCCTTGAGCGAGTGGTACGACGAGGTCCCCGAGACCGCGATCAGCACCGGGAACGAGGCCGCGAACGAGACCGGCGAGAAGTCCTTGAGAATGTCGTAGGGCAGGTGGGTGAACAGCGTGGTCGCGATCGACTGGCCGTTGCCCATCTCGCCGAGGACATAGCCGTCGGCCGGCGCGTCGAGCACGCCCTTCATCGCGATGGTGCCGCCGGCGCCCGGCCGGTTCTCGATGATGAAGCGCTGGCCGACAGTCTCGCCGAGCTTCTGCGCCAGGATGCGCACCGTGAGATCGCCGACCCCGCCCGGCCCATACGGCACGAAGATGCGCACCGGCTTGGTCGGGTAGCTCGCCGCCTGCGCGCAGCCGCTCGTCGCGAGCAAGAGGCCGGCGAGCGCCAGCGCGAGCATGCGGTTGCAGGAAGTGGTTGTCGTCATGGGCGTTTCTCCCGGGACGCCGCTCGCGCGGCTTGGTCACCGCTTTCGCATCGTCCGGCGAGGGGTGCCACAGGTCCAGCCGCAAGGCCAATCGGAAGGGCATCCGAGGTCATAAGTTTTTGCTATATCGCTTTCCCACGCGAGCGCCGCTTGCACCGGCGTGTGCACCCTCTCCCCCGCAAGCGGGGGAGGAGGCGCCGCCACCGTGCGCGGTTAAAATGGGAGGTGATCGTTGACCTCGCCCGACATCCTCTCCCTGCGCCAGCTGCGCGCCTTCGAAGCCGCGGCGCGGCTGGAAAGCGTCAGCGCCGCAGCGCGTGAGGTCAATCTGTCGCAGCCGGGGCTAACCCAATCGATCCATGCGCTCGAGTCCCGGCTCGCGGTGCGGCTGTTCGATCGCCGCCGCTCGGGCTGCTACCTCACCAGCCTCGGCGCCGTGCTGCTGCCGCGCGTGCGGCGCTTCTTCGACCATGTCGGCGCGGCGCTGAGCGATCCGGTCGTCGGCAGCCCGTTGCTCGCCCGCGGCGACGCGGCAACCGCCGTGAACCGCATCACCGGCGCGCAGATGCGCGGCCTCATCGCCATCGCCGAGAGCCATTCGATCGATGCCGCCGCGCGCCGGCTCGCCATCGCCCAGCCATCGCTACAACGCACCGCGCGCGACCTCGAGCGCGCGCTCAAGCGCAGCCTCTATCAGCGCACCGCGCGCGGTGTCACCGCCAATCCCCAGGGCGCCGAGCTCGCCCGCCGCTTCCGCGTCGCGCTGCAGGAGATCAAGTATGGCGTCGACGAGCTCCACGCCGCGGAAGGCTCGGTCGTCTCGCGCATCACCATCGGCAACATCCCGCATTCCGGCGAGCGTATCCTGTCGGCCGCCGCGAACGCGCTGCTCGCTGCCTATCCGGGCGCCCAGGTGCAGGTGGTCGACGGCCACTACGATGCGCTGCTCGCCGACCTGCGCGCCGGCCGGCTCGATCTCTTGTTCGGGGTGTTGCGCCGCCCTGCCTGGGCGATCGACGTGACCGAGGAGCTTCTGTTCGCCAATTACTACGTGGTGGTCACCGGCGCACACCACCCGCTCGTCCGATCGAAGCGCATCACGCTGCGCGATCTCGCTCGCTACGATTGGATCATGCCCGAGCCGGGCGCGCCGCGCCGCCAGGCCTTCGCGCGCATGTTCGCCGATTCACCGCGCCCGCCTCGTGTCGCCATCGAGACGACGTCGCTCGCGATCTACCGCAGCGTGCTCGCGAGCTCGGACCGGCTGACCTTGATGTCGCGCCTCGTCGCCCAGTCGACCGACGGCAGCCTTGCGGTGCTGCCGTTCCGCTCGCCGCACCTCGCGCGCCAGGACGGCGTCGCCAGCCGGACCGACTGGCAGCCGACGCAGGTGCACCTGCGATTCATCGAGCTGCTGCGCGCGGAGGCGGCGCGGCTGGCGCCGGCATGAACCTACTGCGGCTTGATCCCCGCGAGCTTCGCCGCCTCTTTCATCTTGTCGTAGTCCGCCTGGAGGAACGACGCGAATCCCTGGGCGGTGCGCTGCTCCGGCGTCGCGATTTCGGAGCCCTGGCTCACCAGGGTGTCGACCGCCTTTCCGCCCGAAAGGCCGGTGTCGATCGCCTTCTGCAGGCTTGCGATCACGTCCGGCGGGGTCTTGGCCGGCGCGACGACGCCGATATAGCTCTCCGCCGTGAAGCCCTTCACGCCGCCTTCATCGAAGGTCGGGATATCGGGCGCGAGCTTGGAGCGGTGCGCGGCGGCGATCGCGAGAATGTGCGCCTGGCCGGCTTTGTGCAGCGGCAGCGCAGTCGAGAATTCGGTGAGCGCGCCGTTGACGCTGCCGCTGATCACGTCCGGCAAGAGCGCGCCGCCGCCGCGATAGGGCACATGCGTGATGGCGGCGCCGGTCGCGGCCTTGAGGCGCTCCAGCGTCATGTGGGTGGCGCTGCCGATGCCGCTCGTCGCGATGGTGAACGGCGCCTTCTTCGACACCGCGATGAAGTCCGCAACCGTCTTCGCCTCGACTTTGTTGCTCAAGATGAGGACGTGCGGCACGTAGCTGGTGAGCGCGACGGGCGCGAAATCCTTGAGCGGATCGTAGCCGAGATGCGCTTGTACGAACGGGTTGATGGTCATCGGCCCGTTCGATGCGACGAGCAACGTGTAGCCGTCGGGCTCGGCGCGCGCGACCATCTGGGCGCCGATGCTGCCGCCGGCGCCGGCGCGGTCCTGCACCACGACCGGCTGCTTGAGCTGTTGGGTGATGATCTGTCCCGTGATGCGGCCGACGATGTCGGCATTGCCGCCCGCCGCGAACGGCACGATCAGCTGGATCGGCCGTTCCGGGAACGCCGCAAAGGCGCGGCGCGGCAGCAGCGCGAGGCCTAATCCTGCGCCGATGCCGGTGAACAGGCCTGCCGATACGGCGCGGCGGGTGAGGATCATGGGCGGTCTCCGTCGGCTTCGATTTATCTCTGGGTGCGGGGTTTAGTCTGGGAACGCGCCATGTCCAGCAGCGGCGCCGGGGAAAATCCGGGGAAGATCATTTGTCGCGGCCCGCCGAACCGGCCTCCATTGCGGGATAGTGAAAACCTGCCTGCCGCCCGCCGCCAGAGACAATGCGTTAGCGCGACGATCTCCCTACCCAGGCGCCGGCCGCGATCCTACAATGCTCGAATTGCGTCGCGAGCCAACGGGAGCGCCATGATCAAGGAATATCACTACGACCACCTGATCCGCTGGCCGGGCGGCCAGCGCGCCGCGGTCTTTCTCACCTTCGATTTCCAGGGCGGCGAGGATGTCAAGCCCGACAAGAACGGCATCCTCAATTACGAGATGTGGAGCCAGGGCGAGTACGGCCCGCACCACGCGATCTACCGCCTGCTGCGCATCCTCAAAGAGGAGAACGTCAAGGCGACCTTCATCACCTGCGGCGCCATCGCGGAACGCTATCCGGAAGCCGTGCAGGCGATCATCGCGCACGGCCACGTCGTCGAGGGGCACGGCTACAATCACGAGATCGCGCGTTATTTGCCGCGTGACGACGAAGATATGGTGATGAAGAAGGCGATCGCCATGATCGCACAGCGCACCGGCCGCCGGCCGCTGGGCTGGCGTTCGTGCACGCAAAGCACCAACACCATCGAGCTCCTGATCGAGAACGGCTTCGTCTGGAACTCGAACGCCTTCCACGAGGAGCTGCCGTACCTCTACGAGAACAACGGCAAGCTCCTGGTCGAGCTGCCGCGCCAGCCGTTCGGCGACGGCACGCTGTTCGGCCATCGGCACGGCGAGTACGGCAACCCGTTCCACGGCCTCGAGACCTGGAAGGCCTATGTCGACGAGCTGTGGTCGGAGAGCAGCAAGGAGCGGCCGAAATACATCCCGTTCACCATGCACCCGTACATCATCGGCCGTCCGGGCCGCACGCTCGCGCTGCGCGGCATCCTCAAGCACCTGCGCGAGATCTCGGGCGGCGATCTGTGGTTCCCGACCGGCATCGAGCTCGCCGAATGGTGCCTCAACAACGTGTTCAAAGCCGAGTGCGCGAAGCTGCGCGCTGCCGCAAGCTGAGCGCTCTTTCTGTTCCCCTCCCCCCGCGAGCGAAGCGAGTGGCGGGGAGGGGTTAGGGGTGGGGGGCGCCCCTTGCTCCGCGCGAGCGTTGTGCGCCCATAGCGAAGGCGGAAAATGCCGACACGCAGACGGCTCCTCACTGGCGCCGCGACCGCCATTGCAGGCGCCGCGCTCGTCCGCGTCACGCCCACCCACGCCGACGCCATCGAGGACTTCTACCGCGGCAAGACCCTGCGCATGTTGATCGGCTACGGCCCGGGCGGCGGCTACGACATCTACGGCCGCGTGGTCGCCGAGTTCCTGCCGCGCCATCTGCCCGGCCATCCGACCATCGTGCCGCAAAATATGCCCGGCGCCGGCAGCCTGCTCGCCGCCAAGTACATGTACGCGGCGGCGCCCAAGGACGGCACCGTGCTAGGCAGCCTCGCCCAGACGCTCGCGCTCGACAGCGTGACGGTCGCGAGTGCCAACATCGACGTCGGCCGCATGCCCTATGTCGGCCGCGTCGCCCCCAACATCGACTGCGGGATCGCGCTACGTAAGAGCGGCATCACGTCGTTCGCCGACGTGCGCGCCAAGGAATACAAGGTCGGCGCCTCCGGCGGCGGCTCGACCACGGTGCTGTTTCCGACCGCGCTCGCGGCCTATGCGGGCGCGAAATTCAAGCTGGTGCGCGGCTATGCGGGCACGAGCGAGATCGTGCTCGCCCAGGAGCGCGGCGAGATCGACATCGTGGGTGCCTACGGCTTGCCGGGCATCCAGGCGACCCATCCCGACTGGCTCAAGGGCAATGGCAAGGACAAGGGCGCTGTCTTTCTCTATCAGTGCGCGCTCAAGCGCGACCCGCTCATCCCCGACGTGCCGACCATCCCCGAGCTCGCGCTCAGCGACGGGGGCCGCCACATCCTGCGCGCCGCCGCGAGCACCGGCGAGATCGGACGCTCCATCATCTCGACGCCGGGGGTGCCGCCCGAGCGCTTGGCCGCGCTGCGCGCCGCGTTCAACGCGATGCTCGCAGATGCGGATTTCATCGCCGAGTGCGATAAGCGCCAGCTCATCGTCGCCGGCGCGACCGGCGAGGCGCTCGACGCCATGGTGCGCGAGACGCTGGCGCTGCCGCGCGCGATGCTCGACAAGATCGGGCAGATGATGCGGTGAGGAGTTATTGTAGCCCGGATGGGGCGCGTAGCGCCGTAATCCGGGGAAAGGCTTTCCCGCATTCCGCTTCGCTTCATGCGGGCTACTGACCAATTCGTTTGAACCTCGATCGCCCTCACGCAACAACTTATTCAGGTTCGGCGGTCTGCCCAACCCTGAGGGGCGAATGACACAGCATCTATTCCGATTTGTCCGGATGGCGGCGTTTGCCGCCATCGTTGGCGCAACATCGTTTGCCGTCACGGGCAGTGCATAGGCGAGCTTGCTCGATGATGATGCCGCCTTCAACACTGCCATTTCGGCCTTGCGCGCCGCCATCGGGGACCATCCGCGCGTGCTGCAGATCGAAATGGACGCGGACGACGTTGCGATCGAAGCGGAGGACCCGCGCAATCGGCGGGCAGCGCCAGCCTGGCTGGAAAGCGTCACCATTGGCGGCCACATGTTCGTGCCGCAGGCCGGCGCCCGCGCGATCGCGGGTCCGCGTGCGCGATGTGGAGGTGGATTCAGCGCAACCACGCGTCGTCATGCCTGGCGAATGCCGCGCATCCATGTCTTTGCCGCATTGCAGTGAGGACGTATAGGCTGGTCACCGCCGCTGCAGGCGAAGGAGGACTCGGCCCATGAAGGGAATATCAAAAGCATCCAAGAAGAAGGCCAAAGGCGCACGCACGGCCAAAAAAACCGGCGGCAAGAGCAGCGACCTCGAGAAGACACTGGCGATGATCAGGGCAAAGCCGGGAATACGGCCCTCCGAGATCAATCGACGTCTGAACCGGCTGGAGTCCGACGGTCTGCGCGCGACGCTGATCAAGCGGGGGCTGATCCGCAAGGAGAAAGACGGCTCGGCGATGCGGTACTATCCGGTGTGACCGCTATTCGGCGACCATCACGTGCTCGCCGTCTTTCGGCTTTGTCGTCTTGAACGCCAGCAGCAGCGGCAGCACGGCGAGCGTCGCGATCATGAGGAGCTTGTAGTCGTCGATATAGGCGATGATCTGTGCTTGCGTCGTGATCAGCGCGTCGAGCGTCGCGCGGCCTGCGGCCGTGAACGGGCTCCAGTACTGGGCGACGGCGGGGTGATCGAACGCGCGGTTGACCGCGGTGACGTGCGCCGCGATGTCGGCGTGGTTGATCTGGGTATTGCGGGTGAGCAGCGCGTTGACGACCGAGATGCCGACGCTCGAGCCGATGTTGCGCGTGAGGCTGTAGAGGCCCGCGCCCTCGGTCCGGCTCTCCGCCGGCAGGGTCGAGAGGGTCGCGGCGCTGAGCGGCACGAACAGGAAGCCGAGGCCGGCGCCCTGGATCACGGTGACGAAGATGATGGTCTCCTTCGACACCGCCGGCGTCCACCCGGTCATCTGGTAGAACGACCAAGCCGTAACGGCGAGCCCGATGCCTAGGAGAATGCGGGTGTCGACCTTGGCAACCAGACGGCCGACGACGAGCATCGCCACCATGGTGCCGATGCCGCGTGGGCCCATGACGAGGCCGGCCGCGAGCACGGGATAGTTCATCAGATCCTGCAGGTATGGCGGCTGCAGCGCCATCGAGGCGTAGTAGGTCAAGCCGACGATGACGATGAACAGGACGCCGGCCGCGAAGTTGCGGTCGCGGAATATCTTCGGATCGATGAACGGCTTCTCTGCCGTGAAGGTGTGTACGAGGAAGAGATAGAAGGCCGAGCCCGCGATCACCGCCTCGATGATGATCTCGCCCGAGCCGAACCAGTCGAGCAACTCGCCGCGGTCGATCATCAGCTGCAGTGCCGCGATCGCGATGCTGAGTGTGCCGAAGCCGAACCAGTCGAGCTTGGCGCCTTCGCGCGCCGGATAGTTCGGCAGGAACGCGCTCATGCCGACGACGGCGGCGATGCCGATCGGTAGGTTGATGTAGAAGACGTAGCGCCAGCTCCAGTTCTCGGTGAGCCAGCCGCCCAGCACCGGGCCGAGCACCGGGCCGACCATCACGCCGACGCCGAACAGCGCCATGGCAAAGCCCTGCCGCTCCTTCGGGTAAATGGTGAACAGCACCGACTGCGACAACGGCACGAGCGCGGCGCCGAATGCGCCCTGCAGTGCGCGAAAGAGGACGATCTGCGTGAGAGACTCGGCGAGCCCGCACAGCATCGACGCGAGCGTGAAGCCCGCCATCGACACGATGAACAGCCGCTTGAGCCCGAAGCGGGCCGCGAGGTAGCCGGTCGGCGGTGTCATGATGGCGGCCGCCACGATGTAGGAGGTGAGCACCCAGGCGATCTGGTCCTGGCTCGCCGAGACGGTCCCCTGCATGTACGGCAGCGCGACGTTGGCGATCGTCGTATCGAGCGCCTGCATCAAGGTCGCGAGGATGACGCAGACCGTGATGGCGGTGGTGTTGATGGGCGTATCGGTATTCATCGTTCGTCTTCGTGTCTCTCGGCGGCTCTTTGCGCCCCCTCTCCCTGGATGGGAGAGGCACGGGGGGAGGGGCGCTCGGTGCCAACGACGGGCACCTAGATCCGCTCACCCGGCTCGCTGTCGCTCGCCACCCTCTCGCCTGCGGGGAGAGGGAAGAAAGTCAGAACCAGTGCGGCAAGCCTCGCGCATGGCCGGTATCGACCGAGGCCTCCACGCTCATGCCGGCGCGCAGCGGCGGAAGATTCTTGTCGCTGGTGTCGACGCGGATGCGCATCGGCACGCGCTGCACGACCTTGACCCAGTTGCCGCTGGTGTTCTGCGCCGGGAGCAGCGAGAACTCCTGCGCCGCGGCCGGGCTCACGCTCACCACCGTGCCGTGCCACTGCACGCCCGGATAGGTGTCGACCGTGACGGTGACGGGCTGGCCGGGCCGCACATAGGTGAGCTCCGTCTCCTTCGGATTGGCCGCGACCCACACCTGGTCGGTGTCGACGAGGTAGAACGCCGTCGTCGAGGCGGGCAGATACTTGCCCGGCGCGATCGACGGCACGCTGGTGACGGTGCCGGCGAACGGCGCCTTGACGGTCGCGTGGTCGAGCTGGCGCTGCGCCTCGTCGACCTGCGCCTGTGCCTGACGGTACTGCGGGTGCTGGTCGGTCGGAATGTCGGCGTTGCCGGCGAGGCGGGCGAGCTGCACCTTGGCCTGCTGCTCGAGAGAGGCGAGCTTCGCCTTGTCGGTTTGCAACGTGGCGTTCGACTGATCGAAGGTCGCCTTCGGCGTCGCGGCGCTCTTGAGCAGCGCGGCGTTGCGGTCATAGGTCACCTGATCGAGCGCGACCTGCGCCTCCTGCGCCTTGATGTCCTGCAGCATCCGCGCATAGTCCGCCTTCATGGCGTCGATCGTCAGCGCGGTCTGCGCGAGGCTCGCCCTGGCGTTGTCGAGCGCGATCTGGAACTGGCGTGGGTCGAGCCGGTAGAGCACCTGGCCGGCCTTCACCTGCTCGTTATCGGCGACGTCCACGTCCTGCACGATGCCCGACACGTCCGTGGAGATGCCGACCTTCTGCGCGTCCACATAGGCATCGTCGGTCGTCATCACCGCGCCGCCGAGCACGTACCACGCGGCGCCGGCGATCAGGACGAGCGGCAGCAGCGCGAACAATATCGGCCGCAGCCAGCGTCGCTGCGACGGTTTCGCCTTCAGCACCACCGTCTTGCTCTCGCTCGGAGCGGTCGGAGCCTCGTTGGTGCGCCGCGCCGTCGGCTCGGATTGCGGTTCGGCCGTCGGCGCTTCAGCCGACGGGCGCTGCAATTGGGTGACGTTAGGCATCGACAAGTTCCTCAGAGGCGGCCGCCGCGGTCCGCCGCAGCCGGCTCACGTTTTCCTTCATTCGCTGCAAACCGCTGGCCAGCGCATCGATCTCGGCGGCGTCCACCCCCTCGGTCATCACGCTGTAGAGCTTGACGCGGAAGTCCATGATCTCGCGCAGCACCGGCCCGGCCGCCGGCGTCAGCCGCAGGCGCCAAATGCGCCGGTCATCGGGATCGCTGCAGCGCTCGACGAGGCCCAGCGCCTCGAGCCGGTCGACGAGACGCGCCACCGTGATCGGCGTCACCTCGGCGAGCGCGGAGAGCTCGCTCTGCGAGAGATTTGGTTGGCGCTCGAGCCGCGAGAGGATGATCCACTGCGCGCGCGTCATGCCGTGCTTGCGGGCAACCTGGTCGGAGTAGGTCCGCATGTGGCGCGCGACGTCGCTCAGGACGATGAGCAGATCGCTGTCGAGTTTCGTATTGGGCATGTGCTTCGGGCTCGCGCCGCGCAGCGCCGGCGGGGTGAATTGTTATGCTGCCACAATATAAGCTAGCTTATGATCTTGACAATAGGATTTTGCCAGCCGTCCGGTCAGGAACTTATTTTCCAGCCACCAACGGCGGGCGAATTTCTGGCAAAATCGAGCTTAGCGCGAAAAAATCAATGATATCAACTGACTGTCCCGACCTTCTCTCAGGACGACGCGATTGGTCTCTTTTTGGCAGAAGGTCCCAACTGGGATAACAGCAATGATCTCAATGCAGGCGTCCGACTCGGCGGATGCGCGTGTCAGAAGGTGATCAGCCATTCCGATCCCGCCTCGCACATTCTACTTCCTGCGCCACGGCGTGACAGACTGGAACATCGAGGGGCGCTTTCAGGGGCACACCGACATCCCGCTCAATGCGCAAGGGCTCGCGCAGGCGCAGGCGGCCGCACAAGTTATCGCGACTTGCGCGGTCGATCTCATCGTTGCCAGCCCGCTGATCCGCGCGCTCAAGACCGCCGCGATCGTCGCCGAGGCGATCGGCAAACCGATGCGCATCGACAGCGAACTGAAGGAACGTCACTTTGGCGATTACGACGGGCTGGTGGTCAACGAGGTCAAACGCAAGCTCGGAATGGAGTTGCACCAACGCCTGGTCCGGCTGCCGGACAATGCGGAGCAATGGCCCGAGACCGGCGTGCGCACGGTGCGGGTCCTGACCCGATGGCTCGAGGCTCATGCGGACGCGACCATCCTGTTCGTCTCGCACAGCGGCCTGATCGATTCGCTGCATGAGCGCATCTTCGGCGTTCGCCTCAACCCCAAGCACGTGCCCTATCGCTGGCAGCCGGGGACCGCCGGATGGATCTGTGAGGCGCTCGCCTGATCCCGTGTCCAATTTTGGCAACGTGAGCTAACTGGGATAACAGCAACGATTTCAATGCGGCCCTGGCTCAGCCGGCGAGGGCGCTGGCCGCGATATTGACCATCAGGGCGAGCAGCGTCGCATTGAAGAAGAACGACAGCACGCCGTGCGCCGCGACGGTGCGGCGGATCGATTTCGCTGTCACGGCGACGTCGGACACCTGCGACGTCATGCCGATGACGAGCGAGAAATAGAGAAAATCCCAATAGTCCGGCTCGCCTTTGCCCGGGAATGCGAGGCCGCCGCTCTCCTCGCGCGCCGCGACGTAGAACTCGTGAGCGTAGTGCAGCGCGAAGATCGTGTGCGTGAACATCCAGGAGAGCGCGATCGTCCCCACCGCGAGCACGAGATGCGCCGGCTGGTGCCCCGCCTCCTTGGCGCTGAGCTGCACCACGATGGCGCCGAGGCTCGCGAGCGCCGAAGCCGTGGTCAGCAAGAGGAACACGGTGCGATCCTCGTCGAGCAGTACGGCACGCCGGCGGATGCGGGCGGCGTCGGAGCCGGCCATCGCCGAAAACGCGAGCGCGATATAGATCGCGACGCCGGTATCCCAGCCGACCAGCAGCCGCGTCGCCAATCGCCATTCCGCGGGCAGCGTCACCCCCAGGATCACGCCGAGCACGATCGCGAGAAACAGCCGTGGCCGCGCGCGGACGATACGCACAACGCGCGGGAGCTTGCGCCGCGCGCTCCCCGATTTTTGTTCCGACTTCTGTCCATCGGGCGGGTCATTCGCACTCATGGGCTGCGCCGGACCATTGGCATGGGCTCCTCTCTTCCTTGTCGCCGCCGCGTTCAGCACTATGATGCGGGCTCACGGCGACCGCGGGCAAGCCCGCCGCTGCAAAACTCACGGAGAACCGGCGACTTGCCCGTTAGGTCCGCGTCGCGACGGCGTATCGTGCGCCTCTGCCTGCTCGCGCTCGTTGTCCTGCTCGCCATTCCGTATCTGCTGGCGCCGCTGTATCGCTTCGTCGATCCGCCGTCGACGCTGATGATTTGGCGCCGGGCAACCGGCCAACGCGTCGAGCAGCACTGGACGCCGCTGTCGCGCATCGCGCCGGCCTTGCGGCTCGCGGTGATCGCGGCCGAGGACGACCGCTTCTGCACGCATCACGGCATCGATTTCGGCGAGCTGCATCAGGTGATCGATGGGATCGCGGAGGTCGGCGATCTCGCCGACGTGCGCGGCGGCTCGACCATCACGCAGCAGACGGTGAAGAATCTGTTTCTCTGGCAGGGCCACAGCTTCGTGCGCAAGGCGCTCGAATTCCCGCTCGCGCTATGGTTCGACTTCGTGCTGCCGAAGCGTCGGATCCTGGAGATCTACCTCAACATCGCCGAGTGGGGTCCGAACGGCGAGTTCGGCGTCGAGGCGGCGGCGCGCCGCGCGTTCAAAAGGTCCGCGCGCGACGTCGATGCGCACCAGGCGGCGCTCCTCGCCTCGACCTTGCCGAACCCGCATCAGCGCGATCCGCGCGCGCCCAAGCCCGGCCAGCGCCGCCTCGCCGGCCTCTATCAGGGCCGCATGGCGCGGTCCGCCAGCATCGATGCCTGCGTGCGCCGTTAGGCTTTCTTGTTCGCCTCCCCCCCGAGCGAAGCGAGTGGCGGGGAGGGCTTAGGGGTGGGGGGCGCCGCTTGCTCGGAGCCAAGCATCATGCGCCCTTGTCGCACGGGGCCGGAGAAAGCCGGTAGGCCGGTGAAAATCGCTACGCGGGCGTATCCGCGTGGGCAACCGCGAGCATTGCGATTTTGCCCGCGCGGACACCCGGGCGCGGTTGCCCACCCTACGCCCTTCCTCTATAAGCCGGCTTCCGCACCAACCGACCTTCCGCGGCGCCCGGCGCCTGCGAGATTGTGCAAGGAGATCAATGTCATGGCGGTCCCTCGAAAAAAGACCACGCCGTCGCGGCGTGGCATGCGGCGCTCTGCGGACGCGCTCAAGCGCCCGACATATGTGGAAGACAAGGACTCGGGCGAGCTGCGCCGTCCGCATCACATCGACCTCAAGACCGGCATGTATCGCGGCCGCCAGGTGCTCAAGCCGAAGACGGAAGTGTGAAGACCGAGATTTAAGACCGAAGTCTGACGCTGGCCGCGCGTTGTCGCGTGTGCGACAGTTCGATCGGCTGGAGGCGGCGAGGGGACACGTCGCTCGATTACGGGGAGGATCGCCATGTCGGTGTTCGGAATTCCGCTGCTGATCATTCCGTTCGCGATCTACAACATGCTCGCCTTCCTGCTCGGCATCGACTGGTCGAAGCAGACCGGAGCGGTCCAGATGGTCTCGGGCGCGGCCTGGGCGCTCAGCTATGGCGAGATCCTGGTCGGGGCTTCCATCATCATCCTGTTCTTCGAGCTGCTCAAGTCGACCCGGCTCACCACCCGCAGCATCATCGACCACACGCTCTCGACCGTGCTGTTCATCGGCATGCTGATCGAATTCCTGCTGGTGCAGAAGTGCGCCACCGGCACCTTCTTCCTGCTGCTCATCATCAGCTTCGTCGACGTGGTCGGCGGCTTCACCATCGCGATCCGCGCCGCCCAGCGCGAGGTGAGGGTCGATAGCGTCGAGAAGGTCCCGGCGTGAGCGGCCTGCCATCCTCCACCAGCCACTCGCAATGACGCGCGACTTCCACCTGCCCGGCCGCTCGCCGGTCTATGCGGCGGAGGGCATGGTCGCGACCTCGCATCCCCTCGCGAGCGTCGCGGCGCTGGAGACGCTGCGCGCCGGCGGCACCGCGGCCGATGCCGCGGTCACGGCAGTCGCGGTGCTCGGCGTGGTCGAGCCGCAGATGACCGGCATCGGCGGCGACTGCTTCTGCCTGGTCGCGAAAGCCGGCAAGCCGGTGTGGGGCTACAACGGCTCGGGCCGCTCCGGCACCGCGGCCCGCGCCGAGCCGCTGCTGGCGCAAGGCATCAACGCGATCGCGGCCGACTCGATTCATTCCGTGACCGTGCCTGGCGCGGTCGAGGCGTGGGACGTGATCCTGCGCGCGCATGGCCGCTTCGGGCTCGACCGCGCGCTTGGCCCTGCGATTCACCATGCCGAGGAAGGCGCGCCCGTCGCGCCGCGCGTGGCTTTCGACTGGGCCGGCGCCGTCGAGAGGCTCAAGCGCGATCCCGGCGCGTCGCGCCGCTTTCTCCGCGACGGCGCTGCGCCGGTCGCGGGCGATCGGATGAAAAACCCGGCGCTCGCGGCCACCATGCGCGCGATCGCGGCCGGCGGGCCGCAAGCGTTCTACCAGGGTGAGGCCGCCGCCGACATCGTTGCGACGGTAAAACCGCGCGGCTCCTTCCTCACCGTCGAGGACTTCGCCCGCCATCGCGGCGAGGTCGCCGAGCCGATCGCCACCAACTACCGCGGCCTCGACGTGGTCGAGCTGCCGCCGAACGGGCAGGGGCTCGCCGCGCTGGTGCTGCTCAACATCCTCGAGCGCTTCGATCTCTCCGCGCTCGATCCGACCGGGGCCGAGCGACTGCATATCGAGCTCGAGGCGGCGCGGCTCGCCTATGCGGTGCGCGACACCCACATCGCCGACCCGGCCTTCATGCGCATGTCGGTGCCGGCGCTGCTCGACAAGGGCTTTGCCGGCACGCTTGCCGACCGCATCGACCGCAACAAGCGCGTGGCGCTGCCGCCGGCGCCGTCGCCCGGCAGCCACACCGTGCTGGTCACCGTGGTGGACCGCGACCGCACGGCCGTGAGCATGATCAACTCGCTGTTCGCGATCTTCGGCGTCGGCATCGCGACTGAGAAGACCGGCATCATGCTGCACAACCGCGGGCACGGTTTCGTGGTCGATCCCGCGCACCCGAACTCGTTCGGCCCCTCCAAGCGGCCGATGCACACGATCATCCCGGCGCTCGGCCTGCGCGACGGCCGCTGCGACATGACGTTCGGCGTCATGGGCGGCCACTATCAGTCGGTCGGCCATGCCCACGTGGTCTCTAACCTCGTCGACTACGGGATGGACGGGCAGGCGTCGCTGGACAATCCGCGCGTCTTCTTCCTCGGCGAGAAGACCGAGATCGAGCGCGGCATCCCGCCCGCCGCCATCGAAGGTCTCAAGGCGCGCGGCCACGACACCGTCATACGCCCGGCGCCGCTCGGCGGCGGGCAGATGATCCGCATCGACTGGGAGCGCGGCGTGCTGGTCGGCGCCTCGGACCACCGCAAGGACGGCTGTGCGATCGGGTATTGATCGGGCGGCTGTTACATCACACTCAAAACGCGAGCTTCGATCAACGTCGCCGGTGCCGCATTCGCGGCCGTGTAGGCCGCAATCGCCACGGCCGGCTCGGCGCGGCGGCGCTCGCGCGTCTGCGGCATCTTCTGGTCGGTGGCAATCAGATGGGCGAGGAAGCCCGCATCGGCACGGACGCGGGTGCGGTCCGGCGTCTCGCTCGGCGCGACCGGCGTGAGCGGGATGAGCGCGCGGCTTGCGGAAACCTTGGGCTCGCGCGGCGTCGAGGCATCGCGCCGCAGCGGGTTGCCGGCGGCGATGACACTCGAGCTGCTGACGGCGCCGACGGAGATCATGTGCCTGCCCTGTCTTGATCCGGCACAGGGCCGGCTCTCGACTCGGCTCCTCGCAAGCAGCATGCCGATCCGCCGCGTCGACGCAACTGATCATTAACCATTTCGTGGTGGGTGCATTTTCCGCATTGTTTAGGGTTTCCCGTTACGTTGCGGCCACTCCCGCTTCCGCGCCCACTGCGCTCGCTCGCCCGAGCCTCGCCCGAGGACGACCCCGTGACCCATATTGATACGACGGCAGACCAATCCGTCTTCCAGTCGATCGAAGTCTTTGCCGCGATCGGCGAGGCGCCGTACGAATGGCAGGTCGCGAGCGACGCGCTTTCGTGGGGCGCGAACGTCACCGAGGTGCTCAAGGTCGCCGACCCGCAGCTCATCGCGAGCGGGCGCGGCTACGCCAAGCTGCTCGATCCCGACACCGTGCAGACGCGCTTCGATGCGGTCATGCGCACCAGCGGCAAGGACAAGGGCGCCGGCGTCCCCTACCAGATTCAGTACGGCCTGCGTCCGCGGCCCGGCACCGACGCCAAGCTGTGGATCGAGGATGTCGGCCGCTGGTTCGCTGGTCCCGACGGCAAGCCGGCACGCGCGCTCGGTGTCGTGCGCGTCATCAACGAGCGGCGCGCGCAGGAGGAGCGGCTCGCGTACCTGTCGCGCTTCGACGGGCTCACCGGCGAGCTCAACCGCTGGCACCTCACCGACGTGCTCTCCGCCGCGATCGATGATGCAAGCCGGAACCGCGGCTCCTGTGCGTTCCTGATCGTCGCGGTCGACAACCTCACCCGCATCAACGAGGCCTATGGCTTCGACGTCGCGGACGAGGTCATCTCCGCGGTCGCCAAGCGGCTGCGCGCCAAGATGCGCGGCGGCGATTCGGTCGGCCGCTACTCCGGCAACAAGTTCGGTGTCGTCCTCAAGAGCTGCACGCCCGACGACATCGCAACCGCCGCCGAGCGCCTGCTCGCCGGGGTGCGCGACGACGTGGTGCAGACACAGGCCGGGCCGGTGTCGGTCACGGTGACGATCGGCGGCGTCAATGCGCCCCGCCACGCCCGCTCGGTCGGCGAGGTGCTGGCACGCGCGCAGGAGGCGCTCGATGCCGCCAAGGCGAAGCGGCGCGGCTCGTTCAACGCCTATCGGCCGAGCGTCGAGCGCGACGCGCTGCGCCGTCAGAACGTGCGCTCGAGCGAGGAGATCGTGCGCGCCCTCAACGAGGGCCGCATCGCCGTCGCGTTCGAGCCGGTGGTCGCGACAGCCTCGCGCGCGCCGGCCTTCTACGAATGCCTGATGCGCATTCGCCGCGCCGACGGCGGCGTGATCGGTGCCGGCGAGATCATCCCGCTCGCCGAGCGGCTCGGCCTGGTGCGCTTGATCGATCGCCGCATGCTCGAGCTGGTCGTCGCCGAGCTCGTCGCCGCGCCCCAACTCGAGGCGAGCCTCAACGTCTCGGCCGCATCGACCGTCGATCCCGATTGGTGGACCGCGCTTGCCGCCTCGCTCGGCGCCCACGGCGATCTCGCCCGGCGGCTCACCCTCGAGATCACCGAGTCGGCCGCGATCCAGGATCTCGACGATGCGCGTGGCTTCGTCGCCCGCGCGAAGGATCTCGGCTGCCGCATCGCCATCGACGACTTCGGCGCCGGCTACACCTCATTCCGCAACCTGCGCAAGCTGGGGGTCGACCTGATCAAGATCGACGGCGCCTTCGTGCAGAACCTCACCCGCTCGGAGGACGACCGCGCCTTCGTGCGCACCCTGGTCGAGCTCGCCCAGCGCCTCGGCCTCGCGACCGTCGCCGAATGGGTGCAGGACGAGGCGGCGGCCAAGCTGCTCGCCGACTGGGGCTGCGACTTCCTGCAGGGCCACCTGATCGGCCTCGCGTCGCTCGAGCGCCCATGGCCGGCGCAAAGCAGCGCGGCGTGATTCAAATGTCCCCCTCATGCGCGGGCTTGTCCTGCGCATCCACGTCTTACCTCCCGGCGGCCGAAGCGGTGGATGGCCGGGACAAGCCTGGACAAGCCCAGCCATGACAGGTGCGAGAGCTGACGCTCAGCCCTTGTCCTTATCCGTCAGACGGTCGAGCCGCTTCTGCATCTCTTCCATCTGCTTCTTGAGATCGCCCATCTCGTCGCCGCCGCGCGGCGGCTTTTCGGCCTCGGCGGCGGCGGGCGCCGGCGGCTGGCCCTCGCGGCGGCCGAACGGCGCGAACATCGCCCCGAAGGTGCGCTGGAACACCTCCATGTTTCGCCGCGCCATGTCCTCGAGCGGGCCGAAGCCGCTCACCCCGAAAGCCTGCGCCATCTGGTCGCGGAACTTGCCCTGCTCGCGGGTGAGGTTCTCGATCGAGACCTCGAGAAAGTGCGGCACCAGCATCTGCATGCTGTCGCCATAGAAGCGGATCAGCTGGCGCAGGAAGTTGATCGGCAGCAGGTTCTGCCCTTCCTTGTTCTCTTGCTCGAAGATGATCTGGGTGAGCACCGAGCGGGTGATGTCCTCGCTGGTCTTGGCGTCATAGACCACGAAGTCCTCGCCAGCCTTCACCATGGCGGCGAGATCCTCGAGCGTCACGTAGGTGCTCGTGCCCGTGTTGTAGAGCCGCCGGTTGGCGTATTTCTTGATGATGACCGGTTCGTCGGGCTTAGCCATGGAGCGCACGCTCGCGGGTGATGAGCTGACGGATGGAAGGCGTGATGTCGGTAGCGCTGTCGGCCTCGATGACCGCGAACTTCTCGTCATCCTCCACCATTGCGGCGAGGTCGTCGAGGGTCACATAGGCGCCCGTGTCGGCGCGATAGAGTCGCCGGTTCCCGTATACTTTGATCACGACCGGTTGCGGGGATGAGGCCATTTTTGTCGGGTCGTACTCTCGGGTCGCAAATCTCGGCGCCGGCCGCGGGTGGTATCGCCTTCAAAATAGGCGGTTTTTGCCCCCGCCGCCATCATTTTGTGGGCCGCCTCGGGGTCGCGCCCTCCACCGCAGCTCTTGGTATGGATCAACCCTCCGCGGATGCACATATGCATTGGGTCCCATTGAAATGCCTGGGTCCGCCGGGCTATCGAGAAATGGGACACGACAAGCGGTCAGCGACGAGGTCAGGGACGCACAGCACGCGGGCCGGGATGCAGTTGCGGCCATCGGCGACGAATCACCCGGCCGTTGCGGCCAACCCCCAGACAGGAGTTCGATCATGCAGGACGACATCGTCATCGTCAGCGCGGCGCGTACGCCGGTTGGCGCCTTCAACGGGGCCTTTGCCAACCTGCCGGCGCATGAGCTCGGCAAGGTGGCGATCAAGGCCGCGCTCGAGCGCGCCGGCGTCGAGGGCAAGCAGGTCTCCGAGGTCATCATGGGCCAGATCCTGACCGCCGGGCAGGGTCAGAACCCGGCCCGCCAGGCTTCGATTGGGTCCGGCATTCCGGTCGAGACCCCGGCCTGGGGCGTCAACCAGCTGTGCGGTTCCGGTCTGCGCACGGTCGCGCTCGGCTACCAGGCGATCCTCAACGGCGATTCCGAGATCGTGGTCGCGGGCGGCCAGGAGTCGATGAGTATGGCCCCGCATTGCGCCCACCTGCGCACCGGCGTGAAGATGGGCGACTTCAACATGATCGACACCATGATCAAGGACGGCCTGTGGGACGCCTTCAACGGCTATCACATGGGCAATACCGCCGAGAACGTCGCCAAGCAGTGGCAGATCACCCGCCAGCAGCAGGACGATTTCGCGGTCAAGTCGCAGAACAAGGCCGAGGCGGCGGTCAAATCCGGCCGGTTCAAGGAGGAGATCGCGCCGGTGACCGTCAAGTCGCGCAAGGGCGACGTGGTGGTGGATACGGACGAGTATCCGAAGGCCGGCGTCACCATGGAATCGATCTCCAAGCTGCGGCCCGCCTTCGACAAGGAGGGCACCGTCACGGCCGCCAATGCCTCCGGCATCAATGACGGCGCCGCCGCCGTCGTCCTGATGAAGGCGAGCGAGGCGGCCAAGCGCGGCAAGACGCCGATCGCGCGCATCGTCTCGTGGGCGCATGCCGGCGTCGACCCGTCGATCATGGGGACCGGCCCTATCCCGGCGTCGCGCGCCGCACTCAAGAAGGCCGGCTGGAAGATCGACGACCTCGACCTGATCGAGGCGAACGAGGCGTTCGCGGCGCAGGCCTGCGCGGTCAACAAGGACCTCGGCTGGGATACCTCGAAGGTCAATGTCAATGGCGGCGCGATCGCGCTCGGTCACCCGATCGGCGCCTCGGGCGCCCGCGTGCTGGTGACGCTGCTGCACGAGATGCAGAAGCGCAACGTGAAGAAGGGCCTCGCCACGCTATGCATCGGCGGCGGCATGGGCATCGCGATGTGCGTCGAGCGCTGAGCTCGACGCTCCGTCGCGAACGGACGGGCAACGGGAGGGGACGACTATGACGAGCCAAGGTGTGCAAGCCGTGGATGCGGCGCCGACGCGGCCGGTTCCCATCACGGTCATCTGCGTCATCAGCTTCATCGGCGCGCTGCTGGTCGTGCCGATGATCTTTTCCGAGATCGCGCGCTCGATCGGCGGCTGGTATCCGCCGCTGCTCGCCATCAGTGCGCTGATCGGGCTCGCCTGCACGATCGGGCTCTGGATGATGCGGAAGTGGGCAGTCTACGTCTACACGGCCTTCGCGGCGCTCAATCAGCTGATCATGATCGTGATGGGCGCCTGGAACCCGATCGCGCTGATCATTCCGGGCATCGTCATCGTGGTCATGTTCATCTACATTTCCAAGATGAGATGAGCTCCCTCGCTGCGGAGCGACAACCACAAGGGAGGAATGATGGCCCGGGTAGCAGTGGTCACCGGCGGCACGCGCGGCATTGGCGCGGCCATCTCCAGGGCGCTCAAGGCGGCAGGCTGCACGGTCGCAGCCAATTACGGCGGCAACGACGAGGCGGCGCAAAAATTCAAGGGCGAGACCGGCATCGCGGTCTACAAATGGGACGTCTCCTCCTACGACGCCTGCGCGGCCGGCCTCAAGCAAGTCGAGACCGACCTCGGGCCGATCGAGATTCTGGTCAACAATGCCGGCATCACCCGCGATACCACCTTCCACCGCATGAAGCCCGAGCAGTGGAGCGCGGTGATCAACACCAATCTCAACTCGCTGTTCAACATGTGCCGCCCGGTGATCGAGGGCATGCGCACCCGCAAGTTCGGCCGCATCATCAACATCTCGTCGATCAACGGCCAGAAGGGCCAGCTCGGGCAGACCAACTATTCGGCGGCCAAGGCGGGCGAGATCGGCTTCACCAAGGCGCTGGCGCTCGAGAATGCGCGCCTGGGTATCACCGTCAACGCGATCTGCCCAGGCTATATCAATACCGAGATGGTGCAGGCGGTGCCGAAGGACGTGCTGGAAAAGTCGATCCTGCCGCTCATTCCAGCCGGTCGCCTCGGCGAGCCTGAGGAGATCGCGCGCTGCGTCGTCTTTCTGGCGTCCGACGACGCCGGCTTCGTCACCGGCTCGACGCTGTCGGCCAATGGCGGTCAGGTGATGATGTGATGAGGAATTGGGAATAGCGAATCGCGGAGGTAGCTTCCCCGTTCGCGACTCGCTACTCCGCAAGCTTCGTCAGTCGTAGCGCTCGAGATGCGCGATCGTGTATGTCCGCGGGTCGATCGTCATCGAGACGTGGTGGCCGCTGACGTCGCGTCCTTCGACGTGCCAAGCGTCGTCGTAGAAATCGATTTTGCGGATATCGACGACGCCATTCATCGCCGCGACGTTGCGCGCTTGATCAATCGGCGCCGGTGGCGGAACGACGATCTCATCGGGCGGCGCGACGCCCACGGTCTGGGCATTGGCATAAGGCACGGCAATGAGGGCCGCCACAAAGGCGGCGGCGGTGACGGCGGTGCGCATGGTATTCCTCTCCATGTCGATCATCTTGTCGATCATCGGCAGGACAACGTCTTGCGGCCGTGACGGTTGCGCTTCGGACCCGCGGTTCCTCAGCACGGGTTCCACCGCGAGGGCGCGAGCTCGAAGCCAGCAAAGGCGAAGCCTGGCGCGACCGTGCAGCTTACGAGCGTCCAATCGCCCAGGCTTTGCGCGGCTTGCCACACATGCGGGGGCACCACGGCCTGCGGCCGCTCGCCTGCGGCGAGATCGCTGCCGAGTGTGACGCGGGTGATCGGTCGGGTCTCGCCCTCGGCAGTTTCCAGCGCGAGCGGCGCGCCCGCATGCCACAGCCACACCTCGGCGGCGTCGACGCGGTGCCAGTGCGAGCGCTCGCCCCGCGCCAGGAGAAAGTAAATCGCGGTTGACGCGGCACGGCCGCCGTCGACCGTACGCGCGTCGCGAAAGGTCTCGCGAAAATGCCCGCCTTCCGGATGTGGCTCGAGATCGAGCAGGCGGATGACGTCGGCGGCCGTGAGCACGTTCGATCAGAACTTGTTCTTGCGCGCCCGCACCTCGGCGAAGACCTGCGCGGCCGGCTTCCCCGCGAGCCCGACCGCGGCGGCGACCGCGGGCACGTCGGCGCGCAGAAAGACGTTCTCGCGCTTCTCGGCGCCCATGCGGGTCGGGATCGTGTCCTGGCCGGCCGCGACCTGGCGCCTCGCCTCCGCGGCGCGGGCTCGCAGATCCTTGTTGTCGGGTTCGATCGTGAGCGCAAAGCGGATATTGGCCTCGGTGTACTCGTGGCCGCAGTAGATCTTCGTCTCGTCGGGCAGGGCGCGCAGCTTGAGGAGCGACGCCCACATCATCTCGGGCGTGCCCCCGATGACGCGACCGCAGCCGATCGAGAACAGCGTGTCGCCGACGAAGGCGAGCTTGTCGTGGTCGAAGACGTAGGTGATGTGACCGGCGGTGTGGCCCGGCGTCTCCAGGACACGCGCGGTGAGGCCGCCGACCTTGACGGTGTCGCCTTCGCCGACCGTGGCGTCGACGGCGGGGATGCCGGTCGCCTCTTTGCGCGGTGCCGTGACGCGGCACTTGTGACGGGCCTTGAGCTCGGCGATGCCGCCGGTGTGGTCGGCGTGGTGATGGGTGACCAGGATATCGGTGAGCCGCCAGCCGGTCGCCTTCAGCGCGGCTTCGACCGGGCCGGCTTCCGGCGCGTCGATCGAGGCGGTCGCACCGGTTGATGGATCGTGAACCAGGACTCCGAAATTATCCTTGAGGCAGCGGAAAAGATGGGTTTCGGCGGTCATCGGCGGCGTTCCATGTTGGGGTAGCTGATTTTCCGACTTCAGGGCGCATGACGCAACATGGCCATCCGTTCATGCTAACTTGGTGACATGTCCTACGACGTCGTCGATTTGCGCGGCTTTTACGGCGACCGCCTCGGCATGGTGGCGCGGCGCTTCATTGGGCGCGGCATCCGGGCGCGTTGGGCCGACACGCGCGGCCAGCGCGTGCTCGGCATCGGCTATCCGAGCCCCTATCTCGGGCTGTTTCGCGAGGAGGCCGAGCGCTGCCTCGCCTTCATGCCGGCCGCGCAGGGCGTGGTGAAATGGCCGTCCGCCAATCCCTCGCTCGCGGCCCTGGTCGACGAGTACGAGCTGCCGCTGCCCGAATCCTCGGTCGACCGCGTGCTGCTCGTGCATGCGCTGGAAATGTCGCATGACGCGCCGACGCTGCTGCGCGAAGTGTGGCGGGTGCTGGCGGCCGGCGGGCGGCTGATGGCGGTGGTGCCGAACCGGCGCGGCCTGTGGGCGCGCATCGATACCACCCCGTTCGGCCACGGCCGGCCCTATTCGCGGCCGCAGATCACGGCGCTGCTGCGCGAGACCTGGTTCACGCCGACCGGATGGGGCGAGGCGCTCTACATCCCGCCGGTCGCGCGCGCCTGGATCCTGCGGTCCGCGGTTGCCTGGGAGCGCGCGGGCGCGACGATCTCGGCGCCGTTCGCGGGCGTGCACATCGTCGAGGCGACGAAGCAGGTCTATCGCGCGATCCCGGCGCGGCGCGAGAAGCGCCAGCTCGTACCGGGTCTTGCGCCGGTGCTCGAGCCGGTGCTGACGCCCTCAGCCGGCCGCGCCGGCTGAGCGCCGCGCGACCGGATTAAATCGACGAATCCAATCTTGAGTGGGGCGAGGATCACTCGCCGTGCTGCGGCCCCTGGGCATCATCGGCCGGCTCGGACATGCCGCCGCCGCGCCCCATGTCTCCGCGCGGGCCGCGATGGCGACGACGGCGACGGTGCATCGGGAAACGATCGCCGCCACCGCCCTGTGTGTCGTAGCCGTTCTGGCCGTTGGGCTGTCCGCCCGCATTGCCGCCCACGCCTTGTTGCATCGGCTGCTGCTGTGGTTGGCCGCCGGTGATGAAGGAAGGCAGGCGATCGACATTGCCGTCGTCGCCGCGCGGATGGCGTTCGCCGTCGCCGCGCGGGTGGCGATCGCCGCCCTGCTGCTGCGGACGGCCGCCATATTGCTGATCGCGCGGCTGGAAGAACTGTGCGTCACGCGGCAGGTAGGGCTGCGGGTCGCGGGTGCCGAACGAGGGCTGTTCGCCCCCACCGCCACCGCCCTGCATCGGCGCCATCGCGCCATCGTCCTCGCCGTCGTCGTAGGCCTCGTCCTGCATGTCGTTGCCGCCATGCGTGTCGTTACCGGAGGCGCCCTCGGGGCGATAGAAATTCGGCTGGCTCTGGCGGAATTGCTCCTGCACGGCCGCGATCAGGCGGAAATAGTGCTCGGCATGCTGATAGTAGTTCTCTGCCGCCACCGGGTCGCCGGAGGACTGCGCGTCGCGTGCGAGCTGCACATACTTTTCGGCGACGTGCGATGCGGTCCCGCGAATCTTGATGTCCGGGCCGTTCGACTCGTAGACCCGCGTCAATGGATTATGGCTTTTGCGGTTACGCCCCCGCATGCGCTTGTTCTGACCGTTCCTCATGGCTCGCTTTGTTTGCCAACCCCTGTTTTGCGACGGCCTGACGCCGCCAATCGACTTCAACGACAACTCAATTCGCGGCGAAGTCCTTGCAGACTAAGCCCCCGTGGGCACACGACCCCTCGCTCTCCCGACAGGCTGTTGGGCCGCGGGCCGCATGGCGCTCGTTCGTCGAACTGCCGGCCACCGTCTGTACTGGTGTCTCGTGCTGGTCCAATCTTACCCAGAACGTGTTCGCGCAAGTCGACCCACAGCCGAACGGCGGCTGTCATCCTTGCCTGCCTGGTGTCAGCTCTGCAGCAATGCTGCAGCGTTGCCCGCCTTTCATCTCGCGCAGCGTGGCTCTTTCGGCCTCCGGCGTGCGCCCAACCGATGAAGCATTCGACCTCAAGTCAGAGAACGGTCACCTTGGATTCTTGCTCGGTGTTCTCTCGCTCGCCACCCGCCACACGAAGCGCTCGGGGCTGCTCGGGGCCTCAGGGGCGGCTTGCCCATACACTCAGGTCTGCAACTTAGGTCGATTCCTGTGCGTAAGCTAGTCGGTCCCGGGGCATAATCCAAGTGGTTTTTTGCTACTTTTTGCGCCGGGCCGGGATGCCGCAAACTCATGGGTATCCTTACGGAATCCCTCACCTCGGGCGTCGTCCCATGACCACGCGCGCCACGCCCGCGAGGTCGCGCCGCGGAGGCGATGGAACCGTGAGCCCGTGCTGCACCAGGAGTGCGGCGACGGCCTTGGCCTGGCCCATGCCGATCTCAAGCGCGAGCCAGCCGCCGGGCGCCAGCACCCGCGCGGCGTCAGCTGCGATCGCGCGGTAGGCGACGAGACCGTCGCGGCCGCCGTCGAGCGCGAGGCGGGGGTCGAAGTTGCGCACGTCAGGCGCGAGCGTCGCGATGTCGTCGGTCGGGATATAGGGCGGATTGGCGACGACGATATCGCAGCCGCCCGCGATCGCATCGGCAAAGTTGCAGGCCACGAAGGCGGCGCGACCGCCGATGCCGAGCACGTTCGCATTATGGTGCGCGACCGCGAGCGCGCGCTCGCTACGGTCGGTGCCGACCCCGAACGCCGCCGGCAATTCGTTCAGCAGTGCGACCAGGATCGCGCCGGAGCCGGTGCATAGGTCAGCGATCCGCAGCGCCCGGTCGCGCGGCATGACCGAAAGCGCCGCCTCGACGACGGTCTCGGTTTCCGGCCGCGGCACCAGCACGTCCGGCGTGACGGCGAGCGGCAGGCTCCAGAACTCCTTGCTGCCGCGGATGCGTGCCATCGGCTCATGGGCAAGCCGGCGCGCCAGCGCCGCCTCGAGCACTTCCGTCTCGGCCGGCGTCAGCGCGCGCGCCGCCGCGACCATCAGGGCGCCGTGGTCGAGGCCGAGCGCATGGCCGACCAGAAGCCGCGCATCGAGATCGGGCGTATCGAAGCCGCGCCCGCGCAGACGGTCGGCGACGGCGCGGCGCGCCTGCGCAATGGTTAACGGCGGGACGAGGAGGTCACTTTCGACGGTGGCGCTCATGCGCGGGCGCCCACCTTCGCGCCGCCTTTCGCATCGCCTCCGCCGCCTTCGGCCGCGAGCAGTGCCGCCTGGTGCTCGGTGATCAGTGCGTCGATGATCTCGCCCAGCGCTTCCCCCTCGATCACCTGCGCGAGCTTGTAGAGCGTGAGGTTGATGCGGTGGTCGGTGACGCGTCCCTGCGGGAAATTGTAGGTGCGGATGCGCTCGGAGCGGTCGCCCGAGCCGACCTGGCCGCGGCGGTCGGCGGCGCGTTCAGCGTCGCGCTTTTCCCGCTCCGCGTCGTAGAGCCGCGCGCGCAGGGCGGCCATCGCCTTGGCACGATTGCGGTGCTGCGAGCGCTCCTCCTGCACCACGATCGCAATGCCGGACGGGATGTGGGTGACGCGTACCGCCGATTCGGTCTTGTTGACGTGCTGGCCGCCGGCGCCGCCCGAGCGCATCGTGTCGATCTTGAGGTCACTCTCCTTGATGGCGATGTCGACCTCCTCGACCTCGGGCAGCACCGCCACCGTCGCGGCCGAGGTGTGGATGCGGCCGGAGCCCTCGGTCGCCGGTACGCGCTGGACCCGGTGGACGCCCGACTCGAACTTGAGCTTGGCAAAAACGCCGCGTCCGCTGATCTCCGCGATCACCTCCTTGTAGCCGCCCATCGGGCCGTCGCTCGCCGAGATGATATCGGTCTTCCAGCCCTGCGTCGCCGCATAGCGCTCGTACATGCGAAACAGGTCGCCGGCGAACAGGGCGGCCTCGTCGCCGCCGGTGCCGGCGCGGATTTCCAGGATGACGTTGCGCTCATCCATCGCATCTTTGGGGATGAGGGCGAGGCGGATCTCCTGCACCAGTGCCTCGCGGCGCGCTTCCAGCTGCGGCTTCTCGGCCGCGGCGATCGCCCGCATCTCGGGATCGGGATCGGTTATCATGGTGTCGAGACCGGCGATCTCGGCATCGACCGCGCGATAGGCCTTCACCCGCTCGACCACCGGCGTGATCTCGGCGAGCTCGCGCGAGAGCTTGACGATGTTTTCCGGCGCGAGCTCGCGCGTCAGCTCCGCCTCGACCATGGCATGGCGGGCGAGCAGCGCATCGAGCTTCGTTTCAGGCAGTGTCGTCATTGCAGTCATCTCGGCGAACGAGATAGCGGCTCGGGGCGCAAAAAGCGACCACGCCGCCGACCTGTTTGGGCGCATGTCCTTTATCGGCGAACCGGCCTCCACTTCGCCGGAACATGCGCCAAATCTAGACGGGAAGCCCTTCGGCCGCCGCAAAGGCGGCAAGCTTGTCGCGCACCGAGCCGAGGCCGTCCGCCTTCGCCATCAGCGCGGAGACCAGGCCGGCGGCCTTGGTCGAATCGAGCTCGAGCAGCATCGCCTTGACGGGGCCGACCGCCGAGGGGACGAGTGAGAGCGAGCGGTATCCGAGCCCGATGAGCGCGAGCGCGCCGAGCGGGATCGAGGCGAGCTCGCCGCACAGCGTCACAGGCTTGTTGTGCGCCTTGGCGCGGTCGGCGATCGCCTTGAGCGCGCGCATGACCGGCACGGAGAGCTCGTCGAAGCGCGCCGCGACGCGGGCATTGCCGCGATCCACCGCATAGAAGAACTGGACGAGATCGTTCGACCCGACCGAGAGGAAATCGACGCGGTCGAGCAGCTCGTCGAGCTGAAAGAGCAGCGACGGCACCTCCAGCATGGTGCCGATGTCGACGCTCTCGGGCAGCCGGTGGCCGTGCCGGCGAAGATGCGTGAGCTCGCGCTCGACCAGCTCCTTGGCCTCGTCGAACTCGTGTACCGCGGCGACCATCGGAAACATGATGCGCAGGTTGCGGCCCGAGGCGGCCCGCAGCATCGCCCGCACCTGGCTGCGCAGCAGGCCGGGGCGGTCGAGGCCGAGGCGGATCGCCCGCCAGCCCAGCGCCGGGTTCTCCTCCTCGACGTTGCGCATGTAGGGCAGCACCTTGTCGCCGCCGATATCGAGGGTGCGGAACGTCACCGGCCGGCCGGCGGCGGCATCGAGCACGGCGCGATAGAGCTGCTGCTGCTCGCTCGCGCGCGGGAACTGCGAAGCGACCATGAACTGCATCTCGGTGCGGAAGAGGCCGATGCCGGCCGCGCCGGTCTCGGCGATCTGCGGCAGATCGACCACGAGGCCGGCATTGACCAGCAGCGTCACCGCCTCGCCGTCGCGGGTGACGCACGGCCGGTCGCGCAGCGCGAGGTACTGCAGTTGGCGCCGCGCCCGCAGGCGCACCCGGTCGACATAGGCCGCTTGCACCTCGGAGGTCGGGCGCAGGTGCACGTCGCCGGTCGTGCCATCGACGATGATGGCGTCGCCGGGATCGGCGAACCCGGTCGCATTCTCGACCTCGCCGACCGCCGCGATGCCGAGCGCGCGGGCGACGATCGCCACATGCGAGGTCGGGCCGCCTTCCTCGAGCACGAGGCCGCGCAGACGTTTGCGGTCGTAGTCGAGGAGCGCGGCCGGACCCATCATGCGGGCGACCAGCACGGCGTTCTCGGGCAGGCTCTCGCGCGCCGGCGCATGGTCCTGGCCGAGCAGCTGGCGCAGCAGGCGATCCGCCAGATCCTCGAGGTCGTGCAGGCGCTCGCGCAGATAGGGATCGGTCTGGCGCAGCATGCGGGCGCGGATGTCGGAATGCACTCTTTCGACCGCGGCTTCCGCCGTGAGGCCGGTCATCACCGCTTCTTCCAGCTTGTGCACCCAGCCGCGGTCGTTGGCGAACATGCGATAGGCTTCGAGCACGTCGCGGTGCTCGCCGGCGGCTGCGACGTCGCCGTGCTCGAACATGCGATCGAGGTCGGCGCGCAATGTTTCCAACGCGGTGTCGAGGCGGGCGCGCTCGCGCGGCAGGTCGTCGGCGATGAAATTGGTGATGACGACGCGCGGCTCGTGCAGCACAACGTGGCCGAGCGCGATACCCTCGTTGAGCTTCGTCCCTTTGAGGTTGAGCGGGCGGCGCAGCGGCAACCCGCCGGCCGGCTCGGCGAGCGCGGACAGCTCGCCCGAGGCGATCATCTCGGCGAGGACCATCGCGGTCGTCGCCAGCGCTTCCTCTTCCTCCTCAGAGTAAGTGCGCTGGGCGCGGTTCTGCACCACCAGCACGCCTAGCGTGTTGCCGGCGCGCAGGATGGGCACGCCGAGGAAGGAGTGGTAGATCTCCTCGCCGGTTTCCGGCCGGTAGGCGAACGCCGGGTGATTCTGCGCGGCCGATAGGTTGACCGCGTTCGCCTCGGTCGCGACCAGGCCGACCAGGCCTTCGTCCTGGCGCAGGACGGTCTTGTGTACGGCCTCCCGCTTGAGGCCCTCGGTGGCGTAGAGCTCGAGCGTGCCGTCGGCGCGCAACACGTAGACCGAGCACACCTCGGCCACCATGTTGGCGGCGATCAGCACCACGATCTTGTCGAGGCGATCCTGTGCGCTGACCGGCTCCGCCATCACCTCGCGAAGCCGGCGCAACAGCACGCGCGGACCGCCAAGCGCACCACGCATGGCGTGAGGTCCTTTGGCGTGAGGCCCTTGCGGACCGTCAGACCGAGCCCCTGCGGGCTCTCTGTCCTTCGTTGAGATTGCGCCCGGAGGCATGTCCTCCCGCGCGCCCATCACCAGGGCTATAGCCAATGCAACACGCGTGCCGCAAGCAAAGGCCATGCTGCGGTGCGCCAAAATTCCGGCGCTCCGTCATGGCCTTGCAATCGATTTAAGCCATTTTTACCGGTTGCCGGCGCCTCGCCGTGCCGGCTGCGCAATCGGGCTATTTGTCGAGCCCGTAGAGCGAATGCAGGGTACGCACGGCGAGTTCCGTGAATGCCGCATCAATGAGCAGCGAGAACTTGATCTCAGAGGTCGTGATGGCGCGGATGTTGATGCCGCGCGCCGCCAGCGCCTGGAACGCGCTCGCGGCGACGCCGGCATGGCTGCGCATGCCGATGCCGATCACCGAGATCTTCGCCACCTCGGTCGCGGTATCGACGCTGCCGTAGCCGATCCGGTCGCGCGCCTTGGCGATCGTGTCCTTCGCGCGGTCGTAGTCGCCCGCCGGCACCGTGAAGGTGAGGTCGGTGGTGGCGCCATCGGCGGAGACGTTCTGCACGATCATGTCGACATTGATGTTGGCCTCGGCAAGCGGTCCGAAAATCGAGGCGGCGACGCCGGGCTTGTCCTGAACGCGCCGGATGGAGATCTGCGCCTCGTCCTTGGAGAAGGCGATGCCGGTGACGACCTGCTGTTCCATGATTTCGGCCTCGTCGCAGATGAGGGTTCCCGGAGGGGTTGTGTGCGGGTCGATATCTTCCGGCTTGTCGAAGGAGGAGCGCACGAAGATGCGCACCTGATGCACCATGCCGAGCTCGATCGAGCGCACCTGCATGACCTTGGCGCCGAGGGACGCCATTTCCAGCATCTCCTCGAACGATATCTTGTCGAGCCGACGCGCGCGGGGTACCACGCGGGGGTCGGTGGTGTAGACGCCGTCGACATCGGTGTAGATGTCGCAGCGGTCGGCGTGGATCGCGGCCGCGACCGCGACCGCCGAGGTGTCCGATCCGCCGCGCCCGAGCGTGGTGATGCGGCCGGAGTCGGCGTGGACGCCCTGGAAGCCGGCGACGACCGCGACCTGCTTGCGTTCGTTGAAGCGGCGGATCAGCTCCTCGCCGTTGATGTCGAGGATGCGGGCGGAGCCGTGCACCTCCGAGGTCTCGATCGGCAGCTGCCAACCCTGCCAGGAGCGCGCGTTGATGCCCATCGCCTGCAGCGTGATGGCGAGGAGCCCGGCCGTGACCTGCTCGCCCGACGCGACAACGGCGTCGTATTCGCGCGAGTCGTGCAGCGGGGCCGCCTCGCGGCACCAGTCGACCAGTCGGTTGGTCGTCCCGGCCATGGCCGAGACGACGACCGCCACGTCGTTTCCGGCGTCCACCTCGCGCTTGACGTGGCGCGCGACGTTGCGGATGCGCTCGATATCGGCGACCGAGGTGCCGCCGAATTTCATCACCAGCCGGCCCATTGCGGGTCTCGGTGCTCCGTTTTTTCTTTGCAGAAATGCTCTGCAGGCGGGGCCGGCGCGACGGGATCCCGCGCGCCCGGCCGAAAAGGCGCGTATACATACCGGCGAGGTGACGGCGCCGCAACCGCTGCCCGTCACCACTGCGGCGAGTATCGCTGCGGGTCCAGAGGGTTAGTCGCCCAATAGGGTTACTCGAGATGGCTGCCAATTCGACCGCTGCGCCGACCGTCGACGAGGCCGAGCTTGCCCGCTTTGCGGCACTTGCCGGCGAGTGGTGGAATCCGCGCGGCAAGATGGCGCCGCTGCACAAGTTCAATCCGGTGCGGCTCGGCTATATCCGCGACACTGCCTGCCGCCACTTCGGGCACGAGGGCAAGCGACTCGACTGTCTGAAAGGCCTGCGCATCCTCGACATCGGCTGCGGCGGCGGCCTCCTGTCGGAGCCGCTGGCGCGGCTCGGCGCCGAGGTGGTCGGCGCCGATCCGGCCGCGGCCAATATCGAGGCGGCGCGCCTGCACGCGGCCGAGGAGGGGATCGCGGTCGATTACCGGGCGACCACCGCCGAGGCGTTGGCCGAGGCCGGCGAGCGCTTCGACGTGGTGCTCGCCATGGAGGTGGTCGAGCACGTCGCCGACGTCAACCTGTTCGTCAAGCTCACCGCCGCCATGGTCAAGCCGGGCGGGCTGATGATCGCCGCGACGCTCAACCGAACCATCAAGAGCTTCGCGCTCGCGATCGTCGGCGCCGAGTACGTCCTGCGTTGGCTCCCGCGCGGCACCCATCAGTGGGACAAGTTCGTCACCCCGAACGAGCTCGAGATCGCGCTCGACCGTGCGGGCTTGAGCCTGATCGACGAGACGGGCGTGATCTACAACCCGCTCGCCGACCGCTGGCGTCTCGCCGCCGACATGGACGTGAACTATATGGTCGCGGCGGAGCGGCCGGCGTGACGTCTGCTTCGTGGTTGTGGATCGTCTTCACGTTGATTGCGGCCGCGGCGCAGACCGTACGCAATGCGACGCAGCGCGAGTTGACCGCGAAGCTCGGCACCGTCGGCGCGACTCATGTGCGATTCCTGTTCGGCTTGCCGTTCGCGCTCATCTTTCTGGCCGGCGTCGCAATCGTCTCGCACACGTTTCCGCCGCGGCCCGGCCTCGTATTCGTGCCCTGGGTGCTGCTCGGCGCGCTCATGCAGATCGCCGCGACCGCGCTGATGCTCGCCGCGATGGGCGAGCGCTCCTTCGTGGTCGCCATCGCTTACATCAAGACCGAGCCGATCCAGGTCGCGCTGTTCGGCCTGATCTTCCTCGGCGATCATGTGACGCCCGGCATGGGCGCCGCGATCGTGATCGCGACGGCGGGCGTCGTGATGATGTCGTTCAAGGCCGGTGCCGGAGCGGGCGGGATCAAGCCAACGGTGCTCGGCTTGTCGGCGGGCGGTTGCTTTGCGCTGTCCGCCATCGGCTATCGCGGCGCCATCCTCAGCCTGCACGACCCGAACTTCGTCATGGCCGCGACCTTCACGGTCGCGGTCGGCCTCGCGCTGCAGACGATATTGCTCACGGGCTATCTGCTCGCGCGCGACCGCGCCGTGCTGCGCGCGATCGTTCTCGCCTGGCGGCCATCGCTGTTCGCCGGCTTCATGGGCGCGCTCGCCTCGCAGTTCTGGTTTCTCGGCTTCGCCACCGCGACGGCGGCGAGCGTGCGCACCCTCGCGCTGGTCGAGGTTCTGTTCGCGCAAGGCATCTCACATTTCGTCTTCAAGCAGCCCGTGAGCGCCCGTGAGGGTCTCGGCATCGTGCTGATCGTCGCCGGCGTCGCGCTGCTGGTGTGGACGTATTAGCATTCCTCTTGGCTAAACGGCCTCAGCAAACGGGACACCAAATGGATCTTGGCCTGAAGGGAAGGAATGGGGTCGTCCTCGGCGGCACGCGGGGCATCGGGCGAGCCATCGCGGATACGCTTGCGCGCGAAGGTGCGAACGTCGCGATCTGCGCGCGCAATGCCGATCAGGTCGAGAATGCCGTCGGCGCCTTGCGCGCCCACGGCGGCCGGGTGAGTGGCGCATCGGTCGATATCGCCGATGGCGTCGCCCTCAAGTCATGGATCGCCTCCGCCGCGCAGGAGCTCGGCGGCATCGATCTCCTGTTCTCCAACGCCGGCGCGATGGCGCTGGGCGGCGATCCGGCCTCATGGGAGCAGAACTTTCGCCTCGACATCCTCGGCGCCGTCAACGCGTTCGACGCCGCCCGGCCATTCCTCGAGACGGCCGGCGAGAAGAACGGCGATGCCGCCTTCGTCATTATTTCATCCGTCTCGGCCGCGCAGGCCGACACCGCGAGCGCCTATGGTCCGGTGAAGGCCGCCCTGGTGCACATGGCCAAGGGCCTCGCCCGCCAGTATGCGGCAAAGAAAATCAGGGTGAACGTCGTTTCGCCCGGTACCGTCTATTTCCCGGGCGGCGTCTGGCACACGCGCGAGCAGAACGCGCCCGACTATTTCAAGCAGATGCTCGCCCGCAATCCGACCGGCCGCATGGCGACCCCGCAGGAGATCGCCAACGCCGCCGTGTTCCTCGGCAGCCCGGCATCCTCGTTCACGACGGGCTCGAACCTGGTCGTCGACGGCGCGATCTCGAACCGGGTGAATTTCTAGTCTAGGGCCAAGCGCGTAACCCGCAGGGTGCGGCCCGTCTCGTCGAGCTAAGCACGGTGTCAGTCCCGCCGTGCCCACGCGGTCGTGCCGTATGGCAGGTGGGCACGGCGGGACTGCTGTCGTGCAATCACGCAAACATCCCGGCCGCCTTTGCCCACCTACGGCCCTCACATCAGGAACACGCCCTTGCCGTCGACCTGCTTGTCGAACAGCTGATAGGCCTCCTCGGCCTGGTCGAGCTTCCAGCGGTGGGTGAACAGCTTGTCGACGTCGATCTTGCGCTCGACCGAGAAGCGCGCGCAGTCGGCCTGGATGATGTTGGAGAATGTCCAGGAGGCAATGAGCGTCAGTTGCCGCCGCAGCAGGTGCGGGCTGACATCGATCGTTACATCGCCGCCCTCGCCGACGAAGCACATGGTGCCCCAGACCTTCGTGCTGCGGATCGCGTTGAGCCGCGCCTCCGGATTGCTCGAGGTATCGAGCGTCAGGTCGGCATGCCGCCCATGGGTCAACTCTTTGATCGCGGCGACCGGATCATTCGAGCCGGGATTGACCACGTGATCGGCGCCGAATTCCGTCGCGCGCGCGAGACGCTGCGGCGAGATGTCGAGCGCGATGACCGTGGCCCCCATCGCCTTGGCGTACTGGGTGGCAGCGAGGCCGACCGGCCCCTGCCCGAAAATCGCGATGGTGTCGTTGCCCGACAGCTTCATCCGCTGCAGCGCGCTGTAGGCGGTGCCCGAGCCGCAGGAAACCGCCGCGCCCGCCGCAAACGACATTTCGTCAGGCAGCGGCACCAGCGTGTTGGCCGGCACGCACAAATACTTGGCGTGCCCGCCGTGCGCGTTGTTGCCGTAGACCTTGACCGGGACTTCCTGGCAGAGCTGCTGCCAGCCGGATCGGCAATGATTGCATTGGGTGCAACCCTGATAGTGATGCACCATCACGCGCTCCCCAACCCGGGCCTCCCGGGCGTCGACCGCCGTGCCAACGGCGGCGACGACGCCGCAGGGCTCATGGCCCGCGATGACCGGATTGGGGTTGAACGGAATGCCGGTCGCACGCCCGCCGCCCTTCGGCCGGCGATACTGATGCAGGTCGCTGCCGCACATCCCCGACGCCTTCATCTCGACCACGACGTCGTGCGGCCCCGGCGTCGGGTCGTCGAAGTTCATCAGCTCGAGCTCGCGTCCGCCGGTGAAGACCACGCCGCGCATTGCCGTCTCCTTTTCTTCGACCCACGGGCGGATGAAACGCGATCCTCTCAGATTTGACAATGTCGGCTCGGCAGTCGAGTCAAGGCAAATGCTGCACGGCGAGCGGGTCGCGGCCGAGTGCCAACCCAAATGCACGATGTTGGAGATTCAGGCCCGTCGAAAAAATCCGCAACCCAACGAGTGCCGTGTCAGTTTCGCTCGTCCGGCAGCACCGGCAGCGGGTGGAACTCGATGCCTTCCTCGTGCAGCTCCTTCGCCTCTTGGGGCGAGGCTTCGCCGTAGATCGAGCGGTGCTCGATCTCGCCGTAGTGCATTTTGCGCGCAGTCTCGGGAAACTTGCGGCCGACGTTCTCGGCGTTCTTGGTGAGATGGTCGCGCAGCTCCCTCAGCTTGCTACGCAGCTCGCGCTCCTGCGGCGAGATCATCGCGACCGGCGCCGGCGCGCCCGGCGCGGCCGGCGCAGGCGCCGGTGCGGCGGGCGCTTCCGGCACGTCGATCGGCCGCTCGGCGCGCGCGAGACGCGGCGCCATGATCGCCTTCTCGACCTTGGTCGAGCCGCACAGCGGGCAGGCGACGAGGCCGCGCTTGGCCTGCTTGTCGTAAGCCGCGGAATTGGCGAACCAGCTTTCGAACTCGTGCCCGCGCGCGCACACCAGATTGTAGCGGATCATGCGCGGTCCCCGACCGCGTGCAGATACGCGGGCTCGGCGGCCGGCGCCGCCACCTCGAAGCGCCGTCCATGCTGGAGCGAGGGAATGCGGCCGCGGGCAATGGCGACCTCGGCGAGCTTGATCTCGGCCATGACGATGCCGGGCTCGGTGCCGCCCTCGGCGACGACGCGGCCCCACGGATCGACCACCAGCGAATGTCCGAACGTCTCGCGGCCGTTCTCGTGCGCGCCGCCTTGCGCGGCGGCGAGCACGTAGCAGGTGTTCTCGATCGCGCGGGCGCGCATCAGCACGTGCCAGTGCGCCTCGCCGGTCTGGCGCGTGAAGGCCGACGGGATCGCGAGGAACGAGGCGCCCGCCTCGGCGAGCGCGCGGTAGAGCGCCGGGAAGCGCAGGTCGTAGCAGATGGTGAGCCCGAGCCGGCCCCACGGCAGGTCCGTCGCGATCGCGATCTCGCCCGGACGGTAGTTGCGCGACTCGCGATAACTTTCCCCGCCGGCGAGGTCGACGTCGAACATATGGATCTTGTCGTAGCGGGCGACGATCTCCCCTTGCGGATCGATCAGCAGTGAACGATTGGCCGCCTTGTCGGGCGTGATCTTGAGCGCAAGCGATCCCACATGGACCCACAGGCGCTGCGCCCGCGCGATCTCCCGGAAGGCGGCGAGGGAGGCATCGCTCTCTTCCGGCGCGATCGCGGCGAACATCTCCTGCCGCTTGACCTCCATGATGTTGGTCATCTCGGGGGTCTGCACGTAGTCGGCGCCCGCGGCCTTGGCGTCACGGATCAGGCGGATCGCTGCGTCCGCATTGGCGGCCGGATTGCGGCCTGTCCGCATCTGGATCAGGCCGACGCGGAAGCTCTCGCTCGCACTCGTCATGACTGCTTCCTTGGCGGATTTCCTGGCTGCTCATTCGGCTGTGCCGCCCCGTTGCGGGCGAGCAGCGGGTCGAGCCCCCCGGCCTCGTCGAGCGCGTAGAGGTCGTCACAGCCGCCCACATGCGTCTCGCCGATGAAGATCTGCGGCACCGTCATGCGTCCGCCCGCGCGCTCGACCATGCGGGCGCGCAGATCGCGGTTACCCGCGACGTTGATCTCGACGAATTCGGCGCCCTTGCGATGCAGCAGCTCTTTGGCTGCGCTGCAATAGGGGCAATAGGGGGTCGTGTACACCTCGATCGACGGCATGACGGAAGGTTAGCTCCGAGAAGTGCAGAGGGCGTAAACAGGTTATATGGTGCCCCGTATACCGTCGACAACCCGGGCGAAGACCAGCACGTCGACTTGGCTCGCGCCGGCGCGCAGCAAGGCGCGAGAGCAGGCATCGATCGTGGCCCCTGAGGTGAGCACGTCGTCGACCAGGATCAGCCGGCGCCCGGTGACCGCGGCCCGGCGCTCCTCCGGCACCGCGAAGGCGCCCTGCACGTTGGTCGCCCGGTCCGCGCGCTTGAGGCCGACCTGCTGCGGCGTCGCGCGCTGGCGCTTCAAGGCGTCGTCGAGCACCGGCACGCCACTCGCCTGTGCGACCGCGCGGGCGAGCGTCGCCGCCTGATTGAACCGGCGCACCCACAGCCGCCGCCAGTGCAGCGGGACCGGCACGAGGGCGTCGGCGCCGGACGTGAGCTCGCGGCCGGCCTGGGCCATCCAGCGTCCCATGGTCGGTGCCAGATCGAGCCGATCGCCGTACTTGAGCGAATGCACGAGCTTGCTCGCGATGTCGTCGTAGCGCACCGCCGCCCGCGCCCGCGCGAAGGCTGGCGGATTGGTCACCGCCTCTGTCGACAGCACGCCGGGGCCGGGATCGTAGCCGAACGGGAGCCCAAGCCGCTCGCAATAAGGCGGCGCGATGAACGACAGCTTCGACCAGCACGCGCCGCAGAGGCCGCCGGCGTGGCCGAGGACACCGCGGCACGCCGGGCAGAGCGGCGGCAGCGCGAAGTCGAGCGCGAAGCGCAGCGACGCGCGCAGCGGCGACAACATACGGGCGAGCCGCGGCGCGGGCGAAGCAGAAAAGTTGTCGATTGGCGGCGGCACACCTCACCGTAGCGCGATGTCTGGGCTGCGCTCAAGGCAGGCGCTCGCGGATCGCGCCAGCCGCCTCCTGCGCGCATCGGTCGATCGCCTCGTCGGCGATTTCGCGCCGTCGGCCTCACGCGGGTGCGGGACGCGCGTCAACTTGGCCGCCGCCGTCTTTGCCCGGCATCGGCTGCAGCGATTACATCATCTATTTTCCCATGAGCGCTTCTACTTACTTGCACCCGCACGCGAAATTTACGGCCTGTTCACGGCCTCGCTGCATCGTTTGATTGCGCGCGCCGAATCGGTTCGGGCGGGCGGCGACCGGTTGTCGCTACGTCAAGCTGGTTCCTCACACCGCAACAAAAGGCAGACGATGTCGTTCCTCTCCCGTTTCCGTATTCTCACGAAGATCCTCGCCGTCATCGCCCTGCTGTCCTGCGTCGCGGCCGGGATCAGCTATCTCGGCATCAGCGCCCTCCACTCGCTCGCCGGACACGCCGAGCGCATGAGCGCTGCGGCAACGCGGGCGTTGGTCGCCGAGCATGCCGACCAGAACCTGCTTGCGATCAACCGCGCCGAATTTCGCACCGCGCTCGATCCGCGCGACGAGAACCGAAACGCCGCGCGCAAGTTGATCGAGGATCAACTCGCCCGCTTTGACAAGAACCTCGTCGAGATCGAGAAGACGCCCGATGAGCAGGCGCGCGCGATGGTTCCTGGCATCAAGCAGGCATTCGAGGTCTATCACAGAGACCTCGAGAAGACGATGCGCCTCGCCGAAGAGCTCAAGAACGCCGAGGTGAGCGAGTCGGCCCAGCGCCTACGCGATGCCGCGCTGACGAGCCGCGCCGCGGCGGCGGAGCTGCAGAAGCGGATTCGCGCCTTGTCCGATCGGTTGAACCAGCGCGTCGAGGCGCTGTCGAAGGAATCGGAGGACGAGTATGTTTCGTCGTCGCGCGAGATGATCATCACGGCGAGCGTCGGCATCGTGCTCGGCCTTGCGCTCGGCTTCCTCATCGGCCAGTTCGGCGTCGCGAAGCCGATCCGCGCCATCGTCGCGCTGCTGCAGAAGCTCGCTGGCGGAGATTATAACGTCGAGGTGTCCGGCACCGAGCGCGGCGACGAGGTGGGCGACGTCGCCAAGACGGCGTTGGTCTTCAAGGAGAACGGCCTCGCGAAGATTCGTATGGAGCAGGAGCAGAAGGAGGCCGAGCAGCGCGCCGCCGCGCAGCGCAAGGCCGACATGATCAAGCTCGCGAACGAGTTCGAGGGCGCCGTCGGCGAGATCGTGCAGACCGTGTCGTCGGCGTCGACCGAGCTCGAGGCCTCCGCCACCACCCTGACCAGGACCGCCGAGACCTCCCAGCAGCTCGCGACCACGGTCGCGGCTGCGTCCGAGGAAGCCTCCACCAACGTCCAGTCCGTGGCCTCGGCCACCGAGGAGCTCACCGCCTCGGTCACCGAGATCGGCCGCCAGGTGCACGAGTCGAACCGCATCTCCTCAGAAGCAGTCGAGCAGGCGCGCAAGACCGACGACCGCATGACCAAGCTGTCCCAGGCCGCGGCCCGGATCGGGGACGTCACCAAGCTGATCACCACCATCGCGGAACAGACCAATCTGCTCGCCCTCAATGCGACCATCGAGGCGGCGCGCGCCGGCGAGGCTGGCAAGGGGTTTGCGGTCGTCGCCCAGGAGGTCAAGCAGCTCGCCGCCCAAACCGCCAAGGCGACGAGCGAGATCAGCGGGCAGATCGCCGAGATGCAGGCCGCCACCCAGGAGTCGGTCGCCGCCATCAAGGAGATCGGCGGAACGATCGGGCGGATTTCCGAGATCGCGACGACGATTGCGTCGGCGATCGAGGAGCAGGGCGCGGCGACGCAGGAGATCACCCGCAATGTGCAGCAGGCGGCGGTGGGCACGACCGACGTCGCCTCGAACATCGTGAACGTGAGCCGCGGCGCCTCGGAGACCGGGGCCGCGTCCTCGCAGGTGCTCACCTCGGCGCAGTCGCTGGCGAACGAGAGCAACCGCCTCAAGCTGGAAATGGGCAAGTTCCTGGCGACCGTTCGCGCCGCCTGAGGTGGCGGCTGCGCCTCCTCTGTCGGCTATCCGGCGGTCACTTGCCGCAACATGCGCTAGAATGGCTGCATGTCCGCCCCGCGCGTGTTCGACCGCTCGCTGCTGCGCCGGCGCCGCCGTCGGGCGCTCGCGCTCGGGCCGGCCACGTTCCTGATCGATCGGGTCGCCGACGATCTCGCTGATCGTCTTGCCAGCGTGCTGCGTCGCTTCGTGCTGGCCGCCGACCTCGGTACGCCGACCGGCGCCCTGCGCCGCGCGCTCGCCCCGCGCGTCGACACGCTGGTCGCGGTGGATGCGGATGTTCTCGCGCAGCGCGACGAGGCGGGCCTGAAGGTCGCGGCGGATCTCGAGGCGCTGCCGTTCGCCGACGCCTCGCTCGATCTCGTCGTCTCTGCGCTGGCGCTGCAATCGATCGACGATCTGCCCGGCGCGTTGGTGCAGGTCCGCCGCGCGCTCAAGCCGGACGGCCTCCTGCTCGCGGCGTTGCTCGGCGGCGACACGTTGACCGAGCTGCGGGCGAGCTTTGCGGCCGCGGAGGCCGAGATCGAGGGCGGCGTCTCACCGCGCGTCGCGCCGTTTTTCGACGCGCGCGAGGCCGGCGCCCTGCTGCAGCGCGCGGGCTTTGCGCTGCCGGTCGCCGACGTCGACCGGATCACGGTGCGCTATGCTTCGGCGTTCGACCTGATGCGCGACCTGCGGCGCATGGGCGCGACCAACCCGCTGGTCGAGCGCCGGCGCACGTCGCTGCGCCGCGCCACCCTGCTCCGAATGGCGGAAATCTACGCCACGCAATTCGCCGATGCCGATGGCCGCGTGCGCGCGAGCTTCGACGTCGTTTGGCTCTCCGGCTGGGCGCCGCACGCAAGCCAGCCGCAGCCGCTCAAACCGGGCTCGGCGCGCACGCGCCTCGCCGATGCGCTCGGCACGCGGGAGATCTCCACGGGCGAACCGCCGGAGCGGTGAGGCCGCTGCAGAGCTCCGACCTTCGCGCTACCACCAATGACAGCCAACGACGGCTCGACTTCGGCGTTGCCCAGCTTACCGTAGGGCGGTTGATGAGCCAGGTGCGCGTCTGAGTTGTTTCAGATATTGAAAGAGAACGGACCCGCATGACCGGCATGTCGTAGCGGCCGCGATCACGGCGGGCGCCTCCGTGATCCTCACTTGGAACGTTCGCCATTTTCCCGCAAAGGAGCTGTCGAAATTTGACTTGCGAAAGCAGACACCCGACGAATTCCTCGCCGGCCTTTACGATGAGGTCCCGGAGTTGATGATCGGCTCTCTTGCGAACGTCCGCCGAAATCTCACTAGCAGCCGAATTTCCCCGCTGGACTTCATCGGCGTCTCAGCGATCAAAAACTCGTCCGACTTGCCGCGCGGGCGCACAGCCACCTCGCCGAGCTTTAGGACGAAGTTTTTCTGAAAACTTCGGTTTAGGAGAGCGCTCGTTCCGCAAATGCGGGCACGCGACGAGGCATCAAGCTCTCCATTGCGTTCGGAGGCCGGCTACAGGCGCGTGGCGAACAGTTCAGTTCAAAGGGCGTGAATGGCCGGCTTAGGCCGTTCATCCCTCGCCGTCAGCGGCCTGGATCATCGTCATGCCCATCGGCCCGTTTCTCCTCGTGGTGATGATGCGGCGAAGTCCGGTAATGCTGCCGCAGCAAGTCGATCCCGTAATCATTGCCGTTCGGCGTGCGCACGATCGTGTGCACGTGAAACTTGGCCGGCTCGGGGTTGGTGAGGAACACGCCGGCATGGTGATCGAATTCGATGAAGGTAACCGGGCTCTGCACCCGATAATAGAAGGCGCTCGTCTCGCTGAAGCCGCCGATCCAGCAGAAGTGCGTATCCGCGAGGTGCCGCTCGATCTCGCCGATGCGCGCCGCGCGCGGGCCGTCCGGCAGCACGGCGAGGTATTTTTCGACGAGATCCATCAGCTCGCGTTGCTGGAGCGGCGTCATGGCGTCGCCGCGCAGCCCCTCGTAGGGAACGACGCGATTGTCGTGGAAGGCGCCGCCGAGATGCAGGTTGTCGGCAAAGTGCCGCCGCCCCTCCGGCAGATCGCCGCCCATCATCGAATGCGCCACGATGGCGCGCTTCTGCTGCGCCGGCGAGAACGCACGCATCAGCTTCAGTCCGGCGCGCTCCTCGTCCTGGAAAAGCCTGGTGCCGGCGAACGGTCCATGATCCGCATATGTCGGCTCGGCGCCCCAGAACGCCGGCGTCAGGACCATCTGCGTTCCGAGCACGAAGCAGTTGAGCACGAGATGGTGCCCGAAGAGCTGCCAGCCCCACGGCTCGCTCGTCGACGGCGCGCCGAAGAGAAGGAAATTGTAGCTCCATTCCCCCATGACGGCCGGACCGTGCACGAGATCGCCGAGGAAGCGGTTGAGCCGCATCACGTCGCGGCACAGCGCATAACCATGCGCGCTCATGCTTGCGCGGAGCACGGCGAGAACGGCCTCGCGCAGCGAAAGAGCGATCTCCTCGAGACGCAGCCCGCAGTGCTCGAGGTAGAGCTCGGTGTTCTGCCAGAGCCGCCATTGCGGCGAGTCGACCGCAAAGCACGCGGTGCGCTTCTGCTCGGCCGACATCGCGGCCAAGAGCGCGCTCGTGGCTTCGACCATCGCCACGACCGGTGCGCCTTCGGGCCGACGCGTGAAAAGATCGGGGATGACGCTGCCGTCGGTCGTGATGCCGCGAAACGCTGCTTTCGCCAGGTTCTCCCAGCCGCCGAGCAGCACCTGCGCGCGCGGATTCTTGATGCGCGCCTCCGCGTGCGCGCGCGCCGTCGCTCCCGCGATCCTGGCGTTCGGAGGAATCGGGATGAACGGGTGATAATCGTCGTTGCTCATGTCTCGTGTGCCGGTTCCGCATTCACCCGCTCGCCTCAGTGCGGATCATCATAGCCCAGGCTCGTCACCTTCGCTTCGCGCCGGAGGGCCCGGGTACGGTCGTCGGGAGGTTCTCCATCGTGCGGCGAATATGCTCCGCGGCGAGATTGCAAGCTTTCGCGGCATTTCGCGCCGGCGTCACTTCCGCCAGCTGCTGGTGCTCGACGTCGAGGTCGCGCGGCGAGCGCCGATGCAGGCGGCCGAGACTGCGGTCGCGCCCCGCCTGATCGACCAGCGTGCTGCGGAGGTGAGCAGCCGTGGCGAGCGGCATCCCGCGACCAGGGGTGCAGTCCAACGCCGGGCTTGTAAATAACAACGATTTACAAGGACAGGTGAATATAAACGAAGAGCACACCAAAGACTGTGCAGCGGAAAGCAGGCGAAGGGTCTCCATGCGCCCTCGAAAAGCAAAGCGCGCCCGAAGCGGCGGCCCCGGACGCGCGAATCTCACTCTGCACTTATTGCCATGCGCCGCTTGCGCCAGGAGCGCAAGCGGATTCGATCTATCCCCGCTATTCAGGGTACGCCGATCGTACACCTCACATCTGGCTGAGATAGGTCTGGTTCGGCCGTTGATTGATCTCGATATAGGTCCCCCATGGATCCTGGATGAAGGCGAGCCACACGCCATTCTTCGGGTTCTGGGTCGGCGCCACGACCGGCTTCACGCCGGCCGCCTCGGCCTTCTTGAGGAACGCATTGATGTCGGTGACGTCGATGCCGATGTGGTCGAGCACGTGGCCCTTGGTTGCCACCGTCGGCGTATCGCTTTTGGTGAAGGTCAGGTTGGCGCCCGGAATATCGGCGGCCTGGAATTTGCCGCGCATGCCGGGCTTGGCGCCGAACACTTTCGCATACCACGCCTGCATGTCGGCGATCGCCGATTCGGCGACGTAGAAGTGCACGTGATGATGACGGATCGGGGTCGTCTGGTTCTTGTCCTCGAGGAATTCGAGCTTGAGGCCGTCCGCGGTGGTGACGAAGGCCTGGTCGAGACGGCCGTCGATACCGTTCGGGCCGGTGGCGATCGTCACGTTCAGGTCCTTGAGCTTGGCGACCGCCGCCTGCACGTTCGGCACCAGGAAGCCGACGTGGTTGACCACCGTGCCGACGGTGTCGCCGGTCGCGGCGGGCGTGCCGGGACGCAGGTTGAGATACACCTGGACGCCGGGGAATCGCACGACGTCGAAGTCGCCGGCCTTGACCGCCGTGCCGCCGAGCGCGACGAAGATCTTTTTGTTGGCTTCGATGTCGCGCGAGTTGAGGTGCCAGTGACCCATGGTGACGCCGGCTTCGTTCGGCGTGTAGGGCTGGGCCCAGGCCACACCTGAAATGCCGGCGCCCGCAACGAGGCTTGCGACGAGCGAAAAAGCTGCAACCAGTTTGCGCATGCCATCCTCCCTGAAGGCTCCCTTGTGCGGAAGCTCAGGTCGAGGCTAGCACCGGGAGGTTTGTGGGGAAACGGCCTAGGTCGCGCTGGTTGAGTGATGGGACGCGCCTCGCGAGCCCTCACTGCGTCATGTTCGCGAGTGTGTTCGAGATCTGACCGTACAGCGTGTTCTTGATGCCCTGGCCCATCGAGAAGACCGTCCCCAGGATGGCGATGCCGATCAGCGCCGTCATCAGCCCGTATTCGATCGCGGTCCCGCCGCGCTGGTCAGCCGCGAAGCGACGGCAACAGGCGAGCGTCGTGCGAAGAAGCGCGAGATGGGTCATGGGATCCAGTCCTGTACTCTGTCAACCTTGGTTCACAACAGCGTCGTCAGATGCGAAATCAACGGTATGTCGGCGGGCGGCATCGGATAGTCCTTCAACCGGTTCGGCCGCACCCAGAGGAGGCGCTGGCCCTCCTGCGCCGCCGCGATCCCGTCCCACCGGCGACAGACATAGAGCGGCATCAGCAGGTGGAAATCCGGATAGGTGTGGCTCGCGAAGGTGAGCGGCGCGAGGCAAGCCTCCTTCACGACGATGCCCAACTCCTCCTTCAGCTCGCGGATCAGCGTCTCTTCCGGCCGCTCGCCCGCTTCCACCTTGCCGCCGGGAAACTCCCACAACCCCGCCATCGTACGGCCGGCGGGGCGTTCGGCGATCAGCACGCGCCCATCGGCATCGACGAGGGCGCAGGCGGCGACAACGAGAAGCTTCACGCTCACGACCCTTCGGGCTGCAGGCTAGAGGTTCGTGGTTAAGGAGTCGCCAATGTGACTGTGGCGATTGCGGCGCGACACTTGACGGTTAATGTGCGGTTGCAGGAATCTAAGACCGATAGTCGCCGTTGATCGCCACGTATTCCTTGGTGAGGTCGCATGTCAGTACGCGGTCGCGCCCGGTGCCGAGCCCGAGCCCGACCTTGAGCGCGATCACCGGCTGCTTCATCGCCGTCGATACCGTCGCCTCGTCGTAGGCCGGATCGCGCTGGCCGCGATGGGCGACGCGGATACCGTTGAACCAGATCGACAGCCGGTCACGGTCGGCCGGCTCCCCCGCCTTGCCGACCGCCATGACGACGCGGCCCCAGTTGGCGTCCTCGCCGGCGATCGCGGTCTTCACCAATGGCGAGTTGGCGATCGACATGGCGATGCGGCGCGCCGACGTCTTCGACTTCGCGCCTTCGACCACGATTTCCACGAGCTTGCGCGCGCCTTCGCCGTCGCGCGCGACCTGCTCGGCGAGGTCGGCGAGCACGCGCTCGAAGCCGGCGCGGAAAGCTTTGAGCCGCGGGTCGGCGGCGCGCGTGATCTTCGGCGCGCCGCGCGCCGCGGCGGCGCCGGTCGCGAAGGCGAGCAGCGTATCCGAGGTCGAGGTGTCGCCGTCGATCGTCACCGCGTTGAAGGTGTCGGCGACGCCGCGCGCGAGCAGCGACTGCAGCGCGGCCGGTGCGATCGGCGCGTCGGTGAAGACGAACGACAGCATGGTCGCCATGTCGGGCGCGATCATGCCGGCGCCCTTGGCGATGCCGCAGATCGTGACCTCGGCGTTGCCGAGCCGGACGGTCGCGGTCGCGCCTTTGGGGAAGGTGTCGGTCGTCATGATGGCGCGCGCCGCCTCCTCCCAGCGGTTCGGCGTGGCGCCGGCGACGAGGCTCTCCATCACGCCGTCGAACGCCTCCGCCCGCAGCGGCTCGCCGATCACCCCGGTCGAGGCAAGAAAAACATCGCCCGGCTTGCAGCCGACCGCCTTCGCGGCGATGTCGGCGGTGAATTTCGTCGCCTCGCGCCCGTTCTTGCCCGTGAACGCATTGGCATTGCCGGAATTGACCACCAGCGCGCGTGGCTTGCCGCCGCGCAGATGGGTGCGGCACCAGTCCACCGGAGCCGACGGGCACTTCGAGCGGGTGAAGACGCCCGCGACCGCGGTGCCGGGATCGAGCAGCGCCAGCAGCACGTCGGTGCGGTCGGCATAGCGGATGCCGGCGGCGGCGGTGGCGAGGCGTACGCCGGCGACCGCCGGCATGTCGGGAAAGCGCGCGGGAGCGAGCGGCGAGACGGATGCAGCCATGGTGGAAAATCATCCCGGGTGGTGACGACCGGCGGCGGCCTGACGATGATCAGCCATAAGCCAAAAAAGGCGCGGCTCGACAAGCCGTCGTTGATGAAGGCGGAGGATCAAAAAAGTTCATGGCCGGGATGTTCGAACCCGGCCATGACGCCGATTGAATACTCGGACCGCGCGAGCGCTACTTCGGTGTGGCCGGGGGCTGCGGTGCGGGCGTCGGCGTCACCGCGGGCGGCTGGGCCGGCGGCTGCGGCGCAGCCTGCGCCGGCTTGTCGAAGCGCTCGATCTTGGCATCGGCGCGCAGCTTGGTGACGAGATCCATCTGCGCCTTGCGCACGACGAAACGCTCGAGCTGCGGCTTGACTTGGTCGAAGGGCGGGGCCGCCTTCTTGCGCTTGTCCTCGACCAGGATCACGTGCCAGCCGAACTGGGTCTTCACCGGCGCCTCGGAATATTTGCCCTTGTCGAGCTTGAAGGCGACCTCGGCGAATTCCGGCACCATCTGCTCCTTGGTGAAGTAGCCGAGATCGCCGCCGTCCTTCTTGCCCGACGGATCCTCGGTGAGCTCATTGGCGAGCTTGGTGAAATCCTCACCCTTCTTGAGGCGCTCGATCACCGCCTTCGCCTTGGCCTCGGCATCCTTGGCGGCCTTCTCGTCTTTCCAGTCGGCGACCCGGAAGAGGATATGGCGCGCGTGCACCTCCTCCTCGTTGCCCATCTGCTTGACGGCGTCGTTGTAGACGGCGTGCAGCGCCTCGTCGGTGATCGCCTTCTTGGCCTCGGTCTGCAGCAGGGTCTCCATCAGCACCTTGTTGCGGGCGAACTCGGCGCGCTTCTTGAAGTCGGGATCGTCCTGCAGGTGCTTTTCCTGGGCGGCCTGCGACAGGATCAGCATGTTGGTCACGAAGCCGACCAGGTAGTCGCGCTGCGCCTGCTCGTTGCCCTGTGGCATGTTCTCGCCGACTTCCTCTTGGGCGAGCACGAGATCGCTCTGGTGGACCTCGATGCCGTTGACGTTGGCGATCACGGGGTCCTTGTCGGTAGCCTGCGCCGACAATGGCGAGGCGGCGAGCAGCGCGGCCGCCGCGACGGCGGCGAGCGCCAGTCGACGCGGCGCGAGAAAGCCTGAAAGAAACAGTCGGGTCATAGGGATATCCTCGGGCGTGCGGTGGCGGCCGGGTCGGCCCAGCCAGCGATTGCGGCGGACAGTTGCGCAATCGGGCGGAAATCGCAACGGGCAGAGCCGATTAAATTCCAACCAGGGCGCGAATGCGGCGCGCCTTTGCCGTGTCACGACACACCGAGCGACGCATGTTCCTTGGAGCCCCTGCGCCCAACCGGCTTCCACTCTGGATCAATCCAGTGCAGCTTCCCTTGAAACATGCGCCACGGGCTCCGATTGACAAGCCTCCGACCCCCTCCTATCTCTCGACAAACTCGCCGGTTTCCCGTGAGGCCGTTACGCCTTACCATTGCCTGAAAAGCTGCCGACGCCGTCAGCGTCCGGTCGCGTGCCGGTGTTAGGCCGGCCCAACTAGGCAAAAGCAAAGCTCCGTCGGCGGAAGACAAGAGGATCCGGCATGTTTGGCGCCGTTGCCCGAAAGCTGTTTGGCTCCGCGAACGACCGGCGCATCCGCAGCTACCAGCCCCGTGTCGACGAGATCAACGAGCTCGAGGACGAGATCGCCAAGCTCTCCGACGAGGCGTTGCGCGCCCGCACCGACGAGTTCAAAAAGCAGATCGCCGACGGCACCGACCTCGACGACCTCCTGGTGCCGGCCTTCGCCACCGTGCGCGAGGCGGCCAAGCGCACCCTCGGCCAGCGCCACTTCGACGTCCAGCTGATCGGCGGCATGATCCTGCACGAGGGCCGCATCGCCGAGATGAAGACCGGCGAAGGCAAGACCCTGGTCGCGACGCTTGCGGTCTATCTCAACGCCATCACGGGCCGCGGCGTGCACGTCGTCACCGTCAACGACTACCTCGCCCGCCGCGACGCCGAGTGGATGGGGCAGATTTACAAGTTCCTCGGCTTGACTGTCGGCGTCATCGTGCACGGGCTCGACGACGAGCAGCGCAAGCAGGCGTACGACTGCGACATCACGTACGGCACCAACAACGAATTGGGCTTCGACTATCTGCGCGACAACATGAAGTACCGGCTGGAGGACATGGTCCAGCGCGGGCACATCTACGCGATCGTCGACGAGGTCGACTCGATCCTGGTCGACGAGGCGCGCACGCCGCTGATCATCTCCGGCCCGCTCGACGACCGCTCCGACTTCTACAACACCATCGACACCTTCATCCCGCAGCTCGACAAGACCGACTACGAGGTCGACGAGAAGCAGCGCACCGTGACGCTGACCGAGGCCGGCATGGAGAAGCTGGAGCAGAGGCTGCGCGACGCCGGCCTGCTCAAGGGCGATTCACTCTACGACGTCGAGAACGTCTCGACCGTGCACCACGTCAACCAGGCGCTGCGCGCGCATAAGCTCTTTCAGCGCGACAAGGACTACATCGTGCGCAACGGCGAGGTCGTCATCATCGACGAGTTCACCGGCCGCATGATGCCGGGCCGGCGCTACTCCGACGGGCTGCACCAGGCGCTGGAGGCGAAGGAGCACCAGACGATCCAGCCCGAGAACCAGACGCTCGCCTCGATCACGTTCCAGAACTACTTCCGCATGTACGAGAAGCTCGCCGGCATGACCGGCACGGCGGCGACCGAGGCGGAGGAGTTCATCGACATCTACAACCTCGAGGTGCTCGAGGTGCCGACCAACATGCCGCTCGCCCGCCTCGACGACGACGACGAGGTCTATCGCACCGCGGAGGAGAAATACCGCGCCGTGCTGGCCGAGATCGATCGCGCCAACCAGCGCTTCCAGCCGGTTCTGGTCGGCACCGCGTCGATCGAGAAATCGGAACTGCTCGCCGCCATCCTGCTCAAGAACGGCTACAAGCAGATCGACTTCACCAATCCGGGCGCGCTCGAGAAGCTCTATGCGGCCGCGCGCTCGGGCAAGCCGAGCAAGCAGTTCGCGGTGCTCAACGCGCGCTTCCACGAGCAGGAAGCCTATATCGTCGCCGAAGCGGGCGTGCCGGGCGCGATCACGATCGCGACCAACATGGCGGGCCGCGGCACCGACATCAAGCTCGGCGGCAACGTCGAGATGCGGGTCGCCCAGGAGACCGTCGGCATCGAGGATGCGGCCGAGAAGGAGAAGAAAGTCGCCGAGATCAAGGCCGAGGTCGAACGCTTCCGCGAGATCGTGCTCAAGGCCGAGGAGACGATCGAGATCGAGCCCGCCAAGGGCAACAAGCCGGCGAAGACGGTCACCCGGCCCGGTGGCCTCTACATCGTCGGAACGGAGCGCCACGAGTCGCGGCGCATCGACAACCAGCTGCGCGGCCGTTCCGGCCGCCAGGGCGACCCCGGCCGCTCGAAGTTCTTCCTCTCGCTCGAGGACGACCTGATGCGCATCTTCGGGTCGAACAAGCTCGACGGCATGCTGCAGAAGCTGGGCCTCAAGGAGAACGAGGCGATCATCCATCCGTGGATCAACAAGGCGCTGGAGAAGGCGCAGCAGAAGGTCGAGGCGCGCAACTTCGACATCCGCAAGAACATCCTCAAGTTCGACAACGTGATGAACGACCAGCGCAAGGTGATCTTCGAGCAGCGCGTCGATCTCATGCGCGATGAGACGGTGGCCGAGACCGTCACCGACATGCGCCACGACGTGGTCGACACGCTGGTCGCCAAGCACGTCCCGCCGAACGCCTATCCGGAGCAGTGGGACGTCGCCGGCCTCAAGGAGGAGCTCAAGCGCGTGCTCGGCCTCGACCTGCCGGTCGACGAGTGGGCCAAGGAAGAGGGCATCGCCGACGAGGAGCTGATCGCCCGCGTCGAACGCAAGGCCGACGAGCACATGGCCGCGAAGGTCGCCCAATGGGGCCCCGACGTGCTGCGTTACGTCGAGAAGTCGATCCTGCTGCAGACGCTCGACCATCTCTGGCGCGAGCACCTGATGATGCTCGACCACCTGCGCAACGTCATCGGGCTGCGCGGCTACGGCCAGCGCGATCCGCTCAACGAGTACAAGTCCGAGGCCTTCACCCTGTTCGAGGACATGACCCGCAACCTGCGCGAGGGCGTCACCGCCCAGCTCATGCGGGTCGAGATCGTGCAGCAGCCGGCCGAGCCGCCGCCGCCGACCTTGCCGGTCATGACGGCGCACCACGCCGATCCGACCACCGGCGAGGACGAGATGGCGCTTGCGCTTGCCGGCGCCGAGACGCTGGCGCGGGCCGGCATCACGCCCGGCGCCGGGGCTACGGCGGTCGCTGCGGCGGCGCGCGACCCGGGCAATCCGGCGAGCTGGGGCAAGGTCGGGCGCAACGAGAACTGCCCCTGCGGGTCGGGGAAGAAGTACAAGCATTGTCATGGCAAGTTCAGCTGAGGGCGAGCGGCGCGTCGGCGAGGCCTAAGACTCGAACGCCGATCCTGCCGTCGCGATGCGCGCTTGCGCGGCTACTCTGCGAGCGGCGTGCTCGATGTGCAGAAGCCGGCGGCGCAGCATTGGGAGCGGGTGCGCGTTGCTCAGTTCCAGCCAGCCGCGGCGCCGCAGCGACTCCGGCGGCGGGTGCGATGCGTCGCTGCTCAGAATCTGCAAGACCCGCTCGCGAAATTCCTTCAGCAGGCTCGACGCGAGCTTGGTATCGAGCTCGCCGAGCGGCCCCTGCAAAAAGCCCTGGACGGAAGCGAGATCGGACGCGAGCAGATAATTGGCGCCGAGCAGCTCGTTCAGGCTGATCAGCGTGCGTTCCTGCACGTGCGGCTCGGTCGAGAGCCGGCGGGTGGTCGTGGCCAGCGTCGTGAAGCAGTCGAGCACCCTCTTGCGTGCGAGCCGGTACGCCTGATCCTCCGATGTGGGGGTGAGCGCCTGCGCCGCATAACTGCGGTCGGCCGCGAGGAGGGCGGACGCGAGCCGCGGTACATCTTTCCACTCCCAGCTGGGCAGAACGCGGGCGAAGACCGCGGAAAGCGCGGCGCCGATCAGCGTATCGGCGATCCGGTCCACGACATAGAAGGTCGCTGGTTCGAGAAAATGCAGCAGAAGCAGCGCCATCAGCGATGCTGCCAAAGAGGTGATCTTGTAATTCACGCCCGCGAACGCGTGCGCGACGCCGATGCTGACGATGATGACGGCGACCACACCATAGGTCGGAAGGATGGGCATCACGGCGGCAGTGACGGCGCAGCCCGCAAGCGTGCCGATCAAACGATCGGTTCGGCGCTGACGCGTGACCGCATAGCTTGCTCGCATGATCAGGGCGACCGTGAGCAGGATCCAGCCGCCGTGGACATAGTTGGGGAAGGCCACCGTCACGGCGTAGGCTGCGAGCATCGCCAGGGTGAGGCGGATCGTGTAGCGCGCCACCGGCGAGCTCAAGCTCAAATGTGTGCGTAGCGTCGCCACAAGGCGCGACGGCGGCTGCACGAACAGCCGGAGGTCGATGGCCGGCAGCGTCGGCGCCGTGTCCTGCGACGGCGCGATCGTCTCGGCCAGTCGCCGGGTGCGCGTCACGACCTGGGCGAGCTTGTTGCGGGTGGGGCGAAGTCCCGCCACCGCATCGGCACGGCCGGCGGCGGTGGCCTCGGCGAGGGCCTCGTCCAGCCGGGTCAGCAATTCGGGATGCTGGCAGCCCGGTCTGCTTCCCGCGCCCGAGCTCAGGATCAGCGCCAGCGCTTCGATATCGTTCGCCAAGGCATCGCTGAGACAGGTGATCGGACGCAAGGCATCGGCATCGGCCAATTCGCGCAGTGCCTCCCAATCGGCATCGGTGGCGAGCACGGCTTCATAGAGATCCAGCAGGCCGAGCATGCCTGCGATCCATCTCTGCCGCGCGCGGCTCGGCCTTCCGATGAAGATCGTGTCGCGCGCCGCCTGCAGGCGTTCCATGAGCGCGCCGTGCCGCTCGATGACGGTGGCGAGCGCCGATCGCTCCGAAACGTCGCGATCGTAGAGCCTGCCGCGCGCGCGCAGATAGGCGGCCATCGCGAGCAGCGCCTCGCTGAGGAACATGCGGCGATTTCGGTCATCCAGGCACCAGGACGCGAGCAGGGCGAGCATTGCGTAGGCAGCGCCACCGAAGAAGAACAGCCACGAATGCTCGAAGACGATGACCGGGTTGTGCGATGGCGCCGCCATTCCGGTGATCAGGGCCAGCACGGCCGTTATCCCGATGACGAGCGCGGTGCGGCCGAAGGCGCTGACGAACGCGAAGCCGGCGCTCGTCACGGCGACGAGCCCTGCCATTCTCGATGGATGATCGGCGGTGAGGCTCGCGAGCAGCGAGACCAGGGTGCTGGAGAGCAGGGCGGCGCCAAGGGCGCGTGCCTTTCTCGGCAACGGTCCGGGCTGATCGACGATGCTGACACACATCGCGCCGCTTCCGACGAAAATGGCCACGTCGAAACCGGCGAGCTCCCCGGCCGCGAGCACGACGACCGCGAAACACAGCGAGACCGAGATGCCGTTCTCGACGTGGTGCCGCAACAGCAGCAAGGCGGAGCGCCGGGGCACGCCGGTAAGCCCTGTCGTCGTGCGGTCATGAGGAAATCCTGCGGACACGCGAATGGCCTCTTCGGAACGCTGACATCAGACGCGTAGGAAGCGGGCGCGGTGGTGTCGAGAGGGGCGTGAACAACCCGCTTAGGCGCAAATTCGATGCCGCCGTACTCCGAGGATCGACGTCGGAGCAGCGCCTAATCAGCGCGCCGCCGTCGGCAGGCCCGCGCGGATGCATTGCGAAAATTCCGCCGGCGGGACGCTGCGTTGTATTGCGCGAATGTGAACTCGACCGCGGCGGCCCGCAAGGCGGTCGAATAGGCAGCGCCACGCGTCACATGCGGCGAATGGACAGCAGTGCCGGGGAGCCTGCTCTGCGGTTCGTCGTGTCTCAGTGCACTTCAGACCAGCGGCTGTTGAAGCTCGACGAGGAGACGACCGGCGCCGCACCCGCCATCTGTGCGGGCGCCTGCGGCGCGGGCGCCGGCCATGCGGGCGGCGTCGCCGGCGGTGCCGGTGGCGCGGCGTTCGCGACAGGGGCGGGTGCCTGCGGCGGCGCCTGCTTGTGCTCGGCGACCTGCGGACGCGACTGCGTCGCATGGGGCGACGCGTGCGCGTGATGCGGCGGCTCGGCCTTCGCCTCGACGGTCGGCCGCGGCTTCGGCTGCGTCAGGGCTTGCGTCGGGGCCGGCGGCGGCGTGTCCTCGTGGCCGAACCAGTTGCTGGGCGCGAGGCTGCGGAACATGGAATGCGATGCCCCGGTGTCGGCGGACGCAACATGCGTCGGCGGTGCGGCGGGGGGCGGCGCGACCGAGGCTGTCGTCGTCGTAACGGCGTCAGGCAGGTGCGGCGGGTTGACGTTGTTGCCCATCGCCGGAACGTGCTGGTCCGACATCAGCGCGAAGATCGGATTGCCGCCGTTGCGCTTGCTGTCCTCTTCCTTCAGCTTGGCGAGGAAGAGCTTGTTCATGCCGCCGTCGACGCCGGTGTTGAACGGCACCGTCTGGATGTTGCGTGCGACCAGCGCGGCGTAATCGCGGTCGTCCTTCTGCTGCTTCGCCTGGACTGCGGCCTCGATCTCGTCGGGCAATTTATAGGCCGGGCAGGGCCGCCGCGCGTCGAAGTGGCCCTTGGTCTCGCCATCGAACACGTAGTGCTTGCCGCAGACGTCGACCTTCGGCTCCCGGTGCGTCGTCTCGAAGATGTCGTTGCCCTGCTTGATCATGCGCCAGAACGGCATGGCGGGGTTGTTGCGATGGCGCGCCATGTTGAGGGCGGTCATGCGGAACGGATAGGCCTGGACCTGGAATTCCTTCTGCCCGCCGGCGAACGCCTCGCGGGCGAGCGCGTAGATCTCGCCCATCTGCTCGTCGGTCATCGCATAGCAGCCGGCCGATGAGCAGTCGCCGTGCACCATCAGGAACGCGCCGGTGCGATCGTTGGCGCGGTCATAGGCGTTGGGGAAGCCGATGTTGAACGACAGGTACCAGTTCGAGTTCGGGTTCATCTGCCCGGGCGTGATCGCGTAGAAGCCCTCCGGCGCCTGGCGGTCGCCTTCCTTGATCTTGGGACCGAGCGCGCCCGACCAGCGGCAGATCGGATAGGTCTTGAGCAGGCCGTACTGGCCGCTCGAGTCCTGCTTCCACACCTCGAGCTCCGCCTCTTCCTTGAAGATGCGGACGAGGATCGGGCTCTCCTTCGGCATGTCCTTCTTGACGAGGAGGGCGAGCATGTCGTCGGAGAGCGGCGCCATCGCACGCTCTGGAATCATCGTCCCCGTGCCGTCGGTCTCGCAGCCGCCCAGCGCGACGGCGCACGCAAGCGCAGCCGACGCGAACAGCGTGCGGGCCAAGATGGCCGGACGACGTTTCAACGCGATACTCCCCCTGCGGTGGCGGGCACCGTCCCGACGTTCAAGAATCGTTATCCTTAAGGTGTGGTCTAAGCAAGGCGCAGTTTTCCGCCCTGTGGTTTGAGCACGACTTTGGTGAACGGTCGGTAAATCGTTCCAGCCAGGCGCCCGGGCCGGTGGTAAAAGGCTCTCCGGCTGGCATGGCACGGTCTATACTTGGTACGTATCCGATTTGATCTATCTGTACCCTGCGCGATCTGCGTTAGTCCGCCAGACAATATTGACCAATGCTGTCGATCTACGTCAGCGAGCGGCCGATCGCCAGGAACTTCTCCCGCCGCTGCCGTCGCACCGTCTCACGATCGAGCCCGGCGAGGTCGCCGAACGCCCTCGCGAGCGCGTCGCCGGTCGCCGCGATCGCGGCCGGCGGATCGCGATGGGCGCCGCCCACCGGCTCCGGCACGATCGCGTCGATCACACCGAAGCGCATGAGGTCGTCGGCCGTGATCTTCATGTTGGTGGCCGCCTCCTGCGCCTTGGCCGTGTCGCGCCACAGGATCGAGGCGGCGCCCTCCGGCGAGATCACGCTGTAGATCGCGTGCTGCAGCATCAACACCCGGTTCGCGGTCGCGATCGCGATCGCGCCGCCCGAGCCGCCCTCGCCCAGAACGATCGCGACATTGGGCACGCCGAGCGAGAGGCACGCGTCGGTCGAGCGCGCGATCGCCTCGGCCTGGCCGCGCTCCTCGGCACCGATGCCCGGATAGGCGCCTGCGGTGTCGACCAGCGCGAGCACCGGAATGTCGAAGCGATCGGCCATCTCCATCAGCCGCACCGCCTTGCGATAGCCCTCGGGCTTGGCCATGCCGAAATTGTGCTTGAGCCGGCTTTCCGTGGTCGAGCCGCGCTCGTGCCCGATCACGCATACGCTCTCGCCGCGGAAGCGGCCGAAGCCGCCGACGATCGCCTCGTCGTCGCCGAACTTGCGATCGCCCGCGAACGGCACGAACTCGGTCAGCAGCGCCGCGATATAGTCGAGACAGTGCGGGCGCTGCGGATGGCGCGCGACCTGCGTCTTCTGCCAGGGGGTCAGCGCCGCATAGAGCTCGGCCAGTTCCTCCGAGGCCTTCGCCTCGAGCCGCGTGATCTCCTCGCTGATCGCGGCCGAGTCGCCGCTCGCCGCGAGAGCGCGCAGTTCGTCGATCCTGGCCTCGAGCTCGGCGACCGGTTTTTCGAAATCGAGATAGCTGCGCATCAGGCCTCGGAGCGGCTCCCCGCGATTGGGCGAAACAAGCCCGGGAGCAGGCTCAAGTCAAGCAAAGCGAGTCGAGCAAAGCGGCGCGACCTTGCGCCTACGGCTTCTCGGCCAGCGGATGGAGGTCGCGCACCAGACTCTTCAGCCGCTCGTCGAGGACGTGGGTGTAGATCTGCGTGGTCGAGATGTCGGCGTGGCCGAGCAGGGTCTGCACCACCCGCAGATCGGCGCCGTTCTGCAGCAGGTGACTCGCGAAGGCGTGGCGCAGCACGTGCGGGCTCACGCGGTCGGCGCCGATGCCGGCGGCGGCGGCGAGCGCCTTGAGCTCGCGCGCGGCGTGCTGGCGCGTCAGGTGGCCGCTTTCGGCGAAGGAGGGAAACAGCCATTTCGATTCGACGCTGTGCTCGCGCGCGGCGAGGCGCGCCAGATAATCGCCCATGGCGCGCTTCGCGGCATTGTTGAGCGGCACCAGCCGCTCCTTGTCGCCCTTGCCGCGCACCACCAGCATGCGCTGGTCGCGCCGCGCCGCCGTGGCCGGCAGCGCGATCAGCTCGGACACGCGCAGCCCGGTCGCATACAGCACCTCGAGCAGGCAGGCGAGACGCATCGCGCGCAGCCGCTCTGTATCGGATCGCCCCGCATCGTTCGCGGCGGCATGCGCGGTCGCGAGCAGGCGATCGACCTCGGCGATCGAGAGCACCTTCGGCAGCGGGCGCCCGCGCTTCGGCCCTTCGATCACGGCGGCGGGGTCGTCGGGGCGATGGCCTTCGGCATAGAGAAAGCGATAGAGCTGGCGGAGGGCGGAGAGCCGGCGCGCGACCGACGATGCCGCAAAGCCGCGCCGCGCGAGCGACGCGAGATAGGATCGCAGGTCGGCCGTGGTGGCGGCCGCGACCGTGGTTCCGGCGTTCGCGAGATGCTGGGCGAGATCGTCGAGGTCGCGGCCATAGGCCTCGAGCGTGTTCTCGCCGGCGCCCCGCTCGGCCGCCAGCATGTCGAGGAAGAGCTCGGTCAGGCGCTGCGGCGATGACGTCGTCCGGCGTTTCGTTTGCTGGTCGGCTCGGCGCGGCATGAGCTGCTCGCGTCAGTGCGGCGGCTGCTTGACGAACTTGTCGGGCGGCACCGTCACGGTGATCTCGCGCGGCTTCGGATTGACGAAGGTCGCGAGCGCCCACAGCACGCCGTAGCAGATGCCGAAGATGATCGCGAGCACGGTGAGAAATCGCAGCAGGCTCGGCATGGATGCGCGCTCCGCGGCGGCTTCGATTCGCAAGGCGGTGGAGCAGTTCTAAGGCACATCCCGATCCGATGGAATCGGAATATGCCTCGGCTATGGGCGCAGATGCCCGCGAGCCGTCATGCCATCGGCAAGGTGACCTCGAGGCAGCTCGGCTGCCCGGGCCGCGGCGCCACGGCGGCATCGCCGCCGTGCAGCCGTGCGATTTGCCGCACCAGCGCGAGGCCGAGGCCGGCGCCCTTGCTCTCGCCGCCCACGCGATGGAACGGCATGAACACCTTGTCGCGCTCGGCTTCCGGGATGCCGACGCCGCCGTCCGCCACCTCGATGACGGCCTGCGTGTCGCGCCGCGACACCGAGACGGCGATCGGCGGCGCGCCATGGCGGCGCGCATTGTCGAGCAGGTTGCGGATCAATCGACGCAGCAGACGCGCATCGCCATGGATCGTGACGGGCGCGCCCGTGAGCGTGCAGTCGTCGTAATGGGCGCATTCCTCGGCGGCGAGCCCGAGCAGGTCGAGCGGCTCGGCATGCAGCGCCGGCGCCGCGTCGAGCCGGCTCGCCAGCAGGATCTCGTCGATGAGCCCGTCGAGCTCGGCGATGTCGCGGGCGAGCTCGGCCTTCACGGCCGGATCCTGGCGCTGCTCGTAGAGCTCGAGCCCGAGGCGCAGGCGCGACAGCGGCGTGCGCAGCTCGTGCGACGCATTGGCGAGCAGCATGCGGTGCGCGCCGACGAGCTCCTCGATGCGCGCGGCGGCGCGGTTGAAGCTTGCGGCGAGGCGCGCCACCTCGTCGCGGCCCTCGACCTTGACGCGGGCGGAGAGTCGTCCGGCGCCGAGCGTCTCGACGCCGGTCTGCAGCCGCTCGAGCCGGCGCGTCAGCCCGCGCACCACCGGAAAGGCCGCGACCGCAACCACGAGCGCGATGACGCCGAGGAACAGCGCGAGGCCGACCGCCGGATTCCTGTGCCGCATCGGCGCGCGTGCCACGATCCACCGCCCGTCCGGCAGGCGAAAGCTCCAGGCGGGGCCGAATCGCCCATGCAGCCAGCCGCCGGTGGTCATGTCCTCGGGCGGCGGCGGCAGCGGCCGGCCATACGATGCGATCGGCCGGCCGACGCCATCGAACAGCGCAAGGTCGAGGCGCAGCTTGCGCCCGAGTTGCTCGATCGCCGTCTGCTGGTCGGCGCGCGGCGCGTCCGGCGCAGGCAGCGCCGCGGCCGCCAGCTCGCCTGCCATCTCGAAAGCCTGCGTGACCACCCGCTCGCCGCCGCCGATCCGCCATCCTCCGCCGGCGACCACCACCACGAGCAACAGGCTCGCGATCATGGTGAGGTAGATCTTCTGGTAGAGGTGCCGCATCAGCCGTGCGCCATCAGTCCTGCGCCATCAATCCTGCGCCTTGGCGAAGACGTAGCCGGCACCGCGCACCGTGATCACCCGGCGCGGCTTTTTCGGATTGTCCTCGATGGCGGCGCGGATTCGCGACACGTGCACGTCGATCGAGCGGTCGAAGGCTTCGAGCGGCTCGTGCTTGAGCGCGTCCATGATCGCGTCGCGCGACATCACCCGGCCGGCGTGGCGCGCGAGGACAAGCAAAAGCGCGAACTGGTGGCTGGTGAGGGACCTTGCCTCGCCGTCGAGGCGCACCTCGAGTGCGGCGGGATCGATCTGCAGCCGGCCGAACTGCAGCAGGTCTGCCCGCGGCTCGCCGTTGCGGCGGCGAAGGATCGCCTTGAGGCGGGCGAGCAGCTCGCGCGGTTCGAACGGCTTCGGCAGATAGTCGTCGGCGCCCATTTCCAGGCCGACCACGCGGTCCAGGGCGTCGCCGCGCGCGGTCAGCATCAGAATCGGCGTGTCGCTGCGGCCGCGGATCTGACGGCACACGTCGAGCCCATCGATGTCGGGCAGCATCAGGTCGAGGATCAGCGCGTCGAAGGCCTCGCGCGCCGCGAGTGAAATGGCGCTCTGGCCGGTTGCTGCCAGCGTAACGGCAAAGCCCGCCTCGCCGAGATAGCGGGCCACCATCTCGGCGAGGCGCGGGTCGTCTTCGATCAATAGGATTCGCGGCATCGAGGGCGAGTTTAGCCCCGATGCCAGCCGTGCCAGTAGCCCCCGCCTTCGCCCGGCCGCGGCAGCATCTCGTCGATCTTGCGGCGCTGGTCGGGGGTGAGCACGTCGGCCATGTCGGCGAATGCTTGGGTGATGCGCTTGCTGACCGCGTCGAAGTTGGCCATCTGCTCGGCGCGCAGCTTCTCGATTGCGGCGCGATCGACGCTCGGGCCGGTGAGCAGGGTGCGCGCCTGCGCCCGCGCCGCCATGATCTTGTCGCGCATCGGCACGAGGTCGGTCACCGCGCCTTTGACGATCGCCTCGAGCTTGGTCGTCTGGTCGGCCGAGGCGTCGAGCTCGATCGCGAGGTGGCGCACCATGTGATCGGCATGCTCGGCGATCTGGTCGGCCGTGAGCGGCGGTCCGCCGAACGGACGGTGCGCCCCGCCTGGGCCCATCACGGTCATGTGCCAGGGCGGGCCAAAGCCTTGGCCGAGGGACTGGGTCGCGAACGCGCCGACGAGGCCGCCGGCGAGCGCCACCACCAGCATGACGACCGCGCGGCGCCCGCGCCGGGCCGGACGGACCGAACTGATCTCGCTCGTGTCACTCATGGGATTTCTCCTGGGAGGCGTGGCTGAAGCGCCACGCGCGCCAAGCTAGGCGGGCCGCGTTGCCTGGGCTTCTCGGCCGGGTAAAGTTTTGTAAAGACACTTCGGCGCGGTATCGCGTTATGGCCGCCGTTGTCTCGCCGGCTTGTTTATGGGACACCTCCGCCGCTGGACGCGCGACCATGCCAGAGATTGCAGTACCCGATTCCGCCCTTGCCAGGCCCGACGACGCTGCGGTGATCGCGGCGCTCGGCCCGCGCGCGATCGTGCTCGTCGGCATGATGGGATCGGGCAAGTCGTCGATCGGACGGCGGCTGGCGACGCGGCTCGGCATCGCTTTCGTCGACGCCGACAGCGAGATCGAGCAGGCGGCCGGCATGACCATCGCGGAGATCTTCGAGCGTCACGGCGAACCCTATTTCCGCGCCGGCGAGGCGCGGGTGATCGCCCGCCTGCTCGACCAGGGTCCGCAGGTGCTGGCGACCGGCGGCGGCGCCTTCATGAATCCCGACACGCGCGCCGCGATCCGCCGCAAGGGCGTGTCGATCTGGCTCAAGGCCGAGCTCGAGGTGCTGATGAAGCGCATCAAGCGGCGCGGCGATCGGCCGCTGCTCAAAACCGACGATCCTGCCGCGACGCTGACCGCGCTGATCGAGCAGCGCTACCCGATCTATGCCGAGGCCGATCTCACCGTGCTGTCGCGCGACGTGCCGCATGACGCGATCGTCGACGAGATCGTCGCGTCGTTGAGCGCATGGTTTGGCGTGCCGGAGTCCGCCGCATGATCACCCCTCTGCGCGCGAAGGAGACCGGCTCCGAACCCGTCACGGTGCGCGTCGCGCTCGGCGCGCGGTCCTACGACATCGTCATCGGCCGCGCGCTGCTTGCCTCGCTCGGCAGCCGCGTCGCCGCGCTCAAGCCGGGCGCCAGGGCGGCGATCGTCACCGACGCGAATGTCGAGCGCGTCCTGCTGAAGGACGCGCAGGCGGCGCTCGCCGCGGCCGGCATCACGACGACCCATGTGACCGTTCCACCCGGCGAAGGATCGAAGAGCATCGCCATGTTCGAGCGCGTCTGCGACACGCTGATCGCGGCGCGCATCGAGCGCGGCGACGTGGTGATTGCGCTCGGCGGCGGCGTGGTCGGCGATCTCGCCGGTTTCTGCGCGGCCGCGGTGCGGCGTGGCCTCGACTTCGTGCAGGTGCCGACCACCTTGCTGGCGCAGGTCGACTCCTCGGTCGGCGGCAAGACCGCAATCAACTCGCGGCACGGCAAGAACCTGATCGGCGCTTTCTACCAGCCGGTGCTGGTGGTGATCGATACGCTGCTGCTCGACTCGCTCCCCGTCCGCGAGTTCCGCGCCGGTTACGCCGAGGTCGTCAAATACGGCCTGCTCGGCGACGCCGGCTTCTTCGCCTGGCTCGACGCCAATGCGGACGATCTCTTCGCCGGCCGCGCCGGGGCGCGCGAGCACGCGATCGCGGTTAGCTGCCGCATGAAGGCCGATATCGTCGCTCGCGACGAGCGCGAGACCGGCGACCGCGCGCTCCTCAATCTCGGCCACACGTTCGGGCACGCGTTCGAGGCGGCGGCGGGGTTCTCGGACCGGCTGCTGCATGGGGAGGCGATCGGGCTCGGCATGTCGCTCGCGTTCGATTTCTCCGTTGCGCGCGGGCTCCTGCCGCAGGGCGATGCCGACCGGGTCAAGCGCCACCTTGGCAAGGTCGGCCTGCCGACCCACATTTCTCAGGTACCCGGCGGCGTGCCGGGGGTCGATGCACTGATGGACCTGATGGCGCAGGACAAGAAGGTGCGACGCGGCCGGCTGACGTTCATTCTCGTCCGCGGCATCGGCCAGGCCTTCGTCGCGTCCGACGTCGATGCCGCCCAGGTGCGCGCCTTCCTGGCCGACAAGCTCGCCCAATGACCGCCGCCGACTGGATCGTCCTGCTTGCGGTCGCGCTCTGTCTGCTGGCGGCCTTCTTCTTCTCCGGCAGCGAGACGGCGCTCACCGCGTCGTCGCGCGCCACCATGCTGCGGCTCGCCAAGGACGGCGACCCCAAGGCCGGCATCGTCAACCGGCTGCTGGAGGAGCGCGAGGAGCTGATCGGCGCCCTGCTGATCGGCAACAACGTCGCCACCATCGCGGCCTCGACGCTCGCGACCGGCCTGCTGCTGAAATGGTTCGGCGCGGGCGGCGTGCTCGCCGCCACCATCATCATGACGGTGCTGATCGTCGTCTTCTGCGAGGTGCTGCCGAAGACGGTGGCGATCGATGCGCCCGACCGTTTCGCGCTCGCGGTGGTGCGTCCCATCCGCTGGGTGGTGCGCTTGCTCACGCCGGTGCTGACCGCGATCTACTGGATAGTGCCCCGGATTCTTGCCGTCTTCGGCTACAAGATCGGCGAGACCAAGCCGATTCTCTCGCCGCACGAGGAGTTGCGCGGCGCCGTCGACCTGTTTCACCGCGAGGGCGGCGTCGAGAAGCTCGACCGCGACATGCTCGGCGGCCTGCTCGACCTGCGCGATCTGACGGTCGCCGACGTCATGATCCACCGCACGGAGGTGATCATGGTCGATGCCGGCCAGCCGCCCGAGCAGGCGGTCGCGGCCGTGCTCGCCGCGCCGGTGACGCGCGTGCCGCTGTGGCGCGAGACACCGGAGAACATCATCGGCATCCTGCACGCCAAGGATCTGCTGCATGCGCTGCGCGGCGCCGACGGCGACGCGTCCAAGGTCGATCTCGCCAAGATCGCGCGGCCGCCGTGGTTCGTGCCGGAGATCCGACCGCTGAGCGAGCAGCTCAAAGCGTTCCGCCGCCGCAAGACGCCGTTCGCGCTCGTCGTCGACGAGTACGGCGAGATGATGGGCATCGTTACGTTGGAGGACATCCTCGAGGAGATCGTCGGGGACATCACCGACGAGCATGACGTCGCGGTGCCGGGCGTGCGGCCGCAGCCGGATGGCTCGGTCAATGTCGACGGGGCGGTGCCGATTCGCGACCTCAACCGGGTGATGGACTGGAACCTGCCGGACGAGGAAGCGACCACGATCGCCGGCCTCGTCATCCACGAGGCGCGGCTGATTCCCGATCCCGGCCAGAGCTTCACGTTCCACGGCTTTCGATTCAGGGTGTTGCGCCGCGAGCGCAATCGCCTGACCGCGCTGCGCATCACGCCGGTCGCCAAGAGCCGTCATGCGGCTTGAGCCCATGCGCTGAGGTTCACCAGGGCAGGCCGCACAGATCGAGCGTGCGGCCTCGGGGCGCCAGCGCGAGATCGAGCATGTAGGCGGCCGTGCGGCTGCAGCGCGAAGACCTCACCGGCGAAGCGCCGCCACCCGAGCTTCTCATAGACTGGCGCGTGCCGCGGCTCACAGAAAAGCAGCCCGAAATCCACTTCGTGGGTGTCGGCAAGCTCCTGCATCGCGCGTCGCATCACCGTGCTGGCGATGCCGCAATGGCGGCCGTCCTCGCGCGTGACGACGCCGCCGATGCCGCCGATGCGCACGCCGCGGCCATTCCAATCCGCCTCGCGCAATGTGATGCCCGTGTGGGGACGATGGCGCCTCGCGATCGAAGGCGAGCACGCGGCAGGCGGGCGTACCCCACGTGACGTCGCGCCAGGGCAGGGTCGCCACCACCTCCGGCGAACGGATCGATCGAATGAGCGGCCCGGCATGGCGCCAGCCCTCGTCGGCCGGCACGACCTCGATGCGCCCAATCATCGGCCTACCCCGCGCGACCCGCCGGTCCGACGCACTACGCCGGCCAGTCGCCCGCCGATCATATTATCACTTCGTCTTGGCGGCGACCTGCTTGAGCACCGGCGCCCACATCTCCTGCTGGTCGTGCGCGAAGGCGATCGCCTGCGCGACGTCCATCGAGCGCGAGTAGCTGCCGAGGCGACCGAGATTGGCCTTCAGGCCAGGATCCTTGGTGACGGTGATGAGATCGCGGCTCACCTTTTGGATGATCGCGTCCGGCGTGCCCTTGGGCGCCACCATCAGCTGCCAGCCGGTGGCGGCGAAGCCGGGCAGCGTCTCGGCGACGGTCGGCAGGTCGGGGAAGTCGGGTAGCCGCTCCGCCGAGGCGACCGCTATCGCTTTCAGCGAGCCGGACTTGATCGCGGCCGCGATGCCCGAATAGCCCTCGATGATGAAGGACACGCGCCCCTGCGCGACGTCGCTCGCGGCGCGTGCCGGGCCGCCGTTGTAGGGCACGAGCAGCAGCTTGATGCCGGCGCGCATCTGCAAGAGCTCGCCGGTGAGATGGGTGAGCCGTCCGACGCCGGTCGTCGCGTAGGAGATTTCGCCCGGCTTCTGCTTGGCGAGCGCGATCAGCTGCGGCAGCGTGCTCACCCCGAGCTGAGGGTTGACCGCGAAGAACATCGGGTTCTCCGCCGTGAAGCCGATGGCGGCGAAATCGCGCGGCACCTGCAGCGGCAGGTTCGGCACCTGGCCGGGCTGGGTGATGAAGGTCGCGAGCGCCGGCATGTAGAGCGTGTAGCCGTCGGGCTGCGCCTCGGCGGCGAGCCGCGCCGCGATCCCGCCGCTCGCTCCCGGATGATCGACGACGATCACCTGCTGGTGCCAAATCTTGCCCAGGCCGTCGGCGATGAAGCGGGCGTCAACGTCGGGCGTCGAGCCCGCCGCGGCATCGGAGATGATGGTCACGGGCCGGGTCGGGTAGTCTTGCGCTCCCGCGCCCTGCACCGATCCGAGCGCGAGGCAGAGGGTTGCAACTGCGAGCCAGTCACGGCGCCTCATGCGTGATCCTCCCGCGGCGCATATCTCGTCCGTCTCTCGTCCGTCGCCCAATCCGTCATCAAGCGCCGCAGCACATAACTTATCGCGTTTGTTCCGCGGCCGGAACGCCGGCCAGGCTGCGGCATGGTTGCGCAACGGCTTGGGGAGGATGCCTCAGGCCGCGCCGCCCTCCCCAGGCGCGGAGGCGTGAATCGCCAGCGCGTGCACCCCGGCGGCGAGCTCGCCTGCAAGCGCCTGATTGATCATGCGATGGCGGTCGATTCGGCTCTTCCCTCGGAACGCCTCCGACACGATATAGAGCCGGTAATGGGTCTGCCCGCCCGGGCGGTGGCCCGCATGGCCTTTGTGCTGGTGCGATTCGTCCACCACGCGGAGGCTCGCGGGCGCAAAGGCCGCGGTCAGCTTCTCGGTCATGATATCGACAACGCGCTCTGGCATGGGGCTGGGCTTAGCCAGCGCTAGCCCCGGTGGTCAATGGGCGAGCAATGGCTCTGTCAATGGTGCGATTGGCGCAAACGTCGGCCTACGGCGAAACGAATTTGTCAAGCTTGCGGGTTAAGCTCCAACATCCGCATAATGTTGGGTCATGAAATTCGACTCGCCCCTGTTCGATCGTATTCGCGTCAAGCCGGATGAAGACCGCCGGCTGCGCACCTCGCTGCCGTCCTGCGACTGGCCGGGCTGCGCGCACGGCGCGACGCACCGCGCCCCCAAGGGGCGCGACCATGAGCGCGAGTACTGGCGCTTCTGCCTCGATCACGTGCGCGAGTACAATTCCTCATATAATTTTTTCGCCGGGATGACCGAGGATGCGGTCGCGCGCTACCAGAAGGACGCCGTCACCGGCCATCGTCCGACCTGGAAGATGGGCATGCTCGGCGGTCACCGCGCCGCCAAGCCGCGCACGCGCTTCGACAACGTCTATGACGGCGCCGAAGATCCGTTCGAGATGTTCGGCGAGCTCGGTGCGCGGCCGCGCCGCGGCCCGACGCGCCAGGAAACCGAGCGGCGCATGGTGCGCAACGCCGAGCGCAAGGCGCTGCATGCGCTCGGGCTCGAGATCGACGCTCAACGCACCGAGATCAAGGCGCGCTTCAAGGAGCTGGTGAAGCGCCACCATCCCGACGCCAATGGCGGCGACCGCGGCTCCGAGGACAAGCTGCGCGAGATCATCGAGGCGTATAATTATCTCAAATCCGTCGGGTATTGCTGACATCGATCCCGTCATTGCGAGGCGTGCGAACCACGCCGAAGCAATCTCGCGCCGCGAAACGAGATTGCTTCGTCGACCTTCGGTCAACTCGCAATGACCGTCGGGGAGGAAACACATGCAACGCATCAAGCCGCCGTTCCGCGCCGACCATGTCGGCAGCCTCTTGCGTACGGCGCCCATCAAGGAGGCGCGGGCGAAGCGCGCCAAGGGCGAGATCACGGCGGAGGCGCTGCAAGCGGTCGAGGATCGCGAGATCGAGAAGCTCATCAAGCGACAGGAGGATGTGGGACTCGACTCCATCACTGACGGCGAATTCCGCCGCTCGTGGTGGCACCTCGATTTCCTCTGGGGCCTCGCCGGCGTCGAGCGCTACGCCATGGATCAGGGCATCGCCTTTGCAGGCGTCACAACGCGCGCCGAGGGCGCGCGCGTGACCGGCAAGCTCGACTTCCGCGGCCATCCGATGATCGAGCACTTCCGTTTCGTGCAGGCGCATACGAAGCGCACACCCAAGATGACGATCCCAGCGCCGTCGGCGATGTACGGCCGCGTCGGCCGCGGCCCGATCAGCGAAAGCGCCTACCCGCGTCTCGACGAGTTCTTCGCCGATCTCGGCGACGCCTACGCCAAGGCGGTGCGCGCCTTCGCCGACGCCGGTTGCCGCTATTTGCAGCTCGACGAGGTCTTCATCGCCATGCTGTGCGACGAGAAATACCGCGCCCAGGTCGCGGCGCGCGGCGATGACCCGGAAAAGCTCGGCGGCATCTACGCGGATCTGATCAATGCGGCGATCGCCGACATCCCGTCCGACATGACGATCACGATGCATCTGTGCCGCGGCAACTACAAATCGACCTTCATGGGGACGGGCGGCTACGAGGCCGTGCAGGAAGTGCTGTTTCACCGCGCCAACGTGCACGGCTACTTCATGGAGTTCGACAGCGACCGCGCCGGGTCGTTCGCGCCGCTGCGCCTCCTGCCCAAGGGCAAGACCGCGGTGCTCGGCCTCGTCACCACCAAGACCGGCCAGCTCGAAGGCAAGGACGCGATCAAGCGGCGTCTCGACGAGGCGGCGAAACATGCCGATCTCGACCAGCTCGCGCTCAGCCCGCAATGCGGCTTCGCGTCCACCGAGGAGGGCAACGTGCTCGCCGAGGACGAGCAATGGGCGAAGCTCGCCATGATCGTCGAGACGGCACGCGAGGTATGGGGCTGATCTCTTGACCCTCCCCTGCAGGGGGAACCTGCAGGGGGAGGGTCGGCGCGAAAGGCGCCGGGGTGGAGTGGCTGAGCGGCCGTCACTCCACCCCGGATCGCATTCCGTTTCGCTCCACGCGATCCGACCCTCCCCCTGCACCGGAAGGGTGACGGGCCTTGCACCGCGGCGCCACCATAACCATTTGAAATGCATTGGATTTGTGTTCGAGATTGGACTTGGGCACGCGGCCCGCAGATAGTTGTTTTCGGCGGCGCTGAAAGGCGTTCCAGCCGCTTCCGCGGGCCCCGGCCTTTCTGCTAGGTTGCCGGCAATATCCGACCCGCACCTATGCCGTACGGCGCCTCGGACAATGCGAGGCCACGGAGGAACAATGACTGCCGAAGTGCAAGCCGGCCTGCCCGATATGAAAGTTTCGGTCCGGCAAGTGTTTGGAATCGATAGCGATATGGAGGTGCCGGCGTATTCGGAAGCCGACGAGCACGTGCCCGATGTCGATGCCGATTACCGCTTCGATCGCGCCACGACGCTCGCCATTCTGGCCGGCTTCGCGCGCAACCGGCGCGTGATCGTCACGGGCTACCACGGCACCGGCAAATCGACGCACATCGAGCAGGTGGCGGCGCGGCTCAACTGGCCGTGCGTGCGCGTCAACCTCGACAGCCACATCAGCCGTATCGACCTGATCGGCAAGGACGCGATCGTCATCAAGGACGGCCAGCAGGTCACTGAATTCCGCGACGGCATTCTGCCGTGGGCCTATCAGCACAACGTCGCGCTATGCTTCGACGAGTACGACGCCGGCCGGCCCGACGTGATGTTCGTGATCCAGCGCGTCCTCGAGTCGTCCGGCCGGCTGACGCTGCTCGATCAGAGCCGCGTGATCAAGCCGCACGCCGCGTTCCGTCTGTTCGCCACCGCCAACACGGTCGGCCTCGGCGACACCTCGGGCCTCTACCATGGCACTCAGCAGATCAACCAGGCGCAGATGGATCGCTGGTCGATCGTCACCACGCTCAACTACCTGCCGCACGACAACGAGGTCGAGATCGTGCTCGCCAAGGCGAAGCACTATCGCACCGAGGAGGGCCGCGACATCGTCGGCAAGATGGTGCGGGTCGCGGATCTCACCCGCAATGCCTTCGTCAACGGTGACCTTTCGACCGTGATGAGCCCGCGCACCGTGATCACCTGGGCCGAGAACGCCGACATCTTCAGGGATATCGGCTTCGCGTTCCGGCTCACCTTCCTCAACAAGTGCGACGAGCTCGAGCGGCCGATCGTCGCCGAATTCTATCAGCGCTGCTTCGGTCAGGAGCTGCCGGAGAGCTCGGTGAACGTGGCGTTGAGCTGATCTTGGGTTGCTCGCCAGCGCGGCGAGAGAGTGCAACGAGAGAGTGGTCGACGAGGCGGGCTCGATGAGGGGAGCCCGCTTTCGCAGAAGCGATCGGTCCCCTCGCGGAGATAGACGATGGATTCGCATCCCGCCGGCGAAGTGCACCGGGAAACGCCGAACGAGCGGCACAATGCCGTCGCGCTGACGGTTTTCGCCGTCATCATCCTCGTGCTCGCGGCACTGGGAGGAAACAACAATGTCGCCGGCGGCGTGTGGCTGGCGTTCAGCGCCGGCATCCTCGGCATGACGGCAACTTTCCAAGGGATGTCCTACGAGCACTGGCGGCGCAGCGCCGCGATCTTTGCCGGCGGCGTGGCGCTGGTCATGATGTCAGCGAAGGTGTTCTCCTTCGAACCGTCCTTCATCGTCTACAAAGTCGTCACGTACCTCCTTCTGCTGGTGGGTTTCGCCACGATGGCGATCGGCCTCAGGGGCTACGCGCGCGACTTCTCGTCGTTCTTCACGGTGACGGTCGCGATCGCGCTGACCGCCCTCATCACGGTCCTGGCGATCGTGTTGAGCCTCGCAATGCGCACGATTTCGTTCGATTTCGCGACGGCCGTGCTGGCCGTCTGCAACGTCGCTTTCGCCGGTGCCGTCACGACGAAGGCGCTGAGCTTCGACCGCGGCGCCCGCACGATTGTCGGGCCGCCCGGCGGGGGCTGGCAGCCGAATCGGAGCTGAAGCGCGAGCGATCGACTGAACAGCGGATGTCCTCCAACACCAAGCCCAAGACGCCCGTCAAGGAAGCGCCGACCGAGCCGTTCAAGCGCGCCGTCACGGGCTGCCTGCGCGCGATCGCGCGCCAGCCGGAGCTCGAGGTCTCTTTCGCGGCCGAGCGTCCCGGCATGGTGGGGGGCAAGGCGCGGTTGCCCGAGCCGCCGCGCAAGCTCACCCGGGCCGAGGCCGCGATCGTGCGCGGGCACGCCGACTCGATCGCGTTGCGGATGGCTTGCCACGATGCGTCCGTCCACCGCCGGCTGATGCCGGGCGGGCAGCAGGCGCGCGCCGTGTTCGAGGCGGTCGAGCAGGCGCGCGTCGAGGCGATCGGCGCGCGGCGCATGGAAGGGGTGGCGACCAACCTCTCGGCGATGCTCGACGACAAGTTTCATCGCGGCAAGTTCGACGAGATCACCGACCGCGCTGACGCCCCGATCGAGGAAGCGGTCGCCATGATGGTGCGCGAGCGCCTGACGGGCCTGCCGCCGCCGCCCGCGGCGCGCCGCCTGGTCGACCTGTGGCGACCATGGATCGAGGGCCGCGCCGGCCGCGATCTCGACAAGCTCGAGAAGCTGGTCGAGAACCAGCGCGGCTTCGGCGATGCCGTGCACGATCTCCTCGACTCGCTCGACATGGGCGACGAGCGCAGCCGCGACGATGAGGACGAGGAGAGCGACGAGAGCCAGAACGAGGAAGGCCGCAAGGACGAGGAAGGGCAGGACGGCGAGGCCTCCGATTCCGAGGACATGGAGCGCATGAGCCTCGAGGAGGCCGAGGCCGCGACCGACGAGGTGCCCGATGATGCCTCCGAGGCGATGGACGCGCCCTCCGCCGAGATGCCGGACGACTCGGAGATGGGCGACGCCGACAACGCCGCCGAGCCCTGGCGTCCGCGCAACCGCGGGCAGAACGAGCCGCGCGGCCCGGATTATCGCCCGTTCATCGCCAAGTTCGACGAGACCGTCGGCGCCGAGGATTTATGCGAGCCGGAGGAGCTCGACCGCCTGCGCAGCTATCTCGACAAGCAGCTCGCCCATCTGCAGGGCGTGGTGGCGCGCCTCGCCAACCGACTGCAGCGCCGGCTGATGGCGCAGCAGAACCGCTCTTGGGAGTTCGACCTCGAGGAAGGCCTGCTCGATCCGGCTCGGCTCTCGCGCATCGTCATCGACCCGATGCATCCGCTTTCGTTCAAGCGCGAGAAGGATACGAGCTTCCGCGACACCGTGGTGACCCTGCTGCTCGACAATTCCGGCTCGATGCGCGGCCGCCCGATCACGGTGGCGGCGACCTGCGCCGACATCCTGGCGCGCACGCTGGAGCGCTGCGGCGTCAAGGTCGAGATCCTCGGCTTCACCACGCGCGCCTGGAAGGGCGGGCAGTCGCGCGAGGCCTGGCTCGCCGCCGGCAAGCCGCCCAATCCGGGCCGGCTCAACGATCTGCGCCACATCATCTACAAGTCCGCCGATGCCCCCTGGCGGCGCGCGCGCAAGAATCTCGGGCTGATGATGCGCGAGGGCCTGCTCAAGGAGAACATCGACGGCGAGGCGCTCGACTGGGCGCACAAGCGCCTGCTCGCGCGCACCGAGCAGCGGCGCATCCTGATGATGATCTCCGACGGCGCCCCGGTGGACGATTCGACGCTCTCGGTCAACGCGGGCAACTATCTCGAACGCCACCTGCGCTGGGTGATCGAGGAGATCGAGACCCGCTCGCCGGTCGAGCTGATCGCGATCGGCATCGGCCACGACGTGACGCGCTACTATCGCCGCGCCGTCACCATCGTCGACGCCGAGGAGCTCGGCGGCGCCATGACCGACAAGCTCGCCGAGCTCTTCGACGAGAAAGAGCCGCCCGAGCCGCGCCGCACGCCGCGCGCGGCGCCGGCGCGTCGGCTGCACTGAAATGGCGAATAGTGAGTAGCGAATAGCGAATAGCGAATTGTGAATGGCGAACAGGAGATCGCCACTCGCTATTCGCTACTCACTATTCGCTGTTTTATTACGCGCCCGCCGCGAGCTTCTTCTCGACCGCGCGCTTGACGTCGCGCGCGCGCACCGAGAGCTCCTCGTCCTTGGCCTTGAGCAGGAAGGCGTCGAGGCCGCCGCGGCGGTCGACCGTCTTCAGCGCATTGGTGGAAATGCGCAGCTTCACCGAGCGGCCGAGCGCGTCCGACATCATGGTGACGTTGACCAGATTGGCGAGGAAGCGCCGCTTGGTCTTGATGTTCGAGTGGCTGACCTTGTGGCCGACCTGCGCGCCCTTGCCGGTCAATTCACAACGCCGGGACATGGCTATGAAACCTTCCGTCTTTCGCGGCCTCGCGCCCTCGCGCGGCTCGGATGCAGCATCCGTGTGTCATGGGACGGCGGACGTATAGAGACCCGGCCGCGGGGCGTCAAGGTTGCGGCCTCTCCCGGCGCCGGGCGGAGTCCGCCAAGCGGACCAAGGGGTTGGCCATGCATTATCAGTCGCGTGCCGGACCACATAAACGACTTATTCGGCGCTGAATGGAAAGGCTGGCGAGCCGCGCGCGAGCGCCCGGCCGCCAGGGCGCCTTTCGAGTTCCGGTTTCTCGAATTCGTCCGCCGGGTGGTGTGGGGAAGGATCAGCGGCTGTGTCGGCGCGTTTCAGGCTTCGGCGAGCTATCGTGGCGGCTGTCTGCGCGCTTGCGGCATCGATCGTGCCGGGCGGTGCGCACGCCCAGGGGCGGCTCGATGCCCGTTATGTCGTCACACTGGCGGGTCTGCCGATCGGCACCGGCAACTGGGTCATCGACATCAGCGACGATCGCTACACTGCGGCCGCGAGCGCCAAGACCACCGGCCTGCTGCGCATGTTCGCCGATGGCCAGGGGACGAGCGCGTCGCGCGGCGCCGTGAAGCACGGCGATCTCGTGCCGGCGAGCTATTCCTCGAGCATCACGACCGACAAGAGCACCGAGGAGCTGCGCATCACGCTCGCAGCCGGCAACGTCAAGGATTTCGCGATCGAGCCGCCGAGCCCGCCGCAGCCCGACCGCATCCCGGTCACCGACGCGCACAAGCGCGGCGTGGTCGACCCGATGTCGGGCGCGCTCAACCACGTGGTCGGCAGCGGTGAGCTCATCGGCCCGGCGGCGTGCCATCACAAGGCCGCGATATTCGACGGCCGCATGCGCTACGACCTCAAGCTCGCCTACAAGCGCATGGATACCGTCAGGGCCGAGAAGGGTTATCAGGGCCCGGCCGTCGTCTGCACGCTCTACTTCGTTCCGATCGCCGGTTACGTTCCCCAGCGCAAGGCGATCAGATATCTGGTCGCTCAGCGCGACATGGAAGTCTGGCTCGTGCCGATCGCCGGCACGCGTGTGATGGTGCCTTTTCGCGTGACGGTGCCGACGCCGCTCGGCATCGGCGTGCTCGAAGCAACCGATTTCGTCACCGCCGCCATGCCGCGGACCTCGGCCGCCGGCACGAAAACCCAGTGAGGTCGCACGGCTGTCGCGCCGGCGCGCTTCGATATCTTTGCAAATCGCGTCCGGGCCGCCAAAAGTCACGCTTCGTAAATCATTCGGGCGCGCTGATCCGTCACAATGAAATCGCCGCAGCGAAACCGTCATAATGGGCCCTCGTTCGCGGGTGTCCCCCACGATGTGGTGGCAGCGTCACGCGCGCGTCACCATATGTCGGATGGAACGAATCCCGACTCAAAGCGAGTCAGCGATTCGGGCGCGATTCGTTCGAGACTCGTTCGCCGCAGCGAGGTGGGGAGCGAATTTGCCGCCCCCGGCGTTGCAATGTGATACAGATTCAAGCCGATAAGGGCGCCGACGCGTCCCGCCGGCAGGACCCCTGAATGCCCATCTCCTTCTCTTCGGTCTCTTCGCGTGATGCGGTGGCGCGTGGTCATGGCGTCACCGCCGTCCTCGGCCCTACCAACACCGGCAAGACCCACCTCGCCATCGAGCGCATGCTCGCGCATTCGTCCGGCATCATTGGGCTGCCGCTGCGGCTCCTCGCGCGCGAGGTCTACAATAAGGCGGTCGAGCGGGTCGGGGCCGACGCGGTCGCGCTCATCACCGGCGAGGAGAAGATCAAGCCGGCCAATCCGCGCTTCTGGGTCGCGACCGTCGAGGCGATGCCGCGCGATCTCGACGTCTCGTTCGTCGCGATCGACGAGATCCAGCTCGGCGCCGACCTCGAGCGGGGCCACGTCTTCACGGACCGCATGCTCAATCGGCGCGGCCGCGACGAGACGCTGGTGCTCGGCGCCGCCACCATGCGGCCGATGGTCGAGAAGCTGCTGCCCGGCGCCAACATCCTGAGCCGGCCACGCCTGTCGCAGCTCACCTTCGCGGGCGAGAAGAAGCTCACCCGTCAGCCGCGCCGCACCGCGATCGTCGCGTTCTCGGCCGAAGAGGTCTACGCCATCGCCGAATTGATCCGCCGCCAGCACGGCGGCGCGGCCGTCGTGCTCGGCGCGCTGTCACCGCGCACCCGCAACGCTCAGGTCGCCCTCTACCAGTCGGGCGACGTCGATTACCTCGTCGCCACCGATGCGATCGGCATGGGGCTGAACCTCGACGTCGATCACGTCGCCTTCGCGTCCGACCGCAAGTTCGACGGCTATCAGTTTCGCAAGCTCAACCCGGCCGAGCTCGCGCAGATCGCCGGCCGCGCCGGCCGCGCCATGCGCGACGGTACCTTCGGCACCACCGGTCGCTGCGCGCCGTTCGAGCCCGACCTGGTGCAGGCGCTGGAAGCGCACAGCTTCGAGAACGTGAAGATATTGCAGTGGCGCAACACCGATCTCGATTTCTCCTCGGTCGGCGCGCTTTCCGCCTCGCTCGCGGCGGCGCCGGCGCTTAGCGGCCTCACGCGCGCGCCCACCGCGGAAGATATTCTCGTGCTCGATCACGCATCGCGCGATGAGGACGTGCGCGCGCTCGCGACATCGCGTGATGCGGTCGAGCGTTTGTGGGAAGTCTGCCAGGTACCGGACTATCGCAAGCTCTCGCCCGCCGCACATTCGGAACTTGTCGTCGCCCTCTATGGTTTTCTCACGCGACAGGGTAGAATTGCCGATGATTGGTTTGCCGAGCAGGTGTCGCAGGCCGATCGCACCGACGGCGACATCGACACACTGTCGCAACGCATCGCGCATATCAGGACCTGGACCTTTGCGGCGAACCGTCCGGACTGGCTCACCGACCCCGACCATTGGCAGGGCGTCGCCCGCGCGGTCGAAGACAAGCTCTCGGACGCGCTGCATGAGCGCCTCACCGAGCGCTTCGTCGACCGCCGCACCAGCGTGTTGATGCGGCGGCTGCGAGAGAACACGATGTTGGAAACCGAGATCAGCAAGACCGGCGAGGTCGTCGTCGAAGGCCACGCGATCGGGCGCCTCGATGGCTTCCGCTTCGCGCCGGAGTCGACCAGCGGCGGCACCGACGCCAAGGCGCTCGGCGCTGCGGCGCAGAAGGCGCTCGCTGGCGAGATCGAAGCACGCGCGACGCGCCTCTCGCAGGCGCCGGATTCGCAATTCGTGCTCGCCGCCGGCGGCACCGTCCGCTGGATCGGTGAGGCGGTGGCGAAGCTCACGGCCGGCGACAACATCCTGCGCCCGCGCGTGCGCATCCTCTCCGACGAGCATCTCACCGGCGCCGCGCTCGAGCACGTGCAGACGCGGCTCGACCTGTGGACCCGCACGCACATCGAGCGGCTGCTGGCGCCGCTGTTCGTCCTCGGCGCCGCCGACGACGTGACCGGGCTCGCGCGCGGCATCGCCTACCAGGTGGTCGAAGCGCTCGGCGTGCTCGAGCGCTCGAAGGTCGCCGAGGACGTGAAGAGCCTCGATCAGGGCGCGCGCGCGATCTTGCGCAAGCACGGCGTGCGCTTCGGCGCCTTCCACATCTATGTGCCGGCGCTGCTCAAGCCGGGTCCGCGCGCGCTCGCCGCAGAGCTGTGGGCGCTCAAGCACGGCGGGCCGGAGGTGAAGGGGCTCGACGAGGTGCAACGGCTCGCGGCAAGCGGGCGCACGTCGTTTGCGGCCGACAAGGAGACGCCGAAGGCGCTCTATCGGGCGAGCGGCTATCGGGTGTGCGGCGAGCGCGCGGTGCGCGTCGACATTCTCGAGCGCCTCGCCGATCTGATCCGCCCGGCGCTGTCCTGGCGCGAAGGCGGCAGTGCCGAGAAGCCGGCGGGCGCCGTCGATGGCCGCTCGTTCATGGTCACCCAGGCGATGACGTCGCTCACCGGCTCGTCAGGCGAGGATTTCGCCTCGATCCTGCGCGCGCTCGGCTATCGCATGGAGCGCCGGCCGAAGCCGCCGGAGCCGATGGCGCCGCCAGCTGTCGAGACGCCAACGTCTGCCGAGACTGCCGAGCCGACGCCGGACGGTACGGGCGAGGTAGCCGCGACCGAGCCGACGAGCGAGCGCGCGCCGGTCGAGGCAACCGCGCCGTCGGTCGAGCCGACGCACCATCATGATCACGCCGCTGAAGCGGCGGCGCCGGTCGGTGAGACGATACCCGCGCCGGAGCCGGCGAGCGGGGCGCCGCAGAACGACGTGCCGGCGACAGCGCCTGAGCCGACGCCGGATGCGGCCGTCGCGCAATGTATGGCCCTCGAGGAGGCCTCCGAGCCTGCCGTCCAGATCGCGGCCGAGATGGGTGAGGTCGTCGCCGCCGAAACCGCGGGCGCGACGGTCGCCGGCGAAGCCGCCGTCGCCCCCGCCTCGAGCGAGGTGATCGCCGTCGAGCTCGCGCCCGCCATCGTGCCCGAGCCGGAAATGATCGAGGTGTGGAGGCCCGGCGGGCGCTCGGACGAGCGGCGCGGTCCGCGGCGGCATGGTCGTCCATCGCGTCGCCCGCGTGATGCCGCGCCGGCCGCTGGAGCTGGCGCCGCCGCTGAGCCCGCGCCGGCGAGCGCCGATGGCGCCGTGGCGCCGTCGCCCGCACCGGCCGAGCCCGGTGGCGAGCGTCGCGGTCGCCGTCATGGGCGACGCAATCGCGAAGGCGCCAATGAGCGGCCGGAGCGCCGCGAGGGGCGCCGCCCCGATCGCGGCGGCGAGCGCGGCGACCGGCGCGATCGCGGCGATCGGCCCGACCGGTCCGAGCGGCGCGAGCGGCGGCCGGACCGGCGCGATCGTGGCGGCGAGGAGAACCGCATCTTCGCCACCAGCGAGAAGAGCCCGCGCGACCGCGGCAACCGCGATCCGGACCCCAATTCTCCCTTCGCCAAGCTTGCTGCCCTGAAGGCACAGCTCGAGGCGAACGACAAGGAGAAGCGGTGATCCTCGAGATGGTTGGAGTCGCGTGAGCGACGGGCGCCAGCGCATCGACAAGTGGTTGTGGCACGCGCGTGTCGTGCGCACGCGCAGCGCCGCGGCGGAACTCGCGGCCTCTGGTCATGTGCGCGTCAATGGCGCACGCATTGCAGCGGCGGCAAAACCGGTGCGCGCGGGCGATGTGGTGACGATCGCGCTGGATGCACGCGTGCGGGTGCTCAAGGTGACTGGGTTTGCGCCGCGCCGCGGCGGCGCAGCGGAAGGGCAGGCGCTCTATGAGGACCTGGCGCCGCGGCCCGGCGTCGCGGTTGCGGGCGAAGTCGAGGCTCCGGCGGCCGCCCGGCGCGATCCGGGCAGCGGCCGGCCGACCAAGCAGCAGCGGCGTGCGATTGATCGCTTCACCCGGGATTCCGATGTGTAGTGTCTCTCCCGGTAGCCCCATGTGCGCCGGGCATGGCTGCTTGCACCGCACGCAGTCATGCGCTAGCACGCTACCGGCCGATTGTTCCGGCGGAGCCCTCAGCGTATGACCTACGTCGTTACAGAAAATTGCATCAAGTGCAAGTACTTGGACTGCGTCGAGGTGTGTCCGGTGGACTGCTTCTACGAGGGCGAGAACATGCTCGTCATCCATCCGGACGAGTGCATCGACTGCGGCGTGTGCGAGCCCGAATGTCCCGCCGAGGCGATCAAGCCGGACACCGAGCCGAGCCTCGAGAAGTGGCTGGAATTGAACGCCGAATATGCCAAGACGTGGCCCAATATCACGATCAAGCGCGACCCCCCGGCCGACGCCAAGGAGTGGGATGGCGTTCCGGACAAGCTCAAGCATTTCTCCCCCAACGCGGGCCAAGGGGATTGAAGCCGACCGAGCGGCGGTCGAGAGCGGAACCGGAGCGCAGGCCGAAGCGGATTTGGTCGGGCCTCCGGCACCGGACCACCGCCGGCATTTACCAATTGGTCTAATTTGCCCAGCCTTAGGGGGATAAATACCGCTCAGGCGCGCTGCAAGGCTTTGATTTCGGACGAAAATGTGTTATATAGAGCAAGAATGAGAAAACCCCGCACCGCAAGCTCCCCCAGGGGAGCCTATTTTTTCGGTGCGTTCCCGAGGAACCGTCGTTCAGGGGCGTGAGACCCACGCGAAAGCTGTGGCTGCAAAAACGCGTCATCGGTCGAAGTCGAAAAAGACCGCAAACAAACCCTCCGCCGCGAGCCGCCGGAGGGCTTCGCAGGCCGCGCGAGGCCCCGCCCGTCGCGCTGCTCCCGTATCGAAGCCGGCCCGGCGCGACGCCGACCGCCATGGAGTGACCGAGGGAATGACTGTCGCCAACAAGAAGACCACCCAACGACAAGGCTTCAAGACGAACGAGTTCATCGTTTATCCCGCCCACGGCGTGGGCCAGATCCTGGCGATCGAGGAGCAGGAGGTCGCCGGCTGCAAGCTCGAGCTGTTCGTCATCAACTTCGTCAAGGACAAGATGACGCTGCGAGTTCCCACCGCGAAGATCGCGGCGGTCGGCATGCGCAAGCTGGCCGAGGGGCCGATCGTGCGCCGTGCGCTCGAGACCCTCAAGGGCCGCGCTCGCGTCAAACGCACCATGTGGTCGCGCCGCGCGCAGGAATACGAGGCCAAGATCAACTCCGGCAACATCGTCGCGATCGCCGAGGTCGTGCGTGATCTCTATCGCTCCGACACCCAGCCGGAGCAGTCCTACAGCGAGCGCCAGCTCTACGAAGCGGCCCTCGACCGCCTGTCGCGCGAGATCTCGGCGGTGCAGCGCATCACCGAGACCGAGGCGATCAAGGAAATCGAAGCGGCGCTGGCCAAGGGCCCGCGCCGCGGCGCCGCCAAGCCCGGCGACGAGGAAGCGGTGGTCGAGGAAGAGGCAGCCTGATCGCGCCTCGCCTTCGAGCAGGAACATCAAGGGCCCGGCCGTCGCGCCGGGCCCTTTTGCTATCGACTGGCGAAAACGAGTAGGCGATCTCCCCGCGAAAACGCTCTATTCCGCCACTCGCAATTCGCGAACTGCGTTCTCTCTACGTTCGCAGTCCGGATGCTGATCGCGATCATTCCATGGTTAAGTCATAATTAAACTCCGTTTGCGAAGAGTAATGGCTTCGTAAACGGGGGTGAAGGAAATCGTGCCAGTCGGGAAGGGGATGCGCCGCGCGGCGGGCAAGCGCGTGCTTGCGGGCGTTGCGGTTGTGGGGATCATGGTGGTCTCTGGCCTTGTCGCCGCCTGGGGCGTGAGCCCGGGCCAGGGGCGGACAATGTCTCCCGCCCAGGTGATCGCGTATCGTTTCCCGACCCATTGGAATGACGGCGAGACGACCGGCGCGGCACCACCTCGCGCGACCTATGCGCTCGCGAGCGTCACTCCGGCCCGCTCCGACGGCAGTGCCTTTCTGTTCGATCCCCATCCGACCTGGACGGGTCCTGCTCCGGCCATCGCCGCCGCGCCTGCGCCGGCCGTCACGGCGACATTCGTCAGCGAGCCGAAAGCCGACATCACGCCTGAGCCGGCGCCGATCGTCGCCGCGACCGCTGCCAGCGAGCCGAAGGCTGAGGCCAAGGTCGAGCCCAAGGAGCCGAAGCCGGCACCGCACGCCAGGCCGGTCGCCGTCGCCTCGCGGTCGCTCGCGCCGGCGCACCATCCGCATCCGGTGAAGGACAGCGCCGTGCTGTTCAACGCGGCGCAGCTCGCAAGCATCAAGGCGCGGCTCAAGCTCTCCGATTATCAGGAACAGTACTGGCCGGCGGTCGCCGCCGCGCTGCATGCGCTCGGGGAGCGCGCCGCGCGGGAGCCGGTGCGCGTCGCGTCGGCGTCAGCGTACGCGGGCGAGGGGCCGCTCGCCGGTATCGACCCGGACGGCCCGGAGGTGCAGCAGCTCAAATCCGCCGCCTTCCCGCTCATCATGAGCATGAGCTACGAGCAGAAGGACCAGGTCCGCACGCTCGCCCGCACGATGGGTCTCGAGCAGGTCGCCTCCTCGTTCTGAAACAGCCTGGAACTCAGCGTCATCATCCCCGCAAATCGGATGATTCAGTAACCACAGAGATCATCTGTGACTACTGGATGCCCGGTTGCGCGCGCGCATGACGCAGAGCTTGCGATAATGAATGGTTCGCCGCGGACGAGTGGTGGAGGCGATTTGATTTTGCGCACCCTACGCGACCGGGGCGTGAGGTGAGAGCTACTCCACCACGATCTTGACCAGCGAGCCGACCTTCAGTCGCTCGCCGGGCGAGAGGCCGTTGAGCACGCGGAAGCGCTCGACCTGGCGGTCGATCATCGCCATGCGGCTGGCGAGCTTCTCGACCGTATCGCCCGGCTTGACGGTGACGATCTTGAGCCGCAGCGGCTTCGCCTGCTGCGCCTCGGCGAGGCTCAGCCGGCGGAAGGTCGCGACCGAGTCGTGGAATGCGCGCTCGCTCTCGGCCGACTGCGTCTTCGCCGCGAAGATGAAGCGATAGACCTCGCCGTTGAAGCGGATGGCGTAGAGGCGGAAGACCCACTGATCGCCCTTCGCGGTAGCCGTGGCCGCCGGCATGCCGCCGAGGGTGAGCTCCTGGATCGAGCTCTTGTCGACGTTCTCGATCCAGCCGGAGCCGAGATAGTCGGTGAGGCTCTGCTCGGCCGGCACGTGCACCGCGTCGAGGCGGAGCGCCTCGTTGCCGCCGTCCTTGAGGCCGAGCACCGCCTGCGCGGTGTTCTCCAGCGTGAAGCCTTCCGGCGCCGTGAACGTGAAGCCGAGCTTCGGATGCAGGAAGCGCCGGCCGCGCACGTAGCCCTCGACCGGATCCTCGCCGTAGACGAGGCCGTCGAGGCTCTGCAGATAGGCGTTGCGGTCGCGCTCGCCGGTCGCGGCGGCCTCGGTGCCCGGCGCCGCGTACTGCCGCGCCGCCGCCTGCGCGGCCTTCACGCGCTCGGGCGTCGCCGGATGCGAGGAGAAGAAGTCGGGCGAGCGCACGTCGGTGCCGTTGCCCCCCGCGCGCAGGTCGGCGTTGCGCCCCATCGAGGTGAGGAAGCGCGAGGCGCCGAACGGATCGAAGCCGGCATGCGCCGCGATGCCGATGCCGTTCTCGTCCGCCTGGAACTCTTGCGCGCGCGAGAAGGTCGCGAACTTGATCTTGGAGCGGGCGAGCGCCAGCGCGCCCTCGTGCGGATCGCTCAGCACGTCGTTGACGACCGACGAGTTGATCGACACCTGCCGCGCCTCCTCCTCGCGCAGCGCCGCATGCTTGAGGATCACGTGCGACATCTCGTGCGAGAGCACCGAGGCGAGCTCGGCGTCGTCGTTGGCGAGCGCGAGCAGCCCGCGCGTGACGTAGAGCTGGCCGGTCGGCAGCGCGAAGGCGTTGACGGCGGGCGAGTTGAGCAGCGTCACCTTGTAGGCGAGGTCGGGCCGGTCGGAGGCGGCGACCAGGCGATTGACGATGCCCGACACGCGCCCCTCGAGCTTGGCGTCGTCGTACTGGCCGCCATAGGCGGCAAGTATGCGCTGGTGCTCGCGCTCGGCCGGGCTCGCCGGCGCCGCCGCTGTGTCGTTCGCGGCCGGCGGCGGCGCCGCCGTCATCAGGTTCTGCTGATCGCCGATGAAGCGCTCGCTCGAGCAGGCGCCCACCACGAACGCCACCGCCGTCAGGGCGATCAACGATCGCCCTGCGCTCAGCTTGCGCCGGAATGAATGCACCACCCAGTTCACCCGCAACCCGTCCCTTGGTCGCCTAAAGTCGTCGACTGCCCCGATAATTTCCTACTTGTCCGCGATGACCTCGATCTGCTGCGGCTCCGTCGCCTCGATCCACGGGCCGCCGCGTTGCTCGATCCACCCTCGCACCAAGACGCGCCGTCCCGCGAGCGAACGCACCGCGAGACCGGCCGCCGTAAACTGACGCTCGTTACGTTTCAAAATCGTAACGGTGAAGTCCTCGCTCCAGCGCCGCCCGAAATTCACGTAGATCGTGCCGCCGCTCTCGCGCACCGACACGACCTTGCCCTCGACCAGCGTGAAACGACCCCGTTCGGCCAGGACCCCCGCCGGATCATCTGCCGCCTTGGGAAAATAGCGCGAATTGGCCCACAGGCCAAGCTTGGCGGCGCGCGCGGCACGCTCGGCGGCGCGCAACTCGGCCGTGCAGGCGGGCTCGGCCCCATGCGCCGCCAGTCGGGCAAAGCCTTGGGCCAGCAGCGATTTTATCGCGGACGGTGATTCGCTGCCGGCGGCCGCGGCATCCGCCAGGATGCGGCCGTAGCGATCGGTCACGAATTTTGAATGCCTGAGCAGCACCTCGCGGCCGCCGATCAATGATTCCAGTGCCGCGGCGGCCGCCAAGCCCGGATCAAGGCTCGAATCAAGGCCTGGATCGTGGGATGATTGCGCCGCGCCCGGCGTTGCGGCCGCCCGGATGTGCGCCGGCGCAGCGGCGCCGGGCAAGGGCGGGACCTCGATCCCGGCGAGCCGTACCTCACGGCCATCGGCGAGCACGAAGGTGCGGGCGTCGATGATGGACTTGACCGTGCCGGTCGCGACCGTTTCGGGCCGGCAGACGGCGGGTGCGGTTGGCCGGCGCTCTGCGGCGCCGAGCGGCGGTGCAAGCATGATCATGGCGAGCGCGGCTGCGACGCGCTGCCGTCGACTGCCGTCCATCGATCCGCGTTTTGGCTCAGCCATCGAAATGCTCGCGCCTCACGCCGGGCCGTGCAGCACCGCCATTGCGGCGGGGGTTGCCGAACTGTAGCGTGCAACCTCCCCGTCGCAAGAGGAGATGTCGGATGACCGAGCCGCTTCCGACCGCTCAGGCCCACATCGTCCAGCAGGCCGCCGCCTTCACGTGGGACGGCGACGGCCTCGAGCCCGGCATCGCGCTCGCGCTCTCGGGCGGCGGATTCCGCGCCATGCTGTTTCACGCCGGCGCGCTCATGCGGCTCCATCAGCTCGGCATCCTCGCGCGTGTCGCCCGTATATCGAGCGTCTCGGGCGGCTCGATCGCGGCCGGGTTTCTCGCCGCCGCGTGGAAATCGCTCGCCGGCGCTTCGTCCGATCAGTTCAAGCAGATGTATGTCGACCCGATCCTCGCCTTCTCGCGCGAGAGGATCGACGTGGGCGACATCCTCACCGGGTTTCTGCCCGGGACCTCGGCCTCGGCCCAGGTCGCCGCGAGCTACGACAAGGCGCTGCTGCACAATATCACGCTGCAGGACATTCCCGACGCGCCCCAGTTCGTCTTCTGCGCGACCAACCTGCAAAGCGGCGTGCTGTGGCGCTTCACCAAGGCCTATGCGGGCGACTATGTGGTCGGCCGCATCGACAAGCCGGCTTTCCCGCTCTCGACCGCGGTCGCCGCCTCGTCCGCCTTTCCGCCGTTCCTGTCGCCGGTGGTGCTCAACCCCGCCGCCGGCAGCGTCACCGACTGGCCGGGACGGGCCGCCGGCGCGGGCGGCGTGATCGATCCCGCGCCCTACCGCGCGCGCGTGCTGCTCGCCGATGGCGGCGTCTACGACAACCACGGCCTCGAGCCGGTGGTGAAGCGCTACATGACCGTGCTGGCGAGCGACGGCGGTGCGCCCTTCGGCCGCAGCGTCGACGTCGCCACCGATCCGGTCCGGCAGTTGCAGCGGGTCTATGACGTCACCGACAATCAGGTGCGCGCGTTGCGCCGCCGCGACCTCATCGGTCGCTTTCAGGCGGCGCAGGCCGCGCAGGCCAACGGCACGCTCAAGCCCGACGGCACCGACCCGCAGGCGCGGTTCGGCACTTATTGGGGCATCGATACCGATCCGACCAAGGCGGCGCCCCCCGGCGCGCTCGCCTGGGCGCCCGCGACCGTCAACGCGCTCGCCCATCTCGCCACGCGTCTGAGCGACCCCGGCGAGATGCCGGCGAAGCAGCTCGTCAACTGGGGCTACACGATCTGCGACCGCTGCGTGCGCAGCTATTACGATGTGGCGGACATCCAGGGGAAACCGGGGCCTGCGTGGCCCTATCCGGAAGCGCCGCTGGGCTGAGTGTGGCCGCCGGTGGATCGCGCTGCGCCGCTCTGCTATCCAGTGCCGCAGCGGTCCCGTAGCTCAGCTGGACAGAGCAGCGGTTTCCTAAACCGAAGGTCAGAGGTTCGAGTCCTCTCGGGACCGCCAGATCATCCGTGCGGCATCGCGAATCGCGCGCCGCGGGATGATTGCCGCCGTGTCATATTTGCGGTGTGAATCCGCTCATGCAATTTGCCCGACATGGCGGCAGATGTCGCACCAGCCACGCCCGCGCGTCCCGACATCAACATGCTATCTGATATAGCGCGTATTCGGCCCCGACTTCGGCGATGTATCGGGCAATGGCAACGCGATGTTGGCGCGCTTGGCCGTGAGCCAGTCCTTCCACGCCTGCGCCTGATATGGCCACTTCTCCATCTCGATGCACCATGCGGGCGGCTCCGGCTCGAGAAATGCCTTGGTGCGGCGCTCGAGCACGAGGCAGCGCGGGACGAGCGTCTTGGCGTCGTCGATCAGGTCCTGCGCCGTCGGAAAAACCCGCCACAATCGCGCCGCGTCCTCATCGGTTGTGGTGACCACCCACAGCCCGTCCGGGCTGAATGCGGCGCTCGATCCGACCGACAGGCCGCGACGGTAGCTGCTGAGACGCGCGATCTCCTTGCCGCTCGCGACGTCCCAGATTCGCGCCGTCTCGTCGGACGAGGCGGTGAGCAGGCGGCGGCCATCCGCACTGAACGTCGCGTGGTTGACCCATCCGCCATGGCCGCGCAGCACGGCGAGCAGGCGGCCCGTCTCGGCGTCCCAGATGCGGGCGGTCTCGTCGCGCGACGTCGTCGCCACGCGTCGCCCGTCCGGGCTGAATGTCGCGCTCAGGACCATGTCGGCATGGCCGCGCAGGACCGCGATCTCGTGGCCATCGTCGGCATTCCACAGTCGTGCCGTGCGATCGGACGACGCCGTCACGACCCGCCGCCCGTCGGGGCTGAGCGCGGCGTCCATCACGGTGCGGCCGTGCCCGGTGAGAACGGAGATCTGCCGGCCATCGGCCGCGTCGAACACGCGCGCCGTGTTGTCCTCGGACGCGGTCACGATGCGGCGCCCATCGGCGCTGAACGCGACGGTGCGCACCGACTTGCTGTGCCCGGAGAGCGCGACGATCTCGCGACCGGTCGCCACGTCCCACAGGTGTGCTTTTTCGTCGAGCAACGTCGCGGTCGCGACGCGCCGGCCGTCCGGGCTGAATTCCGCGCTCATCACGTTGCCCAGCTGTCCTTGCCCCAGGCTGGCGATGTTCTCACCGGTGTCGGCGTCCCACAGATAGACGGTGGCATCGTCGGCGGCGGCGAGGAAATGCCGGCCGTCGGGGCTGAATGCGACGCGCGACACCGGGCCGCGATGCTCGAACTCGGCGATCACCTTTTCGGTCTGCGCGTTCCACAACCTTACAATCTTGTCCTCGGAGCCGGTGAGCAGGCGTCGTCCATCCGGGCTGAACGCTGCGCTCGTCACGCGGTCCTTGTGTCCGCGCAGCAAGACGAGGCCCCTGGTGGCGCCTAACTCCCATATCCGCGCCGTCTTGTCGTCAGATGCGGTCACTACGTGCCGGCTGTCCGCGCTGAATGCGGCACTCACCAGTGAGTCGTCATGTCCGCTCAGGTGGCCGAGGGTGGCGACCTCCTTGCCCGTGTCGGCGTCCCAGAGCCGAGCGGTCGCGTCGCCGAGGGTCATGACCCGCCGCCCGTCTGGGCTGAATGCGGCGATGGCGACGTCACCGCGCAGAATCGCGTTCTCTCTGGCAGTGTCGGCGTCCCACAGCCGGGCCGTCGTATCGCTCCCCCAGGTCAGGATATGCCGCCCGTCCGGGCTGAACGCAGCCCCCAACAGCGCGCCGCTATGCCCGGCGAGAATCGCGAGCGCCTTGCCGCTCTCGGCATCCCACAGGCGCGCCGCGGCCTCGTCGTAGGACGTGGTCACCACGCGGCGGCCGTCCGGGCTGAACTGCGCCGTGGCCACCCGGCCGGTATGCCCGATGAGAACCGCGATCATATGCCCGTCCTCGGCGTCCCAGATGCGCGCCGTCCGGTCGTGGGAGGCGGTCACGATGCGCCGGCCGTCCCGGCTGAACGCGGCGCTCGCGACCTCGCCGTCGTGGCGCATGACCGCGATCACCCGGCCGCTGGCCGCGTCCCAGACCCGCGCGGTCTTGTCGGTGGACGCGCTCACGATGCGCCGCCCGTCCGGGCTGAAGGCGGCGCCGTTGACCCACTCGCCGCGGCCGTGTCCGCGCAGCGCGGCGACCAGCTGTCCGCTCGCCGCGTCCCACACCCGCACAGTGTCGTCGTTGGCCGCGGTCACGATCTGCCGCCCGTCCGGCGAGAACGCGGCGGTGCGCAAGGTGCCCGTGTGTCCGCGCAGGACCGCGATCTCTCGTCCGCTCTGCGCGTCCCAGACCCGCACGGTCTTGTCGTGCGAGGCAGTGACGATGCGCCTGCCGTCCGGACTGAAGGCGGCGCTCACCAGGGCCGCGTCATGCCCGGCGAGCACCCGGCGCTCGGCCAGCGCCTGCCAGGCGTTGAACAGTGCGAGCTCGGCTTCCGCAACATAAGGGCGCTCGATTCCGGCGCGCCGGTCCGGCAGCGCCGTCAGGGCAAGGAGCAATGCAGTGCCGGCGTCGCCGGCGCCAAGGCTTTGCGTCGCGAGGTCGGCGAGAAACCGCGATTGCGTGACGAGTGCCCGGTCGCGCTCGCTCGCGGCCCGCGCCTCGTTCTTCTCGGCAAGCGCGCGCTGCTCGACCGCCTGTCCGCGCTGCCAATACGCGAGGCCGGCGAGCCCGAGCGCCACGACGAGGCCTGCGCCGAGGCTCGCCGACAAGATGTTGCGGCGGCGCGTCGCCGCCCGCCGGCTCTCCGCGATGAATGTCTGCGTCGCCTCGGTCGGCGCCGGCGCGCGCGGTGGGCGCGAGGCGATCCAGCGCTCCGCCTCCTCCAGCATGGGCGAGCGCAGCAGCAGCCCGCGCGGTCCGGGGCGGCCAGCCTGCGACCAGCGCCGGGCAGCCTCGCCGAAATCGGTATGCTTCACCACCCATTCGATATCGGTCTCGAGCGCCTCGACAAGGCGTCGCATGTCGTCATCGAAGCGATCGGCATCCTCGAACGAGATGAAGTTCAGCTCGCGCAGTGCGCCTGGGACCGCGGCCGCGTCGACCCGCCGGCACACGATCGGGGCAAACCGCTTGTTGAGCCCCGCCGCGAACGCGACCTCGTCGGCGCAGACCTTCGACGCCACCGCCGCCGGGCTGAGCACGAATACGACGGTGTCGGCCTGGGCGATCAGGGCTTCGATGCGCGGCCACCACTTCTGGAAGGCGTAGATATCCGAGCGGTCGATCAGCGGCGCGAAACCGTTTGCACGCAACGCGAGCTCGAGCCGATCCGCAAAGGCCATGTCGGTGCGCGAGTAGGAGATGAAGATCTTCGCTTTCGGTACTTCCTCTCCGCGCGCCCGGTCGGCGGCATCGCTGGCCATCACAGAATTCCCCCAAGAGCCCGGCGCGATCATGCCGGACTTCCTGCCCCATGGTGGCATAATGAAAGGCTGATGCAATTGCTGCGACGTGCGCGCGTCGGCGCAGCAAAGCCAACGACGTCGAGGCCGAAGGCTCGAGCCGGGCCAAGCCTGCTCAGCCGAAACGGCCGGATAACGTGGTCGTTCGCGCGCGCGACGCCATGTGGCGTCGCGCGGCGAGCGTCGCCGTGCGGCGGCGTCGTTGGCGTCAGTGCGTGGCGGCAGCCGGCGCGGCCGGGCTGAGCGCGAGCGGCGCAGGCCTGTGCACCGTTGGATGCACCGCGCGCGACGGCGCCGCGAGCTTGGCGAGGATGTCCTGCTCGGAGGCTTGCAGCCGCGCGATGTCGTCCGCCATTTGTTGACGGCTGGACGCGACCTCGGCGATCTGCTGCCGGCTCGACGCGAGCTGCGCGGCGAGCTGCTCGATGCTGTGCCGCACGCCCGCGAGACTGAGCGACATGGCGGCGATCTGCTGCTGGTCGGGCGTCGCGACCGGTCCAGCCGACCCGACCGTGGCGGCGGCGGTGGACGCCGCAGCGGTCGTCGCCACCGGCCCCGTGGGCGCCGCAGCCGGCATCAACCAGCCGAGCTGTTGCGGATACGCGTTCGCCGCCATCTCGCGCGCCATGTCGCCGTAGCTCTGCCACGCCAATGTGCCGCCGACACCGATGGCGATCGTCAGCACGAAACGAAGAAGCGCCCGCAGCGGGCGCCGCCGGCGACGCACCGACGATGCAGGTCGCTCGTCACGCGGATGGGGCACCTTCGGATCCGTCCCGCCGGGCCGCTCGGCGTGGAATTCGTCCCAGAAATCAGCTGGTGCGGTCGCGGACATAGCTGCCTCCTCTCGTCCCAAAGAAGGCGGCAAGAGGCCACTGCCCTGTGACTGGAGCGGGGCGAAAGCGGAGCCTCGGCGAGGCAGAATTTGGCGACGCTGGCGCAAAATACCGTGGCAAGGGAATGACTTACCATCAGTGGCGCGAGCCGTGCCACATTGGACCGCCCGCTCCCCCGCAGACGCCTCATCAACCCAATCCGCACCACGCGGAGATCAGGCGGTCGTAGATCGCGACGGCTTCATCGATGAGCGCGCACTCGCACCATTCGTCCGTCTGGTGCGCCATGTGCGCGTGACCCGGCCCCATGATCACCGTCGGCACGTCGCCGAGTGCAGGCGCCAGCACCGATCCATCGGTGAAGTACGGCGCCGCCTCGACGATGGGTGCGCTGCCACGAACGTCGTTGCAGATGTCGAACACCTGCCGCATCCAGGGGTGCGCCGGGTCGGTCCAGATGCTCTCGAGGTCGACGATGGCCGAGATCGTCACGTCGGGACCGAGATAGCTCGCCATCTGCTCGCGCAACATGCCGTGGCGCATTCCCGGAATCGTGCGCATGTCGATGCCGATCTCGGCCCAGTCGGGCACCGAGTTGATGTTGAGGCCGCCGTGCAACGTGCCGACGTTGAGCGTCGGCGCTCCCATCACGTCGTGCCGGGCGACGTTGAAATCGAAATTCTCCAGCCGCACGACGGCGCGCGCCGCCGGATAGATGGCGCTCGCGCCTTGGTCCGGCATCGAGCCGTGCGCCGTGACGCCCTGCGTCGTCGCCTTGAGCCATAGCGCGCCCTTGTGCCCGCACAGCGGCCGGTTCGCGGTCGGCTCGGCGACGACCAGCGCGCCGGCCTCGCCACGGATGCCGCGTCCCGCCAAGGCGAGCGCACCTTCGCTGCCGGTCTCCTCGCCCGCCGTGATGTAGAGCACGACGCCGGGGGTGCCTTCGAGGCGCGCCGCGTGCCGCAAGGCGGCAACGACGAACGCGGCCACGCCCGCCTTCATGTCGGTGGCGCCGCGTCCCCACAGCCGGCCGTCTTTCACCAAACCCTCATGCGGCGGGACGGTCCACGCCTTCTTGCCGAGCGGCACCGTATCGGTGTGCCCGGTGAATGCGATCGGCGGCCTGTCGGCGGTGCCGCCGATGCGGGCGACGAGGTTCGGCCGGCCCTCGGCGAGCGGAATGGTCTCGCACCTGAAGCCGGCTTGCGTGAGCAGCGACTGCAGATGGTCGGTGCACGGTCCCTCGCGCCCGGGGGGGTTGATGGTGTCGAACCGGATCAACTCGGCAGCGAGATCGACGGCGCCAGACGACATGTGGGGCGAAGCGGCTAGGTAAGCTTCACGATCGCGGCCAGTGCGCCGACTGCGAGAAAGAGCATGACTCCGAGCCTGACTGTGAGCTGCAGCGTCTGCATCTTCAAAGCCATTGCTAGGCCTTGCTTGGTTACAAGCTCCGCCATGATGAACTGTCTCACAGCCTCCGCAGGAGCTTCCGCCTGCTTTTGCGGCACACCATTCTCGCGCAAATGAGGAGGGAACGACAACGTATCGAATGCAAAAACCATTGTCTCCTCCTCCATTGACGCGCCCCGCGCGCGGGGAGGGCTGTTGAGTAAAATACAGGAACAAATAGGGAACTCAATTCGGCGGAGTCAAGTACTCACGGAGCTGCCCGTCCAAACAACTTTGCTCGATACGTCCCCTCCCGGTACCCCCTCTTGTACATCCCGCGCTCCTGCAGCCGGGGCACCACCAGCGCGATGAAATCCTCCAGACACTCCGGCGCCACGGTGCGCGACAGGTTGAACCCGTCCACATCCGCTTCCGCGACCCATCCGGCAAGCGCCTCGATCACCTGATCCGCATCGCCGACGATCGGCTCCTGCCGGCTGCCGAGCACGAACCGATCGACCAGCGCCCGCTTGGTCCATCCCGGCCCGAGCGTGCGCGCGATCGCCTCGACGTTCGACTGGATCGCCTGCGAGGCGCTGCCGTCGACCGGCTCGTCCAGGTCGAACTTGGCGAAATCGATGCCGAGCGAGGCGGCGGCGTGGGCCAGCGCGCCCTCGACCGAGGCGTGGCGGCGATACTCCGCGAGCTTGTCGCGCGCCTCGCGCTCCGTGCGCCCGACCACCACGGTCGCGCCGACATAGGCTTGCAGCGGGCGCGGCGCCGCGCGCTTGCGCAGGTCAGCGACGAGGCGCGCCACGTTCGCCTTGCTGCTGGCGTTGACGAACACGCATTCGGCATGGCGCGCCGCGAACGCGCGGCCGCGTTCGGAGGCGCCGGCCTGGTAGAGCACCGGCGTGCGCTGCGGCGAGGGCTCGCACAGATGGATCGCGTCGAGCCCGTATTGCGGCCCGTTATGCTGCACGCGATGCACGCGCGCCGGATCGGCGTAGATGCCGGCAGCACGGTCGGCGCGCACCGCGCCATCCTCCCAGCTCTCCTCCCACAACGCGCGCACGACCTGCATGTACTCGTCGGCGAGATCGTATCGGTCGTCATGCGCCATCTGCGCGTCGAAGCCCATGCCGCGCGCGGCGCTGTCGAGATAGCCGGTGACGATGTTCCAGCCGATGCGGCCATTGGTGAGATGATCGAGCGTGGAGAAGCGCCGCGCCAAGAGGTAGGGCGGCTCGTAGGCGAGGTTGCAGGTGACGCCGAAGCCGAGGTGCCTCGTCGCATGCGCCATCGCGGGCACGATCAGCATGGGATCGAGCAGCGGCACCTGCACGGCGTTGCCCAGCGCGGCGTCCGCAGACCCCGCGTAGACGTCGTAGACGCCGAGCACATCGGCGAGGAAGAGCCCGTCGAACAGCCCGCGCTCGAGCAGGCGCGCCAGGGCGACCCAGTGATCGAGCGAACGGTAGTCGGCCGAGCGGTCGCGCGGATGCGTCCACATGCCCTGCTGGATGTGGCCGACGCAGGCCATGTCGAAGGCGTTGAGGCGGATCTCGCGCATCACAACATCTTTTGCATGAAGAGGAGATCGAGCGAGCGGCCGAACTTTTGCGCCACCTCGCGCAAGACGCCGGCGTCGAAGAAGCCGAGCTTGCGATGCAGCGCGATCGAGGCCGTGTTGGCGGCGTCGATTCCGCCGATCATCACGTGCTTGTCGCGCGCCTGCGCCTCCTCGATCAGCCGCCGCATCAGCGCGCTGCCGACGCCGCGGCCACGGGCATCCTCACGCACATGCACCGAATGCTCGACGCTGCGTGCATAGCCCGGCCACGGCCGGAAGTCGCCGAAGCTCGCAAAGCCGATGACGCCGCCATCGTCCGCGACCAGCACCGGAAGGCGGGCGTCGCGCCGCGCATTGAGCCACGCCCGGCGATCTTCCAGCGGCGCCGGCGTCTCGGTGTACACCGCCGTCGTGTGCGCAATGACATGATTGTAGATCGCCAGGATCCCCGGCAGGTCGTCTTCGGCCGCGTCACGGATCAGCATCGATCTCTCCACAACGCACGCTGTTCGCGCTCCCTCTGCCTGCACGCGGAGCGCGGGAGGCGCAGGCGTCGTGCCGTGTCCGAATGGACATTTCGGCTGTCATCCACTATAATAGACAAGATGATCACAATGCAAGACACCCCCCCGGACCCCGCCGCCGCCTCGCTCGCGTCGCGCCTGCGCGCAGAGCGTGAGGCGCGCGGCTGGTCGATCGGCGACCTCGCGGCGCGCTCGGGCGTATCGCGGGCGATGATCAGCAAGGTCGAGCGCAACGAGGCGAGCCCGACGGCGGCGCTGCTCGGCCGGCTGTCGGGCGCCTTCGGGCTCACCCTCTCCACCTTGCTGGCGCGCAGCGAGAGCGATGCGAGCGGAGAGGGGCGCCTCGCCCGTGCCGCCAGCCAGCCGCGCTGGAGCGATCCGGCGACCGGCTACATCCGCCGCGCGGTCTCGCCGCCCGGTGCGCTGCCGGAGCTGGTGCAGGTGGAGCTCCCGCCCGGCGCGCGGATCGATTATCCGGCCTCGGCTTTCACGTTCCTGCGCGGGCAATGCATCTGGGTGCTCGCCGGCACGCTCGACTTCCTCGAGGGCGCGACGACCCACCGCCTGCGCCGCGGCGACTGCCTCGCGCTCGGCCCCGCGATGGCCTGCAGCTTCGTCAATCCGTCGGCGAGCGCGCGCGCAGCCTATCTGGTGGCGTTGACGCGCTGACGCATTGTTCTCATTCTCCGACGGGCGCGACGGCAAGGCGCAAGCTGCCGACAGCACTGACGGGAGAAGAAGCATGGAAGCGAGCAAGGCCTACTTCATGGTGCGGGCGGAGGTCGCCAACGAAGCCGACCGCGCCAAGTTCGACCAATGGTACGGCGGCCACCACGTGCCGCTGGCGATGGCCTACTTCAAGTGCGAGAAGGCGTGGCGCTTCTGGAGCCGCCTCGATCCTTCCGTCCACTACGCGATGTACCAGTTCCGCGACATGGCGACGTTGCGGGCCGTCATCGATGCGCCCGGCTTCAAGCCGCTGATCGACGACTTCAACCAGGCGTGGCCCAACGTGCCGCGCAGCCGCGACCTGATGGAGACCGTGCAGGTGGTGAACCCGTGAAATCGCCGCACCTGTTTCTCGTCCTCGCCATCGCCTTGGCGGCGAGCTGCGGTTGTGCGCAGCGCGCGGCGGCGCAAAACATTGATCTGCTGAAGGGCGATTGGGCCGGCAACTACAGGTGCCGGCAAGGCCTCACTGCGGTCGTCGTGTCACTCTCGCCCGAGCGCGACAATGCGATCACCGGGTCGTTCACTTTCGGCAATCTGCCTGGGCGCGACAATGCCGCCAATGGCAAGGTATTTCCTGGTCGGCACCTATGACGGCGCGACCCATAGGCTGACGATGCGCCCGGGCGAATGGGTCAGCCAGCCCAGCGGCTACGTCGCGGTCGGCTTCACGGCGACGCTCGAGCCGGCCGGGGAGCGCCTGACCGGAATTGTCGCGTTCAGCGGCTGCTCGACGCTCGCGTTGCAAAAGGTTGCCACCGCGCCGGCCGATGGCGATGATCCCGCGAAACCGGCGGGGCAAAAGGTCGAGGTCTCGCTCTATGAAAGCTCGCTCGCGATGCTGGTCAACGTCGCCGCCAACGTGCTGGTGGCGGGCAAGGGCGGCGGCCGCTTCGGCAACGGCCATCCGAGCATCGTGCCCTACACCACCTATGCGGCGGCCGACGCCATGATGGCGCTCGCGATCGGCAACGATACCCAGTTCGCCAAGGCCGCCGCCGTGCTCGGGCATCCCGAGTGGGCGAACGACGAGCGCTTCGCGAGCAACCGTGCCCGGGTCGCCAATCGCGAGCTGATCGACGGCCTGATCGGCGCGGCGCTCGCGACCGACGAGGTCGACGCGTGGCTCGATAAGCTCAAAGCCGTCGGCGTCCCGTGCGGGCGCATCAACACGGTGGCCCAGGCGCTCGCCGAGCCGCACACGCAAGCGCGCCGCATGGTCGAGACCGTTGCGCATCCGACCATCGGCGACCTCAAGATGCTGGGAATTCCGTTCAAGTTCTCCGATACGCCGGCGGCGGTCCGGCGTCCCCCGCCGCTGCTCGGCGAGCATACGGATGAAGTCCTGGCTGAGCTCGGAATGGACCCGGGCGCGATTGCGAAATTGCGTGGCGACAAAGTGGTGTAGGGTCGGCAAAATCGCATTCTCGAGTGTTACCGCGGGGGCAACCGCGGGGGCGATCTTGCCCACGTGGTTAGCCACGAGCGCGCGGTTGCCCACCCGACACGCTTGTGCACGCTGCACGAAATTGCTTGTCGCGCTTCGCGCTCCTCGCAATGACGCAATTCTCGGCGCGCTCGTCGACTTGGAAGAGGACAAGCCATGAAGGTCACCGGCATCGAGCCGATCGCGGTCGCCTTTCCGATGAAGAAGCCGGTCTTCATGGCCGGCGTCGAGATCCGGCAGGCGGACAACGTGCTGGTGCGCGTCGAATCCGACACCGGTGTGATCGGCTGGGGCGAGGCGGCCTCGGCGCCGACGATGACGGGCGAGACGGTCGAGAGCATGATGGCGGCGATCGCCTACATGATCCCGGCCGTGCTCGGCCGCGATCCGCGGGACATCGCCGGAGCCTCGGCGGCGATGAACATCCGCATGTACGGCAACCAGGCCGCCAAGGCCGCGGTCGAGATCGCGCTGCACGATCTCGTCGGCCGCGCCACCAATCGTCCGGCTCATGCGTTGCTCGGCGGCAAGGTGAGGAGCCGCATCGCGGTGCTCGGCGTCATCAGCAACGGCGAGCTCGCCGCCGACATCCGCGACGCTGCCCACAAGAAGCTCGAAGGATACGAGGCGTTCAAGATCAAGGTCGGCATCGACAAGCCGCTGATCGATGCCGAGCGCACGCGGCGCATCTGCGACGTGGTCGCGGGGGATTGTCTGATCTCCTCCGACGCCAATACGGGCTGGAGCCCGGACGATGCGGTGCAATACGTGCGCGCCATCGCGGGCAGCGGGCTCACCTTCTTCGAGCAGCCGGTCGCGGCCGACGACGTCGACGGCATGGCGCGTGTTGCCGCGGCCGCCGGCGAGGTCGCGATCGGCGCCGACGAGAGCATCCATGGCCTCGAGGACATCCGCCGCCACCACGCGGCGAAGGCGGCGCGCGGGGTGAGCCTGAAGACCATCAAGCTCGGCGGCATGCGCGGCGTGATGGCGGCTGGCCGCCTGTGCGAGGAGCTCGGCATGTCGGTCAACGTCGCGTGCAAGACCGGCGAGTCGAGCATCGCGTGCGCCGCTGGTCTGCATATCGCGGCCGCGCTGCCGCAGCTCGCCTGGGGCTTCACCCCGTCGATCGAGCGCCTCGCCGAGGACGCCACGGCGCGCCCCATTTGCATCGAGCATGGCCACGTGGAAGTCTCCGACCGCCCCGGGCTCGGGATCGACGTAGACGAGGACCGCATCCGCCGCCATCGCCGCGACACGGCGCAGCGGCATGTGGCGTGAACATCGTCATGGCCGGGCTTGTCCCGGCCATCCACGTCTTGCCTAGTCGGACGCGGTTAAGACGTGGATGCCCAGGACAAGCCGGGACAAGCCCGGGCATGACGGGGGAAATCACTGGCATGAAACAACCTCACCTCGGCATCGCGGTCGTCGGCTCGGGCCGCATCGGCACCTTGCGGGCACGGCTCGCGGCCAAGCACCCCTCGGTGCGCTTCCTCGCCGTGTCGGACAAGGATCCGGCGCGCGCCAAGGCATTGGCCGAGCAGGCGGGCGCGCAGCTGCATTCCCATAGCAACGAGGAGGTCATCAATCATCCCGATGTGACCGCGGTCGTCGTCTCGACGCCGGAGCAGGAGCACACCGCGGCCGTCTGCATGGCGCTCGAGCGCGGCCTGCCGGTGCTGGTGGAAAAGCCGATCGGCTTCTCGCTCGAGGAGGCGAGCCGCATCCTCGATGTCGTCAAGCGCACCAACGGCAACCTGCGCGTCGGTTACAGCCGCCGCTACAAGGAATGCTTTCTGCGCGCCAAGGAGCAGATGCGCCATGGCCGGCTCGGCCGCGTCGTCGGCGGCACGGCGCGCGTCTACAACTCGCGCGCCCAGGCATTCGCGATCTTGAAGCGGGATCCGCACGCGACGCCGGTGCTCGACGTGCTCACCTACTATGTCGACCTGATGTGCTGGTTCCTCGACGGCAACCATCCGGTCGAGGTGGTGGCGCGCGCGCAACACGGCGTCTTCCGCGACGCCGGGTACAGCGCGTCCGACGTCACCTGGGCGATCGTCACGTTCGCCGACGGCGCCGTGATCAATCTCGGGGTGAGCTACGGCCTGCCGTCGCGCTATCCGACGCTCGGCCAGTCCGATCGGGTCGAGCTGCTCGGCACCGAAGGCACCATGATCATCGACGACGACCACATGGACCACGTGATCTATTCCGAGAAGGGCATCCCGCACGCCTACGTGCCGGATCACGCCGTCGAAATGGCGTTCCTCGGCAGCAACACGGCGGGCGACTGGGCGATGGGCGATTTCTGGGGACCGCTCGGCAATGAGATGCGCGCCTGGCTCGATCATCTGGTGACCGGCGCGCCGACCGTGCAGTGCACGGCCGAGCAGGCGCGCATCAATTTGGAAACGACGATTGCGATCGAGCGCGCCGCCGCTACCGGAAAATCGGTGAGGCTGCCGCTGCAGGAGGAATAGACTTCATCGCGAGCGCGTAGCGCGAAGCAATCCCGATCCGTGGACTCATGCGCTTGCGGGTCGAGATTGCGCCGCGCGGTACGCTCGCAATGACATTCAGTAGAGTCCCGACGGCGCGATCGACATCGGCCGCATCGGTGCCGGTGCTACGGCGACCGGGATGATCGCCGTCTGCCGGCCGTCGGCGGTCCGCACGATCTGCGGGCGGGTCGGGCGCGCATCCGCGTGCTTGGCGCGCGCGTCGCGCGCCGTCTGCGGCAGCACCACGACTTTGGTGCCGACGCCGACCCGGCCGTAGAGGTCGATGATGTCGTCGTTGGTCAGCCGGATGCAGCCGCTCGACACGTGATGGCCGATGGTCGAGGGGTCATTGGTGCCGTGGATGCGGTACTCGGAATGGCCGAGATAGAGCGCGCGGGCGCCGAGCGGATTGTTGGGGCCGCCGGCGACGAAGCGCGGCAGATAGGGCTGGCGGGCGATCATCTCGGCGGGCGGGTACCAATCGGGCCACTCGGCCTTGCGGCTGATCGCCTCGGTGCCCGACCAGGTGAAGCCCTGGCGGCCGACGCCGATGCCGTAGCGCAGCGCCTTGCCGTTGCCGAGCACGAGGTAGAGGAAGGTGTGCGGCGTATCGATCACGATCGTGCCGGGCGCCTCGCTGGTCGGATAGGTCACGACCTGTCGGCGCAGTGGCGAGGACGTGTCGAGGCCGGCGGATGCGTCGTCGTCATGCATCACCGGCGCGAATACGGAGGCCGGATAGTTGACGGGTGCGTTGGGTGCATAGGATTGCGCGTGCGCGGACAGCGGCGCGCACATGAGGCCGGCGGCAAGCGCCGCGAGCGCAAGCGAACGGTTTGTCATGGGAAGTCCCCGCGTACTCGTGTTCACCGCAAGAGTGATTCCGGCAACTCAACACCCCATGGTGCAAACCGGTTCCGGCGATTGCGAATGATGCGCGCGATATTGCTGCGCCATCGCGTCACGAAAGAAGAAACGCGCGCCGACGCGGCGCGCGTGTCTGTCTATCGCGGGTGACGGAAAAGATTCGCTTCCGGGAAACGCCGGAATTGATCAACGTCTCACCTTTGCCATGGCCGGCTTTGTCCCGACCATCCACGTCTTTGCTCGCAACCAGAAAGACGTGAATGCCCGGCATTTGCCGGGCATGACGGAGCACTCCTTCTACGACAAGCACCGCCCCGGCAGGCGCGCGAGCGCGGGCTCCGCGATCGGGCTCGCCGGCGGCTCGCAGCCGATCGGCAGCTTCGGCGCCGCGTCGAGATCGTGCGGCGTCTCGATGATCGGCGATGGCTTGCTCTGCGGCGTGTCGCGCAGCGTGAGTTGCGGCACGACGAAGCCCTTCGAGATAACGGTGACGTTGCTCACCGGATCGGTCTGGAAGAGCACGTTGCCGTCGCGGTCGCGATAGACGATCGCCGCGTCGTGCACGCCGACCACCTCGACGGTCGCGACGGTCCGCTTCGCTTGCGGCTGGTTTGCCGGCAGCATCAGGCGGTCGGATTTCGTCGCGCGGTTCACGGTTTCGTGACCCGCATGGCTCAATCCGCTGTGGGCGGCCGGATCGATGGAGGGCGCAACGAGCGCCCAGGCAGCAACGGCAGCAGCGCCGCCGATCAAGCTCGACGTAATATGGAACATGGAACCCTCCCCGTCTTCTGCTCGCCCATCACGAGCCAACGGTGCAAAGCTTCCCTGCCCCTCCTCGTATCCCCAATCGCAAATCCAACATTCGGGTGCTTCGGTTGGTTCCCCGAAACCGCATTCGCCAGCTTATTTTTGCAGCCCGGTCATCGGCGGCAGCCTGCGACCAAAGTGCTAATCGGTCGCCCGCAAAAGGATTCGCTTTTCTCAGGAACCGGGGAGGGGGGCACGCGTTGATCTGACGACCGGCCGCCATTCCCCCCTCCCCCCGTGCTCGGCCGGCCAGACAGCCGCGGTCAGCTATGCTGACCGCGGCTTTTTTTTAATTTTTCTCGCCTGCATACGATAAAAAAATCGCCCGCAGGCCGAGCCTGCGGGCGATTTGGTGTTTCGATTTGGTGTTTCGACCTAGTTTCGTCAGGCCATCACGGGTCGCTGGCCGCGTGTGGCGTTGCGCTGGAAGAACAGCGCCTGGCTCACCACGGCGGAGACCGTCGCGGGCTGGAACGGCTTGGCGATCAGGAAGGCGGGCTCGGGCCGCTGGCCGGTGAGAAAGCGCTCCGGATAGGCGGTGATGAAGATCACCGGCACCTCGAACTCGTCGAGCAACTCGTTCACCGCATCGAGCCCGGAGCTGCCGTCGGCGAGCTGGATGTCCGCCAGGATGAGGCCGGGCTTCTTCGACTTGGCAAGCTTGACCGCCTCCGCATGGGTGCGGGCGATGCCGACGACCCGATGGCCGAGGCTTTCGGCGAGCCCCTCGAGGTCGAGCGCGATGAAAGTCTCATCCTCGATGATGAGCACGTCGGTCGCGATCTCGGCCGCAAGCTCGCGGCCGGCTTCGTCCACCAGGCTGCGGAAGCTCTGGAGATCCTCGCCGAGGATTTCCGCGGCAGCATCGTCCGAAAAGCCCTCGAGCGATACCAGAAGGAAGGCCTGGCGCGGACGCGGGGTCAGCTGACTGATGCGCCGCTCGGCTGGCACGACCGAGCCGGCGGATTCCTTGGCGCCGTTGACCGGCACCGAATTCCAGATCGATGTGAACACCTTGAACAGCGCGACCTTCGGCTGCGAAGCCGCGTTCAGAAGATCCTGGTCCTTGACCAGGGCCTCCAATGTTGCGGCCACGTAGGCGTCGCCCGAACTCTGGCTCCCCGTCAGCGCCCGCGCATATCGGCGCAGGTACGGAAGGTATTTCGTAACCGTTTGGGCTGCAGACATTACGTCCCTCCCGTCATTGCCACTACCGCTCCATAACGCCGCATAGGTAATTTAGTTCCGGGGCCCGGAACCCCCAAGGGGCTTGACGCGTTGGAACAAAATCGAGCGGGCCCAACTTTTTCGGTCGGTGGCATGCCCTGGGGAGGAGAAAAACCTGAGGGGATGCCATGAACGAGCATAACAAGCCGACAGGGCCGAAAGGACCGATGGCGGGATCCATGCAAGGTTTACAGCCGCACAAACGCAAATCCAGTCTGACCCGGGAAACGCTGATCAAGATCGGCACTCAGCTGCAAGTCCCGTACAACGAAGTTGTCAGCGAGGGCGTTCCCGAGCGTTTCGTCACTCTCATCCGCGGGCTCGAGTCGGGGGAGATCCAGGCCGCGCCCAAGGACGACACCTTGCAGGGGGAGAGTACCACATCGGACGAAAAGGGGTCCTGAGCATGTCGCCGAATCCCTCCGTCAGCGAAGCCATGTTGCGCGCGGTGCCGAGCTTGCGCGCGTTCGCGATCTCATTGTGCGGCAATGTCGACCGGGCCGACGATCTGGTGCAGGAGACGTTGCTGCGCGCCTGGGCCAACCTCGCCTCGTTCGAGCCCGGCACCAACATGTCGGCATGGCTGTTCACGATTCTGCGCAACCTCTTTCGCTCCGAATACCGCAAGCGCCGCCGCGAGGTGCCGGACGGCGAGGGCACCTATGCGGAAACGCTGAAGACGCAGCCCGAGCAAGCGAGTCGCGTCGAGTTCGAGGAGTTCCGCGCCGCGCTGGCGAAGCTCCCGCCGGATCAGCGCGAGGCGCTGGTTCTGGTCGGCGCCTCGGGCTTCTCCTACGAGGAGGCGGCCAGCATCTGCGGTTGCGCGGTCGGCACCATCAAGAGCCGCGTCAATCGGGCGCGCACGCGGCTGGCGGAATTGATGTCGATCGAAAGCGTCGACGACTTCGGGCCCGACCGCGAGCTCAAGGCGGTGCTCAGCAGCGGCGGCAGCGGCAGCTGATCATTGCGAATGGGGGAGTGGCGAATAGCGAATGGTTCGCTATTGCCGATCGCCATCCCTCGATCAGCCGCGGCTCTCGCGGCGCCGGATTTCGGCGAGCGCATTCTCGCCGTTGCGGAGAAATACGCGCAGGAAACGCGATACTGCCGCTAGTTCGCCGCGCCGCACGTCCGCAAACAGCAGATCGTTGATCCGCCGCAGGAAGGGAGAGATCTCCCGCACCGCGGCCTCTCCAGCCGGCGTGAGCGTGACGAGCACGCCGCGCCGGTCGCTGCGATTGACTCGCTTGGCGAGCAGGCCCTTGCGCGCGAGCCGGCCGACCTCGGTGGTCACATGGGTCGAGGCGAGCTGGACGTGCGCGGCAAGCGCATTGATCGATACGCCCTCGCGCCCCTGCCGGTAGGCCGTCCCGACCAGAACCGCGAACTGCGAGCCGGTGAGCGCGAGCGCGCGGCCGAACGCCTCGCGGCACGCGATCAGCCGGCCGAAGGCGAGCACCATGGCGTAGAGCGTCTCGCGAAACGCGACGTCGCTGCCGGACGCCAGCATCGCGGAATGCGACACGGTCAGGGGCGGCACGAACGTCCCCCGGCGTGCCGGCCCGCCCGGTCCGGCGCGGCGGCTTGCCCTCGTTCGCGGACGTGTGCGTTTCATCGGAATTCCGCCGTTTGACCTGATTCGAGAAAACCTACATACTGTAGCTAATTGCCGGGCGCGCCGCGATCGCCCGACGTTTGTGGGAGATCCGCGATGGCGACGCAAGCGGCAACCGGCGAGGCTCGTGCGACGAGTGCCTCGATGCGCAGCGGGGCCGAGCTGCTGCGGTCGCTCGACGACGGCCGGCAGGTGTTTCTCGACGGTGAGCGCGTCGGCAAGGTGGTCGAGCATCCGGCCTTCCGTGAGGCGGCGCGCCAGATCGCGCGGCTGCTCGACATCGCGGCGGCACCCGAGCTGCGTGAGCGCATGACCTTTGTCTCGCCTAAGACCGGCGCCCCGGTGTGGCGTGCCTGGCAGATTCCCCGCACCCACGCCGACCTCAAGGCGAAGCGCCTCTTTTCCGAGGCCTGGGCGGAGGCGACCTTCGGCCTGATGGGGCGCACGCCCGATCACGTCGCCGGCTTCTTCACCGGCTTTGCGGCGGTGCCGCGCGTGTTCGCCGCAGGCGGCCAGCAGTTCGCCGACAACGTGGTGCGCTTCTACGAGGAGTGCCGCGACAACCATCTGTATGCGAGCTACGCCATCGTGCCGCCGCAGATCGACCGCTCGAAGCCCGCGCACAGGCAGAGCGACCCGGCGCTCTACGCCGGCGTCGTCAAGGAGCGCGACGACGGTATCGTCATCGCGGGCGCGCAGCAGCTCGCGACCGCCGCAGTGTTCAGCGACTATCTGCATCTCGCCTGCATTCATCCGCTGCAGCCGGGCGATGAGAACTACGCCAACGCGGTCGCGGTGCCGATCAACGCGCCCGGTCTCAAGCTCTACCCGCGCCGCCCCTTCGCGCGCGAGCGGATGAGTTCGCTCGACTATCCGCTCACCAGCCGGTTCGACGAGGCGGACTGCTTCTGCGTGTTCGACGACGTCTTCGTCCCGTGGGAGCGCGTGTTCATCTATCGCAATCTCGAGGTCTCGCGCGATCAGTGGTGGAAGACGCCGGCGCACCTCTACGGCAATCACCAGGCGCAGTGCCGCTACGCCACCAAGCTGCGCTTCATGATGGGCCTCGCCAAACGCATGAACGAGATGACGGGTAACGACGCCAACCCCGCGGTCGCGATCCAGATGGGCGAGCTCGCCGCCTTCGCGACCATCGTCGATTCGATGCTGCAGGCGCACGAGACCACCGCGACCGTCGACGCCGACGGGATCCTGTGGCCGTCGCAGACGACGCTCTATTCCGTCATGGCGCTGCAATCCGAGCTCAATGGCCGCATGCTGGAGATCATCCGCGAGCTCGCCGGCGCCGCCATGATCACGCTGCCGTCCTCGGCACGCGATTTCGACGATCCGACGATCGCCGCCGACATCGACCGCTACATGCAATCCGGCAAGGCGGATGCCAGGACCCGCGTCGCCACACTGCGCATGGTGTGGGATTTCCTCGGGACCGAGTTCGGCAGCCGCCACGCGCAGTACGAAAAGTTCTACGGCGGCGCCTCGTTCCTGGTGAAGCAGAACGTCAACCGCTTCTTCGACTACAAGCGCGCGACCGCGATGGTGGATGCGGCGCTGGCGCTGCCTGCGGTCGAGCCCGCGCGACATCTGTAAACACGACGGCAGCCGCCGTGTGACGACGCGACAGGGGACGCGCCGCCCGCTTTGCTGTTACACCTTCTGCCCTGGGGTCCGTGGATGGACGTGCTGGTCGAGAACGTGACGCAGGTCTGGGGCGGCGGCAGTCGCGCCGAGGTCGTTGCGCTCGACCATTTCTCGCATCGGTTCCGCTCCGGCCGCTTTTCCTGCCTGCTCGGCCCGAGCGGCTGCGGCAAGAGCACACTGGTGCAGATCGTCGGCGGTCTGGAGCGCGCGACCTCGGGGGCGGTCCGCATCGAGGATCCGGCGGCGCCGTCGCTCGCGCGGCCGCTCGGCGCCGACTCGGTGATGGTGTGGCAGACCCTGAACTTGTTTCCCTGGCGCAGCGTGATCGACAATGTCGCGTTCGGCCTCGAGGTGCGCGGCATCCCGGCCGCCGAGCGTTACGCCCGCGCGCGTACCCTGATCGCCTCGGTCGGCCTGCGCGGCTTCGAGAGCCACCTGCCGGGGCAGCTCTCGGGCGGCATGCGTCAGCGCGTCGCGCTCGCGCGCGCCCTGATCATGGAGCGGCCGATCCTGCTGATGGACGAGCCGTTCGCGGCGCTCGATGCGCAGACGAAGATCGTGATGCAGGAGGAGCTGCTGCGCATCTTCGAGGCCACCCGCAAGACCATCCTGTTCGTCACCCACGCGATCGAGGAGGCGATCCTGCTCGGCGACGAGGTGGTCGTGATGACGGCGCGTCCCGGCCGCATCAAGGAGGTTATCGCGGTCGACCTTCCGCGCCCGCGCGCGCTGGAGATGGTCGGCTCCCCCGAGTTCGGCGCGCTGTTCGATCGCACCTTCCACCTCATCCGCGAGGAGGTGACCGCCGCGATGCGCCAGCAAGACGCGATGGCGTCCGCCTCATGAGGCAGGGCCGGGCAAAGGGCGCCGCAAAGGGCGTGGGGCGGCTCGCGGAACGCATCCTGCCGATCGCGAGCGTCGTCCTGTTCGTGCTCGGCTGGGAAGCCTTCGTGCGGGTGCGCGGCATCGCGCCGATCTTTCTGCCGGCGCCGTCGGCGATCGCCGTCTACCTCTGGCGCATGATCCTGGACGGCACGATGGCGTATAACCTCGGCGTCACGCTGCTGCGCATCTTCGCGGGCTTTGCGGTCGCGGCGGTGACCGGCGTCGCGCTCGGCGTCCTCATGGGCATGTCGCGCGTCGTCGCGGCGGTCGCCGACGTGTGGATCGCGGCGCTCTATCCGCTGCCGAAGATCTCCCTCATCCCGCTGCTGATCATCTGGCTCGGGACCGGCGAGGCCTACCGCATCGTCATCAGCGCAGTGACGGCGTTCTTCCCGATCGTCATCAGCACCTACGCGGGCATCCGCCAGACCGACCGCGGCCTGATCAAGGCCGCGCAGGACCTCGGCGCCAATGCGCGCCAGATCCAGCTCAAGGTCGTCATCCCGGCCGCGATCCCCAGCATCTTCGCGGGCCTGCATCTCGGCATGGGCGTGACCATCATCCTGATCGTCGCCGCCGAGATGATCGGCGGATCGAGCCAGAGCGGCATGGGCTATCTGCTGATCAATGCCGGGCAGGTGATGGAGACCGAGAAGGTCTTCGCCAGCCTGGTGGTGCTTGCGGTGGTGGGGGCGATTGTCATCAAATTGCAGCAGTGGACCGATCGGTTGGTCGCGCCTTGGGCGCACCGCGACGATCGCTGAAGGGAGTGGAGCATGAACGGGTTTGCACGCAGTCGGGCCGTCCTCGCGGCGATCCTCGCCGCCGTTGTCGTGGCGGGCACAGGCATCGCGCATGCCGCCGACTTGGTCCGCGTCGGCGAGGGCCCCTTCATCACCGGTGGGGCGTTCTTCATCGCGCGCGACAAGGGCTACTTCAAGCGGCTCGGCATCGACATCGAGACCAAGAGCTTCATCGACGGCGCCTTCGCGGTGCCGGCGATGATCTCGGGCGAGCTCGACGTCGCGCTGATGACGCCGAACGCGAGCCTGTTCAACAGCGTCGCCAAGGGCGCGCCGCTCGTGCTCTTCCTCGATCGCGGCAGCAACCGCAAGGGTCTCGCCTACACGCTGGTGAACGTGACGCAAGCGCAGTACGACGCCGGCGTCCGCTCGCTCGCTGATTTCGCCAAGCTCAAGGGCAAGCGTATGGGCGTGGGCGCGCTCGGCAGCATCAATCAGTACAACCTCGCCCAGGCGCTGTTGCGGGCCGGCCTCGACCCGGCGAAGGACGTCCACTGGGTCGTCAACGTCTCGCAGCCCGACCTGATGAAGATGCTCGGCCAGGGCCAGGTCGACGCCACCGATCTGGCGTGGCAGTTCGGCGTGTTCGCGCAGCAGAGCAGGTGGGGCCCGATCGTCGTGCCCGACGATCAGATCGTGCCGGACGCGGCGATCGGCATGTACGCGGCTCGCCGCGACTTCCTCACCAAGGACCACGATGTGGCCGTGCGCTTCGCCATGGCCTATCTCCATGCCGCCAAGGAGTTCAACGCCGCCGCCCTCGCGCCGGACCGATATCCCGGCATCGTCGACATCCTCGCCAAGAACACGGCGCTCAATAAACCCGAGCTGGTGAAGAAGATCGCGCCCAACTGGTCCTACATCAGCGAGACCGGGCTGCCGCTCGTCGACTCGATCATGAGCATGCAGGACTTCTGGAGCGGCAAGTATTTCAACTATGTCGAAAAGAAGGTCACGCGCGAGCAGCTGTTCGATCTCTCGATCGCCGAGGAAGCGCTGGCGCGGCTCGACAAGGAGAAGCCGTTCGCGAAGTGAGCGGCGAGGCGATCAGCGGCTCTTGCCCATGAGGGCATCGCCCCACTTCGCTTCGATCGCCCGCGCGTCCTCGGCCGAGATCGCCGACACCGTCGGAAACCGATCCTTCCAGGCGAACGGCTTCACGGCCTCGATGATCAGCTTCGAATGCGAGGTCACGCCGCGCTCGCGATCCGCCGGTGCGATGCGCGGGTCGAGGGCCGAGCTCCAGGCGTTGCGCACGATGTCGACCTGCTCGGCCGGCTCGCAGCGGGTGGTGATCGCCCACATCACGTCGTTGATGTCGGAGGGGTCGACATCGTCGTCGACCACGACCACGAGCCGCCCCATGTAGCTCTGCGCCGCCGCGATCAGCGCGGCGCGCTTGGCGTGGCCGTCGTAGCGCTGGCGCAGCGCCACCACCGTCATCAGCTGGGCGACGTGCTGCCACACGCCGACGATATCGGTGACGCCGGCGGCCTCCAGATTGCTCCAGATGCCGGCGGCGCGCAGCGGCAGGCCGAAATGAAAGCGCGGCGGCTTCATCGGCGGCGAGCCGAGCAGGATCGGATCGGTCCGGTGATGCGCGGCGGTCACCCGCATCACCGGGCAGGGGCGCTTGTCGTTCGCGTAATAGCCGGTGAACTCGCCGAACGGTCCCTCGAGCAGCGTCTCCTTGGTCGGCGGCATCAGCTCGCCTTCGAGCACGATCTCGGCGAGCGCCGGGATCGGCAGGCCGGTCACCGGCCCGCGGCAGACCTCGACCGGCGCGCCCTTGATCGCGCCGGCGAAATCGTACTCGCAGGCGCCTTCCGGCAGGTATTCGAAGCCGGCGATGAACAGCGCCGGATCCTCGCCGTTGACGAGCGCGATCGGGCAGGGCTCGCCGCGGTCCCAGTATTTTCGCGCGATGATCGCGCCGTGGCGGCCGGCGTGGTCGAACTGGATGGTGACGAGGTGGCGCGCATGCACCTGCACGCGATAGATCGAGGCGTTGATCCACCCGCTCTCCGGATCGCGCATGATCACGAGGCTGCCGGAGCCGATGAACGGCCCGCCATCCTGGCGGTGCCAGTGCGGCGCCGGAAACCTGGCGAGGTCGACGTCGTCCTCGCGGGCGGAGTTCTCCAGGAAGGCAGCGGTCGCGATCTCGACCGGCGCGATCATCTTGAGGCCCTGCCGCTTCGCCATCCACGCCTTGAGCGCGTCGAGCGGCCGCAGCATCGGGTCGACGCCGAGCGCCAGCGCGGCTCGCTGCGGGTTGGTGGTCGCGTTGGTGAAGACGCGAAAGCCTCGTGTGAGGCCCTTGATGTCGTCGAACAGCAGGGCGGGACAGTCCGGCTGTCCGGCCGCGACCTCGGTGACGCCGCCAATCTCATATAAGGAATCGGCGCCGTTGATGCGGCGCAATGCGCCGAGCTCATCGACCCGAGAGATGAATTCACGAAGATCTTTGTAGGGCACTGGCTATCCACCCGGTTTACCGTCATGCCGCGCGAAAGCGGGGCATCCAGTATCCCCGAAAGGCGAGGGAGCGCGCCAGGGTGCCAAACGCATGTGTCACGGCGCACTGGATCGCCCGCTTTCGCGGGCGATGACGGTGGGAGATATCGTCAGGTCGCCGCCGCCGCTTCCTTCTTCCACTCCTGCCCGAGCGCGGCGCTGGTCGGAAAGATCAGCGACTTGATCACCACCGGCACCGCGCCGGAGCTCTCCAGCATCTCGCCGATGTCGATGTAGTCGAACTCCTTGAGGTCGAGCCCGTCGATCGAGACGATCGGGTTGGCGAGCTTCATCTCCTCGCGGAAATGAATGCCGATCAGCCCGCCGACGTCGCCGTCGCCGGCGAGGACGATCGGCAGGTGTTTTGCGACCCGCGACGCGAGCCCGCCGGCGACGCCGCGGCAGAAGGCATCGAGCCGCTGGAACGTCGCCGAGCCGCGCCACGGCACGAACACCGCGACAGGTCCATCCGCCTCGGCGAGGTCGAGCCGTGCCAGCACCGCCTCGATCGCCTCGGAGATCGCGTTCGCCTCGACCGTCTCGCCGTCGAGCGGAAGCTGCGGCGCGATCACGGGCACGTTGCGCAGCGGCAGCGCGCTCATCGGCGAGACGAAGATGGTGCTGCCGCTCACCTGTGTCGTGTACTGCGATGCGCCGATCACGGTGGCGCGGATGCCTTCGGTCGGCTTCTCCAGCCGCACGCCCCAGTCGGCGATGCGCTTGCGGATTTCCTCGCCCAGCAGCGCGCCGAGATCGCCGAAGCTCTGCTTTTCCCAGCCGAAGATGTATTCGGCGACGCCGCCCGAGAACGTCACCTCGTCGATGTGCCCGCGGTACGGCAGGGGATCGAGCCGCAACAGGTCGGTCGCCCCGAGCTTCGGCACACCGCCGCGCATCGCCTCGAACAGCCGGTCGGCCATCGCGGCCGCGAGCGCGCGTGCGTCGTCCTCGCCGAGCGTGCGGCCCAGCCCGATTTGCAGCCCGAGGTCGGCCGCGAAGTGCCGGCCCGCTTCCTCCACGCGCACGACCTTGCGCTCCGCGTCGATGCAGACGAGCCGCGCGCCGATATCGGCTGCCGTGATCGCGACCACCTCGCCCTTGTGGCAGACGGCGATTTTCGCGGTGCCGCCGCCGACGTCGACATTCATCACCGTCGCCTCGTCGCGGATCGAGCGCGCGACCGCGCCCGACCCAAAGGCCGCCATCACGGTCTCCAGGCTGTCGCCCGCGCTCACCGCGACCAGCTTGCCGGCCTGGGCGGCAAAGAGCTCGCCGATGCGGCGCGCATTGCTGCGGCGGACCGCGACGCCGGTGAGGATCAACGCGCCGGCGTCGATCTCTTCCGGATCGACCATGGCGTTGTCGTACTGTTTGCGGATGAAGGCGCCGAGGGCGTCGGCGTCGATCTCGTCCGCCGAGGAGTACGGCGTGAGCAGGATGTCCGACTGGTAGAAGGTCTCGCGCTCGGTCACGACGTAGCGCGAGTCGAGCCGCTCCAGCACGATGCGCGAGAACACGAGATGCGAGGTCGACGAGCCGATGTCGACGCCGACGCTGAGCACGCAGATCTCGTCCTCGTCGACCAGCGATCGCCCGGTCGAGGAGAAGAAGATGCGCTCGCCGTCCGCGCCCTGTTCGATGGGGGGCATTTGGGTTGAGTCTCCACAGGCACCGTGCGTAGCCCGGATGGAGCGAAGCGAAATCCGGGGACGGCCCATCCGCGGAAGAGCTGTCCCCGCCTTACGCTGCGCTCCATGCGGGCTACGAAAACACGGTTATTCCTTCGGCAATTCGCCTTTGTAGTTCTTGTCGTAGAACTGCGGGTCCATGCGGTTGGTCGCGCCGTTGCGCTCGAGCGTCTCGGTGTATTCCTTGGCGATGAACGGATCCTCCATCCAGTAGGGAATCGCCGAGCCGCCTTCGGTGATGTCCATGCCGGTGTAGTCGATGTGCTGCTCGCCGGGCGGGCCGGGCTCGCGGCCGGGATTGTGCGGGCCGAACCAGGCGGTCAGCCGCAGCGGCTCCTTCGAGGCGCCGAAATGCTGGTGGAACCAGCGCGCGCCGCCGGGCGCCGCCGACACCATTCCCACCGGCTCGTAATCGACGCGCTTGATCTCGTTCTGCTTTCCGTCCTTCCACGGGTTGACGCCGAGTCGCTCCGGCCACGTGTAGGTATAGCCCTTGCCCTTGATGCAGATCAGCACCGCCGCCGAGGTGTGGGCGTGCGCCTTGGAGTAGCGGCCGTTCTCGTGCTGGCCGATCCACAGATAGAACGTATTGCCGGTCATGAACGGCTCGACGCGGCGGAAACCGGGCGAGCGGCGGTTGTCGAGCGGCAGGTCGCAGTTGTCGATGTCGGGCACGAAGTTGGTGCGCCGCATGGCGAGGCCGCGCACCGGGTCGGGCTCGATGTCGTCCTTGTACTTGTAGAAGTCGTCGGCGCCCGAGAAGCGGTCGCGGAACTGATACGGACAGTCGAAGATCGCGCCCACATTGTTGATCAGGTTCATCAGGTTGGGCGCCGTGGTGCCGCCGAGCAGCAGCGCCGGCGCCGAGCTCGCGTTGACGATGCGGTGCCACGCGTTGACGGGAATCGAGAACAGCGAGCCCTTCTGCCACTCGAAAACGTGGCGCTTCGAGTCCTTGTCGAGCCACACCTCCGTGGTGCCGCGCCCCTCCACCACGTAGTAGATCTCCTCGTAGATGTGCTTCTCGGCGTTGAGCGCGCCGGCGCCCGGCACCTCGACGACGTAGCAGCCCCATTTGCCTTCGGTGCCGTAGAGCTGGATGTAGGTGCCGCGGCCGCCGAGGCGTTTCCACGGCGCGAGCGGCAGGTTCTGCACCTTGCTCACGCCGATGTCGCGGAAGACCGGGATTCCCTCCGACTCCATGAACAGGTCGTAGGGCGTCTTCGGCCGGCCGAACTTGCCGAATCCGGCGCGCTTGCCGGCGGTGGGCTCGTGCCAGTGGGTGCCGGGGACGTCATGCATGGGTTCGCTCCTGAATTCGGGGCTCTCTTGGCACGATGTCATTGCGAGCGAAGCGAAGCAATCTCGCCGCCTGGCGCGAGATTGCTTCGGCGCTCATCCGCGCGCCTCGCAATGACGTCATTCCTTCGGCAGCTCGCCCTTGTAGCTCTTGTCGTAGAACTGCGGGCTCATGCGGTTCTCGGCGCCGTTGCGCTTGAGCGCCTCGGTGTATTCCTTGGCGATGAAGGGATCCTCCATCCAGTAGGGGATCGCCGAGCCGCCTTCCGGGATATCCATGCCGGTGTAGTCGATGTGCTGCTCGCCGGGCGGGCCGGGCTCGCGGCCGGGCGAGTTCGGCCCGAACCAGGCGGTGAGCCGCAGCGGATCCTTCGACACGCCGAAATGCTGGTGGAACCAGCGCGCGCCGCCCGGCGCCGCCGACACCATGCCGACCGGCTCGTAGTCGACGCGTTTGATCTCGCTCGCCTTGCCGTCTTTCCACGGATTGACGCCGAGCCGCTCCGGCCACGTGTAGGTATAGCCCTTGCCCTTGAGGCAGATCAGCACGGCGGCGGACGTGTGCGCGTGCGCCTTCGAATAGCGCCCGTTCTCGTGCTGTGCGATCCACAGGTAGAAGGTGTTGCCGGTCATGAACGGCTCGACCCGCCGATAGCCCGGCGAGCGCCGGTTATCGAGCGGCAGGTCGCAGTTGACGATGTCGGGGATGAAGTTGGTGCGGCGCATGGCGAGGCCGCGCACCGGGTCGGGCTCGATGTCGTCCTTGTACTTGTAGAAGTCGTCGGCGCCGGAGAAGCGGTCGCGGAACTGGTACGGGCAGTCGAAGATCGCGCCGACATTGTTGATCAGGTTCATCAGGTTCGGCGCCGTCGTGCCGCCGAGCAGCAGCGCCGGTGCCGAGCTCGCATTCACGATGCGGTGCCAGGCGTTGACGGGGATCGAGAACAGCGAGCCCTGCTGCCATTCGAATACGTGTCGCTTCGACTCGTTGTCGAGCCACACCTCGGTCGTCCCGCGCCCTTCGACGACGTAGAAGATCTCCTCGTAGAGATGTTTCTCCGGGTTGAGCGCGCCGGCGCCCGGGACCTCGACGAGGTAGCAGCCCCATTTTCCTTCCGTGCCGTAGAGCTGGATGTAGGTGCCGCGGCCGCCGAGCCGCTTCCACGGCGCGAGCGGCAGGTTCTGCACCTTGCTCACCCCGATGTCGCGGAAGACCGGGATGCCCTCTGATTCCATGAACAGATCGTACGGCGTCTTCGGCCGTCCGAACTTGCCGAAGCCGGCGCGCTTGCCGGCGGTGGGCTCGTGCCAGTGGGTGCCGGGAACGTCATGCATGGGGCTTGCCCTTCACTCTTGTCGTTGCTTGCAGCACGGCTGTCGTCAGGCTTTGGCCTTGAGCAGCTCGGCGAGTGGCCGCGCCGGATCGGCGACCGCCGTCGGGTTGATCGGAATGCGTCGCTCGATCAGCCGGCGCACGGTGGCGATGTCGCGTTGCGCGTTCACGCCGAGCGCCGCCGTGATGCGCGTGCCGTCGCTCTCCAAGCTCAGCATGCTGTTGCCGGCGAGCGGACGGCGCACGCGCGGCGCATTCGGCGACGGCCAGCCGACGCCCTGGATGTAGAGATCGTACTGCTCGGACCAGAACGACGGCACGCTGCGATAGACGTCGGCCGCGCCGGCCGCGTTGCGGCCCGCGACCGCGCCCTGGTCCTGCGCATGCCGCCAGTCCTCGAGACGCACGAGACCATGCGGGCCTGGAAAGCGCACCACGTCGCCGGCCGCGAAGATCGCCGGGTCGGAGGTGCGGCAATATTCGTCGACCACGATGCCGCTGTCGCATTTGATGCCGGCCGCCGCCGCCAGCCGGTCGTCGGGCTTTGCCCCGGTGCCGACCACCACGATGTCGGCCGCGAGCCTCTCGCCCGTGCCGGTCACGATCTCGACCCGGCCGTCGGCGGCGACCCGTGCGGCGGCGAGCGCGGTGCCGACCCGCAGGTCGACGCCGCGCCGGCGGTGCTCGGCCGCGATGTGCTCCCCGGTCGCCTCGTCGCAGACGCGCGCGAGGATGCGCGGCAGCATCTCGATGACGGTGACGCGCAGGCCGAGCTCGGCCGCCGAGGCCGCGACCTCGAGGCCGATCAGCCCGCCGCCGATGACGACGAGGTGCTGCGATTTGCGCAGCTCCGCCGCCAGCACGCGCGCTTGCGCCTGCGTGCGCAGATAGTGCACGCGCGGCATCCCCATGGGCAGCAGCGGGATTTCGCGCACCTGCGAGCCGGTCGCGAGCACCAGCGCGTCATAGGAAAAGCGCCGGCCGCTGGCTGTCGCGACCTCGCGCGCGCCCGGGTGGATGGCGGTGCAGGTCGCATCAAGCTCGAGGATGGCCCCATGGCCGGCGAGGCCCTGCGGCCCGGCGATCGGCGCATGGTGCGGCTCCGCCTTGCCGAGCAGCACCGCCTTCGACAGCGGCGGCTTCTCGTAGGGCTCGCATCCCTCCTCGGTCAGCAACGTGACGGTCGCGGCCGGATCCTGCTTTTTCGCGCCGATCGCGGCAAAAACCCCGGCCGGGCCGCCGCCGATCACCACGATGTTGCACGGGCCGCTCATCGGGCGCCCGCTTGCAATATTGTGGCGCCACGCCGCATTTGACATGCTAGGCGCGGACGGCGCACGACGGATCCGTGATGGACAGCAGGCCGGGCAGGGCGAAGCAGGCGGGCGAGCGGCGGCTCTCCTCGGTCGCGACCGCGATCGAGCTGCTCAAGGCGTTCTCCGAGGACGAGGTCGAGCTCGGCATCAGCACGCTGGCGAAGCGGCTCGGCGTCGCCAAGAGCACGGCGCATCGCCTCGCCACGACGCTCGTGGCCGAGAACCTGCTCGAGCAGGACCGCGCCAGCGGCAAGTACCGGCTCGGCATCGCGCTGTTTCGCCTCGGCACGCTGGTGCGCCGGCGCATGAACGTCTCCGAGGTCGCGCGCCCGCATCTCTTCTCGCTGCGCCAGACCACCAACGAGACCGTGCATCTCGCGATCCTCGACGGCACCGAGATCATGTACGTGTATTTTCTCGAGAGCACGCAGGCGGTCCGCATGCGCTCCGAGCTCGGCCTGCGCAAGCCCGCCTATTGCACCGCGGAGGGCCAGGCGATCCTCGCTTTCAGGCCGCCCGACACGGTCGAGGCGGTGATCCGGAAAGGCCTGCATGCGCGCACGCCACAGACGATCACGGATCCTGCCAGCCTGACGAAGGCGCTCGAGGCGGTGCGCCAGAAGGGCTGCGCGGTCGAGGACGAGGAAAGCGAGGTCGGCGTGCGCTGCATCGCCGCGCCGGTCCGCAACGACGCCGGCGAGGTGGTCGCCGCGGTCGGCGTCGCCGGCCCGGTGAGCCGGCTGTCGAAGAAAGCGCTGACCGCTTTCATGCCGCATGTGATCGGAACCGCGCAGGCCATTTCCGCAAATCTCGGGCATCGCTCGTAGCCCGGATGGAGCGCAGCGCAATCCGGGGACGGCCCATCCGTGGAATCGCTTTCCCCGCATTCCGCTGCGCTCCATGCCGGCTACGGCAACTCACGCCCGCAACGCCGTGAGCATGTCCTCGATGTAGTCGTCCGTATTGGCGATGACGAGCATCAGGGACCACGGGCGAAGCTGCGCCAGCGTCTTCGCCAGCGCCTCGTCGGACGCATTCGCGCCGCCGACGATCAGGCCTGTCGTGTTGACGCGCTTGGCGCTGCACGCCTCGCCGATGATCGCGGCCGCCGAGGCATTCGCGCCGGCGGTCGCCACCATCACGACCAGATCGGCCGTGCCGACCTCGTCGATCAGATCCTTGGTGCGACCCGCGATGTCGCTCAGCCAGCCGGTCATCGAGAAGCTGCCCGACGGCTGCGGCGCGCCCGCGAAGGCCGAGGCGGTGAAGAAGCTCGCCCGGTTCCAGGTCGCTTGCGCGAGCCGCCGCACCACGCCCTCGCTCGCCCGGTCGAGCGCGATGATCTTGACCGCGCGCGGCGTCGAGTTCGGCGCGTCGATGCGGAAGCGCGCTTCCGCCGTCGATGCCATCCGGGCGCTTTCGCTTTGCATCGTCAGACCGAGGCGGGCGCGACGCCCGGCCTGGCGATCAGCGCTTCCTTGGCGCCTTCCTTGTAGGGAACGTCCGCCGGCAGCACGATCGCGACCGAACGGATCTTCTGGTGCTCGGGATCGACGCCGGGCGGCGTGATCCCCTTCTCGGCCAGCGCCTTGGCGGCGCGCATCAGGCGATGGCGCGCCATGATGATGCCGTTGTCGGTCGAGACCAGGTTCTCCTTGGTACGGTCGACGATCGGCCCCATGCTCTCCTGCAGCGACGCATCCTGCATCGCGATGCCCGCGATGCCGCTGTAGTAGCGTCCTTCCTTCTGCGCCTTGCGGTCCATCTTGTAGTCGTTGTCCTTGTTCGCGGCCGGCCGGAAGCTGCCCGGCACATACGTCACATGGATGCCCTTGCCCTCGCGCATCGCCTGCACCTCCGCGGCGGTCAGCTCGCGGACCGGGTGATAGTCGAAGCTCCAGGTCCAGCAGGTCTCATCGTCGATCGGCACCCAGAAATGCCCGTGCACCGAGTGATTGCCGCGCGGCGCGATCATCGTGAACGCCGGCATCACCCACGGCGTGATGCGCCAGTAGTAGTGGCCGTTCTCGGCATTGCGGCGGGCGCCGATGTAGAGCCCGCCCGCGCTCTCGACCACCTCGAACACCGGCCGCGCGTCGCCGAGATTGTACTGGTTGCCCTTGGCGCCCTTGAACAGCGGATCGTTGTGCAGGTCGCCGCGGTGGAGGAACGAGACGTGGCTCGAGTCGATGCCGCCTTCCATCGCCTGCAGCCAGTTCGATTCCTGCACCCGCTTGCTGACGAAGCGCTGCTTCGCCGGCACGGTTGCGAACTCGTAGGCCGGCTCCGGCGGCTTCTTGTCGGGTGGGCCGAGATACGCCCACAGCACGCCGCCCTTCTCGATCAGCGGATATGATTTGAGCTTGATCTTCTGGCAGAAGCCGCTTTCCACCGGCTCCGACGGGACGTCGATGCATTGCCCGGTCACGTCGTATTTCCAGCCGTGATAGGGGCAGCGCAGGCCCGACTCCTCGTTGCGGCCGAACCACAACGAGACGCCGCGGTGGGCGCAGAACTCGTCGATCAGGCCGAGCCGGCCCTGGCTGTCGCGAAAGGCGAGCAGGCGCTCCGACAGGAGCTTCACCCGCACCGGCGGGCACTCGTTCTCGGGCAGCTCTTCGGAGAGGAGGACCGGCTGCCAGGAGCGGCGAAAGAGCTCGCCCATCGGCGTGCCGGGACCGGTTTGCGTCAGCAGGTCGTTCTGTTCCTTGCGCAGCATTTGGGCCTCGTCGGGTGGTTCGGCGCGTCGCACCATGGCTGCCAGACGCTGATATCCGTCGGCGCGGGCGCGCGGTGTTGTTCCTTTATACGGAACGCTGTTCCGCTATTGGAAAATAGGCTACACAGCGCCCCGAAACACGTCAATTGATGCAGCACCAATAAAGCGAGTCGAGGCGGCATGGCGGAAAAAATCGAACTGTGCGCGACCGGCGACGTAGCCGAAGGCGCGGCGCTCAAGGTCGAGACCAATGGATTGACCCTCGCGGTCTTCAACGTCGACGGCGAGTTCTACGTGATGGACGACAACTGCACCCACGGGCCCGGCTCGCTGTCGGAAGGCTACATCGAGGGCGACGTCGTCGAGTGCAATTTCCACAACGGCCAGTTCAACATCCGCACCGGCGAGGTGGTCTCGCCGCCGTGCATGATTCCGATGAAGACCTATCCGACGAGCGTCGCGAACGGCAAGGTCGTGATCGAGATCTGAGATCGCATTCAGGAGGCAGCCCGATGACCGCGGTGATCAAGAACGCCCTCGTGTCGGACGAGATGGCGAAAAAATTCGCCACCGAGAAGGAGACGCCCTACACGCGCTTCATCCGCGGCGAGGGTCTCGACATCATCGGCGCGCATTACATTCCAAGTTTGCACACGGTCGAGCTCAAGCCGTGGCCGCGGCGTGAAGGCAACTTCGTATTCATCAACCACGAGGCGTCGCGCACCTCGAACGACTGCTATGTCTGCGAGATCCCGCCCGGCAAGAAGCTCGCGCCGCACCGGCAATTGTTCGAGGAGATGATCCTGGTGCTCGACGGCCGCGGGTCGACCACGGTGTGGAACGAGGCCGGCCACCGCATCACCTTCGAGTGGAAGGCGGGCGCGCTGTTCGCGATCCCGCTCAACGCCTGGCATCAGCACTTCAACGGCTCCGGCAAGGAGCCGGCGCGCTACGTCGCGGTGACCAACGGCCCGCCGGTGATCAACCTCTACGAGGACATCGATTTCGTCTTCAATACCCAGCACGACTTCAAGGGCCGCTTCAACGGCGAGCCCGACTATTTCAGCGCCAAGGGCGAGCAGAAGGGCCTGCTGCTGCAGACCAACTTCGTCGCCGACGCCGTCAACCTGCCGCTGATCAGCGCCAAGGAGCGCGGCGCCGGCGGCGGCCACATCCGCTTCAACATGGCCAAGGGCTCGATGAACAGCCACATCTCCCAGTTCCCGATCGGCACCTACAAGAAGGGCCATTGCCACGGGCCGGGCGCGCACGTGATCATCCTCAACGGCGAGGGCTACTCGTTGATGTGGCCGGAAGGCGAGGAGCCGCGTCGCTACGACTGGCACGTCGGCAGCATGATCGTGCCGCCCAACATGTGGATGCACCAGCACTTCAATACCGGCACGACGCCGGCGCGCTATCTCGCGTTCAAGCACGAGGTGGTGTCGATCAGGAACGGCCAGGGCGTGCCGAAAGCCTGGATCAGCCGCCGGGTCGGCGGCGACCAGATCGACTACGTCGACGAGAAGCCGGAGATCCGCACGCTGTTCGCCGAGGAGTTGGCGAAGAACGGGCTGACGCCGAAGATGGATGCAGCGTATCAGGCCGAGCTGGCGGATCTGCCGCCGAAGGCGGCGTGAGCAGCAAGGGCGTTATCGCAGGATGCGCAAAGCGAAGGGTGCACACCGTCTCTCTCGGCAGAGACGCGTGGGCACGGCGCCCCGCGGCTTTGCCCACCCTGCGGATCGTTCAGACCGCGCCCGCCAGCATCGCGACGCCGATCACGGCCGCGGCGCTGCCGGCGACCCGCACGAGATTGCGGCCATACGCGCCCTGGATGCGACCGATCGTGAGGCCGATGGCCATGCCGATGCCATGCAGCAGCGCCGTCGCGGCGACGAAGCCAAGTCCGAACAGGAGGCCCGACGCATTGTCCGGCGTCTCGATGCCATGCGCGTAGCCGTGAAAGATCGCGAAGAAGCCGACCATCGCCATCGCGGCCGCGAGCGGCATCGAGGCGCGCAGGGCGATCACGCCGCCGAGCGCGATGACCGAGAGCGCGATGCCGGTTTCGGTGAGCGGCAGTGCGATGCCGTTCATGCCGGCGAATCCGGCCGTGGCCATCATGGTGACGAAGCTCGCCGGCACCGCCCACAAGGCGCGCCCGCCGAGCTGCGCCGCGAACAGTCCGACCGCCACCATGGCGAGCAGATGATCGAGGCCGGTCAGCGGATGCATGACGCCGTCGACGAAGCCGTGGGTATGCCCCGGCAGGCCGGGATGGGCGAACGCAAGGCTCGGCACGAGGATGAGGGCGGTGGCGAGCAGAGCACGGCGCATGGCTGACCTCATGGAATCCAGAGTAGGACAGATGATGAATAAGTGCATACCGCGTCCTGACGCAAGCCCCTCTTCGCCGGAGGCGCGCTGATGTCCGACCCGAACGAGTCCAAGAAGGAATCGGTGAAGGCTGGCCACACGCTCGCCGACCATTCCCTCGGCATCGATCTCGCGCACACGCATGACGGCTATGCGGACCACGATCACGACTTCCCCGACGAGCTTCCGCTGGAGGAGAACCCGATCTGGATCGCCGACCATGTGTCGCTGATGACGGTCGGCATCGACATCGGCTCGTCCGGCACCCAGGTGATCTTCTCGCGCGTCAACCTGCGCCGGCTCGGCGAGGAGCTGACCAGCCGCTACTACGTGGTCTCGCGCGAGACGCTGTTTCAGTCGCCGGTCGCGCTCACGCCCTATGCGAGCGAGGAGCGCATCGACGAGCGCAAGCTCGGCGAGATCATCGACGAGGCGTATGGGGCGGCCCGCGTCGCGCCGAGCGAGATCGACACCGGCGTCGTGATCCTCACCGGCGAGGCGCTGCGGCGCGAGAACGCGCAGGCGATCGCGGGGATCATCGCGGAGAAGGGGGGAGATTTCGTCTGCGCCACCGCCGGCCATCACATGGAGTCGATGCTCGCCGCCTACGGCTCGGGCGCCGCGCGGGTGTCGAGCGACGAGGGCAAGCGCATCCTCAATATCGACATCGGTGGCGGCACGACCAAGCTTGCGGTGGTCGAGAACGGCAAGGTGGTCGCGACCGCCGCGGTCCACGTCGGTGGCCGTTTGCAGGTGGTCGACGCGGCCGGCGCGATCATTCGGCTCGATCCGGCCGGCAGACATCATGCGCGGCGCGCCGGCTTCTCATGGAATCGCGGCGACCGCGTCACGGATGCCGACATGGACGAGGTCGCTGGCGCGATGGCCGATGCGCTGGTCGCCGCCGTCGTGGCCGAGCGGGCGCCGCATGACGTCGAGCACCTCTACCTCACCGACCGCATCGCCGACCTCGGACACATCGACGGCGTGATGTTCTCAGGGGGAGTGGCCGAGTACGTCTACGGCCGCGAGACGCGCGACTTCGGTGACATGGGCCGCCGGCTCGGTCGCGCGCTGCGCGCGCGGGTCGACCGCGGCGACCTGCCGTGGCCGCTGCTCTCGGCCGGCGAGTGCATCCGCGCGACCGCGCTCGGCGCCTCCGAGTACAGCGTGCAGCTCTCCGGCAACACGAGCTATATTTCGACGCCGGGCGTGCTGCTTCCGCGCCGCAATCTGCAGGTGCTGCAGCCGCCCTATGTGTGCGCCGAGACCATCGATCCCGACGCCGTCGCCCAGGCGATCCGCAGCCACATCGTCGCCTTCGACGTCGAGGACGAGCGCGAGATCGCGCTCGCCTTTCGCTGGCAGGGCGCGCCGGCCTACGAGCGGCTCGCTGCGTTCGCGGAAGGCATCCGGCGCGGGCTGGCGCCGCGCATCGCGCGGCGCCAGGCGATCTACATCATGCTGGATGGCGACGTCGCGCAGACCCTCGGCCACATCCTGCGCGACGAGCTGGGCGTCGCGACCGAGCTCCTGGTCATCGACGGCGTCGTGCTGTGGGACTTCGACTACATCGACCTCGGCCGCATCCGCTATCCCTCCAACACCGTGCCGGTGACCATCAAGTCGCTCGTCTTCAGCGAGGACCCGCGTGGCCCGCGCCCGCGCCAGCGGCTGCATCATCACGATCATGATCACGATCATGCGCATGATCATCAGCATGATCACGCGCACGGCCATCACCACCATCATCACCACGATTAGGGTAGGGTTTGCCCACCCTACCCAAACAATTCCTCGGCCTGCATTCGCCGGCCTGTAAATCCCTGCTCGTGCAAATATCGACACAGCGTCTCGATCGCCTTGCGGTTCGCCTCGAGTCCGTACGGCCAGATATCCTTGCCGAGCACGGCTTGCGTCGCCCGAAACTCCGCCTCGACCCACGGTAGCGTGACCGAGAACGCCGCAAGCTTCTGCAGATCCGCGATCGCGCTTTCCTTCGCCTTGAGGAAGGCGTCGAACACCGCGCGCGCCATCCAGGGGTGCTGCTCGAGCAGCGAATTGCGGATGCCGACCGCGTGCATCAGCGGATAGATGCCGCTCTTCTTGAAATAGGCCTGCTCGACGGCGCGCGTATCCGCGAACAGCCGCCCGACGTTCGGCGCGCCCTCGATGAAGCATGATGGCGGGCGCGCCGAGAAGATCGCCTCGATCTCGCCGTCCGCCAGCATGCCGGCAAGCGTCTTGCCGGACGGGATGTTCGCGATGTCGACGCCGGCGACCGGATCGGGCGGCGTCGTCTTTCCCGACGGCTGCTCCAGACCGCCGAGCCGCCAGTGCAGGTCCGATGGCGCGATGCCGTATTCGTCCGACAAGAGCCCGCGCATCCACACCAGCATGGTGGTGAGATACTCGGGCGTGCCGACGCGCTTGCCTTTCAGGTCGGCGGGCGACGCGATGCGGTCGCTCCGCACGAAGATCGCCGAGTGGCGGAAGGCGCGGGAGAGGAACACCGGGATCGCGGTGTAGTGATGCGCATTGCGCGCTTTGAGCGTGATGTAGGTCGAGAACGACATCTCGGAGACGTCGAACTCCTGGTTCTTCAGGTTGCGCACGAACAGCGCGTTGGCCTCGACGGTCGAATAGGTGACGGCGCAGCCCGCGATGCCGACGCGGCCTTCGCGCAGGGCGCGCACGCGGTCGTAATCGCCGCTCGCGACCGTGATGGGGACGTCGGGCATGGTTGTTTCCTCCTCGTCATTGCGAGGCGCGCAGCGACGAAGCAATCTCGATCCACGAATGCATGTGCGTGCGGGTCGAGATTGCTTCAGCGCTGCGCGCTCTCGCAATGACGGCTGATCCTATCCCCTGAACCGCTCCGCCGGCGGCGCGATCTCCGTCACGAGATCCCGCACCAGCTTCTTGTTGTGCAGCGGTTTCAGCTCCATCTCGCGCGGCTCGAGCCGCGCCGTGCAGGCATAGACCGTCTCGCCGTCGAGCTCCATCATGCATTCCTTGCACGCATTGGCGTTGATGCAGGAGAAGCGGATGGCGAGCGAGGGGTCATGGTTGGCACGGATCCAGCGCAAGCCGTCGAGGACGGACTGCCCCGGCTCGAACGGCACCTCGTAAGTCTCGAAGCGTCCGCCCGTCGCGTCGAGCCCGCGCCAGACCTTCAGCGTCGCCTTCATTGCGCGGCAACCTCGGCCATCACGGGCACCGATGTGAGGGCAACCTCGTTGCCGTGCAGGCGCGCGAATTGATTGACCTGCCATTCCGGCAACATGCCGGGAAAATCCTCGCGCTGATGCGCGCCGCGGCTCTCGGTGCGCAGCAGGGCACCCTGCGCGACGATCCGCGCGACCAGCAGCATGTTGCGCAGGTCGAACCAGTCGATCCGCCGCATGTCGAACGGCCCGCCGCCGCCGGCCGGGCGATCGCCGAGCGCGCGCGTCAGCTCATCGATCGTCGCCAGTGCGCGCGTGAGCTTCGCCTGCGTGCGGAACGGGCCGACGTCGTCGGCCATCGCCGCCTGCAGCGTCTGGATCATCGCTGCAGTGTTGAGATCGGCGCCACCGTCCGCGGCGACGAGCTCGGTGATGACCCGCGCATCCGCCGCATCGAACGCATGGCGCCGCCCGCGCGCCCGCTCGGCGGCGCTGCGCCCGGCGCTGCGCCCGAACGCCAGCGCCTCGGTGATGGCATTGCCCGACAGGCGGTTCGCCCCATTCGCCCCGCCGACCGCCTCGCCGGCGACCAGCAGGCCCGGCACCTCGGTCTCCATGCGCGGATCGGCCGCCACCCCGCCCATGTGATAGTGCGCGATCGGCGCGACCTCGACCGGCATCCTCGTCAGGTCGATGTTGTTCGCCGCCAGCCGATCGATCACCGGGCCGAACGCCGCGCGCAGCGCCTGCGCCGAGCAGTGCTCGAAGCTCAGATACGCCCCGCCGTGCGGCGAGCCGCGCCCGGCCTCCACCTCCTTGATGATCGCATAGGTCGCGAGATCGCGCGTGATCACGTACTTGCCGTCCTCGCGCGTGCCGTAGCGCTCGGTGAACTCCTCGCGCGCGCCGTTCAGCAGGCGGCCGCCGAGCTTGTAGCGGAACGGATCCCACATGATCGGGTCCATCCCGATGAGGCGGGGAGCCAGATGCCCGATCGGGAAGAACTGCACGAACTCCATGTCGATCAACGGCGCGCCGGCGCGCAGCGCCAGCCCATAGCCGTCGCCGCCCATGTTGGCGGAGGCGCTGTTGCGGCGGTAGAGCCGGGTGAGCCCGCCGGCCGCGACGATCGTCGCCTTGGCGCCGATCGTAACGGCCGCGCCGGTGGCGAGATGCAGCGCCACCGCGCCCGTCACCTCGCCGTCGTGGCGCACCAGGTCGACGACGAGCAGGTCGCCCGCCTTGTGGATGCCGCTCGTCCTGTTGACCGCCGTGCGCAGCGTCTTCGACACGGCCGGCCCGGTGTTGAGGAAATCCACATAGGCGCAGCGCGGCCGGTCATGTCCAGGCGCGAATGCCTGCGTGATGTGCCCGTCGCGGCGCGCCCAGCCGACGCCCCAATCGTCCATCTCGCGGATGCAGTCCGGTCCGTCCTCGCACAGCAGGCGCGCGAGCCGCGGGTCGGTGAGCCCGCGCCCCGCCCGGATGGTGTCGGCGAGATGATGACTCCAGTGGTCCGGCGTTTCGGCGCCGAGCGCGACGGCGACCGTCATCTGTGCCATCACGGTCGCGCCGCCGCGCCCGATCAGGCTGCGGTCGACAAGGAGCACGTTCGCGCCTCCGCGCGCCGCCGCGATCGCCGCATACATGCCGGCGCCGCCCGATCCGATGATCAGGACGTCGGTCTCCACATGCATGTGGTCAATGCGCATGCGCTCATCGATACACCGTCGGCGGGGCCCCGCAACAGGGGCCGACGGATCAAAACCATGCAGCCGTGCGTTGGTCATGGCGGCGGCCGCGGCGTGCATTGGTGGCGCGCGAGTCGGGCGCCGCCGGGGAGAGAGGCCAGGGAGAGAGGCAATGCCGGATAAACGAACGATCGAGAAGGCGCGCGAGGACGAGCGTGAAGGCAAGTCGCCATCGACCCAGGCGGGCGAGTTCGTCCGCGCCGAGATCGACAAGATCCGCCACGGCAAGCATGGCGCCCGCTCGAGCCGGCAGGCGATCGCGATCGGCCTGTCCGAGGCCCGCCGCGCCGGCGTCGACCTGCCGCCGCCGCGCAAGGGCAAGACCTCGGCGCGCACGCGCCGCAGCGCCAAGTACGCGTACGAGGTGGGGCAGGGCAAGCGAAAGCCGAAGCGACGTCCGCGCGTATCACGCGCCGTCGAGGCGGTGCTCAAGCGCGAGCCGCGCAGCACGGCATCGCGCCAGGCGCTTTCCCGCCAGGGCAAACGCGCGGCCTCGCGCCGCACCGCGGCGCAGCGATCGGCCGCCGCCCGCAAGGCCGTTCGTACCAAAGGCGCCGCCGGCCGTTCGGCCGCAGCCAAGAAGGCAGCTCGCACACGGGCGCGCCGCCGCGGATAGCCGGTTCGAATTTATCCGAGCGTGCTGCGCGCCAGCATGTAGATCGCGGTCAGCGTGATCACGCCGGCGAACACCATATTGAGCGTGCCGCGTTTGTCGCCGAGCACGTGCGCAAGGCGTCCGCCGACGAGGCCGCCGAGCACCCCGCCGACGATGAACAGCACGGCGAGCCGCCAGGCTACGAAGCCCGAGATCGCGTAATTGAGCGCCGCAGTGGCGCCGAACGCGGTGACCGCGATCAGCGACGAGCCGACGGCGCAGATGATCGGCATACCGGTTGCGAACATCAGGCTCGGCACGATGAGGAATCCGCCGCCGATGCCGAAGAAGCCGGAGAGCGCCCCGGTGCCGGCGCCGAAACCGACCAGCCGGGGAAAATTGCCCCGGTTGAGCCGCACGGCGGCGTCGCCGCCGCTGCCGCGGCGGAAGAACATCACGCCGGCGACGACCATCATCAGGACGGCGAACAGCGCCAGCAGCTCGCGTCCGTCGATGATCTTGCTCAGACTCGATCCGGCGAACGCGCCGATCACGCCGGCCGCCGCGAAGACGCCGGCGCAGCTCCATTTGACGGTCCCGGCGCGGGCGTGCGAGACGAGGTTCGCGGCGGCATTGAGCGCGACCGCGAGCGCGCTGGTGCCGATCGCGACGTGCGGCTCGGCGACCCCGACCACGTAGATCATCAGCGGCACCGCGAGGATCGATCCGCCGCCGCCGACGAGGCCGAGCGAGAAGCCGACGAACGAGCCGGACAGGAGGCTCAGCGCGTCCTGCGCGAGATGCGTGGGCATGTCCTCCTCTGCGGGCGATCCGCTGCTTCAAGTCGCGTACGCCGCGGATCGCAGTCTGCGCCCGATTCGCCGTCCCGTACAGGGCAGGGAATTGGATGCGAGGCGTTCGCGTCGCGCGGATCGTGCGCCGCAATGCGGCTGAACCTAGACCCTGAGCCTCGCCCGCAGCAGGAGGAGTGCCAGGAGGCTCACCAGCGCGGTGCCGATCAGGTAGAAGCTCGGCGACAGCTTCGATCCGGTGAGCTCGATGAGCGCCTGGGCGATCAGCGGCGCGAAGCCCCCGAACAGCGGGACCGAGATGTTGTAGCTCAGCGCCATGCCGGACACGCGCGTATGCACCGGAAAGATCTTCGCCATCAGCGAGGGCAGGGCGCCGCTGAAGAACGATTTGAGCAACGTGATCCAGCACACCATCGCCATCAGCACCGCGAGCGAGGGATGCGCCTCGACCATGACGAAGGCCGGGTAGGCGGAGAGCGCGAACAGCACCGCCGCGGCGATCATCACCCGGCTCTGGCCCACACGATCGACGAAAATGCCGGCGAACGGAACCGCCAGTGTCTGCAGCGCGGCGGCGACCACCGCCGCCGTGAAGGCGAGCGTCGACGGCATATGCAGCTCGCGGATCGCGTAGGTCGGCATGTAGACGAGGATGTATTGCGAGCCGGTCGAGGCCGCGACCGCGCCGATCGTGAGCAGGAGCCGATCCCATTGATCGACGAGCAGCGCGCGCAGCGGCGCCTGGGCAGGCGCCGTGGCGGCGAATGCGGGCGTCTCGTCCATGTGGCTGCGGATGTAGTAGCCGAGCGGTCCGATCAGCAGGCCGACCGCGAACGGGATGCGCCAGCCCCAGGCCTGCAGGTCAGCGGCCGACATGGTGCCGGTGAGCAGCACGCCGAGCCCGGTCGCGATCAGCCCCGCCAGCCCCTGGCTCGACCACTGCCAGCTGCCGAAGAAGCCGGCGCGATCGGGGCGATGCTCGACCAGGAATGCGGTCGAGCTCGCGAATTCGCCGCCGACCGAGAAGCCCTGCAGCAGCCGCGCGCACAGCACCAGGATCGGCGCCGCGATGCCGAGCGCGTCGTAGCTCGGCATGATGGTCATGAGGCCGGTGCCGATCGTCATCAGCAGGATCGACAAGGTCAGCGCCTTCTTGCGGCCCTTGCGGTCTCCGTAGTCGCCGAGAAAGATCGCGCCCACCGGCCGTGCCAGGAACGAGATGCCGAAGCTGCCGAGCGTGACGAGCAGGGAGACTGTCTGGTCGGCCGCCGGGAAGAAGACCTTGGCGATCACGACCGCGAAGTAGCCGTAGACCAGGATCTCGTAGAACTCGAGCGCATTGCCGAGCGAGGAGGCGAGGATGAGCTTCGCCGCTGCGGCGGCGCCGCGCGGCCGGACGGTCCCTGAGGGTGTGCTCATGCTCCGCTCATAGCGGCTTGATATCGGCGAACTTGATCACCTTGCGCCACTTGGCGATCTCGTCCGCCATGAACTTGTTGAACTCGGCCGATGTCATTGCCTGCGGCTCGGCGCCGACCGCGAGGAGGCGCTGGCGCGTGTCGGCATCGGCGACCCCGGCGCTGATCTCGGTGTTCAGCTTGCTGACGATATCATCCGGCGTGCCCCTCGGCACGCAGATGCCGAACCAGCCGCTCGCGTCGTAGCCGTGGACCACCTCGCCGATCGCCGGCACGTCCGGCAGCATCTGCGATCGCTTCGCCGTGGTGACGCCGAGACCGCGCAGCTTGCCCTGCTTGATGAACTCGATGACCTGCGGCATCGGGCTCACGGCGAGCATGATCTGGCCGCCGAGCAGGTCGGGCACGTAGTTGTTGCGATAGGGCACATGCGTGAGCTTGATGCCGGTCATCATCTGCAGGAGCTCGCCGGAAACGTGCGAGCCGCTGCCGACGCCGGAGGTCGCCATGTTGATCGCGCCGGGCTTCGCCTTGGCGAGCGCGATCAGCTCGTTGAGGTCCTTCGCCTCGAAGCTCGGATTGACGACGACGACGAACGGCGTGAGCGCGACCATGCCGGCGCCGACGAGGTCGTGGGCGAAGTCGAAATTGACGTGCTCGTAGAGCGTCGCGTTGATGGTGTTGGCGGAAACCGCCAGAAACAGCGTGTAGCCGTCCGGCGCCGCCTTGGCGGCAAGCTCGGTTGCGATATTGCTGCCGGCGCCCGGCCGGTCGTCGACGACGATGTCCTTGCCCAGGCGCGTTCCGAGCCAATGCGCCGCGATCCGCCCGATGATGTCGGGCCCGCTGCCGGCCGGGAAGCCGACGATCAGGTGCGGCGGGCGGGTCGGGTAGTCGGCAGCGCGTGCCGCGCCGGGCAGGAATGCGAGCCCGCTCGCGCCCGCGGCGAGGTGGACGAACGCTCGGCGCGACAGGATCATGGCGCTTCTCCGTGATGTCGGCTGCAGGTCATCCCTAGCATAGCCGTTCGCGGAAGCGGACGCATGCACCGCACAACGAAGCCGGCGCGACGTCGAATAGGCGCAAAGTTTTCCAAGCGGGTGTCCGAATTCACCGTAGAGTCGCCCGCACTGCAATTTCGTCATCGACGGTTGTGCCGGCGCGACGTTGCTGCTTCTTGGAGCGACCTCACATGAAGAAAGTCGTTTTCATCGTCCTCGCGCTCGTGATCGGGGTCGGAGGCCTGGTCGCCTACAAAGGGTATGAGCTCTTCAAAAGCATTGCGGCGAATGCGGTCCGCGGCTCAGGCAAGATCACGACCGAAACCCGCAACGTGGGATCATTCACCTCCGTTCGCATCAGCGGCGTCGGCAGCGCGGTGATCGAGCGCACCGGCACGCCCGGGCTGTCGATCAGCGCCGACGACAATCTCCTGCCGTTGATCACGTCGGACGTGAAGGACGGCACGCTTTCCCTGGGCTTCAAGAGCGGCACCATCATCAGCTCGGCCTCCATCGAGTACCGGGTCACGGTCGGCGATCTGCGCGAGGTCCACGTGTCGGGAGCGACCGGCCTGCGCGCCGACGATCTCGCCGGCTCCGCGCTCGCCGTCACGGTGTCCGGCGCCGGCCGGGTGCGTCTGTCCGGTCGCATCGATGATCTCGAGGTCGACGTCAGCGGCGCCGGCTCGCTCGATGCGGCGGCGCTGACCGCCAGGCACGTGACCGTCGAGGCGAGCGGCGCAGGAAACGTGTCCGTGAACGCGAGCGATACGCTCGACGCAAAAGCAAGCGGCGCCGGCACTGTCCGCTACGTGGGCGCGCCGAAGCTCACGAGCCATGTCAGCGGCGCCGGGTCCATCCGCGAGGGGCGGCAGTGAGCGCTCCGACGCGCGGCTGACCCACGTGTGTCGGTACGGGCCGGCGCGACGAAGCGCCGCCGCTATGTCCGCCGGCCGTAGGGATATACTCCTCATCATTGATTGATGAGCCGCGCGGCGCGCCGGGGGGAGCGAAATGAAGAGGCTCCTTGCAATCGGGTCGATCGCACTTGGCTTGATCGCGGCAGGTTTCGCGCCTGCAGCCGTGGCCACCGAAACCTATCCGTCGCGCACCATCACGCTCATCGTGCCTTACTCGGCGGGTGGCCCGACCGACACGCTCGCGCGCATCCTGGCCGACGCGATGCGCCGTTCCCTCGGCCAGGCCGTGATCGTCGAGAACGTCGCCGGCGCCGGCTCGACCATCGGCGTCGGCCGCGTCGCCCATGCGGCGCCCGACGGTTACACCATCGTCATCGGCACCTGGACGAGCCATGTCGGCGCTCCGGCGATCTATCCGGTTCAATTCGACATCCTCGCCGATTTCGCGCCGGTGTCGCTGCTGCCGATCTCGCCCACGATGATCATCGGTCGCAAGACGCTCTCCGCGAATACGCTGCAGGACTTGATCGGATGGCTGCGCGCGAACCCCGACGAGGTTCTCGCCGGCACCGTCGGTGCCGGTAGTCCGAGCGAGGTCCTCGGCATCTTCTTTCAGCAGCGCACCGGCACGCGCTTTCGATTCGTTCCCTACAAGGGCGGCGGGCCCGCCATGCAGGATCTGGTCGCCGGCCACATCGACCTGCGCATGGGCTCCGAGGCGTCGCAGACGCTGCCGTTCTTGCGCAGCGGCACGATCAAGGCGTTCGCCATCCTGGGCCCGCATCGCTGGCCCGCGGCGCCCGAGATCCCGACGGTCGATGAGGCGGGGGTGCCCGGGCTCTACCTCCCGTTCTGGAACGGAATGTGGGTGCCGAAGGGCACGCCGAACGCCGTGGTCGCGCGACTCGACGCGGCGGTTGTCGACGCGCTGGCGAATGAGGCCGTGCGGACGCGCCTGACGGGGCTCGGCATGGAAATTCCGGCGCGCGACGAGCTGACGCCGCAGGCGTTGGCCGCGTTTCACAAAGCGGAAATCGCGAAATGGTGGCCGATCATCAAATCGGCGGGAATCAAGCTCGAGCAGTGAGCGCTTACCGGGTCGAGGCGCCGCTTGCACCGCACAATGAACCTTCCCGTCGTGCGATGTGACTGACATGTGCGGACGCCGCGTCGCGCTGTCCGCGCGATGGCATCGCACCGGACGTGCCTTGCGTCATGCGCGGGCTGCAGATTGCTCGCGCGCCCTCCATCAAGCCGTGGTCCGCCGACGCGCATGCATTCGTCGCCCGCCGGCTGAGGGGACTCAGCACCGCTCCCGGGACGACGTGACAACCGAAGGAAAACCCGATGGCCCCGTTTCGCATCACGCCTCGTCCGCTGGCGCTGGTGGCCGCGATCAGCATCGTCCAGCTCGCCGGCCTGTCGAGCCGCGCCGAGGCCACCACGCTGACGCTGGTCGGATCGAGCCAGAAGATCTGCCAGCTCACCGGCGACACCGATTGGACCACCAACCAGCCCACCAACGCGCAGACCAACACCAACTACCACCTTCTCGGGGTGGACCTCGGATTCCCGGTCGACGCAGGCCCCGGCAACCCGCTCTACTTACTGTTCGGCGACGCCTTTCCATCGACCACCGGAAATCCGATCCCGCCCGACGACGCGATCGGTTTCACGAACCGGACGGTGGCGCCCGATAGCCAGACCTGTCTCGATCTCGAGCTGGTGACGCAGGCGGGCGCGTTCGCCCATCCGACCGTGTCGCCGCCGATCCTCCAGGGCTCGTTCAACGTGCCGACCGGCGGCGTGTTCGTCGACAAGCGGTTGTACGCGTTCTTCTGGACCGACCACTGCGTCGCCCTGCCGCCGACACCGATCGGGCCACTGCCTGCGACGCCGCTGCAGCTGCCTGCGCCCTACCCGAACTGCCCGCAGACTCCGCAGTTCAACACCCTCGGCCGCAGCGTGCTCGCGTTCGCGAGCGAGACGGCGCCGGCGGCGTTCGAGCAGGCGCGCCAGTTGTTCCCGCCGTGGGGCCCGATCATTCATCCGCACCCGGAATTCGAAGGCATGCCGAGCGGCTTCGTCTATGTGACCGCGGCGCAGCCGGGGCCGCATGTGCGCGTCCCCCGGCTCATTCCGCCGTTCATCCCCAGCTTCGAGCCGAAAACCTTCGTGCCGGTGTTCGGCGTCGCCCGTTATCGCGCCTCAATTCCGTATCTCGCGATGGCGCCGCAGGAGACGTTCGCCGATCCGGCCACTTGGCTGTTCTATGCCGGGCAGACCGGCGGCGGCCATCCGAAGTTCGTCACGCGCGCCGAATGGGAGAGCGGCCACACGTCGAGCGGCCAATGGACGCCGCCGAAGGGCGCCGAGCTCTACGCCGACAGCGTGATCGCCGGCATCGACGAGCGTTGCGTCGGCGAGCATTCGGTCACGTACAACGCGGCGCTGCGCACCTGGCTTCTGCTCTACGTCTGCGGCCCGTACCGGGTCGAGGCGCGCACCGCGCCCGATCCATGGGGACCATGGTCGCCGCCGACCGTGCTCATGAGCCTGCTGCACGACCCAGGCGTGGTCTGCACGCTGATCATGGATGGAATCCACGGCTGCGGCGCGAAGCCGGATTTCTGGCAGTTCACGGGGACCAACCCGAGCGGTTTCTTCTACGCGCCGTTCGCGCTGGAGCGCTTCACCCAGGACGTGACGCCGCCCGGCGCGGGCGGGACGCGGACCGCCAACATCTTCTGGCTGGTCTCGACCTGGAATCCGTACCAGGTGATCGTCATGCAATCGACGCTGCAGCTATCGGCGAATTAGACGCTCTTCATCGCCTCCGGGCCAGCGGCGCAGCGACAACGCTCGACGAGCAGCGGTTGAACCTTTCTTCCGTTCGATCTGACTGACGCCTGCGGACCCGCGTCGCGGCGTCGGCACGACGGCGTCGCGGAGACGCCCTGGCATCATGCGAGGGCCGCGAGCGCTTGCGCGCCCGTGCGTCATGCCGTGATCCCCGACATGCATGCATTCGTCGACTCCGGGTTGCGCGGCATCACGCCGGCGACGACGTGACAACCCGAAGGAAAGTACAATGACCCTGTTTCGCATCACGCCCCGCTCGCGCATGGAACGAAGAAAATAGTGGAAGCGGCCGATGCGCCTGCGTTGGTGGCTTGGGAGGCCCTGGACCAACCCCGATCACCCGCGCTAGTGATTCGTCTTCAGGGGAGCGACGGAGTCGAGCCGAGTGGACGCGTCACGCACCATTGGCGATGCCATGGGTCGAGGCTCATATGGCTCGACCGAGGCGCTGCGGCTGATCAATTTCCAGCGACCGGACGTGCTGCGTGCCGCTGCGAGTAACCAGCGCCGCGTGACGCGCATTACCGTCGCGCACTGGCTCTATGGTCATAAGCATGGTGCGACATCCTCAAAGCCGCTGTGGCAGCCGGACTACTCCCCGACCGAAGACGAACCAGTGCTCGAGGTCAGCTTCCGCGATCTGATTGAGCTGCGCTTCGTCAAGACGTTCCGCGATCTCGGGCTCGGCCTGCAGACGATTCGGGTGTGCTTCGAACGTGCCGTTGAGGTGGTGCAGGACCAGCGCCCGTTCTCTACTCGGCGATTTCGCACGGATGGTAGCACCATCTTTTACGAGATCATCGACGGAGTTCACGAGGGCAAGCTCGTTGATCTGCGTCGGCGGCAGAACGTCTTCCACCGCATTGTCGAGCCGAGCCTCCACGATCTCGAGTTCGAGGCCGATGCGCTCGCACGCTGGTTCCCGCTCGGCCGCTCGCGCCAGTCGATCGTGGTCGATCCGGCACGGGCCTTCGGCCGGCCGATCGTCAACAGCGGCGGTGTGCCGGTCGAAACGATCGTCCAGGCAGTCAAAGTCGAGGGTGGGCTCGACCGTGTCGCGATGCTTTATGAGCTGCCGGTTGAGGCGGTGCGCAACGCCGTCGAATTTCACCAAAAGCTTGCGGCATGAAGCTGCAAGAGCGCTCAATGCACTGTTTGAGGATGAGCATCAGATCATCGCGTTGCGCGATAAATTTTCGCCCAGCACGTCGGACGTGACGTGGATCGATGCGCTCGATCGAGATCGCGGCTGGGCGGTGGTGACCCGTGACATACATTTACGCACGCGACCACATGAGCGGGCCGCGCTTGATCGAGCCCGTATTGTCTTCTTCTTCCTCGCCGGCAGCTGGAAAGGCTTCACGGTCGAGGAGACGACCGTACGGCTCATTCGCCTCATGCCGAAGATGGCAGCGTAGACTTCACTGGCAGAGAGCGGTCGATTCGAATTGCCGATCAACGCGGGCGCATTGCTGCGGCCGCACCGGAAGTGAACCTTACTAACGCTAACCCCGCGCCGCCGCCCGCTTCTTCGCCGCGCTCTTCACCGCCTGGATGATCTCCGGATAAGCCGCGCAGCGGCAGAGGTTGCCGGAGAGCCAGTGCTTGATCGTGTCGTCGTCCGGATCGGGATGGCGGTCGAGCAGCTGCTTGGTCATCAGGATGAATCCGGGCGTGCAGAAGCCGCACTGGAACGCGCCCTGCTCGATGAAGGCCTCCTGCACCGGATCGAGGCTGCCGTCGGCGTCGAGCGACTCCACCGTGGTCACCTCGGCGCCGTCCGCGAAGGCCGCGAGATAGAGACAGCCCGACACCGCGGTGCCGTTGACGATCACGGTGCAGCAGCCGCACAGGCCCTGGCCGCAGCTCTCGCGCGCGCCGTAGAGCGCGAACTCGTTGCGGATCACCTCGAGGATGGTGTGGTGCGGCGCGATCTCGGCGCTGACCGGATCGCCGTTGAGCGTGAAGCTGATCGTTCGTCCGGCCATATTACTCGTCCCCCAGCGGGTTGTTCGCTTGCGCGCGGATCGCGCGATAGACCGTCTCGGCGTTGAGCGGCAGCTCGGTGATGCGCACGCCGCAGGCGTCGTCGATCGCGTTGGCGATCGCGGGGCCGCAGCAGAAGGTCGCGGTCTCGCCCACGCCCTTGGCGCCGAACGGGCCGTTCGGCTGGATCGAGTCGATCGCCTCGTTCTCCATCACGGCCGGCACGTCGAGGATGCCGGGAATCTTGTAGTCGGCGAGGGACGCGTTGGTCACCTGGCCGCCGTCGATGTGCATCTTCTCGAACATCGTGAAGCCGAACTGCATCAGCGTCGCGCCCGAAATCTGCGTCTCGACGATCTTCGGGTTGACCGGCTTGCCGCAGTCGACCACGTTGATCAGCCGCGTGCAGGTCACCTTGCCGGTCTCGGTATCGACCTCGACCTCGGCGCCGGCGCCGGCCGTCATCCAGAACGGCGCGACATTCGGGGTGAGACCGGTGCCGGGCGCGGGCGGCGTGTAGTCCGGCTTGTAGGTGCCGCTGCCGACGATGTTGCCGGCCTGCATGCCGTACTTCTTCTTGAACAGCTCGCCGACCGGGATGTTGCTGCCCTCGGGCTCGCCGAGATCGCGCGCCATCGCGGCGATTTTCGCCTTGACCTCTTCGGCCGCGATGCGCACCGCGTGGCCCATATGGAAGAGCGAGCGCGAGCCGAGCGTGCCCATGTCGTAGGGCGTCACATCGGTGTCGCGCGGCACCACGCGCACAGCTTCGGCCGGGATGTTGAGCACCTCGCCGACGATCTGCGCCATCGCGGTGTCCGATCCCTGGCCCATGTCGACGGTGCCGCAATAGAGGATCGGGCTGCCGTCCGCCGTCATGTTGAGGACCGCGACCGAGGTGGTCGGCGAGATCACCGCCTTGATGGCGATCGCGAGCCCGCGCCCGCGCTTGATCGGGCCGCTGCCGTGGTCGTACGGCTTGCCCCAGTTGAGCCGCGATGCGATGCGGTCGAGGATCGGCTCCAGCGGCGCGTGGTTGACCGGCGTGCCGGTCGCCTGCAGGCCGCCCTTCTTGATGATGTTCTTCCGCCGGAACTCGACCGGATCCATCTTCAGCGCGCGCGCCATCATGTCGGTGTGGCTCTCGTACGACCACACCAGCTGCGGAATGCCGAAGCCGCGCAGCGCGCCCGCCGGCGTGAGATTTGTGTAGAGCGCGAACGAGTCGACGTGGACGTTCTCGATGTCGTAGGGACCCGAGGCGGTGAAGCCCGACTTCTGCGTCACCCGCGGCCCGACGTCCGCATAAGCGCCGCCGTTCCAGTAGACCTCGCACTTGCGCGCGATGATCTTGCCGTCCTTGTCGAGGCCGCTCTTGATCTTGAACGTGCAGGGATGCTTGGTGATCTGGTAGAAGCACTCCTCCATCGTCAGCGAGATCTTGACGGGCCGCCGCGCCAGCAGCGACAGCGCGGTGACGAGCGCTTCCAACTTGATGTAGAGCTTCGAGCCGTAGCCGCCGCCCAGATAGGCGACGCGGATGCGCACGCGATTCTCCGGCAGGCCGAGCAGGCGCGCGATCTCGGTGCGCACGAACGAAGGGCCTTGCGACGAGGTGTAGATCGTGACCGCGTCGCGCTTGGCATCGCCGATCGAGACGAACGGCTCGAACGCGAGATGCAGCACCTTCTGGGTGCGGAAGGTGTGCTCGAACACATGCGCGGCTTGCGCGAAGCCTTTCTCGACGTCGCCCTTGCGCAGCTTGAAGTCGAGCGCGACGTTGGTGTTCTTGGCGCCCTTGAGATGCTTGAGGTCGGCGAAGGTGCCGGCGGGCTTGAGCTCGTCATGCACGTGCACCGGCGACGTCACCGCCTCGACCTCGTCGTAGACCGCGGGCAACTCCTCGTACTCGGCGGTGATCGCCTGCACGGCCTGCTCGGCGACGTGCGGGTCGGCGGCGAGCACCACGGCGACCGGCTCGCCGACGAAGCGCACCTTCTCGTCCGCCAGGATCGGCTGGTCGTGGAAGGCCGGACCGTAATAGGGATGCGGGATCACGGTCTTGATGTCGTCGATGGTGACGACGCGGACGACGCCGGGGATCTTCTTCGCCGCGCTGGTGTCGATCGACTTGATGCGGCCATGCGCGATGGTGCTGCGAAAGATCTTGGCATGCAGCATGCCGGGCAGGCGCAGATTGTGGGTGTACTCGGCGCGGCCGGAGACCTTCTCGCGCGCTTCCAGGCGGGGCAGCGAGCGGCCGATCTGGCTGCCGACTTTGGCACCGGGCATCGGGGTCGTGGCCATCAGTGTGCTCCGTTTCCTGCAAGCGCCTGGCGGACGGCGCGGCCGATATGCACGCGGATGAGCTCGCGCTTGTAGGCGACCGAGCCGCGCACGTCGGCGATGATCTCGGCTTCGGTGGCGCCCGCCTCGCCGGCGCGCGCGAGCGCGGCGTCGTCGACCCGCACGCCTTTGAGCGCGGCCTCCGCGCCCGTGAGCCGCGTCGCCTTGGTGGTCGCGGCGCTCGCCACCACGATCGCGTCGCGCAGGCCGTCGCCTTCGGCGTGGACCGAGACCGCGACGCCGACTGCCGGCCAGTCCTCGGCCGAGCCGGCCGTGAACTTCATGTAGGCGGCGCGGCGCGCGCCCTGCGCTGGGACCGTGACAGAGGCGATCAGCTCGTTCTTCCCCAGCGCCGTCTCGTAGTAGCCGGTGAGCAGGTCCTCGACCTCGAGCGTGCGCTCGCCCTTCGGGCTCACCGCCTTGACGCTCGCGCCGAGCGCGATCAGCACCGGCGGCAGATCCATATGCGGGTCGCCATGCGCCAGCGCGCCGCCGACCGTCGCGACGTTGCGCACGCGCACGTTCGAAAGCCGCCGCATCGTGCGGGTGATGACCGGGGCGACCTTCGCCACCTCGGCCGAGTGCTCGAGCGCGGCGAGCGGCGTCGTCGCGCCGATCGTGAGGCTGCCGTCCGCGTTCGCCGTGATGCCGGAGAGGCCGCCGACCTTGCGCAGGCTGACCAGCCGCGTCGGGTGAAACACGCCGGCCTTCATCATCAGCATCAGCGCCGTGCAGCCGCCGACCGGCCGCACCGTCGGATCGTCGGCGTCGAGGAGGCCGAGCGCCTCCTCGAGCGATGTGGGTTCGGATAACTCGAAGGGCGTCATTTCGTCTCCCCGGCGGCGAAAACCGCGCGCAGTCGTTCGGTGAACTTCTTTTCCATGTCCTTGGCCTTGGCGCGCAGCACCGGCTGGCCGATGCTGCCGAGCTTGCCGGCGAGCGTGGAGTCGATCGAGTAGGCGATGATCGTCTGGTCGCCGGATTCGGTGAGATGGGTGCGCGACGTGGCGGTCAGGCGGCCGACGACGCCGAGCGGGGTGCCCTCGACCTTGGCCTCGATCGTGTCGGGCGGGCTGAGCTGCGTGACCTCGACGCTCACCTTGAAGCGGAACGTCATGTAGGCGACCTTGGTCTCCAGCACGGCGTCGTAATGCGTCGCGTCGATCTCGGTCAGGTCCTTCACGCCGTCGACGCAGGAGGCGAAGAACGGCGCGTCTTTCAGCTTGTCGAACACGGCGGCGCGCGGCGCCGCAACGGTGATTTCGCCGGAAATGTTCATGCCTTGGCGCCAGCCGCCCCCGTTTTTTGTTGGGTTCTTATCGGGCACGCCCCGCAAAACCTCAAGCCCCGCGGCCGTGCGCACAGGTGCCCCGCGGACAGAGCATGCGCCGGTGCAAACGATCCGCTATGTAAGGTGAGCACAGCGCCCGCGCTCCTTCTCCCCTCTCCGCCTGAGGGGGAAGAGGGGCGCGAGCGCAGGTGCAGGTGGCAAATCGTCGGAGACAGCGCGCGCATGACCTTGAAAAGAAAACCCGTCGCCTTCGGCGATTTGCGCGGCTGGATTGCGGCGCTCGAGGCCGCGGGCGAGCTGCGGCGGATCGACGCTGAGGTCGACTGGAATATCGAGCTCGGCACCATCGCGCGCCTCGCGCAGGGCGCCGGCACCGGCCCGGCGCTCCTGTTCAACAACATCAAGGACTACAACAAGCCGACGAGCCGCAGCCGGCGCGTCTTCAGCAATGCGCTCAACAATTATCGCCGCCTGGCGCTGATGCTCGGCCTGCCGGCCGAGACCCATCCGCGCGAGCTGGTGAAGCTCGGCCGCACCATCATGACCGGCAGCATCGCGCCGCGCATCGTCGGGGACGGGCCGGCGAAACAGAACGTTGTGACCGGCAAGGACATCGACCTCTACGAGCTGCCGGTCCCCTACTGGAACCGGCTCGACGGCGGCCGCTACATCATGACCTATGGCGGCGTCGTCACCAAGGACCCGACCACCGACATCATGAATGTCGGCGTCTATCGCGGCATGATCTCGGCAAAGGACCGCATTCCGATCCTGATGTGGCGCGCCCAGCACATCGGCCACCACGTCACCGCCTGGCAGCAGGGCGGCAAGCCCGAGATGCCGATCGCGGTCGCGATGGGCCTCGAGCCGGCGCTCGAGTTCGTCGCCGGCGCGCCGGTGCCGAAGGGCGTGTGCGAGTATGACGTCGCCGGCGCGATCCGCGGCGAGCCGATCGATCTCGTCAAATGCGAGACCGTCGACCTCTACGTGCCCGCGAGCGCCGAGATCGTGATCGAGGGCTACCTCGGCCTCGACCCGGCGACCTACGAGATGGAAGGCCCGTTCGCCGAGTTCACGGGCTATTTCGCCGGCGATCGCGTGCCCAAGCCGACCATCCGCGTCACCGCCATCACGCACCGCAACGATGCGATCCTGCGCGGCACCATCGAGGGCGCGCTGCCGGGCTCCTATTCGGAGAACGCGATGACCTCGTCGATCATGCGCGCCGGCGCCGCCTGGAACGTGCTCGACCGCGCCGGGGTGCCCGGCGTCACCGACGTATGGTGCCCGCCGGTGCATGCCGGCATCAATCTCCTGGTCCGCATGCAGCAGAGCTATCGTGGCCAGGCCAAGCAGGCCGCCAACGCGATCTGGGGCTCGTCGGCCGCGCATGTGCGCTACAAGCACATCACGGTCGTCGACGACGACATCGACATTCACGACTACGCCGCCGTCGACTGGGCGATCGCGCACCGCGTCAACGCCGGCGAGAACGACATCGTCATCATGCCGGCGACCTTCGGCCTCGGTCTCGATCCTTCGACGCGCAAGCGCGACCGCAATCCCTCGCTGTTCGGCACCGGCAAATGGAATCGGGTGCTGATCGACGCCACCCAGAACCTCGACTACGACCCCGACCCCGAGTTCGATGGCGCCCGCTTCCCGCCGCTCGCGCGCCCCGATCAGAAGGACATCGACGCCGCCTACGCGCGCTTCGACGAGCTCGGGCTGGAGAAGCCGAAGCAGGACTGATGGGTGCATCGCGCAACGCGCCGTTCTTTACGCTCCCCTGCAGGGCCCCTGCAGGGGAGCGTAAAAGGCGCTCCGCTCGCGGCTTGCCAACAACGGCATCCCTTGCGTTGATCGCGCTGACCTTCGTGACCGCGTGTGACCCAACCCCGACGCATGCCCAAACCTATCCGGCGCGCCCCATCCGCATCGTCGTCTCGACCGCGGCGGGCGGCATCACCGACATCTGCGCGCGCGTGCTCGGCCGCTACATCACGACCACGACCGGGCAGACGATCGTGATCGACGACAAGCCGGGCGGCAGCGGCAACATCGGGATGGAATTCGTCTCGCGCGCCGCGCCGGACGGCTACACGCTCGGCGTCGCCAACACCGGGCAGATCGTCATCAACCCGTTCCTCTATGCCCGCATGTCGTACAGCCCGCTGCAGGATCTCGTGCCGGTCGGCTCGATCGGCGAGGTGCCGCTGTTCATCGTCGTCAGCGGCAAGCTGCCGGTGCATTCGATGCAGGAGTTCATCGCCTACGCCAAGGCGCGGCCCGGCAAGCTCAGCTACGCCTCGGCCGGCAGCGGCACCACGCCGCATCTCGTCGCCGACGCGTTCTTCCGCCGCGTCGGGCTCGAGCTCGTGCATGTGCCCTACCGCGGCGCCATGCCGGGCGTGATGGACGTCATCGCCGGCCGAATGCAGGCGACCTTCGTGTCGATGGGCCCGTACATGGACTTCGTGCGCCGCGGCGACATCCGCATCCTCGGCGTCGCGGCGCAGAAGCGCGTGCCCTATCTGCCGGACGTGCCGACCTTCGCGGAGCAGGGCGTGCCGGATTTCTTTGCGTCGACGTGGTTCGCGATGTTCGCGCCGCGCGGCACGCCCGAGCCGATCATCGCGCAGCTCAACGGCTATATCCGCGCCGTCGCCACCGATGCGGACGCACGCCGGCGGCTCGACGCGACCTTCATCGAGCCGACGCCGCTCTCGGTTTCCGATTTCACCCGCCTCGTCGCCGCCGACGCGGAAAAGTGGAAGACCATCGTGCGCGAGGCCGGCGTGAAGGGCGACCGATGAAAGCCATCGTCATCCACCGCTTCGGCCCGCCCGAGGTGCTGAGCTACGGGGACGTGCCCGATCCGTCGCCGCGCGCGGGCGAGATCCGCATTCGCATTCATGCGGCGACCGTCAACCGCGTGCTCGACGTGCGCCTGCGTGCCGGCACCGAGGCGCACTACGGCGCGACGCTGCCGCTCATTCCCGGCGTCGACTGCGCCGGCATCGTCGACGCGGTCGGGGAGGGCGTGACCCGCTGGCGCATCGGCGACCGCGTCGCCGCCGCGGGCGTCATGCCGCTCGAGGTCTGCGCCGAGGACGAGGCGGGCTACAAAGGCCCGCTCGGCATGATGGGCGTGCGCCGGCCGGGAGGCTTCGCGGAAAAAGTCTGCGTGCCGGCGAGCGCCGGGGTCGCCGTGCCGGCCGCGCTCGACTTCCACCACGCCGCCGTGATCATGCGCCACGCGCCGACCGCCTGGAACCTGCTGTGCAATCTCGCCAGGCTCGAAGCCGGCGAGACCGTGCTGATCATGGGCGCCGGCGGCAACCTCGGCACCGTCGGCATCCAGATCGCCAAGCACGTGGTCGGTGCGACCGTGATCGCAGCGGCCGGCTCGCCCGAGCGCGCGCAGCTCGGCCTCGATCTCGGCGCCGATCACGCCGTCGACTATCGGGCGCGTGATCTCCACGATGCCGTGATGGAAATCACCGGCGGGAAGGGGGTCAACGTGCTCTACGACAACATCGCCAATCCGAAAGTGCTGCCGCGCGCCTTCAAGACGCTCGGCGCGGACGGCCGCATGGTCACCGCCGGCGCACACGGCGGCCCCGAAGCTGCGATCGACTTCCATCATCTGTACGACCGCCGCATCACCATCATCGGCCGGCCCGGGCATCGACCCGAAGATCGCGCCACCTGCTTCGCGGCGGCCGCCGAGGGCAAGATCAAGGCGCAGATCGAGCGCGTGCTGCCGCTGTCGCACGCGGCGGAGGCACATCGGCTGGTGGAGAGCGGCGAGGTGCAAGGCAAGATCGTGCTCGACCCGACCATGGGGTGACCTTACGCCCCGCCCGCCGGCGCTTTTGTTCCGTCCCCCGCGAGCGAAGCGGGTGGCGGGAAGGGGCCAGGGGGGCCAGGGGTAGGGCGCTTCCTCTGAGCAAGATCGTTCGCATGTGATTCGAGAGAAACGAGGGCTTGATGGCGACGTGCTTTGCTGCTAGAACAAAACAAGAACATAATGTGAGGCACCCCACATGTTGCTCAGCGCCGCCAAGCTCGCCGCCAATCGCGCCAATGCCATGAAAAGCACCGGGCCGCGCACCGCTGCCGGCAAGGCGCGCGCGGCGCAGAATGCGCGCCTTCACGGATTGCGTGCGGCCGTGCTGGCCGATGAAGGCTTCACCCAGGAGGTCAAGGACCTGGCTCGTCTCTTCGCCGGGGAGGGGGCTCCCCAGGAGGTGTTCGCGCTCGCCTGCCGCCTCGCGGAGACCCACCTGACATACAGCCGGATCAGAGAGATCCGCCTTCAGGTGATCAGGCAGGATCCGGATTTGACCAAGACGCCGGCAAGGACCATCCGGCGAGTTGCCGCGATCGATCGTCACGCGGGCCGCGCCTTCTCGCGCCGCAGCCGCGCACTTCGGGCCTTCACGGCGGGCTGCGTGGAGAACCGCTGGGTGCCTCCGGATTACAAGCGTCCGGGAGCACCTGTGGGCGAGCGCGTCGGCCAGTCCGGCCAGATGAGCACATCGGACCAAATGAGGTCATCGGGCGCCACTCCGAATTCTGATGCGGACGAACCCAAACCGCCCGAACGAAGCCACGACGAGCTGTCGGCGCGGAATTCATTTGCGACGAGCTCGCTCGAACAAACCCAAAGAGCCCGAACGAACCCAGCGGCGAAGTGATCGCCTCGAGATCATCTGAAGAGAGGTTGCCCGAACGAACCCAAGCGGCCCGAACGAAGCCACCGGAAGCGCACACGGCAATCGGTGTACCGTGGCGGCACACTTTGTATTAGGCTCGCCTCCCGAAAACCCACCGGGAGGAAATCGTGCGATGAACACCGCCGCATCGAACCACGGCAACGGCTGCACCTGCCATCCATCGATGAGCTACACGCCGGTCTCGCGCCGCAAGCTTCTCGCCGGCGCCGGCGCGATCGCTGCCGCGAGCGTCCTGCCGGGCGCATCGCGCGCGCAAGGCGCGGCGCCGAGGGTGATCGACACCCATCACCATTTCTATCCGCCGAGCTACCAGAAAATGTGGCTCGGCTGGGAGGACGCGCGCAAGCTGCCGCACTTCCCCGGCCAGGTCGCCTGGTCGGTGCAGAAGGCGGTCGAGGATCTCGACAAGAACGGCGTTGCGACCGGCGTGCTGTCGATCGCCTCCACGCCGGGCACCTGGATGGGCCTCGACCCGGCCGCGGCGTCCGCGATGGCGCGCACCTGCAACGAGTTCGCGGCCGAGATGATGCGCGACCACAAGGGCAAGTTCGGCCTGTTCGCGACCCTGTCGATGCTCGACATCGACGCGACGCTCAAAGAGATCGAGTATGCCTTCGACACGCTGCATGCGGACGGCATCGGCCTGCAGACGAACTATGGCGACAAGTGGCTCGGCAACCCCGTCTACAAGCCGGTGCTCGAGGAGCTCAACCGCCGCAAGGCGGTGGTCTATGTCCATCCGCTGGTCGCCGCCTGCTGCGCCCAGCTCAGCGTCGGCGCCTTCCCGGCCGTGATCGAGGTGCCGCACGATACCACGCGCACGGTCGTGAGCCTGCTGCTCAGCGGCACCTTTGTGCGTCTGCGCGACATCAAGTGGCTGTTCTCGCACGCGGGCGGCACCATCCCGATGCTCGCCGGCCGGATCGAGGCGTTCTACGCGCGCGCGGCCGCGAACGCCGGCAAGGACAAGTCGTTCGCGCCGGACGGCATCCTCGCCGAGTTCCGCCGCTTGCACTACGACACCGCGAACGCGACGAGCCCGCCCGCGATGGCCGCGCTGATGAAGCTCGTGCCGACCTCGCAGGTCACCTTCGGCTCGGATTATCCCTATTTCCCGCTCGACCAGATCGAGGTGATCCGCAAGATGGGCCTGCCCGCCGCCGACCTCGCCGCCATCGAAAGCGGCAACGCCACGCGCCTGGTACCGCGCCTCGCGGGAGCATGACAGCTCGCGCCACTCACTCCACCTCATGGTTCGAGTCGATGTGGCGCCACATGGGCCGTCCTCGTCCTTCGAGCGCTTGTCGTCGCAAGTGCGACGACAAGCCCCTTCAGGATGAAGACGGAGCGGGCGCAGCACGTAGTGGAAAGAAGTCCACCCACGTGCGATCGAGGATCGCCAACGCATCGTCGAGCGCCGGCACCGTCAGCTTCTCGCCATCGCGCCGCAGCAGCTTGAGCCGCTCGAGCTTCGCCAGCGCCTCGGCGACCTCGAAATCCACTTCCACCCGGAACGTCGCCTCGAGCCATTCCTCGATATGGCGGTCGAGCTCGGCTTGTGTCGACGGCGGGCCGGCGGCGCGCAAGAAATAGTAGGCGAGGAACGCCTCCTTGCACTCCTGCTCCTCGGCCGTGCCGACGATGTAGTCGAGCACGCCCGCGTTGTTGCTGATGTTGCGGAAGTAGACGTTGTCGGAGATCTGCTTCTGATAGAGCAGCGACTGATGCTTGTACTTGAACCATTGGCGCATCACGAAGCCGCCGACGGCGATCAGGGCGCCCATCGCCGCCAGCGCCTCCTTGGCGTCGTCACCGCGCACGCCGCGGGACGTGCCGAGCCAGGCGGTGATCACCAGCGCCAGCACGGCGATCGCCGGGATGAGCTTGAGCAGGATCGGGATGCCGCCGACGATCGCGGGCAGCCCGAGGAAGAGCTTGTCGAACAGGCCCATCACCACCCGCACGTTGGGAAACAGCGTATTGACGTCGCAGCGGGCGACGTCGCGAAAATACTTGAGCAGGATCGTGCCCGGCCGCAGCCGGTTCCTGGCGAGGCGGCGGGCGAGCCGCGGTGAGGTGATCTCGCTCGCGGGCTTGATCATGACCATCAGCACCAGGTGACCATACAAATCGACCTCGACCTTGCGGTTGCGCAGGCCGAACCACTTGCTGACCTCGACCGTCTCGCGGCGCTCGCCGCGGCGGAAGAAGCGCACCTCGCGATAGTCGTCCTCCGGCAACGCGACCTTGACGTTGAGGACGGGGTGCTCCTCGTGCGAGCGCGCGATCTCCTCGCGCGTCACCTCCACGAAATCCGCTTTCGCGAGCGCGGCCGTGAGGGTCGCGACCAGCCCGTCATGGGCGCGCGCCAGCGTCTGCGGATCGACCGGCGCGTTGTGCGGCAGATCGGGATTGAAGTAATAGTAATCGTTGCGCAGCCCCTCCAGCCGGTCGAGATACTCGTAGTGATAGATCGCGCCGAGCAGACGGGCGAACAGGCGGAATTTATCCGCCTCGTCGGCGGGCAGACGCCCATGATCGATCAGGGCGCCCAGGATGTCGGCCTTGCGCACCGGAATGAACCGGTCGCGCTGCGCCGGCGCGTCCTCGGCTTGGTTCCCACCACCCGTCATCTCGACCCTCGCGTGTCGCCCGCATGATAGGGAAAGCCTCGGCCAAATGAAGGCGGTAAGACATCGCGGCACTCCTCATGGATGAAGGTCGCCGCCTTGACATCGCGGCGCGCGCGCGTGAGACACGCTGACACGGGGACCGTCGCTCATGCCGTTCCGCCTGCACTTTGCCGGCCGTGCCATTGCCGTGATGGTCGCGTTTGTCGGCCTGTGCACGGCAATCGCGGCTGCGCAAACGGACCAGCCGCAGACCACGGCCGAGCTCGCGGCGGCGCTGCAGCCGCTGCAGTCGACGCTCGCCTCGCTCGAGGTGACGGCGCGCTACGCGAGCAACGACAAGGAGCTCGCTGACATCGCGCCGCGCGTGACGTCGCTGCGCGACGACCTGCGTAAGGAAATCGCCGCGCTCGAGCCGCGCCTCACGCGCCTCGACGGCCGCCTCAAGCAGCTCGGTCCGCCGCCGGCCGCCGGCGCCCCGCCCGAGGCGCCGACGCTCGCCGCCGAGCGCAAGCGCCTCACCGACGAGCACGCCGCGGTCGACGCGGCGCTCAAGCAGGCGAACCTTTTGAGCGCACGCGCCGACCAGCTCGCCGACAATGTCAGTGCGCGCCGGCGCGCCCTGCTCACCGGCCGGCTGCTGGCACGCTCCCCCGGGCTGCTCGATCCCGGATTCTGGCGCGAGACCGTGGCGGCGCTGCCGACCGAGGGAGGCGCGATCCGCACCCTTGCCGTCTCGTCATGGACGGCTGCGCGCGACAAGGTCGGCATCGTCACGCTGACCGCCGCCGCGGCGGTCGTGGTCGGCTTCGCGGCCGCGGTGCTGCTGCTGACGCGCGCCTGGCGGCGACGCTTCGCCGCACGGCGGAGCGAGACGCGATTTTCCCGCGCGCTCGCCGCCGCGATCGTGCTCGCGAGCGTCTCGCTGCTGGCGCCCGTCGTGGTGGTCGTCGCGGTGCTGGCGTTCGAAAGTCTCGGCGTGGTCTCCGGGCCGCTCGCCCAGATCGGCTACGGCATCGCCATCGGCGTCCTCGTCGCGCGCTTCGGCCGCGGCGCCGCGCTGGCGCTGTTCGCGCCCAGCCGGCCGCGGCGGCGTCTCATTGCGTATCACGACGACGAGGCGTACGCCTTTGCCGGACACCTCGCCTGGGCGGCCCGCCTGCTCGGCATCGGCGTGGTCTGCAACGCGGTCTTCCGCGCGACCGGCGCGCCGCCTGCGCTCCCGTTGGCGGTCAACGCGCTCACCTCGCTCGCGGTCGCGGCCGTCGCCGGCCATCTGCTCGCCCGCTTTCCGGAACGGGAGGATGGCGCGCGCGTGCCGGCGCTTCGCGCCGCGCTGTGGCTGCTCGTGGTCACGATCGTGGTGGCGCTCGCGGCCGGCTATATCAATCTCGCCGCCTTCCTGGCGGGCCGCGTCAGCGCCGCCTTCGCGCTGATCTGCGCGCTCTACGTCGTGCTCGTCCTGATCGATGCGCTGTTCAGCGAGGTGCTCACCGGCGACACCGCGGTGGGGCGCCGGATCGCGTTCACGTTCGGCATCACGCCGCGCGGGCTCGAGCTCTCCGGCACGCTGATCTCGGCGGCGCTGCGCATCGTCGTCGTGCTGATCGCGCTGCCGCCGGTGCTCGGGCCGTGGAGCCTGTTCGCGACCGACATGTTCGATTTCCTCGGCCAGATGGTGGCCGGCGTGCGCATCGCCGGCGTCACCATCTCGCTGACCGCGATCCTCGCGGCGCTGGCCTGGCTCGTCGTCGGCATCCTGGTGGCGCGCGGCGCGCAGCGCTGGCTGGAGACGCGGTTCATGCCGCGCACCGGCGTCGATCCGAGCCTGCAGCAGTCGGTCGCGACGCTGATCGGCTGGACGCTGCTGATCGCCGCCATCGCCTTCGCGCTCGCGCGAGTCGGCATCGAGCCGCAGCAGATCGCGCTGATCGCCGGCGCGCTCTCGGTCGGCATCGGCTTCGGCCTGCAGGCGGTGGTGTCGAACTTCATCTGCGGCATCATCCTGCTCGCCGAGCGGCCGGTCCGCGTCGGCGATTGGGTGGTGGTCAAGAACGAGGAGGGGATCGTGCGCCGCATCAGCGTGCGCGCGACCGAGATCGAGACCTTCGACCGCGCGAGCGTGATCATTCCCAATTCCGAGTTCATCACCGGCTCGGTCAAGAACCTCACCCATTCCGACACGCTCGGCCGCGTCATCGTGAAGATGCGAATCGCCTATGACAGCGACGTCGACGCGGTGCGCGACTTGCTGCTCGCCGTCACGGCCGAGCACCCGCAGGTGCTGCAGACGCCGCCGCCGCGCGTCTTCCTGATCGCGTTCGGCGACATCGCGCTCGAGCTCGAGCTGCGCTGCATCGTCGGCAACGTGAACTACGGCCTCAACGTGAAGAGCGACCTGCAGGTCGCGATTCTCCAGCGCTTCCGCGCCGCCGGGATCAAGATTCCGGTCCTCGTGCATGAGGAGGCGCCGAAGCCTCGCCCTGCCGCCGCCGACGCGGCCAAGGCGGGCCCCTGATGTTCATCTTTTGGCTACGGTCGCATCGCATGATCCGCCTCCCGAATCGGAGAGCCGCGTCGATGTCCCGCCTGCGTACGACCATCCTGATCGCCGCGCTCGCGGGCGCGCTCGCGGCCTGCGCCGGCGACCCGCTGCCGCCCGAGCAGCCGACCTTCTACCGCAGCCTCGCGAGCCCGGTCGCCCAGCTCGACGCCGCCACGGCCGCCTCGATGATCTCCGGCTTCCGGCAGAACAACGGCCTCGGTCCGGTGACGCTCGATCCGGTGCTGATGCAGCTCGCGCAGACGCAGGCAAGTGGCATGGCGGCGCGCGACAAGCTCGACCACGACGCCAAGGGCGAGTTCGCCAAACGGATGAGGGCCGCCGGCTTCGACCCCAAGGTCACGGTCGAGAACGTCTCGGCCGGCTACCATACCCTCGCCGAGGCCTTCTCGGGTTGGCGCGATTCCCCGCCCCACCGCGCCAACATGTTGAAGGACGGCGTGACCCGCATCGGCATCGCGGCGGTCTACACGCCGAACTCGAAATACAAGGTGTACTGGGCGCTCATCCTCGGCGCCCCGGCGGGGACGTAGAGCTTGCACTATTTGCGCGTCTGGGTCACCATCGCGAACATCTCCCGCCCATAAGTTCCCTTCGCCTCGTCGAGCAGCGGCCGCACTGCGTCCGCGAACAGCGCGTGCTCGGCCGCGGCCAGCTCCACGATCTCGCAGCCCTGCGCCTCGATCGCGCGGCGCGCCTCGCCATCCTCCTCGACTGCGAGCCCGCGCTGGAACGCGACCGAAGCCTTCACGGCGGCCCGCATCGCGGCCTGCAGATCGCCCGGCCAGGCGTCGAACGCGGTGCGGTGCAGGAAGATCGGGCGCGAGATGTAGAAGTGGTTGGAGATGGTGTGAAAGCGGTGAAACTTGTGCACGCCGTAGGTCACCGTATTGGCGAACGGGTTCTCCTGCGCGTCGATCGTGCCCGCCTTGATCATGGCGATCGCCTCCGTCAGGTCCATCCGCATCGGCACGGCGCCGAGCAGCTCGAAGGTGCGCCGCTGCACCTCGCTCGGCAGCACGCGGATGCGCAGGCCGGCGAGGTCGGCCGGCTGACGCACCGGCCGCACCCGGTTGGAGATCTGGCGAAAGCCGTTCTCGAACCAGCCGAGGATGCGGTAGTTCACGGCCGCCTCGAGCTTGCCCGCGAGATAGGCGCCGAGCGCGCCGTCCATCGCGCCGCGCGCCTGCGCGTTGTCGGCGAACAGGAACGGCAGGTCGACGAAGCCGAGCTCGGGCACCCGGTCGGTGAGGTAGCTCGACGACTGGTAGCCGAGCGTCAGAATTCCGTGCTCGACCAGCCACAGGATATCCTCGGCCTTGTAGGCGAAATCCATGATGTTCCAGACGTAGTGGATCTTCACGCGGTCGCCGAACTGCGTTTCCAGCCGATCACCGATGAATTTCAGCGCGCGCGAGAAACCCGTCGTCGGCGGGCCGTAGCCGCCCATGCGAATTTGGATCGGGTCGGTCATTTGCACTGCGTCTCCTTCGCGCGGACGTAGCCCGGATGAGCGAAGCGATAGCCGGGAATGGCGTGCGCGCATGTCGCTTCGCCCATGCGGGCCATGATGGCATTCGACATAGCAGGAAAAGCCCGCTTCGAAACCCGCCCGGTTCGACTATCATCGGCGGCGGGAGGACGTCGACATGAAACGCGCGTTTTTGCTGCTGACCGCATCCCTCGTCGCGAGCGCCGCTCTCGCGCAGGACAAATACCCATCGCGGCCGATCAAGGTGCTGGTGCCGTACGCGCCCGGCGGCGCCGTCGACATCGTCACCCGCATCGTCACCGAGCAGATGCGGCAGACCCTCGGCCAGCCGTTCGTGATCGAGAACAAACCCGGCGCCTACGGCATTCTGGCGATCCAGGACATGGCCCGCGCCCGGCCCGACGGCTACACGCTGATGTTCGGCAACAACAACTCCAACGTGATCACGCCGATCCTCTACGCCAAGAAATTCACCATCGATTATGATCGCGACGTCATCCCGGTGGCGCGCGTCGCCGACGTGCCGGCCTTCCTGATCGTCACCCGACGCGATTTCCCGGCCACGAGCTTCGCCGCGTTCATCGCCTACGCCAAGCAGAACCCCGGCAAGCTGCGCTTCAGCAGCGTCGGGGTCGGCAGCTTCCCGCAGTTCGACATGGAAATATTGTCGCGCCGCGCCGGGATCGAGATGACCCACCTGCCCAACAAGAACGGCGCCACCGGCATGCTCAACGATCTCGTGCGCGGCGACGCCCAGGTCGGCTTCCTCAATCTCGCGACCGCCGGCCCGATGGTGCGCGCCGGCCAGCTGCAGGCGCTCGCCGTGGTCACCGACAAACGGTTGCCCGAATATCCCGACGTGCCCACCCTTGCCGAGCTCGGCTATCCGGGCGTCGGCACCTTGCAGTGGCTCGCGCTGTTCGCGCCGAGCGGCGTACCGGCCGACGTGATCGAGACGCTGCACAAGACGGCCGTCGCCGCCGCGGCCTCGCCGACGGTCGTGGACAAGCTCGAGGCGCAGGTGATGCGCGTGGCGCCGAGCGCGTCGACCGCGGAAGCCAAGACCTGGCTCGCGGGCGAGATGGCGCGGTGGCGCAAGATCATCGCCGAGGTGAAGATCGAGATGCCGGATTAGGGGGGCGCCGCGCCGCATCTTGCGCCGGTTCGGGCTTTTCTCCACATTCGCCGTGCGGCTCCCGCGCCGGGCGCCGGGAGTGCATGATGCCCGAAGGTCAACCACAAAAGCGCGTCGGCCTGTTCGTCACCTGCCTGGTCGACATGATCCGCCCGTCGATCGGCTTCGCGGCCGCGAAGCTGCTCGAGGATGGCGGCTGCGTCGTCGAGGTGCCGCGTCAATCCTGCTGTGGCCAGCCGGCGTTCAACTCGGGGGACCGCGCGACCACGCGCGCCATTGCCGAGCAGGTGATCGAGGCGTTCGCGCCCTATGACTATGTGGTCGCGCCGTCCGGTTCCTGTGCCGGCATGCTCAAAGCGCACTACCCCGAGCTCTTTCACGGCGATCCCAACTGGCTGCCGCGGGCCGATGCGTTCGCGGCGAAGACCTGGGAGCTGGTCTCGTTTCTCGTCGACGTGCTCGGCGTCGCCGGCGTCGACGCGAGCCTCGAGACGACCGCCACCTACCATGATTCCTGCTCCGGCCTGCGCGAGCTCGGCATCCGCGGCCAGCCGCGCCGGCTGCTCGGCAGCGTGCGCGGGCTCGCGCTCAAGGAGATGCGGGACGCCGACGTCTGCTGCGGCTTCGGCGGCACGTTCTGCGTCAAATATCCCGACATCTCCAATGCCATCGTCGAGAAGAAGACCGCCAATATCGCCGCGAGCGGCGCGAACCTGCTGATCGCGGGCGATCTCGGCTGCCTGATGAACATGGCCGGCAAGCTGCAGCGCGAGGGCAAGCCGATCGAGGCGCGTCACGTCGCCGAGGTGCTCGCCGGCATGACCGCGGAGCCGGCGATCGGTGCTCCGTCCCGTCGCGAGCCGGGGACGCACTCCGACGCGGAGCGGCGGCAGTGACCCACCTCGCCACCTCGCCGCGCTTCAAGGAGAACGCCAAGGCGGCGCTCGCCGATCCCGAGCTGCAGAATGCGCTCAAGTTCGTCGAGGTGAACTTCATCGCCCGCCGGCGCGAGGTGGCGGACAAGCTGCCCGAGTTCGAGGCGCTGCGCGACGCCGCCCGCGACATCAAGAACCACACGCTCGCCCATCTCGACCTCTATCTCGAGGCCTACGAGGAGAAGGTCACGGCGACCGGCGGCCATGTGCACTATGCGGTCTCGGTCGACGATGCGCGACGCATCGTGCTCGACATCTGCAGGAAGCTCGGCGCCAGGACCGTGACCAAGGGCAAGTCGATGATCGGCGAGGAGATCGCGATCAACGACTATCTCGAGGCGAACGGCATCACGCCGGTCGAGACCGATCTCGGCGAGTACATCATCCAGCTGCGCCACGAGATCCCCTCGCACATCATCGCGCCCGCCGTGCATCTCACCAAGGCGCAGATCGAGGCGGACTTCCGCCGTGCGCACGACAATCTTCCGGCTGACCGCAACCTGACCGAGCCGACCAGCCTGCTCGCCGAGGCGCGCGGCGTGCTGCGGGAGAAATTCCTCGCCGCCGACGTCGGCATCACGGGCGCGAACTTCCTCGTCGCCGAGACCGGCACCTCGATCATCGTCACCAACGAGGGCAACGGCGACCTCACCCAGACCCTGCCCAAGGCGCATATCGTGCTCGCCAGCATCGAGAAGCTGGTGCCGACGCTGGAGGACGTGTCGCAGCTCCTCCGCGTTCTCGCCCGCTCGGCGACGGGCCAGGAGATGTCGGTCTACACCACACTCTCCACCGGCCCGCGCCGCGCCGAGGATCCCGACGGGCCGGGCGAATACCACGTGATCATTCTCGACAATGGTCGCTCTTCCATGCTGGGCGGGGAGTTCGGCGACATGCTGCGCTGCATCCGCTGCGGCGCCTGCATGAACCACTGCCCGATCTATCACGCGGTCGGCGGCCACGCGTATGGTTGGGTCTATCCCGGGCCGATGGGCGCGGTGCTCACCCCCAGCCTGATCGGCGTCGATCAGGCGGGCCAGCTGCCCAATGCCTCGACCTTTTGCGGCCGCTGCGAGGAAGTCTGCCCGGTGCGCATCCCGCTGCCGCGCATGATGCGCTCGTGGCGCGAGCGCGAGTTCGAGCGGCATCTTTCGCCGGCAACCGTGCGTAGCGGGCTCGCCTTCTGGGCGTTCTTCGCCAAGCGGCCGGGCCTCTATGGGCTCGCGACCTCGCTCGCGGCGCGCTTCCTCGCGCTGATCGGCCGCCGCAAGGGCCGCTTCGGCTGGCTGCCGCTCGCGCGCGGCTGGACGCAGTATCGCGAGTTTCCTGCGCCGCAGGGCGCGACCTTCCAGTCGCAATGGAAGGCACGGCAGCGGGCGCGCCGATGAGGGCGCGCGACCAGGTCCTCGGCTCGATCCGCCGGTCGCTCGGTGTCACCGGCGCCGAAGCGCCGCGCCGCCGCGAGGTGGCCGATCGCCTCGGCGGCCATCCGCGCGGCGTCGTGCCGGGGCGCGGCCAGGGCTCGCCGCAGGAGCGGCTCGATCTTTTCGCCCGCATGGTCGAGCAGGCGGCCGGCAGCATCGCCCGCGTCGATGATCCGGCAGATGTGCCCGCCGAGGTCGCCGACTTCCTGCGCAAGTGCAACCTGCCGATGGCGGCGCGCCGCGGTGCTGATCCGCGGCTCGCGAGCATTCCGTGGGAGCGCGCCGGCATGCTGGAGATTTCGACCGGTGCGCCGGATCCGAAGATGCTGTCGTCGGTCTCGCACGCATTCGCCGGCGTCGCCGAGACAGGCACGCTCGTGCTGACCTCCGGCGCCGACAATCCGACGTCGCTCAATTTCCTGCCCGACAACCACATCGTGGTGATCGACGCCAAGGACGTCGCCGGCGACTACGAGTCGGTGTGGCAGCGACTGCGGGAGAGATTCGGCGACGCCGTGATGCCGCGCACCGTCAACCTGATCACCGGCCCGTCGCGCTCGGCCGACATCGAGCAGACGCTGATCCTCGGCGCGCACGGCCCGCGCCGGTTGCACGTGATATTAGTCGGCGCCCCGCAATAAATTTTGGTGGGCAGCCGTGGGCAATGCCGCCGAGCCGTGACAGTGCGCGAGCGCCTGCGTTAACCTGCGCTGGGCGCGGACACGGACGATCGCAATCAAAAAAGTCGCCGCGCGAGGGGAGGGCGTCATGACGCGTGCGCGGCTCGCAGCGATCTGGAAATCCTCAGCGGCTCTGCTCTCGAGTCTCGTTGCGATGCTTCTCCTCGCGACGATCGCACCCGCGGCCGCGCAGGGACCGAGTGGGGAGCCGATCAAGATCGGCTTCAGCGTCTCGCTCACCGGCGGCCTCGCCTCGTCGGGCAAGGCGCATCTTCTGTCGCAGCAGATCTGGGCCGAGGAGATCAACGCCAAGGGCGGCCTGCTCGGCCGGCCCGTCAAGCTCGTCTACTACGACGACCAGACCAATGCGGCGACCGTGCCCGGCATCTACGCCAAGCTCATGGACGTCGACCATGTCGACCTCGTGATGGGCGCCGCCACCAACCTCATCGTCGCCGCGATGCCGCAGATCATCCAGCGCAAGCGCATGGTGATGGTGCTGCTCGCGCTCGGCTCCAACGCCCAGTTCAAGTATCCGAAGTATTTCCAGAGCGCGCCGTTCGGGCCCGACTCCCAGGGCGTGCTGTCGGATGCGTTCTTCCAGGTGGCAAAGACGATCACGCCGACCCCCAAGACCGTCGCGCTGGTCGGCGCCGATGCCGAGTTCTCCAACAATGTGCTCACCGGCGCGCGGGTGAATGCCAAGAAGTATGCCCTGCAGGTCGTCTACGACCGCAGCTATCCGCCGAGCACCCTCGACTATTCGCCGATCGTGCGCGCCGTTCAGGCGGCCAAGCCCGATGTCGTGCTGGTTGCGTCATATCCGCCCGACTCGGTCGGGATGATCCGCGCCGCGAGCGAGATCGGCCTCAAGACGCAGCTGTTCGGGGGCGCCATGGTCGGCATGCAATACGCCTCGTTGATGGGACAGCTCGCCGACAAGCTCAACCGCGTCGTGAATTACCACTTCTTCGTGCCGAGCCCGAAGATGAGCTTCCCCGGCATCGAGTCGTTCCTCACCAGGTACCAGGCACGCGCGGCTGGCGCCGGCGTCGACGCGCTCGGTTTCTATCAACCGCCGTTCGCCTACGCGGCGATGCAGGTGCTGGAGCAGTCCGTGACCGCGACCGGCTCCCTCGATGACGACAAGCTCGCCGCCTACATTCACAAGAATGTGTTCCAGACCATCGTGGGCGAGATCAGGTTCAACGAGCTCGGCGAATGGGCCGTGGCGCGGCCGATCATGGTTCAGTTCCAGAACGTGCAAGGCGCGGGCCTCGACCAGTACAAGACCGGGCACCGCGAGGTGATCGTTTATCCGCCCCAGTATAAGGACGGCGAGCTGCAATATCCTTACGCGAAGTAGAGTCACGCAGGCGCTTGGGGGCTGGCTCATGCAGATCACCGCGGCGGTCGCGCGCGAGCGTTTCGGCCAGTTCACGATCGAGACGCTCGACCTCGCCGATCCGCGGCGGGACGAGCTCCTGGTGCGCATCGTCGCAAGCGGCATGTGCCAGACCGACCAGCACGGGCGCGATGGCTACTACGACACGCCGCTGCCGGCGGTGTTCGGCCACGAGGGCGCCGGCATCGTCGAGACGGTCGGATCGGGCGTGACGAAGTTCGCGCCCGGCGACCACGTGGTGATCTCGTATCCCTGGTGCGGCACCTGCGCGAACTGCCGCCGCCGCATGGAATCCCATTGCCAGAACAATTTCGCGCTCAAGATGCGCGGCACGCGCGCCGATGGCTCGACGCTGATGCGCCGTGGGGCGGAGACCATCTACAGCGCGTTCTTCCAGCAGTCGTCGTTCGCGACGCACGCCATCGCCAACGAGCGCTTCGCCGTGAAGGTGCGCAAGGATGCGCCGCTCGAGCTGCTCGGCCCCTTCGCGTGCAGCGGCCAGACCGGCGCCGGCGCCGTGCTCAACACCATGCAGCCTCAGCCGGGCGACGCCTTTGCGGTCTTCGGGGTGGGCGCCGTCGGGCTCTCGGCGCTGATGGCGGCACGCGTCGCCGGCTGCGATCCGATCATCGCAGTCGACATTCATACGCGGCGGCTCGATCTCGCACGCGAGCTCGGCGCGACTCACGTGATCGACCATACCGGCGCGGCCGACGTGGTGGGCGAGATCCGACGCGTCACCGGCGGCGGCGTGCGCTTTTCGCTCGAGACCTCGGCGCAGCCGACGGCATTTCGCGAGGCCGTCGAGGCGCTGATGCCGGCCGGCACCTGCGTGCTGCTCGGCAGCGCCCGCGCCGGCACCGAGGTCAAGCTCGACATGCCGTTCCTGCAGTTCGGCCGCGTGGTGCGCGGCGTCATCCAGGGCGAGAGTCATCCGCCCGAGTTCATCCCGCGCCTGGTCGATCTGCTGATGCAGGGGCAGATGCCGGCCGAGCGGATGATGACGTTCTATCGGCTCGCCGACATCAATCGCGCCGCGCAGGATTCGACCGAGGGCACCACCATCAAGCCGGTGCTGCGCATGCCCACTTGAGTGCTCGGTTCCGCATACGGAACAGCGCCCCCCTGCCAGGCGTTGACTCCTTGAAAGCGCGGAATGCGCGCCACGATGGAGCGGGCGATGGACAGGAACACGGAACCGCGGAGCACGCCGAACGGCGAGACGGCGGAATCTCAGGAGAAGCTCCACAAGGAGCGTGATCGCGCGCTCGACAAGGCGCTGGAGGAGACATTCCCGGGGTCAGACCCGGTCAACGTGACGCAGCCGCCCAAATCGAAGCACGAGCGGCGTAACGAGAAATCGGAGACCTCGGGCGGTCGCTCGGCGTAACCCTTTGAATCAAAGCACTATTGCGGTGCCCGCGGAGTGTTAACCGCGGGACCGCGTAAAGATTGCTCACATTTTTTGAAGCAATTGCCAGTATGATACTGTTATAGCCCCGTAGGCGTGGGAGTCCCGGCATCACGCTGGGTTGGGGACATGACCGTGCGTAAATATTTCGGCACTGACGGCATTCGCGGCCGCGCCAACGGCGTGATTACGCCCGAGCTGGCGCTCAAGGTCGGACAGGCCACCGGGATCGTGTTTCGCCGTGGCGACCATCGTCATCGCGTCGTGATCGGCAAGGACACGCGGCTCTCCGGCTACATGATCGAGACGGCGCTCGTCGCCGGCTTCACGTCGGTCGGGATGGACGTTCTGCTGCTCGGCCCGATGCCGACGCCGGCGGTCGCCATGCTCACCCGCTCGATGCGCGCGGACCTCGGCGTGATGATCTCGGCTTCGCACAATCTCTACGATGACAACGGCATCAAGCTGTTCGGCCCGGACGGCTACAAGCTCTCCGACGTGACCGAGCAGGAGATCGAGGCGCTGATCGACTCGGACATGTCGAAGCGGCTCGCCAAGTCGGCAGCGCTCGGCCGCGCCAAGCGCATCGACGGCGTGCACGATCGCTACATCGAGTTCGCCAAGCGCACCCTGCCGAAGAACCTTTCGCTCGACGGCCTGCGCGTGGTGGTCGACAGCGCCAATGGCGCAGCTTACCGCGTCGCCCCGGCCGCGCTGTGGGAGCTCGGTGCCGAGGTGATCTCGATCGGCGCCGAGCCCGACGGCTTCAACATCAACAAGGACTGCGGCTCGACCGAGCCGGCCGCCCTCGCCGCAAAGGTGCGTGAGATGCGCGCCGACATCGGCATTGCGCTCGATGGTGACGCCGACCGCGTCGTCATCGTCGACGAGCGCGGCCGCGTCGTCGACGGCGACCAGCTGCTCGCCGTCATCGCCGAGAGCTGGAAGGACGACGGCCGGCTCGCCAAGCCCGGCGTGGTCGCGACCGTCATGTCCAATCTCGGCCTGGAGAAGTTCTTGAAGTCGCTCCAGCTCAGCCTGGTGCGCACGCCAGTCGGCGACCGCTACGTGCTCGAGCATATGCGCGAGCACGGCTACAATCTCGGCGGCGAGTCCTCGGGTCATATCATCCTGTCCGACTACACCACCACGGGCGACGGCTTCGTCGCGGCCCTGCAGGTGCTCGCGGTGGTGAAGAAGCGCGGCCAGCCGGTATCGGCGGTGTGCCATCGCTTCGAACCGATGCCGCAGGTGACCAAGAACGTGCGCTATCGCGGCGGCAAGCCGCACGAGCACAAAAAGGTCAAGAGCGCGATCGCCGACGCCGAGAAGCGCCTCAACGGCCACGGCCGGCTGATCGTGCGTCCCTCCGGCACGGAACCGGTGATCCGCGTCACCGGCGAGGGCGAGGACCCGCACCTGGTCGAGGAGGTCGTCGACGGCATCGTCGACGCGCTCAACGCCGTGTCGGCGTGATTCGTCTTGCGGGTTTGATTCTCCCTTTCGCTGCCGCAATCGTAAACAAGGGGTGAAAAAGTGCCGCGACGTGTCGCATTGCCGACACGTGCGGCGGCGCCAGACCCATCATGATGCCGGCGGCGGGATTAATATTCGTAGTTAAAAGGTAAGGTTAAGCCCCATTTAACGAATGAAGGTCATTGTCGGCTTCGTCGAACTGTTGGTCGGCCGCGGCGTTTCGTGGCCGCGAGTAAAAGGACGAAGCCATGGGCAACAAAGGATTGCTCGCAGCCGCAGGCGCGGCTGTGCTCCTCGGAATGCCGGCGGCGTACGCCGCCGATCTCGGGCCGCCACCCCCGCCGCCGTGCAGCGGTCCGGCGGCGTTGTCGCCGGCGTGTGCGCCAGCCGCGGAATATTCCGGCTGGTATCTTCGCGGCGATATCGGCATGAGCAACCAGTCGGTGGACTCGCTCAACAACGTGGTGAGTCCCGGTACGACGGTGACGACGCCGTTCCTCACCTTCGACAGCGCGCCGATCTTCGATGTCGGCGTCGGCTATCAGATCAACAACTGGCTGCGCGTCGATGCGACGGCGGAATATCGCGCCAACGCGCATTTCCACGGGCAGCAGATCGCGACCTTCGGGGCGATCATTCTGCCCGACGACTACAACGCCAGCAAATCCGAGTGGCTGTTCCTGGCCAACGCTTATGTCGATCTCGGCACCTGGTGGAATATCACGCCCTTCGTCGGCGTCGGTATCGGCACCTCGCGCAACACCATCAAGAGCTTCGTCGATCAGGGCGCGACGCAAGCCGGCGCCACCATCCTGAGCACCACGTACGGTGCCGACGCCTCGAAGTGGAATTTCGCCTGGGCGGCCTATGCGGGTCTCTCCTACCAGGTGACGCCGACCTTCGCGGTGGAAATGTCCTACCGGTACCTGAGCCTCGGCGACGCCACCACCGGCCCGACCAATTCGTTCGACGGCGTCACGGTCGTCAACGGCACGCCCTTCGTGTTCAAGGACCTGACCTCTCAGGACGTGCGCGTCGGCTTCCGCTGGATGTTCGCCGAGCCGCCGCCGCCCCCGCCACCGCTCATGCGCCGGGGTTGAACGGCATCATCTTTTCGCTCTGACGAACGGCGCGGTCATCCCGCGCCGTTCGCTTTTTGCCTTCCGCGGTGCAGCGATGGATTGCGCGGCGGAACAGCCGAGATTGCTCGTTAGTTGGCCCTTCGACGGATGCGCAATTCTCTGCGGCGCCGGCGGAGACCATGTTGAGTCGGATCGAATTCATCAAGCGTACCTTCATCGTTCTCGGCGTTGCGCTGATCCCGGTTCTGGTCTGGTATCTGTTCGATGTGATTCTGATCGCGGTGGCAGCGCTTCTCGTCGGCGAGCTGCTGTGGCTCGGCGCCGAGCCACTGACGCGGTGGCTCCGTCTGCCGCCGCATCTCGCGCTGTTCCTTTCCGGCATCGGCATTCTCGCGATCGTCGGCGGCGGCTTTTACGTGTTCGGCACCGGGATGACGGGGCAGCTGCAGGACGTCATCCAGCGCGCTCAATCGGGGCAGAGCAGCATCGTCAACCTGGTGCGTGAATCGGCGCTCGGCAACATGCTCATGAGCCATCTCCGCAGCGGCATCAACTTGATGGATGTCCTCCCGCGGGTCTTCACCGTGAGCGTCGGCGTGCTCGGCGGCATCGTCGCTGCGATCGTCGCCGGCGTGTTCTTCGCGGCCCAGCCGCAGCTCTATCTTGCCGGATTGATTCAGCTGTTTCCGCCGCGCCTGCACGGCCAGGCGAACGAGACGGTCGAGCATGTGGCGACTGCGCTGCGCCTCTGGCTGCTCGGCCAGCTGTGCCAGATGGTGCTCATCGGCGTGCTTACGACGTTGGTGGTCTGGCTGATCGGGTTGCCGTCGCCATTCGCGCTGGGGCTGATTGCCGGGCTGGCCGAGTTCATTCCCTATCTCGGGCCCGTCATCGCCGCCATCCCGGCCGTCCTGGTCGCCGCCAACCAGAGCCCGCATACGATCCTCTGGGTGATCGTCGCCTATACGCTGATCCATCAGGCCGAGGGGCATGTCATCATGCCGTTCATCCAGCGGTTCATGGTGTTCATCCCGCCGGCCGTCATCCTCCTCGCCATCGTCGCGATCGGGGCATTGTTCGGCGCGCTCGCCATTCCGCTCGCGAGCCCGATCGCAGTGATGGCCTTCGTGCTGGTCAAGAAGCTCTATATCCGCGACACGCTCGGCGAGGACAGCGCGATCCCGGGAGAGACCGAAAATTGACCGACGGCCTGGCGGATGTCAGGCGGTGTCTTCCACCATGGAGCCGTCGTCGGCTACGCGATAGCGCAAGCCGCGCCACGTCACCGTGGTGCCCGCAAAGCTCACGACGTAGATTGCGAAGGCGAGCAGGTCATGGATCGGAATGAGCCAATAGGGTTGGGGAGGCAGGCCGAAGGTCCGGCGCACGCAAGCGCACAGCGCGAACCGGCAGCAAAGCGCCAGGCCGATCAGCATTCCGGAACCGCTCACGCCGGTCAGTGCCGCGAGGACGGCGAGCGCAAAGGGATGCGCCACGATGGTGCCGGCATATCCGCGCGGCTCGATCAGCCTGATCGTGCGGGCGATGCGCAGCTGATGGACCAGCGTCGGACGCATCCCGCCATCGAGACAGACGTGGCCGATCATCAGCGGCAGGACCGGCACCTCGTAGCCGGCGGCGCGAACGGCGGCGCCGATCGCGTAATCGTCGGCGAGAACGTCGCGAAACGCGCGAAACCCGCCGATGCGATTGAGCATGCCGCGCCGCAGCGCGATCGTGGCGCCGAAGCAGGGCCGCGCGAGCCGCATGCGCAAGGCCGCGATCACCTGCGGGAGGAAGTGGATGTTGATCGCCAGCGCCGCCAGTCGCCCCGACAGGCTGTCGTCCGCGACGCCATAATAGAGGCAGGACGCCGCCCCGACCGACGGGTTCTCGAGGGCCGCGACCACTTGGGCGAGATAGTTGGGGCCAACCTCGATATCGCTGTCCGAGATGACGAGCGTCTCGTGCTGCGCGAGCGACAGCATATTGATGAGGTTCGACAGCTTGCGATTGCTGCCGTGCTCGCGCGGATCGACCTGGAGAACGATCGGCAGATCAGGATAGCGTGCCTGCAACTCACGAACGATCTTGATCGCCGGATCGGACGCAGCCTGCACGCCGAGAACGAGCTGCACCGGGCCCGCATAGTCCTGAGTGCAGAACGCGGCGAGGCGCGCATAGAGTCCGGGCTCGGCGCCATGCAGGGGCTTGAGGATGGTTACTGGCGGATGCACGGTCGCGACCGGCCGCCGTGACGACCCGACGCTCATCACGATGATGCAGGTGATGATCGTGAACGCGCTGCCCGCGATCGCGCCCGCGACAAACAAGTCACCAACGACACGCACCGTGGGTGCGAGATCGGCAGTCAAACTCAACGTGGATGCCATATGCCTTCCGTCGGCGTGGTCGCCCCGGCGATCTTGGCCGCGCCCCCGAAGCGCACGGCCAGTCCCACGCGGGAAAGAAACAATGGCGTACGATCCCGCCACAGGGTGTCGGCGCGCACCTGGCTCGGATTGCGTGCGAATACCATCGCGGAGATCAGGATGTTTTCGCCAAGTCGCCGCAGCCGGTCGCTCGCGGCCTCGGGTACGGGGTCGCGCGGCGGCGCGAAGCCAAATTGTCGCATGATGCGCGTGAGCTGCGCGCGCTGGGCGCGCGTCCCCTGCACGGCGTTGGCGCTGATTGCGACCCAGTCGAGCTCGGCGTGCGCCTCGCAGTAGTGCGCGAGCTCGCGAAAAGACAGCTCCATTTGGTCGCAGAAGCGGCGTGCCCAACCGATCGTCGGGCCGGCAGGCGGTACGCGCGGCACCTGCTCGGTCCATAAATGCAGGTGGATCAACCGGTCGCCGCAGCGTACGTGCGTGCCATCGGCGAGTCGGAAAGCGTACTCGGCGCGGCCGAGCTGCATGCGGAAGATGCACGCAGGATCGTCGGTGAACTCGACGACGTGGTGGCGCTGCCGCAGCAGCCCGTCGAGTCCGAAGATCAGCTCAGCGAACCAAGGGTGGGATTCGGTCTCGTTCGCGGTGAGAAACGTCGACATCCAACAAATCTCGTCGGAAATTAGTCACCCCTGAGTACAACTGTGTTCGACCCCGAAAGTTGCGGGTGGTCATGTCGGCTCGTCGTAGAGCACCGCAACGGTGTGCTTGAACGCGAGCGCGACCGGCATCGCCATGATCACGCCCGCGATGCCGAACAGGATCCCGCCCGACAGGAAGCAGAAGATCACCAGCACGGGATGCACGTGCGCGGCGCGGCCGAGCACGAGCGGCCCGAGCAGCTCGTCGATCGAGAGCCGCAGCACGGTCGCGTAAGCTGCGTAACCGATGATGCTGCCGATGCCGGTGGCATCGCGCACCGCAACCAATCCGGCGATGATCGCGGAGGCCATCGGCCCGATAACGGGAATCATCTCGAGCACACCGGTGAGACACGCGAGCAGCACCGCCTGCTTGATGCCGAGGATCAGGCCGAGGCCCACATAGGCGGCGGCCGTCGCGTAGATCACGACGACGAGGACGCCGATGAAGTAGCGCTTGAGCACAGGATCGAGCGCCGCCCATATGCGCAACGTGGTCTCGCGATGACGCGGCGGCACCATCCAGACGAAGCCGTGCGCAATGCGCGGCCCGGCCGCGAGGAAGTAGAACAGCAGCACCATGCTGAGAAAGAAGCCGAAAATTCCGGCGAAGCCGAACACTGCCACCATGACGAGCCGGCTGGGTTGGCTGATCCAGTTGTTGAGCGCCGCGACCGCCGCGCTCGCAAGCTGCTTCGCGTCGACCTCATGGCCAAAGGCGGAGAGCTTGGAGCCGTGCATGATCTGTTGGGCGACGGCCTGAATGGTCGGCTCGGCATCGCGCAGGAACGCGCGTATTTCGTCCACGGCGCGCGGTACCGCATAATAGGCGGCTCCCGCCAGTACGCAGACGATCAGCAGAAACAGAAGCGAGGCGAATAGCGACCTCGGCAGGCGCGTGCGGCGTGCCGACCAGTCGAGCAATGGCGACGCGACATAGCCGACGATCGCGGTCAACACGAACGGCAGCAGGATCGTCTTGATCAGATAGAGGAAGATGATGACCGCGCCAGCCGTCACGAAGATCGGCGGACCCTCGCTCTCGTCGGGTCGCCACCGGGCGGGGCGGCGGGGCGGCAGCGGCGTGTCGTCGCTCATGTATAGACGCGGCCCTTCCAGGCGACGCGCCGTTGCCGGCGCTGCCGGATACTGTCGGCCGCGATCAGCGCACCCACCGTGTAGCCGAGCGGAAAGACGAGCCCGTACCAGAACGGAATGCGGAAGTGGATGGTGCCGGCAACGTGCAGGGCCGTGATCGCGACCGAGCTTGCGAGTGCCGCCACGAGCGCCGCCAGCGCGATCGGTGTCGCGCCATGGGCATAAGCGGCGAGGGCGAGCACCGGCACGGCCCATGCGGCTCCGGCCAGCACGGCGGCGCCGAGCGCGGTCACCGCCGTGGCCCGCGCCCCGCCGAGCATGTCGACCAGGTTCTTGGCAAACCCCGGCCACAAGGTGCGCCAGCCCGTGTACATGCGGCCGGAGAGGAAATGCGATCCATCTTTCAGCAGAACAGTCCAGCCGGCTCGCTTGCAGCGGCGTGCGAGCTCGAGGTCCTCGCAGATCGCGCCGCGCACCGCCGCGTGTCCTCCCACCGCCGCGTAGACCGGGGCACGCACCAGCATGAACTGCCCGGTCGCCGTCACGTCGCGGCTTGCGCGCGATTGCACCGAGCCGAGGTCTTGCAGAAAAGCGAGGAGAAAGAGCCCGCAGGGAATCACGAGACGCTCGGCGAAGCTCTTGAGCTCGTGCCGCGGCGTGAGCGAGAGAAGATCGAGCCGTTCGGCCGAGGCCGCGTGCAGCGCGCTCGCGAGCAGGCGAGGCGCGGCCCGCATATCGGCGTCGACGAAGCAGAGCCACTCGGTTGCCGGATCGGCCGCGCAGACGCCGAGCCAGCAGGCGTGCGATTTCCCGATCCAGCCGCGCGGCAGCGGCGGGCTGCGCACCAGCTTGAGCCGTGGTACGTCGCGGCCCATCGCCGCGACGATGTCCGCCGTGCCGTCGCGCGATTGATCGTCAATGACGATGAGCTGGCAGCGATCGGGCGGAAAATCCTGCTCCAGCAGGGTGGCGACGCAGGGGCCGATATTGGCGGCTTCATCGCGCGCCGGAACGATGATCGCGATCCGCGGCGCCGCTCCTGCGTCGGATGGCGGCGCCGGAGCCAGTCGCGGCAGCAGATCGCGTTGCCGAGCCGCGCGAGTGATCAGCACGGCAACGACGACGAGCCAGATCGATGAACAGACAAACGCGGCCAGATCCATGGTCGAGGCGCCCTCGTGACCCGCCGCGCGATTCGATAAAGCGCCAACGGGGCGACGGTTCCGGCTCCGGCGGTATCGTGCGGGCATCCTGGCGACATCGCCCGCGGCGATGCGTGTCCGGAACGCGTCACTTGTTTGAAAATCGCTAACCGACTTGCGTGAGATCGGCCCGCCGGCACGCATCCGTGCTTGACGGCTCGCCCGAGTTTCCTTAATCCCGACCTTGGGACACCCCTCCCCACCGAGGGGCGCCTATCTGGAAGGATAGACACAATGAGCACCACGACGCCCGGCGTGCGGCCGGTGACCCCGCACTTTTCGTCCGGCCCCTGCGCAAAGCGCCCCGGCTGGAGCCTCCAAGCCCTCACCGACGCAGCCCTGGGACGTTCGCACCGCGCCAAGCTTGGCAAGGCCAAGCTCAAGCGCGCGATCGATCTCACGCGGGAAATCCTGCAGATCCCGGCGGATTACAAAGTCGGCATCGTCCCGGCCTCCGACACCGGCGCGGTCGAGATGGCGCTGTGGTCGCTGCTCGGCGCGCGGCCCGTCACCATGCTGACGTGGGAATCTTTCGGCGAAGGCTGGGTCTCCGACGTCCAGAAAGAACTCAAGCTCAAGGACGTCACGGTGCTCAAGGCGCCGTATGGCGAGCTTCCCGATCTCGCCAAGGTGGACTGGTCGACCGACGTCGTGTTCACCTGGAACGGCACCACCTCCGGCGTGCGCGTCCCGAACGGCAACTGGATCGCGGCCGAGCGCACCGGTCTTGCGATCTGCGACGCCACCTCGGCGGCCTTCGCGCAGCGCCTCGATTGGCCGAAGCTCGATGTCGCAACCTTCTCGTGGCAAAAGGCGCTGGGCGGCGAGGCGGCGCACGGAATGCTCGTCCTCTCGCCGCGCGCGGTGCAACGGCTCGAGACCTACAAGCCCGCTTGGCCGCTGCCGAAAATCTTCCGCATGACGAAGGGCGGCAAGCTCAACGAGGGCATCTTCGAGGGCGAGACCATCAACACGCCGTCGATGCTGTGCGTCGAGGACTGGCTCGACACGCTCGGCTGGGCGAAGTCGATCGGCGGCCTCGATGCGCTGGTCGCACGCGCCGATGCCAATACCAAGGCGCTCGCCGACTGGGTCAAGCGGACGCCGTGGGTCGAGTTCCTCGCCCGTGAGCCAGCGACCCGCTCCAACACCTCGGTCTGCCTCAAGATCGTGGATCCCGCCGTCACCAGCCTGCCGGCCGACGCGCAGGGCGTGTTCGCCAAGAACCTCGCGGCGCTCATCGAGAAGGAAGGTGCCGGCTACGATCTCGCCTACTACCGCGATGCGCCGCCGGGCCTTCGGATCTGGTGTGGCACGACCGTCGAGGCGACCGACGTCGAGACGCTGACCCACTGGCTCGACTGGGCCTTCGGCAAGACCAAGGACGCGCTGCCCAAGGCGGCGTGAGCATCATCCGTTCCACATCTGCCGACGTCATCCCCGCGAAAGCCGGGCATCCAGTAGCTCCCGAAGTTCGCGTTCGAACTGCAACGCGCGGCGTTACTGGATCGCCCGCCTTCGCGGGCGATGACAGCGGAAGAAGACCGAGAGAAGCCACCATGACCACTCCGCGCGTTCTCATCTCCGATGCCCTCTCGCCTGCCGCCGTGCAGATCTTCAAGGATCGCGGCGTCGAAGTCGACTTCCAGCCCAATCTCGGTAAGGACAAGGACAAGCTCGCCGCGATCATCGGCGATTATGACGGCCTCGCGATCCGCTCGGCCACCAAGGTGACGCCGAAGGTGCTCGAGAAGGCGAGATCGCTGCGCGTGATCGGCCGCGCCGGCATCGGCGTCGACAACGTCGACATTCCGGCGGCGACCGCCAAGGGCATCATCGTGATGAACACGCCGTTCGGCAACTCGATCACGACGGCCGAGCATGCCATCACGCTGATGCTGGCGCTTGCCCGCCAGATCCCGCAGGCCGACGCCTCGACCCAGGCCGGCAAGTGGGAGAAGAACCGCTTCATGGGCGTCGAGATCACCGGCAAGACCCTCGGCGTGATCGGCTGCGGCAATATCGGCTCGATCGTCGCCAATCGGGGCATCGGGCTGAAGATGAAGGTGATCGCCTATGATCCGTTCCTCTCGCCAGAGCGCGCGCTCGACCTCGGCGTCGAGAAGGTCGAGCTCGACGACCTGCTCCGGCGCGCCGACTTCATCACCCTTCATACCCCGCTCACCGAAAAGACCAGGAACATCCTCGACGCCAAGGCGCTGGCGAAGACCCGCAAGGGCGTGCGCATCGTCAATTGCGCGCGGGGCGGCCTCGTCGACGAGGCGGCGCTGCGCGCGGCGCTCGACTCCGGGCACGTCGCCGGCGCCGCCTTCGACGTGTTCGTCGAGGAGCCGGCGACCGCCAATCCGCTGTTCGGCCACGCCAATGTCGTATGCACGCCGCATCTCGGCGCCGCCACCACCGAGGCGCAGGAGAACGTCGCGCTGCAGGTCGCCGAGCAGATGTCCGACTATCTGCTGCGCGGCGCGATCTCCAATGCGGTGAACTTTCCGTCGATCACCGCCGAGGAGGCGCCGGGCCTCAAGCCTTTCATCGCGCTCGCCGAAAAGCTCGGCTCGTTCGCAGGCCAGCTCACCGAGACCGGCCTCAAGAAAGTGCAGATCTCCTATGAGGGCGACGTCGCGCGGATGAACACCAAGGCGCTGACCTCGGCGGCGGTCGCCGGCCTGCTGCGGCCGATGCTGCAGGACGTCAACGTCGTGTCGGCGCCGATCGTCGCCAAGGACCGCGGCATCGTGGTCGAGGAGGTCACGCGCGAGGCGGCAGGCGACTATGAGAGCCTGATCAGCGTCACTGTCCAGACCGAGAAGCAGACTCGCGGCGTCTCCGGCACCGTGTTCGCCGACGGCCGCCCGCGCATCGTCAACATCAAGGGCATCCGCATGGACGCCGAGTTCGGCCCGTCGATGATCTACATCACCAATCTCGACAAGCCCGGCTTCATCGGCCGGTTCTCGTCGACGCTCGGCGAGGCCGGCATCAACATCGCGACCTTCCATGTCGGCCGCGAGGCGCCCGGCGGCAACGCCGTCGCGCTGATCGAGATCGATGGCGAGCTGCCCGCCGACGTGCTCGCGAAGGTGCGCGCGCTGCCGCAGGTGCAGCAGGCGCGGCCGCTGAAGTTCTGACTTGTAGCCCGCATGGAGCGAAGCGGAATGCAGGGACAGGCTTTCTCCGGATTGCGGCCCTACGCGCCTCCATTCGGGCTACGCTCCTGACGAGGGATGCGCGTCACGCAAGTGAATCCAGACAGCGCCCTCGCAAAAAATCTAGCCGTGCAGGCCGCCAAATCGCCGCGCACAGGCCTCAGGGAAACCGCAGTTCCACACGTTCCTTCCGGCGGCGCGCGTTCGCGCGCAGCACGGAGCAATCTGCCATGCGACATTTTCCGCTCGTCTTGACGCTGTCTTGCGCCGTCGCGCTCGCGCGCGCGGCATCCGCCGCCGAGCTCGACGTGGGCTCCGCTATCGATGCCGTCACGGTCTATCCGGACGGGGCCGCCGTCACGCGTATCATCCATGTCGACGTCCCGGCAGGCGATAGCGTGCTGTTCGCACGCGACTTCCCGCCATCGCTCGACCCCGCGACGCTGCGCGTCGAAGGCGAGGGCGGCGCGCATCTCACGATGGGCGCGATCGACGCGCGCCCGCCGCGCTCCGAGCCGCCGCGCGTGATCCCCGAGCTCGACGCGAAACTCGAGGCGCTGCAGGACGAGCGCACCGCGCTCGACGACAAGATCGCCGCCGCCACGGCGCGCAAGCGGTTCGCACTGCGCTTCGCCGAAAAATCTCCGGCCGGGCTCGGCGAGAAGGGCGAGGCCCGTCCGCTGGCCGACTGGCGCGCGGCCTTCGCGGCGGTCGCCGACGAGGTCGCGACCGCCGACGAGGCGATCCGGGCGGCCCGCATCCGCCAGCGCGAGATCGATCGCGAGCGCCAGCGCCTCCAGGCGCAGCGCACCGCCAATCCGCCGCGCAAGATGGAGGTGCGCATCGATCTCGCCGCCGACGCCCCGACCGCGGCGACGTTCCGCGTCACCTACATGGTGCCGGGGGCGCGCTGGCGGCCGCTATACGACGCGCGGCTCGATTCCGGCGCGCGCGACCGCAAGCCTTCGCTCGAGCTGGTGCGCCGCGCCGAGATCCTGCAGCAGAGCGGTGAGGACTGGAGCGGCGTCGCGCTCTCGGTCTCGACCGTGCGCACCGCGCGCGGCGGCAACGCGCCGGAGCTTCCTCCGCTCCTGGTGGGATACCTGCTGCCGCCGCCGCCGCCGGCGTCGGCGCCGATGGCGAAGCGCGAAGACCGCGACGCCGCCAGCGAGGCCGATCAGAACGCGCGCGCTCGCGGACACCTGAGTTACGTGCCGAGCTCGCCCCTGTCGGACGACGAAGTGCCATTGAGCGGTGGATTGCTCGCGCAGGAGCAGAATGCCACCTTCGCGACCGGCGGTTTCCAGGCGGTCTTCCGCATCCCCGGTCGCGTCAGCGTGGCGACGAACGAGGGCGCGAAGAGCTTCCGCATCGGCGGCACGACCATTACGCCCGACCTGCTGGTGCGCGCGACGCCGGTGGTCGACGCGACCGCCTACCTCGAGGCCGACTTCAAGCAAGGCGAGGAGGCGCCACTCCTGCCCGGCGTCATCTCGCTCTATCGCGACGGCGTCTTCGTCGGGCGCAGCCGGATGGCGCTGACGCCGAAGGACGAGACGGTGCGGCTCGGCTTCGGCGTCGACGACCAGGTCAAGGTCGCGCGCGTCACCATTCGCAAGCAGGAGGGCTCGACCGGGCTCATCTCGACCGCCAAGACCGACGAGCGCGAGTTCAGGATCACGGTGCGCAACGGGCACGTGATCCCGATCCGCGTGAGCATCGAGGACCAGATCCCGGTCAGCGAGATCGACGACGTCAAGGTCGAGATGCTGGCGTCCACCACGCAGCCGACCGAGCGCGACGTGCGCAACCGGCGCGGCGTGCTCGGCTGGACCTTCACGGCGGCGCCCGGCGAGGCGCACGAGATCAACCTCGGCTGGTCGGTGCGTTGGCCTTCCGGCAGGACCGTCGTGTACGGACCGGGGCAGTCGTAAGTACTGCTGCTTCCCTTCTCCGCCTCATCCTGAAGGAGCACGGCCGCACTTGCGGCCGTGCGTCTCGAAAGATGGGCGCCGGATGCAAGCGGCAGCGGCCGCCATCGTCCTTCGAGATCCCTCGCGCGAAGTACGCGCGAGGTCCCTTCAGGATGAAGGCGGGTCTGGCATTTCGCCCGCTGCTGATTTCCTCGCCGCGATCGCTACGCCGGCGATCACCAGCACGTAGCCGACGGCGTGGAACGGTTGCGGGCGCTCGCCGAGGAAGAGGATGGCGAGGATCGAGCCGAACACCGGCATCAGGTGAATGAACGGCGCCGCACGGTTGGCGCCGATCAGCTCGATGCCGCGGTTGAGGCAGAAATAGCCGAGCACCGAGGGGAAGATCCCCACATAGGCGAAGGCCGCGAGCGTGCTCGGCTCGATCACGGCGACGTGGCCGGTCGCGAGCTCGTAGGCGACCGGCGGAATCATGAGAATGGCGCTGGCGCCGATCGTCGCGGCGAGAAACGAGAGCGGATGCATCGCTGGCCGCACCCGCAGCAGCGCCGTGTAGAGCGCGTAGAAGACGAGCGCGACCAGGATCATGATATCGCCGATGTTGAAGCCGAAGTGCGTGAGCACGCCGATGTCGCCGTGGCAAACGATGATCAGCGCGCCGGTGAGCGAGGTCGCAATGCCGGCGGCCTGAACCAGCGTGAGCCGATCGCGAAACAGCGCGAAGCTCCACAGCGCGACGAACAACGGTGCGACCGACTGCAGCAGCAGCGAGTTGATCGCCTGCGTGTAGTGCAGCGCCAGGTAAGCGATCACATTATAGCCGGCCGAGCCCGTGATCGCGAAGACGAAGATCATGAGCACGCTGGTCCGGATCGCCGGCCAGTCGCGCCGGACCTGGTCCCATACGAACGGCAGCAACACCGCCAAGGCGACCGCCCAGCGCACGAAGGTGAGCGTCGCCGGCGGCACGAGATCGATTGCGGCACGCCCCACCACGGTGTTGCCGGCCCAGAACAGCGAGCAGAGCACCAGCAGAAGATATGGGCGGGCGAGCAGGCGCATGCGGGCAGGGAGCGAATGACGAGTGGCGAGCACGGGACGAGCCGGCCACGAGGTAGCGCTCCCATTCGTTACTCGCCATTCGCCAGTCGCGCACGTCACCCGTACGTCTCCCCATCTCGCCCGCCCCCATTCCGCCGCGCTCACGCCCTAGGGAAAACGAATTGGCAGGCTTCTCAGGGGGGTGGAATCGGCTACCATGACGGCTCGGCGCACGTGATAGCGGCAGGCGCCTATGGCGCGCGCGTTGACATCAACCATACGTGGTCCGGGCCGGGCCGTTGCCTTGCACTCAGGGGCGGCATCCTCTATCCCCGCGGCGTCCCGGTCTATGCGCTTCATCCGGCTTGAGAATTTGGCTGGATCGGGGAGACGGGCGGGAAGGGTCGTTCATGGCGAATGTGGTGGTGGTCGGCTCCCAGTGGGGCGACGAGGGCAAGGGCAAGATCGTCGACTGGCTCTCCGAGCAGGCCGACATCGTGGTGCGCTTCCAGGGCGGCCATAATGCGGGCCACACGCTGGTGATCGACGGCGTCACCTTCAAGCTCTCGCTCCTGCCCTCGGGCGTGGTGCGTCCCGGCAAGCTGTCGGTGATCGGCAACGGCGTGGTGCTCGACCCACATGCCCTGTGCAAGGAGATCGATGCGCTCGCGGCGCAGGGCGTGAAAGTGACGCCGGACAGCCTGCGAATCGCCGAGAATGTCTGTCTCATCCTGCCGCTGCACCAGGAGCTCGATGCCATCCGCGAATCATCCAACTCGATTTCCCGCATCGGCACCACGCGACGCGGCATCGGCCCGGCCTATGAGGACAAGGTCGGCCGCCGCGCCATTCGGCTCATGGATCTCGCCGACATCCCGGCGCTCAAGCCGAAGATCGAGCGGCTGCTGGCGCACCACAATGCGCTGCGCCGCGGGCTCGGCATGCCCGAGGTGACGACCGGCGCGCTCTGCGACGAGCTCGCGAACGTCGCCCCGCGCGTGCTGCCGTTCATGGACTCGGTGTGGTCGCTGCTCGATCAGAAGCGGCGCGAGGGCAAGCGCATCCTGTTCGAGGGTGCACAGGGCTCGCTGCTCGACGTCGACCACGGCACCTACCCTTACGTGACTTCATCCAACACCGTGGCGGCCCAGGCCGCGACCGGCTCCGGCCTCGGCCCGAGCTCGGTCGGTTACGTGCTCGGCATCTGCAAGGCGTATACGACGCGGGTCGGCGAAGGGCCATTCCCGACCGAGCAGCTCAACGATATCGGCAAGACGCTCGGCGAGCGCGGCCGCGAGTTCGGGGTCGTCACCGGCCGGCCGCGCCGCTGCGGCTGGTTCGACGCCGTGCTGGTGCGACAAACCGTCCGCACCAGCGGCATCGATGGCCTCGCGCTCACCAAGCTCGATATCCTGGACGGGTTCGAGGAGATCAGGGTGTGCGTCGCGTATCGCCTCGACGGGCGCGAGATCGACTATCTTCCGGCTGGCGAGCATGCGCAGGCGCGAGTCGAGCCGGTCTATGAGAGCATCGCGGGCTGGCAGGAGGCGACCGCGCGCGCTCGCTCCTGGGCCGAGCTGCCCGCGCAGGCGATCAAGTACGTGCGCCGGGTCGAGGAGTTGATCGGTTGCCCGGTCGCTTTGCTATCGACGAGTCCCGAACGGCAGGACACAATCCTGATGCGCAACCCCTTCGAGTAAGCGAGATTAGGCGAGCAGTCTGAGCATGATCGCGATAAGTGGACATCGGTCTACGGATGAGATCGTGCTCGAAACATAACGACTGAACCTGGATGGCCGACTACTACCCCCTGATCGCCAAGGCGGTCGCCGGTCTGGACAAGAGCACCGGCGAGGCGCGCCGTACGCTGTATGTACGTGCGCGCGAGGCGCTGGTGACGCAGCTGCGCGGGGTGGTGCCGGCGCTGTCGGAGTCGGAAATCACGCGCGAGCGCCTCGCGCTCGAGGAGGCGATCCGCAAGGTCGAGGCGGAAGCGGCGCGCAAATCGCGCTTCGATCCGCCGCCCGAGCGCAAGCGCGTCGACGGTCCCGAGCCGCCCAAGAGCACGATAAACCTGGCGCCGCAGCCGCCGCGTCCGGCGGCGCCGGCCTCGAACGGGCAGGGCGAGCAGGACGGATCGGAAGGGTCGACCTTGTCCGGCACCGCCGCCGATCTGCGCCGCCGCAACCCAGCGCCGCCCGAACGCAGCACGTTGTCGAACGACGGGCTGCAGGGCTTTCGCAACGTCGTCGCCGACGCCGAGGATCTCGGCGACGCGACCGCGCAGGGGAGCCGCGCGGCGCGTGAAGCATACAACCAGATGCCGGCGCCCAGTCCCGAGTTCGATCGGCTTGAGCCGCGGCTCGAGCCGGACGGGCTGCGCGCGCGCGAGCGCCGGCCGTCCGCGCGCGAGCAGCGCCGCGACCCTCCGCGCGAGCAGCCTCCGCCGCCGTCGAGCCGTTCGGCGCGCCCGCCGGCGCGCGACGGGTATCCGCGTGAGCCGGTCTCGCGCGACATGCCGGCGCGCGACGGCGCCGTACGCGAGCCGCGGCGCGATCGCTCCCCGCCGCCCCCGCCGCCGCGCGAGCGGCCGCCGGGGCGCAATTCGGCAGGTTCGCGCGACGGCAATTCCCGCGCGACTCTGCGCGACATGGACGATTTCGATCGGTCCTCGCAGATGGAGCCGGCGAGGGCCGACGAGTTCTCGGCGCATGATTTTGCCAACGACTTCGACGCCGCTCCGACGGCCGCCCCGGATTTCGATTTCGACGCGGCGCAAGGCCGCGGGCGCGGACGTCGCCGCGCCGAGGCGATGGAGTCGCAGGCCCGCCATCACGAAGCCGACGCCAGGCCACGCGGCCGGCTGCTCGCTTATCTTGCGATCCTCGTGGTGCTGATGGTGATCGGTGGCGGCGCGGCCTATGAGTGGCGCCCTATCGTCGCGACCATGCGCGGGCTCGTCGCCTCGCGCGATACCCCTCCGCCGGCGCCGCAGGAGAACCCGCCCGGGCCGTCGCAGAAAAAGTTCAACGACCGCATCAACTCGAACGATTCCGCTGCCCAGCCCGGTCCGCAAAGCGCCCAGAACACGCAGAACGCCGACCAGGGCGGCGCCGCGGTCGCGCAGCGCGTCCTGCTCTACGAGGAGGATCCGAACGATCCGCAAGGCAAACGCTTCGCCGGCTCCGCCGTCTGGCACCTCGACAACGTGTCGCCCGGCGCCAACCAGCCGCCCGAGCCGGTGGTGCGCGCCGACATCGAGATCCCCGAGCGCAAGATGACGGTGAAGTGGGTGCTCAAGCGCAACACCGACAAGACGCTGCCGGCGAGCCACACGATCGAGATCACGGTCTCGCTGCCGCCCGATTTTCCCCACGGCGGCATCAAGACCATCGCGGGCCAGTACATGAAGGACACCGAGGACCAGCTCGGCGTTCCGCTCGCCGGATACGCCGTCAAGGTCACTGACACCTATTTCCTCATAGGGCTCTCGGCGGTCGATTCGGAACAGCAGCACAATATCGAGCTGCTCAAGAAGCGCCCGTGGTTCGACATGCCGATCGTCTTCAATGACGGCCGGCGCGCCATCCTGGCGGTCGAGAAAGGCGTCCCCGGCGACCGCATCCTCACCGCCGCATTTGCGGGATGGAAACAGTAGCGCGCGAAGGCCAAATGCGAAAAGGGAGCAGCTATTCGCTACCCCCCCATTCGCCATTCGCTGATTTTCAGATCTTCAGTGCATCGGCTGCGGCGCGTAGGCGGCCGGCGTCTCCATGGCGGCGACGCGGTTGCGCACCGCCTTCTGCACCTTCTCGAACGCGCGCACCTCGATCTGGCGCACGCGCTCGCGTGAGACGTTGAACTCGGCCGCGAGGTCTTCCAGCGTGACCGGCTCCTCGGCCAGACGACGGGCCTCGAAGATGCGCCGCTCGCGCTCGTTGAGCACGCCCAGCGCGTCGGTCAGCGCCTTCTTGCGATTGTCGAGCTCCTCCGTATCGGCGAGCGTCGTCTCCTGGCTGACATGGTCGTCGACCAGCCAGTCCTGCCACTCGCCCGCGTCGCCTTCCTCGCGAATGGGCGTGTTGAGCGAGGCGTCGCCGCCGAGCCGGCGGTTCATGTCCACCACGTCCTGCTCGGTGACGCCGAGCCGCTTGGCGATCAGCTTCACCTGGTCGGGACGCAGGTCGCCTTCCTCCAGGGCCGAGATGCGGCTCTTCGCCTTGCGCAGATTGAAGAACAGCTTCTTCTGGTTCGCCGTCGTGCCCATCTTCACCAGCGACCACGAGCGCAGGATGTATTCCTGGATCGCCGCCTTGATCCACCACATCGCGTAGGTGGCGAGACGGAACCCCTTCTCGGGCTCGAAGCGCTTGACCGCCTGCATCAGGCCGACATTGCCTTCCGAGACCACCTCGGAGATCGGCAGGCCATAGCCGCGATAGCCCATGGCGATCTTGGCGACGAGGCGGAGATGGCTGGTGACGAGCTTGTGCGCCGCGTCGCGGTCGCCATGCTCGCGCCAGCGCTTGGCGAGCATGTACTCTTCCTGCGGTTCCAACATCGGGAACCGGCGAATTTCTTCGAGATAGCGGGACAGGCCGGATTCGGCTGTCAAGATTGGCAGTGCTGCCGTGCGGGCCATGATAGCGCCCTCCTTCGTTTAAAGCCCCCGATAGCGGCGGGCCATGAGTGCCGTCGCTCGTCGAGCCGACGGCGCAAGTCCTGTGTGCGGTCGCGAAACCCGATCGCAGGTGCAGCATACACGGCACCCTGGGTCGAGGGATAGTCTGCCGGCCGTCACTTCACCGTGACGCCCGCGTGACCCAACATTGCCGCGATTTAACCTATTGGCTGCCCACAGGAATTCATGCCCGCCGGGGCCGGTCCTGAGATCAACCGGCGGCACGGGGATTCGTTCCGCGCAATGCCTTGCGCAGAAAGTCGAGGTCTGAAGGCAACTGCGAACGGTAGACTTGATGCTGTCCCGTAATCGGGTGTTCGATGCCAAGTATATGGGCATGCAGGGCTTGTCTGCCAAGACCCAAGAGCGCCGCCCGTGCTGGCTCGCCGAGCAGCGCCCCCTTGGTGCGGAACCCGGCACCGTAGACATGGTCGCCGAGGAGGGGGTGGCCCATTGACGCAAGGTGAACGCGAATCTGGTGGGTCCGGCCGGTCATGAGCCGGCACAGCAGCAGGCTGGCAATCGGCTTGCCGTCGGTCGCGTAATACCGCTCCAGCACCTCATAATGAGTGACGGCCGCCCGTCCGTCCTGCCGGACCGTCATGCGCTCGCGTGCCTGGGAATGACGGCCGAGCGGCTTGTCGATGGTGCCGCGCGGGCGCTCCGGGACTCCCCAGACGAAGGCCAGATAGGCACGCTCCAGCGGCCCGGTACGGCCGTGGTCCGCGAACTGCTTGGCCAACGCCTGGTGTGCCCGGTCGTTCTTCGCCACCACCATCAACCCAGTCGTGTCCTTGTCGAGTCGGTGCACGATACCGGGGCGCTTGACCCCGCCGATCCCCGACAGCCCCGCGCCGCAATGGGCGATCAGCGCATTGACCAGCGTGCCGGTGCGGTTGCCGGCGGCCGGATGGACAACCAAGCCTTTGGGCTTGTCGATGATGATCAGATCATCGTCCTCATGGACGATGGCGAGCGGGATCCTTTCCGCTTGCGGCGCCGCCTCCTCGGACGGCGGCACGACGACCGTCAGCCGATCGCCCGCATTGACGCGGTGCCCGGGATCGCGGATCGTGCGTCCGCCGATGGCGACATGGCCGGCGAGCACGAGCGCCTTGAGCCGCGTGCGCGACAGCGCCGTCACGTGGGCGGCGAGCACGCGATCGAGGCGCTCGCCGCCTTCCTCGGCGCCGACCGTCACGCTATCGAGGTGGCCCTCGAATCGAGCTTGCTCTTCGCCCATGATGCTATCGATGGCCAATAACAGATGACCTTCTCGTCGTCCGCCGCGCCTTCTGGTCCCGCGCCGGGTAACCCGGTTCCGGATGCGGCCCAGAGCCAGTTCATCGCCCGCGTGCGCTGGATGATGCTGATCTCCGGCGCCACCACGGTGATTGCGATTGCGGCGGTTCTCGGCGTGATCGGCTACCGTCTTTTGCACCAGGAGGGAAGCGGCCCGCCTGACGTGACGGCGCTCCTGCCCAAGGGCGCCCGGGTGGTCTCCGCCGGCGTCGCTGGCGACCGCATCGCGGTCACCGTGGAGGTGAACGGCACCGTCGAGGTCCGCACATATGACGCGAAGACCCTCCGCGCCATGGGCACGCTGAAGTTCGCGACACAGCCTTGACGGTCATGCGAAAGGTGCCAGCGCTCTCTCCCCCGCGTGCGGGGGAGAGCCGGAGAGGGGGAAGCCGCTTGCTCCGGCGTCAATGACTTGCTCCCTCCGGCGTTTCGCGCCCTTCCCCCGCAAACGGGGGAGGGAAAGAACGCCCGCTCCTTGCGCCTCTTCTCGATCAACGCTATTCCACTCCCACACGCTCCCTTCGTCTAGCGGTCTAGGACGCGGCCCTCTCAAGGCTGAAACACGGGTTCGATTCCCGTAGGGAGCGCCAGCCGACCAATTTCCGTCCGTCCCGATCGTGACTTCAGCGCAACGGCGCCGCCTGGGCGGTGAGCACCGTCATCCGCTTGCAATTGCCTCGACAAAGCGCTGAATGCGGCGGCCGCCGCAATGGGCGGCGTGTCGGGAAAGCCTCATGCCGGACAACCGCACCGCCTTCGTCACCGGCGCCTCGACCGGCCTCGGCTACGCCATCGCCTGCGCGCTCGCGCGCGCCGGCTACGATCTGGCGGTCGCCGATCTCGACGTCGCCATGTTCGACGCGCTCCGGCGCGATCCCGCCGTGCAGGGCCGCGAGCTCGTGCCGCTGCGGCTCGATCTGCGCGTCGAGGCTGATATCGACGCTGCCTTCGCGCAGGCCGCCGATGCATTCGGTGCGATCGACGTGCTCGTCAACAATGCGGGACGCGCGCTGATCAAGCCGGCGACGGAGGTCACCTGGGCCGATTGGGACGACGTCATCGACATCAACCTCAAGGGCGCGTATTTCCTGGCGCGAAAGTTCGCGGGCCATTGCATTGCGCAGAAGCGCCCCGGGAGCGTCATCAGCATCGCATCGACCCACGGTATGACCGGGCTCGCGGGCCGCTCGATCTACGGCATCTCCAAGGGCGGCCTCATCCAAATGAGTCGCATGCTGGCCATCGAATGGGCGGAGCACAACATCCGCGTCAACGCGGTGGCGCCCGCGACCGTGCTCACCGAATCGCGCCAGCGCTTGCTCGACGAAGCGGCGCGCAAGCGCATGCTGGCGCGCATTCCGGGCGGCCGTTTCGTCACGCCCGATGAGGTCGCAGCCGCGGTCGTCTTCCTCGCGGGCCGCGAGTCGGGGTCGATCACCGGTCATACGCTGCCCGTCGACGGTGGCCTGACGGCTGTGTAGCAACTGCTCAACTCGTCCTCGAGACGCTCGGCCTCCGGCCGAGCTCGGTCGAGCAGTAGGTCGCATGACGAGCGCCGGCTTTCTGCATGACGCTCAGCATCGGTTCATCCGCGCGGCCGTTGCGCCTGCGACCATCGCGGCGGTACCCTCCCGGGCCCGTTGAGAAACGGCATTCGTCGCGGGCCACATTGGGGAGACGTCGGACGTGAAACTCGGAACCCTGCTCGGTGACGACATCGGCCACGAGGTCGTTCCCGAGGCCGTCAAGGCGATCAAGGCGGCGGCCGCCCGCACCGGGCTCGCGATCGAGTGGCAGCCGTTGCCGATCGGCAAGCACGGGCACGAGCAGCACGGCCACACGCTGCCGCCCTCGACCGAGGCAGCGTTGCGTGGGCTCGACGGGTGGATCATGGGGCCGATCGGCCACGCCGCCTATCCGCGCGGCGACGCCACCTGGGTGATGCCGCCAGTGCGCAAGAAGTTCGAGCTTTACGCCGCGCTGCGCCCGTCGCGCTCGTTCGCCAACATCAAGTCGGTCCACAAGGACGTCGACATCGTGTTCGTTCGCGAGCTCTCCGAGGGCATGCTCTATTCCGAGACCGTGATCGCCGGCGGCGCCGAGTTCCGCCCCAACGACGACATCACGGTCGCGATGCGCGTCATCACCCGCCGTGGCTCGAACCGGGTCGCGCGCGAGGCGTTCGAGCTCGCGCGAACGCGGCCGCGCCGGAAGGTGACCGCCGCGCACAAGGAGCCGGTCTATCGCCTCGCCTGCGGCATGTTCGCGGAGGAATGCCGCAAAGTCGCGCGCGAGTTTCCCGACGTGACCTTCGAGGAGGCGATGATCGACACCATCTCGATGAAGCTCGCCATGGCGCCGCAGCAGTACGACGTCGTGGTCACGACCAACCAGTTCGGCGACATCCTCTCCGACATCGGCGCCGGCATCGTCGGCGGCCTGGGCCTGGCGCCCGGCCTGTGCGTCGGCGAGCGCCAGGCGATGGCGCAGGCGACGCATGGCTCGGCCCCCGACATCGCCGGCCGCAACATCGCCAATCCCTATGCGATGATCGTGTCGGGCGGCATGCTGCTCGGCTGGCTCGGCCGCAAGCGCAACGAGCCGAAGGCGGTCGAGGCCGCACAGCTGATCGCCGCAGCAGTCGAGAAGATCGTCAGTGAGGCGCGCCACCTCACCCGCGACCTCGGCGGCAGCGCCAGCACGCAGCAAATGGGCGACGCCATCGCGGCGGCCATCGCACAGTAGCCAGATTCATTCGGAGTCCCTCATGTACAATCTCCACCTCAGTCCCGAGCAGCTGGAAATCCGCGACACCGTGCGCGAGTTCGTCACCCGCGAGGTCAAGCCGGTGGTGCTCAAGGCGGATCGGCTCGACGTCGCCGATCGCACGCTACCGAAGCATCTGCTCGAGGAGGCCTCGTGCCTCGGCCTTCGTACCCTTGCGCTGTCGGAGGACAACGGCGGCATCGGCGCCGACGCATTGACGAGCTGCATCGTCGCCGAGGAGCTTGCCGCCGGCGATGCCGACATCGCGGCGGTGCTGACCGAGACGTCGCGGCTCGCGCATATCATCTTCGACCGCGCCCTGCCGGAAGCCGAGCGCGACCGGCTGCTGCCAGGCTTCCTCGAGCATGACGGCGCCCACCTCGCGGTGGCGGATCGCGAGGCCGGCAGCGATACGCGGCTCGGCGTGAATTATCATCGGCCTGGCGCCACCACGCCGGCGCTCGCCGCGACCGCCGCGCAGGCCGGCAACGGCGACTGGGTCATCACGGCGAGCAAGACCTGCGTCGCCAATGCACCGGTTGCTCGCCTTTTCGCGGTCACCGTCAAGGTCAAGGGCCGCGCCGGCGACAGCGTGCTGCTGGTGCCGGCCGATGCGCCCGGCGTCATCGTCACGCCGCACGCGAAGCCGTGGCCGCACGGGACCTGCGGCGACGTCACCTTCGCCGACGCCCGCGTGCCCGCCGGCAATCTGCTCGCCGACGGCGCCGCCGCCTTGCTGCGCGACACGAGCGGCCGCGGCATCCCGCTCGCCCAGGCGATCAACATCGGCATCGGCCGCGCCGCCTATGAGGCGGCGGTCGACTACGCTCATCTTCGCATCCAGGGTGGGCGGCCGCTGATCGAGCATCAGGCGATCGCCACCAAGCTCGCCGACATCGCGATCCGCCTCGAGGTGTCGCGCGCCGCCGTCTGGCAAGCGGCTTGGGCCTGCGATCACCCCGACGCGGTCGCCGACCGCAGCGTCTCCGACCTGCCGCTCACCACGGTCGCGCAGGTGTTCGTCTCCGACGCCATCGTCAAGGCCGCCAAGGACGCGGCGGAGATCTTCGGCGCCATGGGCGTGATGCGCGACATGCCGCTGCAGAAGTACTTGCATGACGCCCGCGTCTGCCAGCACGCGGGCGACGGCAACCGCGAGGCGCGCCTGCGCATCGCCGAGCACATCGCCGGCTATCGACGCGCCGCCGCCGCGATCGCGGCGGAGTAAGACAATGTCATTGCGAGGAGCGCGAAGCGCGACGAAGCAAGCTCGACCAACGAATGCATGCGCAAGCGGAGCGAGATTGCTCCGCTTCGCGCGCAATGACTAGGAGATAATCCGATGGACTTCACCCTGAGCAACGAGCAGCGCTCCTGGCAGATGGCGGCGCGCAAATTCGCCGAAGAGGAAGTGCGGCCGATCTCGCTCGAGCGCGACGACATCCCGACCGCGGCCGAGACCTGGGACTGGGACATCATCAAGAAGGGCTCGAAGCTCGGCTTCCGCACGCTGGCGGTGCCGAAGGAGTGGGGCGGTCACGGCGCCGACTTCGTCTCGCAGGCGCTGGTGATGGCCGAGATCGCCCGCGCCGACAGCGCGATCTCGAAGGCCTTCAGCCAGAACTGGAAATGGAGCCACCTGATCTCGGCCTCGTGCACCGAGGAGCAGAAGCAACGTTTCCTGCCGGACTTCATCGCCGACGACACCTTCGTCCTAGGCAAGGGCATCACCGAGCCCGGCGCCGGCTCCGACAACCGCCTGCCGCCCGCCGACGATCCCAAGGCCGGCCTGCGCCTGCGCGCCGAGCGGCACGGGGACGAATGGATCCTCAACGGCGAGAAGGCCTTCATCGCCAACGCGCCGGTCGGCAAGCTCTTCTTCATCGACGCGCGCACCGATCCGAACGCGCCGCTCAAGCAGGGCACGACCATGTTCCTGGTGCCGCGCAACACGCCCGGCTTCCGCATCGGCAAGGTGTTCAACAAGGCGGGCTGGCGCTTCTACCAGAACGGCGAAATGATTTTCGAGAACGCGCGCGTGCCGCACGCCAACGTGGTCGGCGAGGTCGACGGCGCCGTGCGCAAGTCGGGCAGCAAGGGCGGCGACACCACCGGCGGCGACCTCTTCGGCGACCTCGAGCTCGCCGCCAATGCGCTCGGCATCTGCGACGACGCCTGCGCCAGCGCGATGCGCTTCGCCCGGACCGAGCAGCAGGGCGGCCAGCCGCTGTTCGCCCAGCAGAGCATCCAGCTCGCCATCTGCAAGATGCAGGCGCTGACGGAGGCGCTGCGCTGCTTCGTCATGCGCGTCGCCTGGGAGCACGACAACAAGGTGCATTCCTTCAACGCCGGCCTGGCGATGAACTTCTCCACCGACGCCGTGCAGGAGGTGACCGAGCTCTACATGGATGTGCGCGGCGCCAACGGCTGCGTGATGGACCACCACACCGACAAGCTCGTGCGCGACGCCTTCATCTGGAGCCACCTCGCGGGCGACAACGTGCAACGGATGAAGGTGGCGCGGAGACTGGCGAATTGAGCATGCTTGCTCGGCGCTGGCGCCCCCTCTTCCCCTAAGGGAGAAGGAGCGCGGGCAGCATGCTCGGGAGCACTTCTCATGAAAGCAATGCTGCTGCGCGGGCCCAACACGCCCTTCGAGCCGGTGCAGCTTCCCGATCCGACGCCCGGCCCTGGTGAGGCGGTCGCCCGTGTCGTCACCTGCGGCTCGGGTCTCACCATCCAGCACGTCAAAGCCGGGCGGCGGAAGACCAACTTTCCGCGCGTGCTCGGTCATGAGATCGCGGCCGAGATCGTCGCAATCGGCGCCGGCGTGACAACCCTGAAAGTCGGCGACGGCGTCACCGCGTACTACTATCTCAACTGCGGGCAGTGCCGGTATTGCCTCGCCAATCTCGAGCCGCTGTGCACCGCCGAGGGCGGCAATGTCGGCATCGAATGCGACGGCGGCTATGCCGAGTACATCAAGCTGCCGGCGCACATCTTCGTGAAATTCCCCGACGCGCTCGACTGGCGCGCGCAGCCGGCCGAGGCGGGCGTCATCACCGATGCGCTCGCCACCCCCTACAAGGTGCTGCGCCGCGCCGGCATTCGCGGCGGCGAGACCGTCGCGGTGATCGGCGCCGGGGGTGGCGTCGGCATCCACCAGGTGATGATGGCGAGCTGGGCGAACGCGCGCGTGATCGCCGTCGAGGTCGCGCGGGAAAAATTCGACGCCTGCCGCAAGGCCGGGGCCGACATGGTGGTCGACGCGCGCGCCGACGATGTCGCGCCCGCGCTGCGCGATCTCACCCACGGCGCCGGGATCGACGTGGTGATCGACTACGTCTGCACCGCGGCGACGCTCGAAGCCGGCGCCAAGGCGCTCGGCCGCCGCGGCCGCCTCGTCATCCTCGGCGGCGCCGCGCAGCCGTTCAACGTCGCGGCGCGGCAGATGCTGCTCGCCGAGCAATCGATCCTCGGCAGCCGCTACGTCACGCGGGCGGAAATCCTCGAAACCTGCGACCTCGTCGCTAGCGGCGCCGTCCGTCCGCTCGTCACCGAGCTGCGTCCGCTCGCCGACGCCGAGCTGATCCACGACCGCGTCGAGCGCGGCCTGGTGACGGGACGGGCCGCACTGCAGGTGGAGTGAGGGTCGCATCGGTGCAGGTCCAAAAATTTTCCGACAAAAATACAGGCGATCTACAATGGAACATTCGCGCCAAATAGAATGCAAGGCCTTGCTCCCACGACAGAAAAGGCGCCAGCGCAAAAACAGGGCGAGCAGGAAAATAACAGGGCGAACAACAATGGAAACAATGAAAAATACAGAGAGGTCCGACGTGCGATCGTAGCCCCGCGGAAGAGAGGGGATGGGCGCGCGCCTGAAAACAAAACGCGCCCGAGGCCGTGGGGCTGCGGACGCGCGAACGTCACTCTGCACTTAATGCCATGCGCCACTCGCGCCCGGAACGCAAGCGGAATTCGATCTATCCCGACTATTCACGGTTGCACCGGATCTGGCCGATCGTCGGATGTCACCCGCGACCCTTCACCGCCTCGCGCACACCGCGAACAGCCGCTCCACGTCGGCGTCCGTATTCCACAGATGCGGCATCACCCGCATCGTTGTGCCGCGCACCATACATGAACGTTGCCGGCCGCGAGCCGCGCCGGCAGGTCGGCGGGCACGCCGCCCCGCGAAGTGCAGGCCGAGATAGTGCCCGGCGCGGCGTGCATCCGGCGCCGACGCCGAGCTCATCCGCGACCGCGTCGAGCGCGGCCAGGTGACGGGACGGGCCGCGCTGAAGGTGGTTGAGCGTTGGCAGCGTCGCAGTGTCACAAATCGATCGGCGGCGACGTGCTAGCTCTGCCTGGGTTCCGAAGAAAGTGACGCAATGAAGAGATTTATCCGCGCCGTATTCGCCGCCATCATCCTGCTTTCCGCGAACCAGGCATACGCCGGCAAGGCGGTGCTCGACCTGGTGCTGGTGCTCGACGGGATGCGGCCCGATCTGATCGATCCGCAGGAGACGCCCAACCTGTGGCGGCTGCGCCAAGAGGGCGTGAACTTCCTCAACAGCCATTCGGTCTTTCCGATCGTCACGCGTGTCAACTCGACCGCGATCGCGACCGGCATGTATCCGGAGCACAACGGCATCTTCGGCAACACGATCTACGTGCGTGCGGTCGACGCCCGCCATGCCTTCGGCAACGATGACTACAAGAACCTGCTGCGCCTCGACGCCGCGACCGGCGGCCACATGGTGCTCGCCAAAAGCCTCGCCCAATTCCTGGCCGAGCACGGCAAGACGCTCGCGGTCGTCCATTCGGGCACGACCGGCAGCGCGCTGCTCGCCAATCCGCGCGGTCCGCAGGGCGTCGGCGTCCTCATCAATGGCTGGTGGGAGCCAGGTGTGCGCGTCGGATTCCCCGATCCCGTCAATGACGCGATCCTGGGGCGCTTCGCGGCGGCGCCGCCGGCGGGCGGGCCGAAAGATTCGTTCATCGATCGTGTCAACTGGACCGAGCGCGTGCTGCGCGACTACGTGCTGCCCGACCTCAAGCCCGACGTGGTGGTCAACTGGCTCACCGAGCCTGACCACACCCAGCACGCGCGCGGCCCTGGCTCGCCGCAGGCGCGTGCGGTGATCCGCAATGACGATCGCGAGATCGGCCTTTTGCTCGACCGCCTGCGCGAGCTCGGCCTCGCCGAGCGCACCAACATCCTCGTCGTCTCCGACCATGGCTTCCACCACAGCGATGTGGGTGTCGACGTCACGGCTGAGCTGATCAAGGCCGGCCTCAAGGCCGGCCCCGACTCCGACGACGTCGTGATCGCGAGCAGCGGCGAGGCGATGCTGCTGCATGTGCGCGACCACGATGCCGGACGGATCGGCGCGGTCGTGCGGTTCCTGCAGCATCAGTCCTGGGTCGGCGTCCTGTTCACGGCGGCAAGGCCGGATATGTTCGAGGCCTTTCCGGGCGCAAACGTCGGAGGGCGCGAGGCCGGCACCTTCGACCTTGACCTCATCCATCTCGCGCAGTCGGATCGCGCGCCCGACATCGTGATGACGTTCCCATGGAGCTCGAATCTCGGCGCGTTCGGCCTGCCGGGCACGAGCTATACCCAGGCGGCGACGACCGGTCCGCTCGCCGGCACGGCCGGCAACCACGGCAACATGAGCCCGTGGACCGTGCGCAACACCTTCTTCGCCTGGGGCGTCGACTTCAAGCGCGGCGTCACGCTGCGCACGCCTGCCGGCAATGTCGACCTCGCGCCCACGCTGCTGGCGCTGATGAACCTCGACCATGACGTCGATCTCGCCCAGTTCGACGGCCGCCCGCTGCGCGAAGCCTTCGCGGATGGTCCCGATGAAGAACAGATCCCGGTCGAAACTCACACCTATACGGTCGCGACCCCCGACGGCGCCTATCGTGCCGCCCTGCAGCTCACCGATCTCGGCCGCTTCCGTTACGTCGACAAGAGCTGGCGCATGAGTGAGGGTTAGGGGTCCGGCGGCTCAGCGGCCCTTTACCCCCTCGCGCAGGACGGCAAACAATCTTTCCACGTCCGCGTCCGTATTCCACAGATGCGGCGTCACCCGCATCGCAGCCCCGCGCACCGACACATGCACGTTACTGGCCGCGAGCCGTGCCGGCAGGTCGGCCGGCACGCCGCCGGCAAAGCGCAGACCGAGATAGTGCCCGGCCCGGCGGGCATCCGGCACACTGCCGATGCCGAACTCGCCGCGCGCCCGCTCGGCGATCGCGTCGGTGCGTCGCCGCAGCGTCGCCTGGATGTTGGCGACGCCCCAGCCCAGCAGCAGGTCGATCGAGCACGCCGCCGCCGGCATCAGGGCGAAATTGCTGCGCTCGCCGACGTCGAAGCGCCGCGCGCCGGGCTGGAAGTCGCGCTGGTAGTTGACGAGGCCGGCGAAGTCCTCCGAGTCGCGCCGCGCGATCCAGTTGTGCTCGATCGGCCGGCCGTCCTGCCGTCGCGGCGCGACGTAGAGGTAGCCGAGACTGTACGGCCCGAGCATCCACTTGTAGCCGCCGACCGCGAGGTAGTCCGGATCGATGCGCGCGACGTCGAGCGGCAAGGCGCCGACCGATTGCGTGCCATCGATGCAGAGCGCGGCGCCGACCCGGCGGCACGCGGCACCGACCGCGACCAGATCGATCAGCCCGCCATCGGTCCAATGACAATGCGGGACTGCGACGAGCCCGGTCGATGCATCGATGCGCGCGAGCACCGCGGCCGTCCAGTCGTCATCCGCCGGCCGCGGCACGGTGACGAACGTGGCGCCGGTGCGCTCGGCGAGCTCCATCCACGGATAGACGTTGGAGGGAAACTGCTCCGCCAATGTCACGACCGTCTGCGACTTGGCCACCACGATGTTGGTCGCCGCCTGCGCCATCCCGTACGACACCGCCGGAATGATCGCGATGTCGTCCGCCCGCGCATTGACCAGCCGCGCGAAGGCGCCGCGCACCGCCTCGCTGCCGGTGAAGAAATCCGCCGGCGCCACCGTCCACGGCCGGCTCTTGCGCCGCAGCCCCGCTTCGCCCGCGGCCACCGATGCCTTCGGCAGCGGCGACATGTAGGCGCAATTGAGGAATGCCACGTCGTCCGGGATGTCGAAGAAGTGGCGCTGCGAGGGGAGGGGCGTGCGGTCATCAGTCATGTGTGGCTCGAGGGCTCATTGATCGCACCATAGGCGGCGCAGCTGCTTCGGCGCTTCCTCATCCGATTTTTGCACTACCCGGCCCAGACCCACGCCTCCATCATCACGGTCGCAGCCGGCACTGGAAGCGGCGCCGGCACCTCTACCGCCGAGAACGGCACCGGCGCGCCGCCGAGATACCGCTCCCACACCTTGTACACCGCATGGAAATCGCGGATGTCCGTCAAAAACATCAGCACCCGAACCACATTCGCAAGCGAGCTGCCCGCGGCCTCCGCGATCCGCGCCATCCGCTCCACGATCACCTTGGCCTGTGCCTCCGCCGAGGATCCGAAATACGGTTGCCGCGGATCGATCGCCGCCTCCTCCACCAGCCCATCCTGGTCCGCCGCCATCAGGGCCGAGATGAACACGAGATCTCCTGCCCGCGCCGCCTGTGGCTGGCAGCGGAATGCAGTCGGCACGCCCGCATCGATGTTGCGTCGCGCCGCCGCGCTGCCCGGCTTCACCGCGAGCACGTTGATTTCGATCTTGCCGTCATAAGGCGCGAGCCCGCGCTCGATGCACGGGATGACCGAATACGTCGGGCCGTTCTCGCCGAAGTGCCGCGTCCACGCCTCGTTGAAGGCGGAGTAGTCCTCGCGGTCGGTGAGATAGACCTGCGCGTGCACCACGTCCTGCAGCCGCGCGCCCGCGAGCGCGAGCGAGGCCTCCATGCGCTGCCTGATGATGAAATCGGTCTCGAGCTTGATCGGCTGCCCGCCCCATTGGGCGCCTTCCTGCATCAGCGCCGCGGCGGCGACGCCGTTGCGGCGCGGCTCGTCGCCGATTGCGAGCGACGTGATGCCGGGGATGAAGATGAGATCGCTGACGGTGAGCGCCGGCGAATAGCCCGACGTCGGGCGCCCCTCGAGTTGCGCGTGCTTGAGATGCGTCACCGCGCAGCCGTCCCCGGGGATCACGGCCATCGCCTGGATGTTCATGTCGGCGCCGGGCAGCAGCAGCTTCTGCATCGCGATCGAGGTCGAGGGCGGGATACGGCCGTCAAGGAAGCGGCGGCGGACCTGCTGATAGGGCGGCACCGCCTTGACGGTCGCGTAGTACTGGTCGGTGCGCACCAGGTTGGTGCGGTCGGTGCCGGCGGCGCGCAGCACCGCGTCGAGGTTGTCGAAGATGCGCTGCGCCTCCTTCTCGCGCTTGGGCAGGCCCGCATGCGGGGCGCGCTCGGCGAGCACGTCTGGCGCAATGCCATTGACGAGGTCCTGCGCCATCAGCCCGCTGGCAAAGACCCAGCGGCCGGCCTTGACCCCTTGCGCGAACCTCACCTTGCCGCGCCCGAGCTCGACCGGCAGCAGCGGCTCGACGGTTGCGCTCTTTGGCATCGTACGCTCCGTATCCATCATGCCCAGCGCTGTGCCGGGCAGCCACCTCCTGGGTGGACGCGCATTTAGAAAGACCTCCATGGTCGGGACAAGCCCGGCCACGACGATTTGTGCCATGACGATTTGCGCTTGGCACCTCTCCTGCTCCGCCGCAGAATGTTGCCCGCACAGAGGACAGTCGATGCGTCACGCTCTCCGCTTCGCGCTGCTTACCGCGCTTCTCGTTGCGCCCGCGCCCGCGCGCGCCGACGAATACCCCAATCGCACCATCACGATGGTCGTGCCGTTCGCGGCGCGCGGATTGAGCGACGTGCCGGCGCGCATCATGGCGGCGATGCTCGCGGATCGCATCCACCAGACGATCGTGGTCGAGAACAAGCCCGGCGGCTCCGGCACCGTCGGCGGCGCCTTTGCGGTGCGCGCCGAGCCCGACGGTTACACGCTCTTCGTCAACTCGATCGCCGACGCGCAGAACCTCTATTTCCTGCCGGTGCCATACAATGCGATCGACGATTTCGCCATGATCGGGATGATCGTCGAAGGGCCGCCGCTCGTGCTCGTCGTCGATGCCGGGCAGCCTTATCGCTCGCTCGCCGAGCTCATCGCCGACGCCCGGGCGCACCCGAACAAGATCAATTTCGCGACCTCCGGGCCCGCAACATCGCCCGCAATGGCGCTCGCCCAGCTCAACTCGCTCGCCCAGACCTCGATCGTCGCCGTGCCCTATCGCGGCGCCGGTGAGGCTGCGCGCTACGTCGCGGGCGGCGCCGTGCAAGCGACCTTCACGTTCTACGCCCAGGCCAAGCCGCTCGCCGATTCGGGCAAGCTGCGCGCGCTCGCGATCGCCAGCCCGCAGCGCATCGCCACCTGGAGCGAGGTGCCGACCATGGCGGAGCTCGGCTACCCGAATTTCGATTACGGCGGCTTCGTCGGTCTGGCGGCGCCGGCAAAGACGCCACCGGCCATCATCGCCTTTCTCAACAAGGCGCTCAATGATGTGGTGCAGTCGAAGGTATTCAAGGATCGCATGGCCGCGCTCGGCATGAGCGTGCCGCCGGCCGCGCAGAACACACCGCAATATCTCACCGACTATTTGCGGAGAGAGACCAGGCGCCAAGCCCCGCTCGCCGCCCTGACAGGCATCACGCTGGTGAAGCCGGTGCGGTAGAGCGAACATCGGTCCTCACCGGGCACGCGACCATTACCACACGCTATTTTTTGCACCTGCGAAACACACCTGCGGCGCATATGCGACATCGCGGACCGCGGATGCGCGCACATCGCGCATGACACCCACGCATGCGGGGTATATATCGGATGCAGGCCTTCGCGTCGTCCACTTGCTTCGACTGAGCGCGACAAGGGACCTGCGCAAGCCATTGGACATCAACATGACTCAGGCGGCTCACGGCTGCCCGCGCGAGCATGCACGGGATTGGGAGGAATAACAAACTCGGGAGGACGTCATGAGGAAGCCGAACAGGCGTACGGTCATCAAAGGCTCCATCGGCCTCGCCGTCGCAGCAACCGTTGCACGCCCCTACGTCGCCAATGCGGCGGCCAAGACCGCGACCGCCTGGTGGAACCAGGGATTCGTGCCGGAGGAAGACGCATCCTTCAAGGCGATGGTTGCCGAGTACGAGAAGCAGAGCGGCAACAAGATCGACTACAGCCTGATCCCGACCGGGCCGCTGATGCAGAAGATGGTCTCATCGCTCACCAGCGGCGACGTCCCCGACATCATGTCGCACGACACGCAGGATGCGACGGTCGTCCCGCAGAATGCATGGAAAGACAAGCTCGTCGACCTCAGCGACATCGTCGAGCCGCTTAAATCCCAATTGCACCCCACCGCCTACCTGGCCTCGAGCTTCTACAACAGCGTCACGAAGCAGCGCGGGATGTATCAGGCGCCCTACAAGGCCTCCGTGCTCCCGTTCCATGTGTGGAATTCGCTGGTCGAGAAGGCCGGCCTCAAGGTGGCGGCCGCGCCGAAGACTTGGGATGCCTTCTGGGATTACTTCAAGCCGGTGCAGACGGCGCTGCGCAAGAGCATGCGCGGGGTCTATTCGCTCGGCCTGCAGGCGACAACCAACGGGCCCGCCGACGGAAACAACCTCTTCGCCTACTTCCTCGCCGCTTATGGCGGCTACGGCATCGTCACGCCGGACGGTCAGGCGCACCTCGACGACCCGGCGGTCAAGCAGGCGGTGGTCAAGACCATCACCTACATCACCACGGCATTCAAACAGGGCTACGTGCCGCCTGGCGCGCTCGACTGGGGCGACGCCGACGACAACAACGCCTTCCATGCGCGGCAGATCGTGATCGACCTCGACGGGACCATCTCGACCGAGCTTGCGATGATCCACGATCCCGACAAGTACAACGACGCAGTCACACTCGCGCTGCCAAACGATAATGCCGGCAAGCCGATCGCTTCGCCGATTACGGTCAGCGGCGCCTTCATTCCGAAAGGAGCGAAGAACGTGGCGGTCGCCAAGGAGTTCCTCAAATATGTGATCCAGCCGCAGGTGGCGGGCGCGTATCTGAAGGCGGGGCTCGGTCGCTGGCTGCCGGCCATTCCGTCGATCGTCAAGAACGATCCGTGGTGGACCGACCCCAAGGATCCGCATCGGCTCGCCTACGTCACCCAGGGCATCTTGAAGGAGACGGTGCCGCACTTCTATGCGTACAATCCGGGAATATCGGAAGTGAACGCGGCGCAGATCTGGGGCACGGCCCATGCGAGCGTCATCCACGACGGCGCCACGCCGGAGGCCGCCGCCGATACGGCCTTGAAGCACATCGCCAAGATCCTGGCGAAGTATCCGATCGGCCAGGCCTGAGGCGGACGCCGTGAGCAGCACGACGCTCGACGCCGTCCGCACGCTCTCTCCGCCGAAGGCGTCGCAAACGCAGGGCCGCCTTTGGCGCGGCGGCCTGCAAGGCTCGGAATTCACCTGGGCGGTCGCGTTCGTCGTGCCGTACGCGGCGGTGTTCGTCGCGTTCGTGGCCTATCCGGTCGTCTACGGGCTGTGGCTCGGCCACTCGCCTGAGCTCTACGAGGAGATCTTCAACGACCCGCTGTATCTGCGCACCGTGGTCAACACGGTGATCTATCTCGGCATCGGCGTGAACCTGAAGATGTTCGGTGCGCTCCTGCTGTCCGGCTTCTTCATGCGGCGGAGCTGGTGGACCAAAGGTCTGCTGCTCATCTTCGTGCTGCCGTGGGCGGTGCCGCAGCTGCCCACTTTCATCTCGATCCATTGGATGCTCAACGGCCAATGGGGCCTGCTCAACAACGTGCTGTGGGATGTCTTCGGCATCGACGGACCCGGCTGGCTCGACACCTCGCGCTGGCTCGCGCTCGGCTCGGTGATCGCCTCGCACATCTGGAAGTGGATGCCGTTCTGGACCGTCATCCTCCTCGCCGGACGCATGGCGATCCCGCAGGACGTGTACGATGCCGCCGCGATCGACGGCGCCACCGGCATGCAGCGCTTCACGTTCGTCACGTTCCCGCTGCTCGCCAACCTGTACCTGATCTGCACGCTGCTCTCGACGATCTTCACCCTGGGCGACTTCAACTCGGTCTATTTCGTCTCGGGCGGGGGGCCGGCGCTCTCCACCCACGTGCTGGCGACGCTCGGCATCCGTGATGCGTTCCAGATCGCGCGGCCCGATCTCGGGGTCGCCACCGTCATGACGGCGCTGCCGCTGATGATCCCGCTCGTCATCATCCTGATGCGCAAGCTGCGCACGACGGAGGTGCAGCTGTGAGCGCGGTCACGGCGGAGGGGCGCGCCACGCTACGGCGGCGGCATCATCGGCTGCGACGCAACCTCAGGGAGGCGGCGGCGATCGGGCTTGCGCTGGTGCTCGTCGTGTGGACGCTCGCGCCGATCTACAACATGGTGTTCGTCGCGCTGGAGTCGCATGGCGACGTCTTCACCAGCAGCATCTGGCCGGCACGCCCCTCGCTCAAGAGCTTCTGGGTCGTGATGAGCGAGGGCTACTGGTACCTGCAGTATTTCTGGCACCAGTTCGGCAACAGCATCTACATCGGCGCCGCCACCACCTTTCTCACCCTGCTGATCGGCTCGCTGGCGAGCTTCTCGATCGGGCGGATGCGGCTCAAGAACGGCTGGATCGTGAGCAACGCCGCGCTCATGACCTACGTGATCCCGGCATCGTTCCTGGCGATCCCGTTCTACAGCATCATGATCAAGTACGGGCTCGCCAACAATCTCTGGTCCGTGATCTTCGCCGAGGTCACCTTCGCGACGCCCTATGCGATCTTCATCTTCCAGCAATACGCGGTCAGCATTCCGATCGAGCTCGACGAGGCGGCGCGGATCGACGGTGCCTCGCCGCTGCAGATCTATTTCCGCATCTACCTGCCGCTGATGGCGCCGGCGCTGGTCGCCGTCGGCACTTATGCGCTGCTGCTCGCCTGGAACGAATACCTCTATCAGTTCATGTTGCTGTCCTCGGTGCGCAGCATGACGGTGCCGGTCGCGCTCGCGCAGTTCCTCAACAGCGACGAGGCGCCGTGGAACTACATGATGGCGACCGCGATCCTCTACGCCATTCCGCCGGTGGCGATCTATTACGCGTTCCGCGGCCGCATGACCGCCGGACTCACGATGGGTGGCGTCAAGGGCTGAGTCGCACATTTCGCGCGGGAATGTCATGAGCGGTAGCATTCTCGCCGCAAGAGATCCCGCCGCCCTCCAGCGGCCGCGGATGCTGCTCCGGCGCGGCCGCCTGCATCGCTCCGACCTCGCCTGGTCGATCGCTTTCGTCGTGCCCTACGCGGCACTGGTTACGGCCTTCCTCGTCTACCCGATCGGCTATGCGCTGTGGATGGGGAGCGATCCTGCCTTGTATGCGCAGCTGCTGAGCGATCCGCGTTATGTCCGGGTGGCAGTCAACAGCGTGCTCATGGTCGGGCTCGCCGTGACCGTGCAAATGTCGCTCGCCCTGCTCTTGTCAGGTTTCTTTGCGCGCCCCCGCCGATGGATCAAGGCGCTGCTGCTCGTCTACGTCCTGCCGTGGACGCTGCCGGCGGTCCCGGCCTATCTGTCCTTCCACTGGATGTTCGTCGCCTACCCGCAGGGGCTCCTCGACAATCTGCTGACGACGCTGCTCGGCCTGGAGCCGGTCCACTGGTTCAGGAACGGCTGGACCGCGCTCGCCTGCGACACCGTGGCCAGCGTATGGAAATGGATGCCGCTATGGACGCTGATCTTCCTCGGCGGCCGGATGGCGATCCCGCGCGATCTCTATGACGCGGCGCGTGTCGACGGCGCATCGCCCTACCGCTGCTTCGTCCACATCACGCTGCCGTTGCTCGCCAGTCTTTACATCGTGAGCGCGTTGATCTCGACCATCTGGACGTTCGGCGATTATGCGCCGGTCTTGTTCGTGTCGGGCGGAGCGCCCGCGTTCCGCTCCGACGTCATCGCGACGCTCGGATTTCATTACGCCCTCGACTTCGCCGACCCGCCGCTCGGGGTGGCGGCGGCATTGTCGGTTCTGCCGCTGCTGGTTCCGGTCGTCCTCGTGCTGGTGCGGCGGCTCGATGCGATGGACCTGCAGCTGTGAGCGCCGCCGTAACGGCGGTGCGGCGCCGGCGCCATGCGCGCCATCGGATGGCGCAGGTGCTTGCCGCCGCAGGCTCGGTCCTGCTCGCAGCCGTGATCCTGATCTGGTCGCTCCTGCCCGTCTACAACATGTTTCTGGTCGCCCTCGACCGCACGGGACACAACGAGTTCATGGCCGATATCTGGCCGTCGCATCCGACGCTCGCCGCCTTCACGGCGCTGTGGACCGGGGACGACGAGGACGTGCGCGATATCTGGCCACAGTTCGGCAACAGCATCTTCATCGGCGCCGCCGTGACGGTCTTCACGGTTCTCGTCGGCTCTTGGGCGAGCTTCGCGATCGGTCGCATGCGGCTCGCCAAGGACCGTGCTCTGACCGGTGTGGCGCTCCTCACGTATGCGATCCCGTCGTCCGCTCTGATCGTCCCGTTTCTGCGGGTGATGCATGTCTACGGATTGATGGACGATCCGTGGGGAGTGATCGCCGTGGAAGTGACGTTCGCGACGCCCTATGCCATTCTCGTCCTGCTGTACTACGCCAAACTCATCCCGTCCGAGCTCGACGATGCGGCGCGTATCGATGGCGCCTCGGTCGTTCAATTGTATCGCCATGTCTATGTGCCGTTGATGGCACCCGCACTCGCCGCGGTCGGCACGTACGCGCTTCTCTTCGCCTGGAACGACTATTTCTATCAGTCCATACTGCTCGCGTCGGAGCGGCACGCGACCGTCGCAATGGGATTGGAGCAGTTCTTCGACGACGACGACGCGCCGTGGAACTACATGATGGCGATCGCCATCCTCTATTCCCTGCCGCCGATTGCGATCTTTTTCGCGCTGCGCCGCTTCATGGCGCGGGGCTGGGCGGCCGGCGCCCTCAAGGGCTGAGCGTATAAGGGAGCGATGCAACGGAAACGTCGCCGCGCCGAAAGAGCGGGAGTAACGCCCCTTTCTCCGGACCTGGTCCTCTGGTCTGATTGCCGACAGCGTCGCCGAATAATTTTATTTTGGTAGTCATTCCAAGAAGCGAATGTGAAACCCGCGGAGGAAGATCATGCTCCAACAATACGGTGGAGCGTGCTGATAATTCGACGAAAAGTCTTCGCGCTGTAACGCCATAGCCGGAACTCCACTGGCGACATCGCTGCTCTCATCTTCACGATATCGGCATCTGCTTGCGTGCCGGCCACGCCCCAGCGGATAATTAGTCGAATCGATGCGGTAACCAGAGATGCTGCTGCTTCAAGCGCTTGATGTCCCTTACGTCGTCGCCGGCTTTCTCGTCGGAATGCTCGTCGGCCTGACCGGCGTCGGCGGCGGCTCGCTGATGACGCCGATCCTCATTCTGCTGTTCGGCACGTCGCCAGCGACCGCGGTCGGCACCGATCTGCTGTTCGCGGCCGCGACCAAGACGGTCGGCAGCCTCGTGCACGGCTACAACCACACCATCGAATGGCGAATCGTCTTTCGGCTCGCGGCCGGCAGCATCCCGGCGACTGCGCTCACGCTTGTTCTGCTCGCCGCCCTCCACATGAGCAGCGGCGGCGCGCGCCATCTCATCGTGGCGGTCATCGCGCTGGCGTTGCTGCTGACCGCCGTGATGCTGATCGCGCGCGGCAAGGTGACGGCGTTCGCGGCGCCGCGCCTCGGCAGACTGGACGAATCCACGATCGCCAAGCTCACTGTCGCGATGGGCGCCGTTCTCGGCGTCCTGGTGACGGTGTCGTCGGTCGGCGCCGGCGCGATCGGCGTCACGGCGCTGGTCCTGCTCTATCCGCGCGTCGCGACCAAACGCATCGTCGGCTCCGACATCGCGCATGCGGTGCCGCTGACATTGCTCGCCGGGCTCGGCCACGGAACGCTCGGCACGCTCGACCTGCACGCGCTCACGTGGCTGCTGGTCGGATCGTTCCCGGGCATCTTCATCGGCAGCGTGCTCTCGGCGCGCGTTCCCGATGTGGCGCTGCGCTACGTGCTGGCGACGGTGCTGTTCATCGTCGGCGGCCGGATGGCGCTCGACGTCGTCACGCAGACGCGCCCCAATGTCGCCGCGCTGAGCACCGTGGTGGCGCCGCGACCGGGACATTAGCGCTCGCCGATCACGCGGCGAGTTGCCGGCGGCGCCAATTGATCAGGCCGCCGGCGAGGATCACCTCGACCTGCGTTGGCGTCAGCCCATGCCGGGCCGCGATCGGGCCGCCGCAATCGAGCGTGATCTCATCGCCGCGCCTCAGCGTGTCGCGCAGGTCGTGCACCTGCACGACGTCGTCTTTCTCGAGCCGATCGTAGTCCTCGGCATGGACGAACATGAGCGGCAGGATCCCATAGTTGATGAGATTCTGCCGATGTATGCGGGCGAAGCTCTTTGCCAGCACGACCCGCAGCCCCAGGTCGCGCGGCGCGACTGCAGCGTGCTCGCGCGAGGAGCCCTGGCCATAGTTGCGCCCGGCGACGATCGCGTGTCCGCCCGTCTGTCCGCCTTTGCGGCGTGCCTCGCGCGCTCGCTGCGCGTAGGTCGCATCGATATGCTCGAAGGTGAACTCCTCGATCTTCTGGATGTTCGAACGATAGGGCAGCACCTTGGCGCCGGCCGGGAGGATCTCGTCGGTGGAAACGTCGTCGCCGAGCTTGAGCAGCACCGGCACCGCAAGCGCATCGGGCGCTGGATCGAAGTCGGGGAGCGAGCGGATGTTCGGGCCCTTGATCAGCCTGACCGCGCGCGCCCCACCGGGCGACGGCTCCAGCGGCGCCTCCATGAGGCCGGCGCCGGGCGCGAAATTCCCCGGCGCTGGCCGCGGATAGGGCATCTCGAGCGTGCGCGGATCCGTGATGCGGCCGGTGAGCGCCGACGCGGCCGCCGTCTCGGGCGAGCAGAGAAAGACCGAATCCTCCTTGGTGCCGGAGCGGCCCGGGAAATTACGCGGCGTCGTGCGCAGCGAATTGCGCCCGATGGCAGGCGCCTGACCCATGCCGATGCAGCCATTGCAGCCGGTCTGATGGATGCGTGCGCCGGCGGCGACCAGGGCACCCAGCCGCCCGTCCGCGATCAGCGTCTCGAGCAGCTGCCGCGAGGTCGGGTTGACGTCGAACGACATCTCGGGCGGAATCCGCTTGCCGCGCACGATCTCGGCCGCGACCGCGAAGTCGCGCCAGCCTGGATTGGCCGAGGAGCCGATATAGCATTGGTAGACGTCCGCCCCCGCGATCTCGCGCACCGGCACGACGTTGCCCGGGCTCGACGGCGTCGCGATCAACGGCTCGAGCTTGCCGAGGTCGATCTCCTCGATGTCGTCGTAGCGGCAGCCCTCATCCGCTGCGATTGCGCGCCAGGCGTCGAGGCGCCCTTCGCCCTCGAGAAAGCGTCGCGTCTCCTCGTCCGAAGGAAAGACGCTGGTCGTGGCGCCGAGCTCCGCGCCCATGTTGGCGATCACGTGCCGGTCCATGGCGGCGAGGCCGCGCAGGCCCGGACCGAAATATTCGATGATCTTGCCGACGCCCCCCGATACGCCGCGACGCCGCAGCATCTCGAGAATGACGTCCTTGGCGCTCACCCAATCGGGCAGCTCGCCGGTCAAGCGTACGCCAAGGATCGTCGGCATCGTCGTCGCGAATGGCTCGCCCGCCATTGCGAGCGCGACATCGAGGCCGCCGGCGCCGATTGCCAGCATGCCGAGCGAGCCTGCCGCGGGCGTGTGGCTATCGGAGCCGAGCAGCGATTTGCCCGGCGCGCCGAAGCGCTGCATGTGCACCACGTGGCTGATGCCGTTGCCGGGCGGCGAGTACCAGACGCCGAAGCGGCGGCAGGCGCTCTCGAGAAAAAGATGGTCGTCGGCGTTGAGGTTGTCGACCTGAAGGAGGTTGTGATCGACGTACTGCGCGCTGAGCTCGGTGCGCACACGGTCGAGGCCGAGCGCCTCGAGCGTGAGCATCACGAGCGTGCCGGTCGCATCCTGGGTGAGCGTCTGGTCGATCTCGAGCGCGATCGGCGTCTTCGCGGCGAGAGCGCCGTCCGCCAAGTGGGCGGAGATCAGCTTCTGGGCGACGTTCATCGGCATCGGGTTCGCTCCAAAGTGGACGCCCCCGGCCTTTGCCATCCTGCAGTCGATTTGGACTCGCGCTGCCGAAATTCAATGGCGCGCTGCGTCGCGCGACTTGGCGCGCGCCGCCTTTTATTTGTTGGCCGGTGACGAGGCCTTCGGCCCGGTCGAGGGAGCATTCGTGTTCGCCGGCGCAGCCTTCGGCGCGGCCGGCGGCGAGCTCGGCTGATTTGGTTGATTCGGCTTGTTCTCTTGCGATGCTTCCTGCGGCTTCGGTAGGGGAAGCGGATTGTCCGAGAGCGTCCGCAGATAGGCGATGAGGTCGGCACGCTGCTTGTCGTTCGAGACGCCGGCGAACGTCATCTTGGTGCCGGGGATGTATTTCTGCGGGCCGGCAAGGAACTTGTTGAGCTCCTCGAAGGTCCAGGTCCCTCCCTTGGCCTTCATCGCCGACGAATAGTCATATCCCGGCTCGGAGGCGCGCTTGCGGCCGACGACACCCCACAGGTTGGGCCCGACCCGATTGGGACCGCCCTTGTCGAGGGTATGACACGCCTCGCAGAGCCGCGTCGTCGCCTTGCCGTGGTCCGGGTTGGCGCTTGCGAGCAGCACCGGGAAGGGCTGCTCCGGGGTCTTCGGGCCGGCTGCCGCCGGCGTCTCCTCCTTGACCGCGATCTCGTAGCCGGGCTTCGCTGGAATCGTCGGCGTGAAGATCGCGCCAGCGGCAATGTGCACGGCCTGGAGAACGAGACAGGTGCCGAGGATCGCCCCGAGGATCTTGTTGAGTTCGAACGAGTTCATGGTTCCCGGAATCGCGGCTGAAAAGGAGAGTTCCCCGCTTTGTGTAACGTCGCCGGCGCTCTTCGTTGACAGGATGAATTGCCGCAGGCGCCGCAGCCGCGCCGCCCTATGGAACCAATGGCGGCCGGGTGAAATGGCCGTTCAAGAGAGAGGTCTGCGCCCGCTTACCATGAAGGCTTGGCGTGCTCCGTGACTCGCCGCGGCGCAGGCGCTGGGTCCGGAGGTGGTGTCGCGGCGATCATGTAGGTTCTGTCGAAGCAGCGGTCGGGCGAGCCGCGTACGCGCGCATACTCGCATTGGGTCGAGGTCCGGTTGCCGCAGAGGGCGCGGCCATCGGTTCCGGTCTCGCGGCAGGATCGGTTCTGTGATGTCTGGACGTGGGGGGCTTGGGCGAAAGCCGAAGGGGCCGCGGGGGTCAGGATCACGACGATCGCAACCGACGAGGCGAGGAGAATTCGCATGAGATGGATCTCCCTTTTGTCCCTCTTGGGCCCCGCTGCGGCTCGCACGAATCTTGGCTTGGATCGTTCCGGGCTGTCGGTTGCGCGGAAATGGGAATCGTGGTCGCCCCCGATGACGGGACCGGCCGGCCAAAACGCTGCCGCTGCTCAGTTATCGAGCGAAAGCGCGACGCGAAAGCCGTTGTTGTAGTTGTGAACTGCGACCGGTGCCGGGCCGCGCGTTGCCGATCGCACGCGATGCGATCCCGAGGCGAAGCTGCCGCCGCGAATGACCGCCTCCTCGCAATTGTTGAGCCGCGTGAATGCCGATCCATTGCCGGGCATGTCCGCTGCGTTCGGCGTCCAGCAGTCCTGCACCCACTCCCAGGCGTTGCCGTGCATGTCGAACAGCCCCCAAGGATTGGGCCGGAGGCTTCCGACCGGAATGGTCCCGTTTGCAGATGTTGCGCTCCGACATGCGTCGCCCCAGCCGAACCGCGAGCCGAAATCGGCGAACCTTGCGTAGGCACACAGTTGTGTCTCATCGTCGCCGAAGCTGTACCGCGTCCGGGTGCCGGCGCGCGCCGCATATTCCCATTCGGATTCGGTCAGCAATCGATATGGCTTGCCGGTTCGCCGCTGCAGCCAGGTCGCGTACTGCTGCGCCTCATACCAGTTGATGCACACCACCGGGTGCGATCCTGCCGTGTCGAATCCGGGATGGCGAAACGACGCCTCCGCCGGGCCCCAGACTGGGTTGTCACGATCGGTGCGGACGAACACGCGGCACATGTTGCTGATCGTCATTCCGGTTTCGGCAACGAAACGCGAGAACTGGTCGACCGTGATCAGGAACTTGCCGATCGCAAACCGCTTTGGAATGACGACGCGCCGCGGCAGCCCTTCCACGTCCTTGCGGCCGATTTCGCCCGCAGGCGAGCCCATCAGGAACTCGCCGGCCGGCAGCACGACCATCTGCGGGCATTCCTCGCAGTCCTTGAAAACGGTGTGCAGCTGGGAACCCCGGGCGGAATTTTCGCCCAGTTGAACATGATTCGGATTTGCCCCCGACATCGGCGAGCCCATCTGGTCGATGGCCCACCAGGCTGCGCCGACGAGCAGGATTGCGACGATGGCGAGCACCGCGCCAAGCCCCAACATCCTCGTGTGCGTCGGCTCGCGCGGCAGTGCTGCCCCGGGCTGCAACGCTGGTTCTTCAGACGGCAGCGCCGACTCGTCGCTCGCCGGGCCTGCCGCCGTGTGCTCCGTCACGGTGGCATCGAGCATGTAACCGCGGCGCGCGACGGTCTTGATCAGGCGATGCTCGTCGTCGCCGAGCTTGCTGCGCAGCTCGCGAATACATTGAACGATCGAGTCGTTGGAAACCGCAACATTGCCCCACACCGAATCGTGCAGCTCGTCGTGGGAGACGAGCCGACCGGCATTCTCCACCAGGTAGCATAGAACCTCGAAGGCTTTGGGCCGCAGCTCGATGTCCTGCTCGCCCGCCCGCAACGCGCCACGCCGCAAGTCGAGCACGAACCGGTCAAAGCGAAGAATCCGGGGGACGATGCGGTCCATGACGAGGTCCGTCGCGAGCGATCGGCATTCGATCGGGGAATTTTAGTCGAGAAATCGTTCTTCTGTCACCACGCGATCAGTACTTCGCGGCGGCTCCCGCCTAGGGTGCGAGCGCCATCCGGTCGACGTTCGATGACGCCCGCGACACGGGCGGCCGGCCCGCGCGACGGGTCGCGACAATCCCGCGCCGGCCTGCGCCCGGCAAGGCCAATCGACCGTGCCGTGACGCGGATCACGACGGCGTCGTCCGCGGTCCGACACCGGCGAGAGCGACAGCTCCTTTCGCAGAGCTTTGCATCGTTCGAACGAAAGAGAGGAAAGATGAGCAGGACTTTGCTCGCGGCTGGCGTCCTCGCGCTGGTCTTCGCTTGTCCGGCACACTCCGCCAAGTCGAGGGACAGATTGGGCGATTGCTTTGCGGCCTGCGGCAACATTCCGTGGTCAGACAGTCGTGGTCAGTGCGAAATGAGATGTGCCGCGCTTTTCTACAAACTAGCCAAGAATGCAGCGAGCGTGCGCCGCAAAGTCAAAGAAGACCCCGTCACGGTGACCGGCGCGCCGTCCGCCCGACCGACACAGTCTCATCATCGATGATGCGCCGTCGCGACGAAGGAGAGAGTCATGAGCGTTCGCCACTAGCGCGGCGCAATCGACCGGATCGTGACGCGGATCACGAACCAATCGCCTGCGGCACGCGACGGACGCAATGAAGCAGCGATCCCCGCGCTTCATGCGACAGGAGGCTACCATGATCGTGCACGTGAACAGCTCAACGGCGAGAACCTGCGCCGTCATGCTGCTGCTGGTCGGTTCAGGTCTCGGGCCCAGTATCGCTGTCGCCACGGAAGTCGATCGCGGCGGGACGTTCATCAACCAGCAGTGCGGCGCTGAACGTACCGGATGCCACTGGTGCACCATCAACGGCTGCTACACGGTTACGGGATGCAGTGCCACGACATGCACGATCAAAAGATTGCCAGGACCGCAAACGATGGACATCGGACGGGGGACGCGCGGCACCCACCCCGTGCTCCACAGCACCAACGCCCATCCGAGCGAACCAACCCATCCCTCCACGCACAAGCATTAGCGCCGGAGCGCAAAGCCCAAACGTCCCGCCGGCGGGGCCGGTCACGTCGAAGGCAATGAAGCGGCGATCCCCGCGCCGCAGGAAAAACAGGAGGCTCCCTTGATCGTGCGTTCCAGCAACCGGATGGCCAGGACCGTACTTTCAGTTGGTGCGCTCATCCTGGCCGCCGTCATGTTCGACTCTACTGCCAGCGCGGCGAAAATAACCAACCGTCAAAGGTGTTTCTCGTATTGCGGGCTCGGCGCCTGGATGTGTTTCGCTTGGTGTAATGCCACTTTCCCCAAGAAGAAGGCGAGCATATCGCCTGCGCCAAGACCTATCGCGGGGAACGGTGCGCCCGCCCGAACCACCCACTTGCATCGATGATGCGGCCCTCCGAGCGCGGCACGATCGAGCGCATCGTGATCACGACCCGGTCGCCGGCGGTACGCGACGAAGGCAATGAAGCAGCGATCCCCGCGCTGCAGGAAACAGGAGGCTCCCATGATCGTGCGTTCGACCGACCGGACGGCCAGGACTGTGCTTTCAGTTGGTGCGCTCATGTTCGCCGCCATCATCTTCGGCTTCCCCATGAGCGCGAAGGCGGCCAGGTCGACTTCCTATCGATGGTGCGTCTCGCGCTGTAACATGGGCGATTTCTATTGTTTCTACGTGTGCGATATTTCGTTCCCCAAGAAGAAGGCGAGCATATCGCCAGCGCGAAGACCCACCACCGGGAGCGGCGCGCCCACCCGACCGACGCACCTTCATCGATGATGCGGCCATGACCAATTTCGCCACCGACCAAGGCGACAGGGGAGCGGCTGGCGCCTCAACCAGTGTTGGTACAGAGGGGCGCGTCCAGTATGCCTGGCCAGGTGCCAGCGCTACTACGGCAGCACCTCGCGCGCGGCGGCCGCGCGCCGCGACCCGAAGCCGGCCCTTGGTCACCCTGGCAGCAACAGGCATTGACGAAGCGGCACTTACTCGCGCGTCGGAGAGAGAGTCCTAGCATCAAGGAGAAAGACCATGACGAAGCTCTTGACTGCGGTCGGCGTGTTCGCCTTGGCGGCGGCCGCCGTTGCGTTTCCCGCCCACGCCAGGCCGAAGGGCGGCGATCAGCAGGCGTGCATCGACCGGTGCAACCTCAATCCGGGCCGCAACGGGTCCGTTGAGCAGTGCGTCGCGATATGTCGGGCGACGGTCAACAACGCGCGGGCGACGGCCGCGCATCGCACTTCAAATACGACTACGATCAACAACGGCGGCAACGGCACCGGCAACCGAAGACATTAAGGCGGATCAGCATCGACCGGTGTGCCAGGGCTGGGCACCACAAGGAGATGCTGGCTGGTGTGTCCCAAGCGGCCGGAATCCCGTGCCGACCTCAATCGATCGGAACACGCGCGGGGAGCAAGCGATGAAACCATGCCGCCTCGTCCTTATCGCCTTGCTCTGCGTTGGTACGCTGCCGGGGCAGGCGGAAACCATCAACCTCTCCGACGATCACGGCGGTCGCGTCGCCGATTACGACGCGCGCTGGGCCACGCACGCCCATGACGGCGCGCGTGTCCGGATCGTTGGGCCATGCCGGTCGGCCTGCACCGTGCTGCTGGGACATATCCCGCGCAGCCGCATCTGCGTCACGCCGCAGGCGACCTTCGGCTTTCATCTCGCGCATCTGTCGCAGGCGACCGGCACGCTCTGGTACGGCTATCCGGCCGACATCAAGGCGTGGATCAATCAACACGGGGGGCTGCAGCGCGACTTCATCTGGATGCGTGCGCCCGACATCTACCGTTTCTTCCATCGATGCTGAGACACCGGAAGCTCACGCATTCCCGGTCAGGTATACGATCACACTGACGATTGCACTGGTTGCGATCCTGAGCCCGCGCGAGATGACATTGAAGTCCACGCCGAGCTGATTGCCGAGCAGCGGCAGCACGATCAGGAGCCCGATCAGGATGGCAAAGCCGTACGGCTCCAGGCGCGACAGCGCCGCGCCGGCGGGCCGCGGCAGGATCCGACCAGAATGCGGCCGCCGTCGAGCGGCGGTAGCGGGAACAGATTGAACACCGCGAGGACCGCGTTGAAGAGCAGCGCATTGCGCAGGTTGGCGGCAAGCCATTGGGCGCTGGTCTCCGGCAGATAGCCGACACCATGGAAGATGAGCGCCGCCGCGATGGCGAGCGCGATGTTCATCGCGGGTCCGGCCGCCGCCACGAGCACCATATCGCGGCGCGGCGAGCGCAAGGCGCGGAAATTGACCGGCACGGGCTTGGCGTAGCCGAACAGGAAGGGCGAGTGCATCAGCAGCAGCAGGCCCGGCAGCACGATCGTTCCGATAGGATCGATGTGCCGCAGCGGATTGAAGCTGACGCGGCCGAGCATCCAGGCGGTGTCATCGCCAAGCAGGTGCGCGACGTAGCCGTGCGCCGCCTCGTGAAAGGTGATCGCGATGATGACTGGGAGCACCCAGATCGTGGCAAGATAGATGGTAGTGGTAGCGTCCATGATGCGTTTCTTGCCCGATCTTGGCCGGGGGCGCGCGGGCGGCCCGACGCTGACGCCGTTGGCGAGCGCGCCGCGCCCCTTGTCGATCCCGAAGCTCGGCGTTAGGCACCCCGTCGCGCGTGCAGCGCCATGGCGATCAGCGCGGCGCCGCCGAAAATCAGGTTGACGCCGACGAGCACGCCGAGCGCCCACGCGGCTGTGCCGGGCAGACCCGCGAAGATGATGGCGGCGAGCGCGAGATCGATGATCCCGCTCAGCAGCATCCATTCCCAACGCCCCGACAGCTGCTTGCGATGATCGATCGCGAACATGATCGAGGCGATGCCCTCGATGACGAAGAAGGCGATCAGCAGCAGCGTGAGCGATACCGCGCCACCGACCGGCTGTATCAGCAGGATGAGGCCCGCGGCGGTTGCGAGCAGGGCGGAGATCAGCGACCACCAGAAGCCCGGCGCGCCGCGCGCGCCCAGCGTCGTGACCCAGCCGATCAGGCCGCTGACGAGGAAGATCCAGCCGAAGATGATGGTGACCGCGATCGTCGCGATCGGCGGCAGCAGGATGGCGAGCGCGCCGAGGATGAGCAGAATGATGCCCTCGACGAGGAAGAAGGTCGAATGCTCGCGCAGCGTGGTCGCGACCGCGGCCTGGATCTGGTTCGGATCGATCGGGGTTTGCGACGACATCATGAGCTCCCTGCAATGAGCGCTTGCGCGGCACCGTGCTCGCCCGGCGTCTCCATCCTACACGTGACCGCACGGCCGGCGGAAGACGGGCTGCCGAAGGCCAACGTCCCCTACGGCCTGTCGCCAAAATAGGGTGCTAGCGTTGTTCTAGGTAGATGCCGACCAGGCGGTCGACACCGTCCGTCCATCGATCGTCGAAATGCTGCAACAGCCGCTCGAAAGTTGCGATCCGCACGAGCGACGTGACCGCCGAGCTGTGGGGTACCTCGATTTCCGGAGCCTCGCAGAAGCCGAGACTTTCGTAGCGGCCGAGATGCAAGAATGCTGGTGTTGCGATTTTTCACCTCGCGGCCTCGGCCCCTGCAATGCCGACGGGAAGATCGAGGCGTCCGACCATTCGAGCCCACCCGTACAGCTTAACGCAAGGTTAACATGTTGTGTGGTGTTAACGGTCGATTTCTGTCTCCTCGCTAGGATGGCAGAAGGCGTCGCGGGTTGCGTATCGAGAACACGATAATGGCCAAGGAAAACGAGCTCAAAGGTACCGATCAGGTCGTCTTCGAATCTGGCTTCAAGGCGCGCATCATGGGCATCGACGGCACGTGGTGGCGTGAGTGCTACATCGAGGTGATCTCGCAAAGCGGCGCCAAGCTCACGGTCGAGGGCAGCGTCGAGAACCTCAAGCTCAACGAATTCTTCCTCATGCTCTCGACGGTCGGGAATGCTCACCGCAAATGCGAGCTCGTCTACGTCAAGGGAGACGAGATCGGCGTGCGCTTCCTGCAGAAGGCCGAAGGCAAGCGCCGCGCGCGCCCGGCCTTCACCGAGAGCGAGGACTTCGTGCCGTAGGGGCGAATAGCGAATGGGAAATAGCGAATAGTGCCTGGTTCCCGCATGATTGTTCCCTATTCGCTGCTCCATACTCGCCGTTCGCGCCGGCGCCATCGCGCACTTGCCCTACAGCAGTCCGTATGATCAACCTGTCGGAATGACGACGGGGGCGCGGTTTCCGGTTCGGCTGGCGTTCGGATTGGCGGTGGCGATTGCGCTCGACACCGGGCTTCAGCTCGTCTGGAAGACCGGTGTCGCCGATCTGCCCGACGTCTCGTCCCTGCGTGAGCTCGCCGTCGCCGTCGTCCGTCACCCGATCTTCATTCTCGTCGTCGCCTTCATGGCGGCGCAGCTCGTCAACTGGCTCAACGTGCTCGACCACGCGGACCTGAGCTACGCCAAGCCGTTCACGTCGCTGAGCTACGTCACGGTGTGCGTGCTCTCGGTGTTTCTCCTGGGCGAGCGCATCGCGCCGCTGCAGATCCTCGGCATCTCGATCGTGGTTGCCGGCGTGTGGTGCGTGAGCCAGACGGGCCACGCGGCCGCAGCGTCCAAGCCGGAGGGCGAATGAGCCCGACCGCGTTGGGCGTGTTGCTGGTCGTGGTGAGCACGATGGTCGAGGGATTCGGCCAGACCTTTCTGAAAAAGTCCGCGCTCGACGTCGCGCGCCGGCACCACTGGATCCTGCTCGGCGTCGCTGTGCTGATCGTCGAGGTGCTGCTCTACTCCGGCGCGCTGCGCTTTCTCGCGGTCAGCACCGCGTTCCCGATCACCAGCCTGAGCTTCGTGATGGTGACGCTGCTGTCGCGCTGGCTGCTCGGCGAGAAGGTGACGCCGCTGCGCTGGGCCGGCGTCGGCCTCATCCTGATCGGCACCAGCCTGATCGTCGCGCAGGCGTAGCTCCTTCATTCGCCGTCACTTCGAGGAGCCGTCTCGATCCGCAGGCGTGTGAGTTCGTGCAACGAGATTGCTTGGCTTCGCTCGCAATGTCGCCGGCTTACGTCGCCGGCTGCAGCCGGGATGCGCGGTTCTGCAGCGCGCGGATGCGGTCGGCGAGGTTGCCGCCGCCCGGGGATTCAGCCGTGCCCGCGCCGTTGGCGCCGGCGCTCGCCGGCGCCTCGGCGGCGAGCATCGCAGCGATCGGCGAACTCGGGCCCTCGAGCGCCATGGTGAGGCGGGCGACCTCCGCGGCGATGTCGTTGATGCGCTCGCGCAGCAGCGCGTTGTCGACGCGCTCGTTGCTCCACGCCTGCTCGACGTCGCGCTTCATCGCCGTGATTTCCTGCTGCAGCTTGGTGCGCTCCTCGCTCACATGGGCGAGCTCGGCCTTGAGCTGGAGGTTCTCGGTTCGCAGCGTGTCGGCGGATTCGCGATGGTGATCGCCGAAGGCGGCGAGCTCGGCGCGCAGATCCGCCTCGACCTTCTTGGCGGCGTCGCGCTCGGCGCGCATCTGGTTCGCGGTGTATTCGTGCTCGACCAGCGCGCGGCCCTGCTCGGTGCATCGCGCGTCGAGATCGAGCAGACGGCGGCCGAGGATCTCCGCCTCGGTGGCCTGAGCGACCAGCTGGCGCTCGAGCTGCGCGACGCGATTGGCCAGCGTCTCGCCCTTGCTGCGCTCGTCGGCGAGATCCTTGGTCGCCGCGTCGGCGTCGCTGCGCTCGCGCGCGAGCCGTTTCTCGGCGTCCTGCACGTCCTTCTCGTTGCGCTCGAGCTGCGCCTTGAGCGCCTCGACCTGGGCCTGGAGGGTCGCGATCTCGGCCTTGTGCACCTCGGTGGTGGCAGCGTGCACGCCGAGCTCGTCGCTGAGCCGCGTGAGCGCCGCTTCCTTGTCGGTGAGCGCAAGCCCGGTCTGATGCGCGGTGGTCGCCTTGACGGAGAGCTCCTGCTCGGTGCTGCGGATCTGCTCCTTGAGCGCCTTCTCGCGCGCCTCCATCGCGATCAGCGCGGCGCTCTTCTCGCCCAGCTCCTGCTTGAGCATGGCGATCGCCTCGGTCTTCTTGCTGAGCTCGCTGAGGTGGCCCGTCGAGCGCGCCTTGAGCTGCTCGACGCTCATCTCCAGCCGCCGGGTCGACATCGCGAACTCGGCGCGCAGCTGGTCCTTGTCGGCCTGGATCTCCGCCATCGACAGCGGGGTCGCGGCCTCGAGCCGCCGGGTCGTGAGACGCGCCGAGCGATTGTGCACGAGCGGGATGATGATGAGCCCCAACAGGCTCGCGCACAGGAACCCAATCCCGAAATACATGATCGTTTCGATCACGAACGCCTCCGGTCCGCCAAACACGAATCGATGCGCCTGTCGGGAGGGTTGCTTCGGCCCGGACGCCATCCGGGGCAGGGCTTTCCGCCACTGACATGCGCCACTCGATATGCCGGGAACATGCCACGGCGCGGACAGTTCTGCCAGCTTAGCGCATCGTTAACCTAAACCCGCAAGGCCCTGTCCTGACGGGCAAAAACCGCATGCGGCGGCTCAGAACGGGTTCCAGGTGGGCTGCGGGGTGAATTTGAGATAGCCGACATTGGCGCCGAGGCGCAGCCCGACGCCGGCACGGATCGGCACCACCACGATGTCGTTTGCGGTCAGCGCCGTCATGCCGAACCCGCCGATGAAATAGGCCGAGCCGTCGATACCGCCGAACCGCTGGTAGACCGCCTGGGTGGCAGGCAGGTTGTAGACCAGCATCATGGTGCGCGCCCCGTCACCGCCAAAGTCCCAGCCGAGGCTGGGGCCTTGCCAGTAGACTTTGAGGTCGCCGGCGTTCTTGGTGTAGAGCGAGCCCTCGCCATAGCGCAGGCCGCCGAAGAACGCGCCCCCCGCTTCCTCGCCGAGCACATAGCCGTTCGGCAGGCCCCACTGCGACACCGCCTTCTCGATCACGGTCGCAAGCCCACGCGAGACGCCGCCGAAGAAGCGATGGCCGGCCTCGACCAGCTCTCCCGGTTGGAAACGATCGTTCGGCGGAGGCTGATAGGCAGGCTGTTGCGGTGCCGCCTGGTAAGGCGGCTGCTGCGGCGGTGCCTGATAGGATGGCTGCGGCGACGGCTGATAAGGGGGCTGCTGATAGGGCGGTTGCTGATAGGGAGGCTGCTGCTGTGCTTGCGCGGCGTGCGGCGCCAGCGCCGCGAACGCGAGCAGGATGACCAGGATTCGCCAGCCAGAGCACATCGCGAGCTCCTTCGGATCAGTTCGGCTTAACGCGTTGGACACTGACATGGCCTACGGTCCCGCCGAGGCGCGCGGAATGCGCGCATCGCGTTCGGAACCTGAGCTTCGGGCTGCGTCGGTTCCCCTCAGCCTGCCGGACGAGCGGCAAGCCCCAGATGCCGCCGGCCGGAGCCGGGGCTGACCCCCGAATCGCAACACCATCGAGCAGAACTATGACCTCAGCGCGGCGACAACGGAAGGCGGGAATGGCGGCGACGGCCGCGGTCGCGCTGCTCCTGGTGCTTCCCGGCGCGCCGCGGGCGGGGGCGGCGACGAGCGAGCGGGTGGTCACCGACCTGTTGAGCGGGCTCGCGATCAACGGCGTCGACCCGGTCGCGTATTTCACGCACGCGGCGCCGCTCTACGGCAATGCCGAACACGAATACCGTTACGGCGGGACCATCTGGCGCTTCCGCAACGTCGGCGATCTGGCGGCATTCGCGGCGCATCCGGACGTCTACATGCCGCGCTACGGCGGCTACGATCCGATGGGGCTCGGGCGTGGCGTGGCGGTCGCCGGCAACCCGCTGGTCTGGGCCATGGTGCGCGAGCACGTCTACCTGTTCTACGACGAGCGCGCACGGGACCGCTTCCTCGCCAATCCCGATGAGGCGATCGGGATCGCCGACGAGAAATGGCCGGCGGTGTTGAGCACGCTCGTGCCGTAACGCCGCGACCGGCCGTCAGGCCGGCACCGGGTCGATCTGCCGCGTCGGATCGCCCCAGGCGACGAACCCCGGAATCTTGAAATCCCGCTCCGCGCGTCCGTAGCGCACCGGTGCGCCGGGCGGCGTGGTCACGATCCCGCCGGCTGCCGCTACGATCGCGTGCCCGGCCGCGAGGTCCCATTCCGACGTCGGCCCGAGCCGCGGATAGACGTCGGCCACGCCTTCGGCGATCCGGCACAGTTTCAGCGCCGACCCGCACGTGATCCGCTCGCTGATCGGCAGGCGCGCGAGAAAAGCCTCACTCTCGGGATCGAGGTGCGAGCGGCTCACCGCGGCGACGAGGCCGTGCGCCGGTGCGCGGCGGCAACGGATCGCGGTCGGCGCAATCGCCGGGTCGAGGCCGAGCCGCTCGGCGCCGCTCGCCACGATACCGCGGTAAAGCAGGCCGAGCGCCGGCACGGCAATGAAGCCAGCAATCGGCGCGCCATCCGTGACGATCGCAAGGTTGACCGTGTACTCGCCGCGTCCGGCGACGAATTCCTTCGTGCCGTCGAGCGGATCGACCAGCGCAAAGGTCTCGGTCAGCGCGGCGCCCGCCCGTGCGCGGCCTTCCTCCGAGACGATCGGGAGACCGGGCAGCAGCCGTGCAAGGCCTTGCGCGATCACGCGGTCGGCGGCCGCGTCGGCGGCGGTCACCGGCGTGTGATCCGCCTTGAGCCGTGTCGCCATGTCAGCGGGCGAAATGGCGAGAATCGCAGTTGCGGCGCGGGCGACGAGCGCCGTCAGCTCGGCCGCGAGCGCTGCGTCGATCGTGCGCAATATCATTGTTTTTCCGCTCACATGCCGTCCCTTCTTGCGCTGTCTTCCCTGTCTCGCCTTGGCAGGCCCCTGTCGCACGTGTATCACCGCGCCGTGCCGCAACGCATGCCCGAATCAGTGACCTGCGTCACGACCCCCGGAGAAAATCCGTATGGCCGCGCCTCTCGAAGCCCTCGACCTTGCCGCCTTGCTGTGCTCGCGCGTTTGCCATGACCTGATCAGCCCGGCGGGCGCGATCGTCAACGGTCTCGAGGTGCTCGAGGAGTCGAAGGACGAGGAGACCAAGACCTTCGCGCTCTCGCTGATCAAGCGCAGTGCGCGCACCGCGACCGCGCGCCTGCAATTCTGCCGCATCGCATTCGGGGCCGCCGGGTCGATGACCGCGCAGGTCGACACCGGCGACGCCGAGTCGGTGGCGCGCGGCTCGATCGAGGACGACAAGTACAAGCTCGCCTGGAACCTGCCGCGCGCGCTGCTGCCGAAGAACCGGGTCAAGCTCCTGCTCAACATGCTGGTGGTCGGCACGCTCGCGATCCCGCGCGGCGGCACGCTGACGCTCGATCCGATCGGCAGCGGCGAGAGCATGGGTTTCCGCGTCACCGCGGCCGGCCTCAATGGTCGGGTGCCGGCGGCGATTCCGGGGCTGCTCGCCGGCGAGGCGACCGCCGAGCCGATCGATGCACACGCGATCCAGCCCTATTACACGGGCCTGCTCGCCCGCGCCTGCGGCCTCACCGCCACGATGGCGGCGGACGGCGAGACCATCGTGGTCGCGGCAAGCTGAGCCCACAGAGACGCCGGGTGGTGCGACCTCACCTCAGGCGGCGTGGCGCCCGGCGCCTCATTAAGCGATCGTAAACGGTTGGAGCCGGCGGAGCGCGGCGGCCCGCACGGATTCGGCTGTGCAATGAAGAAAAATCAGCTCAAATCGTCTCGTTCGCATTAGCCATAAGGCACGGCGCAACCAAACGTAAAGGGTTTGCCAACAAACTGGCCCGGCTCCCCCATGGCCGCGCCGATCGGTGGTGCCGCTTCCGAAGGTTGCCTCGATGGATGACTTGCTCCGCGAATTTCTGACCGAGACCAGCGAAAGCCTCGACACGGTCGACGTCGAGCTGGTGCATTTCGAGCAGGATCCCAACAACGCCAAGATCCTCGACAACATCTTCCGCCTGGTGCACACGATCAAAGGCACCTGCGGCTTCCTCGGCCTGCCCCGCCTCGAGGCGCTGGCGCATGCCGCCGAGACGCTGATGGGCAAATTCCGCGACGGCATGCCGGTGACCGGCGACGCCGTTACGCTCATTCTCTCCACCATCGATCGCATCAAGCAGATCCTCGATCAGCTCGAGAAGGACCAGAAGGAGCCGGAGGGCTCCGACCCGGATCTGATCGGCGAGCTCGAGCGCATGGTCATCAACGCGCCGGCCGCCGCTGCCGCACCGGCCGCGCCGGCCGTAGCACCGCCACCAGCGGTGTCCGCCGCTGCCGCGCCGGCGCCGGCCGCGACCCCTTCGCAGGCCACCGGAACGCTGACCTATCAGGTCCTCGAGCGCCCCCTGCGCGTCGGCGAGGTGCCGCTCGACGAGCTCGAGCGCGCCTTCCGCGAGACGGCCGGTCCCGAGCTTACCGCGCCGCCCGCACCAAAAGCCGCCAAGCCCGCCGACAAGCCGGCCGGCGGCGGCGAGGACGAGAAGACCGATGCCAAGATCGCCAACCAGACGCTGCGGGTGAACGTCGATACGCTCGAGCACCTGATGACGATGGTCTCCGAGCTCGTGCTCACGCGCAATCAGCTGCTCGAGATCGCCCGGCGGAACGAGAACTCCGAGTTCAAGGTGCCGCTGCAGCGCCTTTCCAATGTCACGGCCGAGCTGCAGGAAGGCGTCATGAAGACGCGCATGCAGCCGATCGGCAACGCATGGCAGAAGCTGCCTCGCATCGTGCGCGACCTCTCGGCCGAGCTCAACAAGCAGATCGAGCTCGACATGCGCGGCGCCGAGACCGAGCTCGACCGCCAGGTCCTGGAGCTCATCAAGGATCCGCTTACCCACATGGTGCGCAACTCGGCCGACCACGGCCTGGAGACGCCGGCCGAGCGCCGCGCGCTCGGCAAGCCCGAGAAGGGCACCATCCGGCTGTCCGCCTATCACGAGGGCGGTCACATCATCATCGAGATCAGCGACGACGGGCGCGGCCTCAACACGGCGAAGATCAGGGAAAAGGCGATCGCCAGCCGCATCGTCAGCGAGGCCGCCGCCGAGAAGATGACCGAGGCGCAGATCCACAAGTTCATCTTCGCGCCCGGCTTCTCCACCGCCGCCACGGTGACCAGCGTCTCCGGCCGCGGCGTCGGCATGGACGTGGTGCGCACCAACATCGACCAGATCGGCGGCACCATCGAGGTCAAGTCGGAGCCGGGCCACGGCTCGACCTTCGTCATCAAGATCCCGCTCACGCTCGCGATCGTCTCGGCGCTGATCGTCGAGGCAGGCGGCGACCGCTTCGCCATCCCGCAGCTCGCCGTCATCGAGCTGGTGCGCGCGCAGTCGAACTCGGAGCACAAGATCGAGCGCATCAAGGACGCGCCGGTGCTACGCCTGCGCGACAAGCTACTGCCGCTCATCCATCTCAAGACTCTGCTCAAGATCGACAATGGCGAGAACTCCGAGCCGGAGAACGGCTTCATCGTGGTGACGCAGGTCGGCAAGGAGACCTTCGGCATCGTCGTCGACGGCGTGTTCCACACCGAGGAAATCGTGGTCAAGCCGATGTCGACGCGGCTGCGCCACATCGCCATGTTCTCGGGCAACACCATCCTGGGCGACGGCTCGGTGATCATGATCATCGACCCGAACGGCATCGCCAAGTCGGTCGGCACCGTCGCGGCGCAGAGCGCGATCGACGAAGACGCGGCGCAGCAGCGCGGCTCGAGCGACGACATGGTGTCGCTCCTCATCTTCCGGGCCGGCGCCGCCCAGCCGAAGGCCGTGCCGCTCTCGCTCGTCACGCGCCTTGAGGAGATCGACGCCAAGAAGATCGAGATCTCGAACGGCCGTCCGCTCATCCAGTATCGCGGGCAGCTGATGCCGCTGATCCGCGTCAACCAGGACGTCGCGCTCAAGACCGAGGGCACGCAGCCGCTGCTGGTGTTCTCCGACGAGGGCCGCTCGATGGGCCTTGCGGTCGACCAGATCGTCGACATCGTCGAGGATCGGCTCAACGTCGAGGTCCCGAGCGAGACCGCCGGCATCCTCGGCTCGGCCGTCATCAAGGGCCAGGCGACCGAGATCATCGACGTCGGCTACTACCTGCCGCAGGCCTTCGAGGACTGGCTGATCCGCACCGAGAAGAAGATCAAGGCGAAGGCGCGCACCATCCTGTTCGTCGAGGACTCGGCCTTCTTCCGCAACATGCTCACGCCGGTGCTGCGCTCGGCCGGCTACTCGGTGACCACGGTCGGCGGCGGCGAGGACGCGCTCCAGGTGCTCAAGGGCGGCGACCAGGTGGACATGATCGTGACCGATATCGAGATGCCGGGCATGAACGGCTACGAGCTGGCGCAGGCCGTGAAGGCCGACCAGCGCACCGCGACGCTGCCGATCATCGCGCTTTCGGCGCTCACCTCGGCGGACGCGATCGAGCGCGGCCGCCAGGCCGGCTTCCATGACTATGTCGCCAAGTTCGATCGGCCGGGCCTGCTCGCGGCGATCAAGGAGCAGGCCGCCGTGATGAGCGAGGCGGCGTGAGGGGGCGAGCATGACGACCGGAAACGACAATCACAGCGGCAACTTCATCGAATATGTGACCGTGATGATCGGCAGCCAGCTGTTCGGCCTGCCGATCTCGCAGGTGCAGGACGTGTTCATGCCCGATCGGCTCGCGCGCGTGCCGCTGGCGTCGGCCGAGATCGCCGGCGTGCTCAACTTGCGTGGCCGCATCGTCACGGCGATCGACATGCATTGCCGCCTCGGTCTCGGCAAGCGCCAGTCGGACCGCCCCCCGATGGCCGTCGGCATCGAGTTTCGCGGCGAATCGTACGGGCTCCTGATCGATACCGTGGGCGAGGTGCTCAAGCTCGCGGACAACACCCGCGAGCCGGTTCCGGTCAACCTGGAGCCGCATCTCGCACGCGTCTCGTGCGGCGTGCACCGGCTGGAGAAGCAGCTGCTCGTGGTTCTCGACGTGGATCGCATCTTCGATACCGGCCACGAGGCCGTTGCGGCGTGACCCGCCGCGCGAGCGGCGGCTTGACTTGACCGCGGCGGGCCTGCCCGCCCCGATAGAGGACGCAATGTGATGAAGACCTGTCTGGTCGTCGACGACTCGAGCGTGATCCGCAAGGTGGCGCGGCGCATACTCGAGGGACTGGATTTCGAGATCTCCGAGGCCGAAGACGGCGAGGAGGCGCTGACCGCGTGCCAGCGTCGGCTGCCCGACGCGGTCCTGCTCGACTGGAACATGCCGAAGATGGACGGCTACGAGTTCCTGCGCGCGCTACGCCGCCTGCCGGGCGGCGACCGGCCGAAGGTGGTGTTCTGCACCACCGAGAACGATGTGGCGCACATCGCGCGTGCGCTGCACGCCGGCGCCAACGAGTACATCATGAAGCCGTTCGACAAGGACATCGTCGAGGCCAAATTCCAGGAGGTCGGGCTGATCTGACGGGGTGCCGTCGGCGCATGGCCCGGCGGAACCGGCTCCGGACTTGATCCGGGTGGGCGCCGGTTTCGTCGTGAAGGCCATGTGCGAATTTCGTGTGGTTGCGTCGAGTGCGAGTAGAGGTACATGGGTTTTGCAGTTCCAGCGGCGCCGTCCGCCCACGCGACGGCCGATACCGCGATCCGGGTCATGGTGGTCGACGACTCGGTTGTCGTACGGGGGCTCGTGTCGCGCTGGATCGAGGAAGAGCCGGGCCTCGCGCTCGCCGGCTCCCTGCGCAACGGCCGCGACGCGGTCGACCAGGTCGAGCGCATCAATCCTGACGTCGTGATCCTCGATATCGAGATGCCCGAGCTCGACGGCATCTCGGCGCTGCCGCTGCTGCTGGCGAAGAAGCGCGATCTCGTCGTGATCATGGCCTCGACGCTGACTCGCCACAACGCGGAGATCAGCCTCAAGGCGCTCTCGCTCGGCGCCGCCGATTACATCCCGAAGCCCGAGACCAACCGCGGGGTCACGACCTCGGCGAGCTTTCGCCGCGAGCTGATCGAGAAGGTGCGCGAGCTCGGCGGCCGCCGACCCCGCAAGCGCGCGCCAGCCGCGCCCGGCGCGCAGGCGCCGGCCGCGGCGACGCCGACGGTGCATCCGGCGTCGGCGCGTGAGGCCGCGCCGATCAAGCTGCGCCCGTTTGCGCCCACCGCCCCGCGCGTCCTGCTGATCGGCTCGTCGACCGGCGGCCCACAGGCGCTCACCGCCGTCATCTCCAACCTGCGCGGTCTGCTGCCGCGGGTGCCGGTGCTGATCACGCAGCACATGCCGCCGACCTTCACGACCATTCTCGCCGAGCACATCGCTCGCGCCGCATCCAGCAAGGCGCACGAGGGCGTCGATGGGGAGCCGGTCGAGCCCGGCACGATCTATATCGCGCCCGGCGGCAAGCACATGCAGGCGGTCAAGCGCGATCATGGCCCGGTCATCGCGCTCGACGACGGTCCGCTGGTGAATTTCTGCAAGCCGGCGGTCGATCCGTTGTTCCGCTCCGCTGCTGCGCTATGGGGACCGGCGGTGCTCGCGGTGGTGCTCACCGGCATGGGCTCCGACGGCGCCAAGGGCGGCGCCGAGATCGTTGCCCATGGCGGCAGCGTCATCGCGCAGGACGAGGCATCGAGCGTGGTGTGGGGCATGCCGGGTGCGGCGGCGCACGCCGGCGTCTGCTCCGCCGTGCTGCCGCTCGACCAGATCGCTCCCAAGGTGATGCGTCTGTTCTCCGGAGAGCGATCGTGACGCCCCTCGACTACGACTTCCTGCGCAGGCTGCTCAAGGATCGCTCCGGCCTCGTGCTGTCGGCGGACAAGCAATATCTGGTCGAGAGCCGGCTGCTGCCGCTCGCGCGCAAGAGCGGTCTGTCGAACCTCACCGACCTCGTCGCCAAGATCAAGGCGCCGGGCGCCGAGCGGCTGATCGTCGACGTCGTCGAGGCGATGACCACCAACGAGTCGTTCTTCTATCGCGACAAGATCCCGTTCGAGCATTTCCGCGACTTCATGATGCCGAGCCTGCTCAAGGCGCGCGCCGCGCAGCGCCGTATCCGCATCTGGTGCGCCGCCGCCTCGACCGGTCAGGAGCCCTACTCGCTGTCCATGATCCTGAAAGAGATGGCCGCCCAGGTCGCGGGCTGGCGCATCGAGATCATTGCGACGGATCTCTCGAACGAGGTGCTCGAGAAGGCGCGCGCCGGGCTCTACAGCCAGTTCGAGGTGCAGCGCGGCCTGCCGATCCAGATGCTGATGAAGTATTTCACGCAGGCCGGCGAGACCTGGCAGATCTCGCCGGAGATCAAGGCCATGGTGCAGTACCGTTCGCTCAACCTGCTGTCCGATTTCAGCCACCTCGGCCAGTTCGACATCATCTTCTGCCGCAACGTGCTCATCTATTTCGACCAGCCCACCAAGGTCGACGTGCTCGAGCGCATGGCGCGCATGACCGAGAACGACGGCTACCTGGTGCTTGGCGCCGCCGAGACCGTCGTCGGCTTGACTGAAGTCTACAAGCCGTTCCCGGAACGGCGCGGGCTCTATCTGCCCAACGTGGCCGCCGCCAAGGCGGCCGCACCGGGATTCTCGGCGCTCAAGGCGGCCGCAGTCGCGGCGATGCGCTAGCGCTCCAGCGCATTTTCGAAGCGAGGCCTGAACGCGTCCTTGTTCGCGGCAGCCGGTCGCGCCTCCACGCGTGCGCGCACGCGTCCCGGATCGCAATGTGCAAAATCACACAACCTCGCGGCGGGCCTGGCCGTATCCCGAGTGCCGTTCGGACGTCGCGATCAAACTGGTCCTGGCGGACGACGAGTGGCTCTCATCCAACCCCAGGAGACAAGACATGACCTCGATCAAGACCCTCGCAATCGCGACGCTCCCCGTGCTCGCTCTGCTCGTCTTCCCGCAAGGCGCCTCGGCGCGCGGGGGCGTGTCGTTCAGGAGCGGCGGCCCCAATCAGCTGATCAACACGCAGGCTACGTTCAACGGCAACATTCACAACACCAACGGCGGCCTCAACACCAATCTCATTCAGCTGCCGCCGACCAAGCTGCCGCCGACGTTCCCGCCCAGGCAGCGCACTCAGCCGCGGACGATGTAACGACGTGAGACCGGAGAGACCAGATGTGCTGCGCGGGGCGGTCGCGTGCGACCGTCCCGCCTGTGCATCCTCGGCGCCGCCTGCCGAACTTGCCTCGATCATCGCGCGATATCGAAGCCGACGGTGACCCGCACGCGCAGCGTATCCTCGCCGGTCGCGATCGGCACGGGCGCCGCCACGGCGCGCGACATCATCGGCAGCGGTGGTCGGCTGGCGGTCTCCTCGGTGACCCATTGCACCGTGCCGAGCCGCACGCCCGCCGCCTTCGCGTACACCTCGGCCCTGCGCCGCGCGTCGGCGATCGCGTCAGCGCGCGCCGGATCGAGCACCTTCGACGTATCGGAAACCGCGAACAATACATTGCCGATGTCGTTCGCGCCGGCCGCGACGGCACGGTCGATGAGGATGCCGATCTTGTCGGCGTCGCGGATGGTCACGTTCACGTGGTTGGAGACGCTGTACCCCGCAAGCTTCGGCGCTGCGCCCGCGCCCGGTGAGTTGAACGACGGCGGCTGGGTGTAGATCGGCTGGATCGAGAAGCGCGTGGTCTGGATATCGGTCTCGGCGATTCCCGCGGCTTTGAGCGCCGCGATGACGGCGGCCATCGCCCTGGAGTCGGTGTCGAGTGCTGCGGTCACCGTGTCGTTGCGGACGGTCACGCCGATCCTGATTTGCGCGGTGTTCGGGACCACGAGCACGCTGCCTTCGCCCGTCACGACGATGCCGGCCTCGGGCGCCGGTTGAGGCGTCTGAGCCAGCACCTCGCCGGACAACGAAAACAGAACTGCGACGGCGACCGCCGCGCGGCGAAGCAGGCGCCGTCCACGCAGGTGCACGCAGGGTGAAGCGGATCGAATCAGGGTCATCGTGGCCTCGAAGCGTCGTCGCGCCGCCGACACCGAAAGCCGCAAAATAGGGCGTCGATGCGGCGCCTCGCCGCGTGTCAGTCTCCTTTGATGCCGGCCGCCTGGATCACCGGCCCCCATTTGGCGTGCTCCGCTGCGATCAACTTGGCGAAGTCATCGGCCGTGCCGCCGATCGGCGTCGCGCCGAGCTTGCTGAGGCGCTGGCGCACGGCGGGCACCAGCGAGGCTTCGGCGCAGTCCTTGGCAAGCTTCTGTTTGGTATCGGCCGGCAGGCCGGCGGGGGAGAGAAAGCCCCACCACACGCCGGTGTCGTAGCCCGGGAGGGCGACCTCGGCGATCGTCGGAACGTCGGGCAGCACCGGCGAGCGTTCGGCGGTCGTCAGGCCGAGCGGCCTCACCTTGCCGGCCTGCACCAGCCCGATCGATTCCGGGATGTTGTTGAACGACAGCGGAATGTGCCCACCCAAGAGGTCGTTGAGCACAGGCGCGCCCCCCTTGTAAGGCACCGGCGTGATGTCGACCTTGGCCATGTACTTGAGGAGCTCGCCGGCGAGATGCGGCGAGGTGCCGTTGCCGGGATAGCCGTAGGAGAGCTGCCCCGGGTTCTTGCGCGCAAAGGCGATGACGTCGCCGACCGATTTGAAGGCGGAATCGGCGCGCACCAGCATCATGTTGGGGGATGAGGCGACGAGCGCGAGCGGGGTGAAGTCCTTGACCGGATCGTAGGGCAGGCTCGGATAGAGATGGGACACGATCGCGTGCCCACTCGCGACCAGGATGATCGTGTAGCCGTCGGGCGCGGCTTTCGCCGCGACCTCGGCCGCGATGGTGCCGCCGGCACCGGGGCGGTTCTCGATCACGATCGGCTGACCCCAGCGCCTGGAAAGCTCGTCGGCGAGCGTGCGCGCCACGATGTCGACCGCGCCGCCGGGCGGGAAGGGCACGAGCAGATGAACGGGGCGAGACGGGAAGGCGCCTTGCGCGAGCGCCGCGCTGCTCGCGCCGACCAGCGCCGCCAACGCGGCGAGCGCGCGTATCCATCGTGACATGGCGTATTCTCCCTCCGGCCCGTTGCGGCCCTTTGCGCCATTCAAGCGCAATAGGACGCCCGCCGGTAGATGCGCATGCGTCACACGGCATGTTTGCCGCGAACGCCGAAAAGTGCTTGCTTCCAACACGAGAAGAAATCATCATTGCAATTGAACGTCGAATGGTCATGCCGAGCCGTCAGCGGGAGGGCGCCATGCCGGCAATCGCTTTTTCGAACAATGATATCGCTCTCGTCGCCTGGACGTTCGACCGTCATCTCGACGGCTGTCTCGGCTTTCAGGTGATCCAGGTCGATGCGCGCGGCAACGAGACGCCGTTGCGCGCGACCGCGAGCTTCGCCGGGCAACCCACGGATCCGAACCGCACGACCGCCCAGGCGCCGGTGCAGAAATTCTGGTGGAAAGACCTCTCCGCCAAGCGGGGCCAGACCTACACCTATAAGATCGTGCCGATGGGCGGGACGCCCGGCTCGCTCAGGCCACTATCCGGCGTCGCGCCGCTGGTGAGCAACGCGGTGACGCTGACGCCGAAGCGGCCGCCCTTCAGCGCCTACTTCAATCGCGGCATCGTGGCGACGCAGGCGTTGAGCCACGAGCTCAACAACAAGCCGAGCATCGACGCGCTCACCCCGCACATCGTCGATCCGAACGACCAGATCCGGAAGAATCTCGAGGGCCAGCTCTACGAGGGAGTCACCTCGCTGCTCGACCGTGCCGACACCGAGGGCGGCACGATCAATGCGGCGCTGTACGAGCTCAATGATCCCAACGGATTGGAAAAACGCCTGCAAGCCGCCGGGCAGGGCGATCCGAAGAGCCGCAATGTCATCCTCGGCAACGAGCAGGGCGTTGATGCCCACAAGAAGCCGATCGAGGACATGGACGCGCAAAACCGCGCCAACCTCAAGGCGGCGGGGGTCAACGTCATCGACCGCATCCTCGGCAAGGGCAGGATCCCGCACAACAAGTTCATGGTGCTGAGTCAGAACGGCGCGCCGGTCGCCGTGCTGACGGGCTCGACCAACTGGACCAGCACGGGCCTGTGCACGCAGACCAACAACACGCTGGTGATCGAGGCGCCGCAGGTGGCGCAGCGCTACATCGACTATTGGAACACGATCAAGGCGGACATTGAAGCCGCCGGCGGCGACCAGAAGAAGCTGCAGTCGCCGGCGCAGCGCACCTGGGACCACAACAGCAATCAAAGCTCGATCAGCACGCCGATCGATCTCGGCAAGGGCGTGACCATCGCGCCGATGTTCTCACCGAATACCAATCACCTGCTGACGAACCCGCCGAAGGAGAAGCCCAATGACATGGAGCAGATCTTCGACCTGATCGGCGGCGCCAAGCAGGCGGTGCTGTTTCTCGCCTTCGATCCGGGCAACAATTCGATTCTCAACGCGGCCGGCGCGGCGCTGGCGAAGAACCCCGATCTGTTCGTGCGCGGCGCGCTGACCAGCCCGCAGCGGGCGAGCCAGTTCTCGCAATCGCTGCATCAAGGCGGCGGGGCCGATGAGGCCGACGAAGGCGATACGCCAAAGCACGAGGTCAAGGTCGTCGGCGAGGTCGGGACGCCGAAGAAGAAGGGCGCGAAGCCGCCCGCCGACGAGGCGCCGATCGACTACCGCGCCATTCCGGCCGGCAGCGTGACGTCGAAAGACGCCTTCGGCGCCTGGGAAGCCGAGCTGCAGAAATACGGCTTCGCCATCATCCACAACAAGATCGTCGTCATCGACCCGTTCAGTGACAACTGCACGGTCGTGACCGGCTCGCACAATCTCGGCTTCCGCGCCTCCCACAACAACGACGAGAACCTGGTGATCGTCCGCGGCCATCGCGGTCTCGCCGAGGCCTATGCGTGCCACGTGCTCGATATCTACGACCACTACGCGTGGCGCTATTGGCTGAACAAGGATCCGAACACCTTCGGCAAGCCGCTCGAGGAGGACGACAAGTGGCAGGAGCGCTACATTCTCGGGCCTGACGTCAAGTCACCGGAGTTGCGCTTCTGGCTTGCGGCGGCGGGCGCCGGCGTTGCCGGAGCAGCGCCGGCAACGAAGCCCGCCGCAGCGGCGCAGCCCGCGGCTCAACCATCGGCGCCGGCGACAAAGCCGAAAGCATCGCAAGCGAACCCGTCGAAGCCGAAAGCGCCAAAGGCGAAAGCAGCGAAAGCAAAGGCGCCGAAAGCCAAAACCGCCAAGGCCAAAACCGCCAAGGCCAAAACCGCCAAGGCCAACCCGGCCAAAGCCAAGGCTAAAGCCTCCAATGCAAAGCCGGCGAGGAAGCGGCCCACGGCCAAGCGCCCCAAGCGCAAGACCCGCCGCTGACCAACAAAAAACCCCGCCATTCGTGGCGGGGTCATAGGCTTCAACTTGGGAGAGGACTTGAGAGATACTTAAGAGAACAAGTGTCTCTGCGGATGAGACCTCCGCCTCAGGCGACCATGCCCTCGTCCTCAGATGGTTCCCGCAGCACGTAGCCGCGGCCCCACACGGTCTCGATGTAGTTCTTACCGCTCGATGCGTTGGCGAGCTTCTTGCGCAGCTTGCAGATGAAGACGTCGATGATCTTGAGCTCGGGCTCGTCCATGCCGCCATAGAGATGGTTGAGGAACATCTCCTTGGTGAGCGTCGTGCCTTTGCGCAGCGAGAGCAACTCGAGCATTTGATATTCTTTGCCGGTGAGATGCACGCGCGCCTGGTTGACCTCGACCGTCTTGGTGTCGAGGTTCACGACGAGGTCGCCGGTCTGGATGACGGACTGGGCATGGCCCTTCGAGCGGCGCACGATGGCGTGGATGCGCGCGACCAGCTCGTCCTTGTGGAACGGCTTGGTCATGTAGTCGTCGGCGCCGAAGCCGAGGCCTTTGACCTTGTCCTCGATACCCGCGAGGCCGGACAGGATCAGGATCGGCGTCTTGACCTTGGAGACCCGCAGCGAGCGCAGGACCTCGAACCCGGACATGTCCGGCAGGTTCAGGTCGAGCAGGATGATGTCGTAATCGTAGAGCTTGCCGAGATCGACGCCCTCTTCGCCGAGGTCCGTCGTGTAGACGTTGAAGCTCTCGGATTTCAGCATTAACTCGATCGACTGCGCCGTTGCGCTATCGTCTTCGATCAGGAGAACGCGCATGCCAGGTCCCTTCCGCTAGGGCTCAGTCGGCCCGCCCTTCGGGGCAGCCGTGGAATACGCCTTGGGAACTGATTCGGACGCTAACGAATCGATGGTTAACAAAACATGATTCCCGCGTGCAAGCTCCGACTGGGCAGAAATGCCCGAATCGGCCTAAAATCTTGCGGAGACCCGGTTTTTTCGACACGTCAGAGTTCATATGTGGCCTTAAGAATCGGCGCTAACCGATTCTCGCGACTCGCCCCTCCGTCCTGGCGGGCGAGACCTTCGATCCCAAGGACGGTGACGCAATGATTAACGACGCGGGTAAACACGAGGTTAAAGGTGAAGGCTTCGTTGCGCCTCTTCGCGGACCTGCACGGGGCGCCGCGTGAAGGCGCTCGCCGAGCAGATCGACGAGATTGATGCGGCCGAAATCTACGGGCGCGTGGTCGGCGTGCGCGGTCTCATGATCGAGGTGGCGGGCTCGCTACACGCGATGTCGGTCGGCGCCCGGGTAACGATTGAGGCGGGAGGGCGGCTCATTCCGTGCGAGGTGGTCGGCTTCTCGGGCCCCAACGCGCTGCTGATGCCGTTTGCCCCACTCGAGGGCGTGCGGCGCGGCTGCCGCGCCGTGGTCACCTCGGTAGCCGCCGGGGTACGCCCGTCGGCGGGCTGGCTCGGCCGCGTGGTCAATGCCATGGGCGAGCCGATCGACGGCAAGGGTCCGCTGCCGGCTGGACCCGAGCCGTTTCCCTACCGCAACTCGCCGCCGCCGGCTCATGCGCGGCGCCGCGTCGGCGCGCCGCTCGATCTCGGCGTGCGGGCACTCAACACGTTCACGACCTGCTGCCGCGGCCAGCGCATCGGCATCTTCGCGGGCTCCGGCGTCGGCAAGTCGATTCTCCTCTCGATGCTCGCCCGCAACGTCGCGGCCGACGTGTCGGTTATCGGGCTCGTCGGCGAGCGCGGCCGCGAGGTGCAGGAGTTCCTGCAGGACGACCTCGGCGATGCCGGCCTCAAGCGCTCGGTGGTGGTGGTCTCGACCTCGGACGAGCCGGCGCTGATGCGCCGCCAGGCCGCCTATCTCACGCTCGCGATCGCAGAATATTTCCGCGACGAGGGCCAGGACGTGCTGGTGCTGATGGACTCCGTCACCCGCTTTGCCATGGCACAGCGCGAGATCGGCCTCTCGGCCGGCGAGCCGCCGACCGCCAAGGGCTATACGCCGACCGTCTTCACCGAGCTGCCGCGGCTGCTCGAGCGCGCCGGCCCCGGCGCCGGGGAGGGCACGATCACCGGCGTCTTTACCGTGCTGGTCGACGGTGACGACCACAACGAGCCGGTCGCCGACGCGGTGCGCGGTATCCTCGACGGTCACATCGTCATGGAGCGCGCAATCGCCGAGCGCGGGCGCTACCCGGCGATCAACGTGCTCAAATCGATCTCACGCACCATGCCGAAATCGGCCGATCCCGCCTTCCTGCCGGTCGTCAACCGCGCCCGCCAAGTGATGGCGACCTACGCCGACATGGAGGAGCTGATCCGGCTGGGCGCGTACCGCAAGGGCTCGAGTGCCGAGGTCGACGAAGCGATCGGCCTGCATCCGCCGCTCGAGGCATTTCTCGCCCAGGGTAAGGAAGAATCAACCAGTCTGGCCGAGGGATACCGCCGGTTGGCCGGCATTTTAAGTGCCGCGGAAACCGAAAACTAACACTATCCGGCCACAATCCCCGCCTGACCGCGCGGCGGGCGGCTTCGATCGGGCATTTCCCCGCTCACGCTCGCGGGCCTTCAGGGGAGTTAGCGTAGATGAAGTCGCGTGATACGCTCATTCGGCTGAAGAAATTCCAGGTCGACGAGAAGCGCCGCAAGGTGGCGCAGATCGAGGGCATGATCGCCGAGTTCGAGCGCATGGCGGTCGATCTGGATCGCGAGATCAAGACCGAGCAGGAACGCGCCGGCATCCATGATCCGGCGCACTTCGCTTACCCCACTTACGCCAAGGCCGCGATGCAGCGCAAAGAGAACCTCAAGCGCTCGGCCGACGAGCTCAAGGGCCAGCTCGACGACGCCAAGGCGGCGCTCGGCGAAGCCTTCGAGGAGCTCAAGAAGGTCGAGCTGCTCGACGAGCGCGACCAAGCGCGCGACCGTGCCGAGGAGAATGCGCGCGAGCAGAACGAGCTCGACGCGATGGGTCTGCGCGCGCGCCCGCTGATGGCCTAGCCTGCTCTCGCCTGATTTTTCTTGCCCTGACGCCCGGCTGCGCGGACGGGATCGGGCTTTTCTTGAAAGCGGGAGTGGGATGCGGCGAACGCGGTCGCGAGTGCGTCGCGAAAGGTTGTGATCGGACGGCCGAGCCGGCCGAGCGGCGGTCGGTAGACCACCCAGGCCCGCACCTGCGGATGGAAATCGGACGAGTCGATCCGCTTGATCGATGCCGGTGGCGGGTTGGCGGCGAATGCCGCGGCGGTGACGAGGCCGATGCCGAGCCCGCGCTCGACCAGAGACAGCCGCAGATCCGCGCTCAGCGCCTCGACGCCGATGTGGAACGGCAGGCGCGCCGCTTCGAAAGACCGCTTGAGCGCGGCGCGAAAGCCGCAACCATCCGGGTTCATCACCCAGGGAAAGCGCGACAGGTCGCGCAAGGTCGCATGCTCCGGGATGTCGAGCTCGCGCGACGCGATCAGCACGACCGGCTGCGCGCCGAGGTCGTCGGCGGCGAGGTCCGCCGGCGGCTCCTGACCGTCGACGAGCCCGACGGCGGCCGCATCGAGCTCGCTGCGTGAGACCCGGGCGAGGAGCTGCGGCGACCATCCGGCGGTGATCTGCAGCGTGAGCTGCGGAAAGTCGCCGCGCAGCCGGTCGACCGGCGCCGCCAGAGCCGCCTCGGAGAGCGAAGGCGTGATGCCGAGCCGAAACTCGCCGGTCACCGGGGCGTCGCGCGAAAGACCCGACTTCATGTCCTCGAGCGAGCGCAGAACGCGCCGCGCGTGCTCATACGCCTCGCGTCCTGCAGCGGTGGGACGCAGCGGCTTCGATTGGCGATCGAGCAACGCCGCCCCGAGCGTGTGCTCGAGGTTCTGGATACGCCGGGTGATCCCCGGCTGGGTGACGTTGAGCCGGGTCGACGCGGCGACGATCGAGCCGGTCTCGACGACCGCGAGAAAAGCTTCCAGGTCGTGCGTGTTCATGCGTAGCCTGTATAATCATTATACGATCAATTCAATTGTATCATATTAATAGAAGAGCATAAAGGTGCAAAGCAATATGCGTGAAATGGAACTTGGCCATGACCTTCGCCAATCAGACGCTCGCCTGTCCGTCGACCGCGCGGCCATCGATCAGCGCTCCCATGGTCTGGCTGTTCGCCGCCGCAACCGGCGTCATCGTCCTCAACGTGTTCGCGTCGCAAACCCTGATCGGGCCGATCGGCGCCGCGCTGCGGTTGGGCGATGCCGCAGCCGGCCTCGTCAGCATGGCCACCTTGCTCGGCTACGCGACCGGGCTCTTTCTCCTGGTGCCACTTGCCGATCTGGTCGAGAACCGTCGGCTGGTCGTGACGATGCTCGCGGTGGCGATCGCTGCCGCGACGGCCGCGGCCGTGACGAGCGCCGCCGTCGCGTTCCTGATCGAGCTGTTCGTGCTCGGCGCTGCCTCCAGCACCATTCAGATCCTGCTGCCGATGGCGGCCTCCATGGCGCCGCCCGAGCGGCGCGGGCGCGTCGTCGGCGACGTGGCGAGCGGCTTGATGATCGGAATCGTCCTGTCGCGGCCGCTCGCGAGCTTCATCGCCGACGTCGCGAGCTGGCGCGCGTTCTACGTCGCCAACGCGTTCGCGCTCGGCGTGCTGGTCGTGGTGCTGGCCCGGGCGCTGCCGCGCCGCCAGCCGCAAATGCGCTCCGGGTACCTCGCGCTGCTTGGCTCGCTCTGGCACCTGTTTCGCGGCGAGCCGGTGCTGCGGCAGCGCGCCTTGAGCGCGAGCCTCGTCATGGCGGCCTTCAGCGTGTTCTGGACCACCATCGCGCTGCGGCTCGCGACGGCGCCGTTTCATCTGGACCAGCGCGGCATCGCGCTGTTCGCGCTCGCCGGCGCAAGCGGCGCCTTGGCGGCGCCGATCACCGGCCGCGCCGGCGACCGCGGCTGGGCGCGCGCGACCATCGTGCTCTGCCACCTCACGATCATGGCGGCGTTCGCCCTCGCGGCCTGGAGCGGTTCGCTCGCCGCCGCATCGCCGCTGACCTTGCTCGCCGTCATGGCGGTGGCCGCCGTGATGCTCGACTTCGGGGTGATCGGCGACCAGACGCTCGGGCGGCGCGCCGTCAACCTGCTGCAGCCGGAAGCGCGCGGCCGTCTCAATGCGCTGTTCGTGGGATTGTTCTTTCTCGGCGGCGCGATCGGCTCGGCGGTGGCCGGCCTCGCCTGGGCGCACGGCGGTTGGGTCTGGGTGTGCATCGCGGGCGGCATATTCGGGGCATTGGGTCTCGGGGTCGACGGCCTCGGCGAGCGCGCCCGATGAGCCTTCCATCCGTCGAGCGGACTCGACGCGGGCCCCGCTACCGTCGATAATTGCCGCATTGCAGCGGGGCGATCTACGCGATGCTGAGTTCGCAAGAGCTTGTGTGGCTGCTGGCCGCAGTCGCCAAGGCGGATCGGCCCGCCTTCGAGCGGCTATACGCTGCCACGCGGGCGAAACTCTATGGCGTCGTCTTGCGTATCTTGCGTCGACAAGACCTCGCCGACGAGGTGATGCAGGAGACCTATCTCAAGATCTGGAACAGCGCCGGACAATACGACCCGGCTCTCGCTTCGCCGATCACATGGATGGTCGCGATCGCCCGCAATCGGGCGATCGACTTGGTGCGCAAGAAGACCGAAGTGTCGATCGAAGAGGAATCCGCCGTGCTCGAGGCCGCCGCCGATACCCCGGACCCGCTGGCGAAGCGGGAGATGACCGAGGAGCTGCGGCGGCTGCTCGCCTGCATGGGCCGGCTCGACGAGGAGCGTCGCCGCCTGGTTCTATTCGCCTATTATGGCGGCTGGAGCCGCGAGCAGCTCGCGGCGAGGTTCGAGAAGCCGGTGAACACCATCAAGACCTGGCTGCGGCGAGCGCTGATGGAAATCCGGGAGTGCCTCGGATCATGAGCGACGAAGACGACACCGACACCCCGGAGATGCTCGCCGCCGAGTACGTGCTCGGCACGCTCGCGAGCAACGAGCGCGAGCAGGCGCGGGCGCAGATCGAGAGCGATCCGGGGTTCGCGCAGCTCGTGCGCGCATGGGAGCTCCGCCTCGGCCAGCTGCACGCGATGGTCGCGCCGGTCGAGCCTCCGCCCGAGACCTGGGCGCGCATCGAGGCGCGCGTCGACGGCACCGATCCGAGCGCCACGATGCTGCTGCCGCATCCCGACCACGCCGCGCGCATCGCGGCGGAAGGCAATGTGGTTGCGCTCAGGCACCGGCTCAGCCGCTGGCGCGGCGCGACCGCCGGGCTCGCCGCGATCGCGGCGGCGCTGATCGCCTTCGTGGTGACGTCCGTGGTCGATCCGAACGCGTTGCCGGGCCGGTTGCGGCCGAAACCGATCGAGGTCGTGCGGACGGTGGAGAAAATCGTCGAAAAGCCCGTCAATCCCGGCCGCTTCGTCGCGGTGCTGCAGCAGGACGCGGCCTCGCCCGCGTTCATCCTCACGGTCGACGTCGCGACCCGCACCGCTTCGGTGCGCCGTGTCGCGGCGGCGCCGCAGGCCGGCAAGAGCTATCAGCTGTGGCTCGTGTCCGACAAGTTTCCGAAGCCGCGCTCGCTCGGTCTCGTCGGCGCCAACGAGTTCGCGCAGCCGACGCTCGCAAGCTTTGATCCGGCGACCATCAGCGGCGCGACCTACGCCGTGTCGGTCGAGCCGGAGGGGGGCGCGCCCAACCCGGACAATGGCCCGAGCGGGCCGGTGGTATTCAGCGCCAAGCTGGTCGAGGCGGTGCCGTCCTCGCGGTGAGCTTTTTCCTGGGCACCCGTGCCCGCGCGCCGTCGCCCGTTCTCACGGGGGAGGGGGGCGCAAGAGCCGCTGGGGTCAGCGCGAGGCGCCGCCTGCGCCAAAAGAAAAAGGCGCGCCCGAGGCGCGCCGAGTTCTGGAGGTTCGACTGAGAAATCAGCGGATGGTCGTGCGCGCTGGCTCGGTGGCGAGCATCGAGGGGCCGGCCTTCACGACCTGCGGCCCGGTGGCGTCGGCGCCCGGACGGGCCGCGATGCCGATGACCATGACGGCGATGGAGGCGAGCAGCGCGACGGCGACGATCTTGAGATGGGTGACGCGGTCGGCGGTGATGAGGGACGAGTTGTTCATGGCGGCGTCTCGGAAATCAGCGGTCAACGAAATGACCCGGTGTTAACCATATGTCGCGGCGACGGGAACAAAGGTTCAAAGCTACCCGCAAAAAAGTTAACACCGGCCCGCCCAATACGCCCAAATCATTGATCCGACGAAACAAACGCACGCGCTGCCGGCGCCCGATAACGGGTGTGCACCTTTAGCGAACGCTGCCGTTGACGCTCGTCGTCGCCAAGACGGCATGTGTCGGCTTGTACACGGCTTGCACGTTGTCGGGACCCGGGCGCGCCGCGATGCCGATCACCATCACCAGGATCGAGGCAAGGAGCGACACCACCACGATCTTGAGGTGGGTGGATTGGTCGGCGGTGAAGAAGGAGGAGTTGTTCATGAGAGCATCTCCTGGTTTCGTTCCGTTCAATGCGGGGCCGGAACGAGGTGACAGGCAAAAAAACAGGGTCTTCAGACGACGCTTCTGGCACGCGTCCGAACACCCCTCTCCCGGTCCTTCAACATAGTACCCCGCCTCCGCGTTCCAATCCCGACTCACGTTTCCTTGATTGTTCGTGAGGGTTCCGTCATCGACGCGGCCGATTACACCCGAGATTCGCCCCAAGATTCAGATACTCCCCACCGTCTTGAGTCGCGCGCGCGGATGGATCTCCGATTGCGACAGCACGGTGGTCTGGCTGCGGAAGCGCTCGACGATCGAACGCACGAACGGCCGGATGCTCGGTGAGGTCACCAGCACCGGGTTCTCGCCCTGCCGCGCCGCCTCCTCGAAGCGCTCGCGCACCAGCGCGATGAACTCGGAGAGCCGCGAGGGCTGCATGGCGAGCTGCTTGTCGTCGCCCTGGCCGACGATCGACTCGACGAAGGCCTGCTCCCACTTGGCGCTGAGCGAGATCAGCGGCAGGTAGCCGGCGGGCGAGGTGTACTGGGCGCAGATCTGGCGGGCGAGGCGGGCACGCACGTGCTCGGCGAGCATGTTCGGGTTGCGGCTGAACGTGATGCCGTCGGCGATGCCCTCCAGGATGGTCGAGAGGTCGCGGATCGAGATGCGCTCGGCGAGCAGGTTCTGCAGCACGCGCTGGATGCCGGTGATGGAGATCTGGCTCGGCACCAGCTCCTTGACGAGGTCCTGCTGCTCCTTGGGCAGCTCCTTCACCAGCTTCGCCACCTCGGCGTAGGAGAGCAGCTCGGAGATGTTCATCTTGAGCAGCTCGGTCAGGTGGGTCGCGAGCACGGTCGCGGCGTCGACCACCGTATAGCCGCGCACCGCGGCCTCCTCCTTGAGCGCGGGATCGACCCAGGTGGCGGGCAGGCCGAAGGTCGGCTCGGTGGTGTGGATGCCGGCGATGTTCACTTGGCCGCCGCCCGGATCCATGACCATGTACTGACCCGGCCACACCTTGCCGGTGCCGGCGTCGACCTCCTTGATCTTGATGATGTAGGTGTTGGCGTCGAGCTGCACGTTGTCGAGGATGCGCACCGACGGCATCACGAATCCCATCTCGATCGCGAGCGAGCGGCGCAGCGCCTTGATCTGCTCGGTCAGACGGTCGCCGCCGTCCGGGGCATTGACCAGCGGCAGGAGCGCGTAGCCGAGCTCGATCTTGAGGTCGTCGATCTTGAGCGCCGCCGAGATCGGCTCCTCGGCCGGCGCCGCCTTGGCGGCGGTGGTCGCCGCCTGCGCCTGGGCGGCGGCCTGCACCTTGCTTTGCCGCTGGAACATGAGCGCGAGCGCGGTCGCGCCGCTGCCGAGCAGGACGAACGGCAGCATCGGAATGCCGGGCAGGAGCGACATCACCATCATCACGGCGCCCGACATGCCGAGCGCGGTCGGATAGTGCGAGAGCTGGCGCAGCAGCGCCTTGTCCGCCGCCTCGCCGAGGCCGGCCTTGGAGACGAGCAGGCCCGCCGCGGTCGAGACGATCAGCGCCGGCACCTGGGTGACGAGGCCGTCGCCGACGGTGAGGATCGTGTAGCTCGATGCCGCAGCCGAGAAGCTGATGCCCTGCTGGGCGATGCCGACGATCATGCCGCCGATGATGTTGATGAATACGACCAGCAGACCCGCGATGGCATCGCCGCGCACGAACTTCGAGGCGCCGTCCATGGCGCCGTAGAAGGCGCTCTCGTCCTCGAGTGCCTTGCGGCGCGCCCGCGCCACCTTCTCGTCGATCAGGCCAGCCGAGAGATCGGCGTCGATCGCCATCTGCTTGCCCGGCATGGCGTCCAAGTTGAAGCGCGCCGCGACCTCGGCGATGCGTCCCGAACCCTTGGTGATCACCACGAAGTTCACGATGATCAGGATCGTGAACACGATGATGCCGATGACGAAGTTGCCGCCCATCACGAAGTTGCCGAACGCGGCGATGACGTGGCCGGCCGCGGTCGGTCCCTCGTGGCCGTGTGCGAGGATCAGGCGGGTCGACGCGAGGTTGAGCGCGAGCCGCAGCATGGTCGCGATCAGCAGCACGGTCGGGAAGGTGGAGAACTCGAGCGGCGCCCTGATGAACAGCGCCGTCATCAGGATCAGCACCGAGAAAGTGATCGAGATCGCGAGCGCGAAGTCGAGCAGCAGCGGCGGCAGCGGCAGGATCAGAATGACGATGATCGTGAGGATGCCGACCGCGAGCGCGATGTCGCCGCGCCGCAGCAGCGTGCCGATCTCGGCGAGGCTCGGCAAGCGGAAGCCGGCCGCGCCCGACCCGCGGCCGGCAATCGCCCGCTGACCTGCCTGACCCGCCGTTACATCGGACATGCCGAACGCCTCCGCGCGCCGCGAAGCGGCGCATCACTGGGCAAAACTTGCCGGGTGTTTGGTTAGCGGGAAGTTAACGGCTTGAAGGTGATGGGGATTCTCCCCGCCTGTGCGGCCGGAAGCCGGGATCGGCGAGACCGGGTTCGGCCCCCGCGTGGACTGCGTTCGGCGACAAAACCCTCAGCCGACGCCTGAGCGGCCGCTGCGGAATATTTGATGTCGATCGGCCGTATCGGTGCTGTAAGGACTTGCCACGGCTTGGTTGTGATCCTGAACATTACTTCATCGCGCGCCGATCAAATCGCATCTTGTTACGTAACTGTAACTTGCCAATGTATTGGGCACGATTTCTACTTCACGTCAGGGGAACGCTTTTTCGGAGACGAGACGATGTGGAAGCAAGCAACCATGGGCGCCGCCGCGCTGCTGATCGGCGGGTCGATGATGGTCTATGCGCAGCAGCAGCCGGGCAATCCGACCGCGCCCGCAGCCACGCAGCCGCAACAACCTGCCGCGCAACCGCCGGCGGCGCAGCAGCCCCCGCAGAACGCCGGCGGATGGCGGCAAGGCGGATGGCGTCACGTGAGCCCGCAAGATCTCGCCGCCTTCGCCGACGCGCGCATCGCGGCGCTGCACGCGGGCCTGGAGCTCACGGCCGACCAGGAGAAGAACTGGCCGGCGTTCGAGCAGGCCTTGCGCGACATGTCGAAGATGCGCATCGCGCGCATCGAGGAACGCCAGAAGCGCATCAGCGAGCCGCGCGATCAGAATCAGACGCCGCCAAATCCGATCGAGCGCCTGCAGAGGCGCGCCGACGCGATGACGACGCGCGGCACGGCCTTGAAGCATCTCGCCGATGCGGCGGCGCCGCTCTACCAGAGCCTCGACGACGCGCAGAAGCATCGCTTCCTCGTGCTTGCACGCGTGCTGCGGCCGCATGAGCGCCATCAGGCGATGTGGCGCGGGCGCTTCGGCGACGACGAGCGCCGCGGCGTGGACGGTGAGTTCCGCCATCACCGCTTCGGCGACCACGACATGCGCGACCAGCGCCGCGGCGCCGAGGAGGATTACCGCGGCCCGCTCTGAGCCGCGGCCTCAAACGCGCCGTCGGACGCACGGCGCCGCTCCCGCCCGGCACGATCGCACGCCGCCGGCCCAGCCGGCGGCGTTGCCGTCTCGCCGCCGCCGCCGCGGATGGTCCGCCTTCCCTGGACAGGGGAGGGCGGCTTTGCTACAGACCGCGGCCTGCGGGAAAACCGCAGCGGATCCGGGCGCATAGCTCAGTTGGTAGAGCAGCTGACTCTTAATCAGCGGGTCCAAGGTTCGAGTCCTTGTGCGCCCACCATTTCCAATCAAGCCGTTAGTGATCCTCGAGATCCGGCAGCCTAACGCTGGTCCACAGGTCATGCTGTCGAGCAAAAGTTGAGGGGCGAACCGACCGCCGCGATGACGCGGCCTCGATTTGCCGGACTGTACGCGCGGCCGTCGCAAGCCGATCACGGCAAGTAGATCATGGCAAGCGCAACAAGCCCGCCTCTCCGGCGCCGCGTCGCAACCACGCGACAGCGGCGCTGTTGCCAGGCGCTTGCGACATGCCGGCGGTGAGGATCGAGCACATGGAAATGCCTTCGCCGTATACCGAATTCGGCGTCAAGGGCATCGGCGAAGGCGGGGCGGTTGCGCCGCCGGCAGCTATCGCCAATGCGATCAATGATGCATTGCGGCCGCTCGGCGTTGAGCTTCTAGTCTCGCCGATCACGCCGCATCGCGTGGTCGAAGCCGTTGCCCGCGGCAAAGCCGGCCGATGATCCGCCGGACACGAGAAGCCTGAATCGTGGCCTGAACCACTGGTAAGTGAGATTTCGGCGCGCGCCTGTAAATACAGGAGATCTACAGGCAATTTACAGGAATCGGCTTCTTCTGTTTCGTTCAGGCGCTGCCATCCGGTGCAGCTTTGCAGGACATTCCCACTCTCTGTTCGGATTTCGAAAAGCAAACGCCCAGCCGCCGTTGCGGGGCCGGGCGCTTTTTCTGAACTCTGCACTTTGTGCCATACCGCGGATGGGGATGTGGAGCAAGAACATTTACGTCCCGACGGTCGCCCTAGATCGAAACGGAGGAAGCACCGATTGCCAGTCCGCGCTGCAGCCAGTTCGCGGAGCCTCAGCTCGGCGGCGTCGTGCGTCTGCGCCGCCGCCGCCGTCGCCGCCGCGCAGGTCGCGGCGGCTGCTCGCCCGGCGCGCTCGCGGGGCCGGCCGCGTCGCCCATCGCGCGACAGCGGTCGCAAGCACCGCAACGGGGCGGATCGTCTTCACCGAAATATCGGCGGATGAAGACGCTGCGGCATTCCCCCGCCTGCGCATAGTCCGCAACGGCGTGAAGGCGCCGCTCGCCCTGGAAACGAAACGTCTCGAGCTTCGCCACGAGATCGCGCACGCCGGCGGAAAATTCGTCGAGCGGCACCGTGATGACGATGCGGTCCTCCGCATCGCGCTCGACCAGGCCGGCTTCCTCGAGATCCGCCACCAGCGTCTCGCCGATGCGCGTCGGCACGCCGGCCGAGTAGGCGAGGGTGGCGGCCGTGGGCGCGCGGCCTTCGCCCGCCCAGGCCGTGAGCGCGCTCTCGAGCCGCTCCAGGTGCGCGGTGCCGGGACGGCTCAAGGCCGCGAGCCGCTCCTGGATTTCGAGGTCGGCCGGATCGAACAGGAGAATGCACCGCGCGGGCTGGCCGTCGCGTCCGGCGCGGCCGATCTCCTGGACGTACTGCTCGAGCGAGCCGGGCACCTGGTAATGCAGGATGTAGCGGATGTTGGGCTTGTCGATGCCCATGCCGAAGGCGCTGGTCGCGACCATGATCAGACGGCGCGATGGCCGCATGAAGCGACCCTGCGCCGCGGTGCGTTCGGCGGCGCGCATCTTGCCGTGATACTTCACCACCGGGATGTTGGCGCGATTGAGCGCGCTCGCGAGCTGATCGACCGCCATCGTCGTCGCGCAGTAGATGATACCGGGCCGTTGCAGCGCGCGGATGTGTCGCGCGGCCGCCGTGAATTTGGCCGGGCCGGGCACGATCTCGACGGCGAGCCGCAGGTTCTTGCGGTAGGCCGGCCCGACCAGCACGCGCGGATCGCGCAGATGCAGCCGCTCGGCGATGTCGGCGCGCACATGCGGCGTCGCGGTCGCGGTGAGCGCGAGCGTCGGCGGCTCGCCGAGCGGCGCGCGGCCGGCGCCGAGCCGCAGGTATGATGGACGGAAATCATGCCCCCATTCCGAGATGCAGTGCGCCTCGTCGACGCAGAGGAGCGCCGGCCGTGCGTTCGCCAACAACGGCGCGGTAGCGCGCGACTCAAGCGTTTCGGGCGTGGTGAGGATGACGAGGCGGCCGCCGCGCTCGATCCGTGCCAGCGCGGCGCGGCGCTCGGCCGCACGCAGGCGGCTGTGCAGCGCCACCACTGGAACGCCCCTGCGTTTGAGCGCCTGCTCCTGGTCCGCCATCAGGGCGATGAGCGGCGAGACGACGATCGTCGGCCGCTCGAGAATCATCGCCGGCACCTGGTAGACCAGCGATTTTCCGAATCCGGTCGGCATGGCGACGAGCGCGTCGCGGCCGGCGAGGACCGCGAGCATCGCCTGCTCCTGCTCGGGCCGCAGCCGCGCGATGCCGAAGGTGCGGCGCGCCGTCCGCCGGCATAGATCGAGCATGCTCATGACCTTGTCTTACAGCACTCAGCGCTCCACTGCTTGACCTTGTTGAAGAGCCGCTCGGAAACGCAACGGCGAATGAGCGCACGCGATCATCGACGGAGCTTGCAACGTTCGTCAGCAAGGGATGCGCTTTGCCGCATGCTGCGGGGCGTCGAGCCATGCGGCGGCGGGCGCGGGCGCGCTTTACCGACGGCCGCGAGACCGGGCCCGACATCACGCCGACCAGATTCATTCGGTCGGGCGCAACAGCGTGTGCGGCGCCGATGCGCCGGGGTTCACCTGTTGCATCTGCTGGCGCGGCATGGCGAAAGCCGATGCGGTGCGCGCGATATTCCGATCCCGTGCGGCAGCATGTGGATGGGTCCCAATGGGCGCTCATGATCGCGAGCCGGCGCCGGCTGGAGCCAGACGCGCATGACGTTGGTCGGGAAGCAGAGTCCCGAGCGAGTTGCGCGAGGACCGATGGCCGCTCAGTCGGGCCTCACCCCACCTTGATGTTGAGCTCCTTCACCAACCTTCCATACTTCTCGTAGTCATCGCGAAACTGCTTCGCCAGCGCATCAGGCGCACCGCCGACCGGCTCGTTCGCCGACTGCATCATCTTGGCGCGGGCGCCCGGGTCCTGCACCGCCTTGTCGGCCTCGGCGTTGAGGCGTGCGATGATCCCCGGCAGCGTGCCGCGCGGCACGAACGCGCCGTACCAGGTGTCGAGCACCATGCCCTTATGGCCCTGCTCCTCGAACGTCGGCACGTCCGGCAGGCTCGGCGAGCGCGCCGCGCCGGACACCGCGAGGATGCGCAGCGCACCGGTCTTGGCATGCGGCATCAGCGCGGTCGGCCCGAGGATGCCGATCGGGACGTGGCCGGCGATGAGGTCGCCGACCGCCTGGCCGGCGCCGCGATAGGGGATGTGGTCGAGCTTGATGCCGGCGGTCTTGTTGAGCCATTCGCCGAGGATGTGCTGGTTGGTCCCGACGCCCGATGACGCGAAGCCGAGGCCGCTCTTGCGCTTCGCCAGTGCGATCAGGTCGGCGAGCGAATGTAGGTCGAGCGAAGGATGGGTGGCGAGCACCAGCGGCTGGCGCGCGAGCAGGATGACCGGGACGAGGTCCTTCGCATAGTCGCCGTTGACCTTGAGAATGTGCGGCGCACTGGCGATGTTGTCATTGGTGACCAGCACCGTGTAGCCGTCGGGCGGAGCCTTCGCCGCCGCCTCGATGCCGATGGTGCCTCCGGCACCGGTGCGGTTCTCGACCACCACCTGCTGGCCGAGCCGCGGGGACATGTTGCCGCCAACCAGGCGGGCGATGAAATCGAGGCCGCCGCCGGCGGCGAGCGGCACGACGAACAGGACCGGGCGGGTCGGGAAGCTCTGCGCCCAGGCGGCGGTGGGCGCCGCGATGGCGCTGCCGCAGAGCCAGAGGAAGTGGCGGCGAGGGATGTGCATGGAAACGACGGTGCTCGCTGCGTGATGGCGGGAGAGCGCAGTCGTACCATTCGATGCGCAATGGGGAAAGGCGGACGAGAGCGGCGGCCGTGGAACATCGGTGCTGTTGCACGGACGGCTCACCTCTTTCCCGCCACCTCCGACAGCGCCAAGCAGAAGACCTCGACGCCATTGTCGTTGGTGACGCGAATTTCCCAGGCGTCAGGATTTTGCGCGTAAGCGGACTCCGGCGCGCGCAGCAACCCGGTCGCGAGCTGCTCGGCGAAATCGAGAATCTTCGCCTCGCTCGCGAGCTCAACGGCGCGTAGATCAAGCCGCACGTCGTGATCGACGAGATGAAAATGATATCGCGCCATGGGTGGCCTCCCGGCGCGTGAGTGGGGCGCGAACGGTCGCAATGACACGCGCGCTCGCGGGCCGCGAGGGGCGACCCGCAGCGCGAGAGCGTCCCGGCCGTTACTTGCTGGGCGCGGCGCCGTTGGTCTGGCGCGCCTTTTTGTTCGCTTCGTGGTGACCGATCACGCAGCCGGCGGCGGCGCCCATCAGGCCGTGGTGGCCGGCGTAGTGGCCGGCGACGCCGCCGACGACCGCGCCCTTGATGCAGCCCTTGGCCGCAGCGGTATCGATCTGCGCGAACAGCGCGAGCGCGCCGGCCGCCAGCACGGGCAGAATCAGTCTCATGTTGCTCTCTCGTTTCACGATGCGGATGATTGGTTCGACACGACAACCGGCGCATCGCGGTTTCGTTCCGCGCGGCCTGTCCTCGCGGGATTGACAGAATGCCGTCGGGCCCGCCTCATTGGTGATGAATATTCGGGCAGGAGTCTCGATCGATGGCGGATCAAGGTAAGGCTGCGTTCGTCGGCCGTTCCATCAAGCGGCGCGAGGACCAGCGGCTGCTCACCGGACGCGGCCTCTATATCGCCGACCTGACGTTGCCGAACATGCTGCATGCGGTGTTCGTGCGCAGCGGCGCCGCGCATGCGCGCATCCGCGCGGTCGATCTCGCAGCCGCGAAGGCCGCGTCCGGCGTGGTCTACGCGCTCTCCGGCATCGAGCTCGCGCGCCTGCTGCCGCCGGTCTCCGACTCGCAGCTCTCGCTGCCGAAGAAATGGACCGCGCAGGTGCAGCACGCCTTCATCAACCCGCAGCAGCCGCTGCTCGCGCACGACAAGGTGCGCCACGTCGGCGAGGCGATCGCGGTGGTGGTCGCGCAGACGCGCGAGGCGGCCGAGGACGCGGCCGCGCTGGTGACCGTCGACCTCGAGCCGCTGCCGGCGCTGATCGACGCGGAATCCGCGCTCGCGCCGGGCGCGCCGGTCATCCACGACCGCTTCAAAACCAACCTGATCGGCGAGTTCACGATCGGCAAGGGTGACGTCGCGACTGCGCTCGCGCGTGCGCCGCACCGGCTCAAGCGCCGCTTCCATCATCATCGCTATGCGGCCGCGCCGATGGAGTGCCGCGGCGTGGTCGGCCATTACGACGGTCGCACGGACTCGATGAACATCTGGTCGTCGACTCAGGTGGTGCACTGGGTGCGCAGGGAGGCCTCGGCGGTGCTGCAGCTGCCGGAGGCGCGCATCCGTGCCGTAGCGCTCGACGTCGGCGGCGGCTTCGGCATCAAGGGGCACGTCTATCCAGAGGACCTGTTGATCCCGTTCGTCGCCCGGGCGGTCGGCCGCCCGGTGCAATGGATCGAGGATCGGCGCGAGCATCTGCTCTCCGCCTGTCACTCGCGCGACCAGACCCACGACGTCGAGGTCGGCTTCGACGACGAGGGCAAGATCCTCGCCTACCGCGACGATTTCACGGTCGACTGCGGCGCCTGGAACCCGATCGGCGCCGGCATCGCCTACAACACGGCGGTGCACCTGCTCGGGCCGTACCGGCACATGAACTTTTCGGCGCATGCCCGCATTGCCACCACCAACAAGGTGCCGAACGCGCCTTATCGCGGTGCCGGTCGCCCGGAAGCGGCGCTCGCGACCGAGCGGATGATGGACCTCATCGCGAACGAGCTCGGCCTCGAGCCGTCGGTCGTGCGCGCGCGCAACATGGTCCCGGCCGCCGAGATGCCCTACAAGGCCGGTATCCCGTATCGCGACGGACAGCAGATCACCTACGACAGCGGAGACTATCCGGGCGGCCTCGCCAAGGCGCTTGCCGCGCTCGGCGGCGTCGAGGCTTTTCGCAAACGCCAAGCTGAGGCGCGGCGCGCCGGCCGCTATCTCGGCCTCGGCATCGGGTGCTACGTCGAAGGGACCGGCGTCGGGCCGTTCGAAAGCGCGCTGGTACGCATCGATCCGTCCGGCAAGATCTACGTCGCGTCCGGCGCCTGCCCGCAGGGGCAGGGCATGGAGACGATCTTCGCCCAGATCGTCGCCGACATCTGGGGTGTCACGCCGGACAACGTCGTGATGGCGCTCGCCGACACCTCGGCGATCGCGGTCGGCTTCGGCACCATCGCGAGCCGCTCGACGGTGACGCTGTCGGCCGCCATCCACTACGCGAGCGAGCCGTTGCGCGAGAAGGTGTTCGCCATCGCGGCCAACATGCTCGAATGCTCGCCTGCCGATCTCGAGCTGCGCGACGGCACCGTCGGGCTCGTCGGTGTGCCGGGCGTGTCGGTGCCGCTTGCGAAGATCGCCAAGGCGGCGGCGCCGAGCTGGGACCATGGCCGCCCGCCGGGCGTCGATGCGGGACTGGAGAGCACCTATTACTTCGAGCCCGAGACGGTGACCTGGTCCTACGCGAGCCACGCCGCGATCGTCGAGGTCGACGTCGAGCTAGGACAGGTGAAGATCGAGGATTACGCCATTGCGCATGACTGCGGCGTGGTGGTCAATCCGATGTTGGTCGAAGGCCAGGTGATCGGCGGCGCCGTGCAGGGCCTCGGCGGCGCCATGCTGGAGGAGTTCGCCTACGACGGGGAGGGCCAGCTGCAGACCGTGTCGTTCGCCGACTACCTGCTGCCGACCGCGACCGACGTGCCCACGATGAAGCTGATTCACCAGCATTCGCCGTCGCCGCTCAACCCGCTCGGCGTCAAGGGGGTCGGCGAGGGCGGTGCCATCGCGCCGCCGGTGGTGATCGCCAACGCGGTGTCGGACGCGCTCAGCGCCTTCCGCGCCGAGTTCAACAATACGCCGGTGAAGCCGACGGAGATCGTGCGCGCAGTGGCGGCGGTAGGGTGAGGAGAACACACTGCCTGCGCCCCCTCTCTCGCTCCAAGGGGGAGGGGGTTTTCTCCGCGGGTCGTCACATCGGAGCTTGTGGATACCCCCTCATCCCGACCTTCTGCCCCTACACGGGCCCTCAGGGGGGAAGGCGCGCAGGCGTCGTGCTCACCTGCCCCAGGTCTTCCCCAGCACCCGCAACCAGTTCCTGAAGCACACTTTCTCGATCAGCGCCTCGCCGAATTGACGCTCGCGCATGGCGGTCACCAGGTTCGGCAGCATCCCCGCATTCGCCAGATTCGCAGGCATCTTGGCGCCGTCGAAATCGGAGCCGAGGCCGACGCCGTCCTCGCCGACGCGGTCGATGAGGTGTGCGAGGTGGTCGACGGCGAGATCGAGCGGCGTGTCCGCCTCGTGGCGGCCGTCGGGGCGCAGAAAGCTGACCGCGAAATTCATGCCGACCATGCCGCCGCTCTCCCGGATGGCATCGAGCTGCTTGTCGATGAGATTGCGCGAATGCGGGCTGATGGCGTGCACGTTGGAATGGGTGGCGACGAGCGGCGCCTCGCTGACCGCCGCGACGTCCCAGAAGCCGCCCTCGTTGAGATGGGAGAGGTCGATCAGGATGCGCAGCCGGTTGCAGGTACGGACCAGGTCTTTGCCGAGGTCGGTCAGTCCGGGCCCGGTATCGGGCGAGGAGGGACACACGAACGGCACGCCGTGCCCGAACGCATTCGGCCGGCTCCAGACCGGACCGAGCGAGCGCAGGCCCGCCGCATGCAGCACGTGCAGGAGCTCGAAATTCTCATCGATCGCCTCCGCGCCCTCGATGTGCGCGACCGGCGCCAGCACGCCGTCCGTGATCGCCTGCTCGATGTCGGCGACGCTGCGGCAGATGCGGACGCGGCCCTGCGACTCCTGCTCGATGCGCAATAGGAGCGACAGCATGGTGAAGACCGCGCGCTGCGCCGGCTCGAGCTCGACCGGCGGCGGGGTGCGGACCTCGCCGGCCCCGGGCTGCGGCGGCGGCTTGGCATCGCCGTTCGCGGAGCGGTCCGGCGAGGGCACGAACATCGCGAACATGCCGCCGGCGAAACCGCCCTGCTGCGCCATCGGCAGATCGAGCTGGCCCTTGCCTTCGCCCTCGAGGAATGCGCGCGGCGCATCGCCACCGCCCCGCTTCCATAGCCGCAGCAGAACGTCGTTGTGGCCGTCGAAGATCGGCACTTTGATTGGTGCCTGCGGGGACGTGGTCATCAAAGCCAACTCCGATGGAGAAGCCGGCTTAGCACATCGCGCCCAAATGCCTAGAGCGTAAGGTGCTTTCGAGATGAACGAAATGCCTGCCGTCGTTCCACGTGCGCAAGGCGCCGCGCAAGGGAGTTCTCTGGCCTGTATCCGCGCTCAGCGTAAACCGGCTCATCCGCGAGCCGCGCCGCGCCAGCACGAGATCGACGCCGCGCAGCGTGTCGCCGTTGAATCCGGAGAGCGCCGACCTCGATGTGCAGGTCGAAATCCGCGCCGGGGGCCGCCATCGAATTGATCGCCGTGGACGAGCATGGTCAGCCGGCCATCCTGGGCGCGTTCGGTCTCGATGATGCCGTGGCCGTCGAGCGGGCGCAGATAGTCGGGCGTATCCGGATCGATTACGGCGGCGCGCGCGCCGCCGGTGGGAGCAAAATGAACAGCGGGAATCGAGACGCGTGCAAGCGCGGCCATCGCTTCCCCTACAATGAGCATCGCGCAAAACCATCGTCGCCGTATCGTGTGGCCCGGCCATGACCGATTTGTGGCCGATTTCCGGGGGCTCAGCGCCAGAACGTCAGGGCGAGCGCGACCACCACCGCGGCGATCAGGCCGCCGATGAAGATCGCGCGGCGCAGCGGCGTGCGTAGAATGATTTCGCCGCCACGCGCTTTCTCGGCGGGGTAGGGTGGCGGCTGGGGAGGTCCTTCGCGCACCATGGCGACCGTCTCCGCGTCACGCGCGGCCGAACGACTTGCGCAGCTCGTCCTTGGCGCGCTGCAGTGTGCGCTTGCGTTCGGTCGGCAGGTTCTTGCCGGCGCGGTTGAGATAGAACACCAGCATCGACAGCGCCGAGCGGTAGGCGTCGGCCTTGCGCCGCCGGCTGTGCTCGGCGGAGCGCTTGAGTGAGCCGGCGATGCGCTTGGGGCTTTTCCAGGTAAAGACGCCGCGGTCGAGGTCGAGCGCGTCGCTGGTGCGCGTCACCCGCGCGGACCAGCGGCGGGTCGATTTGCCCCTCGTCTCGCGGGCGGCGGGCCGGCGGGCGGTCGATTTGTGCGTGGACTTACGCGTCGATTTCGCTGCCGCCATTGGTTGCCTACGTTGTGCAACTGCGGACCGATATGCTCTGCTGATAATAAGGAACGCGAAGCGGCATTTGTTCCGCCGCAGGGGAGGATCCAGGGGACCATGAACCAGCTCGATCTCAACGGCCGCCACGCGGTCGTCACCGGCGGCGCGTCGGGCATCGGCTTTGCAATCGCCGAGCGGCTGGCGGCCTCCGGCGCGACCATCACGATCTGGGACCGCGACCTCGAGGCGGCGCGCAAGACCGCGGCGGGGCTCTGCTGCGAGGCCGTGGCGGTCGACGTCGCCGACATGGCGGCGGTGACGCGTGCGGTGGCGCAGACGCTCAAGCTCACGTCGGCGATCGACATCCTCATCAACAATGCGGGCATCACGGGGCCGAACGACAAGCTGTGGGATTACCCGGTCGAGGCGTGGAACCAGGTGTTCGCCATCAACCTCAACGGCGTCTTCCATTGCTGCCGTGGCGTCGTCCCGCACATGCGCGGGCGTGGCTATGGGCGTATCGTCAACATCGCGTCGGTCGCCGGCAAGGATGGCAATCCGAATGCCTCTGCCTACAGCGCCAGCAAGGCGGCGGTGATCGCGCTGACCAAATCGCTCGGCAAGGAGCTCGCCGACACCGGCATCCGCGTGAATTGCGTGACGCCCGCGGCCGTGCGCACGCCGCTGTTCGCGCAGATGAAGCAGTCGCATATCGACTACATGCTGTCGAAGATCCCGATGGGCCGCTTCGGTGAGACCGCCGAGATCGCCGCCATGGTGGCCTGGCTCGCGAGCGAGGAATGCTCGTTCTCGACCGGTGCCGTGTTCGATTTGTCGGGGGGCAGGTCGACGTATTAGGGCAAAAAGGTACGGCACTCGCGCTCCGCCCCCCCCCTCAGGCCCCTTCGGGGCCAGTTCAGGGGAGAGGGTCGGGATGAGGGGGTCGCTCCGCGAGTCGCGACGTCGGAGTTTGCTGAAGCGCCCCTCATCCCGACCTTCTTCCCCAAAAGGGGAGACGGGGCGCAGGCACCGGTGCTCGCCTTACGTCATTTCAATCGCCCTAAATTCATGCCAACTTCACCGCCAGGTTACGGTCGTTTTACTGGCGTGCGGTGTTATTGAACGTGATGGCCCCGTTTCCCGCCCAGGATTTCGGTTTCCCCGCCGAAGACCTGCTCGCGCCCGAGCGCGACGCCGGTGGAAAGGCCGATTCCTGGCGCGACGTTCCGCAACTGTTTCGGGCGCTGCGGCCGCTGCCGGGCCCGTGGGAGGAGCGCTTTGGGCCGCTGCGGGCCGGCGCGGTCGACGATCTCGTCGTGGTCGGCCAGTTCGGCCAGTCGCTCGATGGCCGGGTCGCGACCGAGAGCGGCCATTCGCACTACATCAACGGCCCGGCCGGGCTCGCCCATCTGCACCGGCTGCGCGCGCTCGTCGATGCGGTCGTCGTCGGCATCGGCACCGCGCGCGCCGACGATCCTCAGCTCACGGTGCGCCATGTCGCCGGCCCTAATCCGGCGCGCGTCGTTATCGACCCGCGCGGCCGCATCGCGGCCGGCGCCCGCCTCTTTGCGGGCGACGGCGCCCGCCGGCTGGTCGTGACCGCGCAGGGAACGCCGCTCGATCTGCCCGCCGATGTCGAGCGTATCGACCTGCCCGTGCATGACGGCGCGATCGCGCCCGCCGCGATCCTCGCGGCGCTCGCGGCGCAAGGGTTTCGCCGGATCATGGTCGAGGGCGGCTCGCACACGGTCTCGCGCTTCATCGCGACCGGCTGCCTCGACCGCCTGCACATCGTGGTCGCGCCGATCATCCTCGGCGCCGGCCGCGGCGGGGTTGCGCTGCCGCCGGTCGCGAGCTGCGCCGATGCGCTGCGCCCGCCGATGCGGCTTCACCGCCTCGATGGGGGCGAGGTGCTGTTCGACTGCGATCTTGCGGCGCGGCGCATCTCGGTCGGTCGCGCGAACAGATCGATGTGACCGACGCGCATCGATGACCGTCCGGCCGCGACCAGCTCGCGCCGGCGCGTCAGCCAGGCGATGATCTCGTCGAGATGCGGCGCGCCGAATTCCTGCGCGGCGCTCGCCCAGCCGGCAAGCAATGCCTGCTGCATCTCCCGATCCTGCGGCTCGATCACCCAGTCGGCGGCCTCGCGGTCGACGAAGTAGCCGATCGCCGCGAACCGCGCGATCGCCTGTGCGGCGGCTTGCGGGCCGAGCGCGGGGCCGAATCCCTTGTCATTGAGCTGATGCGCGTTGACGGCCGCGATGATGGCGGCGTCGCCCGGGTCCTTGGGCGCGAGCTCGATGCGGCCGTCATAGGAGAGCGCCGCATAGAGCGGCAGCCGCCGCGCCGCGCATTCGATGGCGAGGCGCTCGAGCCAGGGCTCGGAGACGAGATCGAGCAGCGCCGTGGTGGTGACGAGATCGACCGCGCCGTCGAGCGCCGCCTCGAGGTCGTGCGCGAGATCGACCGGCACGGCGTTGACCTGGGCGCGCTCGGGCCGCGGGCTCTCCGCCGCGCGCGCGAGCAGGCTCAGATCATTGTCGACCAGCCGCCAGGTCTGGCGCGTCGCGATCGTGGGGGCGAGCGCGCGCAGGCCCGAGCCGGTGCCGCAGGCGAGATCGACGATCGCGACCGGATCGAGATCGCCGACGCTCGCGAGCGCCGCCGCGCGCACCTTGCGGCTGCGCGCCGCCATGTCGAATGGCTCGCGCAGCGCCAGCCAGTCGGCGGAAAAGCCGCTCATTGTCTTGCTCTTGATCTTGCCTCTGGTGCGGCCTCGATGGCGTGGGCAAAGGCCTCGGCCGATTGCCGCCAGGTCGGCAGCTTTGCCGCAGCGGCGGCGGCTGCAGCCGCGAGACGCGCGCGTTCGGCCGTATCGCCGACCAGGCGACGCAGCGCGCCGGCGAGCGCATGCGCATCATCGGGCGGCACCAGCAGGCCAGCGCCGTCCGGCACCGTCTCGGGGATCGCGCCCGCGGTCGTGCCGATCACCGGCAGGCCGTATGCGATCGCGGTCGCAAATGCCATGCCGTAGCCTTCGAAACGCGACGCCAGCACGAACACGTCGGCCTGCGCGTGCAGGGCATCGAGCTCCTCATCCGCTACCGCACCCAGCACCTCGATACGATCCATGAGCCCATGGATGCGAATGCCGGCGTCGAGCGCGGCGGCGGTCGCGGGCTGTCGGGTGCGGTCGCCCGCGATGGTGAGGCGCCACGGCAGCTCCTTCAGGTCGGCGAGCGCCGCCACCAGGACATCGTATCCTTTGCGCCGTACCAGCGAGCCGACCGACAGTAGTCTGACGGGGCCATCGCTCTTGAGCGTCGCGCGCGCCTTCGGCTCGCTGCCCGGCAGCGCGACCGTGATGTGCTCGGACGCGACGCCGTAGTCTTGCTTGAGACGGCGGGCGGTCGACGGGCTGGTCGCGATCACGCGATCCGTATGCGCGAGCGCTGCGCGCTCGCTGCGGCGGAAATCTTCCGCCTCCATGGGCGATATGCCGGATTCGAGCGCCAGCGGATGGTGCACCAGCGCGATCAGCGTGTGGTCGCGCTGCAGCTCGGCGGCAAGCTCCGGCAGCACGCCCAGCGCGAGGCCGTCGACGACGATCGGAATCCCGCTCGGCACCGCGATGAGCCGCGCGCGCGCCGCGGTCAGCGCCGGCGCGGTCGGCCGGGGAAAATCGCTGCCGATGTCGGCGACCTCCACGTCCCATCCGAGCTGGGCGAGCTCGGCGATGATCCGTCGATCATAGGTGTAGCCGCCGGTCGGGGTCTCGAGGTCGCCCGGCACCGCGAACACGAAGCGCTTCACCGCACCGGCCCCTCGTACCAGGCGCGCGCGACATGCGACTCCGAGATGGTGACGCGGATCGCGCTGAGCTCAGCCCCGGCGCGACCGAGGCCGTTATCGCGCGCCGCCGCGGCGAGGCGGCCGTGGATGTAGTTGGTCAGGAACTCGGTCGTGGTGTTGTGGCCGCGGAATTCCGGGATGTCGTCGAGATTGCGATAGTTGAGATCCTTGACGATGGCGCGCAGCACCTCGTGCGCGCGGCCGATGTCGATGACGATGCCGTGCTGGTCGAGCGTCTCGGCGAGGAATGCGGCGTCGATCACGAAGGTCGCGCCGTGCAGCGCCTGGGCGGGACCGAAAACCTCGCCGCGGAACGAGTGGGCGATCATGACGTGGTCGCGGACTTCGACGGCATACATCGCGGGCCTCAATCGGTTGGCGGATAATCGATGCGCTGGCACAGGACGCCGCTCTCGGGCGCGAGAATTCGCGCCAGGCGCTGCGGCAGGTCGGCGAAGGAGATCGGCGGCGCGAGCAGGGCGTCGAGCCGCGGGTCGGCGAGCAGCGCGAGCGCCGCCGCGAGCCGCCGGCGATGCGTCCAGCGCGACCGGTGCGACGGCGCCACTTGCCCGACCTGGCTCGAGACCAGCTTGAGACGACGACTGTGGAAAGCGCCGCCGAGCGGCGCCGGGATGTCGCCGGCGCCGTACCAGCTCATCTCCAGGACGGTCGCCTCCTCGCCGGCGAGCTCGAGCGCGGTCGCAAGCCCGGTCGCGCTGCCGCTTGCATGGACCACGAGATCGCAGTCGCGCGGCGCCGCCCCAGGCGCCGCAAAGGCGACGCCGAGAGCGGCCGCCAGCTTCGCCCGTTCGGGGGCGACGTCGACGAGCGTCACCTCGGCGCCCGGCAGCCGGCCGCCGAGCCAGGCGGTGAGCGCGCCGACCACACCGGCGCCGACCACGGCGATGCGATCGGCCGGTCCGGGCGCCGCATCCCACATCGCATTGAGAGCAGTCTCCATATTGGCGGCAAGCACCGCGCGCGCCGGCGGCACGTTGTCCGGAATCGGGACGACCGCGGCGGTCGGCAGGGTGAAGCGTGTTTGATGCGGATGCAGTGCGAACACGGCGCGGCCTTTGAGCTCCGCCGGCCCCCGGGCGACCGCGCCCACGGTGGCATAGCCGTATTTCACCGGGAACGGAAAGCTGCCGCCCATGTGAGGCGCCCGCATGCGCTCGAACTCGCTCGCCGGCACGCGTCCGGAAAAAACCAGCCGCTCGGTGCCGCGGCTGAGCCCACCGTGCAGCGCCCGCACCAGCACTTCGCCGTCACCGGGCGCGGCCACGCGTTCCCGGCGGATTTCCACCCGCCCGGGCGCGACATACCAGAGTGCCTGCGCGGTTTCCTCGGCCACGGTCGCGCGATCCTGTCGATGAATGGACTTGTCCCCCACCCCCTGGCTATATCCTGGGCGCGCGGGAAAGGCACCGGGGGTGGAATGCGTGATTCATCGGCCAGCGCGGTCGCGGTGGGAACCGGGCCGCCGGTCAAGTTCCGGCGGGCTTTGTTTTTCACCCTGGTCGCCGCCACGACCCTGACCGTCCTGGCGCTGGCGGTCGTCGCGCTCTCGCCCGGCGGCTTCGGCGTGGTCGATCTCCTGCTGCTCGCGCTCTATGCGATCGCGCTGCCCTGGCTCGTGATCGGCTTCTCGATCTCGGTCATCGGCTTCTGCGTGATGCGCTTTGCCCGCGGCCCGATCGCTACGATCTTCCCGGCGGCGGCGCGCGTCCGCGGCGACGAGCCGATCACGGCCTCGACCGCGATCCTCATCTGCATCCGCAACGAGGCGCCGCAGCGCGTGATCCGCAACCTCGCGCCGCTAATGGCCGGCCTGGTCGGCGCCGGCGTCGGCGACCGCTTCCATGTCTTCATCCTGAGCGACACCGGCGACGCCGATCTTGCTGCGGTCGAGGAGGCGCGGCTCACCGCTTTCGCGGCGGCGTGGCGCGGCCGCATCGCCGTCACCTATCGCCGCCGCCCCGTCAACACCGCCTTCAAGGCGGGAAACATCCGCGACTTCTGCCGCCAATGGGGCGCCGACTACGATTTCTCGCTGACCCTGGACGCGGACAGCTTCATGACCGCCGACGCGGTGCTCAACCTCGTGCGCATCATGCAGTCGGACGAAAAGCTCGGCATCGTGCAGAGCCTGGTGGTCGGACTGCCGTCGACCAGTGCGTTCGCGCGCCTCTTTCAGTTCGGCATGCGGCTCGGCATGCGCTCTTACACGATCGGCAGCGCCTGGTGGCAGGCGGATTGCGGCCCCTACTGGGGACACAATGCGCTGGTGAGGCTCGCCCCGTTCATTGCCCATTGCGAGCTGCCCGAGCTGCCGAAAACCGGCATCCTCGGCGGCCAGATTCTGAGCCACGACCAGATCGAGGCGGTGCTGATGCGCCGCGCCGGCTACGAGGTGCGCGTCTTGCCGCTCGAGCACCAGAGCTGGGAGGAGAACCCCGCGACTCTGCTCGAGTTCATCCGCCGCGATCTGCGCTGGTGCCAGGGCAACATGCAATACCTGCATCTGCTCGGGCTGCCGGGCTTGCGGCCGGTCAGCCGCTATCAACTCGTGTTCGCGATCCTGATGTTTCTGGGCTCCCCCGCCTGGATCGCCTTGCTCGTGCTCGGTACGCTCGCGGCCGCTGCGGCGCCGACGCCGGCCGACTTCATCCGCGCCGATGCGGGCATCGCGCTGTTCGTTGCCACCATGATCATGTGGCTCTCGCCCAAGCTCGCGACCTTCGTCGACGTGCTGACGCGAGGAAAGGAGCGCTGGTCGTTCGGCGGCACGGTACGCTTTGTCGCGAGCTCCGCCGGCGAGACGGTGTTCTCGTTGCTGCTCGCCCCGATCATGTGGTTCGGCCACACGCTGTTCCTCGCCCGCCTCCCGTTGCGCCGCACGGTCGGCTGGGCCGCGCAGATGCGCGACGATCACGTGGTGCCGCTCGGCCTCGCGTGCCGGGCGCTGTGGCCGCATACCCTCGTCGGCGTCGGCGCGCTCGCCATTCTGGCGCGCACGCATCCGTGGGCGATCCCGTATGCGCTGCCGCTCGCGGCCGGGCTCGCGCTCTCGATCCCGCTCGCGGTGATCAGCGCGGCGCCGGCAGCCGGCGCCGCGCTGGTGCGGTGGGGGATCGGACGACTGCCCGAGGAGACCGCCGCGCCGGTCGCGCTCGACGCGCTGGCGCTGCCCGCGATCGCGGCAGCGCGCCCGGCGCGCGCGGCCGCCTGAGCCGATGGCGGTGCTCCAAGGGGTCCTCGAATCCTTGCGCATCGCGCGCGGCATCGCCCGCTCACTGCTCATTTATTACGGCACGCGCGGGCACGGCGCCGCGATGGACCGGATGTACCGGCAGTTCGTGCGTCCCGGCGACCTCGTGTTCGACGCCGGCGCCCATGTGGGCGACCGCGTCGCCGCCTTCCGCCGTCTCAAGGCGCGCGTGGTCGCGATCGAGCCGCAGCCCGCGCTGGTGCGCACGCTGCGGCTGCTCTACGGGCGTGACAAGGACGTCGTGATCGAGCCGGTCGCGCTCGGCGAGCGCGCGGGCACGGTCGAGCTCAAGCTCAACATCGACAATCCGACTGTTTCCACTGCGTCCGACGATTTCGTTGCGGCTGCGCACGGCGCGCCAGGCTGGGACGACCAGGCCTGGACGCGCCGCGTCACCGTGCCGATGACGACGCTCGACGTGCTGATCGCGCGGCACGGCCTGCCCCGCTTCATCAAGATCGACGTAGAGGGCTTCGAGGCGCAGGCCCTCGCTGGCTTGTCCCAGCCGGTGCCGGCCCTGTCGTTCGAGTTCACCATCATACAGCGCGACGTCGCGCTCGCGGCGCTCGATCGGTGCGTCGCGCTCGGTTTCACCGGCTTCGACGCGGCGCTCGGGGAAAGCCAGCAGCTCGTGCACGGTACGTGGCGCTCGGCAGAGGATATCCAGCGCTGGCTGCGCGACCGGCCCGCCGCAGCCAATTCGGGGGACATCTATGCGGTGCGGCCATGAGCGATGATGCCGGCTCCGGGTTGACGTGGCGCCGCGCGCTGGTTGTCGTGGCGCTCGCCGCGGCAGGCTTCGCGCTTACGCTGCGCGTCTTCTACCCGGGCGTCATGACCTGGGACGCCTGGTACGTGCATGGCGACATCGCCAAGGGCGAGCTGGGCGACTGGCAGTCGCCCGTCATGGTCAGGCTGTGGGCCCTGATCGATCCGCTCGCGCCGGGCGCGGCCAGCATGTTCCTGTTCATCGCAACGCTGTACTGGCTCGCCTTCGTTGTGCTCGCGCTGGTGCTCGCGCGCCGCTCGCGCTGGCTCGGGCCGGCCGTGCTGGTGCTCGCGCTCGCGCCGCCCGCGTTCGAGTTCGTCGGCATCGTCTGGCGCGACATCATCCTGGCCGCGAGCTGGCTGCTCGCTGCGGCGCTCGCCTTTGCGGTGGCGGAGCGCCAGCGCGACGGCTGGCGGCTCGGCGCGCAGGCGCTCGCCTGGCTGCTGCTCTGCTTCGGCTTCCTCCTGCGCCCGAACGGCCTGTTCGCCGGCCCGATCCTCGCGGCCTACCTGATCTGGCCCGCGCGTTTCGACCTCAAGCGCGCGGCGCTGCTCTACGTTCCGGCGACCGCCGCGTTCGCGCTGTTGGTGCCGCTCGTTTATTACGCGATGCTCGGCGCGCGGCACGAGCACGCCGTGCAGTCGATCATGGTGTTCGATCTCGCCGGCATCTCGCACTTCACCGGAGAGAACCAGTTCCCGGTGGCGTGGAGCGCGGACGAGAACGCGCAACTCCTCGGCCCCTGCTACAAGCCGACCGACTGGGACAATTACTGGACGCGGGAGCCCTGCCTCTTCGTGATGAAGAAGCTCGATGCCGAGAAGGTCTTCGGCACGTCGGCGATCACGCAGGCTTGGCTGCACGCGCTCGCGGCCCATCCGCTCGCTTATCTCGAGCATCGCGCCGCCGTGATGGAAAATTTCCTGGTGAACCAGAACCTCACCATGTTCACGGCCGACATCGAGCATCCGGGCGGAACGGTCTTCACCGACAACGCGTGGTTCGGTGGCCTGCGATCGGTCAACGACTGGCTCACCCGCACACCGCTGCTGCGCGCCGGCACCTGGATGTTGCTGTGCATGCTTTGGTGCACGCTCGCCTGGCGCCGCCGCGCGAGGCCGTCGGGCGCCTTCGTGCTCGGCGCCTGCGGATCGGCCGTCGTCTACATGGCGACGTTCTTTCCGGCGGCCGTGGCCGGCGATTTCCGCTACGCGTTGTGGGCGGTGCTGGCGGGCCTCGCCGGCGCGCTCGTGCTGGCTGTGCGCGATGCGAAACCTTCGGTCACCTGATCCGTAGCTCGGCGCGTACCCAGCCCGTGCCCACTGCGCGCCCTTGCCTCGGTGCGCTTTATGGCCGAACGTGTCGGCGTGGGGAGACGACAATGAGCGTGCCTGACGCCATTCTGCTGGCTGTTGCGCTCTACGCCGCCATAGGCGTCGCGACGGCTATCGCCTTCATCTCCGTCGGCATCTCGCAAGTTCTGCCGCACCCGACGCCGGTGACGTTGGGCGCGCGTCTCCTCATCCTGCCCGGATCATTCGCGCTGTGGCCCTGCATCCTGCTGCGCTGGCGCAAGACGCGGAGGCACGCGTGACGCGAACGCACCGCTCGCTACACCGGCTGGTCTGGCCGATCCTCGCGGTGCTCGTCGTGATCGGCGTCATCCTGGCGCTGTGGCTGCGGCCCCTGCCGGAGCATGCGCGCGCTGTCCCGCTGACGATGGAGCGCTCCGCATGAGCGTCGCCCTGCGCGCGGTGCAGTGGAATCGGGACAAGCTCGTCTACGATGCGATCTTGATCGTCGCCGTCGCCCTCTACGTCGCGGGCTATCTCGCGATCGCGTGGCGGACCGATCCGCCGAAGACGACGTCGGACGCCATCGACGTCTGGATCCGCGCAAGCGGAAGCTGCGCGTTCCTGATGCTGACCGTGATCCTGTGTATCGGCCCGCTGGCGCGGCTCGATCGGCGCTTTCTGAAGCTTCTCTACAACCGCCGCCATTTCGGCGTGCTGACGTTCTTGATCGCGAGCTTTCATTTCGCCTGGCTGCTCGACTGGTACGTCACGCTGCACGCGCTGCCCAACCTCGCCGCCGAGCTCACCAGATGGGGCGACTACGCCAAGTTCATCGGCTTTCCGTTCAAGGCGCTCGGCATCGCGGCCCTGCTGATCCTCTTTCTGCTCGCCTCCACGAGTCATGATTTCTGGCTCATGTTCCTGACCCCGCGGGTCTGGAAATTCCTCCACATGCTGCTCTACGTCGCCTACGGCCTCGTCGTGATGCACGTCGCGCTCGGCCACATGCAGGACGAGCGCTCGCCGCTCGTGCCGATCATGCTGCTCGGCAGCTTCGCGCTGGTGACGTCACTGCATATCGTCGCCGGGTGGCGCGAGCGCAAATCCGACCACCCGCCTGCAACGAATGGCTGGCTCACGGTCGGCGCGGTCGCCTCGATCCCCGACAAGGGCGCGCGTATCGTCACGGCGCCGGGTGGCGAGCGCATCGCGGTCTTCCGCGACGGCGACGCGATCGGCGCCGTCACCAACCTGTGCGCCCACCAGAACGGCCCGCTCGGCGAAGGCCGCATCATCGATGGCTGCATCACCTGCCCGTGGCACGGCTATCAATACCGGCTCGCCGACGGCTGCGCGCCGCCGCCCTTCACCGAGAAGCTCGTGACCTATCGGGTGCGGATCGCGGGCGGGCTGGTCGAGGTCGATCCGACGCCGCTCGCGCCCGGCACGCCGGCCGCGATCATCGCGTCGTGAGCAAAGGGAGGGGGTGATGGCCGAGAACTGGGTCGATGTGGGTGCGGCGTCCGAGCTGAGCTCACTACCGTTGCGGCGCATCGGCGTGCAGAACCGCGATATCGCGCTGTCGTTCCGCGACGGCAGCTTCGGCGCGCTCGCCAATGCCTGCAACCATGTCGGCGGCCCGCTCGGTGAGGGCCTGCTCGACGGCGACTACGTCACGTGCCCCTGGCATCACTGGAAATTCCACCGCGTCACCGGCAAGGGCGAGCCGGGCTTCGAGGAAGATTGCGTGCCGGCCTATCCGGTGAAAGTCGAGAATGACCGCGTCCTCGTCGATCTCGCCAATGCGAGCCGGCGCAACAAGAAGCCGCACCCGCCGCATCCGCTCGAACGTGCGGTCAAGCGCGCGGCGGGGCCGCTGCGCGTCTGCGGCATCTCGACCACCGCGATGGACGCGGCCAATCCTCGCTTCTCCGGCTCCGATCATCTGCTCGACCACGCCCTGAAGGCGGCGTCGGTCGAGGGCGCGCAGACGCGCCTGATCCGCCTCAACGATCTGAAATTCCGCGCCTGCGAGGGCTATTACTCGAAGGCGGCGCACGCCTGCACCTGGCCGTGCTCGATCACCCAGATGGACGAGAGCGACCAGATGGACCGCGTCTACGAGGCGCTCGTGCACTGGGCCGACGCGATCATCGTCGCCTCGCCGATCCGCTGGGGCACGGCGTCATCGCTCTATTTCAAGATGGCGGAACGGCTCAACTGCGTGCAGAACGCGATCACCATCGGTGACAACGTGCTGATCCGCAACAAGGTGGCGGGCTTCATCATCGTCGGCGGGCAGGACAACATCCAGGCGGTCGCGGGGCAGATGCTCGGCTTCTTCGCCGAGCTCGGCTTCATCTTTCCGCAGTTTCCCTACATCGCCCATTCGCGCGGCTGGTCGCACGAGGACATGGAGGTCAATGTCGAGATCGTGCGGAACTCGACCGAGCTCGCCGAGGGCGCCGCGATGCTGGCGATGCGCTGCCTCGCGCTCGCCAAGGATCTGATCGCGCGCGACGAGGCGCCCGCGTCGATCGAGCGCGGCGGCCGCAAGGCGCATGCGGTGTAGCGAAAGACAGGCAGCCGTCAGGCGGCGTCGCGCACCTCGCGGTTCGCCACGGTTCCGTCATGGATGCAATCGCAACAAGGACAACGGACGCGGATCGGCAGGTCGCGCGTCTTCTGCCCTTCCGCCCGCTGGGCGTCGATCCCCGAGTCGATCGATCGAAGGCCCGCAGCTCACACCTGCTGCCCCTCGCTCAGCGGGATGTCGCGCAGCGTGCTCGGCGCGAACAGCTCCTCGAGCTTGACGCGCCGCTGCGTCAACCCCTGCTCGTGGGTGTACTGCAGCAGCGCCTCGATGCTGGGGCGGTTCTGCTCGATGCCGTAGGCGTACCAGTCGCGGCCGAAGATCGCCTTCTCCTCCTCGATCATCGGCTGCAGCCAGGCGAACGAGGCTTTGGGCGAGCCGGTCTCGGTCAGGAGATGGTAGCAATGCTCTTTCGCCTGGGAGAGCGCCTTGTAGAGGTTGAGCGCCACCCAGGGATCGCGCTCGTAGATGTCGCGGCGGATCACCACGGTATGCATGATCGGATAGATCTTGGTGCGGCGATAATAGTCCTTCTCGGCCTCGGCGTAGTTGGGAATGAGCCGCCGCACGTTTTTGGCGCCGCGGCGGAACGAGAGCGGATTGTTGGCGGTCATCATGAAATCGATCTCGCCGCGCTCGAGGAGGTCGCCGAGCTCGGTGCCCGCCGGGGCTTGGGTGAGGCGCACGTCGGCGGGGAGCTGGCGGCCGAGACGATCGGCGCGCCCCTGCACCCACTCGACGTCGCTCGGCTTGACGCCGAACTCGTGCTGCATCAGCCCGCGCATGTAGACCGCAGCCGTCATGCTGTATTCCGGCACGCCGCCGCGCTTGCCCTTGAGGTCGGCCCCCTGCTCGACTCCCTTCGTCGTGTTGATGAAGAAGTAGCCGTGGCGAAACACGCGCGAGGGAAACACCGGGATCGCGACGAACGGCGCGTTGCCGTCGCTCACCAGGCTCGTGTAGTTCGACAGCGACATCTCCGAGGCGTGGAATTCCTGGTACTGCAGCATGCGCCAGAAGATCTCCGCCGGCTGCAGCGCGATGTAGTTGAGATCGATGCCCTCGGGCTTGATCGTGCCGTCGCGCAAGGCCTGAGTGCGGTCGTAGGGCCCGCAGGCGAAGTTGAGACGAAGGTTGGCCATGTGCGTGTTTCCCGGTGGGTAGAGGCCGGGGGAAACTGTCGGCGCGGCGGAGGGCTGTCAAGCGGCGCTCATGCAGCCGCGGCATGCCTATCACGGCGTAAGGTAGACAGCAGAAAGGCCGCCGGGTGCCCGGCGGCCCATCTGACGGCTTGCTTGCAGATATGTGCGTCTCGATCAGACGGTCTGCGTTTCCGGCGTCTCCGCCTTCTGCTCGGTCGCCTTCTCCGGGTCGACCGGCAGCTGCAGCACGGTGGCCACCTGGCCTTCGCACAGCCGCGTCACCAGCACGATCTGCCCGCCCGGGAACTCGAGCGCGTCGTGGTGGTCATGCGGGTTCTGCAGGTTGATCTCGCGGAAGCGCGCCACCTTCTCGGCGATGCGGCGGCTCGGCAGCAGGCCGAGCGCGTGCACGCAAGTGACGTCCTGCTCGAATGCCAGCTCGGTGCCGGGCATCAGGCAAACGGCGACGTTCGGTTCGCCGATCGCCGTGAAGCCACGGGTGATCGAGTTGGTGAATTTGGTTGAGACCAGCTTGTCGCCGACTTTGGCCGGACGGCTCGCGAGGTGCTCTAGACTGTAGTCGCACATAGCGCAGCTCCTGTGAAGTGAACAGCCTTAACGGTTGTTCTGGCCCATGGGATCGTGACAACGCGCCGTCGTGCCCGACATTTACGAGAGCCCGGGCAACATCGGCCCGGCACGCGGTCGCGCCGCTATACTGCAAAAGGAAATAGCCAAAACTTGGTTCCCCGCCCGGCGTTTTTTTTGCGAGAGGTGCGGCGATGCGCGTCGGCAACGTCAGGCAAGCCACTCTACCGCAGCGCGGTGCGCCCACGGCGGTCGCGGATTCGCCCAATTCGCGAGCGAGACTCTGCCTCGTATTACGGCAGCGTGCGCGGCTGGGGGACGCCGAGCGCCTGCGCGATTTCGCTGAGCTCGCGCCACAGCTTCGACGCGATGGGGATGCCGTTACGCCGCCGCGTCTGCGCCTCGCGTCCGCCGCGCTCGCCGGGCAACATCAGCTCATCGAAGCCGTCGCGGCGCGGCAGGCCTTTCACCACCTCGATCAGCAGTCCGACGTCGCGGCGATAATCGGCGAGCGGGCGGAAGCCCGCGACGTTGAAGGCGATCACCATCGCGTTCTGCATCGGCAGGCGGGAACCGGTGAGGCCCGCGAGCGTGGTGATGATCGGCGTGCCAGCCATGACGCCGGTCAGGCACTCGAACAGCAGCGAGAGGCCGGAGCCCTTCGGTCCGCCGAGCGGCAGCAGCGTCGCCGCCTTGGCGGGATCGGTGGTGGGATTGCCGTCGACGTCGATCGCGAGGCCTTCGGCGAGGGGCTTGCCTTCGGCCGCGGCCTGGCGGATGCGTCCCGCCGCGGTCATGCTCGTCGCCATGTCGAGGACGAGCGGATCGCGGTCCTTCGGGCCCGGAATGCCGATCGCGATCGGGCTCGTGCCGAGGCTCGTCACCTTGGCGCCGTGATAGGCCATGAAGAGCGGGCCGGCGACCATCACGATCGCGGCAAAGCCGCGCTCGGCGATCCAGTGCGCGTAGCGCCCGATCGCGCCGGTGTGCGCCGTGTCGCTCAGGAGACCGACGCCGACGCCGAATTCCTCGGCGATCTCGATCGCGTGCGCCGCCGCCTGCATCATGCATACCGGCCCCGCCGCGCGCGCACAGTCGATCATGAAGGTCGCCGGCATCAGCGGCCGCAGCTGCGGCCGCGCGAGGGGATCGAACGTACCCTTGCGGATCTGGTTCATATAGTCCGGCACCCGCATGGCGCCGTGCGAGTCGACGCCGCGCAGATTGGCCCACACCAGCATCTCGGCGAGCGTCTCCGCATCCGCTGGACGCATCCCCTTGGCGAGGAAGATCGCGACGAAGAAACGATGCAGCTCGGCGTGGTCGACGCGAATGTCGCTCATCAGCAATTCCTTTGGGGGCGGTCGACGGGAGAGAAGAGGGCGGGCGCTTGCGGTCTAACATCCGCGCGGCCAAAATAGAACCGGGCCGATCGGCCGGAGTCACGCAGGAGAAATGACGACCATGGCCGAGGAAAAGATCACCTTCACGTCGAACGGCCTCGAGATTTCGGGGACGGTGCGCGTGCCGGGAGGCGTCGCGCCGAACGAGCGGCGGCCCGCCTTCATGGTGCTGCACGGGTTCGGCAGCAACTCGAGCTCGACCAACGTGCTCGAGCCCTGCGCGATGTTCGAGAAGCTCGGCTATGTCACGTTGCGCTTCGACATGCCGGGTTGCGGTGCGAGCGAGGGGCCGAAGGGCCGGCTCATCTGCCTCGATCAGGTGAAGGCGACGAGCGACGCGCTCACGTTCCTCGCCAAGCATCCGAACGTGGAGCCCGACCGCATCGGGGCCATCGGCTCGAGCTTCGGCGCGGCGGTCGCGGTCTACGCCGGCGGCGTCGACAAGCGCGTCGCGGCGGTGATCTCGTCGGGCGGCTGGGGCGACGGCGAGCGCAAGTTTCGCGGCCAGCACGCGACGCCGGAGGCATGGGCCAAGTTCAGCAAAATGCTGGAGGAGGGCCGGCGCAACCCGTCACTGATGGTGCCGCGCTACGATATCGTGCCGATCCCGCAGCACCTGCGCGGTCATCTCGCGGCCGGCTCGGTGCAGATGTTTCCCGCCGAGACCGCGCAGAGCATGTACGATTTCCGGGCCGACGACGTGGTCGCCGGCATGGCGGGGCGCCCGCTGCTGCTCCTGCATTCCTCGGTCGATTCGGTGACGCCGACCGAGCAGTCGGTCGAGCTGTTCAAGCGCGCCGGCCAGCCGACCGACCTGCACCTCTTCGCCGAGACTGATCACTTCATGTTCGCCGAAAGCAACACGCGCGTGCGCACCGTGATCTTGGATTGGCTGGCGCGGTATTTTCCGGTGAAGGTCAGAGAGCCGGCGTGACGCCGTAGGGTTGGCGAAATCGGGCGCACCGACGCCCGCGTGGGCAAAGGGCCCGCGAAGCCCGCGCGGAGAGGCGGCCGATGCGCCTTTGCCCACCCCACGGCGTACGGCTTTTGCTTACGCCGCCAATTCGCCGACCGGCTGCTTGTATTCCTTCAACCGCGGCAGCACCTCTTTGGCGAACAGCGTGAGATTATCGGCGGTGACCTCGTGCGACATGGTGCCGGCCTGGCCCATCATCAACAGGTTGCCCATGCCGCCGCAGTATTCCGCAAACGCGACGATCTGGTCGTAGACCTGGTCGGGCGTACCGCAAAAGAGGACGCCGGTGTCGACCAGGTCCTGCACGCTCGCGACCCGCATGTCGATGAAGCGGCCATCCTTGGTGCCGGTGCGCGGCTTGGTCTCGCCGCGCAGCAAGCGTACATTGTCCTCCACTGACAGATAGCCGGGCGGATTGCGGAATTCGGGCGCCACGACCGCGCTCATCGGCAGATAGACCGACACCGCCTTGCCGCGCCGGTGCGCCTCCTCCTCGTTGTCCGCGACCGCCACGAGGCCGAGATAGGCGAAGCGGTCGGCGGTCGGCAGCTTGCCGAATTTCGCCACGTAGCCCTCGCGGTAGGCGTCGTAGAGCGGGCGCGTCGCATAGCCGGTGCCGAGCGTCGCCATGGCGAGGCCGCGCTCGCCGAGCACGCGGGCGCTGCCGCGGCTGCCGGTGGTCGACCATACCGGTGGGTGCGGCTGCTGATAGGGGCGCGGCCAGATGTTGACGTGCCGGTAGTGGAAGAACTCGGACTCCCAGCTGAACGGCGCGTCGTGGGTGGTCATCGCCTTGATGATGAAATCGTGCGCGTCCCAGAAGCGGTCCATCACCCGCACCGGGTTCTGGTTCGACGGCCCGAACTCGTAGGGCACGCCTTTGACGAAGCCCATGTCGAGGCGCCCGCGCGAGATCACGTCGACGGTCGCGAGCTCCTCGGCGCAGCGCAGCGGATCGGGCCGGTGGCCGAGCGGATAGCCGAGCACCAGCAGCCGGGCCCGCTTGGTGATGCGGGCGAGGATCGACAGCCCGACGATGCAGGTCGACGACATGCAGGTCGCGGTCTGGTGATGCTCGTTGAGCATCACGTCGAGGCCGAGCTCGTCGGCGAGCTGCCATTCGTCGTAGTAGCGGTGGAAAAGATCGCTTGCGATCTTCGGGTCGACCAGCCGGTTGGGCAGCGTGACGCGCAGCGTCCCCGGGTGATTTTCCCAGGCGGGCGGATACGCCTGTTCGGTGAAGTGATAGACGCGCATGCCTCTTGTCTCCGGATGATCGTCACGCGCCCGCGAAGGCGAGGACGCGGTCGGCGAAAACCTGCGGCTGCTCGATGTGGGGAAGGTGCCCGGCCTTTTCGATCGGCTCGAAGCGGGCGTTCGGGATCGCGGCGCAATAGGCGCGGCCATAGCCCTCCCTCAGCACGCGGTCGTGCGTGCCCCACAGAATGAGCGTCGGGATGCGGATGCGGTGCAGCCGGCTCTTGAGCTTGGGATCGTGCATGAACGGCTGCCAGGCGAAGCGGGCGAGCGACTCGCGGTTGCGCGCGACGGCGGCGACCTCGGCGGTGGCCATGCTCTTGTAGTCGCGCTCGCCGAGCTTCGGATCGAAATAGGCGAGCTTGGCGAAATCCGCGTCCTGCATGGCGAAGATGTCGGCGATGTCGCGCGTCTCGCGGTCGCCGACCTTGATGCCGACCGCATTGGCCATCACCAGATGCGACATGCGCGCCGTCGACTTGATCGCGGTCGCGGCCGCGATCCAGGCGCCGAAGCCGACGCCGACCACGATCGTGTCGCGCAGGTCGAGCGCATCCATCAGGTCGAGGTAGAAATAGGAGAGATCCTCGACCGTCGTCATGACGGGCGCGAGGTCGGAGGCGCCGAAGCCCGGATGCGAGGGCGCGATCAGCCGCGTCTTGGCGGCGAGCAGGTCGAGCACCGCCGCCTTGGGATCGAGCCCGATGCCGGGATGGAGAAACAGAAGCGGCCGCCCCGCGCCGCGCTCGATCGTCTCGATCTTCAGGCCATTGACGACAAGCGGTCCGCCATCGCGCGGCGCCACCCCAGCGGCAGGAATTGGCATTTCGGTCCCGAACTTCATTGGTGTCAGCCCCGGCATCGAACAGGGAGACACGGACCCTGTCAACGGAGGCGCGGCGGCCACGCATGGGCGCCCTGCATTACCCCACGCGCATTGCGTCGCGGCGTGCACGATGACAGAGTTGCTCCGCCCGCCACCCGCCGACCCAACCCGACGATGGATGCAATGACATCTTCCGAGCACGACCTGCGCGCCGCAGTCAGCTATGCGACCCACGACGGCGTCGGCCTGCAAGGCGATGTCTATCTGCCCAAAGGGGCCGGCCCGTTTCCGGCGCTCGTCGCCGTGCACGGCGGCGGCTGGCAGCAGGGCGCGCGCAGCGCGTTCCAGTATTGGGGCCCGTACCTCGCGGCGCGCGGCTACGCCATGTTCACAGTCAGCTATCGGCTGGCGAAGAAGGGCAACAAGACGTTTCCGCACGCCGTGCACGACATCGTGGCGGCCGTGCGGTTCCTGCGCGCGAATGCCGGCGAATACCGCGTCGATCCGGCGCGCATCGGTCTGTTCGGCGCCTCGGCGGGCGCGCATCTCGCCTCGCTCGCGGCGCTCGGCGCCAACGCGGGCGCGTTTCTCGACGGCTACCCGGGCGACCCACAGGCGCATGCGAGCGCCAACGTCAAGGTGCTGATCGGCGTCTACGGCGTCTACGACCTGATCGAGATGTGGGAGCGCTACCGCGCCGACAGCCCGCGCGACAACAACATCGAGAATTTCCTCGGCGCGTCCCCGATGGAGAGCCGCCAGCTCTATTTCGATGCGACGCCGATCAGCTACGCGACCTATGCCAACAACCAGATCGCCGTGCTGCTCGCCTGCGGCACCGAGGATGACCTGGTCGACCGCGCCCGCAACACCGACGCCTTCCTGCGCGCCCTCAAGCAGGCCGGCTTCTTCGTGCGCAGCTGCTACGTGCCGGGCGCCGGACATTATTGGCTGAGCGACCCGATCGACGAGCCGGGCAGCTACCCGGCCGTGCTCGCGCCGCGGCTCATCCGGTTTCTGGCGGAGAAGCTTTAGAGCGCACTCATTACCTCGTCATGGCCGGGCTTGTCCCGGCCATCCACGCCTTGCTTGCGCGAAGACGTGGATGCCGCATTCGCGGGCATGACGGAATGGAGTCTATGTTTGATTTCGCGCGACTTGGTCGCCATGATCGGTCGCGAACACCGCTCGACCGCGCGATCCGGAAGGCTGCACACGCTCGCCCTGCCATGGCCGATCATCCCAACACACGCGCGACGTGGGTCGGCCGCTCGCTCCGCCGGGTCGAGGATGCGAGCCTCCTGACCGGCCAGGGCGGCTTCACCGCGAACCTGCCGGCGGCGCGGTGGGTGAGCTTCGTGCGCAGCCCGGTCGCGTCCGGCCGCATCGCCGGCGTGCGCGGGCCGAACGGCGCGATGGTGGTGACGGCCGCCGACATCGCGGCGATCAAGCCGATCACGCCGATGCTGCACAAGTTCAACTATGTGCCGATCAGCCAGCACGTGCTGGCGGCCGACGTGGTGCGCTTCATCGGCGAGCCGCTCGCCGCCGTGGTGGCGCCGACGCCTCAGGAGGCCGAGGACCTCGCCGGCCGGGTCGTGGTCGAGATCGATGCTTCGCCTCCAGTCGTCGATGCCGTTGCGGCGCTCGCGCCCGGTGCGCCGCTAGTGCATCGCCAGGCCGCGGGAAACGTCGTGGTCGACGCGCGCGTGAAGACCGTGGGCTTCGATGCGGCGATCGCGGCCGCTCACCGTCGGATCAGGTCCGAGATCCGCTCGCATCGGCAGAATGCAACGCCGCTGGAGCCGCGCGCCGCCCATGCGGCCTTCGACCCCGCGAGCCGGCGCGTGACGCTTCACTGCACGACGCAGATGCCGCATCTGATGCGCACCATCATTGCCGAGCTCATCGGCATGCCGGAGGCGGAGCTGCGCGTGATCGCGCCCGATGTCGGCGGCGGCTTCGGCCAGAAGATGTCGCTTTCGCCGGAATTCGTGCTGGTGACGTGGCTCGCGCGCAAGCTGCGCACGTCCGTCGCCTGGGCCGAAGACCGCCGCGAGAATCTCATCGCCTGCTTCCACGCGCGCGACCAGCGCATCGCGCTCGAAGGTGCGTTCGACGCCGATGGGCGCCTCACCGCGCTTTTCGCCGACGTGGTGGCCAATATCGGCGCCTACTCGTGTTACCCGACGACCTGCGGGGTCGAGCCGCTGATGGCCATGGCCGAGATGCCGGGCCCCTACGCGGTCGGCGAATACGCCTGCGTCTCACGCGGCGTGGTCACGCACACTTGCCCGATGGCGCCCTATCGCGGCGTCTCGCGGCCGGTGATCACCTTCGCGATCGAGCGATTGATGGACAAGGCCGCCGCCGCCCTCGGCCTCGATCCGGTCGAGATCAGGCGGCGCAATCTGGTGAAGACGTTTCCGCATACGTCCGCCACCGGCCTGGTGTTCGACGAGGCGACTTACGTCGAGACCATGGAGGCGGCGGTCGTGGCCGCGCGCATCCCGCAGTTTCGCGCGCGCCAGGTCGAGGCGCGCCGCGCCGGCCGATATCTCGGCCTCGGCATCGCGACGTTCTCGGAACGCACCGGCTATGGCACGCCGGCCTTCGCGGCGCGCGGCATGGAGGTGACGCCGGGCTGGGAAGCGGTCGACATTACGGTCGATCCGTCGGGCTTCGTCGAGGCGCGCATCGGCGCCTCCCCGCATGGCCAGGGGTTGCGCACGACGCTCGCCCAGATCATCGCCGACGAGATCGGAACCGCACCCGAGCGGATCACCATCGTGCACGGCGATACCGACCGCACGCCCTATGGCTGGGGCACGTTCGCGAGCCGCTCGCTCGTCATTGCCGGCGGCGCCTCGCTGCTCGCCGCGCGCAAGGTGCGCGCCAAGCTCGCCAAAATGGCCGGCATCCTGCTCGAAGCCTCCGCCGACGACATCGTCATCGAAGCCGACGTCGCGCGCGTGGCCGGCACCGATCGCGCCGTGACGATGGAAGCGCTGGCGCGCGCGGCGTATCACCAGACCCATCGCTTCAAGGGCGAAATCGCCCCGGGCATCGCCGAGAACGCCGTGTACGATCCGGCCGGGACGTTCTCCAATGCGTGTCATCTCGCGATCGTCGAGGTGGACATCGAGACCGGGCAGGTGCTGATCGAGAAGTTCATCGTCGCCGAGGACGCCGGACGCCTGATCAACCCGATGATCGTCGACGGGCAGATCCGGGGCGGGGTCACGCAGGGCATCGCCAATGCGCTGTTCGAGGAGGTGATCTACGACGCCGACGGCAATGTGCTGACCGCGACCCTTGCGGACTTTTTGCCGCCAACGGCGCGCGAGACGCCGACGATCGAGATTCATCACCTCGCGACCCTGACCCAGGCCTCCGTCACCCGGGCCAAGGGGCTGGGCGAGGGCGGCGCCATCGGCGCGCCGGCCGCGGTCGTCAATGCCGTCAACGATGCGCTTAGCCCCTTCGGCGCCGTGATCGACGAATTTCCCGCGACGCCGCGCCGCGTTCTCGCCGCCCTGCAGGCGGCGGGCAAGCCGCGATGATGGCCGGCGCATGACTTATATCGGCCGCTCCGTTCCGCGCCTCGAGGATGGCCCGCTGGTGGTCGGCCGCGGCCGTTTCGCCGCCGACATGGCGTTCCCCGACATGCTGCACATGCGGATCGTGCGGTCCGCGCATGCGCATGGCCGCATCGTCGCGATCGATGCGGCCGCGGCACGCGCGCTGCCCGGCGTCGCCGCGGTGTGGACCTTCGCGGATGTCGCCGAAATTCCGCCGATCGACTTCCGCCTGACGCGGATCGAGGGCCTCGCGCCCTATCGGCAGACGATTCTGGCAAACCAGAAGGTCCGTTATGTCGGGGATCCGGTGGCCGCGATCTTCGCCAACGATCCTTACGTCGCCGAGGATGCGGCTGATCTCGTCGCCGTCGAGATCGAGGTCCTGCCCGCCGTCCTCGACGCCGCCGCGCCCCCCGGCGAATTCGAGCCCGGCCGCTCGACCGAGGCGGCGATCGTCGAGAAGTCCTACGGCGAGCTCGCGCCCGCTTTCGCGGCCGCCCATGCAGTGGTCGAGCTCGACCTTGCGATCGGCCGCCACTCCGGGGTGCCGATCGAGACGCGTGGCCTGATCGCGCGCCACGATCGGGCGAACGACGTGCTCGAGCTGCATGGCGCCGCCAAGGTGCCGCACTGGAATCGGGACAGCATCGCGCGCATGCTCGGCCGCCCGCCCTCGCGCGTCCACCTCTACGAGGGCCATGTCGGCGGCGGCTTCGGCATTCGCGGCGAGCTCTACCCCGAGGACGTGCTCGCCTGTCTCGCCGCGATCCGGCTCGGCCGCCCGGTCAAATGGATCGAGGACCGGCGCGAGCACCTGACCGCCGCCAACCACTCGCGCGAGCAGCGCCACAAGGTCCGCGCCGCGGTCGACGCGCAGGGCGGCATCCTGGCGATCGACGACGAGTTCTTCCACGACCAGGGCGGCTACGTGCGCACCCATGCCGCGACGGTCCCGGATCTCGCTGCCGCCATGCTGCCCGGCCCCTACCGCGTTCCGGCCTACCGGGCGGTCGGCCACGTGCGGCTGACCAACAAGACGCCGGGCGGGACCTATCGGTCGCCCGGCCGTTACGAGAGCACGTTCGTGCGCGAGCGGCTGATGGATGCGATCGCGGCGCGCCTCGGCATCGATCGCATCGCGGTGCGCCGTCGCAACCTCATCGGCAAGGCAGAGATGCCCTACCGTCGCCCGCTCGGCACGCTCGGCACCGAGATCGTGCTCGACTCCGGCGACTATGCGGGCCTGCTCGACAAGGCGATGGCCGCGGTCGAGTGGCGCGAGCTGCAAGCCGCGCTGGAGCGTCGTCGCGCCGCCGGCGAATGCGTCGGGGTAGGTCTGGCGCTGTTCGTCGAGAAAAGCGGTCTCGGTCCGTTCGACGGCGTGCGGGTCGTGGTCGATGCGTCGGGCGCCGTCGAGGTCGTCACCGGCGCCGCCTCGCTCGGCCAGGGCATCGAAACGGTCGTTGCGCAGATCTGCGCCGAGACCCTCGGCGTCGACTACGTCCGCGTACGAGTGGTGCACGGCCAGACCGATCGCATCGCGTTCGGCATGGGAGCTTTTGCCTCGCGCGCAACCGTCATGACCGGCGAGGCGACGCGCCTTGCCGCCGTCGAGGTCCGCGCCCGGGCGATCGAGATCGCGGCCGAGCTGCTGCAGCAGCCGGCCGATGCGCTCGACATCGTCGACGGCACGGTCGTGTGCGCGGGCGGCGCCGGCGGGCCCTCGATGCCGCTCGGCGAGGTCGCACGCGCGCTCGAGCCGGCGTCGCGGCTGCGCGGCTCCCGCACGCCCGGGCTCGCGGCCGACGGCTGGTTCTACACCGATCACATGAACTATCCGTATGGCGTGCACGTCGCCGTCGCGCGGGTCGATCGCGAGACCGGGGGCGTTACGATCGAACGCTATCTCGCCGCCTATGACGTCGGCCGCGCCGTGAACCCCATGCTGATCGAAGGTCAGATCGCCGGCGGCATCGCGCAGGGGCTCGGCGGCGCGCTGCTCGAGGAATTCGTCTACGACGCACACGGCCAGCCTTTGTCGGCGAGCTTCGCCGACTACCTGATGCCGACCGCACGCGAGGTGCCGCGGCTCGATGTGGTGATCGCCGAGGACGCGCCGAGCCCGCTCAACCCGCTCGGCCTCAAGGGCGCCGGCGAGGGCGGCAGCAACGCGGTCGGCGCCGCGGTCGCGGCCGCGATCGACGATGCGATCGGCATGCCCGGCGCGGTCACGCGCCTGCCGGTGACGCCGCAGCGGCTGCGGGAAATCCTGCGGCGCGGCGCAGCCTGATCATATGCGGTCGCGCAGGCGGTCCATCAGCGCCTTCTCCTGTCCGCCGTCGATCTCGATCATGGTGCCGTTCACCATGTGCATCAGCGGCGATGCCAGCATGGCGACCAGGTTGGCGCACTCCTCGACCTCGGCGATGCGGCCGAGCGGGATCGCCGCCGGGGCGAGCTTGTCCGCCTCCTCGTAGGGCAGCTTCATGTCGCGCGACATGGCGGCGACGAGGCCGGCCCAGCGCTCGGTGCGCACCGGGCCGGGATTGACGGCACAGAAGCTGATGTTGTGCTTGCCGTACTGTCCGGCGAGCGCCTTGGTCAGGTTTTGCCCGGCCGCATTCGCGGCTCCCGGCACGACCTCCCAATACGAGGGCTTGACGCCGTCGTTGCCGATGAGGTTGACGACCCGCCCGCCGCCTTGCCGCACCATGATCGGCAGCACGTAACGCAGGCAGCGCACATAGCCCATGAACTTGAGCTGGAGGCCCTGTAGCCATGCCTCCTCGGACAGGGTCTCGATCACGCCGCCGGCGGCGGAGCCGGCGTTGTTGACCATGATGTCGACACGCCCGAGGCTCTTGTGCCCCTGCTCGACGAAGTTCTTCGCGTCGGCGTCCTTGGTGAGATCGGCCGCAATGGCGAAGATCTTGCGCCCCGTCTCCTTGGCGATCTCGGCGGCCGCGGCCTCGAGCACGTCCTCGCGCCGTGCGCAGATCGCCACATCGACACCCTCCTTCGCCAGCGCGCGCGCAATTCCCTTGCCGATGCCCTCGCTGCCGCCGGTCACCAGCGCGGTCTTGCCTGTGAGCTGAAGGTCCATGTCTGGCTCCCCTGTGGTTGGCCGCAAGCGTATCACGGTCGCACGGCGACGCGGATCAATGTCTTGCCGAAGTTCTTGCCCTCGAGCATGCCGAGGAAGGTCGCGGGCGCGTTCTCGAAGCCGTCGGTGATGTCCTCGCGGTAGCGGATCTCGCCCGATTTGATGCCGGCCGCGACCGTCTGCAGGAAGGTCGCGAAATGCTCGGCGGCGAACTCGTAGTTGATGAAGCCGCGCAGCATGAGACTCTTGCTCAGCACCTCGCGCATGGTCGCGGGCAGGAGGTTCGGCCCGGGCGCGTCGGCCGCGTTGTACTGCGCGATCAGCCCGCACACCGGCACGCGGGCGAAGCGGTTGAGCAGCGGCAGCACCGCCTGCCACACGGCGCCGCCGACGTTCTCGAAATAGACGTCGATCCCCTTCGGGCAGGCGGCCGCGAGCTGCTGGGGAAAGTTCGGCGCGCGGTGGTCGATCGCGGCGTCGAAGCGCAGCTCCTCTTTCACGTGGCGGCATTTGTCGGCACCGGCCGCGATCCCGACCGCGCGGGCGCCGGCCATTTTCGCCAGCTGCCCAACCAGCGAGCCGACCGGCCCGCTCGCCGCCGCGACGACGACGGTCTCGCCCGCCTTCGGCTTGCCGATGACGTAGAGGCCTGAGTAGGCCGTGAAGCCCGGCATGCCGAGCACGCCGAGGCCAGTGGTGATCGGTGCGCGCTCCGGATCGAGCTTGCGCAGCCCGGTGCCATCCGAAGCCGCATGGGTGCGCCAGCCCGTGGGCGCCAGCACGATGTCGCCGGCCTCGTAGTGCGGATTCTCCGAGGCCATGACCTCGCAGACGCTCTGGGCCGTCATCACCTCGCCGACCCCGACCGCCGGCGCGTAGGATTTCCGGTCGTCCATGCGCCCACGCATGTAGGGATCGAGCGAGAGATACAGCACGCGCAGCAGCAAGCCGCCGCGCGGCAGCGCCGGCATCGGCACCTCCTCGAGGCGGAAATTTTCCAGCGTCGGGCGCCCTTGCGGGCGAGCCGTCAAGACGATCTGCTTTGCCATCGCTGCACTCATGCGGGGGTCTCCTGAAATGCGAGGTGCCAAGGCCGATAGGCTCGTGTAAACCACTTGCCGACTTGCAACCAACTCACGTGTAGAGGATCACAATGGCCGCGCAATTTCCCGAGGAAAGCAAGGGTTTTCGCAAGATCGGCCATGATCCGTCCGCCGCCTGGGGCTGCGGCAGCCTCGTGCAGGTGCACAAGGGCTATGCCTATGTGGGCTCGGTCGGCACCTCGAGCGGCAACGCGCCCGAAGGCTTCACGGCGCACGACGTGCGCGATCCGAAGAACCCGAAGAAGGTGTACGAATTCCGCGCGCCGCCCGGCGTGCACTGCCACAAGCTGCGCGTGGTCGGCGACCACATCCTGTGGGTCAATTCCGAGCGGCTCGCCGGCGACCGCGGCCGCAACGCGCGGGCCGGCATCTTCATCTTCGACATCAGCAAGCCGGACCAGCCGAAGGAAGTCGGCTTCTACGACACGCCGGGCTCCGGCCCGCACCGCTTCGGCGTCGACAACAAGCGCCAGCTCGCCTTCCTGCCCAACGACGCGCCCGGCTGGAATAAACGGGTGATCTGGACGCTCGACGTGAAGAACCCGCTCAAGCCCGAGGTCGTCAGCATCTGGGGCCTGCCCTGGCAGAAGGCCGAAGGCGAGGGCGCCGGCGATGATCCGCATCCGCACGAGGAGGCGATCACGCTGCACGGCCCGCCGATGATCCGCGGCAACCGCATGTACGCGGCGTTCTGGGGCGGCGGTATCGCAATCATCGACTGCACCGACCTCACCAAGATGGACCTCGTCGGCCACCTGCAATGGTCGCCGCCGTTCCCCGGCTCGACCCACACGGCGTGGCCGGTGGGCGAGCGGCCCTACCTCATCTGCACCGACGAGGCGCGCGCCAAGCAGAAATTCTGGGACGCCCAGTTCATGTGGGTGGTCGACATCCGCAAGGAGACGAATCCGATTCCGGTCGCCACGTTCTTTCCCGAGCGCGAGAAATACTTCGATCGCCCCGGCCGCTTCGGCGCCCACAACATCCTGGAGGACATCCGCAGCGACGGCCCGTGGGCGAACATCGTCTTCCTCACCTACTTCAACGCCGGCCTGCGCGCGGTCGACGTCAGCGATCCGCTGCGCCCGAAGGAGATCGGCTGCTTCGTGCCGGAGCTTTCCGGCGATCGTCAGGCCGTGCAGTCGAACGACATCGGTGTCGATGAGAATGGGCTGCTGTATCTGATCGATCGGGGCGGGGCGGGGATGCACATTCTCGAGTACACCGGCTGACGCATTCGTCGTGGCCGGGCTTGTCCCGGCGATCCACGTCTTTGCCGGCGCAGGAAGACGTGGATGCCCCGTTCGCGGGCATGACGGGAATGATTTGCGGAGGAAAAACTTGGATCTCGGCCTCAAGGACCGCGTCGCCATCGTCACGGGCGCAAGCCGCGGCATCGGCCGCGCTTGCGCGGCGGAGCTGCTCGCCGAGGGCGCCCACGTGGTCGTGGCAAGCAAGGATCCCAAACGCAATGCCGAGGCCTGCCGCGCGCTCGGCGCCAAGGGCAGCGGCCGGGTGCTCGGCATCCCGGTCGACATCGAAAGCGACGACTCGATCCGCCTCATGGTCGAGCGCACACTCGCCGAGCTCGGCCGGCTCGACATCCTCGTCAACAATGCGGCGCTGGTGAGCCCGGGCGATCTCTTCACGCTCTCCGATGCCGACTGGGGAAAGAGCTTCGACAAGAAGCTCAACGGCTTCGCCCGCTGCATGCGCCACGCGATCCCGCCGATGCGGGCGCGCAAATGGGGGCGCATCGTCAACGTCACCGGCAATGCGGGCCGTGAGCCGCAGCCGCGCGCGGTCGCGACCGGCATGAACAATGCGGCGATTCTCAATCTCACCAAGGCGATGGCGAACGAGCTCGCCAAGGACGGCATCCTGCTCAATGCCGTGAGCCCGGCCGGGACACTGACCGAGCGGGTCGAGGAGCGGATCCGCAAGGAGGCGGCCGACGCCGGCAAGTCGGAGGCGGAGGTGCTGCATGCGCGCGGCGCGCGGCTGCCGCTCGGGCGGCTCGCCGACCCGGCAGAGGTCGCCGCGGTGGTTGCGTTCCTCTGCTCCGAGCGCGCGAGCTACGTGCTCGGCTGCGCCTGGCAGGTCGACGGCGGCGCCATGGCGGCGATTTGAGCCGTCGGGCGGGCAAAGGCGGCCGAAGTGCCTGTGTTGCGGCACCGTGCCAGACCCGCCGTGCCCACGTGTGAACAGCGTTCGCGTGGGCACGGCGAGTCTGCCGGCACGCCGTGAGCCGAGAGAGCTCGGCCGCCTTTGCCCACCCTGCGATTTCGTCGCCAATTCGAAAGCAAGGGTCGGAGTGCGGCGCGCCGCCGTTGGGTCCACATGCTGAACCAGCAACGGAAAGGTTCAGCACCATGCACGCCAATATCGGAACCCAGCTCTCATCCACCTTCAAGCGCCTCGCCTGGTCCAACCTCGCGGCGCAATCGGCGGAGCAGATCGGGCTCGCCGCGACGCCGATCGTCGCGGTGATCGCGCTCGGCTCCGGCACTGCCGAGATCGGCGTCCTGCAGACCGCGCAGACATTGCCGTTCGTGCTGTTCGCGATTCCGGCCGGCCTGCTCGCCGACCGGCTGTCGCGCCGCACCGTCATGGCGAGCGCCGAAGCCCTGCGGTCGCTATCCCTCGTCGCCGTGCTGGCGCTCGCCGCATCGGGCCTGCTCACCTGGCCGCTGCTCGCGGGGCTCGGCTTCGTCGGCGCCTGCGGAACGGTCGCGTTCAGCGTGGCGGCGCCTTCGCTGGTGCCCTCGCTGGTGTCACAGAGCGCACTTCCCGCCGCCAATGCGCGCATCGAGCTCGCTCGCACCGTCGCATTCGCGGGCGGTCCGGCGCTGGCGGGCGCGCTGGTCGGCTGGGTCGGCGGTCCGCCCGCCTTCGGCTTTGCGGCCGCGCTGTCCGTCGTCGCAGTCGTCCTTCTCGCCGGTGTGCGCGAGCCGCCGCGACAGGCGCCGCCGTCGCGCCATCCGCTCGCCGACATCCGCGAGGGCGCGGCCTTCCTGTTTCGCCACCCGCTGCTGCGGCCGGTGTTCGTGACGCAATTCGTCTTCAACACGGCGTTCTTCGTGCTTCAGGCCGTGTTCGTGCCTTACGCGGTGCGCCGCCTCGGGCTCTCCGCGACCGGTGTCGGCGTGACGCTCGCGAGCTACGGCATCGGAATGGTCATCGGCGCGCTGATCGCCAACCGGGTCATGCAGCGGCTGCCCCTCGGCATCGTCATCGCGACCGGGCCGGTCGCCGGGCTCCTCGCCTCGGTCGTGATGGTGGCGACGATCTGGGTGCCGTCGGCGCTGCTCGCCGGCGCGAGCTTCTTCCTGATGGGCGCAGGTCCGATCATCTGGGTGATCAGCACCACCACGCTGCGCCAGACCGTCACGCCGGATCATCTGCTCGGCCGCGTCTCGGCGCTCAACATCGTGGCCTATGGCGCCCGGCCGATCGGCGCCGCGATCGGCGCGGCGGTCGGCGGGCTCTATGGCGCCGAAGCCTGCCTCGTGGTGGCGAGCCTCGGCTTCCTCATCCAGGCGGCGACGATCCTGATCTCGCCGGTTGTTCGGCTCGAGCGCCAACCCGAGATGGGCTGATGGTGATCGTCGAGCTGCTCGCTATGCGGCGAGCAGCTTGGCGCACCGGCGCAGGTCGGCGACGAAGCCTTCGTACTCGCGCTCCTTCGACTCGTCGTCCTGCAGACGCAGCAAATAGGAAGGATGGATCGTAACAATGACGCGGCTGTCGTTCGCGCCGTCCAGCACCTCGCCGCGTACTGAAGAAATCGTCACCGAGCGCCCGAGCACGCCGCGCGCGGCGGTCGCGCCCAAGGCGACGATCACGCGCGGCTTGATCAGGGCACGCTCGCGATCGAGCCACCAGCGGCAGGCGTCGACCTCGCCGGCGCTCGGCCGCTTGTGCAGCCGGCGCTTGCCGCGCGGCTCGAACTTGAAGTGCTTGACCGCGTTGGTGACGAACACCTGCTTGCGCTCGATCCCCGCATCGACGATCGCGCGATCGAGCACGCGGCCCGCCGGGCCGACGAAGGGATGGCCCTGGCGGTCCTCCTGATCGCCCGGCTGCTCGCCCACCAGCATCACGTGCGCGTGCTTCGGTCCCTCGCCCGGCACCACCTGCGTGGCATTGCGGTAGAGCGGGCAGCGCGTGCAGGCGGCTTCGGCCTCCCGCAGCGCCACAAGGCTGCTGATTTCCGCTATCATGGTCATAATCGGGCAATCTTGAGCCGCGTGGATTGTTCCACGCGGCTTGTTCCACGCCCGGCCTAGCCAGCCGGCGCGCGTCCCCGGATCCGCCATGGCAGCGCGATCAGCATCAGATTGCCGAGCGCGATCGGCACGAATGCGGCCGCCGGAATGGCGCTCGCATCCCACAGCGCGCCGCTCACGATCGGCACGATCACGGCACACGAATAGCTGATCGTGAACATCGCCGCGGTCGTGCGATGGACGTCGTCCGGCGCGCTCAGCAGCGCCGGCATCGCGAGCAGCAGCGTCAGCGTGACGGCGCCCGAGAAGCCGAGCGCCGCCGCCGCGACGACGATGACGGCACCCGAGCCGAGCACGATGCCGAGCACGCAGGTGAACGACAGCACGCCGCAGGCCGCGTAGGCCCACGGGCGGCCGACCAGCCGGCCCGCGCAGGTGAGGAGGATGAGCGATGCGGGAAGCTGGCCGATATTGAGCGCGGACAGCGCCGTGCTGATCAGATCGGACCGGCCGATGTGCGTGAGATAGTCCGGGATGAATCCGTTCGTGGTGAAATAGGTCGCGTTGTTGGCGCCGAACATGAGGCCGAGGCGCCAGATCAGCCCGCTCCGCCAGTTCGGCCACCACCGCGGCGACGCGGCCGCGTCGTCATTGTGGGTGCGCGGCGCGAAGGCGAGCAGGGCGAGCGCGATGACGACGCAGGGCACTGCCCATACCATGAAGGCGAGGCGCCAGCTGCCGCCGACCCACGGCAGCACCAGCGGCATCGTCAGCGCGACCGGGATGATCTCGCCGACCAGGAGCCCGTTGGCGTAGACCGCGGTGCCGAAGCCGATGCGGTCGGGCAGCCAGTCGCGCACCAGCGGCGGCAGCCCCGGCTGCATCACGGCGACGCCGAGGCCGGTGAGCACGGTCGCGGCGCAGAGCAGGGCGAAGTCCGGCGCGGTGCCGCGCAGCGCGCAGCCGACCGAGGTCGCGAGCAGCCCGCCGATCACCGCGGTGCGGGCGCCGAGCCGCGCGATCAGCAGCGACCCCGGGACTGCGGCGAACACGAACAGCACCGTCGGCAGCCCGGTCAGCACGCCGATCTCGGTCTCCGACAGATGGAGGTCGTCGTGGATCAGGCGGATCAGCGGCGGCACCGCGAGGATCGTCACCCGCAGGCCGACGCCGCCGATCCACAGGAGCGCGATGCTGGTGACGAGATGGCCGAACGGCTGATCGCGGCGCGCTCCCGCGATGGTCGCATCCATGAATGGTTCCCGGCGAAAGGCGACCGGTCGGCCGCCAGACTGGCAGCCTGCTTATCCGACCCGTCCGACCGGCTCCAGCCCCTGCCGGCGCATGGCCCCCATGGCCTCGGGCGAGGCGAGCGCCGCAATCAACAGACCGGCCGCCGCCGGCCGCGCCGTACGGGCGAAGACCCCTGCCGAGAACACGGTGATCTTCTGCAGCTCGTCGGGCAAGGCACCGAGGATGTCGATGCCGTCGACGAGCTTGAGCTCACTCACCTGCTGCACCGCCATCTCGACGTCGCCCTTGGCGGGGAGCTCGCCGACGACGCCGTCGAACACACGCGCCTTGCGCATCACCTCGGCCGCGATGCCGAGTTGCTCGATCAGCTTGGCGAAATGCAGGCCACTGGCGCCGCTGCGCGAGAATGCGATCGAGCGCGCCGCGAGGATCGTCTCCTTGAAGGCGTCGACCGTGCGGATGTTCGGGCGAGCGGCGCCAGCGCGCACCGCGATGCCGATCGCCGAGCGCGCCAGGTCGCGCCGCGAGCCGTCGATGACGACGCCGCGCCGCGTGAGGTCCTCGATCGCCGCGTCGGTGAGGATCGCGACGTCGGCGGCCTCGCCCGCCGCGATGCGCGGCATCAGGATGTTGCTCGCCCCGTACGACGCCGTGAAGTCGAGCCCGCGCCGCGTCAGAACCGGCGTGATCTCGGTCATTACGCCGCGCAGGCCGAGGGTCGAGAGGACGCGAAGCGTGAAGCGCGAATCCGCCACGTCAGCGATCCTCCGTCGCGGGCGCCGGCACGTTCAATCGACCTTGCTCGATCGACATTGATCAATCGACATGCGCGCCCGACTTGCGGATCACGTCACTCCATTTCTTCGTTTCGCCCTGCATGAAGGCGGCGAAATCGGCGCCGAATGCGGTTCCCGGCTCGGAGCCGAGATCGCGCATGCGCTTGATGACGTCGGGCGATGCCAGCACCTGCTTGACGGCTGCGATCAGCCGCGCCTTGTCGGCTTCGGGCATCTTCGCGGGCGCGACGACGCCGTACCAGGACGTGACGCTGTAGCCCGGCAGGCCCTGCTCGGCGACCGTCGGCAGGTCCTTGAGGGCCGGCGGTCGCGTCTCGCCCGCATTGGCGATGCCGCGCACCTTGCCGGCCTCGATCTGCGGCAGGCTGGTCGGCAGCAGGTCGCAGAAGATTTGGATGTGGCCGCCGATCAGGTCGTTCATCGCCGGGCCGGTGCCGCGGAACGGCACATGGGTGATGTCGATCCCGGCCATGCTCTTGAGCAGCTCGCCGGCGAGGTGCGGCGTGGTGCCGATGCCGGCCGAGCCGAACGTGAGGGTGCCGGGCTTGGCCTTGGCGAGCGCGATCAGCTCCTGCACGTTCTTGGCCGGCACGTCGTTCGCGACCATCATCACCAGCGGCGTGACGCCGAACAGCGCGATCGGGGCAAAGTCCTTGACCGGATCGTAGCCCAGCGCGGTCCGATAGAGCGTCTGGTTGATCACCAGCGGGCCGGGCGCGGTGAAGAACAGCGTGTAGCCGTCGGGCTCGGACTTCGCGACCCACTCGGCGCCGGTGTTGCCGCCGGCGCCCGCGCGATTCTCGACGATGAATGAGCCGTGCATGACCTCGCTGAGCTTCGCCGCGAGCAGCCGCGCCATCACGTCGACCGAGCCGCCGGGCGGATAGGGATCGACGATGCGCACCACCCGGTCCGGATACTCGGCCGCGCCCGGCGCGGTCGTGGCGACGAGCGCCGCCACCGTGAACAGAAAAATACGAACGATCTGAGCCGACATTGACGATTTCCCCTGGGATTTCCCCACGCCGACGAACGCCGCAACGTAGGCCGTTTGTGCTTAGGCGCCATCACCTGGCGCCGTTGCGGCACGCGCGACCGGACGCCGCAGCCTTCTCATGGCCGCACGTAGCTCCAGCCCTGCTCCTCGAGCTCCATGATCCGCACCACTCCCGCGGGCACGAGGTGCGCCTGCGGGATGATCGTGATCGGATGGCCCTCGCGCTTCTCCATGGCCTGCTTGGTGTTGTTGCAGGCCGACAAGGTGAGGTTTGACGGGAAGCTCACGTCCTTGAGCTGCTTGATGCGGTCTTTCACCGGCGAGGTATCCTCGCGCAGCATGTTGAGGCCCGGCCCATAGGCGACGATCTCGACATCCGCGTCCTCATTCTTCTCGCGATAATATTCGATCACGTTCCGGGCGTTGTTGAGGGCGAGATCCATGACGGCCTTGTCGTTCTGGTCGACCTGGATGACGATGCGGTGCTTGGCGCCCGCGGCGCTCGCACCGGCAACAGCGAAAAGCACCATCGCGACGGCGATCGCGAGCGAACGGATCTTGCAACGCATGGCAGCGGTCACGGCCTTCCTCTCATGCTGTTCTCATTGGCGCGGAATTGACCGGATGGTCAAGACGCAATGCTAGCCGACCGCCGAACGCGGCGCCATCCGCATCAGTCGGGGTCGCGCTTTCACGCCTCGCCGATCTCGCGCAGCACCTCGGCGGTATGCTCGCCGAGCTTCGGCGCCGGGCGCGGCGCCGCCATAGGTGAGCCGTCGATCATGATCGGCGTGCGGATGCCCGGGATGCTGCCGGCCTTCGCGTCGGCGCTCGGCAATTCGAGCTTCATGCCGCGGTGGCGCACATGCGGGTCGTCGAACACCTGGTCGAGATTGTTGATCGGGCCGGCCGGCACGCCGACCGCCTCGAGCTTCTCGAGCAGGTCGCCGCTCGTGCGCTTCTGCGTCAGCGCGGTGAGCTTGCCGACGATCTCAGGGCGCGCGGCGAGCCGTGCCTTGTTGTCGATATAGACCGGGTCCTTGGCGAGCTCGGGCGCTCCCAGCACGGCGCACAGCTTCTGATACTGGCTGTCGTTGCCCGTCGCGATGATGATGTAGCCGTCGGCGACCGGAAAAACCTGGTAGGGGACGATGTTCGGATGCGCATTGCCGATCCGGCCCGGCACCTTGCCGGAGGCGAGAAAGTTGAGCCCCTGGTTGGCGAGCACGCCGACGGTCGAATCGACCAGCGCGGTGTCGACATAGGAGCCGCGCCCGGTGCGCTCGCGCTGCGCCAGCGCGGCCAGAATGCCGATCACCGAATAGACGCCGGTGAAGATGTCCGATACCGGCACGCCGGCGCGCGTCGGCTCGCCGTCCGCCATGCCGGTGAGACTCATGAAGCCGCCCATGCCCTGTGCCATCAGGTCGTAGCCGGCGCGCGACGCATAGGGGCCGTCCTGGCCGAATCCGGTGACCGAGCAGTAGACCAGTCGCGGGCAATCGGGGGCGAGGCTCTTGTAGTCGAGCCCGAACTTGGCGAGCCCGCCGACCTTGAAGTTTTCGATCAGCACGTCCGAGCGCGCCGCGAGCTTCTTGACGATTCGCTTGCCGTCGGCGGTCTCGAAATCCGCCTCGACCGAGCGCTTTCCGCGGTTGGTGGCGTGGAAATAGGCGGCGCCGAGATGCCCATCGTGGCCTTCGATGAACGGCGGGCCCCAGCCGCGCGTGTCGTCGCCGGTTCGGCTGCGCTCGACCTTGACGACATCGGCGCCGAGGTCGGCGAGAATCTGCCCGGCCCATGGGCCCGCCAGTATGCGGGCGAGCTCCAGAACGCGTAGACCGGACAACGGGCCAGCCATGGATAGGTTCCTTTGGCGTTATCAACGTCAAGAATGGGTGATATCCAAGCCACTCTGTGGCGCCTGGACGCGAATTTGTCTATACCTGACGCATCCGGGTGTAAGCGCGTTCTCAGGGCATTTTCCGGCAAGCATCGCAACGGGCTCGTCGTTGAAATTGCGGCCTGAGACATCAGATCAGCGGTCGGGCCATCCGTTCGAGCGGAAAGATCAACGCGAATGAACACCTCATTCTTCGGTGAGCTGCTGCAGAGCATCTCGGAACGCGGCCGCGCGTTGGTCGACCGCACCCGCGGCCGGCGCGGGCCGCCGTCCGAGCGATCCGAGAGCCTCATCGACCTGTGCGAGGACCTCGTCTCGGTGCGCGGCGAGGCCTCCGGCACCGCGCTCGCGCGCGACATCCTGCTGCGCTTTGCCGAGCTCACCACCGGCCCGCGCATCGCTTTCTTCGAGGCGCTGGCGCATCGTTTCGGGCCGGACGAGAAGCGCATCGCGGTGGCGGTCGAGGCCTGGCAGCGGACGCCCAACGATGCCAACGCCGCCGAGCTGCACAGCGCCGCCGAGCCGCGCCGCCAGGAGCTGTTTCGCCGCCTCAACATGGCGCCGGGCGGCACCCGGGCACTGGTGGCGATGCGCGAGAAGCTGATGAACGCGCTCGACCATCGCGAGGATCTCGCCGCCGTCGATGCCGATTTCGTCCATCTGTTCTCGTCCTGGTTCAACCGCGGCTTTCTGGTGCTGCGCCGCATCGACTGGTCGACGCCGGCGAGCATCCTGGAGAAGATCATCCAGTACGAGGCGGTGCACGAGATCCACGACTGGCGCGATCTGCGCGCACGCATCGATCCGCCCGACCGGCGCTGCTACGCCTTCTTCCATCCGGCGCTCAACGACGATCCGCTGATCTTCGTCGAGGTGGCGCTCACCCGCGAGATCGCCGACGCGATCCCGCCGATCCTCGCACCGAAGCGCGAGGTGATCGCGAGCGAGCGCGCCTCGACGGCGGTGTTCTACTCGATCTCCAACTGCCAGCGCGGGCTCACCGGGGTGTCGTTCGGCAGCTTCCTGATCAAGCAGGTGGCGGCGGAGATCTCCAAGGAGCTGCCCAAGCTCACGACCTTCGTGACGCTCTCGCCGGTGCCCGGCCTCGCCAAATGGGTCAAGCGCGAGCTCGAGCGCGACACCTCGAGCGCGATCGACGAGGGCGACCGCGAGGCGCTCGCCGCGCTCGACGGCGGCCTGTGGGTCAAGGACGAGGCGGCGGCCGAGCGCCTGCGCGAGCCGCTGATGCGCGCGGCCGCCACCTATTTCATGACCGCGCGCACGCGCACCCGCGCGCCGGTCGACCCGGTCGCCCGCTTCCACCTCGGCAACGGCGCGAGGCTCGAGCGCATCGACTGGCTCGGCGACCCCTCGCCCAAGGGCATCGCGCAGTCGTTCGGCATCATGGTCAACTACCTCTACGACCTCGACGACATCGAGAAGAACCACGAGGCCTATGCGGAGAACCGCACCATCGTGGCGTCGAACGCCGTGAAGAAGCTGGCGCGCCCGGTGCGCGACCTGGTGCCGGCGGCGGAGTGAGGCCGGCGTAGGCGAGCAGGCGCGGCGACCGCAATGCTGCCTGTGCCCTTGCGGCGCCGTCGCCAACGCGATCCCATCGCGGCATGATCGAGTCGTCGGCCAAGGTGCTGGTCGGCACCGTGCTTTACGTCGCGGTGCTGTGGGCGGCGCGGCGCAATCCGCGCGCCGCCGGAATGATGCTCACCTTTCCGACGCTCAATGGGATCACCATGCTGGTGACCCAGCCGTCGGAGCTCTCGCCGATCGTCGGCACCATGCTGCTGATCCCCTTTCTCAACGGATTGTTCTGCGCGCTCTATCTGTCGGGCTTCGACCGCGCGGTCCGCGCCGGCTTTTCGCCGCGGGCGGCCTCCGGCCTGTTGATCGCCTGCGTCGCCGTCGTCTGGCTGACGACCGGGTGGGTGATATCGCAAAACCGCTGGAACGTGCCGGCCGATGACCGGAATGCCTATGCGCTCGTCCTCATGCTGGGCGGTTTACTGCTGACGTGGCTGTTGCCCGTGCGGCGCGCCAAGGCATCGCAGGATGCTCCGCCCGTACGATTAGGACATCTGCTCGATCGCAATCGCATCCGCATCGGATTGTTCGCCATCGCGCTCGCCGCCGTGCTTATCGTCGACAAGATCGCCCATTCGCCCGCGGTGGTGGGCCTGCTGTCGGCGCTGCCGCTGATCGCCTTTTTCAGCCTGCATACGCTGGCGAGCGACCCGGAGCAGGCGCCGTCGGCGCGTCGCGAGGAGCTCGCCACCATGGCCAACGGCGTCTGGTTCGGGCCCGCCGTCGCGGTGGTCTTCATCGTCTGCTTCTGGCGCTGGCTGGCGTTGCTGGCGACCAGGGTCGAGGGCGCGGGCTACCTCGCGGTCGGCGTGCCGTCGCTGCTGATCGGCTGGAGCCTCTGCCTCGCGGCGATCTGGCTGTGCGAGCGGCTGCTGCGCCGCGCGGCGTCGCCGGCCGCGTGAGCGTCACACCTTGCCGTACACCGGCACGATCCCGCCGCGGGTGACCTTGTTGTCGGGCGAGGCGAGAAACACGATGGTGCGCGCGACCTCGTCGAGCTTCGGCCAGGCATCGTGGCCGGCCTTGGGCATGTCCTTGCGGTTCTGCGGCGTGTCGAGGATCGAGGGCGCGATCGCGTTCACCAGGATGTTCTTGCCGGCGACCTCCTCGGCGAGCGCCATCGTGAGGGTCACGACCGCGGCCTTGCTCGCCGCATACGCCGTCATGTTGGCGCCGGCCCGGCCTTCCAGCGCTGGGCGCGCCGCCACATTGACGATGCGTCCGCCGTCCGGCGACTGCGCCATCGCGGCGACTGCCGCGCGGCAGCACAGGAAAGAGCTTACGAAATTCATGTCGATCTGCCGCCGCAGGATTGCGACCGTCGTGTCGCCGATCGGCGCATACGCGAAGCCGCCGGCGATGTGGATCGACGCCCATAGCTTCGGCACGCCACCATAGACCCGCGCGACCACCGCCTCGTCGGCGAGGTCGCCGGCGTTGATCAAGCTCACGCGCTTGTGCTCGCGGTGCAGGAAACGTGTTGCCTCGGCCTCGACGAAGTAAGGGATATGACAGGTCGCGCCCGCCTCGAGCAGCGCGCCGACCACCGCGCTGCCGAGCGCGCCCGTGCCGCCGGTGACTACGACGTGACGACCCTGATACAGCATGCCAAGCCTCCCACGGGTTGCGCTCCATCCAGATTGATCCCGGGCGGCATGAATGCAAGACCGATTTCAGCTTGAGCGCGCTGCGCCCGCGCTCCATTCTGCCCAGGACTGAGAATCACAGGACCCGCATGGCTGACTTCGATCTGGCCATCATCGGCGGCGGCATCAACGGCGTCGGCATTGCGCGCGACGCCGCCGGGCGCGGGCTCAAGGTGCTGCTGGTCGAGCAGAACGACCTTGCGTCAGGGACCTCGTCGGCCTCGACCAAGCTCATCCACGGCGGCCTTCGCTACCTCGAGTTCTACGCCTTTCGCCTGGTGCGCGAGGCCCTGGCCGAGCGCGAGGTGCTCTTGCGCATCGCGCCGAACCTCGTTCATCCGATGCGGTTCGTGCTGCCGGCGGAGGCGGGCTATCGCCCCGGTTGGATGCTGCAGATCGGGCTCATCCTCTACGACTGGATCGGCGGGCGGCGCACGCTGCCGGGCCACCGCACGATCGATTTCGCCGCCGATCCGGCGGGACTGCCGCTCAAGCGCAATTTCACCTATGGCTTCGAGTATTCCGACTGCGCCGTCGACGATGCCCGCCTCGTCGTCGTCAACGCGCTCGACGCCGCCGAGCGCGGCGCGACCATCCGCACCCGCACCCGCTGCGTGCGCGCCGAGCGCGCCGCCGAGTGGACGCTCGTGCTCAACGCGCGCGGCCGGCGCGACGTCGCGACCGCGCGCGTGCTGGTGGACGCCTCGGGCCCTTGGATTCCGATCGTCGCCGAGACCGTGCTGCGGCTCGAGGAGCCGCTCCCGGTGCGGCTCGTCAAGGGCAGCCATATCGTGGTCAAGCGCAGGTTCGAGCATGACCGCGCCTACATCCTGCCGACGCCCGACGGACGCGTGGTGTTCGCGCGCCCGTTCGGCCCGGACTTCACGCTGATCGGCACGACCGACGAGGATTTCGTCGGCGATCCCGCCGTGCCGACCGTCGAGGCGCGCGAGATCTCCTATCTGTGCGACTCGGTGAACGCCTATTTCCGCGAGCCGCTGTCGCCCGCCGACGTGATCTGGGCCTTTGCCGGCGTGCGCTCGCTCTACGACGACGGCGCCGGCAGCGCGACCGAGACGACGCGCGAGTATCATCTCGCGCTCGACCGCGCCGAGGGGAAGGCGCCGCTGCTCACCATCTACGGCGGCAAGATCACCACCTATCGTCGCCTCGCCGAGGATGTGCTCGCCAAGCTTCGCGACTTCTTTCCCGATGCCAAGGCACGCAAGCGATGGACTGCCAAATGGACGCTGCCGGGCGGCGATTTCCCGCCCGGCAGCGACGACGCCCTCGTGGTCGAGACCCGCCGGACCTGGCCGTTTCTCGGCGAGGCGCAGGCGCGGCGGCTGGTCGCCGCCTATGGCACCCGCGTCAAGCTCGTGCTCGAGAAGGTGACGCGCGCCGAGCATCTGGGGCCGACCTTCGGCGCCGGCCTCACCGGGGCCGAGGTCCGCTACCTCATGCGGCACGAGTGGGCCGAGACCGCCGACGATGTGCTGTGGCGACGCAGCAAGCTCGGTCTCTATTTGTCGAAGGAAGAGGCCGCCGCCGTCGAGCGATTCATGACGAGCGCAATCGGGACGGGAACTTGAGGGGATGGCGAGTGGCGAATAGCGAGTAGGGTTAACGATTTCCTCATTGCATTTTCTATTCCCTATTCGCCGTTTGCCGTTTGCCGTTTGCCACGAACGCGACCCTGCGCATTTTACCTGAGTCGCATACTCAACATTAAATAATCCATGTTTCCTTCTTGCCGATAATTTTCGCAAAAGCCGGCTGGATGACACATTCGCTGCACGGGATGGACGAGAAGGTCGCGGCCCTGGTCGGCCCGCGCCGAGTGCTCGTCATCGACGACGAGAGCTACATCCGCAAGGTGATCCGCACGCTGCTGATGACCATCGGCGTGCGCAACATCCAGGAAGCGAGCAACGGCTACGCCGGCCTCGACGCGATCCGCTCGTTCAACCCCGACGTCGTGCTCGCCGATTGGGAAATGCCCGAGCTCGACGGTCCGGGTTTCGTGCGCGCGGTGCGCTCGCCCGAGACGTTTCCGCATCCGGACGTGCCCATCATCATGCTGACCGCGCATGGCGAGCGCTCGCGCGTGATCGAGGCGATGCGCCTGGGCGTCAACGAATACCTGCTCAAGCCGGTGTCGAGCCAAGCGCTGCAGGCGCGTCTCGTGTCGGTTCTCGCCCATCCGCGCCCCATGATCCGCCGCGGCGACTACTACGGCCCCGAGCCGCGCAAGCCCTCGACCTACAAGCCCGAGCGCGACATGGACCATACGACGCTGGTCCTGCTGTAATCGAGCGCATCGACGCCGTAGCGTTCCGTGGTGCATGATGTCGCGCCAATCGCGGGACCGTCCATGCCGACCCACCTCATCGCCATCGACCAGGGCACCACCTCGACGCGCGCAATCGTTTTCGACGCGGCGCTGACCCCCGTCGCCACCGCGCAGCAGGAATTCACCCAGCACTTTCCCGCCGACGGCCGGGTGGAGCACGATCCGGAGGAGATCTGGCAAAGCGTCGTCGCGACCGTGCGCGGCGCCATGGCGAAGGCCGGCCTCGCCGCCGCCGACGTCGCCGCGATCGGCATCACCAACCAGCGTGAGACCACGCTGATCTGGGATCGTACGACCGAGAAGCCGATTCACCGCGCGATCGTCTGGCAGGACCGACGCACCGCCGACACCTGCGCCTCGCTGCGCGCGGCCGGCCACGAGCCGAGCGTGAGCGAGAAGACCGGCCTGCTGCTCGATCCTTATTTCTCGGCGACCAAGATCGCCTGGCTGCTCGATCACGTGGACGGCGCGCGCGAGGCCGCGCGCAAGGGGCGGCTCGCCTTCGGCACCATCGACACCTGGCTGCTGTGGCGGCTGACCGGCGGCTTCGCCCACGTGACCGACGCGACCAACGCGGCGCGCACGCTGCTTCTCGACATCCACAGCGCGACCTGGGACCCGGCGCTCGCCGAGCTCTTTCGCGTGCCCATGTCGCTGTTGCCCGAGGTGCGCGATTGCGCCGGCGATTTCGGCACCACGCACCTCTTCGGCGGCCCGATCCGCATCATGGGCGTCGCCGGCGACCAGCAGGCCGCGACGGTCGGGCAGGGGTGCTTTGCGCCCGGCATGACCAAATCGACCTATGGCACCGGTTGCTTCGCGCTCCTCAATACCGGCGCCCAGATGGTGCAGTCGCGCAACCGCCTGCTCACCACCATCGCGTATCAGCTCGACGGGCAGCGCACCTATGCGCTCGAGGGCGCGATCTTCATCGCCGGCGCCGCCGTGCAGTGGCTGCGCGACGGGCTGAAGATCATCGCCAGCGCCTCGGAGAGCGGCTCGCTCGCAATCGAGGCGGATCCCGGCGAGCAGGTCTATCTCGTGCCTGCCTTCGTCGGTCTCGGCGCGCCCTGGTGGGACGCGAGCGCGCGCGGCGCGATCTTCGGGCTCACCCGCAAGTCCGGCCCGGCCGAGATCGCGCGCGCCGCGCTCGAGTCGGTCGGCTACCAGACCCGCGACCTGATCGAGGCCATGCGCGCCGATTGGCCGGCGGCGAGCAACACGGTGCTGCGCGTCGACGGCGGGATGACGGCGAGCGATTACACGATGCAGTTCCTCGCCGACATCCTCGACGCGCCGGTCGACCGTCCGGCCGTGATGGAGACGACTGCGCTCGGCGCCGCCTATCTGGCGGGCCTCGCGGCAGGCGTATGTCCCGCGCCCGATGCCTTCGCCAAGTCGTGGAAGCGCGAGCACCGCTTCGTGCCGCGCATGAATGCGAGCACGCGCGCGCGCAAATGGGCCGGCTGGCAGGACGCGGTGCGACGGACGCTGGTGTCGTAAGTGGGTTCGTCGTCCGGATGGAGGCGCGCAGCGCCGTGCTCCGGCGCCGGCCGATCCCGGATTACGGCGCTTCGCGCCTCCATTCCGGGCTACAATCGCGGGCTACAATTGCTCAATTATGAATGTTTTTTGACTTCTGCGCGGTCCCATGCTGCAATTGCGCCTTCGATCGGGGGGATTGATCCATGTCTGTCGCATCCGCGCCGGCGTCCTCGTCGGCGCTCGCCAATCGGTGGGTACAGCTGCTGCTCGGCCTCATCGCCATGATGGCGATCTCGAGCCCGCAATATGTGTGGACGCTGTTCACCGGGCCGCTCAACGCCAAGCTCGGCACGACCCTCGCCGAGATCCAGTTCACGTTCTCGCTGCTGATCGTGCTGCAGACATTCTTCTCGCCGTTCCAGGCCTACCTGGTCGACCGCTTCGGGCCGAAGCTCCTGATCTCGGCCGGCGCCATCCTGTCGGGCGGAAGCTGGGTGCTCGCCGCCCAGGCGAGCTCGCTCACCGCGCTCTACATCACTTATGGCGTGATCGGCGGCTTCGGCACCGGCATCATCTATGTCGGCATCATCGGCCTGATGGTGCGCTGGTTCCCGGACCGGCGCGGCCTCGCGACCGGGCTCGCGGCGGCAGGCTACGGCTTCGGCGCGTTCTTCACCAGCTTCCCGATCGACAGCATGATCAAGAGCTCCGGCTATCAGCACACCCTGGTCGTGTGGGGCATCATCCAGGGCGTCATCGGCGTCGCCGCCGCACTTGGCCTGCGCGCCCCCGCCGAGGACTATCGGCCGGCCGGTTACGACCCGGCGGTCGTGCAGACGGAGCTGCAGGCGAAGCGCAGCTACACGCCGATCGAGATGCTCGGCAACCCGATTTTCTATCTGCTGTTCATCATGATGACGATGATGTCGACCAGCGGCCTGATGGTGGTCTCGAACGTCGGGCCCTTCGCCAAGGAGTTCAAGGTCGCCGACGTGTTGGTGTTCGGCATGGCGGCGCTGCCGCTCTCGCTCACGCTCTCGCGCGTCACCAATGGTCTCACGCGGCCGTTCTTCGGCTGGGTGTCGGACCACATCGGCCGCGAGTCGACGATGGCGCTCGCCTTCTCGCTCGAGGCGATCGCGATCCTCATCCTGTTCTTCTTCCTCGACCATCCCGCGATGTTCGTGGTGCTCACCGGCCTCGTGTTCTTCGGCTGGGGCGAAATCTTCTCGCTCTTCCCCTCGACGCTGACGGACACGTTCGGCCCGCGATACGCCGCCACCAACTACGGCTTCCTCTATATCGCACAGGGCGTCGGCTCGATTCTCGGCGGACCGGCGGCCGCGTTCCTCAAGCAGCAGACCGGGAGCTGGACGGCCGTCTTCATCGTCGTCGTCTGCCTCGATGCGTTGACGGCACTGCTCGCCATCACGGTGCTCAAGGGGATGCGGCTCAGGCACTTCAAGGCGGCAGCCTGACGGTCGCCCGACCTGGCCGAGGCTGCGGCGAGAATGTTCTTGTCCGCCCGCGGCGCGGAAGGTAAATGGCGCCGAAGTGGGAGAACGTCGCCCCGTGAGCCATCCGTTCTGTCCGGTCGCGCGTGATCGGCGCCGCGTCGGGGCGTGCCCCTAGATGCGACGCGGCTTTGCGCCTTGGACCGACGCTTCCGTTCGCCCGCTGGTGCGTTTCGATAGGGTGACCAAGCGGTTCGGCGCGACGATCGCGGTCGACCGGCTCGACTTGGCGATCTATGAGCGCGAGTTCTTCGCCCTGCTCGGGCCCTCCGGCTGCGGCAAGACCACCTTGCTGCGCATGCTCGCCGGCTTCGAGACGCCCGACGAGGGCTCCGTGCAGCTCGGCGGTAATGACATCGCCCGCGTGCCGCCTCATCGGCGGCCCATCAACATGATGTTCCAGAGCTACGCGCTGTTTCCCCACCTCACCGTCGCGGGCAACATCGCATTCGGCCTCAAGCAGGATCGCATGCCGCGCCCGGAAATGGAGGCGCGGATCGCCGAGATGCTGGCGCTGGTGAAGCTCGAGGGGCTTGGCGGCCGCAAGCCGCATCAACTGTCCGGCGGCCAGCGCCAGCGCGTCGCGCTCGCGCGCTCGCTCGCCAAGCGGCCGAAAGTGCTGCTGCTCGACGAGCCGCTCGCCGCCCTCGACAAGAAGCTGCGCGAGGAAACCCAATTCGAGCTGATGGACCTGCAGGCGCGACTCGGCACCACCTTCGTGATCGTCACCCACGACCAGGAGGAGGCGATGACGGTTGCGCATCGCATCGCCGTGATGGATCGCGGCACGCTGGTCCAGGTGGCGACGCCGCAGCAGCTCTACGAGGAGCCGCGCTCGCGCTGGGTCGCGGGCTTCATCGGCGACGTCAACCTGCTCGATGGCGCCGTCGTCACGGCCGACGCGGACGGCGTCGCGATCGAAGGCGCGGGCGGGCGGCGCTACCGCGTCGCCCCGGGCGGCTCGGCAGTCAAGCCCGGGCAGCAGGTCGCGATCGCGCTGCGTCCCGAGAAGCTGCGCCTCGCGACCGAGAAGCCCGAGGGCGTCGGCGAGAACTGCCTCGCCGGCCGGGTCGGCGACATCGCCTATCTGGGCGACATCTCGCTCTATCGGGTGAGACTCGACGACGGCGCCGTGGTCACCGCATCGCGCGCGAATGCGAGCCGCACCGCGGACCGTCCGATCAGTTGGGACGATCGCGTGTGGCTCACCTGGACGCCCGACGCCGGCGTCCTGCTGACGAGCTGAGCCGCGCCGATGAAGACGCGCGACGCCATGTCGACCGGGTGGGGCGCGCGCCTCGCGCTGTGGGCGCCTTACCTCTGGCTCTCGCTCTTCTTCCTCGTTCCCTTCCTGATCGTCATCAAGATCAGCCTGTCGCAGGCTGCGATCGCGCTGCCGCCCTATACGCCGACCCTCGATGTTGCGGCCGGCTGGAGTGCAATCAAGGCCTTCCTCGCCGGGCTCGGTCTCGACAATTATCGCACGCTGATATCCGACGACATCTACGCGCTCTCCTATCTCAAGAGCCTGGAGGTCGCTGCCGTCTCGACCGCGATCCTGCTCGCAATCGGGTATCCCGTCGCCTACGGCATGGCGCGGGCGCCCAAGCGCCTGCAAGCCGTGCTGGTGATGCTGGTGATCCTGCCGTTCTGGACCTCGTTCCTGATCCGTGTCTATGCCTGGATCAACATCCTGCAGAGCGACGGGCTGCTCAACCGCGTTCTCGCGGCGCTCGGCATCATCCACGCGCCGGTCGCCTGGCTCGCGAGCGACACCGCGATCTACATCGGCGTCGTCTACTCCTACCTGCCCTTCATGGTGCTGCCGCTCTATGCGGTGCTGGAGAAGATGGACGAGACGCTGCTCGAGGCGGCGGCCGATCTCGGCGCGCCGCGTTGGAAGGCGTTCTGGCAGGTCACGGTGCCGCTGTCGTTGCCCGGCATCGGCGCCGGCGCGCTGCTCTGCTTCATCCCGATCACCGGCGAGTTCGTCATTCCCGACCTGCTCGGCGGCTCCGACACGCTGATGATCGGCCAGACGCTGTGGACCGAGTTCTTCAGCAACAAAGACTGGCCGGTGGCGTCCGCCATCGCGGTCGTGCTGCTGGTGCTGCTCGTGGTGCCGATCGCGATCTACCAGAACCTCCAGATGAAGAGCGTGGAGCGCTGAGCGATGCGGCGCCTGTCTGCCTTCAACATGGTCTCGGTCGCGCTCGGCCTCGCGTTTCTCCATCTGCCGATCGCCATCCTGGTGATCTACTCGTTCAACGCCTCACGCCTCGTCACCGTGTGGGGCGGCTGGTCGATGCATTGGTACGCGGTCCTGCTCGAGGACCAGGAGATGCGCGAGGCCGCGATTGCATCGGTTGCGATCGCCACCATCTCGGCGGCGGCCGCGACCGTGCTCGGCACCTGCGCGGCGCTCGCGCTCACCCGGCTCGGCCGCTTCCGCGGCCGCATGAGCTTCGCCGCCATGATCTACGCGCCGCTGGTGATGCCCGAGGTGATCACCGGCCTGTCGCTGCTGCTGATGTTCGTCGCCGCCGGCGTCGACCGCGGCTTCGTCACGGTCACGGCCGCGCATACGACCCTCACCATGTGCTTCGTCGCCGTGGTGGTGCAGTCGCGGCTCGCGAGCTTCGACCGCAGCCTGGAGGAAGCCGCGATGGATCTCGGCTGTCCGCCCGCGCGCACGTTCCTCACCGTCACGCTCCCGCTGATCGCGCCGGCGGTGATTGCCGGCTTCCTGCTCGCCGTCTCGCTCTCGCTCGACGATCTCGTCATCGCGAGCTTCACCACCGGCCCGGGCGCGACCACCTTGCCGATGCGCATCTATTCGCAGGTGCGCCTCGGCGTGAAGCCGGAGATCAACGCGATCTGCACCATCCTGGTCGCGGTGGTCGCGGTCGCGATCTTCGCGGCTGCCTTCATCAGCCGCCGCGCCCAAGCGGGCGAGGCCGCCGGCCTGGCGGGGAAGTAGGTTTCTCCTGTGAACCGTCGTGCCCGGCCATGACGAGGCCGGTCATCCGATTCACTCGCTGCTGCTGCGGCCCGGCGGGCGGAAGATGAAGGCGAGGAACCACAGCGGCACGATGATCAGGAGACCGAGCAGGAGGTTGGGCAGCGCCCAGGTGATGCCGCGGCGGGCCAACTCCTCGATGCGATCCATCGACAGGCCGGCGGCTTTCATCAGCAGGTCGACCGTGATGCCGAAATGGCCCAAAATCGTGCCGACGATCAGCGAGGCGACCGCGATCTTGACCAGCGTGCGCAGGAGGCCTTCCAGCATCCATGCCTCGTCGTTGCAAGCCTCGTCGTCGCCGGACCGTTCTGGTCCAGCTGATTCGCAATCCTGCCATGATAGCCTAAGTTCGCGGGAAAGCCCGTACCGGCGCCGCTATTGCGGCACCGCGTTCGCGGTCGGAGCGGGTGCAGGCGCCGGGTCCGGCGTCGACGCCGGGGCCTTGCGCGACCCCATCAGGCGGTCGATCGCCGAGCGCACCGCGTCGCGCACCTTGCGGTCGCGCACCGCATCGAGGAGGGGCGCGGCGGCGTCGGAGCGGCGCAGCAGCGCGGTCGGGTCCGGCATCGGCGTGGCATCGTCCCACGGACCGTAGACGACGAAGGGCAGCTCGAAGGCGATGTTGTTGGCGCTGTCGAGCAGGCTCGCGGTGCCCTTGAGGTCGACGTCGCGCTCGGGGACCGAGGCGGTGCCGGCGATGGCGACACGCACGGACGAGCCGTTGACGCTCGCCTCGTCGACCGTGACGGTGCCTTTCGTCACCTTGAGCGCGAGCTTGAGCTTGTCGTAGGGCGTATGGCCGTTGCGATAGTCCCCGCCCGACAGCGGGCGCCGCTCCAGCCGCCGCAGCACCTGCTCGACATTGATCCCGGCGAGCGCGCCTTGCTGGGAGTCGAGCGCGATCGTCCCCGACAGGCTGTGCGTCAGCTCGAGCACGCTGTTGCCGCTTCCTTCGAGCGCGAAGTCGAGGTTGCCCTTGCCCTCGAGGCGATGCAGGCCGAACAGCTCGCCGAGGCAGGAGTCGAGATCGACGTCGCCGAAATGCATTTCCGACTTCATCTCGGCCCCGGTATGCGATCGGGCGATCGCGAACGAGCCGCGGATCGTGCCGTTGAACGCCTGCGAGTCGATGATCGAGAGCAGGAGCTTGCCGTCGCGCAGGCCGGCGCCGACCGCGGTGCGCCCGAGCTGGACGCGGCCGATCCGCAGCCGCGCCGCCGAGAGGCGCAGGTCGAGGCCGAAGGTGCTCAAGCCATCGAGCGCCAGCGGCTTTTCGTTCCATTCGCGCGCGTTGGCGGCCATCAGGCGGATGGTCGAGACATAAGGCGTAAGATCGAGATCGTCGGCCGCGAGCGTCCCCTGCCAGGTGTGCTGCCCGTCGGCCGCATAGGAGAGGGCGCCTTCCGCCGCATTGCCGTCGAGCTCGACGTTGACCGGCCCGAGCGAGATCGAGCTTTCGACCATGTTGGCGCGGCCCTTGAGCGTGAAGTGGCCGAAGCCGCCGCCCGGCACCGGCGTGTCGCCGGTCCAGCGCAGCGCGTCGCGCAGCGAGGCCGCTTCCGCCGACAGCGTGCCGTCGGCCTTGAAGCTCGGCGCGCTGCTGATGGTGCCCTCGAAAGCGAGCCGGAGCGGGGCGCCGCTCAGGCGGATCTTGAGCCCGGAATTGTCGCCGCTGAGGGCGGCGAGGAAATCGCCGACCACGATGCTGGCGTCGACCGGCTCGCCGCGCCAGGTGAAGTGGCCGGTGGTGCCGAAGCTCTTGGAGATCGACGGCCAGGCGAGCGACAGGTCGACCTTGGTCAGGTTCTCGGTGAGCGAATGGCTCGCGTCCTCGATCGCGATCGTGCCGTTGTCGACGCGGATCTCGTTGAACGACATGATGCGGTCGACCGGCTTGAGCGCGGTCGCGAGCGCGGCGAGCAGCGGCGACCAGTTCGAGCGCCCGTCCTTGTCGATTCGCACCGCGATACGCGGATGGTCGAGCACGATGTCGGCGATCTCGATCCGGCCGAGCAGCAGCGGCAGGAACCGGAGGTGGGCGATCAGCCGATCGGCGGCGAGCGGCGGGGCGTGGCCGTGGGTGTCGCCGAGCACGACATCGCCGAGGCGGACGATGCCGGAGGGAAACAGCGAGACCTCGACCGGCCCGTGCACCACCGGCTCGAGGCCGGTGACGGCCCTGATCTGCGCCGTCACGGCGCCACGGGCGCCGTTGGCCGGGATCAGCCATGGGGCCGCGAGCAGGCCGGTCACGCCGACGACGATCACGACGCCGGCGGCGATACCGAGACGCTTCAAGCCAGTGGCCGCAGACACCGTGGAGGGATCCGGTTTTCGCGAGGGTTCCGGGCGAGACTATAGCGCCCGCGATGCGGCGGCAACTTTGCCGGTCCTTGTGACGGATTTGGGGCCGCTTCCTCCTCCCTCTCCCGCAACGAGAAGGTGGCTCGCGCAGCGAGCCGGGTGAGGGCCGCTCGGCGTCGCAACGCTGGCACCCTAGAGCGCCTCACCCGAGCCTTCTCCTCTCCGGGGAGAAGGAGCGCAGGCAGGCGCCATGCCGAAAGATCAGTGCAACCCGGCGGCCACCTTGAACGTGGCTTGCGTCTTGCGCTTGACCTCGTCGACCGTCACGCCGGGGGCGAGCTCGATCAGCGTCATGCCGCCGCCGCCCTTGCGGTCGATGTTGAACACCGCGAGGTCGGTGATCACCATATCGACCACGCCGGCGCCGGTGAGCGGCAGGCTGCATTTGTGCAGGAGCTTGGGCTCGTCCTTGGCGGTGTGCTCCATGATCACCACCACCTTCTTGACGCCGGCGACCAGGTCCATGGCGCCGCCCATGCCCTTCACCATCTTGCCCGGGATCATCCAGTTGGCGAGGTCGCCGTTCTCGGCGACCTGCATGGCGCCGAGCAGCGCGATGTCGATGTGGCCGCCGCGGATCATCGCGAAGCTGTCCGCCGAGGAGAAGAAGCTGGTGGTGGGGATCTCGGTGACGGTCTGCTTGCCCGCATTGATGAGGTCGGGGTCTTCCTCGCCCTCGTACGGGAACGGGCCGAAGCCGAGCATGCCGTTCTCGCTCTGCAGCTGCACGCTCATGCCCTTGGGAATGTAGTTCGACACCAGGGTCGGGATGCCGATGCCGAGATTGACGTAGAAGCCGTCGCGCAGCTCCTTGGCGGCGCGCTCGGCCATCTGCTCGCGGGTCCAGGGCATGGGGGCGCTCCGTTTTATCGTCGAATGCTAGACTTCCGCGCCCGCCGCCGCGGCGGCGGGCCGCTTGCGCACGGTGCGCTGCTCGATGTGCTTCTTCGCGTTCGGCACGTGGATGAGGCGTTGCACGAACACGCCGGGCGTGACGATGTGGTCGGGATCGATCTGGCCGGGCTCGAACAGATGCTCGACCTCCGCCACCGTGACCTTGCCGGCGGTCGCCATCATCGGATTGAAGTTGCGCGCGGTCTTGCGATAGACGAGGTTGCCTTCGGTATCGCCCTTCCACGCGTGCACGATCGCGAGGTCGGCGACGATGCCGCGCTCCATGATGTAGCGCTCGCCGTCGAACACGCGCTCCTCTTTCCCTTTGGCGATGTCGGTGCCGGCGCCCGTGCGGGTGTAGAAGGCCGGGATGCCGGCGCCGCCGGCGCGGATGCGCTCGGCGAGCGTGCCCTGCGGGTTGAACTCGATCTCGAGCTCGCCGGCGAGGAACTGCTGCGCGAAGGTCTTGTTCTCGCCGACGTAGGACGAGATCATTTTCTTGACCTGCCGTGTCTCGAGCAGCAGGCCGAGCCCGGCACCGTCGACGCCCGCATTGTTGGACACGATGGTGAGGTTCTTCACGCCCGCGTCGCGGATCGCGATGATCAGCGTCTCGGGAATGCCGCACAGGCCGAAGCCGCCGGCCATGATCAGCATGTCGTCCTTGAGCAGGCCGGCGAGCGCCGCCTTGGCGTCGGGATAGACTTTTTTCATGACAACTCCGCTCGCGCCCGGTGAATTGGCAAATCTCTAGCCAGCGCCGGGAGCGTGATCAAGGGCGCCGGCGCCGCGGCGTGCAGGGCCATCGCATATAAGATGAGCACAACGCCTGCGCCCCCGACCCCGCTTGCGGGGGAGGGTGGGGAGGGGGCTTTCACCGCTTGCTCCCAATGTGCGGAGAGAGCCCCTCTCCGGCTCTCCCTCACGAGCGCGGGGAGAGGCCGCGGGCAGGGTGCTCACATCACTGATGACTAATGCGCTTGCCGCGCAAGCCGCGGTCCGTGCGGCACCTGCCGCACATCAGCCGCGGCGATCTCGGCGATCATCTTGTTGACGATCGCCGTCCCGAACGAGTTGAAGTTCTGCGCCACCATCACGAAGGCGCCGGGGCCGCCGATCACGTTCGCCTCGTAGTACTTGTCGAGCCCGCCCGGCGGGTTGGTGTGCTCGGCGTTCCACGACAGCGGGTGCTCGCTCAGGATGACGAGGCCGTTGATGGTCACGCCCTTGGCGAGGGCCTCGTCGCGCGCGAGGCGCACGTCGCGGCCGGCGTTATTGGTGCCGTCGCCCGAGATGTCGATGGTGCGCCGCGGCGCGTCGAATGGCGCTTTGTCGAGCTGCGCCATCGAGAACTCGATCGCGCCGCTGATCGAGGTGCGGTCCTGGAACGAGCGCGGCGCCTCGGCGAGCGCGGAGGCGAACTGCTGAGCGCTCGCGGCATCGCCGATCATGGTCCAGTCGATCACCACGCGCTGGAAGCCCATCCCGGACCATTCGACGAAGATCACCGCGATGCGGTGATGCGGCCCCGAGCGGATCGCCTCGAGGACGCGCGGGCTGGTGATCGCCGCCGCGTAGCCATCGCGCTGCAGCTGGAACTTGTCCTGGTCGATGCTGCGCGACACGTCGACCGCGAACACGAGCAACAGGTCGACCGTCTCGGCGGCGGATGCGATCGCAGGAAAGAACAGCGCGGCCGCCACGACGGCAGTCGCGAGACAACGCAACGTCAACCGAGTCCTTCGCCGCATGCTGGCCTCACGGCTCAGCCCCGGAGGGAGACTAGCGCACTTTTCCCGCGGCGTCATATCGCGCCGGTGGTCGACGCCGCATAAAATTTGCTCGCGGTTGCACATGAGGTGAGCAGGGCAATGTGCGCTTCCTCTCCCGCTGCGGGCCGCTGCGGGGGAGCGCAGGCAGCGTGCCAAGTCTCAAATGCGATCGCCCTGATGGTCCGGTAGGGGGAGAGGGCGCGCAAGAACCGAGCGCGTGCTTATTTGGCGGGCTGGGCCGCGGGCTGCGCCACCGGGAATGCGACCTCCACCAGCGTGCCGTCATCGACCTTGCTGGTGATGGTGAAGCGGGCGCGGTTCGCCTCGGCGAGCGCGCGGGTGAGCGGCAGGCCGAGCCCGGTTCCGCCCGAGCCCCAGCGCGCCGTCGTCGCGAGCGGGCGGAACGGCTCCAGCGCGACGCCGAGCTCCTTCTCGTCCATGCCGATGCCGGTGTCGCGCACCCGCAGCAGGATGTCGCCCGCGTCCGATTGCGCGGTCGAGACGATCACCTGCCCGCCGGCGCCCGTGAACTTGATCGAGTTGGACAGAAGGTTGAGCACGACCTGGCGCAGCGAGCGCGCATCGGCGGTGACCGGCCGCAGGCCCGGGTTGAGTGACGTGCGGATGATGATGCGCTCGCGATTGGCCTGCGGTTGCATCAGCGTGACGGCGTCCTGCACCAATTCGTTGAGGTTGAGATCCGCGAAGCTGAGCTCGAGCTTGCCCTGCTCGATCTTGGCGAGGTCGAGCAGGTCGTTGATCAGCGCCACCACGTGATCGCCGGCGCCGCGGATGTCCTTGAGATACTCGCGGTAGCGCTCGTTGCCGATCGGGCCGAAGCGCTCCTCCAGCATGACCTCGGCGAAGCCGATGATCGAGTTGAGCGGCGTGCGCAGCTCGTGGCTGACCTTGGCGAGGAAGTCGGATTTGGCGGTCGACGCCTTCTCGGCCGCGGCGCGCGCGGCGGCGAGCTCGCGCTCGGCCTTCGTCCACGGCGTGTTGTCGCGCAAGACCGCGAACACGCGCTGCGAGTCGTCGGCCGCGTCCCCGGCAATGCGCCCGAGGGTCATGAACAGCGGGATGGTGCCGCCCTGGCTCACCTCGCCGGTGAACTCGCGGCCGTCGTGGATCAGGCCGCCGACGCCGCCGCGCGCGACGGCGTCGAGATATTCGAGCGCCGCCGGGCGGCTCGCCGGCGCGAACAGGTCGGCGAAGCGGCGTGTCGCGAGCTCGGCCGCGCTGTGGCCGAACAGCGCCTCGGCGCTGCGGTTGGCGGAGACGATGCGGCCATCCGGCTCGATCACCACGACGCCGTCGGTGGCGGTGTCGAGGATGGTCTTGAGCTCGCGCGCCTGCGCCTCGGCGAGCCGCAGCGACCGCTCGGTCGCTTGTTGGGCCGCTTGCAGGCTCGCGTGGGCCGCGCGCAGCGAGGCCTCATGCGACTGGCGCGACGCCTCGGTCTCGTGCAGCGACGCTTGCGTGGTGTTGAGCGATGCTTCGCTCGCCTGCAATGAAGCCTGGGCGGCCTGCAACGCAGCTTCCGCCGCGGCGAGCCGCGCCTCGCTCGCCTGCAATGATGTCTGCGCCGTGTGCAGCGCCGTCTCGGCCGCTTTCAGGCGGGCGTCGAGCTCGGTCGGCATCAGCATGAGGGCGAGCGCGCTCTCGCCGTCCCAGGCGATGGAGAAGAGCCGCGCCTCGACCGGCCGCCGGTCGCCGCGCGCGGTGGCGATCGTGAGCCGCTTGCTGGCGTCGCCCGACTCGGCCGCCTCTGCCGCCGTTCCGGTATCGCCTTCGACGAACAGGCTGTCGAGCCCGCCCGCCGCGGCGAGCGCATGGATGTGCGGATAGCCCGTCCATTCGAGGAAAGCGCGGTTGGCATAGAGCAGCGTGTCGAGCCGATAGACCAGGACGCCGACCGGGATGCGATCGAGCAGCGAGCGTTGGCTCGTCGCTTCCTGGCGTTCCCCTTGCCGTTCCTGTTGCGGTTCTTGCCGCCGCCCTGGCTCGGGCGCTTGCGTCGGCGCCGGCATCGCGGCCGCGGCCTCTGCGGGTGACGCTTGCGCCGCGACGCCCGGCTCGGCCGCCGCCTCGCCCGTCGCCTTCTCGGCGCTCGACTCTTGGGCGCCCTCGCCCTTCAGGCGCGCCGTGAGCTCGCGCGCGAGCTCATGGAAGGCGTTGCGCTCGACCGGGCTCAGGGCCGGCGATCTCGCCTCCGCGGCCGGCGCCGGGGTGCGAAACGGAACCACATTGGGCGCCGAGGGCACGACCGTCAACGTCGCGCCGGTCGCGGCGCCGCCATCGCCGGCAGGGGTCGTAGTGGCGGCAGGCCGAAGCTGCGTGCCCGCATGCGCCGAGCGCCGCATCACCGCGAGCATCGCCAGGCGATCGACGTCGCGGCAGACGCCGAAACCGCGATAGCCGAGGAAGGTGCGGTTGCGGTCATAGATCGGCAGGCCGGACAGCTCGACCTTGAGCCGGTCGGCGATGCCGTCGACCGGCCACGACACCGTGATGCCGCTCCAGGTGTCGCGCGTCGCCACCGCGCGCGCGACCTGGTTCTCGGGGTCGAGCGCAAGCTCGTCGTTGATCTCGTCCCACGGGCGCCCGAGCGTGACCGCAACGCGCGGGCCGATCACCTCGGTGAACTCGTCGGAGCCGAGCGTGAAGCGCTCGTTCGCATCCATCTGCCAGACGAACCGCAGCGGATGGCGGCGCTCGCCGGCCGGCACGTCGGCGGTGTGCGGCGTCGTTGCGGCTCCTGCGATACTGTCGTCCTCTTCCGGTTCTTCCGGCGCCGCATCCGGCACGGTCTGCGCCGCGGCCATGGGTGTATCGATGGGCGCCGCCGCGGGTCGATCCGCGATGCCCTCGGGCATGTCGGGCGCGACCGGCGGTGCTTCGGGGACGACCGGCGCCGCCGGCGCGGTCGGCGGTGCCTCGACTTCGGGTGGCGGCTCCGCGGGCATGCGGGGCGGCTCGGCCACCGCCGTCGGCGCCAGCAGCTGCGCTGCCGCCGCGGGCGCTGCTACGAAGGTCATCGCCAGCGCGGTGCTCGCATCGGTGCCGAGGCGATCGATGGTCACGTGGCCGAGCGGGATATCGCCCTCCGCATGGCCGGCCCCCGCCGCATCGCTGCCGAGCCGCTCGGCCCCGAGCGCCGCGAGCGTGACGGGGCCGCCGAGGCGCGCGCGCGCTTCCGCGGTCGCGTGCAGCAGGCTTCCGTCCGGCGCGAACACCGCGACGCCGAGCCCAGTGCCGTCATACAGGCGGCGCAGCCGCTCCGCGAGCGTGAGCGAGGGGCCGGCCGGCTCCATCGCGACCACGAGCGCGCCGGCGGTGTGGTCGGCGAGCGTCACGCGCGAGCAGCTGCACAGGAGGGCGCGCCAGAAGCCGGTGCCGAAGCCGCGCAGGCGCTCGAGCCGGGCGGCGCCGCCGAGCCGCAGCGTGCCGAGCAGGCGCGCGATCTGGGCCGCGGTCTGGTCGCGCGGGTCGAAACGACGTGCCGCAAGCAGCGCCGGCGAGGAGAGGCCGAAGATCGCGGCCCCGACCGGATTGGCCCACAGGATGCGGGTGGCGTCGGTGCTCCACAGCCATGCGGGCGCTGCGCTGGTCGCGAGAGCCGCGAGCCGCGGGTCGCGCAGGAAGGCGAGATGGTTGGCCAAGTCGCTCATACGATGCACGCTGGGTCCGGCGTCGGACGATGTAAGGTCAATAAAATCTTAATAATGCCGGCCTGCCGGGACGTCCACGCAAAGGGCGGCGCTGTCCGCTGCTAAACGCGGCTAACCTTAATTGCCGCCGGCATCGCGTTTGGCCATGGCGCGGCGGCAGCGCGCGGCTTCCGCGGAGCAGCGTTTTGTCGCGCCCTTGCGCGGAACTTCGACGGGCTTGGCGCGTTTGATCTCGCATCCCGAGGGGAAGTTCCTCGCTTCGCCGCAGATGAGCCATCGCGGTCCGTATCTTGATGCGGCCCGCACGGGGGCGGCCGCCATTTTTGTGCAATGCAATATTTTCTATTGCAATGCACCAAGACGGCTGCTATATGAGGATTGCACAAGAAGAAAGGCGTAGGTGCCTGGTTGCGCTTGCGTCGAAACCGACAACCGCAAAACCGCCCAAACCAGCGCCGGACCGGGACCAGAGACGGGAGAGTCCGCGCCAGAGGATGAGATCCCAATGTCTGAGGCCAACACCAGCACGCAACGTCCGCAAGTGTCCCCGTTTCCCGGCTTCCCGGGAGTGGAGACGCCTGCCGCTTTCCGCGACATCGCCGAGAAGAGCCTGTCGCACGCCAAGGAAAACTACGAGAAGATGAAGTCCGTCGCCGAGGAGGCGACCGGCGTCCTCGAGGACACCTACGCGAGCGCCAGCAAGGGCGCGACCGACTACGGCCGCAAGGTGATCGAGCTCACCCGCGAGAACACGAACGCGGCGTTCGATTTCGCCACCGAGCTGCTCGGCGCCAAGACGCTCTCGGAAGTGATCGAGCTCACGACCGCGCACGCGCGCAAGCAGTTCGAGGCGCTGACCGAGCAGGGCAAGGAACTCGCCGCGCTCGCCCAGAAGGTCGCGACCGAGGCGGCCGAGCCGATCAAGGAAGGCATGACCAAGGCGGCCCGCAAGGCGGCCTGAGCGTCGCGCTCGTTGTGATGTGATGCGTGGTGGCCGGGCTCGTCCCGGCCATCTTTTTTTGCGGGTACGACGCAGGGGCAGGGGGAGCGGGCTGGCTGCCAACTCATCGCGGCCTTGCCAAAAATGTCCCGTCCTCCTACGTTCCGGCCCGCTCGCACAGAGCCCGTGCAGCTGTAGCTCAGCGGTAGAGCGCCTGACTGTGGATCAGGAGGTCGGTGGTTCGAGACCACCCAGCTGTACCAAGCCACGGCGGAAACATGGCCATCGCCAGCAAATACGTCTTCATCGTCGCGATGGACGTCGCGCCCGAGAAGGAGGCGCTGTTCAACGAGGTCTACGACACCGAGCACATCCCGAACCTCAAAAAGGTCCCGGGCGTGCTGTCGGTCACGCGGATGAAGACCGAGCCGGCGGCGTTCAACATCGGCGGCGAGCGGCGCACGCTGACCGGCGAGGGCGAGCCCACTTACGTTGCGATCTACGAGATCGAGAGCCCGCAGGTGCTGCTGAGCCCCGAATGGGCCAAGGCCGGCGAGCTCGGCCGCTGGCCGACCGAGGTGAGGCCATTCACCCGCAACCGCCGCCACGTGGTGCGCAAGGTGGTGTAGCGCGCACCAACCATACACTCCGTCACTTCACCTTGATGCTCGCCGCCTTGATCACCTTCGCCCATTTCTCCGTCTCCGCCGCGAGGTAGGCGCCGAAAGCGTCCGGCGTGTAGACGAGCGGCAGCACGGTCAGGTCGTCGATACGCTTCTTGATTCCCTCATCGACGAGGCACGCGTTGACGTCGCGGTTGAGCCGCGCGACGATCGCGGGCGGCGTGCCGCGTGGGGCGCCCGTGCCCGCGAAGGCGACCGCCTCGTATCCCGCAAAGGTCTGGGTCAGCGCCGGCACGTCGGGCAGGGCGTCTATGCGCTTGGCGCTCAGCACCGCGAGCGGGCGCACGGCGCCGGTGCGCATATGCGGCAGGTCGGATGCCACCACGTTGGCGGCCTCAACTTGGCCGCTCAACAGGTCGGTGAGCAGCGGCGCGCCGCCCTTGTAGGGGATATGCACCAACTCGATGCCGGCGCGCATCTTGAAGAGCTCGCCGGCGACCTGCGAGATCGTGCCGGTGCCGTAGGACGCGAGCATCATCCGGCCGGGGCTCGCCTTGGCGAGCGCGATCAGCTCGGCGATGGTCCGCGCCGGCACCTTCGGATCGAGCTCGATGACGAGCGGATAGGCGACGAGGCCCGACACCGGCGCGATCTCCTTGAGGAAATCGAACGACAGGTCGGAAAAGAGGCTGGTGTTGATCGCGTTGCTGACGCCGCCCCACGGCAGCGTGTAGCCGTCGGGCGCGGCGCGGACCACGTACTCGGTCGCGATGTTGGCGCCGCCGCCGGGCGGGATCCAGTGCACCGGCCGCGTCGGATAGTCGAGCGCGCGGGCCCCGGGCGCAAGAAGCGCGAGTGCGGCCGCCGCGGACAGCAACGATCGGCGCGCGAGGCGTGCCACCATGGCGCCGCTCCAGGGTCGCGCCGCCGCAGAGGCCGGCGGCGCCTGCGATCCTCGAGGTTTTGTCGTCGGAATGCCGCCCGCCGCGGGCATCGTCGCCGCCTTCGATTTGCGGAGGTTCGGCATGTCCGCTGGCAGCTCGAGCGTCAGGCTACATCAGAGGTCTTTCGCGCGTAAGGCGCGAATTTCGGCGGCGGTACCGACAGATTTCGCCGCGCCGCCGTCCGACGCGAGCGCGTATACAACTTGCACTGGTGAGCAACGGACGTTGGCTCAACCATTTTCCGCCGCCGCGCAGAACGAACCCAATCGATCAGATCTCCCTGTCATCTCTGAGCTTTTCGCGATCGCAGGTCGTCCCAGGCGGCGCCGCAGAATGCCTCGAGCGCGCGCGAGCGCCGAAACAGCGCCCGGCGCTCGTAGCGATCGAGCCGGAGAATCTCGCGGGCGACGTCGGCGCCCTCGAGGAGCCTCTGCGTCGCCGCGAGGCGGACGCTGCGCACGCGCACGAGGTCGATCTGCGCCTCGGCGATCCGGGTAGCGGCGGTGCGGCTCGCCGCGCTCGCGCCCTCGCCCGCGATGGCACGGGCGAGCGCCGCGACCTCCGGGGCGAGCGCCGCGTCGGCGAGGACCGGCAGGCTCAGGCCATGGCGCCAGGCATTGCGCGCCGCGGTCGTCTTGCCGGCACGCGTGCGCGGGCCGGTGCTGCGCGCTGCGTTGTCGCGGTTGGCGCGTCGTTGCGCGCGGCTGATCATCCTGCTTCTCCTGCTGCTTCGCTCGGAGATGGCGCCGGCGGGGGCACCTCGGCGAGCTCGGCCTCCTCGATCGGGCGCATCTGCGTCGCGGCGGCGAGGCGGTCGGCGAAGTCGGCGCGATGGAAGCCGATCTCGCGCAGCGCGGCGGCGCGGCGCGCCTCCAGGCTGGCGATCATCTGCTCGATGCGCTCGAACTCGTCGAGGTGAAGCGCGAAGGCGCTGCCAAGGGCGGCCGCGTGATCGAGGCCCGCCCTTTCGAGCCGGTCGCGCACGTCGCCGATCGCCGTGATCTCGCGCGCCGACCAGCGCCGGCCGAGCTCGTCAGCCCCCGACACCGTTTCGCCCAGGCTGCGCAGCAGCGCCGCCATGCCCTCCGCGCGCACGGCCGCGAGGCGGCCGGCCCTGAAGCGGCGCAGCCGCTCGATCTCCCAATAGTGATTGACCGCGTCGCGCAGCCACATCTCCTCGAGGATGCCGGTGGGGCGCACGCACGCCGTCGTGTCGGCGAGGAGCTTCGCATAGGCGTCCGCATCCTCGCCCCCGGCGAGCGGGGTGTGCAGCGCGATCATAGGTGCGATCATGGGTACGTTTCCGGGTCCGTTTCCGGGTGCGTTTCTGGGTGCGCTCGCCCGGGCGGGCAGGCGGGGCAGAGAAGGCGTGGTCGTGATGGTCATGCTTCGTCTCCGTGGGAGTGGATCATGGGGTGAGTGGGAACCCCGGCGAGCACTGCGGCGCGCCGGCCGAACGGGCCGAAAACGAAATACAGGCGATCTGCAATGGAAATTTTCGGCCGATTACAATGCAACGCATTCCACCGGCGAGCGAAAATGCACCGTCGCGGAAACAATGGATATCAATGGAAGAGCAACGCAAAGAACAATGGAACGACGAACCGAAAGGCGAGCGACGACGACGGCCGATTGCGGCGCCGTGTCATGGCGCCGTCCGTTCGGTTCGCGCCGATGAAAAAATCCCTCGTGTAAAATACAGGGGATTTACAGGGCGCCGATGTGCCCGAAATACAGGGAAACCGATTGAAACAACGACCGAAAAGGCGCGGGCGACGAACAGCAGCAAAAACAGAAAGAACAGGGAGCATTTGCAGGGCGGCGATTGCTCCTTTCGCGCGGGCCGACCATCTGCAGAGGCGCGACACCGAGGTCACGCCTCTTTGCGGCGATTCGTAGGATCAATCCTTCGACGCCACGCGCGGATGGGTTTCCCTGCGTCCGCGCGCGGTCAACCACCCTACGCCGCCTCAAAAGCAAACCGCGCCCGACGCGGTGCGGCTCCGGACGCGCGAATGTCACTCTGCACTTAATGCCATGCGCCGTTCGCGCCGGCATCGCAAGCACAATCCAATCTATCCCCGCTATTCAGGGTCGGGCCGACGATCGCGCGATGTCGGCGCTTGATGTCGCCATGACGCTGAGGCGGCGGGAAGGCGCGCATCACGGGACTTCCGCCAGGAGCCGAATACGAGCCGAATACGAGCCAGATGCGAGCCAGATACGCGCCCGATACGAGATCATGGCGCCTTCCCCGACGTGCGGGCTTCGGGCTAGATTTTGCCGTGACGATCCGAACGGGTGTTTGCATCCGGCACGTGACGAGCAACGGAGATGCCGATGATGCATCAGGATGTTCGCGGTTTTCGCGGCCCTCGCCGGCGCGACAGGATCAGCGGGTGCCCAGGAATGGCCGACCGCTTGCCATGAACCTTCGTCGCCGGGATCTTCTGCAAATCGCGGGCGCTGCCGCCGCGCTCCCCATCGTGTCGCCGACCGCAAGGGCGGACACGAGTGCGGACACGTATCCGGCGCGGCCGGTGCGCATCATCGTTCCGTTCGGCGCCGGCGGCCCGTCCGACATCGTCACGCGCCTGGTCGGCCAATCCTTGTCGGCGCGGCTCGGCCAGCAATTCATCGTCGAGGACCGACCGGGCGGCAGCGGCAATATCGGGACCGAGGCCGTCGTTCGCGCAGCCCCGGATGGCTACACGCTGCTGATGGTCGGTCCGCCGAACGCGACGAATGCGACGCTGTACGACGATCTCAGGTTCGACTTCATCCGCGACATCGCACCCGTCGCCCTCATCGGCCGCGTCACCGTCATCATGGTGGTGAACCCGTCGGTGCCGGCGAAGTCCGTCCCCGAGTTCATCGCTTACGCCAGGGCCAATCCCGGCAAGATCGACATGGGATCCGCCGGCAACGGAACGACCGCGCATATGTCGGGCGAGCTGTTCAAGATGCTGGCCGGCGTCGAGCTGGTTCACGTCCCCTACCGCAGCCAGGCGCAAGCGCTCGCCGACCTGATCGCCGGGCGGGTCCAGGTGATGTTCGACACCACGCCGCCGTATCTGCCGCACATCAAGGCGGGCGAGCTGCGCGCGCTGGCGGTGGGGAGCGCAAAACACTGGGCGGCCATGCCGGAGCTGCCGACCATCGCGGCGTCCGTGCCCGGCTACGAGTCGGGCGGCTTTTACGGGTTCGGGGCGCCGCGCGGCACGCCGTCCGCGATCATCGGCAAGCTCAACGCGGCGACCAACGCCAGCCTGAACGACGCGACCGTGAAAGCGCGGCTTACCGACCTCGGCGTGACGGCACTTCCGGGTACGCCTGCCGATTTCGGCAAGTTGATCGCCGACGAAACCGAGAAGTGGGGCAAGGTCATCCGGACGGCGCACATAAAACCCGAGTAGTACGGCTTCGCCTCTCAATGGCTCGCTGGCGAGACGTTCATGAGGAAGCATAGGCTCCGATTACCGAGCGCCGGCGCGACTGCGGCCTTCATCGGCCTATCCATGATCGTCGCAACCGCCGCGGCGCAGTCCGTCTCGGTTGCGCCGGCGACGATGCCACGCGTCGGCACGGTCGACGAACGCTATCAATCCTATAACGTGGAAATGGTCGAGGTGACGGGCGGAAGGTTCTGGCGCCCGTATGGCTTGGATCCAAAGGCCTCCCGCCGGCAAGCTCCGCCGTCCGCGGTCGGCACGGCGCAGGGCCATACCCCGACGGGCATGAGCTCGACCCTCCATGCGTATCGGCCCCCGATTGATCTGACGAATGCGCGCCTGCGCAAGCTCGCCGCCGCTCTCGGACCTTCCTATATGCGGGTCAGCGGGACGTGGGCCAACAACACCTATTTCGCGGACACCGACCAAACATCCGGTGACCCACCGCCGGGATTCGGGAGCGTGCTCACCCGCCAGCAATGGCGCGGCGTCGTCGACTTCGCCAAGGCCGTCGACGCCGGCATCGTGACCTCTTTCGCCATCGGCATCGGAACGCGCGATGCCCAAGGCGCCTGGACCGCGGAACAAGCAGGCCGCTTTCTTGCCTATACGCGCTCGATCGGGGGCCGCATCGTCGCCGCGGAGTGGATGAACGAGCCGAACCTGGCCGTCATGGGGGGCGCGCCTGCCGGCTATTCTGCCGCGGACTACGGACGCGATTTCAAGATCTTCCACGCGTTCGCGAGGCATGCGGCGCCCGACATGCTGATCCTCGGCCCCGGCGCGGTCGGCATCACCTCCGGCCATGCCGACGCAGCGGCGCTGACGGCGCACAACATCCTCGCGGCCTCGTCGCCCGCCCATGTCGACGTCCTCTCGTATCACCACTACGGCGCGCTCTCACTTCGTTGCGTGGCCCAGGATCATCAGACCACGCCGGCAGCGGCGCTCTCGGAAGAGTGGCTGCGGCGCACGGACGAGGCTCTCGCCTTTCACCGCAAGCTCCGCGACGAGCTCGAGCCCGGCCGGCCAATCTGGCTGACCGAAACCGCGGAGGCGGCGTGCGGCGGCGATCCGTGGGCCGGCACGTTTCTCGATACTTTCCGCTATCTCGACCAGCTCGGCCGCCTCGCCAGTCAGGGCGTGCAGGTCGTCGCCCACAACACGCTGGTCGCGAGCGACTACGGGCTCCTGAACGACAAGACGCTGGAGCCCAAGCCGAACTACTGGGGGGCCCTGCTGTGGCGGCGGCTCATGGGGACGACGGTGCTCGAGGCCGGCGTTCCGATCCGCGAAGGCCTCCACGTCTATGCGCATTGCCTGCGCGGCACGTCGGGAGGCGTGGCGCTCCTCGCGATCAACAATAGCCGGACACGATCGACTTCGCTCGCGCTCCCGGTCGAGGCTGACGGCTTTTCGCTCACGGCCGAGGAGCTCGAGGCGTCTCATGTCAGTCTGAACGGACACGAGCTCGGACTCGGCGCCAGTGACGAGCTTCCCGCCTTCAGAGAAAGGCGTCTTGGGCCAGGCGACGTAGAGCTTGCCCCCGCGAGCATCACGTTCCTGGCAATCGCGGATGCAAGAAACCCAAGTTGCCGCAGCTGAAGACGGATCGCAAAGCTCGCGCCCGGCCGGGATGATCACCGCCCCAGAAACTTGCTCAGCATGCCGCCGCCGTTCTCCCAGAACACCAGCGCCACGCCCATCAGCGAGCCGCCGGCGACCACGCCCGATGCGATCGGCAAGGTCAGCTCCTCGGCAAGCTGCGGTCTGCGGCGCTCGACCACGAGCGCGATCAGCGCGCCGAGGAAGAACAAGAGCCCGTAGTACCAGTTGAACACCCAGGCGAGGCCGAAGGCAGACGCCGAGGGAAGATAGTCGCGATATCGCGGCAGCACGGCTGGTGCGAGGGTGAGCGCGACGCCGACGATGCCGCCGGCGAGGATCAGCCACAGCTTGGCGGGTTCGAGCGACGTGAGGCCGCGGGCGAGCGCGATGGCGACGGCGGACCAGGTCTGCGCGGCCGGCGCCGGGAACTGGTCGGTGCCGAGCACCGATGCGTCCGGCACCAGCGCCGCGAACGTGAGGACGCTGACGATCGTGCCGATGAAGATGCCGGAGAATTGCGCCACGAACTGCCGGCGCGGGTTGGCGCCCAGGAGATAACCGCTCTTGAGGTCGGTGAGCAGGTCGGCGGATGATGTCGCGGCGCCGGCCGTGATGTTGGCGCTCATCAGGTTGATGTTGACGTTGCCCGGGCTCATCGCGCCGAAGAAAAGCTGCGTGACCTTGCCCATGGCGCCGACCGGCGTGGTGTCGGTCTCGCCGGTGACGCGGCAGGCGACGAGCGCCAGCCAGAAGGCGAGCAGCACCGCGACGATGCTCTGCCAGACCGGCATCGCGAAGCTGACGTGCCCGAGCCACGCCAGCGCGACGAGCGACACGATCTGGCCGGCGGCGAACCAGCTCATCGGCGCCTCGACACGGCTCCACTCGCTCCGGGTGGCGGGCTTGAAGGTGAGCATATGTGCGAGATCGTCGAACGCACGCAACGCGGTGCGCCAGGTCATAAGGAAGCTCACCAGCCCGGCGGCCACCATGCAGGACGAGCCGAACCACAGCGTCCATTGCACGATGGTCGCGAAGCCCGTGCCTTCGATGACGCCGTTGCGCTGCAGAATCGGCACGACCACGGCCCAGCACAATGTGCCGGAGATCAACACGGTGGCGCAGACCCGCATACCGATGATGGCGCCGGCGGCGAGAAAGATGAAATCCCAGGAGAAGATGACGGTGCGGCCGGCCCACGCCGCGTAGTGACTGCCGAGCAGCCACTTCTGCAGGTCGACCAGCAGCGCCGCGCTGGAAAAGCGTCCGAGGCTTGGGGCGATCGTAGCGAGACCTTCCGCCCAGATCTTGTCGAGCGCGGCAATGAGCCCCGCGAGGCCCAGCGCCTTGGCGGCGCGCAGGCCGCGGGAGCTTCTGGCATGCAGCGCGCGCAAGGTCTCGGCCGCCGCGATGCCGGACGGAAAGCGCAGCTGCTCGATATTGATCATCTGCCGCTTCATCGGGATCGCCATCGTCACGCCGAGCACGGCGAGGAAGAATACCCAGGCGAGCATCAGCGGCACCGACATCGACTGGTGATTGATGATGATGTAGGCCGCAAAGGCGGAGATCAGCGTGCCGCCGGTGGAGTAGCCGGCGGCGCTCGCGGTCGACTGCATGCAATTGTTCTCGAGGATGGTCATCGGCGTGCGGGCGACGCCGATCTTGAGCAGGCTCGTCCAGATCGCGTACGACAGAATGCTCGCCGTGATGGCGACGCCGAAGCCCCAGCCGGCCTTGAGCCCGATGTAGAGGTTGGTCAGCGACAGCAGCCCGCCGAGACACGCGCCCATCAGCACCGCCCGCACGGTCAACTGCGCCATGCGGTCGCCGCGGCCGCGATAGACCTGCTCGTACCATTGTCGCTCGATCTCGTCGGGCGTGCCTGCAAATGCGGCGACGTGCAGCGGCGGGTCCGGCTCGTCGGTGGCTTCAACCGAGAGATTCATCTGGGGAACAGTGCCTTGGGTAGAGAAGGGGGCATCGATGGTGATCTCGGGCGGCCGTCCGCAGCGAATGAGCGCTTTTCCTTTTGTGCGGCGGGCACGGTGGCTGCGCTCCCTTCCCCGCGTGCGCCCGCGTGCGGGCGAGGCCGGGAAGGGGGCGCGCGCCCCTTGCTCCGGAGTCGCGGAGAGAGCCCTCTCCAACTCTCCCCGCAAGCGGCGGAGAGGGCGCAGAGACGAGTGCAAGCGGCGGAATCGTCACTTCTTCAGTCGTGCAGCATTCCCACTCCCGTCGTCGGCAGCGCGCGCCTCCACGACCCGTTGCAGCAAATTCGGCGACACGTTCCACCGCCCGTCCGCCTCGGTCACGACGGTGACGGTCTGCTTGTTGTAGCGTGTGACGATGCCGACCACGGGCGGGCGCCCGGCGGGCTGGAACATCACGCGGTCGCCGATGCTGAAATCGAGCATCTTCTTGTGCGAGCGCATCTGATGGAGAAAGCGCAGGCGCTCGACGATGCGGCGGTTGAGGTCGACGAGCTCGGCCTCGGTCAGGGCGTCGATATCGATCGGCATTCGGGGTCCCGGTAGCAAAAGATGTGCGGCCACTGCGACCGCCGAAGGTGACCACGGCGTGGCGGTGCTGTCGAGGGCATTCGCGCGTGAGATGTGTACGGTGCTCGCGCTGCCTCTTCGCGCGTCTTCGCAGGGAGAGGGTCGGGGTGAGGGCTCTTTCCACGCACTCCGAACTGCCAATTCGAAGCAAGCGGCGCCCATCGCCCCAATCCTCGCCCTCTGCCTACGTCGTAACTACAGGAGAGGGAGCTTCGCGCCGTCGCAAGCGTCTTGCGGGAACCAGCTGCACCGCCGCCGCGTTGAGCGAGACAGGTCGGTGGCCGGCGCGCGTCGTGCGTGGGGGCGGTCGCGCGATCGCGCGCGCATTCGTCCGCCCCATCTGCGAGGTTCGCCATGCAGCAGCCGGCTCATCCGAGCGCCGAACGGATTCCGGAGGAGCCGTTCGCGGTCGTGGCGAGCGCATCGACGGCGCATCCGCACCGCACGCTGAAGCACGGCGACACATTCATTCTGGTCGATACGCACGGCGACATCGGCGTCTTTCCCGAGGGCGGGGAGGGCCTCTTCCATTGCGATACGCGGTTTCTGTCGCGGCTCGCGCTCACATTGGAGGGCGCGCGGCCGCTGCTGCTCGGCTCCAATCTCTATGACGACAACTCGATGCTCACCGTCGACCTCACCAACCCGGATCTCTGGCGCGGCGGGCACATCGCATTGCCCAAGGACACCATCCACATGGTGCGCACCATTTTCCTATGGCAAGGGACCGCCTACCAGCGGATGGCCATCGGCAATTACGGCGAGCAGCCGGTCGAGCTCAATCTCGCGATGACGTTCGATGCCGATTTTGCCGATTTGTTCGAGGTGCGCGGCACGCCGCGCCGGCGGCACGGGACGATAGCGCGCAGCGTCATCGAACCGTCCCGCGTGCTGATGTCCTATCGCGGGCTCGACGGCAAGGCGCGGCGCACGGCGCTCGCCTTCGATCCCGATCCGACCCTGCTGCAGGCCAAGTCGGCGTCCTACCGGATCGCGCTCGAGCCTGGTCAGGTGAGGACGATCTATGTGTTCGCGAGCTGCGACGGGGAGGTGATGCCGAAGCCGCGGCCGTTCCTGCGCGGCCTGCGCTCGGCGCGGCGCGACCTGCGCAACGCCTCGCGCAACGCCACCACGGTCGAGACCGGCAACGACATCTTCAACGAGGTGCTGTGCCGATCGATGTCCGATCTGTGCATGTTGATCACCGACACGCCGGAAGGACCTTATCCCTACGCCGGCATTCCCTGGTACTCGACCACGTTCGGCCGCGACGGCCTCGTCACCGCGATGCAGATGCTCGCGTTCCGTCCGCAGATCGCGCGCGGCGTGCTGCGGCGGCTCGCCGCCTACCAGGCGAAGGAGGCCGATCCGCTCGCCGACGCGCAGCCGGGAAAAATCCTGCACGAGATGCGCGCCGGCGAGATGGCGGCGCTGCGCGAGGTGCCGTTCGGGCTTTATTACGGCAGCGTCGATTCGACGCCGCTGTTCGTGCTGCTCGCCGGCATGTATGCCGAACGCACCGGCGACGATGCGACCATCGCCGAGCTGTGGCCCGCGATCGAGGCCGCGCTCGCCTGGATCGACGGCCCCGGCGACCGCGACGGCGACGGCTTCTACGAGTATTATCGCGAGACCGAGCAGGGATTGGCCAACCAGGGCTGGAAGGATTCCTGGGACTCGATCTTCCACGCCGACGGCCGGCTCGCCGAAGGACCGATCGCGCTCGCCGAGGTGCAGGGCTACGTCTTCGCCGCGAAGCGTCTTGCCGCGCGTTGCGCGCGGCGCATGGGGCGCGACGCACAGGCGGACAAGCTCGACGACGAGGCGGCGCGGCTCGCCGCCGCGTTCGAGGCGGCGTTCTGGGTGCCTGAGCTCGGCACCTATGCGATTGCGCTCGACGGCGACAAGAAGCCGTGCCGCGTGCGCACCTCGAACGCCGGACAGGTCCTGTTCAGCGGCATCTGCGCGCCGGAGCGCGCGGCCGAGATCGCGCACGACCTGATGCGCCCGCACTTCTTCTCCGGCTGGGGCATCCGCACGGTCGCGCATGGGGAGGCGCGCTACAATCCGATGTCCTACCACAATGGCTCGATCTGGCCGCATGACAACGCGCTGATCGCGCTCGGGCTCGCGCGTTACGGGCTCAAGCGCGCGGTCGAGCAGGTGTTTCAGGGCTTGTTCGACGCCGCGAGCTACATGGATCTGCGCCGCCTGCCCGAGCTTTATTGCGGCTTCGCGCGGCGGCGCGGACGCGGGCCGACGCTCTACCCGGTCGCCTGCGCGCCGCAGGCGTGGGCGAGCGCGACGCCGTTCTCGCTGATCGAGGCCGCGCTCGGGCTCGAGTTCGATCCGCCCGCGCGCGAGATCCGCCTGCGCAACCCGCGCCTGCCGTCCTTTCTCGGCGAGCTGACCCTGCGCAACCTGCAGCTCGGCGAGGCCAGCGTGGATCTCGTCGTGCGCCGGCACGCCGACGAGGTGTCGATGGAGTTGCTGCAGACCAGCGGCAAGATCCAGGTCACCGCGGTCTTCTCGCGGTGAGGTGCGAGGCGAGTGCAGGGTAGGTGAGGTGAGTACAGTGCGGCGCTCCTTCTCCCCCCTTGAAGGGCGCTGGAGGGCGCTGAAGGGCCTTGGAGGGGGAGAAGGGGACAGGCACGGGTGCCGGACGGAACTCGTGCGGCGAGGCCGGCGTTGACCGAGGTTTACATGCATCGTCGCGGAACCGAGTTGCGAGGCGATATGCGCAGGCATCCGCAATGGGCTGTCGCCACGATGGCGGTCGCACTCACGATTTTATCCGGCGAGCCCGCGCTCGCTCGAGTTCATCATCACGGGCACCGGACCATTCACGCCAACCCACCGGCTCAGCCCGCGCCGCCGCCGACATCGGGCATGCGCACGAGCAGCGAGCCGAGCGCGCCGCAAAGTGTCGCCCAAGGCGTCGCCGGTGCCGGCAAGACCGGCGTGCCGCCGTCGCTCGGCGTGAAGGACGCCGAGCCGGTTCTCGGCAAGAGCGTCCACAGCAGCACGGGTGAGGACATGGGCCGCCTGGTCGACGTCATCGTCGATACGGACGGACGTCCGCGCGCCGCGATCATCGACTTCGGCGGCTTTCTCGGCGTCGGCAGCCGCAAGATCGCGGTCGACTGGAGCGTGCTGAAATTCGTGCCCGGCGATCCCAAGGGCAACGTGATCACGGTCGCGCTCACCAAGGATCAGGTGAAGGCGGCGCCCGAGTTCAAGGAGGGAAGCCCCGTGGTCCCGCTCGGCGCGTCGGGAAGCCCGCCGCCACAAGCCGCGGCGCCGCCGCCCTCCGCTGCCGTCGCGCCGCCCGCTCCCGCCGCGCAGCCGCGCGCTCCGGCGGCGTCGCCAGCTGCGCCGGCGCCGCCGTCTGGTCCCGCGGCGCCGCCGCAGGCGCCGAAAAAATGAGCCTGCCCGCCGCGCCACGGCGGCGGACGAAGCCGGCGTCGGACAAGGACGATACCGGCCGCGCCCGTGCGGCCGATGGAGCGCGATCTCGCGCCATCGTGCCGGTCGAGGCGCCGCCGCATCCCTCACGCAAAAGCCTGCGTGGCCTCGACTGGTTCGTCTTCTTCGTCGCCAATGTGCAGACCGGGTTCGGCCCGTTCATCTCGGTCTATCTCACGTCGGCGGCGTGGACGCAGGTCGACATCGGCATCGTGCTGTCGATCGGCAGCCTGGTGGCGCTGCTCGGCCAGATGCCGGGCGGCGCGATCGTCGACGCGGTGCCGTCCGAGCGGCTGGTGGCGGCGGTCTCGGTCAGCTTGATCGGCATCAGCGCGCTGATCTTCGCCCTGTGGCCGATCTACATCGCGGTGCTCGGCGCCTCCGTGCTGCACTCGGCCGCGAGCTGCGTGCTCGGCCCCGCGATGGCGGCGATCACGCTCGGCCTCGTGGGTCATGGCGGCATGAGCGAGCGGCTCGGCCGCAACGCCCGCTTCGCCGCCATCGGCAACGGCATCGCGGCGGCTGCGATGGGCGCATGCGGCTACTGGGTGTCCAATCGCGCCGTGTTCGTCGTCACCGCCGTGCTGATGGTGCCGGCGCTGTTCTCGCTCGCTTTCATCCGCCCGGCCGAGATCGATCCCGAGCGCGCCCACGGCGGCCAGCCCGAGCAGCCGCCGGTGCGGCCGCTGTCGAGCCTGTGGCAACCCGGGCGAATCAAGCCGCTGCTGATCTTCTCGGCGGCGTTCATGCTGTTTCAGCTCGCCAACGCGGCGATGCTTCCCCTCATGGGCAGCGTGCTGACGATGCGCTCGAGCCGCTGGGCCTCGGTGCTGATCGCCGCCTGTATCGTGGTGCCGCAGCTGCTCGTGGCGTTGATCTCGCCCTGGATCGGCCGGCGCGCGCAGCTCGTCGGGCGGCGGCCGCTGCTGCTGCTCGGATTTGCAGTGCTGCCGATCCGCGGCGTGCTGTTCGCCGTGATCCACAATCCCGAGGTGCTGGTGATCGCGCAGCTGCTCGACGGCATTTCCGGCGCCGTGTTCGGCGTGCTGGTGCCGCTCGTGGTCGCCGACGTGACGCGGCGCACCGGCCACTTCAACCTGGCGCTAGGCATCACCGGCACCGCGATCGGCATCGGCGCTTCGCTGTCGACGACGCTCGCCGGCTATGTCAGCGACCACTCCGGCAGCGAGAGCGCGTTCATCGTCCTCGCCGTGATCGCGGCCGCCGGCCTCGCCTGCATCTGGGCGTTCATGCCGGAGACGAGGCCGGAGGATCAGGAATCAGGCATCAGGGGTCAGGTATCAGAGGATCGGGCATCAGGGGTCAGGTATCAGAGAGCTGACCTGACGCCTGATCGCTGATGCCTGATAGCTGATCCCTGATTACGGCGCCTCGCTTGCGGCGGCGAGCGGCGGCGCCTCCTCGGCGCTGACGACGCGCAGGCGCGGGGCGTGGCTTTCGATCAGCGCGCGATAGACGCCGAGATACTCCTGCGCCATCCGCCGCGCCGTGAAGCGCTGCTCGAACCGCTTGCGCACGGCGGCGCGGTCGAGCTCGGGGAGGCGCTGCACCGCGCCGATCGCGCCGAGCTCGTCCTCGACGATGAAGCCGGTCACGCCGTCATCCACGACCTCGGGAACGGAGCCGCGGTTGAAGGCGATCACCGGCGTGCCGCACGCCATCGCCTCGATCATCACGAGCCCGAACGGCTCCGGCCAGTCGATCGTCGCCAGCAGGGCTTGCGCGCCGCTGAGGAATTCCGATTTCTGGCTATCGGCGATCTCGCCGATGTACTCGACGTGCGGCGGCTGGATCAGGGGACGGATCTTCTGCTCGTAATACTCGACGTCGACGCGGTCGACCTTGGCGGCGATCTTGAGCGGGATGCCGCATTGGCGCGCGATGTGGATGGCGCGGTCCACCGCCTTCTCGGGCGCGATGCGGCCGAGGAAGGCGAGATAGGACGGACGCACCGGCTTCGGCGTGATCAGCGTCTCGGGCAGCCCGTGGTAGATCGTGCGCACCCACCGCGCCTGCGGGATCGGGCGCCGCTGCGAATTGGAGATGGAGACCACCGGCGCCGCCGCGAACGTGTTGAACACCGGCTGCAGCTCGGGCAGGTCGAGGCGCCCATGCAGCGTGGTGAGGTACGGGGTCTGCTGGCGCGAGAAAAGCGAGAACGGATAGTAGTCGAGATGAAAGTGGATGAAATCGAATTCGGCGGCCTGGCGCCGGACGTTTTCGAGCATGGCGATGTGCAGCGCATTGGCGTCGCGGATCGCGCCATCGAGACGCAGCGCGCGCGGCCACCCCGCTTGTAGCTTCGCCGAGGTCGACGAATCGCCGCTGGCGAACAGCGTGACGTCGTGTCCGAGCGCGACCAGCTCCTCGGTCAGCCAATGAATGACGCGCTCGGTACCACCATACAGCTTTGGCGGAACCGCTTCCGTCAAAGGCGCGATCTGCGCGATGCGCATGGGAGCAATCTCCTTATTCCGAGTTTGAGTGATGTCGCCACCCGGCGACGAATGAACGCGCGTGCCGACATAAACGGTCAAAACACATTGAAACTTTTTTTGCAGTCGGAACTCGGAACAATCATTTCGCTGATTCGTCGAGCTTCGTGTGCCGCGGGGGGCGTTCGGCGCACTGCAACTCGAGCATCATGACGCGACCTTTGGACGGCGAACTCGATCGGGAGGCGGTCAGTTGACTGATTGGTCACAAGCGATTGCGATGCCGCGTCAGGTATTGCGCCGGGCGTGGAACCGCGGGGCGAACGCGCGCGGGAAGACGCGACACGAGCGCCGCATGCCGGACATGCAGACCGACGATCTTTCCCGCTACGGCCATCGCCCTTTTTCCTTCATCGCGCGCTACCTGCGCCGCCGGCCGGTCGCGCACGGCGCGATCGTGGCTACGGTCGCGGCAGCCGTCGCCTGCTCGGTGATGACGCAATATGGCGTGAAATACCTCGTCGATACGCTCGCGGCGGGCCCGCAGTCCTCCGGCATCTGGCTCGCTTTCATCTTCCTGGTCACGCTGATCGCGACCGACAACCTGCTGTGGCGCGTCGCCAGCTGGATCGCGAGCGGCGCCTTCACGGCCGTCACCGGCGACCTGCGGCGTGATCTCTTCCGCCATCTCACCGGGCATGCGCCGAGCTATTTCGCCGAGCGCCAGCCCGGAATGCTGACGAGCCGCATCACGGCGACGTCGAACGCGATCTTCACCATCGAGAACATGTTCGTATGGAACGTGATGCCGCCGTGCGCCGCGACCGTCGCCGCGATCACCTTGGTCGCGACCGTGAGCCTGCCGATGGCCGGCGTGCTGCTCGTGCTCGGCGGCGTCCTCGTCATCATCATGTTTCGCCTCGCCGCCGCCGGCCGGCCGCTGCACCACGATTTCGCCGATCGCGCCGCCGCGGTCGACGGCGAGATGGTCGATATCATCGGCAACATGCCGCTGGTGCGCGCCTTCCAGGGCTTCGGCCGCGAGCGGCGCCGCTTCGGCGAGACGGTCGACCGCGAGATGACGGCGCGCCGCCGCAGCCTGATCTATCTCGAGAAGCTGCGTCTCTTTCACGCGGGCTCGACCATCGTGCTCACCATCGCGCTGCTCGCCTGGGCGATCCGCCTGTGGCAGGAGGGCGTGGCGACGACCGGCGACGTCGTCCTCATCTGCACGCTCGGCATCTCGGTGCTGCATGCGACCCGCGACCTCGCAGTGGCGCTGGTCGACGTGACGCAGCACCTCGCGCGCTTGACCGAGGCACTGGCGACGCTGCTGGTGCCGCACGAGATGCGCGATCATCCGAAGGCGGCGCCGCTCGCCCGCCGCGCCGCCAGCGTCGAGTTCGAGAACATCTCATTCAAATACCCGGACGGCCATTCGGTGTTCACGGATTTCAACCTGCGGCTGGAGGCCGGCGAGCATGTCGGCATCGTCGGCCCGTCGGGCGGCGGCAAATCGACGTTGTTCGCGCTGCTGCAGCGCTTCTACGACGCGCAGCGCGGCCGCATCCTGATCGACGGGCTCGACATCACCCGGGTGACGCAGGAGAGCCTGCGCCATGCGATCGCGGTGGTGCCGCAGGAGGCCTCGATGTTTCATCGCTCGGTGGGCGAGAACATCCGCTACGGCCGGCCCGAAGCTTCCGATGACGAGCTGCTGCGCGCCGCCATCGCGGCCCACTGCGAGTTCATCGAGGAGATGCCGCAGGGCTTCGACACCATCGTCGGCGATCGCGGCGTCAAGCTGTCGGGCGGGCAGCGCCAGCGCATCGCCATCGCGCGCGCCTTCCTCAAGGATGCGCCGTTGCTGCTGCTCGACGAGGCGACCTCGTCGCTCGATGGCGACTCCGAGGAGGCGATCCGCGACGCCTTGCGTCATCTCATCCGCGGCAGGACCGTGATCGCGATCGCGCATCGGCTCTCGACCGTGCGCAGCTTCGATCGCATCGTCGTGATGCAGGCCGGGCGAGTGGTCCAGGATGGCCCGCCTGACCAGCTGGCGCGCCGCGATGGGCTCTATCGCCAACTGGTGGAGCGGGAGATCACGCGGCTGTCGAAGCACCGCGCGGCCGCCTGACGACGATGTACGCATAGGCGCCCCGGAACCAAAGTTCCGGGGCCGGCGTTTTTCAGAGGCCGGGTCGCATCCGAACGGTCGCAAGCAATGCGATGAATTCGCGGATGAATTTACGCAACTTATCCTTTCACGACACGCTGGTTCCGCTCGCCCACGCCTACGGGCGGATTTCCATGGCGTTTGGGCATCGGCGCCCCAGTGGGCTCTCTCGAGCGCATGCCGATGACGACGAGGTGATCGAAAGCGATATCGCGGCGCGGCTCGACCGCCTGCCGTGGGACCGGTTCCACACCCTGGTTGTGGTCGCGCTCGGCATCACGTGGATCCTCGACGGGCTGGAGGTGACGATGGTGGGATCGCTGTCCGGCGCCCTCGAGGCGAGCTCGACGCTGCGGCTCTCGACTTTCGAGGTCGGCCTCACGGGCAGCGCCTATATCGCGGGCGCGGTGCTCGGCGCCATCTTCTTCGGCTGGCTCACCGATCGCCTCGGGCGCAAGAAGCTGTTCTTCGTCACGTTGACGGTCTATCTCGCGGCGACGGCTGCCACCGCCACATCATGGAATTTGGCGAGCTTCTTCGTGTTTCGCTTTCTCACCGGCGCCGGCATCGGCGGCGAGTACACGGCGATCAACTCGACCATCCAGGAGCTGATCCCGGCGCGCTACCGCGGGCGCACCGATCTCGCGATCAACGGCACCTTCTGGATCGGGGCGGCGCTCGGCGCCATCGTGTCGATCACTTTGCTCGGCGCCGTGCCCGCGGGCTCGGACTGGGGTTGGCGTCTCGCCTTCCTGGTCGGCGCGGTGCTCGGCCTCGCGATTTTGTTCATGCGCCTGTGGATCCCGGAAAGCCCGCGCTGGCTGATGATGCACGGATACGGCGAGGCAGCGCACGCGGTCGTCGCGCAAGTCGAGGCGCGCGTGCAGGCGCACGGCCATGTGCTCCCTCCGATCTCCGGTCCGCGCGTGCGCCTGCGCGCGCGCCGCCACACCCCCATCATGGAAGTCGTGCGTACGCTCTTCCTCACCTATCGGCAGCGCACGTTCGTCGGATTGAGCCTGATGGCGGCGCAGGCGTTTTTCTACAACGCGATCTTCTTCACGTATGCGCTGATCCTCACGCATTTCTACGATGTTCCATCCGAAGGGGTCGGTTGGTACATTCTCCCGTTCGCGGCGGGCAATTTCTTTGGACCGCTGCTGCTTGGTCGATTTTTCGACACGATCGGGCGCAAGACCATGATCGCATCGACCTACGCCATCTCCGGCCTGCTCCTCGCGCTCACCGGCTATCTGTTCAGCATCGCGGTGCTGTCGGCGCAGATGCAGACGGTCGCGTGGATGATGATCTTCTTCGTCGCCTCGGCGGCGGCCAGCTCGGCCTATCTCACGGTTGGTGAAATCTTCCCGCTCGAGATGCGCGCGCTGGCGATCGCATTCTTCTACGCGATCGGTACCGGAATCGGCGGGATCGTCGGTCCGTCGCTGTTCGGCGCCCTGATCGCGAGCGGCTCGCGCGCAAGCGTGTTCGTGGGCTATGTGATCGGCGCCGCGCTTATGGTCGCGGCGGGTGTGGTCGAGTGGATGTGGGGCGTCGCGGCCGAGCGTCAGCCGCTCGAGGCGGTGGCGCGCCCGCTCGCCGCAGTCGACTGAGATCCGGAATTCGTAGGGCGTCAACGGGACCAAAGGCATGGGATTCGCCGATGAAAATGGATGAGCCGCATTTCACGCCCGATTTGCGCAAGAGCGCCCTGTTGCTCGATGTCGACGGCACCATCGTCGACATCGCGCCGAAGCCGGATGCGGTGCGCGTGCCGGCCTCGCTCAAGGATTCGTTGTCCCGGCTGGTGGCGGCGACCGATGGTGCCGTCGCGCTGGTCAGCGGCCGACTGCTCGCCGATCTCGATCGCCTGTTTACCCCGTTGCATCTCGCCGTCGTCGGCGGGCATGGCGCCGAGCTGCGCCTGCTCGACGCCGGAAAGGCACGCGCACTGAAGTCGCTGCAGCTGGATCCCGAGCTCAAGCGGCGGCTGTCTGCGCTCGCGCGCGATGGCGTCAGCGTCGAAGACAAGGGATTCTCGCTTGCGCTGCACTATCGCCAGGCACCGGAACAGGAGAAGCACCTGCGTGCCGCCGTCGCCGAGGTGTGCGCCGAAGAATGGTCGCCCGCAGTCGAGATTTTGCCCGGCAAAGCGGTTTTCGAGATCAAGCCGGCGGGCTTCACCAAGGCGACGGGCGTGCGCGCGCTGATGAAGCATGCGCCGTTCGCGGGCCGCCGCCCGATCTTCATCGGTGACGACACCACCGACGAGACCGTCTTCGCCATCATGCCCGAGTTCGACGGAACCGCCTTCTCGGTCGGGCGCGATGTTGCCGGTGTCGCCGGCCGCTTCGCGACGCCGGCGCGCGTGCGCGCCTGGCTCGATCGCATTGCGCCGGCGCACGAGAGCGTTGCTCCATGACGGGCAAGGCGACCGATTACGGTCTCGACCTCGCGGTCATCGGCAACGGACGGACGGCGGCGCTGGTCGACCCGTCCGCGCGCATCGTCTGGTGGTGCTTTCCCCGCTTCGACGGCGACCCGCTGTTCTCCCGCCTTCTCGCCGGCGACGAGGAGAAGGGATTCACCGACGTCGTGCTCGACGATCTCGCCGAGGCGAAATCCGAATATCTGCGCAATACGGCGGTGGTGTCGACGCGGCTGACCGATCGGCACGGCAATGCGGTGCGCGTCACCGATTTCGCGCCGCGCTTCCAGCAGTTCGGCCGCGTGTTTCGCCCACCGCAGCTCTTTCGCATCATCGAGCCGGTCGCCGGGCTGCCGCGCATCACCATCCGGGTGCGGCCGACGCACGACTATGGCCAGCCGTTCGACGACCATTCGATCGGCAGCAACCACATTCGCTACCACGGCGACGGCTCGGTGCTCCGGCTCACGACCGATGCGCCGCTGTCGCTGATCGAGAGCGAGGCGCCGTTCGTGGTCACGCGGCCGCTGCATCTGGTGTTCGGCCCCGACGAGCCGTTCACGGGCGAGCTCGCGCACATCGCCGAGGAGTTCTGCAACCGCACGCGCGACTATTGGACCACCTGGGTGCGCGGCCTGTCGATCTCCTACGACTGGCAGGAGGCGGTGATCCGCGCCGCGATCACGCTCAAGCTCAGCACGTTCGACGAGACCGGCGGCGTCATCGCGGCGATGACCACGTCCATTCCGGAGGCGCCCGGCTCGGGCCGCACCTGGGATTACCGCTTCTGCTGGCTGCGCGACGCCTATTTCGTCGTCAAGGCGCTCAACAAGATCAGTGCGACGCAGACGATGGAGGATTTCATCAACTTCACGCTGTCGATCGCCGCCAACCGCGACGAGATGCTGCGTCCGGTCTACAGCGTGGTGGCGACCGATCCGCTCGAGGAGATGACCGCCAAGGCGCTCAAGGGCTATCGTGGCGACGGTCCGGTGCGCATCGGCAATGCGGCGGCCGAGCAGGCGCAGCACGACACCTATGGCAGCATCATCCTTGCGGCGACGCCGATGTTCTTCGACCGCCGGCTGCCGCGCCCCGGCGACGAGGGTCTCTTTCGCCTGCTCGAGTCGCTCGGCGGCAAGGCGGCGCAGATGGCGCTCATCCCCGACGCCGGCATCTGGGAGTTCCGCGGGCGAAAGCGCATCCACACCCATTCGGCGGCGATGTGCTGGGCCGGATGCCACCGGCTCGCCGCGATCGCGGCCCGACTCGGCCTCAAGGATCGCGCCGAGCACTGGAACCGGATCGCCGAGCCGATCCGCGACGCGCTGCTGGCGCGCGCCTGGAACGAGAAGCGCGGTGCCTTCACGGCGGCGTTCGAGTCGGACGATCTCGATGCCAGCGTGCTGCTGCTGCCCGAGCTCGGCGTGCTCGACGCCGACGATCCACGTTTTGTCCGCACCGTCGCCGCGATGGAGAAGGAGCTGGTGCGCGAGAAGCACGTGATGCGCTATGCCGACGCCGACGACTTCGGCCTGCCGGTCACCGCCTTCCTGATCTGCCGCTTCTGGCTGATCGATGCCTGGTGGTCGCTCGGCCGGGTCGATGCGGCGCGCGAGCTGTTCGAGGACGCGCTTGCGCACCGCAACCGATATGGATTGCTGTCGGAGGATCTCGATCCGCAGACCGGCGCGCTGTGGGGCAATTTCCCCCAGACCTACTCGATGGCGGGGCTGATCCTCTCCGCGATGCGATTGTCGCGCAGCTGGGAAGATCGATACTGGCGCTGAGCCGGTCGCCCGGGCTACGTGCTTCGCCCGGCGCGCTGGTCGGCGATGTGCGCTTCAGCCGGAAGCGGATCGCATTTCGTCAGCCAGAGCTTTCCCGGGTTTGACCCCGAGCCGGCCTTCCACCCAGCCATCATGCCGCGGTGCGGCAGGGCGCGCAGCAAATATGCGCAAAGTTGTTCGCCGCTCGAGTCGGTCGGGTGCTAAAAGTACGAACGCACCTGGACTTTCTGCGGCAGATCGATCCCGCCCGCTTCCTTACGGTCGTTGAAGTACCTTTAGCCGATCCTCACGGTCAATTTCACCACATATCCCGCTTCGACTTGCAGCAAAGACCCTTGGGTGCGTCGGCTGTACCGCAGGGATCAAACGGCAGGCGCTGCGGTCCAGAACGGCAGGAGGACCAGGACGATGCGAGCCCGTTTGTCGGTCTTGATTTGCTTGGCCGTCGTATTCGGCCTCACAGCGGCACGACCGGCTTTTGCGGAGCCGCGCCCGGAGTGCGCGCAGCTTACGGACCCGGTTACGCGAAGGATGTGCGAGAACGCGCCCGCCGTCAGGGTCGATCCGGTCGTGCGGCCACGACGCGTGGGATGCTTAGGCCGTGACGCGCCGTGCAGAGTAACAGGCGATGAATGCTGCTCTCCGATGTTCTGCCGCGGACAGCTCTCACGTTCGCGCGACATACCGACGAAACCCGGGCACTGCGACTTTGGTACGCCTGGTTGGTAGATCCGGACCTCGCATTCGTCGGTTGGTCAGCTGCCGCCTGAGATCGCGGTGTTCGGCGCAGCCGAGGATCAGCGAAAGTATCCGGGCGGAGGGCGGCCCTTGAAACCATTACAGACTTGGTCGCACGTGGATTGCGGGTAGCGTGGCGATCCGGAGATACCCTCGGCGCACACCTCATTCCATGCCTGGACGGAATACTGCTTGGGCCGGCTGGCGATACACCCCTCGTAGGCTCTCGCCCTGCATTGGGCGAGGCATTCATAGTTCATTTGCGCCCGCACCGGCGCTGGCATCACCGCGACCACAAGGCAGATCGCCCACCAAAGCCGCCGTGCATGTGAGTGCGTCCTGGTTGCCCGCATGACACCGCCTGGGGGATATGTCGCCGCGGTCACGGCCCCGTCTCTCGGGCGCGTCAAGGCATCACGAAAGGGCGCGACCTGAGGCATCAGTGGAGCCCGCCGGGTAGAGAACACCACCAGCAATAAGGTCGAGGTTCACCGCACGCCTGATAACAGCGGCTGTATTCCGCACTGCAGCGCTCGAGCTTGGCCTTGTCTTTCGTCGTGCGTGCGGTGATGACGCCGTCCGCACCACGATCGGCGATACAATTGTCGCGCGCTCTGTCGCATCGGATCATCTGCGGCGTGCTGCAGACGAGGGTCAACGCCGGAAATGGCGTCGCTTCAGCAACTCGACCAAGCGGGGCGGCGGACGTCACACCGACCAGCGACAAATGGAATGCGGCGGCGGCGAAGGAAGACAACCCGATTCTTCCAAATCCGAGGAGCTTTCGCGCGCAACCCATGACGTTCTCCGCACCGGCCGATGGGGACGGCGCTTGCGACGTTGCCCGGCGCAGCCGAGCCCAATCCGTTCCGGCAATATCGCCGCCCGTGCGCCTTCAGCGTACAACGTTTGGGCCACGCCGTTTGGACAACTTTGCGCATATTCATCCGCTCCGCGCTCGCAGATCCCTGGCGCAGAGAGCGTGAGGTCCGTGCAGAAGCCGAACTGCTGTTGCGACACAGCCGGTTCGAACGCTCGCTTTTCATAACAACAGCCGCGCCTTCGCCGACCGCGTCATCGGGCGGAGAGCCTGCCTTGTGCGAAATATGCGCAAAGTTGTCCGACGGCAATGAAAAGACCCGTGATATGCAGAAAAAACCTCCACAACAGGAGGCATTCACGGCAGCTTCCACCATGGGAGGTCACCGATGCAGGTATCGCTGAACAAGCTCGCGGTGGGCGCGATCGTTGCGATCGCCGCTGCGGCATCAGCCGGTTCTCCGGCGTTGGCCTGCGGCACGCGGCATTTCTACAACAATTCCACTATCACGTGGGATCTGTATATGATCGGCCGCTCGACCTGCTCGATCGGCAGCTACACGGGTAACCATTGCGTCATTCCCGCCGGACAGGTCGCGGATATCCATTACAATGACACTTACGGGGGCGGCGTGGGCGTCGAGTCCGCGATTTTTGCCCGCCAGAACTACTCGCACGACCTGAGTTGCTACATCGATCATAGTGGCAACACCGGCAATATCGTCGTCAACAGCGATGCGGACGGCGATATCGCGACCTGCGGACCAAAACGGTTTGGGCAGACGAACGGCGGGTACAGGTGCATTGTCCGGGGACCTCAATGACCGATGAGCACGCGAGTCATGTCGCTGAGGCCGGACCGCACCATTTCGTCTCTCTCCTCGCGAGCGTGGATGACAACTGAGAGCCCTCGAGGCGCGGAGTACCGCAGGCGCGCGCTCGCCGTCGCGGCCATACTCCTCGGTCTTCTGTCGGCAGCCGCGGTCGCGACGGCCGACGCGTTTCCGCGGGACAATCGGATGGAGCAAGTGCTCCCCCGATACTCACCCGTTCAGGGGCAACTGCCGCCCTTGCGAAACCCCTACGATTGCGCGACCGCGCCCAATCCGAGCGCTTGCAATTCCTGCATGGCGGCCTGCGATCGAGGAGATGGGCCGGGTCGCATAAACTGGTTGCTCACCTGCAAGAACACCTGCTGTGAGCGCTATTCCCCGAATGCAGCTTGTCCCCGGTGGCCGTCTCGCCCTCGTCAGTGATTGCCGTGAAGGCTTGGCGAAGCGAGATCCCCTTACCTCGGAGGTCGCTTCGTTCGTCCGGGCGACGACTTCTTCCCCTGAACGGGAGAGGGGGCGCAAGAGCCGCGAGCGCTATCACTCCGCCGCGGCGCGGTCCGCGTCGCCGCCCTGCGCGCGCTGCTCCACCGGCTTCTCGGCCTGCGTCAGGTTGAAGGCGGTGTTTGCGAGCCCGACATGGGAGAACGCCTGCGGAAAGTTGCCGGCGAGGCGATTGCTGCGCGGATCGTATTCCTCGCTCAGCAGGCCGACGTCGTTGCACAGCGACACCAGGCGCTTGAACAGGGCCTCGGCCTCGGCGAGGCGGCCCTGCAGGATGTAGACGTCGGCGAGCCAGAAGCTGCAGGCGAGGAATGCGCCTTCGCCGGGCGCGAGGCCGTCGACGCCGGTGTGGGTGCGGTAGCGCAGCACGAAGCCGTCGGCCAGGAGGTCGCGCTCGATCGCCGCGATCGTGCCGCGGATGCGCGGATCGTCGATCGGCAGGAAGCCGACGCTCGGCAGCAGCAGCAGGCTCGCGTCGACCTCCTTGGCGCCGAAATACTGGACGAAGCTGCCGAGCTCCTGGTCGAAACCCTGCGAACAGGTCAGGTCGTGGATCTCGGCGCGCACCTTGCGCCAGTGATCGATCGGGCCGTCGAAGCCGAACATCTCCATGCTCTTGATCGCCCGATCGAACGCGACCCACGCCATCACCTTCGAATGGGTGAAGTGCTTGGGCTCGCCGCGCATCTCCCAGATGCCCTGGTCCGGCTGTTGCCAGATGCCGGCGAGATGCTCGAGCAGCTCGAGATGCATCTCCCAGCCCGACTCATGGGTGGCGAGCCCGTTGCGCCGCGCCTGGTGCGCCGCGTCCATCACCTCGCCGTAGACGTCGAGCTGGAGCTGCTTCTGGGCGGCGTTGCCGATGCGCACCGGACGGGCGCCTTCGTAGCCGGGAAGCCAGTCGGCCTCCCATTCGATCATGCGGCGCTCGCCGCCGAGGCCGTACAGGATCTGAATCTGGTCGGGGCTGCCGGCGATCGCGCGCAGCAGCCACTCGTTCCACGCCTGCGCCGAGTTGTGAAAGCCGGCGCTCAGCAGCGTGAACAGCGTCAGCGTCGCGTCGCGCAGCCAGCAGAAGCGGTAGTCCCAGTTGCGCGCCCCGCCGAACTGCTCGGGCAGCGACGTGGTCGGCGCCGCGACGATGCCGCCGGTCGGCAGGTAGGTCAGCGCCTTGAGCGTGATCAGCGAGCGCACCACCACGTCGCTCCATTGTCCGGCCGGCCGGCAGTGAGCAGCCCATTCCCGCCAGAACGTCTCGGTCTCCTTGAGCCCGTCCTGCGGCACGATCGGCTCCGGGGCGGCGAGGTGCGAGGGCGCATAGGTGAGGACGAACGGCACCGTCTCGCCGGCCGAGATGGTGAACTTGCCGACGGTGGTGAGGTTGTGGCCCTTGAGGTGCACCGGCGTGTGCAGCACCACCATGTCGGGACCGGCGACCGCGCGCAGCGTGCCGTCCTCCATGCGGGTGACCCAGGGGACGACCGCGCCGAAGCCGAAGCGCAGCACCAGCTCGAGCCGCATCGGCAGGCGGCCGCGCTCGCCGACGACGAGCCGCACGACGGTCGGATTGCGTTCGCGGATCGGCATGAAATCGAGCAGCGTCGCGGCGCCGTCGTCGGATTCGAAGCGCGTCTCCAGGATCAGCGTGTTGGGAAGGTAGCGCCGGCTGGCGCGCGCCTTGGCGTCGGCGGGCGCGATCAGCCAGCGGCCGTGGTCGGGGGTGCCGAGCAGCGCCGCGAAGCACGCCTCGGAATCGAACCGCGGCCAGCACAGCCAGTCGATCGATCCGTCGCGCCCGACCAGGGCGGCGGATTCGCAGTCTCCGATGATGGCATAGTCTTCGATGCGCGAGGGCATGGCGGGGTCACGCGGCGAAATCGATCACGACCTTGACGTCGTCCGGGCGGTTCTCCAGGGCCTGCTCCCATTGCTCGACCGGCACGCGGCGCGTGATCAGGCGCGCGAGCCATTTCGGGTCGGCCTGCGCCAGCGCCTCCGCGGCCATCGCATAGTGATGACGATTGGCATTTACGGTTCCGAACACCGTCGCGTTGTTGAGCACCATGGTGCGGTTATAGGCGCCGATGTCGAAATCGAACGCCTGGCCGGGCGCCGTGACGCCGGCGAGACAGACGATGCCATCCGGCGCGGTGCGGCCGAGCACGTTGCGGATGAGCGCCGCCGCCCCGGTGCATTCCATCACGATATCGGGCGCGAAGCCGTCGAGCGCCGCGAGGTCGGTGTGATAGGTGCCGCCGAGCGCCGCGACCAGCGCCGGCTTCGTCCCGGTCGCGCTGTGATCGAGCACGTGCACGTCGAGCCCGCGCTGCATGCCCATCATCGCCGCCAGCAATCCGATCGGACCGGCGCCGGTGACGAGCAGGCTGCGCGGCTTCCAGGCGCGCGAGCGCGCGCCGATGCGTTCGGTGTGATCCCACGCCTTGGCGACGACGCTGGTCGGCTCGACCAGCACGCCGAAAAATCCGAGCTCCGGATCGAGCTTCACGGCGAAGCCCGGCTCGATGCGGAATTGCTCGGCGCCATAGCCGTTGCGCTCCTTGATGCCGCGCTCGACGTAGCGCCCATTCTGGCACATGTCCCACTCGCCAGCCGCACAGGCCGGGCAGGGGACGGGATCGGGCCGCCGCACGATGCCGACGATGAGATCGCCGGGCGCGAATCCGGATCCCGCCGGAGCCTCCTCGACGCGGCCGAGCGACTCGTGGCCGAGCACCAGTCGCTGCGCGCCCGGCGGCGCCCAGCCGTATTCGCCGGAGACGATCTCGCGATCGGTCCCGCAGACGCCGAGGGCGAGCGTGCGCACCAGGATGACGCCGTCCGCGAGCGGCGGCGGCGGCACGTCGTCGAGACGCGCCGATTTGGCGATGCCGGGCGATACGGTGATCGCGCGCATGATCTCATTCCCGCAACGGAGTAGCTGCCGGCGTCCTGGCGCCAGTGTCGGCTGGCATCGGACCAAAACAGTTAGACGCCGGGCGGAACCGATTGGTTCCAAGACGTGACGGCGGCGCGGCAAATTGGATCGTTCGTTTTTGATGGAACTCGGTCCGCCATGGAACCTCGAGGTTCCTGCGAGCGTTGTCGGGGGACGCATCATTCAATGGAACAGTCTAGGAGGCGGCGGCCATGGAGGCGGTTGGGCGCACGCGGTGGGCCATTGCCGAGGGGTACATTCCCTCCGAAAGCTCCTTCTCCGATCGTACGCTGATCTCACACGAGACCGCCTGCATCCTCAACGCGACCGATCGCGAGGCGCATGTGGCGATCACCATCTTCTTCGCCAATCGCGAGCCGGTGGGGCCCTACCGGGTGACGGTGGCGGCGCGGCGGACGCTGCATCTGCGCTTCAACGATCTCGAGGACCCGCAGCCCGTCCCGCGCGATACCGACTACGCCTCGGTGTTCGAGTCCGACGTGCCGATCGTGGTTCAGCATACGCGCATGGACTCGCGGCACGCCGAGATCGCGCTGCTGTCGACGATGGCGTACGCGGCCGAGTAGGTGTTCGGACTCTGACGCGACGGAAAGCGAGATATGGGACTCACCTCTCTTCGGCTCTCTCCTTCGGTTCTATCGGGCGATCTGCGGGCGAATGTCGTGCGGCATTGCGAAAGGAACCAGGAACCTTAACGACGACGGCAGGTTATCTGGTCGGCAGCGGAGATAACCCCATGAGTTTGGTAGTCGTTTCCAATCGGGTGGCGAAAGCTAAACCGGATGAGCCGATCGCGGGCGGGCTCGCGAGCGCGCTGCTTCCGGCGGTGCAGAAGTGCGGCGCGATCTGGGTCGGATCGAGCGGGCGCTTGCGCGATGCGTCGCAGAAAGATTCCTTCGCGGAGATCGAGTCGCTAGGTGCCGGCGCGATCGCGAAGGTCGACCTGCCCGCCGCCTCCTATCGCGGTTACTACGAAGGCTTCGCCAACTCGGTGCTGTGGCCGGCGCTGCACTCGCGCGCCGATCTCGTGCGCGCCACCCAGGACGACTACCGCTGCTACCGCGAGGTCAACGCGTTCATGGCGCGCGGCCTCGGCCGTTTTGCGCGCGCCGACTCGATCTACTGGATCCACGATTACCATTTCCTCGCCCTCGGCGCGGAGCTGCGCCGGCTCGGCGTCACCCGTCCGCTCGGGTTCTTCCTGCATACGCCGTGGGCGAACCGCAACGTGATGCAGAGCGTGCCGCATCATCGCGATCTGATCGAGGCGATGCTCGCCTACGACCTCATCGGCTTCCAGACCGAGGACGACAAGCGCAATTTCGCCGACTACGCCGCCAACGAGCTCGGCCTCGACGTGGTCGATGACCTCGTCGCCTCCGCACGCGGCGTCTCTCGCCTCGGCGTATTTCCGATCGGCATCGACGTCGAGGCGTTCGCGTCGCGCGCCGGCAGGGCGGTGACGCGGCACGAGTTCGCGCGCCTGCGCGCGAGCCTGCAGGGCGTCAAGCTCGCGATCGGCGTGGATCGGGTCGACTACTCGAAGGGCCTCGACAACCGCATCCGCGCCTTCGACCGCATGCTAACGGCGCAGCCGGCGCTCGAGGGCGAGGTGTCGCTGCTGCAGATCGCGGTGCCGTCGCGCAAGGAGATCCCGACCTACAGCCAGCTCAACCGCGACCTCGCCACCCTGGTAGGCGAGGTCAACGGCCGCCACGGCGAGGTCGATTGGGCCCCCGTGCGCTACGTCAACAAGGGCTATGCGCAGTCGACGCTCGCCGGCTTCTACCGCATCGCCCAGGTCGGTCTCGTCACCCCGCTGCACGACGGGATGAACCTCGTTGCCAAGGAATACGTGGCGGCGCAGAACCCGCACGATCCGGGCGTGCTGGTGTTGTCCGAGTTCGCCGGCGCCGCCAAGGAGCTCGACGCGGCCCTGCTGGTCAATCCGCACGACATCGACGGCATGGCGCAGGCGTTCGCCCGCGCCTTCGTGATGCCGGTCGAGGAACGGCGCGCGCGCTGGAACGCGATGATGGGCAAGCTGCGCGCGAACTCGGTGCAGAAGTGGTTCGCCGACTTCGTCAGCGCGCTGAAGGAAACGCGCGCCGTCGCCGAGCCGGTGCGGGTTCCGCAGCCGAAGGGCGCCGCCGCGCTCGCCTACCTGCCCGAGCGGCCGGCGGTCGGGTTGCCCTGATCGTTACGCGGCCCCCGAGCTGGTCTCCCCCGCGCGCCGGCGAAAGGTTTTCTCGCCACAGCGTGGACACCCCGCTTCTTTGAGCGCCTCGATCGTCGCGGGCGCACCATCCTCTCCTAGCGTGATCTCGGTGCCGCACGCAGCGCAGACGTAAACCCGCATGCGCGGGTTGACCTCGGCGGTGTAGAGCGGCGCGTTCCACCCCGGCAGGACGGCGTCCGGCGTCCGTACCTGCGCCAGCTCGAACAGGTCGCCGACGCCGCCGAGCACGCTGGCACCGACATAGCGGTTGAAGCCCGGATGCACGGCGCGGATGGCGAAACCGAGATCGAGGATGATCCGCTGCAGCTCGAGGAGCCGCGCGGCCGACCATTGCGTGAAGGAGAAGTAGCAGGCGCCATCGCCTGCCAGCGCCTCGGCGCCGCGGCTGAGAAAAAGCGTTGCGCCGGCGAGCGTATAGGGCGGATCGGTCGCGACCACGTCGAAACTGCGTGCGAAGTCGGCGGGCAAGGGTTCGCGCAGATCGTGCTGGACGACGTCGACGGCGATCCCTTCGCCCGCCGCGGCGTCGCGCAGGAAGACGACGCGGCGCGGATCGGACTCGATCACGGTCACACCTCGCGTGACGTCGGCTTTCCGCAAGGCGCCGCCGACCAGGCCGATCGCGATCGAGAGCGAATCGTCGTCGCCGAGCACCAGCACCCGCTTGCCCTCGAGCGCGCCCCTTTCGAGCATCAGGAGCGCGCGCAGGATCGCGGTCTCGGGCGTGCACGGGCACTGGTCGAGCGTCACGTCGGTCGACGGCGCAGCGGCGATGATCGCGGCGAGGCGCTCCACCGCCGGCTGCAACGCCGTCGGCACGACGATCCCGCGCCCGCCGCAGGCCGGGCAGGCGACCTCATGGGTCGCGCCGAGGCCGAGCGCGCTTTCGACGAAGCCGCGTCCGGCCGCAGTGAGCGAAAGCCCGTGCTTGCGCTCGAGCATTCCGGCCTTCTCCAGCTCGCGCCGGATCGCCGTCGTCACCGGCAGCGGCAGGCGCGCCTCACGCGCGGCGTCCTGGAGGCGCAGCGAGCCCGCCCGGTAGACGGCCCGCAGCACCGCCGCGACGCCGTCCGGCCCCTCGCGCAGCCGTGTCGCGCGGGCCACCGTTTCGAGCAGGGACCAGTCGTCGTGCTCCATGCCGGCCTTGTACGCGAACGCAGGTGGCCGCGCCACGGCGGACGCGGTTGTGCTATGGCTTGCGTCTTGCTTACGGAGATCACGATGGCGGAGAGCCCGGCCAACCGGGTCGTGTTGCGGCGACTGAGAGCCGAGGACATCTCGGTGATCGCGCAGTTCGAGCGCGAGATCGCCGAGATCTCCTTTCCCGACGATCCCGTGACCGACCTTGCGTTCTACGAGCGCAAGCTCAATCAAGCGGTGGGCGACCCGAAGAGCGAGCCGATGGTCGGCGAGGCGGACGGCCGCATCGTCGCCTGGGCGTGGATCGGCACGCGCGAGAACTTCATCACCCACGAGCGCTACGGCGAGCTGCGCAGCTTCTACGTGGCGGCGGATTTCCGCGGCACCGGCTACGCCATGAAGCTGATGCGCGCCTGCCTCGACCACTGCGCGACGCACCGTCTCGCCTACCTGATGGGGCGCACCCACGCTGCGAACGAGGCGATGCAGTCGGTCTACGAGATGTACGGCTTCGAGGCGAAGCACGTCACCTATGAGCGCCGCGTCGAGCCGGCCGCCGCGCGCACCGTCCCGACGCGGCCGCGGCCGAAGCCGGGCGAGGGGCTGTTTCGAAGGGGTAAAAAGCGGCGCTAGGTAACCATTCTTTGCCGTGGTCGCGTCGGATTCGCGGCGCCTGAAATGAACGTGACGCTTTACTCAATTTGCAGCCATTGCAGCGGCGGCTCGTTGTCCTCGAAATCGCCGCTCGCACTCAAATGCGCTGGTGTGCAGCGAGTTCCGAGCCGAATGCCGGCGCCTTGAAACGCAAAATTATAAGCGTCTTGGTACAGCGTCGAACACACGAAGGCTTGTGTCTGGCTTCGAGGAATTCGTTGGAATGACTTCCAAAACCCGCGGGTGCTGCGGACGGCACCTGAGAATGCCAAGATTTGCTCAAAACTATATCTCGAGCCGAGATTGGTAAGGGCCCCAATTGCGATTCTCAGTCGCGATTTGGAATCCATGTTTCTGGGGCGCCGCGCGCGAATGGCATGCTTTCCGTCACAATAGCAAAAGACCGACCTCACATTCACGCCGTTGGGTGCTCCGGGCACCTTGAAATTTGCTTCACAAATGTGTTCGTCATCACCGAGATAGACAGCGGCATGAGTCCACTGTGCGTGTCTCGCAGGAAGTATCTTACCTTGCGCTTCAATGATGCGAAGCGAAAGCTTATCTGAGCGTGGATCGACCGGCCTAAAGAGGAGCAAGTCTCCAGGCTCAAGCGGCGTCAGATCGACAATGCGTCCCCACGCCCGAGCCTCTGGCGGCAATTCACGATCGATGCGAATCGTTCGCGAAGGGCTGACAGAGGGTAACAGGCCATCGCTCATTTTCGATCGCCCAGAGAACGAACGTTATGTTCATCTGAAAATCTTGTCTAAGCCGGTTGAGATTGAACTCGAGATTGTCGTTCCGATATTGCCGATGAACTCCTTCGGACGATCGATATCAACAACAAGCGTAGCCACGGCCTCAGCACTGGGTTGGTCAAGCCCCCAGACGATCACTTTCCTTCCGGGAACCACTCCGAGATCGCCCAACGGTTCGCCTCGATATGGTTGAAGTGTATCGTCCGCCCGACGAAGAACGAGCCGGTCTAGCTTCACCGCGTAGACGTCCTTGGTCGTAGCGTGGTCTAACGTCCTGACATAGACGAGCCGGCCAGGCACAACCCGCTCAACGAAAGCGCTGATATCCTTGCCGCGGATTAGCACCATTGCTGACTTCTCCTCGTCTGCAATGTAACGGCAAAAACAGAAGATTTCCAGTATCTCCCCGAGCCAATTCCGGTACTACTTTCACCGCGTCGCCACGAAATGCATGCTAGTCGAACGCAAGCGCCGCCAGCGCGGCGACCGCCGCGGCAAGACCGACGCCCTTGCGCGCCGTGAGCGGCTCGCGCAGCACCAGGATGCCGAGCGCCGCGGTCACGACAAACCCCATCTGCGCGATCGGGATGAGCACGCTCGCCGGCCCGTGCGCGACGGCGTGCAGCATGAAGAGGAACGCGAGCATCAGCACCGCCGCGGCCGCGGCGGTGTATTTCCACATCGCCGCCGGCGGCGCGATCCTGCCGTCGACGGCGCGCACGAACGCGGTCGCGAGCACGACGAACACGCAGGCCTGCGCGGCGAGCAGCGTTTCCGGCGGCGCCCCCTGGCGCACCCCCATGGTGTGACAGAAATTACCGATGCCGAACGCAAGCGTGGCGATCAGCACGGCGCCGAGCGCGCGGCGGTCGATCTCGGGCCGCTTGCCGCGCTCGCCGCCGAGCAGCAGCCAGATGGCGGCGAGCGCCAGCACGAGCGCGATCGGCATCGCGAGGCGCACCGGCTCGCCCAGCACCACGATGGCGAGCAGCGCGGTGATGAGAAAGTTCAGGCGAAAGACCGGCGCGCTGACGCTGACCGAGCCGGTCGCGAGGCTGCGCAGGAAATTGTAGAATCCAACGAAGATGAAGAGGCCGGCGAGCGCGCCCCACGCGGCTGCCGGCGCGATGACCAGCGTGCCGGTGAGCCAGGCGTAGAGGATGATCGCCGGCGTGAAGCACCACGCCTGGCCCATGAGGAAATAATGTGGCTGCACGCCTGCGGCGGTTGCGCTCTTGTAGATGAAGTCGCCGACGCCGTAGCAGACGAGGGCCGCGAAGGCATATGTGGTCCCGCCGGTCATGAAAGTGTGGGTCAACTTAGTTAAGCGTCATTGCGAGCGAAGCGAAGCAATCTCGAGCCGCGGATGGATGCATTCGCGGCCGAGATGGCTTCGCTTCGCTCGCAATGACGCGAGGGGGTCCGCTCGCCATGACTCGTGCCGAGTCATTTGCTAGATCATAGCCGCCAATTTGCCGGGAGGTGACGTGTGAACGTGCATGGCCGGGCCGCGCGCCGCGCGGTTGCGATCGGCGGCTCGATGTCGGGCCTGTTCGCGGCTGCCTTCCTGCGCAAGATCGGCTGGGAAGTCGACGTCTTCGAGCGCTCGGGCGTCGAGCTCGTCGGCCGCGGCGCCGGCATCACGACGCACCCTGAGCTCATCGAGGCGCTGGAGCTGTCGGGCGCCGGCACGCGCGATCTCGGCATCATGGTCGAGCGCCGCATCGCGCTCGACCGCAAGGGGCGGATCATCGCCGACAAGCCGTTTCCGCAAATGCTGACCTCGTGGGACCGGCTGCAGCGGCTGCTGCGCGACACCGTGCCGCCGCAGAACTATCACCTCGGCTGCAATTTCGAGCGTGCCGAGCAGGACGGCCGCGAGGTCGTGGTGCATTTCACCGGCGGCCGCCAGGAGCGCGCCGATCTCCTGATCGGCGGCGACGGCATCCGCTCGGGCGTGCGCGCCCAGGTCGCACCCGAGGTCCAGCCGATCTATGCGGGCTACTACATCTGGCGCGGTGCGCCGAACGAGTCCTCGCTTGCGCCCGAGACGCTCGCGAGCATCTTCCCTCACTTCACCTTCTACCTCCCCGAACGGCAGCAGGTGATCGGCTATCCGATCGCCGGCTTCGACAACGATCTGCGGCCGGGCAAGCGGCGTTACAATTTCATCTGGTACCGGGTCGGCGACGCCGCGACGCTGCGCGCCATGTGCGTCGACCGCAACGGCCATCAGCACGAGTATTCGGTGCCGCCGCCGCTCATCCGCCCCGACCTCATCGCCGAGATGCATGCGGACGCCGCGCGCGAACTGCCGCCCGCTTTCCTCGACACGCTGATGAAGATCGAGCAGCCGTTCTTCACGCCGATCTACGACTTCGCCTCGCCGCGCCTGGTGTTCGGCCGCATCATCCTGTTGGGGGACGCCGCCTCGAGCGCGCGCCCGCACATGGGCTTCGGCGTCGCCAAGGCGGGGGACGATGCGCGCGCGCTCGCCGCGGCGCTCGCAAGTCACGATGATGTCGACCGCGCGCTCGCGGCGTACGAGGCGCGCCGCGCGCCGATCGCCGAGCAGATCATGATGCACGGCCGCAAGCTCGGCACGCATCTCGGCGTCGACCTCAAGACGAACGAGGACCGGGCCATGTGGAAGACGCTGCAGGATTACCGCGCCATGATGGATTGGATCGCCGTGCCGAACTTTCTCGCCGCTTAGGCGGCCTTTGCCGTCATGCCCGGCCAATGCCGGGCATCCGCGTCTTGCTTTTCTTCGGCACGAAAGACGTGAATGGTCGGGACAAGCCCGGCCATGACGGTGAGGAGAGACAGAAACCAATGACCGCCGACCTCCCGACCCCCGACCACGCCCGCAACATGCGGCTCATCGGCTACTCCGATCAGGGCGGCCGCGCCGACGGCGTGCAGATCATGGTGGAGCGCGGCTTCGCCTATGTGGGGCACATGTTCTCCAAAGGTTTCAGCGTCATCGACGTGCGCGACCCGCGCGCGCCGAAGCCGCACGCCTACATCGCGGCGCCGCCCGGCACCTGGAATATCCATCTGCAGGTGCACGGCGATCTGCTTCTCGTCATCAACGCCAAGGACATGTTCGCCGAGGCCGCCTTCGCGGATGAGCGCGCCTACTACCGCAGCCAGGTCGGCACCGTCGTCGGCACGGCGGACGCCAGGACCATGGAGACACGGATCACGGCGCGCGCCTGGACCGCGGGCCTTGCGGTCTATGACATCGCGACGCCGGGCTCGCCGCGCCAGATCGGCTTCATGCCGATCGAAGGCGGCGGCATCCATCGCATCTGGTACACCGGCGGACGCTGGGCCTATGTGTCGGCGCTCATCGACGGATTCACCGACTACATCTTCGTCACCGTCGACATGGCGGATCCGGCGCATCCGCGCGAGGCCGGGCGCTACTGGCTGCCCGGGATGAACCGCGCCGCCGGCGAGACGCCGTCCTGGCCGCCGACGCGCCGCTACGGCTTGCACCACGCGATCGTGCACGGCGACACCGCCTACGGCGCCTGGCGCGACGCCGGTCTGGTGATGATCGACGTCGCCGACCGCAGCGCGCCCAAGCTGATCACCCATCGCAACTGGTCGCCGCCGTTCGGCGGCGGCACGCACAACTGTCTGCCGCTGCCCGACCGCGATCTCCTCGTCGTGCTCGACGAGGCCGTGCTCGACCATCAGGAGGACGGGCTCAAGCTGATCTGGCTGTTCGATATCCGCACGCCCGAAAACCCGGTCAGCATTGCGACTTTTCCGACGCCGCGCGAGTCCGATTACGCGCGGAAGGGCGCGCATTTCGGCCCGCACAATATTCACGAGAACCGCCCTGGCAGCTTCGTGAGCTCGGAGCTGATTTTCGCCACCTACCAGAACGCGGGCGTGCGCGTGTTCGACATCCGCGACCAGTACCGGCCGGTCGAGGTCGGCGCGCTCGTCCCGCCAGCACCCCGGCGGCTCATGGACCATCGGCCGAACCGCGCCTGCGTCATTCAGTCCACCGACGTATTCGTCGATCGCAATGGGATTGTCTATTGCACCGATTACAATGCCGGGCTTTATATCATGGAATATCCAGGCGGATGACGGCGTTGACACTTGCGCCGCGGCGCCCCACCCCAACAGCCCCGCAAGTGGGTGAACCGCAGGAGGACTGGTCATGCCCATCCGCATCAATCGTCGCAAATTCCTGGCGAGCACGGCCGCCGGCGCCGCGGCGAGCGCCATCGCGATGCCGGCGATCGCGCAGGGCACGCCGTTCAAGATCGGCCTGATGACGGTGAAGACCGGCCCGCTCGCCCAGGGCGGCATCCAGATGGAGCAGGGGATCTCGACGCTGCTCAAGCAGAAGAACAACACGCTCGCGGGGCGCAAGATCGACTTCGTCTCGGCCGACACCGGCGGCAATCCGGCCGGCGCCAAGACCAAGGCGCAGGAGCTGATCGAGCGCGACAAGGTGAACGTCATCCTCGGGCCGCTCGCCGCCTTCGAGCTGCTCGCCATCGCCGAGTTCGTGCGCGACAACAAGACGCCGCTGATCAGCCTCGCGGCCGCCGAAGATATGACTCAGCGCAAGGCCAATCCCTTCATCATCCGCCCGTCGGCGACGGCGGCCCAATGCATGCATCCGCTCGGCGACTATGCGGCCAAGGACCTCAAGTACAAGCGCGCCGCCACCATCTCGGAGGATTTTGCCTTCGGCTACGAGCAGATGGCCGGCTTCCAGCGCGTGTTCGAGGACGAGGGCGGCAAGGTGGTGAAGAAGCTGTGGCCGCCGCTGGTCACACCCGACTACACGCCCTACATCGCTCAGCTCACCAATATCGACGTCGTGGTCAACGGCTTCGCCGGCTCCAACCCGGTGAAGTTCATGCGCGCCTACCAGGACCTCGGCCTCAAGGCGAAGACGCCGCTGCTCGGCGGCTGGACCGCCATGGACGACGCCCTGCTCAAGAGCCTCGGCGACGAGGCGGTCGGGGTGATCTCGTCGCATTGGTATTCGCCCGGTCGCGACACGCCGAGCAACAAGCAGTTCGTCGCCGACATGCAGAAGAACTATGGGGTGCTGCCGGGCGGCTACTCGGCCGGCATGTACATCGCGGGCCAGTGCGTCGAAGCTGCTATCGAGAAAGCCGGCGACAAGGCCGACGACCGCACCGCGCTCGCCGCGGCCCTGCATCAGGTCTCACTCACCGACACGCCGCGCGGACCCCTCAAGTTCGATCACCTCGGCAATGTGATCGGCGACGTCTTCATCCGCAAGTGCGAGCGCAAGGACGGCAAGCTCGTCAACACCATCATCAAGACCTATCCGAACGTGAGCCAGTTCTGGACCTATGACGAGAAGGCCTTCCTCGCGAACCCGGTCTACTCGCGCGACTATCCGCCGGCGAAGAACCTCGAGTAAGCGGGTGTGGCGATCGGCATCGTGAGCGACGCGTCGTCAACGCGAGACCCATGAGGCGGGTGTAGATGAGTCAGTGGCTCACGCTTGCGGTGAACAGCATCTCGTATGGCGGGCTGCTGTTCCTGCTGTCGGCGGGCTTCTCGCTCATCTTCGGCCTCATGCGCATCCCCAACCTGATGCACGGCTCGTTCTTCCTGCTCGGGGCCTATTTCGGCGTCACGTTTCTCGCCCAAGGGATGAACTTCTGGCTGGCCGCGCTGCTGAGCGCGGCCGCAATGGCGGTGATCGGCGCGATCATCGAGCGCTTCCTGCTGCGGCGCCTCGCCGGCCAGGAGCTCGCGCAGGTGCTGCTCACCCTCGGCCTCTCATTCGTCGTCGCCGACGCCTGCCTGATGATCTGGACCGGCGATCCCTGGCAGCCGGAGACGCCGCATGCGTTCCAGGGCGCCCTGCAGGTCGAGGGCCTGTTCTTCCCGATCTTCCGCCTCGTCATCGTGCTCGTCGCGGTCGCGATCGCGATCGCGCTGTGGCTCCTGGTCGACTGGACGCGGCTCGGCGCCATGATCCGCGCCGGCGTCGACGACGCGCCGATGGCGCGCGTGGTCGGCATCAAGGTGTCGCAGCTGTTCACGCTCATCTTCGCGCTCGGCGCCGGGCTCGCGGCCTTCGCGGGCGTGATCGGCTCGCCTGTCCTTTCGGTCTATCCCGGGCTCGACAACGAGATGCTGCCGGTGGCGCTGATCGTGGTCATCCTCGGCGGCACCGGCAGCCTGCTCGGCGCGCTGGTCGGCAGCTTCATCATCGGCTTCCTTTACAATTTCGGCCAGGCTTGGTTTCCCGACCTCGCCTACGTGATCTTGTTTCTCCCGATGGTCGTCGTGCTGGTGCTGCGGCCGCAGGGCCTGTTCGGCAAGGTCGTGCCATGAGGCTGGTCACGCCGCAGCGCATCGCCGCCGCGATCGCGATCCTCGTGCTGGCGACCTTGCCGGCGTGGGTGACCGATACTTACTACATCAACATCACGAGCCAGATCCTGCTGTTCGCCGTGTTCGCGCTCGCGCTCAACGTGCTGGTCGGCTACGGCGGCCTCGTCTCGCTCGGCCATGCGGGCCTGTTCGCGATCGCCGGCTACACTGCGGCACTGCTCATGGAGGCGGGCCACGGCCACCTTCTGTCCGACGTTGCCGGGCTCGTCGCCGTGGTCATCGCATCCGCGGTGTTCGGGGTGCTGGCGTTGCGCGCGACCGGCATCGGCTTCCTGATGATCACGCTCGCGCTCGGGCAGATCGTATGGGGCCTCGCCTACCGCTGGGCGGGGCTCACCCACGGGGACAACGGCGTCAACGTCTCGGGCCGACCGACCGTCTTCGGGCTCGGCCTCACGGGCGCGACGTCGTTCTATTTTGCGACCCTCGTCGTATTCGTCATAACGGTCGCCGCCATGGCGCTGTTCGTGCGCTCCCCGTTCGGCGCGAGCTTGCGCGGTACCCGCGACCAGCCGCGGCGCATGAGCGCGCTCGGCTACAATGTCTGGCTGATCCGCTTCGTCGCCTTCCTGTTCTCCGGCTTCTGGACCGGCGTCGCCGGCCTCCTGTTCATTTACTACAACCAGTTCATCAGCCCGCAGGTGGCGGCGCTCACGTCCTCGGCCGAGGCCCTGCTGATGGTGATCTCCGGCGGCAGCGCGACCCTGCTCGGGCCGATCGTCGGCGCCGCCATCGTGGTGATCATGAAGAACGTGGTCAGCGCCTATGTGGAGCGCTGGAACATGGCGCTCGGCATCATCTTCGTGCTCATCATCACGTTCATGCCGGAAGGGCTGGTGCCCGGCAGCGTGCGCCTGTGGAAGCTCGCCTGGCAGGGAATGCGCAAGCAGCCGGCGGCGTCCGGCACGCTCAAGGAGCAGCAGTCATGAACGCGTTGGCGCAGGATACTGCGGCCGGCGCGGCACCTCCGCCCGCGCTGGCGGTGCGCGGCCTCACCAAATCGTTCGGTGGGCTGCGCGTCACCAAGGGCGTCGACCTTGCGGTCGCGCCGGGCGAGCGGCGGCTCATCATCGGCCCGAACGGCGCCGGCAAGACCACGCTGTTCAACCTGATCACCGGCGAGATCGCGCCCGACGACGGCGCGATCGTCTTCCAGGGCACCGACATCACCCGCCTGCCGTGCCGGCGGCGCGTCCATCTCGGTCTTGCCCGCACCTATCAGATCATCACGCTGTTCGCGCGCGACACCATCCTGCGCAACGTCACGCTGGCGCTGCTCGGCCTCTCCCATTTGCGCTGGAATCCCTTCATCGACCTCGACCATCAGCATCATCTGACCGAAGCCGCGCGGGCGGCGCTCGCCCGCGTCGGCCTCGACCATATCTGCGATCGTCCGCTTGCCCAGACCTCCTATGGCGAGCGCCGGCGGGTCGAGATCGCGATGGCGCTGGCGCAGAACCCGAAGGTGCTGCTGCTCGACGAGCCGTTCGCCGGCCTGTCGGTCGACGAGCGGCGCGACGTGCGCAACCTGCTGACCGCGATCCCGCGCGACGTGACCATCGTGATGATCGAGCACGACATGGACGTGGCGCTGGAATTTGCCGAGCGCATCACGCTCTTGCATTTCGGCGAGGTGATCGTCGAGGGATCGCGCGCCGAGGTCGTCGCCGATCCGCGCACCCGCGAGGTCTACCTTGGCCACTAGCGCGCTCACGCTTGCCGAGGTCGACGCCTATTACGGCGACAGCCACGTGCTGGCCAAGGTGTCGTTCGCGGCCGGGGAGGGGCGCCTGCTCGGCCTGCTCGGCCGCAACGGCGCCGGCAAGACCACCTGCATGAGCGTCACGGTCGGCCTCGTGCGGGCGCGGCGCGGCGCCGTCGAGGTTTTCGGCGAGCCCGTGCACCGCCTGCCCCCCGAGCAGATCGCGGCCCGCGGGGTCGCCCTGGTGCCGCAGGGCCGTCGCATCTTCAAGAGTCTGACGGTGCGCGAGAACCTGATCGTCGCGGCGCGCAAACCGCCGCAGGGCGGGGCGCCCGCCTGGACGCTCGACACCGTCTTTCGCATGTTTCCCCGCCTGGCCGAGCGCAAGAGCCAGATGGCGGCGCATCTCTCCGGCGGCGAGCAGCAGATGCTCGCGATCGGCCGGGCGCTGATGGCCAACCCGCGCGTGCTGCTGATGGACGAGCCGTCCGAGGGGCTCGCGCCGCAGATCGTCGCCGAGGTCATGGCGACCATCCGCAAGCTCAAGGAGAGCGGCCTCTCCATCGTGCTGGTCGAGCAGAACCCCAACCTCGCCTTCGACGTCGCCGACGACGTCGTCATCCTCAACAGCGGCCGGGTCGCCGTCATCGATGTCGCGGCGCGCCTCAAGGGCGGCGCGGTCGACCTGCGTCAGCATCTCGGAATCTTCTGACGCGTTTGTGATCGAGCTATCGGTTGTGGGCTGCGGTGGGCTGCGCAAACCCGGCTTGCGCCGGGCCGGCGGCCTGATTTACACTATCCGCAAGTAATGGCCGGAACCTAACACCGGTGGGCAACAATCATTGGAAGAGGAACGCGACAATGGCCTGGACCACCCCGACTCTCGTCGAAATCTGCGTCGGCCTCGAGATCAATGGCTATCTGCCGGCCGAGATCTGATTTCCTGACCCGCTGACGACCCAGCCCCCGACTTGAGCGTCGTTGGGGCGGCGCTATGGGACGACTAACCGCCATCGTGCTCGGTGCAGCGGCCGGTGGCGGTTTTCCGCAATGGAATTGTCGATGCCCGGTCTGCTTATTGGGCTGGGCCGGTGATGCGCGCGTGCGCCGCAGCACCCAGGCAAGTCTTGCGATCACGGTCGACGGCACGCGCTTCACGCTTCTCAACGCATCGCCCGACTTGCGCGAGCAGATTGCCGCGGCGCCGGCTTTGCAGCCGCAGGCGGGCCTGCGCGGCAGCCCGATCACCGCAGTGGTGCTGACCGGCGCCGAGATCGACCAGACGACCGGCCTCCTGGCGCTGCGCGAGCGTCACCCGTTCACGATCTACGGCAGCGCCGAGACGCTCGACACCGTCGCGGCCAATCCAATGTTCGATGTGCTGGCAGCGGACGTGGTCGCGCGCCGCCCCTGTGCAATCGACACGCCCTTCACGCTCGCCGACGGCCTCGTCGCCGAGCTATTCAAGGTGCCCGGCAAACTCCCGCTCTACCTCGAGGGCGCCAATCCCGAGCTCGCGGCCGAGACCGGCGCGAATGTCGGGATCGAGCTTGCCTTCGACGCGCGCCGGCTCGTTTTCGTGCCGGGTTGCGCCGCCGTCACACCCGCGCTCGCGGCGCGCCTTGGGCGCGCCGATGCGGTGCTGTTCGACGGAACACTCTTTGCCGACGACGAGATGATCGCGAGCGGCACCGGAACCAAGACCGGTCGCCGGATGGGCCACATGCCCATCGATGGCGAGGGTGGCTCGCTCGCGGCGCTTGCGCATCTGCCCGGCCGGCGCATTTATGTGCACATCAACAACACCAACCCGATCCGCGTCGCCGGCTCGCCCGAGCGCCGCAAGGTCGAGGCCGCGGGCTGGCAGGTCGCCGAGGACGGGCTGAGGATCGAGCTATGAAGCTGCTGTCCCCGGACGAGCTGGAGGCGCGCCTGCGCGACATCGGCGCGCGGCGGTACCATCGCCTGCACCCGTTCCATCACCTGCTGCACGGCGGCAAGTGCACCAAGGGCCAGGTCCAGGCCTGGGCGCTCAATCGCTACTACTACCAGGCCATGATCCCGATCAAGGACGCGAGCCTGATCGCACGCTGCCACGACAGCGACATCCGCCGCGAATGGCGCCGCCGCATCATCGATCACGACGGGGCGCAGGCCGGCGAGGGCGGCATCGCCCGCTGGCTCAAGCTGACCGACGGGCTCGGCCTCGACCGCGATTACGTGACGTCGCTCGCCGGGCTGCTGCCGGCCACGCGCTTTGCGGTCGACGCCTATGTGCACTTCGTCGCCGAGAAGACCTTGCTCGAGGCGATCGCCTCCTCGCTCACCGAGCTGTTCTCGCCGGTGATCATCACCGAGCGCATGGACGGCATGCTCAAGAGCTACGACTTCGTCACCGCGGAGACGCTCGCCTATTTCACGGCGCGGCCGCCGCAGGCGCGCCAGGATTCAGACTTTGCGCTCGCCTACGTCAAGGAGAACGCCAAGACGCCGGAGCAGCAGCAGCTCGTGCTCGCCGCGCTCGAGTTCAAATGCGGTGTGCTGTGGTCGATGCTCGACGCGCTCTATCTCGCCTATGTCGACCCGAAGATGCCGCCGCCGGGTGCCTTCCTGCCGAAGGACTGAGCGCGAAGGCTTCGCTGGAAAGGATTCGGGGCGTGCCGAGCTATCCGGAGATGCGCGACAAGGTCGCGCTGGTGACCGGCGGCAGCAGCGGCATCGGGCTCGCGACCGCGCGCGCATTCGCCCAGCAGGGCGCCCGCGTTGTGATCGCCAGCCGCAACGAGCGCCGCGGCAAGGAGGCCCTCAAGGCGATGGAAGGCGAGGGCGACGTGGGGTGGCTCGCCGCCGACGTGGCGGACGGCAAGTCGGTAGGGAAGCTCGTCGCCGGCGTCATCAAGCTGCATGGCCGTATCGACTATGCGTTCAATAATGGCGGCAGCGGCGCCAATGGCGCGCCGGTCGGCAAGATGAGCGAGGAGGCCTGGCGGCGCACCATCGACGGGTTCCTGACGTCGGTGTTCCTGTGCATGCGTGCGCAGATCCCGGCGATGGAAGCATCCGGCGTGATCGTCAACAACGCCTCGGTCGACGGTTTGCGCGGCTATCCGTTCCCGGCCGGTGCCGCCTATTCGGCGGCGAAGCAGGGCGTGGTCGGGCTCACACGCAGCGCGGCGCTCGAATATGCGGCGAGCGGGCCGCGCATCTGCGCGATCTGTCCCGGCTGGGTCGACACGCCGCCGGTGGCCCGCTGGATGCAGCGCGACCTCGACGTCGCCAGCGCGATCGTCCGCCAGACGCCGCGCGGCCGCATCGGCGACCCCGCCGAGATCGCCGCCGCCGTGCTATGGTTGTGCTGCGACGCCGCCTCCTATGCGATTGGAACCGTGCTGCCGATCGACGGTGGCTACATGGCGTGACATCACTACTTATGTGTAAGGAGTAGACCCCTTGACCGAAACGCCGCCGACCGTATCGATCTCGCCGGACGCGCTGCCGCGCCTGCCGCGCGGCGTACGGCTGGTGCACAACGAGGCGCAGGGCGGCTGGGTGCTGCTCGCGCCCGAGCGCGTGTTCAAGGCCGACGCGATCGCGGCCGAGATCGTCAAGCGCTGCACCGGCGAGGCGACCTTCGCGGCGATCGTCGACGATCTGGCGAAAACCTATTCGGCGCCGAAGGAGCGCATCGCGACCGACGTCGCCGCGCTGCTGCGCGGCCTCGCCGACAAGAAGCTGATGGAGCTGTGAAGCCGTAGGTCATGCCCGCGAATGCGCGCGAATGCGGGCATCCACGTCTTCCTTACCGCGATTCAGCGACGTAAGACGTGGATGGCCGGGACAAGCCCGGCCATGACGTGGACAGGATGAATGATGTCGTCGTCCGGCACAACAGCGCTGCCGCGTCCGCTCGGCCTGCTCGCCGAGCTGACGCACCGCTGCCCGCTCGGCTGTCCGTATTGCTCGAACCCGCTCGCGCTCGATCCTCGCCACGACGAGCTCGATGCCGCGACCTGGGCCCGCGTGTTCAAGGAGGCGGCTGCGCTCGGTGTGCTGCAGGTGCATCTCTCGGGCGGCGAGCCGGCGTCGCGACGCGACGTCGTCGAGATCATGGCCTCGGCGCATGCCGCCGGGCTCTACACCAACCTGATCACGTCGGGAGTCGGCGTCACCAAAGAACGCCTCGCCGCGCTCGCCGACGCCGGCCTCGACCATGTGCAGGTGTCGATCCAGGACAGCGAGGAGAGATCCGCCGATCACATCGCCGGTTATGAGGGCGCTTTCGCGCGCAAGCGCGCACTCGCGGCCGACGTGGTCGCGCTGAAGATTCCACTCACCATCAACGCGGTCATCCATCGCGCCAACATCGCACGCGTCGAGGACCTGGTGACGATGGCGCTCGACATGGGCGCCTCGCGGGTCGAGATCGCGCACGTGCAGTACTACGGCTGGGCTTTGCAGAACCGCGCCGCGCTGATGCCGACGCGCGAGCAGGTCGATGCGGCCGTCGGCGCCGTCGAGGCGTTGCGCAAGCGTCATCATGGCCGCATCGTCATCGATGCGGTGGTGCCCGACTATCATGCGCGCTTTCCCAAACCGTGCGTCGGCGGCTGGGGCCGGCGCTCCCTCAACGTGACGCCGGCCGGCAAGGTGCTGCCCTGTCACGCAGCTGAGAGCATTCCGGACCTCGAGTTCTGGTCCGTGAAGGACCACTCGCTCGCCGACATCTGGATCTCCTCGCCAGCCTTCAACGCGTTCCGCGGCACCGACTTTCTCCCCGCGCCGTGCCAGACCTGCGAACGGCGCGAGATCGACTTCGGCGGCTGCCGCTGCCAGGCCTTCGCGCTCACCGGCGATGCGCGCGCGACCGATCCGGTGTGCCAGCTCTCGCCCCATCACGACCGGGTGGCCGAACTGGCCGCGCAGCACGAGGACCGGTCCTATTCGTATCGACGAATGTAAGTCTCAGGGCGCCTGCAAATCGCAATTGCACAGCGCCCTCGAAATATCGGACACTGCCGCCCAAGGAAGCCTGCCGGTGGCATCCTGCCGATCCTGGTGCTGATGCCGCGGCGCACCGGCTTCCCAACTTGGGAGGAGCATCATGATTCTGCGATCCATATCAGCGCGGAGCCTGCTGCTCGCCGGGACCTTTGCGGCCGCGGTTGCGGTTGTCGGGACGGCGGGCGCACAACAGCCGGCGGCTCCGGCTGCCCCGGCCCCTGCCGCGCCAGCGCCTGCAACCGCAGCGGCCCCGCCGGCCCTGCCGCCTGGCTCGCCCCTGATCGGGCGGCCCGACACCGAAGCCGCGATGAAGCTCGCGCCCGTCATCCCGCCGCCGATCGCGGCGCCCGCCGACAAGGTCGCGGCGAGCCGCCTCACGCTGCCGAAGGGCTTCCACATCGAGGTCTACGCAAGCGGCATCCCGGACGCGCGCGAGATCCGGCTCAGTGACAAGGGCACGCTGTTCATCGGCAACCGCCTGCAGGACAAGGTCTGGGCGGTCTACGAGAAGGACGGCAAGCGCGTACAGAAAGCGATCGTGACCGGAATGCATCGGCCGAACGGTGTCGCCTTCCACAACGGCACGCTCTATTTCGCCGAGCTGTCCAAGATATGGAAGATCGACAACATCGAGCAGAATCTCGACAACCCACCCAAGCCGACGCTGGTCTATGACGACCTGCCGACCGACGAGGCGCACGGCTGGAAGTTCATCGCCATTGGTCCGGACAACAAGCTCTACGTCCCGATCGGCCAGCCCTGCAACAATTGCATCCCGGACGACCGCCATGGCCAGATCCGCCGCATGGATCTCGATGGCAAGAACGTCGAGGTGATCGCCCGCGGCGTGCGCAACACCGTCGGCTTCGACTGGAACCCGGCGAACCACGACCTCTACTTCACCGACAACGGCCGCGACTGGATGTCGGAGGATGTGCCGCAAGACGAGCTCAACCGCCTCACCAAGGTCGGCCAGCACTTCGGGTCGCCCTACTGTTACCAGGGCAACATCCCGGATCCGCAGTTCGGATGGGGGCATTCCTGCAGCGAGTTCGTGCCGCCGGTCGCGCTGATGGGCCCGCACGCCGCCGCGCTCGGCATGCGCTTCTACACCGGGACCATGTTCCCGGCTGAATACCGCGGCGGCATCTTCGTCGCCCGCCACGGCTCGTGGAACCGGACCCACAAGTTCGGCGGCGACATCGCCTTCGTGAAACTGAACAAGGACGGCAGCGTGAAATCGGTCGAGCCGTTCATCACCGGGTTCATCGTCGACAACAAGTACATCGGCCGCCCGGTCGACGTGCAGCCGATGAAGGACGGGTCGCTGCTGATCTCCGACGACTACGACGGCGCCGTCTATCGCGTCACCTACGGCAACGCGCCGCGGACCGCGAACCGCTGACCACGATTTGAATGAAGCCGAGGGCGCGCGCCGCCCTCGGCTTTCTCTTTTTCAGAGTGCCGAGTCCAGACGCGAGTGTCCGCCATGCGAGCCCCGATCTGCGCGCTGTTGACCACCGTCGTGCTTCTGGCCGCAGGGCCCGCCAGGGCCGATGCGGTGCACGATCGACTGCCCGCCTGCCTCGCCTGCCACGGCGACAAGGGCCAATCCACGACGCCGGAGACGCCCTCGCTCGGCGCTCAGCAGCAGGCCTATGCGGTGACCCAGCTCTACATGTTTCGCGAGAAGCTGCGCAAAGCCGACATCATGAACCAGATGGCCGAGGGCCTCAGCGACGATGACCTGCGCGCGCTCGGCGAGGCGATCTCCAAGCTGCCGGCGCCGCCGCCCGCGGCCGACGCCGGCGACGCGGCGCGCATCGCCCGCGCGCAGGCGCTCGTCGGCGCCAACCGCTGCAATGCCTGTCACACCCCGAATTTCGCCGGTCAGGACCAGGTGCCGCGTATCGCCGACCAGCGCGAGGACTACCTGCTCAGGACGTTACGCGAGTACAAGTCGGGCGCCCGCACCGGCTACGACGCCACCATGGCCGAGGTGGTCGCCCCGCTGAAGGACCAGGATTTCGCCGACCTCGCGTATTACCTGGCGCGGGTGAAGTGAAGTGGTCGCCATTTGCTCCGACTTAATCGGAATGTGCGCCGGCCTTCTTTGTTGGCGCATGTTCTTGGCGGCGAACCGGCGTCCAATTCGCCGGAACATGGGCTGATCACCTGGTGTCGTCGATGATCGCGACGGCTCGCGTCCACCCGGCCGAGCCGCCGCGCACCTTGACGGGAAAGCAGCTCACCGTGAAGCCGGTCGCGGGCAGCGTCTCGAGATTGTGCAGCTTCTCGATATGGCAATAGCCGATCTCGCGGCCGGCGCGATGGCCTTCCCAGATGAGGCTCGCATCATGCGTCTTGGCGTAGCGCGCCATCGTGTGGATGAACGGCGCGTCCCAGCTCCAGCCGTCGGTTCCGGTCACGCGCACGCCGCGCTCGAGCAGGTAGAGCGTCGCCTCGCGCCCCATGCCACAACCTCGCGCGACGTAGTCGGGCCGGCCATAGGCGGCGCCCGCGCTCGTATTCACCACCACGATCTCGAGTGGCGACAGCGTGTGATTGATGCGCTCGAGCTCCGCTTCCACATCGGCGGCGGTCGCCACATAGCCGTCGGCGAAATGTCGGAAGTCCAGCTTCACGCCGGGCTGGAAGCACCAATCGATCGGCACCTCGTCGATCGTGATCGCGCGCTTGCCGTGGTCCATGGTGGAGGCGAAATGATAGGGCGCGTCGAGATGCGTGGTGCAATGGGTCGAGAGCCTGATCCACTCCATCGCCCAGCCCTCGCGGTCGGGCAGGTCGTCTATCGTGAGTCCGGGAAAGAACTTGACGATCTCGGCTGCGGTCGTGGCGTGGTCGCGATACTCGATTGCCGGCCCGTAGCCGGGCGGGTCGGCGGCGACGTCGTTCTCGAGCGGGACCGATATGTCGATCAGGCGGCGGGCCATGCATATCCTCGGTTTGACAGGGCGAAACGTTAGCCCAATTGTGCAGCCACTTTGCGCGAAGTCCAGGTGCCTGCTCAGGAGTGTTCAATGCCTGCCTATTGGGTCGCACGATCGCTGGTGATCGATCCGGTCGAGTACAAGAAGTACACCGATCCGCTGCCGCCGATTTTCGCCAAGTACGGCGGCAAGATCCTGGCGCGCGGTGGGCGTTTTCAGATCATGGAAGGTCCGGAGAAATTCAAGCGCCACGTCGTGATCGAGTTTCCGACCTTCGAGCAGGCGGTGACCTGCTTCAACTCGCCCGAATATCAGGCAGCCGCCGCGTTCCGCCGCAATGGCGCCGGCGAGGTCGAGAACGTCATCGTCGACGGCGGCGACGCAACCGCGCGCTGAGCATTCAGAGTTGGCCGAAAAAGGCTGCTGCCCGGGCGAAAACCCCGGGCCGGTTAAGCATGCGTCGGTTAGCCTCTGGCGCCGCCGGCGGGATTGATCGTAAAATACCGATAAATCAACGATCCACCTGGGAGGAATTCGATGATCTTCAAACGTCTGCTTGCAGGCGCGGCGATGCTCGCTGCCGCCACGCTGGTCGTCTCGACCAGCGCCACGGCCCAGACACCGTCGGGTCCGCCGATCAAGATCGGCTCCAGCATGGCGATGACCGGCGGCCTCGGACCGAACGGCAAGTCGGCGCTGCTCGCCTGGAAAATCTGGGAGGAGGAGGTCAACGCCAAGGGCGGCCTGCTCGGGCGGCCCGTGAAGCTCGTCTACTACGATGACCAGTCCAACCCGTCGACGGTGCCGGGCATCTACACCAAGCTGCTCGACGTCGACAAAGTCGACCTCGTGGTCGGCGGCTACGCGACCGCGATGCTCGCGCCCGCGATGCCGGTTATCATGCAGCACAAGAAGACATTCATCGGCCTGCTCGGCCTCGCGGTGAACAGCGAATTCCACTACCCGAACTATTTCGTGATGATCCCGTCGGGTCCGAATCCGAAGCCGGCCTTCACCGAGGGCTTCTTCCAGATCGCGATGAAGCAGACCCCGAAGCCGACGACGGTGGCGATCGTCGCCGCCGACCAGGAGTTCTCCCGCAACGCCTCCGACGGCGCGCGGCAGAACGCCAAAAAGTACGGACTGAAGATCGTCTACGACAAGACCTATCCGCCGTCGACGACCGACTACGCGCCGATCGTGCGCGCGATCCAGGCGACCAACCCCGACATCGTGGTGGTGTGCTCCTATCCGCCCGACTCGGTCGGCATCATCCGCGCCGTCAACGAGATCGGCTTCAAGCCGCGCATGATCGGCGGCGGCATGGTCGGCCCGCAGAACACGGCGATGAAGACCCAGCTCGGCCCGCTGCTCAACGGCTTCGTCAACTACGACTTCTGGCTGCCGGTTCCGAAGATGATGTTCCCCGGCGTCGAGGACCTGATGAAGAAGTATCAGGCGCGCGCCGCGGCCGAGGGCGTGGATGCGCTCGGCTACTACATGGCGCCGCAGGCCTACGCGCAGCTGCAGGTGCTGCAGCAGGCGATCGAGGCGACCAAGAGCCTCGACGACGCCAAGCTCGCCGACTACATCCGCAAGAATACGTTCCACACCGTGCTCGGCGACGTGAGGTTCGGCGAGGGCGGCGAGTGGGCGCAATCGCGCGTGCTGCAGATCCAGTTCCAGAACATCAAGGGCAACGGCATCGACCAGTTCAAGGACGTGAAGACCCAGGTCGTGCTCACCCCGAGCGAGTACGCCTCGGGCAACGTGATCTACCCGTACGAAAAAGCGAAATAACAGGGCGAGGCGAAGGAGAGACGCCGCGCGGCCAGCCCGCGCGGCGTTTTTTCGCGAGCGAGTGGCGAACAGGGAGTAGCGGATAGCTAATGGGAGGCGGTCCCATTCGCTATTCGCCACTCGCTATTCGACCCTTTCACAGCCCCAGATAGAACTTGCGGATCAGGTCGTTGTTGTTGAGCTCGTCGACCGAGTTGCCTTCGAACGCGATCTTGCCGTGAACGATGACGTAGCCGCGGTCGGCGATGCGCAGCGCCTGGGTGAAGTTCTGCTCGGCCATCAGCACCGTGAGCTGATAGCGCTCTTTGAGCTCCTTGATCTTGTCGATGGTGCGGCTCACCAGCACCGGTGCGAGGCCGACCGAGGGCTCGTCGACCAGCAGGATGCGCGGCGACGACATCAGCGCGCGCGCGAGCGCGAGCATCTGCTGCTCGCCGCCGCTCATGCTGCCGGCGAGCTGGCTGCGCCGCTCGGCGAGGCGCGGGAACGCCTCGAAGCAGAAATCGAGATTGGCCTTGATCTCCGCCCGCGCCTTCGGCCGGAAGGCGCCGAGCAGCAGGTTCTCCTCGACCGACTGGCGCGGAAACAGCCGCCGTCCCTCCGGCACGAGCGCGATGCCGAGATCGACGATCTCCTCGGTGGTGCGGCCGATCAGGTCGTGCTTGATGCCGTCGATCTCGACCATGATCCGCCCGGCGCGCGGCCGCACCATGCCCATGATGCTCTTCATGAGCGTGCTCTTGCCGTTGCCATTGGTGCCGAGCAGCACCACGGTCTCGCCGCCGGCAACCGTCAGCGTCACGTCCTCCAGAACGCGGACCGCGCCGTAGGCCGCATGGATGCCCTCGACGCTGATGCTATTGGCCAAGGTACGCCCTCTCGACTTCGGGGTCGCGGATGACCTCCTCGGGCTTGCCGTCGGCGATCTTGCGGCCGGACACCAGCACGACCAGGCGCTGCGAGAAGTGCATCACGGCGCGCATGATGTGCTCGATCAGGATCACGGTCGTGCCGCGCTCGTTGAGGCGGATCAGCAGCGCCACGATGTCGCTCACCTCCGAATGCGACAGGCCCGCCATCGCCTCGTCGGCGATCAAGAGCTTGGGCTCGGCCGCCATCGCGCGCGCGAGCTCGAGCTTGCGCATGTCGACCTGGGTGAGGTCGCGCGGAAACTTGCGCGCGCAGTCGACGAGCCCGACGAGGCGCAGGAGCTCCTCGCAGCGCTCCTCGGTCTGCGCCGCCGTGAGATGCCCATGCGCGCGCCGGTCGACGGCGTAGAGCAGCGGCACTTTGAGATTGTCGGCGACCGACATGCTCCCGAACGGCCGCGGTAGCTGGAAGCTGCGGGCGAGCCCGAGGCGCGTGCGCGTATGCGCCGGCATCCCGTTGAGCACGCGGCCCTCGAACGTGACCGTGCCATGCTCGTTGGCGAGCGTGCCGCACAGGCAGTTGACCAGCGTGCTCTTGCCCGAGCCGTTCGGGCCGATCAGGCCGAGGCGCTCGCCTTCGGCAACCTCGAGGTCGATGCCGTCGAGCGCGACGAAGCCGCCGAAGCGCTTGCCGAGGCCCGAGACCTGGAGCAGCGCGCTCATGCGGCGACCTCCAACTCGGTGAGCTTCGGCCGATAGAGCTGCTGCACGTAGCGCCGCTGCAGGAACCAGAGGGAGACGATCGCGACGGCGCCGCCGGCGCCCCATAGGGAGATGTTGAAGGCGGTACGGTCGGCCCAAATATGAATCGCGCCGACGACGATCGACAACGCGAACGCGATCGTCGCCATCAAAGGGCTCCAGCGCTGGAGGGTCATCATTCCATAGGCCGAGACGATCCAGAGGCAGGCGAGCACGAGGCCGGCGAACGCCAGCATGAGGCCCGTCGCGTCGGGCGCCGTCAGGGCGGCGAGGCTGAACACGACCTCGAGCACGCCGACGATGAAACCGTAGCTCGCCACCGCGACGAGCCCGATCGAGCGCACATCTGGGCGACCTGGCGAGGCCGCGCGCAGGAACTCGCGGATGAGGCCGACGAGGCCGTTCGGCGCGACGATGACGAAGCCGACCAGCAAGAGGCCGACCAGCAGCAGGTTGACGGCGGACGAGATCGTGACCGTCGCAATCTGCGTGAGTGTGCCGAGCAGGATCGAGCCGATCAGCGGACCGAACCACACCGTCGTGCCGCCGATCAGCGGCATGGCGATCGCGTTCACGGCGTAGGTGAGGCCGAAGGTCGACGCGGGCTCCACGTAACCGATGTAATACGGAAACGGCGCGCCGGCCATGCCCATCAGCGCGCCCGAGAGCGTGGTCGCGATCAGCTTGAGCCTGAGCGTGGGCACGCCCGAGGCCTCGGCGGCGAGCTCGTCGTCACGGATGGTGGCGAAGCCATAGCCGAGCTTCGAGCGCTCGATGGCGCGCGAGATCGCGACCGAGACCGCGGCGAGAAGCAGCATGATCAGGCTGAGATAGCGCACGTAGTCGAGCTGAAAGCCGAACACGTCGACGCTGTCGGGGCGGATCACATAGGCGCCACGCGAGCCGCCGACATAGTCCCAGTTCACCACGAAGGTCTGCAGCACCACGGCGAGTGCGAGCGTCGCAATCGAGAAGAAGGCGCCGCGCAGCCGCAGCGTCAGATAGCCGGTGCCGAGCCCGACCAGGCCGGATACGCCGGCCGCAATGACGAGCAGGACCGGAATGGGCAGCGGATAGGCCTTGTGGAAGAACACCGTCGTGTAGGCGCCGAGCGCGAAGAAGGCAGCGGTGCCGAAGTTCACGTAGCCGCAGTAGCCGCCGAGCATGTTCCAGGCGGCGGCGAGCACGATGTACTGCACCACCGTATAGCCGGCGAAGAACAGGTAGTCGTTGCCGATGAGCGCGGCGACGATGAAGACCGCTGCGGCGGCGCCGATCGCGGCGGCGAAAAAGGTCGGGTTGCGCACGGCCTACCGTCCGAGCAGGCCGGCCGGCCGCACCGCCAGCGTCAGCAGCAGGAGGCCGAACGAGACGGCGGGCGCCCACGAGGGCCCGTAGAACGTCGCCGTGAAGCTTTCGACGATGCCGAGCAGGATGGCGCCGATCAGCGTGCCAGGCAGGCTGCCGAGACCGCCGAGCACGCAGATCGCGAACACGCGACCGATATAGTCGCGCCCGATCGACGGCTCGACCGGCTGGATGATGATGAGAAAGGCGCCGCCGAGCGCGCAGGTCGCAATCGAGATCGCGAACGCGATGCGCTTGATCTTGATCGGGTCGGCTGCCATCAGCCGCAGCGCACCCTGGTCCTGCGCCACCGCCATGATGGCGCGGCCGATGAACGTCCTGCCGAGGAAGAGCTGCAGCAGCGCCAGCATCAGGAGGGACATCACGCATGGGACCACCATGCGCATCGGCAGCTGGAGCAGGCCGAAGGTGTAGGATTTGTCGATGTAGGGCGCGCTGACGTAGCGGTAGTCGACGCCGAACACGAGGATCAGCACGACCTCGGTAATGAACAGGAGGCCGAAGAAGAACGCGAGCCCGCGCAGCCCCTCCTGCCCGCGTCTTTCGAACGAGACGTGATAGAGCTGATAGGTGGCGGCCCCGAGGGCGTAGAAGGCCGGCAGCGCGATGACGCCGACCAGGATCGGATCGATGCCGAAGCGCGAGTTGATGATATAGGCGACGTAAGACCCGACGATGATGAAGGCGGGATGCGCGATGTTGACGATGTCGAGAATGCCGAACGATATGGAAATGCCGACCGTCACGGCTGCGTAGAAGCCGCCGAGCAGCAGTCCCGCGACCAGCGCGTTCACCAGGAGATCGGCTGAAAAATCCATCCGCGCCTCGAACGGGAACCTATTCACACCAAGACGATACGGCCCTCAAGCGCAACGCTGCCGCCGCCCGCGCGGCGAACCGCCGCGCAAGGACGCGTCCGGCAAGTCGTGGGGCTGGGTCGTGGGAGGAAAAATGGTGGTCGTGGTCCGTCCCGGCTGATCCTTGCATGCTCCCCCCACATCCCGCGCTTCGGGCGGCCGGTGTTTTGCGGGCATTGTGCAGGAAGGTCAAGCGCTTGGCTAGCTGAAAGGGAGCCGAGGGCTTCGCCATATCCAACGGCCCAACACGGGGCTGCCGAGTTGGGCCGTCGATGGGACGATTGATGACGTCAGGCGTCGGGCTGAGGTCACCTACGCGGCGGCGGCGTCGCGCACCGCCTGCGGCAGGACCAATGGCTTGTTGGCGCTGTCGAGGAACTCGACCGTCATGAACACCAGCTCCTTGTCGCCGATGTTTTCCAGGTCGTGCACCTTGTACTCGCCCGCCTTGTAGGTTTCGTGGCGCGTCTCGCCCGGCTGGTAGCTGTATTCGACCGTCGAGCCGTCCATCAGGTGCTGGCGGCCGCGCCCGCCCGAAACCGAGGTCCAGAAATAATCGAGCACGTGGCGATGGAAGCCGAAGCGCTGGCCGGGCTTGAGGCGGATCGTCCACACCCGCACCCGATCGCTTTCCGAGACGAGCTCGCTGCCGACGCAGCCGTTGTTGCTCTGGGCCTCGCGGTCGAATTCCTGCTGCAGGGCGGCGGGCCAGGCCGCCTTGTCGCTCTTCGCTGCCTGCTTGTCGGTCATGGACATTGCCATGGCATTCCTCCAGTGATGGGTTGGCCTCAATATACTCATCCGGGGCTCAACAGGAAACACGGCAACCGGGACACATGGCAACCGGGACTCGAGGACGCGCGCTGATCATCGGCGGCTCGATGAGCGGGCTGCTCGCCGGCCTGATCCTGCGCCGGCGCGGCTGGCAGGTGGATATCGTCGAGCGGGTGGAAAGCGAGCTTTCCGGCCGCGGCGCCGGCATCGTCGCCCAGCCGACGCTGATCGACACCCTACGGGCGCTCGGCCTCGACACGCGCGAGCTCGGCGTCGAAGTGCGCACGCGGCTCAACCTCGATGCCGCCGGACGGGTCGCGGGCCGCGTCGATTGCCCGCAGGTGCTGACCGCGTGGGAGCGGGTCTATCGCGTGCTGCGCGACGGTTTTCCGGCCGAGCACTACCATCGCGGCATCGGCCTCAAGGCTTTCACCCAGAACGAGCGCGCCGTCGTGGCGAAGCTGAGCGACGGCAGCAGCCGCGAGGCCGACCTCCTCGTCGGCGCCGACGGGCTGCGCTCGACCGTGCGTCAGGCCTGCCTGCCGGACGTCGCGCCGCTGTATGCCGGCTACGTGGCGTGGCGCTCGCTGCTCGCCGAGGATGCCTTTCCGCCCGCCGTCCATCGCGAGCTGTTCGACGCCATGACCTTCTCGCTGCCGCCCGGCGAGCAGTTTCTCGGCTATCCGGTCGCCGGCCCCGACAACGACCTGCGCCCGGGCCACCGCCGCTACAACGTGATCTGGTACCGCCCCGCCGACGAGGCGACCGAGCTGCAGCGCCTGCTCACCGATGAAAGCGGCGTGACCCATGCGATCTCGATCCCGCCGCCGCTGATCCGCCGCGCCGCCATCGCCGACATGCGCGCCGCGGCGGAGCGGCTGCTCGGCCCGCAGGCGCGCGCGATCGTGCGCCTGATGACGGAGCCGATCCTGCAGCCGATCTACGATCTCGAAAGCCCGCAGGTCGCCTTCGGCCGCATCGCCGTCATCGGCGACGCCGCCTTCGTGGCCCGCCCTCATGTGGCGGCCGGCGTCTCCAAGGCGGCCGAGGATGCGCTCGCGCTCGCCGATGCGCTCGACGCCGTGGATGACGTCGCCGCGGCGCTGCGCCGCTTCGAGGCGCAGCGCCTGCCGGTCAACCGCCGCATCATCGAGCGCGCCCGCCACCTCGGTGCCTACCTGCAGGCGACCCAGACCGCCGAGGAACGCGCCCGCTCCGAGCGGCACAGCATCCCTGACGCCGTGCTGGCCGAGACCGCGGTGCTGGATTTTCTGTACGCGTAGGCCCTTCAATCGTCATGGCCGGGCTTGTCCCGGCCATCCACGTCTTGCTTGCCGAGCAAGCGTCAAGACGTGGATGCCCGGGACAAGCCTGGGCAAGCCCGGGCATGACGGAGTCAACGCCCCAGCAGCTTCTTCGCGTTCAGCCCCGCGATGCCGGCGATCGTCGACGCGTCGAGGTCGGCCGACACCAGGTGCTCGATCGGCTCGTACTCGGCCATGTCGTAGGGATAGTCGGTGCCCATCACGACGTGATCGGCGCCGAAGGTCTCGATCAGCGCGCGCAGCTGCACCGGCGTGAACACCACGGTGTCGAAAAAGACCTTCTTGAGGTAGTGCGTCGGTGGCTTCGGCAAGTCGGCCTTGCAGTCCGAGCGCGCGCCCCAGGCGTGGTCGATGCGGCCCGCGTAACCGCCGAGGTAGCCGCCGCCGTGCACGGCGAGGATCTTCAGGTTCGGGTGGCGCTCCAGCACGCCGTCGAAGATGAGATAGTGCAGCGCGAGCGTGGTCTCGAACGGGTTGCCGATCACGTTGTTGAAATAGAAGCGCGACAGCCGCTGCCCTTCGGTGAAGCCGATCGGATGCAGCAGCACCAGGGCGCCGAGCTCCTCGGCGCGCTTCCAGAACGGCGCGAAGGCCGGGTCGGAGAGCTCGCGACCGGCCACGTTGGTGAGGATCTGCACGCCCTTGAACTTGAGCGGGCCCATGCAGCGCTCGAGCTCCTTCACGGCCTCGGCGGCGTCGGGCATCGGCACGCTGCCGAGCGCGACGAAACGGTCCGGCTTGCCGGCGACGTATTCGGCGATGCCGTCGTTGACCAGGCGCGCCGCCTGCACCGCGATGTCGAGCGGCACCGTGTAGTAGCATTGGTTCGGCGCGCACATGACGAGCTGGAGGTCGATGCCCATGGCGTCGAGATCGGCGAGGCGCTGGTCGTAGGTCGTCATCACCGCGGTGCGGTCCGCGTCCTGGCGGATGTTGAGCGCCTTGGTCTCGGGCGTCGCGTAGCGCGCGAGCGGAATGGTCGAGATGTCGAGGTGCGGCTTGACGAATTCGGCCGCGCGGGGAAGCGCGATGTGCGCGTGCAGGTCGACCGTCAGACTCTTCGGCCGCATCGTGCGGCCCGGCTTGCCGGCGGGACGCGCGGCGGTCGGTGCGTAGCGGTTCCAGTCGTTCGCCATCGGACTCCTCGTCAGTTCGTCGGTAGGGTGGGCAAAAGCGAAGCGTGCCCACGCGGTCGTCAACGGTGGGCACGCTTCGCTTTGTCCACCCTACGTTTCGCCGCCCTCTTCTCTTTGCCTTCCGCCTTCGCCGGAATGATCGGCAGCATCACGTAGTTCGCATATTTGCCGCCGGAATGCAGGGTGGTGACCCCGGCGAAGATCTCCGGCGGCCGGTCGACCGGATCGTCGTGCAGGAACGGCCCGCAGCCTTTGAGCTCGTTCTTGAAATTCGACAGCCGCCCGCCGCTCGGGCCGCCGTATTCATAGTCCTTGCCGCGCACCGACAGCGCGACACGGTAGCCGGCCGGGACCACGATCGACGTCGGCCACAGCTCGATGTCGAGCTCGACCACCTCGTTCTTCTTCAGCGGCTGCTTCTTGTCGTGGGTGTGATAGGGCCGATAGGGCAGGGTGAGCTTCTTGTCGAGCTTGCGGTGCGAGGCGCGCAGCCAGCCCTGCGCGACCGGCGTATGCGGATCGATCGCGCCCTGGAAGACCACTTCCTTCAGGTCGGGCGAGAAGACGCGCAGGACCAGAAAGAGGTCGGCGTCGCTGGTCGACGACGAGACGAACAGCTTCGCCGCGATCGGGCCGGTGATCTCGGTGGCCTCGGTGAGCGGCCCGGTCAGGAAGGTGAGGCCGTCTCCCATGGCATCGAAGCTGCGCGTGCGCTTGTTGGTCGCGCGCTCCTCCTTGAGCGAGCCCGACGTCATGTGCAGGTAGAGCTTGGTCCACTTCGTCCGCTTGATCGGCCACTCGTTCTCGGCGCGCTCGACGAATTTCTCGCCCGGATGGCGCACCTGCAGCAGCACCTTCGGCCGCTTGTCCCAGCCATTCTGCTTGCCGTGCAGGAAGTAATCGAAGAAGGCGAGCTGCTGCTTGCGGCCATAGTCGGTATAGAAGTGGGTCCAGTGCTCGATGCCGTGTGCCTCCAGCCACTTGTCCTTGGCGGCCGCACGCAGGAAACCCTCGAAGTTGCCGCGCGGGTGCAGGCCCTGGCCGCCCCAGTTGGCGGCCGAGAACAGCGGCGTCGTCACCTTCGACCATACCGGCGAGCGCGCCCGGTGATAGGCGTCATCGAGCGGATGCTTGCGGATCTCGTCGCCGAAGTCGGCTCGATTCTTCGCGAGCTCCTCCTCCGACAGGATCTCGGGCCCGCACACCAGCTCGCCATGCACCGGGCTGCGCTTGCCGCGCTCGCCGGCCCCGTATTGCACGGTCTTGACCTGCATGTCGTACCAGTTGGTCCAGAAGGTCGACAGGATGCCGCCGTGGTGGGTCATGTCGCGGTACCAGTCGGCGGCGCCTTCCCAGATGCACATGGCAGCGAGGTGCGGCGGCTGCGTCGCGGCGACGTGCCACTGGTTGATGCCGTAATACGATATGCCGTTGAGCCCGACCTTGCCGTTCGACCATGGCTGCACGCCGGCCCATTCGATGCAGTCGTGGAAATCTTTGGTCTCGCGCGGGGAAAAGTGGTCGATGAATCCGGGCGAGCAGCCGCAGCCGCGCGAGTCGACGCGCACGCACGCATAGTCGTGCGGCACCCATTTCTCCGGATCGACCACCTCCCAGCTCTGGTAGAGGTTGCTCGACCCCGCCGTCACGTCGGGATGCTTTTCCGCCATGCGCTGCCACGCGCTCGGATAGCCCTCCTGGAACGCGAGCCCCTTGGCATAGGGCCCGTAGCTCAGGATCACCGGATAGCGGCCCTCGCGCACCGGGCGGAATACGTCGGCCTTGAGGACCAGGCCGTCGTCCATCGCGATCTCGACGTCCCAGTCGATGCGCATGCCGTCGCGCACTTCCGAACGCGGCTGATGCGTTTTCGGCCCGGTCGACATCCTGCGTACCTCCCTGGTTCCGCGGGCGACGACGCGGATGTAGTCAACGCTGCGCTTATCGTTTCTTGCGCGCCTTGCGGGCCCGCTGCACGCGCGCCTGCTTTTCCAGCACGGCGCAGACCGCGGCGGTGTCCTGCATGGCGTGGCCGGTCGCCATCGCCTTGGCATAGACAGGTTCGGTGGCGCTGAACAGAGGCGTCGGCACGCGCAACTTTTTCGCGTACTGGCCGATCACGTCCATGTCCTTCTGCCAGACTTTGATCTTCATGGTGGCGGCGTCGTAGTCGTCCTTCACCATCATCGGCGCGCGCAGCTCGAACACCCGCGAGTTGCCGGCGCCGATCTTGATCAGGTCGAAGATCCGCTGCGGGTCGAGCCCGGCCTTCATGCCGAGTACCATCGCCTCGGCGGTCGCGACGTTGTGGATCGCGACCAGGAGGTTGGCGACGTACTTCATTTTGCTGCCGTTGCCGAAGTCGCCGAGGTCGTGCACGGCGCGGGCAAAGCCGAGGAAGAGCGGCTTGAGACGCGCGACCGCCTTCGGATCACCGCTCGCATAAACGACCAGGTCCTTGACCGCCGCCTGCGCGCCGGTGCCGCTGATAGGGCAGTCGAGCGGGACGTGACCCGCCTTCTTGAGGGCGCGCGCGGCGCGCTCCTTGTCGTCGAGCGTGAAGGTGCTCGCCTCGATCACCACTTTCGACGGCAGCTTGGCCGCGACGAGCTCAGCCACAACCGTGTCGAGCGCCTGCGGGCTCGGCAGGCTGGTGATGATCACCGGCACGGATTTGGCGAGCGTCGCCACGTCGGGCGTGGTCTCCACCCCGACCTTGGCGAGAGCGCGACGACGCGCCGCATCGATGTCATGGCCGACGACGCGCCAGCCGGACTCGACGAGGTTGCGCGCGAACGATCCGCCCATGATGCCGAGGCCGATGACCCCGACCGTGCCCTTCTTGCGTGCCGCCATTTGTATGCGTCCTTCGTCCGAATCTTTTTGCGAAAGTCGGCGACGCTACCACAGGAGGTGACGGGACAGGCAAGGTGGCATTCTCTCCGCTCGCATTTTCGCCTATCGTTGCGGCCGATCAATCGATCTGAAAATCGAATGACGGAGAGTGCGCGGATGCGTATCGGGATCGCCGGCCTCGGCCGGATGGGCGCCGCCATGGCGGCGCGGCTGATCGAGGTCGGCCACGACGTGACGGTGTGGAATCGCTCGGCCGGCAAGATGAAGCCGCTGATCGATGCCGGCGCCAAGGCGGCCGCGAGCGCCGCGGCGCTCGCGAGCGCGGTCGAGACGGTCATCACGTGTCTCACCGACGCGGAGGCGATCGACAAGGTCTATGGCGGACCGGACGGGCTGCTCGCCGGCGATCTCACGGGCAAGCTCGTCATCGAGATGAGCACGGTGCGGCCGGGCGTCGAGGTCGCGCTGGCCGAGAAGGTGCGCGCCAAAGGCGCCGCCTTCGTCGAATGTCCGGTCGGCGGCTCGACCGGCCCGGCGCGCCAGGGCAAGCTGATCGGCCTGATGGGGGCCGAGCCCGCCGATGCGGCGCGCGCCAAGCCCGTTCTCGATCAGCTTTGCCGCCGGCTCGAGCATTGCGGCCCGGTCGGCGCCGGCGAGATCATGAAATTCACCGTCAACATGCCGCTGATGATCTATTGGCAGGCGCTCGGAGAAGCGCTGGCGCTGTGCCGCCCGCTCGGCCTCGAGCCGGAGCACGTGATGGACCTTCTGTCCGACACGTCGGGTGGACCGAATATCCTGAAAGTGCGCGGGCCGACCGTCGCCAAACAGATCAAGGGCATCGAGCCCACGACGGTCACGTTCGACGTCGACAGCGGGCTCAAGGACCTGCGCGCGATGCTCGCCGAGGGGCGCGCCCGCGGGGTCGAATTGCCCCTCGTCGAGAGGTCGGTCGCCTGTTACGAAGAGGCGTCCCGCCAGGGACTGGGCGCGGCCGAGGTGTCGGCCGTGTCGGCCTATTGGTCGGCGCGCAAAGGTCGCTGACCCGCGCTGACCGTTCCGCGAATTCCTGCTCGGCGTCATTTGAGGGAGATTGGTCCATGAAGCTCTATTCGTTCTGGCGTTCGCTCGCGACCTATCGGGTGCGCATCACCCTCAACCTCAAGGGCATCGTCCCCGACGAGATCATCGAGGTGAACTTGATGAAGGGCGCGCAGCGCGAGGCGGAATTCCGCGCCGTCAACCCGATGATGGCGATCCCGGCCCTCGTCGACGGTCCAGGCCCCGTCATGGTCGAGTCGCTCGCGATCATCGAATATCTCGACGAGACCCATCCCAATCCGCCGCTGCTGCCCAAGGACGCGCGCGGCCGCGCCCGCGTGCGCGGCATCGCCCAGCTCATCGCCGCCGACTCCCACCCACTGATCGTGCCGCGCGTGCGCGAATATCTCGAGCACGAGCTCAAGCTCGATCAGCAGGCCGTGATGGCGTGGTGCAAGCACTGGCACGGCCGCGCGCTCACGGCGCTGGAGACCCACCTGCAGAGCAAGGAGACCGGCAAGTTCGCACATGGCGACCAGGTGACGATTGCCGACGTCTGTCTCGCGAGCCAGGTCGCGGGCGCCAAGTTCTTCAATGTCGATCTGGCCGCCTTCCCGACGGTCGCCCGCATCGCGGCGACCTGCAACGATATCGACGCATTCGCGCGCGCTCATCCGCTCAAGCAACCGGGCGCGCCGGCGGCGTAACGACTGCTCGTCTCCGCAATGTTGAATGCAGCAATCGTCGGGCTCGGCTGGTGGGGTCAGCGCCTCGTCAAGTCGGCCCAGAGGTCGCGTCACATCAAGTTCGCGCGCGGCGTCACGCTCGAGCCGGAGCTCGCGCGTGAGCTCGCGGCCGAGCACGGCATGGCCCTCGGCACCTCGATCGACGAGGTGCTGGCCGATCGCGCGATCGAGGCGGTGGTGCTGGCGACGCCCCATACGCGCCACCGCGCCCAGGTCGAGGCGGCGGCCGCCGCCGGCAAGCATATTTACTGCGAAAAGCCGTTCGCGCTCTGCAAAGGCGATGCGCAGGCGATGCTCGACGCCTGCGCGCGCGCCGGCATCACCATCGGGGTCGGGCATCACTTCCGCCTGATGCCGTCGATGAAGGCGCTGCATGCCGAGATCGCGACCGGCGCGTTCGGCACGATCATGCATGCGGAGGGCAACTACAGCCACGACTGGCTGGCGACGCTCCCGGCCGACAGCTGGCGCGCGGCGCCCGAGGAATCGCGCGCCGGCGGGATGACCGGCATGGGCATCCACGTGCTCGACTGCTTTCGCGACCTGGTCGGCCCGATGCGGCGGATCAGCGCAGTCTCGAAGCGCCGCGCGCTGCCTTACGCGTCCGGCGACACCACCGCCGCGCTGGTCGAGTTCGCGAACGGCGCGACGGGCGCCCTCGCGACGACGCTCAAGACGCCCTTCATGTGGCGCATCGCCGTCTACGGCGAGAATGCCTGGGGCGAGAGCGTGAGCGAGACGCGGCTCGTCATCCGCCGCGCCGGCGGCGCGCCCGAGGTGCGGGACTTTCCCGCCGCCGATCACCTCGGCGAGAACCTCGACGCCTTCGCGGCGGCGGCCATCGCCCACCGCCCGTTCGACATTGCGCCCGCCGGCATTTTGCAGACGGCGGCGGCGCTCGACGCGGTGTTTCGCTCGGTCGAGGCCGATGGGGCGTGGCAGATGGTGTAGCGGTCAGCGCGCCGCCGCCCGCCGCCCGCGGCTCCGCACCGCCGACGCGGCGCCGCGCGCCGCGATCGCCAGCGCGTCGTCCCACACCGCATGGATATGCGCGACCTCCGCCTCGAAGCGCTCGAGGAAGAGCCGCGCCTGCGCGGTCAGCGTGCGCCGCGCCGGCTGGATCAGCACGAACTCGGCATGCATGGGCGGATCGGCGAGCGGGTTGACGACGATGTCGCCGCTCGTGATGTCGTTGACCGAGATCAGGCTCGGCAGCACCGTCACCCAGTCGGACAGCGCCACCAGCTCGAGGGTGCCGATCATCGCGTCCATCTCCAGCATGGCGTCGACCTCGACGCCGTGGGTCTGGAAATAGGTGTCGAGGTTGCGCCGCCGCACATTGTCGGGGCCGGGGACGATCACCTTGAACGGACGGAGATCTTTCAGCCGCACCGGCGCGAGCGGGCTGAGGGCGCGGCGCGGGCCCGACAGCAGCATCTCGCGGTCGCGCACGAACAGGCGCGATTTCAGCCCGATGCGCCCCTCGAACGCCGGCACCACCGCGAAGTCGAGCTCGTCGGCGAGCACCATCTCGGTCAGCAGGCCGCTGTAGCCCTCGACGATGTGCAGCCGCACGTCGGGGTGGCGGAGCACGAAATCGTCGAGGCTCGGCGCCAGCACGGCGCGGGTGAAGGTCGGCATCAGGCCGATGCGCAGCTCGCCCGAGACGAAGCTCGCGAGCGAGCGCGCCTCCTCGCCGGCGGTGTCGAGCATGCCTACCGCCTCGACGCAGCGCCGGTAGTAGCGCAGTCCTGCCGGGGTGGGCACGACCCCATTGGAGGTGCGCTCGAACAGCTTGACCTTGAGGGCACGCTCGACCGCGGCCACGTGCTGGGAGATGCCCGACTGGGTCGCGTTCTCACGCTCGGCCGCGCGGGTGAAGGAGCCTTCCTCGCACACCGCGATCACGGCGCGCACTTGCCGCAGCGCTATCCCGGCCATTAGGAATCCTTATGCCGGCGGCCAGCATATATTAATTCGGCTACCGGCGCCAATCAGATTAAATTCTATGCAAAACCCGAATCCGTGGGCCTCGGCCGCGGACCAAGGAGGAACGGCATGGGAACGGCAAATTTCGGCATCGCGGGTCTCGACTGGCAGCAGCGCGTCAACTGGGAGAGGCTGCGCGAATACCGCATCGAGCGCGCCCGGCAGATGATGAAGAAGCACGGCCTCGGCGCCATGCTGTGCATGTACGATGAGAATGTCCGCTACATCACCGGCACGCTGACGCCGGGCTGGAATCGGCTCAAGCCCGGCCTGCGCTACGCCATGCTGTGCGGCGACGGGCGTCCGGTGCTGTTCGAGCAGGGCGACATCGGCTTCCAGATCGAGCGCCACAGCCCGTGGATTCCGAAGGAGAACGTGCGCCATTCCTATGCCTGGATCAAAGGCGCGGCCGGCCCGGCCTCGCGCCAGCAGGTGCAGAAGTTCGTGCGGGCGGTGCAGCAGGCGATGCGCGACAACGGCGTCGCCGGGCAGAAGCTCGGCGTCGACTTCGTCGACATCAACATGATCAACGTTTTCAAGGAGAACAACATCGAGTGGACCGACGGCATGACGCCGATGATGGAGGCGCGTGCGGTCAAGAGCCCGGACGAGCAGGAGTGCTTCCGCATCGTCGGCGCGATCGGCGACGCGACCCACTGGGAATGCATGAAATTCCTGCGCCCCGGCATCACCGAGAACCAGGTGACGGCGCACCTGATGGAGTATCTCTACTCGATTCCCGGCATGGAGGACGTGGAGGACGTGATCGTGTCGTCCGGCCCCAACACCTGGCCGAACTGGCGCAACTTCTCCGACCGCATCATCCAGCCCGGCGACATCGTGTTCATGGATTTGGCCGCGCTCACCTGGAACGGCTACAAGTCCTGCTATTACCGCACCTACTGCGTCGGCAAGGAGCCGACCCAGGAGCAGAAGGAAACCTACGAGACCGCCCTCAAGTGGCTCTACGATTCGATCGGGGCCGTGCGGGTCGGCGCCACCACGCGCGACATCGCGATGAAGTGGCCCTCCGCGATGGAGACCTGGGGGTATGAGGATGAGGACCAGGCCGCCGCCAACCTGTGGGGCCACGGCCTCGGCCTCGCCCAGTATGACCCGCCGGTCATCTCGCGCATCTGGTCGCTCGACCATCCGATCGAGATCCAGGAAGGCATGACCTTCGCGCTAGAGACCCAGCACGGCAAGAAATATCGCTATGGCGTGCGTATCGAGGAAATGCTGATCGTGAAGAAGAACGAGATCGAGATCGTCTCGAACTTCCCGGTCAAGCAGATCACCGTGGTCGATCCGATACCCGGGTATGGCGATCACGTGAAATAGGCTTACGGCGCAGGAACAAAAGCCGCTGTTCCGGATTGGCAGCGGAATGGTAGCGGGTGGGTGCGGGTGCATACCTAAGGTAATCTACAGCTTGTGATTGTATATCGCGTAAGGCTGGCTCCGACCCCCGACGAGAGCAAATGAGTGAAACGCAGTTCGTCATCTCCCTGGGCAGCGCCGCAGCCACCGACGTCGACCGCGTCGGGCCCAAGGCGGCCAATCTTGCGGCGCTCACCCGCGCCGGGCTGCCGACGCCGGGCGGCTTCTGCCTGACGGCCGACGCCTATCGGGCGCAGATCGAGGCGATCGGCCTCGCCGATCTCGTCGCGCGTTTCGGCACGGCCGATCCGGTCGAGCGGCGCCGGCTCTCGGTGGCGATCCGGCTCGGCCTCTACGAGCAGCCGATCACGCCCGCCGTGCTCGGCCCGCTGATGCAAGCCTGGACGGCGCAGTGTGCCCAGGACGGGATGCCGTCGGCGGTGCGCTCCTCGGCGCTGATCGAGGACCGCAAGGGCGCGAACTTCGCCGGCCAGTTCGAGAGCTTCCTCGGCATCGCCGACGAGGCCGCGTTCCTCACCGCCGTGCGCGCCTGCTGGGCGGCGCTGTGGACCTCGCACGCACGCCGCTACATGGAGAACCACGATCTATCGCCATCCGATACCGCGATGGCGGTGCTGATCCAGCCGCTCGTCGATGCACGCGCCTCGGGCGGGGGCTTGAGCGAGACCGCCGAGGGCCACATGCTGCTCAGCGCCACCTGGGGGCTCGGCTCGGCCATCGCCCAGGGCGAGGTCGTGCCCGACCGAATCACGCTCACCCGGCAGGGCTTCCTGCGCAAGAACGAGGCCGGCCGCAAGGATCACCGCGAGACCTGCGGCCACGGCCAGGGCGCCGTCCCGCAATCGGTGCCGAAGGATCTGGTCGACAAGCCTTGCCTCGATGCCGGCCAGGCGACCGCACTCGGCCGCCTGCTGCGCAAGGCCGAAGATATCTTCGGCATGCCGGTCGAGATCGAATGGGCGCTCGACGCGCAGGGGTTCAAGCTGCTGCAGGCGCGTCCGCTGCAGGTCGAGCCGATCGTGGTGCCGGATGACATCTGGCTGCAGCATCCCGGCATCAACGGCCATCCGGCCGGCATCGGCTGGGGCTCGGGCCGCGCCGTGGTGGTGAACTGCGAATGCGAGCTCTCCCGCGTCGCCCCCGGCGACGTGCTCGTCACCAAGGTCGCCGGCCCGGCGCTCAGTCACGTGCTGCCGCAGGTCGCCGGTGTCGTCGCCGAGCTCGGCGGCTCGACCTCACACCTCGCCTCGCTCGCGCGCGAGCGCGGAATCCCCATGGTCCTCGGCGTGCTCGACGCCACCCGGCGCATACCGGACGGCTCGCAGGTCGCGGTCGACGGCGTCGCCGGCATCGTACGGTGGATGCGCTGATGCGGCCCAAAATCTTCGTCACCCAGCCGGTCGCCGAGAGCGCCCTTGCGCGCCTGCGCGCGGTCGCCGACGTCAAGGTCAACCCGGTCACGGTCCGCGTCCTGCCCAAGAAGGCGCTGATCGCCGCCGTGCGCAAGCACGACATCCTGTTCTCGCTGCTGCACGACGCGATCGACCGCGCGGTGCTCGCCGCCAATCCGAAGCTGCGCGCGGTGTGCTCGCAGGCGATCACGCCCGACAACATCGACGTCGCGGCCGCGACCAAGCTCGAGATTCCCGTCACCGTGGTGCCGCCGATCGTCGCCGAGGCGACCGCCGACATCAATTTCGGCCTGATGCTGATGGTGGCGCGCCGCATGGTCGAGGGCGACCGGCTGGTGCGCAAGGGCAAGTTTCCCGGCTCGCAGTCGAGTCATCTCGCCGGCGCTGCGGTCTATGGCAAGACCATCGGCCTCGTCGGCGGCGGCGGCCGCATCGGCACCGCGGTCGCGCGCCGCGCCTACGGTTTCGGCATGCGCATCCTCTACTGGACGCCCAACCGCAAGCCGGAGTCGCTCGAGCGCGAGTATCACCTCGAGTACGTCCCGCTCGACCGGCTGCTCGCCGAATCCGACTTCGTCTCGATCCATTCGCCGCTGCGGGCGGACACGCATCACCAGATCGGCGCGCGCGAGCTCTCGCTGATGAAGCCGACCGCGTTCCTGATCAACACGGCGCGCGGCCCGATCGTCGACGAGAAGGCGCTGGTCAAGGCCCTCGCCAAGGGAATGATCGCGGGCGCCGGCCTCGACGTGTTCGAGCACGAGCCCAACGTCCCGGCCGCGCTCCTCAAGATGGACAACGTGGCGCTCACCCCCCATCTCGGCAGCGGTGTCGTTGCGGTGCGCGAGCAGATGGCGAATATCGTGGTCGACAATATCCTGGCGATCATCGACGGGCGAAAGCCGCCCAACTGCGTCAACCCCGAGGTTCTTGCCGGTTGACGGGGTAGCGCATAACCCGGCGAAGTGGTCACCGTTCGCCGATAAGGATATGCGCCGATGAGAGCGTTATGCCTTTCCGGCCCGCGCGCGGAGTAACATCATGGCCCAGCCCCTGATAGCGGTCACCGACAGCCCATTTCCGTCGCTCGATCCGGCGAAGAAGGCGCTGGCGCTGCTCGCGCCCGAGTTCCGCATGGCCAAGAGCCCGTCGGCTGACGACATTCTCGCCGCTGCGCGCGACGCCGACGCGATCCTCGTCACCTACGCCAAGCTTCCCGGCGAGCTCTTGCGTCAGCTCACCCGCTGCAAGGCGATCGGCCGCTTCGGCCTCGGCGTCGACAACATCGACCTGCCGGCCGCCAAGGAGCTCGGCATCGCGGTGAACTACGTTCCCGACTACTGCCTGCGCGAGGTCTCCGACCACGCGATGGCGCTGCTGCTTGCGCTTGGGCGCAAGGTGACATTCGCCAACAAGCTGGTGCAGTCCGGCCGCTGGGAGGTGCCGCCGATCGTTCCGCTGCGCCGGCTCGAAGGGCAGGTGCTCGGCCTCGTCGGCTTCGGCAACATCCCGCGCGCGCTCGCGCCTAAGGCCAAGGCGTTCGGGCTCGCGGTGCTCACCCACGATCCATACGTGAAGCCGGATGTGCTCGCGGCTGCCGGCGTCGAGGGCGTGAGCTTCGACGACCTGCTCGCCCGCTCCGATTTCATCTCGGTGCACGCCCCGCTCATGCCGGCGACGCGCGGCCTGATGAACGCCGCCGCCTTCGCCAAGATGAAGAAGGGCGCCTATCTCATCAACACGGCGCGCGGTCCGCTGGTCGACGAGGCCGCGCTCGTCGCCGCGCTCGATTCGGGCCACCTCGGCGGCGCCGCCCTCGACGTGGTGACGACCGAGCCACTGGCGAAGGATTCGCCGCTGATCGGCCGCGACAACGTCATCCTCACGCCGCATACCGCGTTCTATTCGGTCGAGGCCCTCGAGGAGCTGCAGACCAAGTGCGCAAGCGACGTCGCCCGCGTGCTCTCCGGCGAGAAGGCCGTCTATCCGATCTCCGCATAAACCGACCCGGCTCCGCTCTCTCTCCCCGCCCTCATCGTGAGGAGCCTCGCGCGTCTTCGCGCGAGGCGTCTCGAAGGACGAGGGTGGCCCGTCTGCGGCAACCTGCTGCACAAGCGGCCCATCCTTCGAGTCGCTTGCCGACGGAGCCTCGGCAGGCTCCTCGGGATGAGGCGATCGGGAGGTGAGGCAGCTCACGGCGGCGCACGATTACGCCGACGCCTCGCGGCTCTCCAGCGGCTTTTCCTCGAGCAGCAGCACGCCGATGAATGCGACCGTGAGGCTCGCGGCGGCGGCGAAGAACACCCGGCGGAAACCCTCCGCCGCGCCGGCGCCGAGCGCGGTCGCCGCGCCGGCGGAGACGCCGGTCAGCACGATGGCGCCGAACACCGCGATCAGCATCGTGGTGTAGAGCGTGCGCGCAAAATTCATCGTGCCGACCGCGGTGCCGAACTGGTGGATCGGCACCGAGTTCTGCAGCACGATCGAGCAGGCCGGCGGCACCGGGCCGAAGCCGATCCCGATCAGCGCCAGCAGCACCTCGAACCCTAATGCGCTGAGCCGGTTCGCCGTGAACGCGAGCGTCAGCACGGCCGCGATCGCCAGCACGAGCCCCGCGATCGGCAGCGTCTTGTAATGGGTCACCCGGCCGTAGAACTGGCCGGCGACGCCGGCCGAGGAGTTCACCGTCACCATCAGCACCATCAGGCTCAGGCCCGCATTGGTCGGCGACATCCCGAGGACGCTCTGCAAGTAGATCGGCAGGAAGATGTTGAGGCCGACGATCGAGCCCCAGCCGAAGCTGTTCATCATGAAGGTGCAGCGCACCACCGGATCCTTCAGCATCGGCAGCGGGATCAGCGGCTCCGGCGCGGTGCGCAGCCGCCACACGAAGCCGCTGCCGAGCACGAGCGCGGCGGCGCCGAGCCCGAGGATCTGCGGCGACGTCCACGCAAAGCGCACGCCGCCGAGGCTCAGCGCCAGCATGAAGGCGGTGCTCGCCGCCATGATCAGCACCGCACCGAGGACGTCGAGCCTGTGATAACGCTCGTTGCGCGGCATCCGGCGCAGCAGCCGCCAGGTGAGGATCCACGCCGCGACCCCCATCGCGAGGCCGAGCGCGAAGATCACTTTCCAATGCAGGTTTTGCGCGATGAAGCCGCCGAGCGCCGGCCCGCACGCGCCGGCCGTCGTGTAGGTGGCCGAGAACCACGCATAGTACTTGCCGCGCTCGCGCGGGCCGGCGAGGTCGCCGAGCACGACCATGCCCATCGACGCCATGCCGCCGCCGCCGAGCCCGTGCAGCACGCGCCCGCAGATGAGCGTCAGCATGTTGGTCGCCGCGAGGCAGGCGATCGAGCCCATCATGTAGGTCGAGAGCGCGATCAGCACCGTGAGGCGGCGGCCGTGGATGTCGCTCACCTTGCCGTAGAGCGGCGTCACCGCCGCCGAGGCGATCAGGTAGGCGGTGACGAGCCACGGCAGGCTGTGCAGGTCGCCGAGATCGCGGCCGATGGTCGGCAGCGCGCTCGCCAGAATCGTCTGGTCGAGCGAGGCCATGAACACCGGCAGCAGCATGCCCCAGACGATCAGCTGCGTTTCCGCGTGGCTGAGCGTCGGCCGCGGCGCTCCGGGTATCGCGGCGTCCATGCGGTCAATCCGCCGTCCAGCCGCCGTCGAGCACCAGCGCCGACCCGGTCATCAGTGACGAGGCGTCGGAGGCGAGAAACACGATCGCACCGGTCACCTCCTCGAGCTGACCGAGGCGGCCGAGCTTGATCTTGCCCAGCACTTCGTCGCGAAAGGCCTTGTTCTCGAAGAACGGCCGCGTCATCGGGGTTTCGAGGAAGGTCGGGCCGATGCTGTTGACGCGGATATTGTCGGGCGCGAGCTCGACCGCCATTGCCTTGGTGAACCCCTCCATCGCGTGCTTGCTGGCGCAATAGACCGTGCGGCGCGCGGCGCCGACATGGCCCATCTGCGACGAGATGTTGATGATCGATCCGGGGAGCCTCTCGTCGCGCAGCCGCAGTGCCACCGCCTGCGCGACGAAGAAGGCGGCACGCACGTTGAGGTCCATGATGGCGTCGAAATCTTCGACCGTGACGTCGGGCAAGAGCTTCGGCCGGTTCGTGCCCGCATTGTTGACCAGCACCTGATAAGGCGGGCGCGCCGCAAGCGCGTCGCGCATTGCCGCGATGTCGGTGACGTCGAGCACGAGCGCATCGGCCGATTGTCCGCGGGCGCGGATCGCCGCCGCCGCATCCTCGATCTCGCTTTTGGTGCGCGCCGCGAGCGTCACATGCGCGCCTGCGTCGGCGAGCGCGGCGGCGGCCGTGAGCCCGATGCCGCGGCCGGCGCCGGTGACGAGCGCGCGCCGGCCGTCGAGACGAAACGAGGGCGTGGCGGTCAGGCTGATGCTCATGCGGCGGTCCCGGTCCAGAAGCGGTTGGTCGCGACGGGGGCAAACCCGCGACGCCGATAGAGCGCCAGCGCCGGCGGATTGGCCGCGACCACCTGCAGCGCCAGCGTGCGCACGCCGCGCGCCGCCGCCCATGCCTCGATGCCGGCGAGCACCGCGTCGGCGCCGCCCTGGCGCCGCGCCTGCGCGCGTGTCGCCATGCATTCGATCACCGCCAAGGCGCCGCCGGCGACACAAAGTCCGCTGGAGATCGTCTGGCCGCCGCGCCGGCAGGACAACCACGCGCACGGGGAGGGGACGGCGGGGAGAATTTTGGCGTTGATCGCGCGACGGCTCTCCGTGATGGCGCCGAGATAGACCTCGCGCCATTCGGCATCGGGCCGATCGGCGACAGTGACGTCGGCCGGCACCTCGCACGACGCCACCGGCATCGCCATGGTGATCGTGCTCTCGCCTTCGACATAGCCGCGCGCCTGCAGAAGATCGGTGAGGCCGGCCGGCTCCGTCAGGTCGTAGGTGTGGAAGCGCGGCAGGACGCCGCGCGCACGGTAGCGCGCCTCGACCTCGTCGAGCGCCACAGCGGCATCATCTCCGCGAAAGCTCACCGTCGAGACCGAGTTGGCGCGCTGCGAGCCGCCGCCCGAGTAGCGCCAGAGCCAGCCCTGCACATCGGCCGTCTCCAGCGCCGGCCACGCGCGAACGTGAACGAGTTCGATGGCGCGCAGATCCTCGGCGCTCCTCTGCAGTTGCAGGGGGGCGGGGGTAGGTTCGACGTCCGCAAGTGCTGCCATTCGCTCCGGCCTCTCGTCCCCCTCTCCCGCGCTTGCGGGGCAGGGCGGGGAGGGGGCGCCGCTTGCTCGAACGGCTTTGGACTTGCCCCCGCATGGCGCGCTTTGGCGCGCGCTCCTCCCCCGCAAGCGTAGGAGGGGAAGAAATTACTCCGCCGCCTGCGCGTAACCCACGTTGCGGCGGCCGTAGCGGCGCACACGCACATTCGCCTGCTCGGCGTGGCCGAGAAAGCCTTCGAGCACGCACAGGCGCGAGCAGTATTCGCCGACCATGGCGCTCGCCTCGTCGGTCAGCACCTTCTGGAACGTGCAGGTCTTGATGAACTTTCCCACCCAGAGCCCACCGGTATAGCGCGCCGCCTTCTTGGTCGGCAGCGTGTGGTTGGTCCCGATCACCTTGTCGCCGTAGGCGACGTTGGTGCGGGGCCCGAGAAACAGCGAGCCGTAATTGACCATGTTGTCGAGGAAGAAGTCCGGATCGCGCGTCATCACCTGCACGTGCTCGGAGGCAATGCGGTCGGCTTCCTGCACCATCTCGTCATAGCTGTCGCACACGATCACCTCGCCGAAATCCTCCCACGCCTTCCGAGCCGAGTCGGCGGTGGGCAGGATCGACAGCAGCCGCTCGACCTCCGCCATGGTGGCCCGCGCGAGCTTCTCCGAATTGGTGAGCAGCACCGCCGGCGAGGTCGGGCCGTGCTCCGCCTGGCCGAGCAGGTCGGTCGCGCAGATTTCCCCATCGACGCTGTCGTCGGCGATGATCAGCGTCTCGGTCGGCCCGGCGAGCAGGTCGATGCCGACGCGGCCGAACAGCTGGCGCTTGGCTTCCGCCACATAGGCATTGCCCGGCCCGACGATCATGTCGACGCCCGGAATGCTCTCGGTACCGAGCGCCATGGCGGCGACCGCCTGCACGCCGCCGAGCACGTAGATCTGGTCGGCGCCGCCGAAATGCATGGCTGCCACGATCGCGGGATGCGGGCCCCCCTTGTAGGGCGGCGCGCACGCGATGATGCGCTTCACGCCCGCCACCTTGGCGGTGACGATCGACATGTGCGCCGAGGCGACCATCGGGTAACGCCCGCCCGGCACGTAGCAGCCGATGCTGGCGACCGGGATGTGGCGATGGCCGAGGATGACGCCCGGCAGCGTCTCGACCTCGAGGTCGCGCATCGTCTCCTTCTGCTTCTGCGCGAAATGGCGCACTTGTGACTGCGCGAACTTGAGGTCCTCGAGGTCGCGCTTGCTCACCTGCGCGATCGCGCGGTCGATCTCCTGGTCCGTCAGGCGGAAGCTCGCCGGCTCCCAGCTGTCGAATTTCTTCGACAGCTCGCGGATCGCCGCGTCGCCGCGCGCCTCGACGTCGGCGAGGATGCCCTCGACCGTCTCGCGCACTTTCGCATCCGCCGCCTTGACGGCGCTCGCATCCATTCCGCGCTTGAGATGGCGGGCCATGGCGATCTCCTTCCGAATTTCTCCGTCATGGCCGGGCTTGTCCCGGCCATCCACGTCTTGGTCTGCAATCTACGCCGTAGGGTGGGCAAAGCGAAGCGTGCCCACCATCGCGTGGGCACGGCGCTTTCGCGCCTTTGCCCACCCTACGATATCCGTGAGAGTTATTTGATCGCCTGCGGATTGATCGGGCTTCCCGTGCCGCCGGTGATGATCAGCGGCGGGCCGCAGAAGAAGAACTCGTAGACGCCGTCCTCGGCGCAGTCCTCGGCGAGCTCCTTGAGGTAGAAGATCTCCCCCATGCACAGGCCCATGGCCGGGATCACCACCCAGTGCCACGGCTGGTTGGCGTCGCGGGTCTCGTTCGGCCGCACCTCGACGCCCCAGGTGTCGGTGCAGATCGCGGCGATCTGCTTGTCCTGGCACCAGTAGCAGTTCTCGAACTTGACGCCCGGCGCGTCGCCGCCGGCGTAGCCGCCCCAGTCCTTCTCGGCGTGGCAACGCTCCATCTGGCCGGTGCGGATGATCACGAAATCCCCTTTGCGGATCTCGACATTGGCATTCTTGGCGCACTTGTCGAGCTCGTCGTTGGAGATGCTCTCGCCGTCCTTGAGCCAGCTCACGCCGCGGAAGCGCGCGATGTCGAGCAGCACGCCGCGCCCGACCATCTTGTTCTTGGAATGCTCGATGCCGAGCACCGAGAGCCCGCGCGAGTCGATCAGCTTGGCGTCATAGCCATTGTACGCCTTGTCCTCGTAGAAGATGTGGCCGAGCGCATCCCAGTGGGTCGCGCCCTGCACGCAAAGCGTGAGCGTGTCGTCGGCGTAGCGGATCCGGTTCCAGTCCTGCTGGCCCGCGATCGCGTCGGTGCCGGTCGCCAGCATCTGGTGGATCGGGTTGAAGCGTCCGCCGAACAGGCCGGTCTGCGGGCCGGTACGGTCGAGCGGAATGCCGAGCGCGAACACTTTGCCGGTCCGGATCAGGCTCGCGGCCTTGACGATGTCTTCCGGCGTGACGTGGTTGAGCGTCCCGACCTGGTCGTCCTTGCCCCACCGGCCCCAATTGGAGAGCTTCTTCGAGGCCTCCTCGATCGCGGCCTTGCCGACCTTGATATCCATTTAAATTTTCCTCCGCATCTCAATCTTGAATTCTGCGCGGCCGCGATGATATCATGATATCAAAGGAGCGACGCATGGCCCAGGTCATAGTTCGCAATCTGGAGGACTCGGTCAAGCGCAAGCTGCAGCGCCGCGCGGCAAAACATGGCCGCTCCATGGAAGAGGAAGTGCGCGAGATCCTGCGCGACGCCGTGAAGGACGAGGGGACCCCGCGCAAGGGCCTCGGCACGCGGATTGCGGAGCGATTCAGGGGACTCGAGTTGGACGAGCCGATCCAGGAGTTTCACGGCTATACGATCGATCCTCCCAAGTTCGATTAATGATTATTCTTGATACGAATGTACTATCGGCCCTCATGAGCGCCGACCAGACCGTTATCGCATGGCTCGATCGTCAGCCGGCGACGTCGATCTGGACGACCAGTATCACGATTTTCGAAGTGCGCTTTGGCCTGATCATCATGCCGGCGGGCCGGCGGCAGGCGCTCAGGGCGGCCGAGTTCGAGCGCATCATCGATGAAGATCTGGAGCGCCGCATCCTTTGGTTCGACGCTGCAGCTGCCGAGCAATCCGCGGCTCTCATGGCCGCACGCCAACAGGCAGGGCGACCGCGTGATCTTCGTGACACGATGATCGCCGGCATCGCGCAGGCGCAGCGCGCGACCGTGGCGACCAACAACGTCAGGCATTTCGATGATCTGACCGTGCCGTTCGTGGATCCCTGGCACGATTGAGGTCAGATTCTCCCGAGCGCTTTCAGCACTACGTCCGGTGTTAGCGGAATCTCCGTGATCGTCTTTGCCCCCAGCGGCCGCAGCGCGTCGTTGACGGCATTCACCACGCAGCCCGGCGCGCCCGCGGTGCCTGCCTCGCCCACGCCCTTGGCGCCGAGCTCCGAGTCGGCCGTCGGCGACACCACGTGGCCGACCTCGATGTCGGGCATCTCGCCGGCCATCGGCACGAGATAATCCGCCATGTTGCCGTTGAGCAGCTGGCCGCGCTCGTCATAGAGGCAGTGCTCGAACAGCGCCGCGCCGATGCCCTGCACGATGCCGCCGCGCACCTGCTCGTCGACCAGCTGCGGGTTGATCACGGTGCCGCAGTCCTCGACGCACCAGTGCTTGAGCAACTTTACGATGCCGGTATCGGCGTCGACCTCGAGCCAGCTCGCCTGCACGCCATTGGTGAAGGCGAACGGCCAGCCGCGCGGGACGTAGTGCCGCGTCGCCATCAGCTCGGCCTGGAAGCCGGGCGGCAGCGTGTCGGGGCGGAAGTAGGCGATGCGCGCGACCTCGTCGAGGCCGAGCCGCTCGCGCCCGGTGTCGGCATCGACCACGACTCCATCACGAATGTCGAGCGCGTTCGCGTCCGCCTGCAAGATCGAGCCTGCGACCGCGAGCACGTTTTGCCGCAGCGCCTTGCCGGCCTGCCAGGCGGCTTCGCCGCCGATGCCGGCGGCGCGCGACGCCCAGGTGCCGCCGCCATAGGGCACGTTGTCGGTGTCGCCGATGATCACCCGCACCTTGTGGAGCGGCACGCCGAACGCGCTCGCGGCGCATTGCGCGATCACGGCCTCGGCGCCCTGGCCCTGCTCGGTGACGCCGCTCGCGACGAAGATTGCGCCGGTCGCGTCGAGACGGACCGTCGCGCCGTCCTGCGACGTGATGCGCGCGCCGCCGACGCCGTAGAACGCCGCGGACGGATTGGTCACCTCGATGAAGCTCGCAAAGCCGATGCCGCGGTGGACGCCCTGATGGCGCAGCCGCGCCTGCTCGGCGCGCAGCGAGCCGTAGTCCATCATCTTCAGAATCTTGTCGAGCGCGGCATGGTGCGACAGCTTCTCGAGCTTGAGCCCGGATGCGGTCGCGCACGGATAGGCGTCGTCGGGAAAGAGATTGCGCCGGCGGATCTCGACCGGATCCATGCCGATCCGCGCCGCCGCCATGTCGACCAGATTCTCGGTCACCGAGGTCGCGATCGGATGCCCGACCGCGCGGTACTGGCTCATCACGTTCTTGTTCTGGAAAACCACCCGCGCATGAGCCCGGTAGTTCGGGCAGGTGTAGGAGCCGCCGACCAGGCTCACCACCTGGTTCGCCTCGATCCCCGAGGTGCGCGGATAGACCGAGTACGGCCCGACGCCGGTCAAATCGTCGATCTCGAACGCCGTGATCGTCCCGTCGCGCTTGACCCCGATCTTGGCGTGGATGCGGTGGTCGCGCGCGTGGATGTCGGTGACGAAGCTTTCGATCCGGTCGGCGACGAACTTGACCGGCCGCCGCAGCAGCTTGGCCAGCGCCACCGTCGCCATCTCGTCCGCATAGCTGTGCACCTTGACACCGAACGAGCCGCCGACGTCCTTGGTGAGCACGCGCACCTGGTGCTCCTCCAGCCCGAGGTGCTTGGCATACAGGTTCTGCATCATGTGTGGCGCCTGCGTGCCCTGATAGACGGTGAGGCGCGCGTCGCCAGCGTTCCAGTCGGCGACGATTGCGCGGGGTTCGTTGGTCACGCCGGTATGGCGGCCGAAGCGGAACGTCGTCTCGATGACCTCGTCGGCTTCTTTCAATCCCTTGTCGACGTCGCCGGCCTCGTGCCTGCGCTCGAACGTGAGATTGTCGCCGAGCGAAGCATGGATCACCGGCGTCCCCGGATCGAGCGCGGTCTCCGGATCGGTGACCGGAGTGAGCTCCTCGTAGTCGACCACGACCAGCTCGCACCCATCCTCGGCGTCGGCGCGGGTGCGCGCCACCACGGCGCAGACGGCCTCGCCCTGCCAGCACGCCACGTCGACCGCAATCGCGTGCTGCGGCGCCGACTTGATTCCTTTGAGATGGGTGAGCACGCCGACCCATGGCGTGATCACTTTGGCGAGCTCGGCGCCGGTGACCACTGCGACCGCGCCCGGCGCCTTCTTCGCCGCCGCCGTCTCGATCCCCTTGATGCGCGCATGTGCATAGGGCGAGCGCACGAACGCCACATGCGCCATGCGCGGCAGCGTCACGTCGCTCACATATTGCGCGCGTCCCTGGGTGAGCCGCGCGAGGTTCGGTCGCGGCACCGAGCGGCCGATATAAGAGTTCGGCCGGTCGAGCGCGGTGAGCCCCGAGGGCACGTCGTCGCTGATCTTCACGGCTTTCCTCCGGCGCGGGCGCGCGCCACCGCCTCGACCGCGTCGACGATCGCGTGATAGCCGGTGCAGCGACAGTAGTTGCCGGAGAGGTGCTCGCGGATCTTCTCGCGGCTCGGCATGCCGCCCTGCGCCAGCAGCGCCGCCGCCGTGAGCAGCATGCCGGGCGTGCAGAAGCCACACTGCAGCGCATTGCGCGTGCGGAACGCCTCCTGCAGGTCGGCGATGGTGCCGGCGTCGGAGACGCCCTCGATGGTCTCGACCGCCGCGCCGTCGCACTGCACCGCGAGCGTGAGGCACCCACGCACGACCGCGCCGTCGAGCAGCACCGTGCAGGCGCCGCACACGCCGTGCTCGCAGCCGACATGGCTGCCGGTGAGGTTGAGATCCTCGCGGAGGAAGTCGACCAGCGTTCGGCGCGCATCAACGCGCTCGTTCACCGCTTCGCCGTTGACGGTGAGCGCAATGTCGTGGAAGCGCTCGGTCACGATCGCGGCTCCGCGAGCTGCGCCATCACGCGCCGGAGCAGCACGCCGGCGAGGTGGCGCTTCGCCGCCCCGGACGCCTGCACGTCGCCCTGCGGGTCGAGATCCTGCGCCAGCGCCGCGAGCGCATCCTCGCCATGCTCGATCGCGTCCTCGGCCGCATGCGCCCGCAGCGGCGTCGCATCGACGCCGAAGAAGGCGAGACGCACGTCGTGCAGCGCCTTGCCGTCGGCGCACGCCGCGGCCGCGAGCCCGACCATCGCGTAGTCGCCGTGCCGGCGCGCGAGCTCGGCGAAGCCGTAGCGGCTCGCCTGCGCCGCAGCCGGGACGCGGATCGCGGTCAACACGTCGCCGAAGCCGAGCGCGGTCTCGAACAGTCCGGTGAAGAACGCATCCGCGGGCACTGTGCGGGCGCCGGTCGCATTGGCGATCACGACCTCACCGCCGAGCGCCAGCAGGCACGCGGGCAGCTCGGCCGCCGGGTCCGCGAAGGCGATCGACCCGCCGATGGTGCCGCGGTTGCGGATCGCCGGATGCGCGATGTGCGGCAGCGCGCGCGCGATCAGCGGCGCGTGCCGGGCGATCTCGGCCGACTGCTCGGCCTGCGCGTGCCGCACCAGCGCGCCGATCTCCACCATGCCGTCCTTGATCGTGATTCGCTTGAGCTCGTCGAGCCCGTTGATGTCGATCAGCAGCTTGGGCGCCGACAGCCGCATGTTGAGCGTCGCGATCAGGCTCTGTCCGCCGGCGAGGAGGCGCGCATCGGCGTGCTGCGACAGCAGGGCGATCGCCTCGTCGACCGATCGGGCTTTTGCAAAACCGAATGGCGCCGGCTTCAACCGCACGTCCTCCCGCGTGTTATTGTCGTTGCGGCCATTGTGGCCGAGAACCGAAGGGCGTCAATCGCGACATATTGGCCCGAAGCGTGGGCATCGTGGGCAGAAACGAGGGATGGAAAAAATGCCGGGAGAATTCGACGATAAGGTCGTGGTGGTGACGGGCGGCAGCCGCGGCATCGGCCGGGCGATCGCGGTCGCCTTCGCGCGCGAGGGCGCGAAATGCGTGCTCGCCTCGTCCTCGCCGGAGAATCTGGCCGCGGCCCGCGCGGCCGTGGCGGCGGTCGGGCCCGACCCGCTGCCGGTCGCCGCGGATCTGCGCACGCTCGCCGGCTGCGAGCAGGTGTTTGCGCGGGTCAATGCCAGTCACCGGCGCTGCGACACGCTGATCAACTGCGCCGGCGCGACCCGCGCGGGCGATTTCCTGACCATGCCCGACGACGCCTGGCTCGACGGCTTCGCGCTGAAGTTCTTCGGCGCCGTGCGGCTGTCGCGGATGTTCTGGCCGATGCTGAGGGAGGCACGCGGCCATGTCGTCAACATCATCGGCGGCGCCGCGCGCACGGTCGAGGCCGAATTCCTGATCGGGGGCTCGGTCAACTCGGCGCTCGCCAACTTCACCAAGGGCCTGTCGCGCCGCGGCATGCGCGACGGCGTCAACGTCAACGCCATCCATCCGGGCGTCACCGCGACCGAGCGCACCGAGACGCTGCTGCGCCAGCGCGCCGAGGCCTCCGGCCGCCCGTTGGAGGAGCTGCGCAAGGAGCAGCTCGCCAAGAGCGGCGTCGCCCGCATGGCCGAGCCCGAGGACATCGCCGCGCTGACGCTGTTCCTCTGCTCCGAGCGTGCCCGGCAAATCCAGGGCACCGCGACCGCGGTGGATGGCGGCGCGACACCGGGACTTTATTGAGGGACGCATGATCGAAGGAACGCACGCCGATCGCCGCTGCTACCCTCCCGCCCGTTGGCGGGGAGGGTCGAGCGACGCGGCGAAGCCGATGTGAGCGAGGGGTGAGGGGCCTACGCTTGCTCGTACTTCGCGGTGAGGTGTGAAAATCGCTTGCTCGGAGCAAGCGGCGCCCCCCACCCCGCCACTCGCTTCGCTGGCGGGGGGAGGGGAGCACAAGCGCAGGAGCAAGTCCCGGCTACGCCGCAGCTTCCTTGGCCTTCATCCGCTCGCGGATGTTGCTGGTGTGGATGCGGAATTCGGGGTCGATCTCCTGCACCTCGACCGAGAGCACGAACGGCGTGGTGGCGAAGACGTCGGCGAGATGCTTCTCGGCCGCGGCGAATATCGTTTGCGCGATCAGCTTGCGGGTCTCGACGGTACGCCCTTTTGCGACCCGGATCGTGACGTTGACGAAGCCGTTGGCCGGATCATTGTCGGCGATGATGTAGTCGGTGCGGCGGTCGGCGCGCGTGCGCAGGCCCGCGAGCTCGGCCGTGCCGGTGCGCGTCATGGCCTCGTGCAGCGTCTCGAGCAGCGCGGGGATGCGGATTCTCTGCTCCAGGTTCGCCGAGTATTCGCAGATGACGTGTGGCATGAGCGCTCCCTCCGGTATTCCTTGCAGCGAACATGAATATGTTGACCGGCGTCGGCCGCGACCGTACCAGTTCGAGGCGAAATCGAGAAATGGGGCCGGGGAGGGCGCATGCGGCTGGCGAGCTACAACGTGCGCGGCCGGGCGAGCTACGGGGCGGTGGTCGGCGATGGCGTGGTCGACCTGCGCCTGCGCTTCGGCGCGCGCCATCCGACGCTGGTCGATCTCCTGCGCGACAATGCGCTGCACGAGGCCCGCGCCGCGGTGCTCGGCGTGCGGCCGGACTTCGCGCTCGCCGAGGTCGAGCTGCTGCCGCCGCTGCTCGCGCCGGAGAAGATCCTCTGCATCGGCATCAACTACGCCAACCGCAACGCCGACTTCGACGATCCGAACGTGCCGAAATATCCCAGCATGTTCTTCCGCGCGCCCGGCTCGCTGGTGGCGCACGGCAAGCCGCTGGTGCGGCCGCGCGTATCCGAGCAGCTCGATTACGAGGGTGAGATCGCGCTCGTCATCGGCCGCGGCGGCCGTCGCATCGCGCGCGAGAATGCGCTCGCCCATGTCGCCGGCGTCACCTTGTGCAACGAAGGCACCGTGCGCGACTGGCTGCGCCACGGCAAGTTCAACGTGACGCAGGGAAAGAACTTCGACGCCTCCGGCAGCATCGGACCCTGGATCGAGACCGACGCCGACCTCGGGCGGCCGCTGCAGCTCACCGTCAAGGTCAACGGCGAGGTGACGCAGGACGACAGCACCGCCAGCATGATTTTCGGCTTTGCGGACATCATCACCTATGTGACGACCTTCATGACGCTCAAGCCGGGCGACGTGCTGGTCACCGGCACGCCGGTGAAGAAAGGTCCGCGCAGCGATCCGCCGCGCTGGCTCGTGCCGGGCGACGTGGTCGAGCTCACCGTTCCCGAGATCGGCACGCTGAGCAACCCGGTCGTCGACGAAAGCAGCGGACTATGACGCAAGATTTCCGTGCCGCCTGCATCATCGGCTGGCCGGCCGGGCATTCGCGCTCGCCGATCATCCACAACTACTGGATCAAGCAGCACGGCATCGCCGGCGAGTACCGCAAGGAGGCGGTGCCGCCGGAGGCGCTCGCCGCCTTTCTCGCCGGCATGCCGGCGCGCGGCTATGTCGGCGCCAACGTCACCATCCCGCACAAGGAGGCGGCGCTGCGGCTGTCGTCGCCTGACGAGCGCGCGCGGGTAGTCGGCGCCGCCAACACGCTTTATCGCGATGGCGCGACGCTATGCTCCACCAACACCGATGTCGAGGGCTTCCTCGGCAATCTCGATGCCGCGGCGCCCGGCTGGGACCGTGGTTTGCAGGACGCGGTCGTGCTCGGCGCCGGCGGCTCGGCGCGCGGCGTCGTGTTCGGCCTGATCGAGCGCGGCGCGCGGCGCATCCATCTCGTCAACCGCACGCTCGAGCGCGCACAGGCGCTGCGCGAGCGTTTCGGCGAGGCGGTCGCGCCCGCGCGGTGGGAGGATGTGCCGGCGCTGCTCGGCGGCGCGGCCCTCCTGGTCAACTGCACCTCGCTCGGTATGGCCAAGCAGCCGCCGCTCGCGATCGACGTGGAACGGCTGTCCGCCGGCGCCGTGGTCGCCGATCTCGTCTACGTGCCGTTGATCACGCCGCTGCTCGCGGCAGCTCGCGCTCGTGGCCTGAAAACCGCCGACGGCCTCGGCATGCTGCTGCACCAGGCGGTGCGCGGCTTCTCGCTCTGGTTCGGCGTCAAGCCGACCGTCACGCCCGAGCTGCGCGCCCTCGTCGAAGCCGATCTCGCGCATAGCTGAATTATTCTCCATCGTGGCCGGGCTCGTCCCGGCCATCCACGTCTTGCCTGAAGCGGTAGGGCGGGCAAAATCGCATTCACCCATCCGGCCGGGTGGGCAAAGGCGCATTGGCGATTTTGCCCACGCGGCGGCGCCGGGCGATGCGCCTTTGGCCGCCCTACGGGCCGGGCGCATAACGGAGGAAAGTCGGGAGGGAAGGATGCGTCGTTTCCAATTTGCACCGTTGCTGCTCGCTATTCTGCTGCCGTTGGCGGCTCGCGCCGAATTTCCCGACCACCCCATCCGCTTCATCGTCCCACAGGCGGCGGGCAGCGCGACCGACACCGTCGCGCGCCTGCTCGCGGCCGAGCTCGGGCCGATCCTCGGCACCCAGGTGATCGTCGACGATCGCCCCGGCGCCGCGCTCACCCTCGGGCTCGACTTGCTCGCGAAATCGGCGCCCGACGGCTACACCATCGGCATGGGGCCGATCGGCGCGCTCGCCATCACGCGCCATATGGTGGCGAGGCTCCCCTACAACATCGAGCGCGATTTCCAGCCGATCGGCCTGATCACGCGCGGCCACCTGCTGCTTGCGGTCTCGCCCTCGCTGCCGGTGCACTCGGTGCGCGAGCTCATCGCCTACGCCAAGGCCAATCCCGGCAAGCTGCTCAATGCGTCGTCGAGCAACGGCTCGCCCGGCCATGTCGGCGGCGAGCTGTTCAAGTACATGACGGGCACCGAGATCGTGCACGTCCCCTACAAGGGCGGCGCCGCCGCGATCCAGGACCTGATCGCCGGCCGCGTGCAGGTGATGTTCGAGAGCCTCAACTCGATCGCGCCGTTCGCCCGCTCCGGCGCCGTGCGCGCGCTCGCGGTCGGCAGCGACCACCGCTCCGCCGCTTTCCCGGATCTCCCGACCATCGCGGAGGCCGGCGTGCCTGGCTACGAGGCCGGCACGTGGACCGGCGTCATCGCGCCCGCGGGCGTGCCCCGGGCGATCGTCGACAAGCTCAACGCGGCGATCAAGCAGGCGATCAACTCGCCGACGTTCAAGGAGCGCTTCGCCCAGATCGGCGACGAGCCCGCCGGCGGCACGCCGGAGGATTTCGCCAAGCTGATCGCGTCGGATTCGGCGAAATGGGCCGATGTGGTCAAACGCTCGGGGGCGAGGATCGAGTAGGGGGACGATCGCAGGGTGGGCACATCGAAGGCGGCCCGTCCTGTCGCTGTGATTTACAGCGTCGGCTCCGCCGTGCCCACGCGGCCTCGCGGATGGCCCGCGTGGGCCCGGCGCGGCGCCGACCGTGCAGATTCGCCGACATCTCGGCCGCCTTTGCCCACCCTAAGCCACCTGCTGCGCTTCCGCGGCCGTGTCGATCACCGTGGTGCGCCGCATGTCGCGCACGTGCCCGGTCGCCTTGAACGGCGTCGCGCGGTGCATGGTGCAGCGATTGTCCCAGATCACCAGATCGCCGATCCGCCACTTGTGCACGTAGACGAACCGCGGCTGCGTCGCGTGCGCGATCAGCTCGGCGAGCAGCGCCTGCCCCTCGTCGACCGGCATCCCGATGACGTGCGAGGCGTGCGACGCGATGTAGAGCCCCAGGCGCCCCGAGCCCGGATGCCGGCGCACCAGCGGATGCCGTGCCGGCGGGCGCAGCGCCCGTTCCTCCTCGGTCGGGGTGTAGCCGCCGAGCTTTCCGCGCGAATGCCAGATCGAGTGCTCGGCGACGAGCCCGTCGAGCCGGCGCTTCATTGCCTCGGGCAGCGCGTCGTAGGCGGCGCGCGTATCGGCGAACTCGGTGTCGCCGCCTTCGGGCGGGATCACGCGGGCATGCAGCATCGACCAGGCGGCCGACTTCTGCCGGAACGAGCTGTCGGTGTGCCAGAGCTGGTTGCCGAGCCGGTAGCTCGCGCGGGTGTCGCGCTCGTCGAGGATTTGGCCGCGCTCGTCGAGATTGGAGACATCGAAGATCTCGCGGTGCTTCACCCGCGTATTGAAGCCGATGCCGCCGTCCTTCTTCTGCTGCGGCGGCGACACCTCGAGCGGCCCGTAGCGCCGCGCGAATGCGATCTGCCGCTCGTCGTCGAGCGCCTGGTCTGGCAGGACACACACCGCATACTCGTCCATCGCCCGCTCGATCGCGCGGACGAGCCGATCGCTGACCGGCTGGCTCAGGTCAGCTCCGGCAAGGCGCGCGGCAAACAACGGATGCAGCGGCGTGGCGGCGAGCTCCATGGCATCTCCTCCGGTTGTGGGAATTGTAGCCGGCCTTCACCCTCCCCTGAAGGGCCCTGAAGGGGGAGGGTCGCGAGCGAAGCGAGCGGGCGGGGTGGCGTCGATGGTGACGGGGTCATCCCACCCGGATCGCATTTCGCTTCACTCAATGCGCTTTCGACCCTCGTCCTGCAGGGGAGGGTGAGGGGAAGGTCGGGATGCGGGGGCGCCTCCGCAAACTTCCGACGTCGCGATTCGCGGAGAGACCCGAGCCCCCAGCCGCTCCGCCTGAAGGCGGACAGGTGCCGGCGCAAGGGAGACGCGGCACGCAGGTGCCTTGTCGAGCACACGCGATCGTGTCACGAACCTGCGCCCCGACCTGCTAAGGACCAGGGGCGAGCGCTGGGGCCAAGCCGGAATACCGGACCCCGGCCGGGGTTGGTCATGAGGTCGAGGCGGCCCTCGCCGCCGGCCTATATTTTGGGAGGTTTGCATGCACAAGATCGCACGCGCGGCCGTGGTCGCCGCCGGGCTCGGCCTGATCGCGGCCACGACGGCCTGGGGGCAGATGGCGCCGACCAAGCCCGCGCACCTGCGCGGCACCATCGAGAAGGTCGACGGCAATGTCCTGACCATCCAGGTGCGCGGCGGCGGCACCACCACATTGAAGCTCGCCGACAATGCGCGCATCACTGCCTTGATCAAAGCGCAGGTCTCCGACATCAAGCCCGGCTCCTTCATCGGCGTCACCGCGATGCCGCAGGCGGACGGCACCCAGAAGGCGATCGGCCTGCACATCTTCATGGACGCGCAGCGCGGCGTCGTGCCCGCCGGCTTCACCCCGTGGGACCGCGAGCCCGGCAGCACCATGACCAATGCGGACGTCGCCACCCAGGTCACCGGCGCCGAGGGCCAGACACTCACGGTCAAGTACAAGGACGGCGAGAAGAAGGTGATCGTGCCGCCGAATACGCCGGTGGTGCGCTTCGCGCCCGGCACCAAGGACGACCTCAAGCCCGGTGCGCAGTTCTTCATCGTGGCCGCGACCAAGCAGAGCGACGGCACCTACACGGCGCCGGCCATCAACGTCGGCCGCGACGGCGCCGCGCCGCCGATGTGACCAGCGGACTCGATTGGCAATCGGGGGCGGCGACCAGGGCCGGCGCGATCGAGCACGCCGGCAATCCCAGGGAGTGAACAATGCGCAGGAGATTACCAGCGGCCGCAGCCGCGGCGATCGGCATTGCCCTCGCCGCATCCGCCGTCGCGCAGCAGCCCGTGCGCGTGCGCGGCACGATCGCGGCCGTGGACGGGGCGATGCTGACCATCAAGACGCGCGAAGGCAGCGAGGTGAAGGCGAAGCTTGGCGACAAGACCGTGGTTGTCGCCGTGGTCAAGGCTTCCTACGACGACATCAAGCCGGGCTCGTTCATCGGCGTCACCGGCATGCCGCAGGCCGACGGCAGCCAGAAATGCCGGGAGATCCACATCTTCCCCGAGGCCATGCGCGGGACCGGCGAAGGTTTTCGGCCGTGGGACCTCGAGCCGAAGAGCACCATGACCAACGCAACCGTCGACCAGATGGTCACCGCGAAGGACGGCAACACGATCACGCTCAAGTACAAGGACGGCGAGAAGAAGATCGTGGTCGGCCCCGACTGCCCGATCGTCACTTACAAGCCGGGCGACAAGACCGAGCTCAAGCCGGGCGCTAAGGTCTTCATCTCGGCCGCCACCAAGGACTCCGACGGGATGCTCACGTTCCCGCGCATCAATGTCGGGCGCGACGCGCCGCCGCCGATGTAACGCGAGGGACTCATCATGACTGCTTTCACCAAACAGATGCTGATCGCCGCGACCTTGCTGGCGGCGGTCGGCGCGATGTCGGCGTCGGCGAAGGAGCTGGTGCGCGTCGCCGGCACGATCGAGAGGGTCGACGGCGACAGGGTCGTGGTGAAGCCCAACGACGGCGCCGACGTGACGCTGAAGCTCACCGCCAACGCGACGATCGTCGCCGTCGTCAAGGCGAGCCTCGCCGACATAAAGCCGGGCGACTTCGTCGGCAGCGCCGCGATGCCGCAGGCGGACGGCAGCCAGAAGGCGCTCGAGGTGCACATCTTCGCCGAGCAGATGCGCGGCACCGGCGAGGGCCACCGGCCCTACACGGTGCCGGGCAGCACCATGACGAACGGCACGGTCGGCGATATGGTGACGGCGGCCAGCGGCAACACGCTCACCGTCAAGTACAAGGACGGCGAGAAGAAAATCGTGGTCGGCCCCGACGTGCCGGTCGTGCGCTACGTCGTCACCGATCGCAGCGAGCTCAAGCCGGGCGCCCACATCGTCGCGCTCAATGCGGTCAAGAGGCCGGATGGCTTGATCGATGCTTCGCGTATCAACGTCGGCCGCGGCGGCCTGGTGCCGAAGTAATTGAACGATCGTATGTGCGGTGAGCACGCTGCCCGCGCTTCCTCTCTCCGCTGAAAGAGGCGGGGAGAGGGAGCGCAGGCGCCGCGCGTGTTCGCGAAATCTCTGACTAAATTTTAGGCGACCGCCGGATAGTCCTTGCGCTGGCGTCCGCGCGGTGCGCCGCTTGCCGTGCAAGGCTTTGAAGCCGCGGCGGTTTTTGCCTCTCCTGTCTTGGCACGTCGATTGCAAAACGAAGCTCCGGGTTGCCGTCCGCCTTTCCACGATGGTCTAGGGAGCGTGCACATGCCGATGTTCGATCCGTTCGACTCTGACGATTCGCGTGAGCAACTGAGCTGCATCTGCGGGCGCCATCGCAGCGAGGCCGAGCATGACTATGCGGCGCGGCTGACGCTCGCATGCGCGCCGATTGCTGACCGCGCGGCGCGCGAGGATGCGCCCTTCGTCGGCGTCGTCGCGGCGCGCGCCATTCGTTCGGCGTTCGGACGGCCGCCGCGCCGCTGAGACGCTCCTCAACCGGGAAAGGGCTACTCGATGAAACGCGCCGACCTCACCGAGAAGATCCTCGACATCAAGCGCGAGAAGGGCTGGACGTGGAGCTACATCTGCGGCGAGATCGGCGGCATGTCGCCGGTCCTGATCGTCGGCGCACTGCTCGGCCAGATGAAGCTCACCAAGCCGCAGGCCGCCAAGGCCGCGGACCTGTTCGGCCTCTCCAAGGCCGAGACCGCGCTGCTCAACGAGGTGCCGCTGCGCGGCAGCCCCATGCCGCCGACCGATCCGCTGATCTACCGCTTCTACGAGCTCGTGATGGTCAACGGGCCGGCCTGGAAGGCGCTGATCGAGGAGGAGTTCGGCGACGGCATCATGTCGGCGATCGACTTCGACCTGCAGCTCGAGCGCCAGCCCGATCCCAAGGGCGATCGCGTCAAGATCACCATGTCGGGCAAGTTCCTGCCGTACAAGTACTACGGCGCGAGCGGGAACATGCCGCAATACGGCTACAAGGAAGAGTGACTCGCCTGAGTCAGCTCGCCGCTTTGCAGATTCTTGGATCGGTGTTAGCCAGCGTTCAGCCTCACCGATTCGGGGTCGCTGATGACGCTGTCGCTCCGTCTCCTCGCCGGCACGCTGATCGCCGCCGGCTTTATCGCCGCCCACGCGGCGCCGGGGATCCCGGTGCCGAAAGGCCCTTCGCCGGCGGAGCTCGCGCTCCAGGCCAAATGCAGGGCCGCCTCCTTCGCGCGCCGGCCGGCCGGCCAGATGTCGACCACCATGCGCGATTACGAGATCAAGCTCTGCATGAAGGCCGGCGGCGTGCTGTACTGAACCGTTGCCGGCGGCGGCGGCGTAGTTTCCTCCGCAGCGGATTCATCTAATCTCCCGCCAAGAACGTGCGATGGACGCCAGCGCCGCGCTCAGTGTGAGGTGAGCGCGCCGCCTGCGCTCCCTCTCCCCGCTCTTCGCGGGGAATCGCGGCGTTCGCAGGGAGGATCGAATGCGCAGATTTCTGCTGGCGCTCGCGCTCATCTGGCTCGGCGCGGCAGGCGCCGCCTCGCCGCAATCCTACCCATCGCGCCCCGTCACCCTGATCGTGCCATTCCCGGCGGGCGGCATCACCGACATCATCGCGCGCATCGTCGCCGAGGGCATGCGAGCGCACCTCGGCCAGACCGTGATCGTCGAGAACGTGCCGGGCGCGGGGGGCACCATCGGCCTCACCCGGCTCGCGCGCGCGACGCCCGACGGCTACACCGTCGGCATCGGCCAGTGGACGTCGCAGGTCGGCGGCAGCGCCATGTACAATCTGCCGTTCGACGTGCATAACGATCTGCAGCCGATCTCGCTCGTCTCCGAAGGCCCGCTGTGGATCATCGGCCGGAAGGACCTGCCGGCGAACAACCTCACGGAGCTGGTCGCCTGGCTCAAGGCCAATCCGAAGGCGACCGGCGCGACGATCGGGGTCGGCAGCGCCGCGCATCTGTGCTTCCTCGATTTCGAGCAGGAGACCGGCACCAAATTCGTGATCGTGCCTTATCGCGGCGCGGCGCCCGCGATGCAGGATCTGCTCGGCGGCCAGATCGACTTCTTCTGTCCCGAGGCCGGGCAGACCTTGCCGCAATATCGCGCCCGCAGCGTGAAGGCCTTCGCGGTGCTGACCGAGAAGCGCTGGTTCGCCGCCCCCGACGTGCCGACCATCGCCGAGGCCGGCGCGCCCGGCCTGCTGTTTCCGTTCTGGCACGGCCTGTGGGCGCCGAAAGGCATTCCGGCCGAGGCGCTGGCGAAGCTCGACGCCGCCGTGCAGGCGGGCCTCGCCGATCCGGCCATCCGCAAGCGCTTCACCGATCTCGGCCACGAGGTCGCGCCGGTCGAGCGGCAGACGCCCGCGGGGCTCGCCGCCTATTACAAGGCCGAGACCGACAGGTGGTGGCCGATCATCAAGGCGGCGAACCTGAAGATGCAGTGAAGCGTAGCGGGCTTAGAGCTAGACTAGGCCAAAGAAAGAATCACTATACCAGACCCGTCACCCTGAGGCGCGCCGAAGGGGCCTCGAAGGGCGACGGCCGATGCGACGCCGCTTGGGTCCTTGCTGCAAGACCTCCGCCGGTCATCCTTCGAGGGCGCGCTGCGCGCGCCGCCTCAGGATGACGGGTTTGGTGCCTGCATCTTCGACCAATTCACGCAAACGCCTCGCGCCCGCGCCGCCCGGTCCGCAGCAACAGCCAAGTCGCGATCGACACGTTGAGCACGTTCCAGCCGATGCCGTTGGCGAACGCCGCGCGGTAGGAGCCGGTCCAGTCGAAGATCGCGCCCGACATCCAGCCGCCGAGCGCCATGCCGAACAGCGTCGCCATGAGGACGATGCCGATGCGCGTGCCGGCCTCGCGCGGCGGGAAGTATTCGCGCACGATGATGGCGTAGCTCGGCACGATGCCACCCTGGAACAGGCCGAACAGCGCCGAGATCACGTAGAGCGAGACGAGGCTGTCGAAGAAGAAGTAGAGCACCAGCGCGACGCCCTGCAGGGCCGAGCCCATCAGCAGCGTCGCGACGCCGCCGAGACGGTCGGCGATGAAGCCGGTGCCGAGACGGCTGAAGATGCCGAAGCCGAGCATCAGCGACAGCATCTCGGCGCCGCGCGCCGGGCCATATCCGAGGTCGCCGCAATAGGCGACGAGATGCACCTGCGGCATCGACATGGCGACACAGCACCCGACGCCGGCGATGCACAGAAGCGCCAGCAGCGCGTTGGGCGAGAGGCCGATCGAGGCCTGCGCCGCGACCGCGCTCGCGCCGACCTCGGGCGCGTGCGGCGGCGGCGGGCGCCGCAGCGCCGGCACCAACGGCAGCATGGCGATGATGCAGACGATGCCGATGCCCATGTGGGTCGCGCGCCAGCCGTCGCGGGCGATGAAGTGCTCGATCGCCGGCGGCCAGATGGTGCCGGCGATGTAGTTGCCCGAGGACGCGATCGCGACCGCGATGCCGCGTCGGCGCGTGAACCATTGCGACAGATCCGCCATCATCGGGCCGAAGGTCGCCGAGGCGCCGAAGCCGATCAGCGCATAGGCGAGCGCGAACAGAATGAGGCTGCTCGACAGGCCTGCGGCGACGAAGCCGAGGCCGATGGCGACCGCGCCGGCGACGACCGGCGTGATGATGCCGAAACGATCGGACAGGCGGCCCATCGCGACGCCGCCCAACGCGAAGCCCACCATCGCGAGGGTGAACGGGAGCGAGGCCTCCGCGCGCGGCACGCCGAATTCGGCCTGCACGGCCGGCAGCGCCACCGGCACCGACCACATGCCGACGCTGCCGATGGTGCCGAGCACCGCGGCCGCGGCAAGGCGCATCCAAGCATAAGGCGATTCGATGCCGCTGGCGGCAGGCGAAATGGCAGTCAACGATGTGGTTCCCGGCAGTTCAGGTAGCGTTGTAGCACCCCGCGCCCGCGACAGCCCATTCATTAATGTCATGGCGCACGCTGTTTTGCCGAATGCCTGCCCCAGGTGGGCAAAGCGAAGCGTGCCCACCATCGCTCCCGCGCGCGCACGGTGCTGTGCGCCTTTGCGCACCCTACGACGCTGGTATCGGGTGGCTCAGCTTATTAACATGTGCCCTTGGGAGAATGGGGGTTCCGCATGCCGGCGGGCAGGCGCAGCATCATCGGCAGACTCGGCGTCGTCGCCGCGGGCGCGGTCGTCCTCATCGGCTCGTTTGCGGGCGCGCTGTGGGGGCTCAACACCTTCTTTCCGGCCGCGGGCAGCAAGCCGCCGAAGCTCGTCGAGATGCCGCCGCTCGAGCCGGCGAGCCGCACCTCGACGATCATGGCGCCGGTCGTGGTCGCGCTCACCGCCATCCGCGACGCCATGGAGGAGCGGGCGCCGCGCAACCTCTCCGGCAAGGGCGACAACCCGCTCGCTCAGCTGCTTGGCAAGGCCGACATCGGCTGGACGCTCACGCGCGGGCCGTTCACGGTGGTCGGCCGCAGCGAGGCGCTCACGGTGACCACACCGCTCACCGGCACGCTGCGCCTCACCGGCCAGATCACGAGCGGCGCCGGCAATGTCGGCGGCACGCTCGGCAACCTGATCAACAGCGACCTCGGGCAGGGGCTGCAGAAGATCACCGGCCGCACCCTCGACCAGCGCGCCGACCTGCGCGGCACCGTCGCGGTCTCGGCGCGGCCGATCATCGACAACAACTGGCGCATCGAACCGAACCTGAGCGCCCAGGTCGCCATGGGGCAAAGCGCGCTCACGATCGCCGGCGTCAAGGTCGACGTCGGTAATCAGGTGAAGCCGCTGCTCGAGCGCACCGTCAACGAGCAGGTCGCCGCGCTCACCGCGCGTGTCCGCAACGATCCGGCGCTTCAGCTCGTGGCGCAGCGCGAATGGGCGAAAATGTGCCGCTCGATCTCCCTCAAGGGCGTCGGCACCACCGCCCCGGACCTGTGGCTCGAGGTGCGCCCGACCCGCGCCTTTGCGGCGCAGCCGAAGATCGACACCAACGCGGTCACGCTCACGCTCGGCGTGGAGGCGCAGACGCGCATCACGCCGGTCGAGACCAGGCCCGATTGCCCGTTCCCGGCGCAGCTGCAGATCGTCCAGCAGCCCGCGCAGGGGAAGGTCACGATCAGCGTGCCGATCGACGTGCCGTTCACCGAGGTCAACCGCATCATCGAGGCGCAGCTCAAGGGCAAGAGCTTTCCCGAAAGCGGCGGCGGCGAGCTCGCCGTGACCGTGCTCGGCGCCTCGATCGCGCCCTCCGGCGACCGGCTCTTGATCTCGCTGCGCGTCAAGGCGCGCGAGCAGAAGACCTTTCTCGGCCTGGGCGCCGAAGCGACCGTCTACGTGTGGGGCCGTCCGTTGCTCGACCGCGAGACGCAGCTCCTGCGCCTCACCGACATCACCCTCGACGTGCAGTCGCAGGCTGCCTTCGGCCTGCTCGGCGCCGCCGCCAAGGCGGCAATGCCCTATCTGCAGAAGGCGCTCGCCGACAATGCGGTGATCGACCTCAAGCCATTCGCGGCTAGCGCCGAGAAGAGCATCGGCGCCGCGCTGGCCGAGTTTCGCGAGGCGCAGCCCGGCGTGCAGGTCGATGCGACCATCACGGGCCTGCAGCTCGTCGAGATCGAGTACGACGCGAAGATCCTGCGCATCGTCGCCGAGGCGCAGGGCACTATGCATGCCGCGGTCACCGCCTTGCCGAAGTAGTTTGCGTGTAGCCCGCATGAGCGCAGCGACATGCCGGTCGGCGCTTGCGCGCCTCATCCGGGCTACGGTCGGGCCAGCAGATCGCGCAGCTTCCGTGCCGTCGCATGCGCCCTGCGGCGAATGCGCTCCGATCGGTGGACGAGCGCGAATTGCAGACCGGACTCCAGCGCGATCAAGTGATCCACCAGCGTCCGCCGCTCCCGCCAGATCGAGTCGATCATCGCGTGCTCGGCGCTCGCGCAGGAGTCGCACCACTCGATCGCGCCGTCGCGCAGGATCGCGTCCGTCAGGTCGAGGGTCAGCTGCACGCCGGGCGAGGCGCGCGACACGTCCTCGTCATACGCGATTTTCCAGAACCAGGCGCCGCTGCCGCTGGTGAACATAATGCCCATCGCGACCGTGCGGTCGCCGCTCACGAGCCGCGCCACGCGCGCTTGCCCGTGCGCCGCGAGACCAGCCAGTGCCGCCTCGATGAATTGCCGGATTGTACCATCCTGCGCGGCCGCGGTGCCGGCGCGGCCTTTCCAGCCGCGCGTTTCGAGCGCGAGGAAATCCGCGAGCGCGGCGGTGACCTCGGCCGGCTCGCGGGCCATCGTGAACGCAACACTGCCCGCCTCGTCGAGGCGGCGGCGCTGGCGCCGCAGCTCCTTGCGCTTCTTGCCGCCGAGCGCGGCCTCGAGATAGCCGACACGCGCGCCACTTGGTGCCAGCAGCGCGCGCTGGTGGCGGCCGAAGGCGGCGCTGCGCCCGCCGCGTCGCGCAATCGCTGCCGCGAAGGCCGCGGCCACCGGCCCGTCCTCGACCTGACAGGGCAGCAGCAGCAGCTTCGGCAGCCGCGCATCGTCGGCGATGTGATCGAGAAAGCCCGCAACCGCCGGCGCGACCGCGTCGTGGTCGACCAGGGGCGTGCCGAGGGGCGCAAAAGGATGCGTCCAGGCAGCGAGCAGCGGCAGGCGCACGCCGTAGCGTCGCCGCAGGATGCGGCAGGGAAAGACACCGATCAGCCGATGCGGCTCGTTACCGCGCACCAGCACGGCGCCGATGTCGGGCGCGAGCGCCTCGGCGGCCGGGAGCGCGAAGTCCGGCTCGTAGAAGACGTTGCGCTCAGCCGCGCGCCGCGCCAGCGCGCGCCATTCGGCGGCAAGGCCGGCGAGATCGGCGAGCGGCCGCCATTCGGTCGAGACCGCGGTGTCGCGAGGGGCGAGCATGCAAAAGGGCGCCTTGCGGAGGACCGAGGCATAACAGGACCGCGTTAAGTTTCGGTTCGGCATAACCCGATAAGGTGAATTATGACTGGCCAGTCAGTCATATTTCAGCCTGTGACCATTTTTGGCAGCGTCACCCAACTGGGATAACAGCAATCATTTCAGTATCATCGAAAACCCGGTCGGCACGCCCGCGGAGTTAGCCAGCGAACCCGCCACCGTCGAGGAAGGCCTGCTCCTCGGGTGTGGTGGCCCGGCCGAGCACTCTATTCCGATGCGGGAATCGACCGTACCGGCGAATGATGTCGGCATGGATCATGGCCCATTTCCACGCATCGGCGTCGCCCGAGGCGCGGTTGAGCGCCACGCAGCGCTCTTGATCCGCAAGCTCCTCCGAGTGCTCGAACGGCAGATAGAAGAAGCTGCGCTCGGCCAGCACGGCCTTCTGATCGAAGCCGCGCGCGATCGCGCGCGCCGCGACCTCGCGGGCGAGCGGATCGGCCGCGAACGCACGGGCGCTGTCGCGAAACATGTTGCGGGGAAACTGGTCGAGCACGATGACGAGCGCGAGCGCGCCTTCAGGATCATTGTCCCAGGCGAGTGCGCCGGCGGCCGCCGCCTCGTAGGTGGGAAGAAACTTCTCCCGGATCGCGGCATCGAAGGCGGCGTCCTTGGTGAACCATTTGTCCGGCCCGGCCGCCCGCCAGAAGGCGAGCACGCTCCGCGGATCGGTCGGCTGGTCGGGATCCGTCATCGCTCTATCTCCATCATGCCCGGCCTCGTGCCGGGCATCTACGTCTTGGCCAAACGCACATGACGTGGATGGCCGGGACAAGCCGGCACAAGCCCGGCCATGACGATCACAACTTGATCCTTCCGGCAATGATCTCGGCAAACAACGCAGCATCGATCGGCAAATAGACGCCGGCGCGCGGGTCGTCGAAATACAGCGGATCGTCGGTGCGCGCCGGATCGAAACCCTGCGCGACCAAATCCAGCTTCTTCGGCTTGAACGTCATGGTGAGCTCGAGCTCGCCGCCGAGGCGCAGAAACAGCGGCCGCGCATAGGGCGGCAAGCGCGCGTGCAGGTGCGCGCGCAGCGCGGCGAGATCGAGTCTGCCGTCGGCGACGATCGTCGCCATGCCGGCGCGGCCCTCGTATCCCGCAACCTCGACGCCATAGACATTCGCGTCGCGGATGCCGGCGAAGGCGGTGAGCGCCGCCGCGACCTCGGGGGTCGAGACGTTCTCGCCCTTCCAGCGGAAGGTGTCGCCGACGCGGTCGACGAAATAGAAATAGCCGCGCGCGTCCTGGCGCATCAGATCGCCGGTGCGAAACCAGGCGTCGCCCGGCGCGAACACGTCGCGCAGGATCTTTCGCTCGCTGTCGTCGCGGTCCGCATAGCCCTCGAAGCGGCCGGACGGCACCAGCGGATCGTTGACGATGCGCCCGATCGCCTCGCCGGTCTCGCCCGGCGCGCAGCGGATGCAGAAGCCGCGCGCGTCGCGCACCGGCATCTCGCACGCGACGTCGAAGCGCACGAGCCGCACCGGAAAGCGCCGCTCGAGCAGGCGTGGCAAGCGACCGATCGCGCCGGGGCGACCTTCGAAATTGAACAACGTCACGTTGCCTTCAGTCGCGGCGTAGAACTCGATGATGCGCGGAATCCTGAAACGCTTCTGGAATGCGGGCCAGATGTCGGGCCGTAGGCCATTGCCGCAGGCAAGTCGCAGGCGATGTCGCGCCTCGTCCAAGGTCGGCGACGCGTTGAGGAGATAGCGGCACAGCTCGCCGACGTATTGAAAGAGGGTGCACTCGTGCCGCACCACGTCGTCCCAGAAGGCGCTCGCCGAGAACTTCTCGCGGATCACGACGCTGCCGCCCTTGACCAGCAGCGCGCCGGTCGCCACCAGGCCGCCTGTCGTATGATACATCGGCAGGCAGTCATACATGCGATCGGAGGCGCGCGCGCCCATCACGCCGGCGAATCCGAGCGCCGCCAGCATCACGCGATAGTGGTTGACGTTCGCGGCCTTGGGCATACCGGTGGTGCCCGACGTGTAGATGAAGAGCGCGCGGTCATCGATCGTCAGCGCCGGCCGCTCGGCGGCGCTGAGCGGCGCGTCGGGTAGCGCGGCGATCGCGCGGTCGATGCCATCGGCTGTGCCGTGCACCCAGATGCGCGGCGAGGTCGTGAGATGAGCCTTGGCGCTGTCGAGCGCGGATGCGAGCACGTCGGCGACGATCACATGGCTCGGTTCGACGAGGTCGATGCAATGGGCAAGCGCCGGACCGGCCAGATTCGTGTTGAGCAGCGCAACCGCGCCGCCGGCGCTGATGATCCCGAGCCAGATCGCGAGGAACTCGGGCCGGTTCGGCATCATGAGGCAGACGACCTCACCTTTGCGAAGGTCTTGCGCCAGCGCCCAGCGCGCATAGCGATTGGCCCGCGCGATCAGCGCCCGATAGCTCAGCGTCTCTGCGGCGGAAATCAGCGCCGGCTTGTCGCCGTGGCGCTCGGCGACCTCGGCCATCAGCAGCGGAAAGACGCGCGTAGGATTTTTTGCAATCGGCATCGACTGCCGCAGCGCGCGCCAAGCGCCGGCCGCGAACAGAGTGTCGTCCCTGAGGCGATTGAAAAAATTCATCCCCGTCATGGCCGGGCTTGTCCCGACCATCCACGTCTTGCTTCTCGCACATCGTAAAGACGTGGATGCCCGCGACAAGCGCGGACACGACGCTGACATTCAGCGGTCTACCCCGCCGAAGGGCACCAGCGGGTTGTCGACCAGCGCGGCGCGGTCCGGCTTGTCGACCTGCGCGGCGCCGAGGAACGCATCGAACAGGCCGCTGATCGTCGCCGGCGCGATGTCGCGCACGATGAAGACGAGGCGGGTGCGGTGGTCCGCGTCCGGCCACGCCGCAAGCTGGGCGGCGGGGTGAAAGACGTGCTGCACGCCATGGATGACGACCGGCTGCTCCGGGTTCTCGGCGATCTTCACGATGCCTTTCACCCGCAGCAGGTTCGGCCCGTGCGCCGAGCGCAGCAGCTCGAGAAACATGTCGAACGCGGCGGCGCTGATCGGGCGGTCGGTCGCGTAGGTGAAGGCGCGGATGCGATCGTCGTGGCGGTTGACGTCGTGATGATGCGCGTGCTCGTGCGCGTCCGCATGCGCCTCGGCGGCGAGCCAGCGCTTCACGTCGGGCGTCTTCTTGTCAGGATCGTAGAGCCCGCAATCGAGCAGGCGCGCGGCGGTCGCGTCGCCCGCCGCGGCATCGAGCAGGGGCGCCGCCGGGTTGAGCGCGCGCAGCCGGGTCACGAGCTGCTCCTTGGCGGCGCGGCGGTCCGCCGTGTCGACGAGATCGCTCTTCGTCAGAACGAGGCGATCGGCCACGGCGGCCTGCTTCACCGCTTCGGTATGGGCGTCGAGCGTTGCGCGCCCAGTGATGGCGTCGACCACCGTGACGATCCCGTCGAGGCGGAAGCGCAGCACCAGGTAGGGGTGCAGCATGATCGTGTGCAGGACCGGGGCCGGGTCGGCGAGGCCGGTGGTCTCGATCACCACGCGGCTGAAGCTCACGCGGCCGTTGTCGCGATCGCGCAGCAGCTTTTCCAGCGAATCGACGAGATCGCCGCGCACCGTGCAGCACAGGCAGCCGGTCGAGAGCTGCACCACGTTGCCGTCGATCCGCTCGACCAGCAGGTGATCGATGCCGATCTCGCCGAACTCGTTGATCAGCACCGCCGCGTCGGCGAGCGCCGGATCCTTGAGCAGCCGATTGAGCAGCGTGGTCTTGCCGGCGCCGAGGAAGCCGGTGAGCACCGTGAGCGGCAGCGGCGCGACCGGCCCGCGCCGGCGGCCGCCGGGCGCGCTCGTCATTGGGTCGCGGGCGCGGTCTTCGGCTTGGTGGCCGCTGCGGTCTTGGGATTAGCCTTCGGCTTCTTGGGCTTGGCCGGCTTGTCGGCCGTGGTATCGGCCTTCTTGTCGGTCTTGTCGCTCTTTTCGCTCTTGGGCTTCGCCGCCGTCTTCGGTCCGTGCTTCGTCTTCTTCTTGTTCGACTTCAGCAGCGCGGCATCGGCTTCGGCCTCGCCGCTGCCGGTCGGGCGCTGCGCGCCGGTGTAGACCACCATCGGCGGCACGTCGGCGAGCGGGTTGCCGGTGAGCAGCGAGCCGTGGGTCGAGCCCTTGAGGTCGGACAGCATGAAGGCGCGCTGCTGGTCGGTATCGCCGTTGTTGGTCGCCGCCGCTTCGTCTTCGTCGTCCTCGGCGGCCGGGCGCCGGCGGTGGTGGTTGCAGATCTCGTCATGCAGGTCGGGCGGCGCCGCATTGATCGGCTGCAGCGCGTCGACGGTGCCGAGCGAGGGCAGGAGCCAGCTCAGCCCGGTGCCGTTGTTGAATCCCTGCTCGAGCAGCGAAGCCGCCTTCGCGGTGCGCGCAGCCCCCGAGGGCGCGCCGAGCACGATCGCGATCAGCCGCCGGTCGCCCCGCGTGGCCGAGGCGATGAGATTGTAGCCGGCCGCGCAGATGAATCCGGTCTTCATGCCGTCGGCGCCCGGATACTGCAGCAGCAGCTTGTTGTAGTTGGTCATGACCCGCCGGCCGAACTTGATCGACGGGATGTGCCAGTAGAAATCCCATTGCGGGAAATCATGCATCAGGGCGCGCGAGAGGATGCCGAGGTCGCGCGCCGAGGTGATCTGGCCCTCGGCCGGCAGGCCGTTCGGGTTGACCCAGCTCGACTGGGTCATGCCGAGCCGCTGCGAAGTGGCGTTCATCTCGTCGGCGAACTTTTCGATCGAGCCGTCGACGCCCTCGGCGAGCACGACCGCGATATCGTTCGCCGAATGCACCAGCATCATCTTGAGCGCATTGTCGACGGTGACCTGGACGCCGGCGCGAAAGCCCATCTTCGAGGGCGCCTGCGCGACCGCATTGGGCGAGACGGTGAGCAGCGTGTCCATGCTGATGCGGCCGTCCTTGACGGCCTGCAGCACCACGTAGGTGGTCATCAGCTTGCTGAGCGAAGCCGGGTACCACGGGTAGGTGGCGTTCTCGGCCTGCAGCACCTTGCCACTCGCCGCATCGATCAGCAGGATCGCCTCGGCGCTCGCCTGCACGGAGCCGGCCAGCGCGCCCGCCACGAGGCCGGCCGCGGCCGTCCGGGCGAAGAATCTCGATACTGCTGACACGATGTGCGGTCCCGCTCTGTACGGCCGTGGCGAAGACGAGATCGGCCGCTGGGCGGCCGGATACGTCGATTTTTAGCCCATCGCGGGCACCGGCGCAAAGCGCTGGCATTGACTGTCCCGCGTATTATGTTGGTTACCGACGAAAGCGACCAAAGTTCGGCAAGTTGGCGGCCCGCGAAAAGGGCAGCGCAGAGGCCGGAGGAGACGCACATGACCGCCTGCATCGTCGGATGGGCTCATACGCCCTTCGGCCGCCTCGACAGCGAGACGGTCGAGAGCCTCGTGGTGCGGGCCGCCGATGCGGCCCTCAAAGATGCCGGCATCGCAGCCGCGGATGTCGACGAGATTCTCCTCGGACATTTCAACGCAGGCTTCTCGGCTCAGGATTTTACCGCCTCTCTGGTGCTGCAGGCCTCGCCCGACCTGCGCTTCAAGCGCGCGACCCGCGTCGAGAATGCATGCGCGACCGGTTCCGCGGCCGTCCACCAGGGCCTCAAATCGATCGAGGCCAAGGCCGCGCGCATCGTGCTCGTCGTCGGCGTCGAGCAGATGACGACCACGCCCGGCCCGGAGATCGGTCGGAACCTGCTCAAGGCGTCCTATGTGCGTGAGGAAGCCGACATTGCGGGCGGGTTCGCCGGCATTTTCGGCAAGATCGCCGGGCTCTATTTCCAGAAATACGGCGACCAGTCGGATGCGCTGGCACAGATCGCGGCGAAGAACCACAAGAACGGCGTCGCCAACCCCTATGCGCAGATCCGCAAGGACCTCGGCTTCGATTTCTGCCGCGCCGAAAGCGAGAAGAACCCGTTCGTCGCCGGGCCGCTCAAGCGCACCGATTGCGCGCTCGTCTCCGACGGCGCCGCCGCGCTGGTGCTCGCCAACGTCGAGACCGCGCTCGCGATGCGCAAGGCGGTGGCCCTGCGCGCCGCCGAGCACGTGCAGGATTTCCTGCCGATGTCGCGCCGCGACATCCTCAAGTTCGAGGGCTGCGCCGAGGCATGGAAGCGCGCGTTGGCACATGCCGGCGTCGGGCTCGGCGATCTTTCGTTCGCCGAGGTGCACGACTGCTTCACCATCGCGGAGCTGATCGAGTACGAGGCGATGGGCCTCGTCGGCGAGGGCGAGGGGGCGCGCGCGATCGCGGAAGGCTGGACGCAGAAGGACGGGCGGCTGCCGATCAACCCGTCCGGCGGCCTCAAGGCCAAGGGCCACCCGATCGGCGCAACCGGCGTCTCCATGCACGCGCTCTGCGCCATGCAGCTCTGCGGCGCCGCCGGCGACATGCAGATCAAGGACGCCAAGCTCGCCGGCCTCTTCAACATGGGCGGCGCTGCCGTCGCGAACTACGTCAGCATCCTCGAACGGATCAAGTGATCATCTTTTCGTCCCCCGGGCCGGGGAGGGGCAAGTCATGGTCACTCGACGACACATGCTCGCAGCCGCGCTCGCCAGCGCTGTGGCATGCCCCGCCCGCGCCACCACTTACCCCGACCGGCTCATCAAGCTCGTCGTCCCGTTCACACCCGGCGGCCCGGTCGACGTGATGGCGCGGCTCGTCGGTCAGTACCTGTCGGCGAAGCTCGGCCAGCCCGTGGTCGTCGAGAATCGCCCGGGCGTCGGCGGCACGCTCGCCTCGAAGCTCGTCGCCAGCGCGGACCCCGACGGCTACACGCTCCTGTTCGCGAGCGCCGGCTCGCTCGCGATCAGCCCGTCGCTCTACCGGAACATCGGCTACGATCCGATCGCCGCCTTCGCGCCCGTCGCCATGGTCGCCAACCATCCGCTCGCGATGGTGGTGCATCCGAGCGTGCCGGCGCACTCAGTCGCCGAGCTGGTCGCTTACGCCAAGGCCAATCCCGGCAAGCTCAACTACGGCGCGCCGATCGGCACGCCGCCGCAGCTCATGGGCGAGCTGTTTCGCACGCTCGCCGGCATCGACGTCGTGCTCGTGCCCTACAAGGGCGCGGCGCCCGCGCTCACCGATCTCCTCGCCGGCCGCACCCAGATGACGATCCTCTCGACCGCTGTCATCGTGCCGCCCATCCTCGCCGGCAAGCTGCGCGCGCTCGCGGTGACGAGCGGCACGCGCTGGCACGAGCTGCCCGACGTTCAGACCATGACGGAGGCGGGCTTCGCCGGCTTCCCGCAGGGCTCGTGGACCGCGGTCGTGGCGCCCGCCGGCACGCCGCCCGCCGTCATCGCCAAGCTCAATGGCACCATCAACGAGGGGCTGCGTTCATCCGAGCTGCGCGACGCCTTCGTCAAGATCGGGGCGGAGGTCAAGATCGACACGCCGCAGCAGCTCGGCACGCTCCTGACGGAGGAGCTGCGCAAGTGGGCCGAGGTCGTAAAATCCTCCGGCATCACGGTCAATTGAGGATAGTACGTCTGAAGACAGCGACGTCATCCATCCACCTCGCCGACGACCGGGCGCAAATCGAGCTGGTCGATCAGCCTTGACCGCTCTGCTTCGGCGCGCGCCACGTCGGCCGCCATCTGTTTCGCGGTCGACGCGTTCGTGCCGGAGACCACGATCCCGCCGATGAAGGCGATCACCGCCGCCATCATGACGACGGGATCGAAGCGCACAACCGCGATCAGCAACAGCAGCAGCGTCACGGCGCCGACCGCGATCGCGATCTTCGCCGCGAATATGATCTTGCGGCAGCGCTCGATACGCTCGGCGAGATCATCGATGCGCGCCTCGAGCGCGGCGATCTGCGCGTGTGGGTCGATGTCATCCATATCCGCCGCCGTCATTGCGAGCGAAGCGAAGCAATCTCGTTCTGCTTGCAACATGCATTTGCGGCGCGACATTGCTTCGTCGGGCTGCGCCCTCCTCGCAACGACGAGGGCCTCACTCGGCCGCCTTGACGGTCATCGGCTCGCCGGCGGTTGCGCGCACCATGAACTGCGCGCGCGCAAGCTCGGCGAAGCGGCCGTTCCTCGCCACCAGCTCGTCGAAATTGCCGCTTTCGATGACGCGGCCCTGGTCGAGCATCAGGATGCGGGTCGCGTTGCGCACGGTCGAGAGCCGGTGCGCGATCACGAAGGTCGTGCGGTGCTTCATCACCTCGTCGAGCGCGGCCTGCACCTTGGCCTCGGTCGCGGCGTCGAGCGCGCTCGTCGCTTCGTCAAGAATGAGCACGGGCGGATCCTTGAGCAGCGCGCGCGCGATCGAGAGTCGCTGGCGCTCGCCGCCTGAGAGCGCGCGGCCGCGCTCGCCGACGGTCGCGGCAAAACCGTCCGGGTTGCGCTCGATGAACTCGAGCGCCTGCGCGCGCAGGCAGGCGTCGCGCATCTCGGCCTCGGTCGCGTCCGCCTTGCCGGCCTGCAGGTTCTCGGCGATCGAGCGGTTGAACAAGAGTGCTTCCTGGAAGACCACGCCGATGTTGTGGCGCAGCGCCGAGAGCTTGAGCCCGCGCACGTCCATGCCGTCGATCTTGATGCTGCCGGACTGCGGATCGAACGCCCGATGCAGCAGCGCGAGCGCGGTCGACTTGCCGGCTCCGGTCGCGCCGACGAGCGCGATCGTCTCGCCCGGCAGCGCCGTGAAGGTGAGGTCGGCGACCGCGGCGCGCTTGCCGTCATAGGAGAACGAGACGTCGGCGAACTCGACCATGCCGCGCAGCCGGCCGGGATCGATGGCGTCGCGTCGGTCGCGCACCGCCGGCTCGGTGTCGAGCACGTTGAAGAACTCGCGCAGCCGTGGCGCGTCCATGAACAGCTTGTTGATGAAGCGCACGAACCGCTCGAGCTGACCGATCAGCAGCACCGCGAAGTTCATGAACATCACGATGTCGCCGAGCGAGGCATCGCCGCGGTAGTGCAGGAAGATGCCGCAGACGAAGATCGCGAGCAGCGTGAGCGTGGTCGAGGCGCGGGTGAGCACCGCGACCAGCGCCCACCACGAGAGCACCGGGATCTGCGCCGCCAGCAGGTTGTCGACGACGTTGCGCAGGCCGCTGACTTCCGCCTCGATGCGCGCGTAACCCTGCACCAGCGCGATGTTGCCGAGCGTGTCGGAGGCGCGCTCGGCGAGGTCGGAATAGTGGCGCTCGACCGTGCGCTGCAGCGTGTCGGTCTTGGCGGCGACGAGAGCGGTCAGGGCGCCGAACACGGCGGCGACCACCATCAGCGTCAGCCCCAGGCGCCAGTTGAGCATGAGCGACAGCGGCAGGATCACCAGGATCATCGCGGCGGCCGCGAAGCTGTCGCGGAAGAAGTCGAGCCACAGGCTCCACAGCGCGTCGGTGCCGGCGAGCATCACCTTCATCAGGCGGCCCGAATGGGCGCCGCCATGAAAGCTCAGCGGGAGCTGGAGCACATGCTCGAAATAGGAGGTGAGCACCGCGTGGCGGCGGCGGTGCGACAGACGATCCGCATGCAACGCGACCGTGACGCCGGCCGCGATCGAAAAGAGACCGAACCCGACCCAGGCGGCCAGCAGGCCGATGATCGTACCGGCCGGGGCATGGGTGCCGACGCGCTCGGCCCCCGCGAGCGCATCGATGATGCGGCCGAATAGTACGGGCTCGGCGAACTGCGAACCGGCCAGCGCCAGGTTCCCGAGCGCGAGCAGCCACCCGAGCCGCGCCTCGGGACCGAGCAGGGCGAGCACGCGGGCATAGATGCGCAACAAATCCATGGGGATAGCCGAACGGATAGCCAAGTCCTGAGTTGCCCGCAAGCTTAGCGCATTTTGCTCCGGCTGCATCCCCTCCGAAGGATCGGCCCGCCGGCACCACGGCGGACGCGGCACAGCCTGCACAAGCCGCATACCCGAATCCGCGTAAACCTGTTTGTGGAATCAACCAATGGATGCAATAACGAGATCCGGGTGTAATTTGCTGCTGTGCGCGCAGGGGGCACGGGCGGGGTGTTGCCGTGACATCATTTCTGTTGGCCCGGCGCAAATCGGGCATGGCTGTTCTATGACCAATATTCCGACCGAGCTTCTCCGTACCTTCGTCGCGGTCGTCGACATGCGCAGCTTCACCCGGGCTGCCCAGTCGCTCGGCATCACACAGCCGGCGGTGAGCGCTCAGGTCAAGCGGCTGCAGCAGCTGCTCGGCGGTGAGCTGATGGACAAGAGCGCGCCCGGCGTCCTGCTGACCCCGCTCGGGGAGAGCGTGCTCGGCTCGGCGCGCCGCTTGCTTGCGATCAACGACCAGATCCTCGCCCTCGCGGCCGAGCCGGCTGTGACGGCGGAGACGATCCGCGTTGGGCTGCCCGGCGACTTCATCGGCGAGGTCCTGTGGCGCACCGTCGTGCGCAACCAGGAGGCGCGGCCCGGCATCGGCTTTCACCTCAAGAGCTGCCCGAGCGATCTCCTGGCGCGCGATATCCGCCAGGGCGAGCTCGACGTCGCGGTGGTCGTCTCGGGCGGCGAGCGCCACACCGTCGCCCGCTATGGCTGGACCGAGCCGATGCTCTGGGTGCGCTCGGCGCTGACCCGGATCGACCCGCAAGCCCCGGTGCCGCTGGTGAGCCACGGGGACAAGTGCGTGATGCATCGCCATGTCGTCGATGCGCTCGATGGCGCCGGCCGCGCCTACAAACTCGCGTTCACCGAGACGAGCATCACCAGCCTCGTCACGGCGGTCGGCGCAGGCCTCGGCGTCATGGCGCTGCCGCGCTGCGCCTCGCTGCCCGCCGACCTCGCGGTCTGGGATGACGCGCCGCTGCCGCGGATCCCGCCGATCGTATGTAACGTGTATGTGCGATCCGGCGCCGACGAATCCGCCGATCGCTTTGCGCAGGAGCTTGCGCAGGCTTTTGCGCAAGGACGGGGCACAACTCGGGCATGACCGAGCCGCAAAGCCGGGCACGCAGTTGCGGGTGACCGCCGCAGGGGCCATTTTCCCCTGGCACCTGACGCGCGGCCGAATCGGCCACCGCGATCCGAGAACGGCTAGCTGCGAGTTTCGATGCCCGCGGAATCCATGGCTGCCCCGGCATCTCCACCCGATCCTGCGGATGCGCCGCCGTTTCGGGCGCCCTATGCCGCGGCCGACGAGGAGCTTGCCGCCGCCTTCTTGGCGCAGGCCGCAAGATCGCCGGCCGCGGAGGCGCGCATCGACATCCGCGCCACCCGCCTGATCGAGGCGATCCGCGCCCGTGCCGGCGGTGTCGGCGGCATCGAGGATTTCCTCCACGAATATTCGCTCTCCACCAGGGAGGGCCTCGCCCTCATGGTCCTCGCCGAGGCGCTGCTGCGTGTGCCCGACAACGCGACCGCCGACCGGCTGATCGAGGACAAGCTCGCGTCGGCCGATTTCACCCGCCACGAGGTGCGCTCCGACGCCCTGCTGGTGACGGCGTCGGCCTGGGCGCTCGGGCTCTCGGCGCGAATCATCCAGGCGCATGAGACCCCTGAATCGATCGTCGCCGGCCTGATCGGGAGGCTCGGCCTGCCGGCGGTGCGCGCCGCGACCCGCCGCGCCATGCGGCTCCTCGGCTCGCATTTCGTCCTCGGCCAGAGCATCGACGAGGCGCTCGACCGCGCGGCCGCCAGCGGCGCCGCGCGTTATTCGTTCGACATGCTGGGCGAGGGCGCCCGCACCGCGCACGACGCCGCGCGCTATTTCGCGGCCTACGCGGCGGCGATCGAGGCGATCGGCCGCAACAGCGGCAACCGCCCGCTGCCCGACCGGCACGGCATCTCGGTGAAGCTATCCGCCCTGCATCCGCGCTTCGAGGCGGTCTCGCGCGAGCGCGTCCTGCGCGAGCTCGTGCCGCGCGTGATCGAGCTCGCTCGCGCGGCCAAATCCTACGATCTCAATTTCACCGTCGACGCCGAGGAGGCCGACCGGCTCGAGCTCGCGCTCGACGTCATCGCGCGCACGCTCGCTGATTCCTCGCTCTCGGGTTGGGACGGCTTCGGTCTCGCGATCCAGGCCTATCAGAAGCGCAGCCTCGCGGTGATCGACTGGGTCGCGGCGCTCGCCGAGAAATATGATCGCCGGCTGATGGTGCGGCTCGTCAAGGGCGCCTATTGGGACACCGAGGTCAAGCGCGCCCAGGAGCGCGGGCTGGCCGACTATCCGGTGTTCACCCGTAAGGCGATGACCGATCTATGCTACGTCGCCTGCGTGAAGAAGCTGCTGGCCGCCCGGCCGCGCCTCTTTCCCCAGTTCGCGACCCACAACGCGCTCACCGCCGCGACCGTGATCGAGGAGGCAGGCGGGGTCGACGGCTACGAGTTCCAGCGCCTGCACGGCATGGGCGAGGCGCTCTACGCGGCGCTCACGGACGAGACGCCGGCGGCCGCCTGCCGCGTCTATGCGCCGGTCGGCGGCCATCGCGATCTTCTCGCCTATCTGGTGCGGCGGCTGCTCGAGAACGGCGCCAACTCGTCCTTCGTCTCCGTCGCGGCCGACCCCGCCGTGCCGATCGCCGACATACTCAAGCGCCCGCAGGCCTGGATCGGGCACGCACAGCACGCGCGTCATCCGAAGATCCCGCTGCCGCGCGACCTCTACGGCAAGCGCCGCAAGAATTCCGCCGGCGTCGAGCTCGGCGACCGGGCGAGCCTCGGGAGCCTACTGGCCGATGTCCGCGGCGCGGCGACGCGATCGTATGCGGCCGCGCCGCTGGTCGACGGCGTGGCGCTCGCGGGCCGCTCGCGCGCGGTCACCTCGCCGATTGACGGCATGACGATCGGGACGGTCAACGAGGGCGACGACGCGATCGTCATTTCGGCGATGGCGGCGGCCGCGGCCGGCTTCCCCGATTGGAACGCGATCGCGCGCGAGACCCGCGCCACCGCGCTGATGCGCGCTGGCGACCTGATCGAGCAGCAGCGTGGCCGCCTCATCTGGCTGCTGCAGGCCGAGGCCGGCAAGACCCTCGACGATGCGCTCGCCGAAGTGCGCGAGGCCGCGGACCTCTGTCGCTACTACGCATCCGAGCTCCTGTGCACGCTCGCGCCGGCCGCGCTGCCGGGGCCGACCGGCGAGAGCAACGAGCTGCGCTACCGCGGCCGCGGTGTCTTCGTCTGCATCAGCCCGTGGAACTTCCCGCTTGCGATCTTCACCGGCCAGGTCGCCGCCGCGCTCGCCGCCGGAAACGCGGTGGTGGCGAAGCCCGCCGAGCAGACCCCCTTGATCGCCGCCGAGGCGGTGCGGCTGCTCCACGCGGCGGGCATCTCGTCGCGCGCCCTGCACCTCGTGCCGGGCGACGGTGGCGTCGGCGCCCGCCTCGTCGCCGACCAGCGGGTCGCCGGCGTCGCCTTCACGGGCTCGACCGAGGTGGCGCGCAACATCAACCGGACGCTCGCCGGCCGGCACGGGCCGATCGTGCCACTGATCGCCGAGACCGGCGGCATCAATGCGATGATCGTCGACGCCACGGCGCTGCCCGAGCAGGTGACCGACGACGTGCTGACCTCGAGCTTCCGCTCCGCCGGCCAGCGCTGCTCGGCGCTGCGGCTGCTCTGTGTCCAGGACGACGTCGCGGATCGCGTGATCGCGATGATCGCCGGCGCCGCGCGCGAGCTCGCCCTGGGAGACCCACGCGAGCCCAAAATCCATGTCGGCCCGGTGATCGAGGCCGAGGCGAAGGCGCGGCTCGATCGCTGGATCGCCGACGCGGAGGGGCAGGGCCGCCTGGTCTACCGCTGGGACGCCGATCGCCCGCTGCCGTCGACCGGCACCTATGTGCCGCCCGCGATCATCACGCTCGACCGCGCGCGCGATCTGCGGGAGGAAGTATTCGGCCCCATCCTCCACGTCGTGCGCTACCGGGCCGACGAGCTCGACGGGCTCGTCGACGACATCGCGGCGAACGGCTTCGGCCTCACCCTCGGCATCCATTCGCGCATCGACGAAACCGCCGCCCGCATCGCGGCGCGGCTGCCGCACGGAAATGTCTACGTCAATCGCAACATGATCGGCGCAGTGGTCGGCACCCAGCCATTCGGCGGCAGCGGCCTGTCGGGTACCGGGCCCAAGGCGGGCGGCCCGAACTACCTGCACCGCTTCGCTCTTGAGCAAACGTTAACGATCAATACGGCCGCCGCCGGCGGCAACGCGAGCTTGCTGGCCGAAGAAGAGTCCTGAGAGCGATTGTTGCGACACCGGCCGCCGAAGAGCGGCTTTTTTGCCGTCTTGGATTCTCGTCTTAACCTTTGCGCGCTAATGTGACTGCATGTCTGATTCGGTCGACCGGCTCTATCAGGCCGTTCTTGCGGCCAAGCATGCGGATCCCGCAACGTCGCGGACGTCCCGCCTGCTGCGTGCGGGCCGCGCCAAGATGGCGAAAAAGCTCGGCGAGGAAGCCTTCGAGGTGGTGATCGGCGCGCTGCAAGCCAATGGCGAGGCGGTGGTGCGCGAGAGCGCGGATCTTCTCTACAACCTGGTGGTCCTCTGGGCTTCCGCCGGCGTCGCGCCCGGCGACGTCTGGAAGGAGATGAACCGGCGCGAGCGCCTGTTCGGCATCGCCGAGAAGATGCTCAAGTCGCGCGACGAGAAGGTGCGGCGGCCGCCCCTCGCGACGGTCGCCATGCGGCCGATGCACAAGCGGCGGGTGAAAGTCGGGCAATCGTGATGGGCGAGTAGCGAATGGCGAATAGCGAGTAGGGATCTCTATTCGCTATTCGCTACTCGCTTTCCCATTCAGGTGGACTTTCCGCGACCTGCCCGTTAAGCACGCGCCCATGCTGCGCAAACTGTACGATTGGTGCATCAAGGCCGCCGACAAGCCATATGCGTTGTGGCTGATGGGCGCGGTATCGTTCGCGGAGAGCTCGTTCTTTCCGATTCCGCCCGACACCATGCTGATCCCGATGTCGCTCGCCCGGCCCGAGCGGGCCTGGACCTACGCGACGCTGTGCACGATCACGTCGGTCGCCGGCGGCGTCTTGGGCTACGCGATCGGCGCCATGCTCTACGACACGGTCGGCCACTGGCTCATCCATCTCTACGGCTACGGCGACAGAGTCGAGGCCTTTCGCGAGGCCTATGCGCGCTGGGGCGCGATCATCATCCTGCTCAAGGGCCTGACCCCGATTCCCTACAAGATCGTGACCATCACGTCGGGCTTCGCCGGCTACAACATCTGGCTGTTCATCGTCTGCTCGATCGCCGCGCGCGGCCTGCGGTTCTACCTCGCGGCCCTGGTGCTCAACCGCTATGGCGCGCAAGTGCGCGCCATCATCGAGGAGCGGCTCGCGTTCTGGGTCACCATCGGCGCCCTCGTGCTGGTCGCCGGCTTCATCATCGTGGTCTACATTTTCTAGCGGAACGTCGCCGCGGTCACCTGACGCATTGGCCTCCACAATTTCGCCACGCCGGGAACTAGGGTAATATACGGTTGGCGTCATCGACACGCGACGCCGCGACCAGGGCGACAATGAACGGATCACGACGAGGATCGGCTTCGTGGCGGCGGGCGGCCGGCGGGTGCGTTGGTGTGCTCATGCTCGCGGCCGCGGCATTCGCCCAAGCGCCGCCGGGCCAGATCCAGCCGCAGGCCCAGATCCAGCCGCAGACACCGATGCAGCTGCAGACGCCAGCCACGCCTCAGACGCAACCGCAAGAGAACCCCGGCACGCGGCCAGGCTTCATCGATGCGTTTGGACATTGGATCACGAACTCGGTGACCAACTGGAACGACGGCGTCAAGGGCGCGGGCGACGTCGCGCGCGATGCCGCCAATGCGGCCGGCACGGCGACGCGCGACACCGCCGGCGCGGTCGCGCGCTTGCCGGGAACGCGCGTCATCGCCGAGCGCGAGATATGTCAGACGGCGCCAAACGGCGCGCCGGATTGCCAAACCGCCGCCGAGTTGATCTGCAAGCGGCACGGCTTCGGCTCCGGCAGCAGCATCGATTTCCAAACCGCGGAAAACTGTCCGCCCATCGCGCTCAACCGCCCGAACGGTGAGCCGCCGCCGCCTTGCGTGATGCAAAGCTACGTCACGCGCGCGCTCTGCCAGTAAGCATCGGCTCCGATCAATTCGTCATGGCCGGCCTTGTGCCGGCCATCCACGTCTTTCATGCTGACGGAAAGACGTGGATGCCCGGGACAAGCCCGGGCATGACGGGATATCTCTCCTGAGGCTCCATGAATCTCCACGCCAAGCTCCTCGAGCGCGAAGCGGCGGGCCGCCCGATCACCATCGGCCTGATCGGCGCCGGCAAGTTCGGCACCATGTTTCTCACCCAGGCGCGCCGCACGCCGGGTATGCATGTTGTCGGCGTCGCCGATCTCAACGTGGCACGGGCGCGCGACCAGTTGCGCACCGCCGGCTGGGCCGCGCCCGCCTACGCGGCGGCGTCGCTCGGCGACGCGCTCAAGACCCGCGCCACCCATGTCGGGCCCGACGCCACGGCGCTGATCGCCTGTCCCGAGATCGAGGTGATCATCGAGGCGACCGGGATTCCGGAGGCCGGCATCCATCATGCGCTCGCCGCGATCGCGGCGGGAAAACACATCGTCATGGTCAATGTGGAGGCGGACGCGCTCGCGGGGCCGCTGCTCGCGCGCAAGGCCAAGGCCGCCGACGTCGTCTACAGCCTCGCCTGGGGCGACCAGCCGGCGCTGATCTGCGAGCAGGTCGACTGGGCGCGCGCCTGCGGGTTCAAGGTGATCGCGGCCGGCAAGGGCACGCGCTACGAGCCGCACTATCACGCGTCGACGCCCGACACCGTGTGGGACATCCTCGACAAGTACCTGCGCATTACCGATCGCGCCTCGATCAATCCGAAGATGTTCAACAGCTTCGTCGACGGCACCAAGTCCGGCATCGAGATGACGGCGGTGTGCAACACCACCGGCCTCGTCCCGCAGAGCGAGGGATTGAGCTTCCCGCCGGCGACCCGGTTCGAGCTCGCCGACGTGTGCAAGCCGCGCGCGGCCGGCGGCACTTTGGAGAAGGAAGGCGTCACCGAGGTGACGTCCTCGGTCTATCGCGACGGGCGCGATGTGCCGCACCATCTCGCCCTCGGCACCTACGTGGTGTTCGAAGGCGAGACCGAGTACGCACGGCGCTGCTTTTCCGAATATCACCTGCTGCCCGACCGCGGCGGGCGCTATGCGGCGCTCTATCGCCCGATCCACATGATCGGGCTCGAGCTCGGCATCTCGGTCGCGAGCGCTGCATTGCGCCGCGAGCCGACCGGCGCGCCGGTCTGCTTCAATTCGGATGTCGCCGCCACCGCGAAGCGCGCCTTGAAGGCGGGCGAGATTCTCGACGGCGAGGGCGGCTTCTGCGTCTGGGGCAAGCAGGTGCCGGCGCAGCGCTCGCTCGACCAGGGCCTGCTGCCGCTCGGGCTGGCGCAGAAGGTGAAGCTCAAGCGCGACATCGCGGTAGGGGAGACGCTGCGCTGGGATGACGTCGCCTACGATCCGAACGATCAGGCCGTGCAGGTGCGGCGCGAGATGGAAGCGGCGTTCGGCCGGCAGAATGTGACGGCGTCTTAGCGCCGGGCGGGCCCAATCCCACCTTTGCGGTGCGGCGCGCGCCGCGTGCGCGGTGGGCGGGACATCCAACCAATTGCTCGGATGCGCAGGAATGCGCGAGCACATAATATTCGATGTTCGCGCCGCGAGATCGAAATCGATCCGACGAATGCGGCAGGCAGCTGAAACGAACCGACAAGCAGAGCCCCCAGGGAGGATGACATGACGATTGCGCTCCGTTCGATGCTTGTCGTCTCCGCGTTGGCTTCGGCGCTGGTGCTGACAGCGCTCGCCGAGGAGGCCACGTCCGATTTCGCCAGGTTCGAGGCTGTGGAGAGTGCCGCCAACGCCAAGCCAGGTCCGCGCACGGTGCCTGGGCGGGTCATCCCGGTGCCGCCGACCGCGAGCCCGCAACTGCAGGCGATCATCGCGGCCCCCTATCAGGTGCCGGTCTGGGACGCCAATCCGAAGAACGCCGCCGAATGGAAGGATCTGATCGCGCGCCGCGCGGCCGCCGCCGCGGCAGGATTGCCGGCTCTACGCGAGAAGCTCGGTGTCACCCTGGAGACGAGCACCATCGCCGGCGTCCAGGTCTTCATCCTGACGCCGAAGGAAATCCCGCCCGCCAACCGCAATCGCCTGCTCGTGAACGTGCACGGCGGCGGCTATGTCTTCGGACCGGGCGAATCCGGCACCGGCGAGGCGACCGCGATGGCGGCGCGTGGGTTCAAGGTGATCGCGATCGATTACCGCATGCCGCCCGATTTTCCCTACCCGGCCGCGATGGACGACGCCATGGCGGTGTGGAAGGCGCTCGTGAAGACGCACGACCCACGCTCGATGGCGATCTTCGGCAGCTCGACCGGCGGCGGGATGACGCTCGCCATGATCCTGCGCGCCAAGCGGGAGGGCGTGCCATTGCCGGCCGCGATCGCTCCGGGCACGCCGTGGTCGGACCTCACCGAGACGGGCGACACCTACAAGACCAACGAGTGGCTCGACAACGTGCTGGTGAGCTGGCACGGCTGGCTCGGGCACGCGGCGGAGCTCTACGCCAACGGCCACGACCTCAAGGACCCGCAGCTCTCGCCGATCTACGGCGATTTCTCCGGATTTCCGCCGGCCATCCTCACCAGCGGGACGCGCGATCTCTTCCTCAGCCTCACGGTCCTGACTCATCGCAAGCTGCGGCGCGCCGGGGTCGAGGCGGAGCTGCAGGTGTTCGAAGGCGCATCGCACGCTCAATATTACATCAATCCGCTCACGCCGGAGAGCAAGGAGGCGTTCGCCGAGATCGCGCGCTTCTTCGACAAGCACCTTACGCAGTAATCCGTAGCCCGCATGGAGCGAAGCGGAATGCGGGGACAGCGTCTCCGCGGCGATCGTTAACCCGGATTGCGCTTGGCTCCATCCAGGCTACGCACCTCGATCTCGAACGTCCCGCTGCCCGGCCCCGGCTGGCGCCGCACCGTGATGTTGTCATCCGGATCGACCCGGCCGATATCCTGGTCGCGGTCGGGCAGCACCGCGATCATGCGCGGCCCGATGCGCACGAACACGAAGCGGCCCTCCGGCGAGCCCTCACGCGCCCAGCGCTTGATCTGCGAATAGTAGGGCTCGCGCGTCCACGCATTAGGAAAGCTCGGATCGACGCCGACCTGAATGTTGACGCCGTTTTGCTGGATATAGGTCACGAACTTCGCCTTCTCGGGCTTCCACTCCGGCCCGAAGCGGGCGTCCTGCATCCACAGGCAGTAGAAGTTGCGACAGGACTCGGGGCGGTCCGCATAGATGACGCAGCCCTTGCCGGCGGCGGCGTGCTGGCACCAGACGCCGGCCGGCTTCTCGAACTCCTTGATGTAGGGAACCTTGCAGCACATCATGCAGGTGCCGCAGGCGCGGCCCGGCACGAGTTGCGGCTTCGGCGTGTCCATGCGCTGCTGATACCCGATCGCGCGCCGCCACGAAAGCCGTCGGGAGGGCAGTAGAGTGCGCCGGTTCTTGTCGCTCGTCGTCCTGACGGCCCTCGCCGCGACCGTGGCCTGCGCCGAGCCGATCACCGTCGCGGTCGTTCCGAGCGTGCCGGCGGCCTCGACGCTCATCGCCGAGGAGAAGGGCTATTTCCGCGACGTCGGCCTCGACGTGAAGATCGAGCGCATCGACTCGCTCGGCAAGGTCGTCGCGTTCCTCGCCGCCAATCACGTCCAGGTCGCGCAGGGCGGCATCAATGCCGGCATCTTCAACGCGATCGCGCAGGGGCTGCCGCTGGTGCTCGCGCTCGACGGTGGCTCGACCCCGCTCTATCACCGCATCCTGGTGCGCCGTGCGCTCGCGGACAAGATCAGGACGGTCGCCGATCTCAAGGGACGCAGCGTCGGCTTGAGCGCGCCGGGATCGACCTCGATGTACGAGATGGCGATGACGCTCGCGCGCGCCCATCTCACGCTGCACGATGTCGACGTGAAAAACATCGCCTTTTCGCAGATGGCAGCGGCGCTGGAGAACGGCGCGCTCGACGTCGCGCTCGAGGTCGCGCCGTTCACGGCGTTGACGGTCGAGCGCAACATCGCGGTGCCGTGGATCGATCCCGAGCAGGGCTACGTCGCCGCGTTGCCGATGACGAGTGTCGCCTACATCATCAACACGGACTGGGCCGCGAAGAATCCGGATGTGGCGCGGCGGCTGATGCTCGCACTCGCGCGCGGCAGCCGCGATTATTGTCAGGCCTATCATCACGGCCCCAACCGCGGCGAGATGCTCGACGTCCTGGTCAAGAACCGGATCGGCGGCGAGCGCGCGCTGCTCGACCGGATGGATTGGCAGGCACGCAACCCGGACGGGCGGTTCAATCTCGCAAGCCTGGTCGACATCCAAGCGTTCTTCAAGCACGAGGGCATCATCGCGCGCACCGCGCCGCCCGAGCGCCTGGTCGACCCGCGCTACGCCGCGGCCGCCGCGCAGGAGCTCGGGCCGTTCGAGGTGATCAACAAGGAGAGCAAGCTCGAGGGGTGCAGGTGACTTTTTGTGACTTGTAGCCCGCATCGAGCGAAGCGGAATGCGGTAGCGTCAGGAGAGCAGGAAAGGAGGATGGTCGTCAAACGAGCTGAAACCTTTCGTAGCGATCCAGAGGGTTCGACTCCCTCCCGACAAAGGCGAGCCAGCCGGTCGGAAGCGAGCCTTGC